>Ga0209390_10000124_pt1 | contig 131330 bp, 105 predicted proteins | sample BON01_FD_187212 | JGI IMG/M metagenome (GOLD analysis project Ga0209390, IMG submission 187212) | Freshwater microbial communities from Lake Bonney liftoff mats and glacier meltwater in Antarctica - BON-01 (SPAdes) (version 2) | ecosystem: Environmental > Aquatic > Freshwater > Ice > Glacier...
GGGTGTTCAAATCGTGATGAAGAACCATCACAAACGAGACGACCATCCACTGGGCGCGAAACGTTTAAGTGACTGCGATCAAAGCACTGTCTGGTTACGCCCCGACCGTCCGAAATGGATGTCCAAGAAAAACTCGCAAAAAACCCGATGACAACGCCATTCGTGTCAAGTACCGTTTATCGTTTTCAAGCAGATGCCGGACGTACGGCAACAACCTACCTTGGTAGTTTATCGAGTTTTATTTCCAGTCGGCAGGTGCCAGGCATCGGTAAGAATGACCGAGGGCAGTTGGATACGCTGGATTGGGAATCGACTCAGCTTGAAGATCGCAGCTATAACGCCAACGGTTTGTTGACTTCTATCGTTTCCACTCGCGCGCCTGGCACTATTGTTCTATTTGCTATTGTTCTATTTTTCTATCTTATGAGTCGGTCAAGCCAAAGTTGAATTCGCTGGGTCTTGGATATTGGTAACATAGGATCTCCTGGAAACCAAAAGGAAATCTAACAACCTAAACCACCCGTCAATAACGGTACTCAGAAACGCTTACATTTCAATAGCGAAGGTGTTTCAAATGGTGTGTGCGATTTAGAGCCAAACCGGTGGCGTGATTTGCTGGTCTCTTCTTGAATTGGTTCCAGTCAAGGTCGCCGAAATTTGTTAAACTAAACTTTGCTGACTGATTGTATGTCTCAGGGAAGCGGGTTGGCTTTTGCATCGGAGAATCGGAGAATCGGGCAGATGGTTGTTTCGCCAAACAGGAACGTATGGAATTGTTTTATTGCATTGTGAACCGAGTGACCCATGACGGTAGAAACTGATCGCCCAGGTGAGGCCAGTGAACCTGGCCAATTGAGTGAAGATCCTGTGATTGACGCGACTTTGGTTTTGACGTCTGAAAAGTCATCGCTAGCAGGGGGCGTTGGGGCAGGTGGCGTTTGTTGGGATAGATCGGCGGTCGGTGGTGCTAGGTTGAATGGACCAACGTGGGCCAGGTTCAGTCGACTTGAGCGGATCTTATTGATTTTGGTCGGTGTCGGGATCATCGCTTTGCTGTTGGTCGCTCGCAGCCTGACACCCAGCCCCAGCGGGATTGGGACTCATCAAAGCTTGGGTTTTCCGCCTTGTGGTTTTATCACTATTTTTGGGGTGCCCTGCCCTTCGTGTGGGATGACCACTAGCTGGGCTTGGTTGACTCGGGGAAATTTAATCCAGTCTTGGCGAGCGAATCCTGGTGGATTGGCGTTGGGACTATTCGTGGGAACGATGGGACCTTGGATGTTGGTCAGCGGTTTACGTGGGCGATGGTGGCCTTGGGACTGCCAACCCATTTATGTGTTGGCCGCGGGGTTATCGGTGTTGGTGATCGCGATTGTTCAGTGGGTGATTCGCATTATGTGAGTGGAAGTAAACTGGATGTGAGTGGAAGTAAACTGGCTGTGAGTGGAAGTAACCTGGCTGTGAGTGGAAGTAACCTGGCTGTGAGTGGAAGTAACCTGGCTGTGAGTGGAAGTAACCTGGAAATTTCCATCCTTTGGCAATCGCTGTTGCTCTTGCATGGGAATTCCAGTAATAGATATCGATTGTCCGTCTGTCACGTTTTTGCGCTCGGAATTTGTTAGAAGTTTCAAGTCTGAACGCACTTGGCAGTGAGCGAAGAATCTTGTGAGCTTGAAGGATCAAGCGAGCGTCAAGACGAGTCAACCATGGTTTCGAAGCAGGAAAAAGGAGTTTCCAGATGATTCATAGAGACAATCACCCTATGGCGTATCGTATGCGTGGGTTAGTGCTTGCGGCCTGCTTTGTTTCAATGTTCATGTCCGTTGGCTGTATTGGCGGGGCGGCCCAATTGATGTACGTTCTGTTCGGCCACAAGGTGGACGCGGAATTTCCGGGTTTCAAAGACAAGCGTGTGGCGATCTTGACGATGGCGGATGCCAGTTCGTTTGGTCCAGACACCTTAAGCGAGACCATTAGTCGGGCGGTTGCCATTAAATTGGGCAACAACATCAAGAAGATTGATATCGTTCCTCAGGGCGAGATCGCAGATTGGATGGATGTCAACGGTTGGGGCCGACCTGACCATAAAGAATTGGGCAAAGGCGTGAACGCGGACTTCGTGCTTGTGATCGAATTGGAAGACTATGGAATCCATGAGGGCAAGACGATTTACAAAGGACATTCGAACATCAAGATCGATGTGTATGACATGAATGACGATGGGCGAGTCGTGTACTCACTGGGCCCAGACGAGTTTATTTTCCCTCGGGATGGTCGTCCGGCGATCGAATCCAGCGAGCGAAAATTTGAGGCGTTTTATTTGTCTCGGTTGGCAGATTCGGTTGCAAGGCATTTTCATAGTTTTGATTCCACCGAAATGGCGGCGATGGATTCAGAATTGATGAAGTAACGATTGTTGACAAGTTGAATCTTTGAAAATATCGAATGACAGCCCGCAGCAAATGCCGCGAGCAGTCATTTTTTTTGCGCTGTGGGGCCAGTTGACTCGGTTTGGGCAGGCGATTGCTCGGTTGCTGTTTTCCATTAGTGACGCCCACCGAATCGCTTTGGAACAGATCAAAGGTGTCAGGGTGTGTTACCAGGCGACGGTATCTTTGGGGGTTGCCAGGTACTGCGGTCCAGTCCTTCAGGGGCGACACGGTGCCGGTACAGGCATGCAAGGCGGCGGTTTCTTGCGGTGTTTGAATTGGACGAAGTTTGGGTGATCGAAATCGATTGCAATCCAGGGTGCGCGGCATAGGACGAATCAGGGATTGCGATTCTAATGTTTAGCAGCGGTTCTGGGATTACTTCTGGTTGGGGTTGCGGTTTGGGGCGAGAGGTTAAGCGGGTGCGTGTTAGATTCTGTCGTGTTGGTTTTTGATTCGATTGCAATGTCGTTAAATGGTTCAGGCAATAGTTCAGGCAATAGTTCAGGCAATGGTTTAGGCAATGGTTTAGGCAATGGTTTAGGCAATGGATAAGACATCGGAAAAGATAAATTGGGAGCAATTGAATGCTGCGTTGGCATCGGAAGAGACGCAATCGCTTCACGATTTGATCGAAGATTGGTCGTTTGAAGAGATCGCTTGGGCGGTGTCGCGCTTGGACGAAGATGATCGCAGTCGGTTCTTAGAGAAACTTGAACCCGAAGAGGCGGCTGAGATTTTGGAATGCATGTCCAGTGCTCAGGCTGTGGCATTGGTTCGGAATCTGGAGGCCGAATCGGCAGCCAGTATTGTGCAGCAATTGCCTTCGAATGCTCAGGCGGATCTGCTGGGCGAAATGAATGCAACGGACGCCGAGGCGATTCTGGAGAGCTTTTCGCCGGTGGAAGCTGCGGCGCTGCGAATCTTGTCGGCCTACAGTGACGAAGAAGCGGGTGGTTTGATGATCACCGAGTATCTTTCTTATTCGGATCATATGACCGTTTCCATGGTGGTTGACGATTTACGTGGCAACGCCGATCAATATCGAGATATGCAGGTACAGTATGCGTTTGTTGTGGACGCTCGAAACACGTTGCAGGGAGTGCTGCGGTTACGAGACCTGTTGTTGGCCAAGCCCAGTGTCCAGATTCGTGCGTTGATGATTTCCAATCCGTTGACGGTCAACGATCACACCAGTTTGGACGAATTGCGACAGTTTTTCGACGACCATGACTTTTTGGCGGTGCCGGTTTTGTCGGGCGAATCCAAGTTGATTGGCCTGGTGACTCGGGCGAATCTTCAGACTGCATTGGCCGATCGACATGAGGGAGATTATCGAAAGAGTCAAGGTTTAGTCCAGGAAGAGTTGCGCAGCATGCCGTTGATGTTGCGATCTAGGCGCCGGTTATCATGGTTAAGTATTAACATCGTCTTGAATATTGTGGCGGCCAGTGTGATTGCGGTTTATCAAGATACTTTGTCGCAAGTCATTGCTTTGGCTGTATTCTTGCCAATCATCTCCGACATGAGCGGGTGTACTGGGAATCAAGCGGTTGCCGTTAGCATGCGAGAGCTTAGCTTGGGTTTGGTTCGTCCGTCGGAATTGATGCGAGTGTTCTTGAAGGAAGCGTCCGTAGGTTTGATCAATGGAACGGCGTTGGGATTATTGATTTCGGTCGTGGCTTACCTTTATCAAGGCAACGGCTGGTTGGGCATGGTAGTGGGTTTGGCAATGGCTACCAATTCGATGATTGCCGTGACGCTGGGTGGAATGTTGCCACTGTTGATGAAGAGGCTTCAAGTGGATCCCGCGTTGGCATCGGGGCCGATTTTGACAACCGTTACGGACATGTGCGGTTTCTTTATCATGTTAAGCTTGGCGACGGCGTTTCTTCCGTATTTGATTTGATGGAATTGAATTTCTGCGAGTTTGCAGATGATTTCTGAGGAAAATCCAGTGAACCCCTATGTGATTGGGGTTTGGATTGAGCGGGAAGATTTTGCGTTTGGGAAAGCCGGAGTTGCCGGTGGCAAGGCTGAAATTGATCGTCCAAGGCCGCTATGGAAAGTCATTGTCTGCTGGACTTTTGTTTGTTGCCTGAGTGCGGTGCCTGAGTGCGGTGCCTAGTTTCATTTTTGGTTTGGGGCTGGTGGGTGTTTCCAGGGTGGCCGCAATGTTTGTCGGCATTGCGATTTTTGCAGCGTTTTATAGCTGGTTAGATGTGTTCACGGCCAAAAAGCGTTGGCGGATGACTGGGCCAACCAGGCTGGCCATGCGAATTGGTTCTATCAGTCGGATGGTGCTTTCAACGGTGTTTTACTCGGTGGGCGGTTATTTCGACTTGACTTGACTTGACGTGACGTGACGTGACGTGTGGTGTGGTGTGGTGAGGTGAGGTGAGGTGAGGTGTGGCATCGATCACGACGGTCGGTTGGTTTTAAATGACTTTGATTGACAGCCAAGCGGATATCGAACTCGGTGCCAGTTCAACCTTTGGCTGGGTTTTGATGGTCACGTTGACGCAGAGGTCGATGCTGAATATCGTACTGGCGATTTACATAGGGGTCGTTTTTGGGGTGTTGTGGTTGATTTGGGCCGTCAGGGGATCTGGTGGCATCCCCAAATTGAAGTAATGATTACCGGTCGTTTATTAAATTTTCATCCATTTTCCATAGAATTTTTGTCGATATCAATGTCGCTTATTACTCTAAAAAATCTGACGATCCGATTCCGTGGCCCTGCCTTATTGGATGAAATTAGCTGTGAAATCGAGGCAAGGCAGCGGATTGGTTTGCTGGGGCGAAACGGCTCGGGTAAAACCACTTTGATGAAATTGTTGATCGGACAGGCTCAGCCAGATAGTGGGCAAATTACGATCGCCGCTGGTGCAAAGATTGGCATGTTGCAGCAGGATGTCCCCAGCGGAATCGACTCGACCGTCTTGGATATTGTCATCACCGGATTGAACGAGGCTGCGGATCTGTCCGAATGGGAACAAGACCAAGCTGCCCAGCAGATGATTTCACGGATGCAATTGGATCCGTATGCGATGTTTGATTCGTTGTCATCGGGAATGAAGCGTCGGGTCTTATTGGCAAAATCCTTGGTGTCAAAACCGGATCTTTTGCTGTTGGACGAACCGACCAACCACTTGGACGTGGAAGCAATCGAATGGTTGGAAGGGTTTTTGGGGCGATGGAACGGCACTTTGATTTTCGTAACGCACGATCGCGCTTTCCTGCGGAAATTGGCAACCCGAATTCTTGAAATTGATCGGGGTCGTATCTTCGATTGGCAATGTGATTACGAAACATTTCTGGAGCGAAAAGAGGGTGCGTTAGAAGCCGAAGAGAAGCAGAACGCTCTGTTCGACAAACGACTGGCCCAAGAAGAAGTGTGGATTCGCCAAGGTGTAAAAGCGAGGCGGACCAGGAATATGGGGCGAGTTCGAGCACTAGAAGAAATGCGGGAACAGCGACGCGACCGGCGCGGAAAAGTTGGTCAGGTGGATTTGAAGATTGATTCGGGGCAACGCAGTGGTCAACTGGTTGCCGATCTCAAAAACGTGTCGTTTCGCTACGGAGATCAAATCATTTTGGAGAATTTTTCAACGACTGTTATGCGTGGAGAGAAAGTTGGAATTATTGGTTCCAATGGCGCGGGGAAATCGACTTTGTTGAAGCTAATGTTGGGGAAGCTAGAACCAACGTCGGGCTCGGTTCGATCGGGAACGAATTTGCAAGTTGCTTACTTTGATCAATTGCGTCAACAATTGGACGAAGAAAAGACGGTCGAAGAAAATGTGGGTGATGGGTACCAGAATATCACCGTCGCGGGACAGCCCCGGCACATTATCGGTTACCTATCGGACTTCTTGTTTTCCGCTGAAAGGGCTCGAACACCCGTCAAGTTCCTTTCAGGTGGTGAACGGAATCGCATTCTGTTGGCAAAACTTTTTGCTAAGCCTGCGAATGTGATCGTCTTGGACGAACCGACCAATGATCTGGACTCGGAGACCTTGGAAATGCTGGAAAGTCGGTTGGTGGAATATCAAGGGACCGTCTTGATGGTTAGCCACGATCGTTCGTTCTTGGACAATGTGGTGACCAGCACGATTGTATTCGAAGAATCGGGCGTCAACGAATATGATGGTGGGTACCAAGATTGGCAAAGACAGCGTGCCAACCGTGTGGCAGAAGAACAGCGTTTGGAAAGTGAATCCAATTCCAAGAAATCTGGCAAGAAATCAAGTGGAAGTGCGGCAGCAAACGCTGGCGGAAAGTCAGATAAGGGGGTAGGCAAGCAGGGCGGCGATACGAATCAGCGAAAGTTGAAATACACCGAGAAAATCGAATTAGAGAAATTGCCATCGTTGATCGAAGCGATGGAGGCGAAGATCAGCAAGCAACACGAAAAAATGGCCAATCCAGGCTTCTACAAATCGTCTGGTGACAAGATCACGCAAGAACAGTCGGCTTTGTCAGAAATGCAAATGGAATTGCAGAAATTGTTCGCCAGATGGGAACAGCTTGAAGCGATTTCCCACTAAAGATTGCCGAATCCAGTGCCAGCCAAGCGGTTTGCTGGACGATGTTTCTGCTTTGTTTCTTCTTCGTGGAATAAATTTGAAACACGCCCCGTCGATGGGTTGACGAACTTAAAAAGACTTCGTGGCACGGGATTGTCCGCAAATAGGTTCTGGGTTCAGCGGATCGACGATCGCGGGCAGTTGAGTTTCGTGCCGCCGAATTAGAAGCCTGCAGTGCCAACAAGCGAGTGGGTTATGTCACTCACTCACTTGTTCACTCACTTGCTCACTCACTTGTTCACTCACTTGCTCACTCACTTGCTCTTCGTGCTTTTATTGCGTCATTGTTTTTCGAAACACGAGTCACACGACAGGCCGCCCGGTATCGCTTGGCAATGTTTCAAGAAAGCAATATTCAAAAAAGGCAATGCTCGAAAAAGCCGAGAACGCTTGGGCTACTTTCGAATTCTGGAAGTTATTTCGGGACAACGGTGTAGGTACTATTTCATGTGCATTTTGGCATGAGTTATGAACTCTTGCCAGTCGTACGCAGTGATGTCGTGTTTCCCGGTTCTTAAGTGATATCCTATTAGGGAATGGCAAGGCGTCTGGGGCACGGGGAAGGCTTCCAAAGCTAGTCCTTGGGTTCCTAACAACTTGTAGACGGGGTTGGCGTAAAAGGCTGACTGGAATTCTCCTTTGGGATCGGCCCATTGGTCTTGGGTTGCACTGGTAATGTAAACCGGTCTAGGTGCGAGACTGGCGATTAGCATATGTTGGTCGATTGGCGCGGCGTCTTCATTGTCGTTGTAGAATTTGAATCGTTGATTGAACCAATGCGGAAACGATGTGTTAATGCGTCGGACGGATTCGCCAATCCTCCGTCGGCTTAGCGCTGCCCCGCCACAACCGGAATTGTTAGACACGATCATGGCAAACCGCGAATCAGTTGCGCCGGCCCAGAGTGCCGTCTTGCCCAGTCTGGAATGACCGACCACAGCGATTCGTTGGGCGTTAATTCGGTGATCCGTTTCCAAGTAATCCATGACTTTGCTAAGACCCCAAGCCCAGGCAGAAATTGTGCCCCAATCACTGGATTGAGCGTTATCTTGGTTGTCATCGCCCGGGTCAGAGTCGGAAGATGTTTCAGCGCGAAGCAAGTCATGCACGCCACCGGCGAAGTTATCATCATAATCGCTGTCAAAATCGCCACAGTAAACCGTTGCCACGCCAAACCCAGATTCGATTGCTAGTTCAATTGGCCAGCGACTTGACGAGGTGCCTCGCATGCTTTCAACAGCACGATGGTCATTGATTTGGCCTTCCCGGTCGTTTGGCACCCACGTGGTGGGCAATGAAATTTCAGAATGGTTGCAAACGGTATGATTGCCGTTAAAATTCGGACCCAAGAAAATAGGGGCAGGTTGGGACGATTTTGGCAGGAACAGCAGGACTTTTACCGCTTGCGATTTCGTGCCTGCGGTCAGGGTGATTGTGATCTCTTGAATCAGAGCATCAAACGGTAATGAATCGCCCGAGAGGTCGCGAACCGAATAGGTTGCGGTGGGTTGAGTGGAGGGCCGCTTCCCAAACATCTGGGAGCTAAATAGATCAATGATTTCTCTCCTGCGACCTTCCCACTGCTGAGCCGTTGAAATGGGCTGTCCGTTGTTTGCGGTTAACACGTCAGGCAGAGTGAACCCCGGGATCTTGGATTCGTCGTAATTTGCATCCTGAAACGCGACGCTACAGTTTTCCATAATGAACCCAATGAAAATGAAAGAAGCCGTGGTTAAGCCGCGAATAAAAAAGTTCAAGTTTCAGGTCCTTGGAAAAACGGTCCGGATCTAGATTCGAAGTGAAAGTGGTTACTTCGACGAATAGACGATCGTACTGCGAATCTTCCCCCTTAGCAAATCGTTCGCATTTTGATGGGCATGGTTAGCGTGGCACTTCGTGCTGAATCAAAGCCTTGGAACCGCCGTTGGTAACCCGGCTAAGGGGTTGGGACAGTTGGATGACTTGCGCGAGTTTTTCAGGCGATATTTCACCGGTTCGATTTTCGGTACAGATCGCCGAACGAACGCCGGCAATGTCAGCATCCCATTGGGTAAGTTGTTGTAATTGTGAAAGTGTCAACTTGCCAGCCCAGGCCAATCGTGTGCCTTGGTCCTTAGCCGTCTGGATTATTTGGGGAATCCAGTCGCAAGCATCACGTTGTGGGAACACATGGAACAAACCTACCGCATTTTTATCAAACGTATCGACCAACAGGTATGGCAAGCCGAACTGACGACAAAGTTGAAGTGCTCGGCAAATGCTGAGTCCCTGGCAATGGTCAGCATCGGCGTAAGCGACCAGGACGGGCGTGCAACCGTCGGGCAGATTCTTGGACCACTCGATCCAATGTTGGAACCAGCCGTGTTTCACTTCTGCTGTAAGGGATTCGGGGTCTGGGGAGGCTGGTTGAATTGTTTTTTCCAATAGCGAGGGGGTGGCTGGGGTTGCTAATTCTAGTCGCTTGATACCAGCGGTTCCCAATTTTGCGAAATGGAATCCGGGTAATGGAATGGGAAGTCGCGGGCCGGGTAGATAGTCCGAAATTTCGCCCAGTGCGACGCTAAGTATAGAATTGGTTGTATTGGGGCGAGATTGATTGGGCCAGGTTTTTTCAGATTTGATGTGGGCAGTTTGGCGGTTCTTGCAGTCGTTCAAGGGGGCGTTTTCTTGTTTGGCTGGGTCGCCCAAAAGTGCCAACAGCACTTGTTGCTGAAATTCCTGGGAAGCGGCCCCTAGTGATCCTTGGGATGGATCTTTGATGTCAATCCACTGGGCACCTAATTGACTGGCCAATATCGCCTGACTGGTTTGATTTACACTGACCAAAATTTGCATGGGAATCGACCGATCTAGTTATCGTGGCAACGCAGTAGGCAGAATTGTAGAGCGATTTTTGCCCTTGGCGAAAGTACCAGAAGCACCAAAAATCAACCAATTAGCCGATCTTGCCGGGAACACCGGATGTCTTTTTGTCGTCAATCGCTAAATTTTCGGGCCGGTGGCGCAGCAATGTTAGGGAATAATATTGCAGGAGAAAAGCGATGCTGGGCGGCGTTTTTCTTTGATAGTGGAAGCTGAGTCGTCAGTGTGTTGCCGTCGAATTCCAAATCGAATCGAGTTTCCGGACAGGAAACTTCGAGGTGGCCGCCCTCTAAACGGGCACAGAGTGGGGTATTTGGCAAAAAACAATGGGCGACCCACAACGGCTATTCAAGAGTGACGGCTACCTCCTTGGGGTTGAAAATTCACCCGTTTCGGGGACAAGTTTCTTTGGAACTCAGGTTTCTGATGGAACCGGCTTTCTGCTAAGTTATCTAGTCTGACGATACTGAAAAAGTGCGGAAGCCGCGAAGCGTGGGGGCAAGATCGCTAAACTTTGGCTCATTGACGGATCGATTGGTTGGACTTGCAGCCAATTTCTGAATGAATGGACCGGCTTAAATGAATTGACAGGCTAAAGAGAGTGTCTTTTTGTTAGCGGTCACTGATTTGGATAGCAACGACGCGATTGATTTTGAACGACACGATTGATTTTGAATGACACGATTGATTTTGAACGACAGTAAAGCTCCTCCCAACCCGACAGTGCGAAATTGAGCGATCCCTCTCTACCTTACGAATTTGTTGCGACGCCTGAACAATTAGCCAGTTTGATTCAGCGAATGCGATCGCAGACCTTGATTTGTTTCGACACAGAATTTGTCTCTGAAGATTGTTATCAGCCCGACTTGTGCCTGATTCAAGTTGGCTTGTCTGACGGGATCGCGATCGTCGACCCTCAAACGGTTGGGGATTGCACCGGATTTTGGCAACAATTGGCCGACGGTGATCATGTTTCGGTGGCACACGCGGCGCGAGAAGAATATCGATTTTGTCACCGCTACGTCGGCAAGGGTCCAGCGAACTTAATAGACACCCAAATTGGAGCCGCGTTGGTGGCTTTGGAGTTCCCGGCTGCGTATTCAACACTGGTGACTCGATTTACGGGGAAGTCCATTTCTAAGGGTGAAACCCGAACGAATTGGCGTCGCCGACCCCTATCGGAATCCCAATTAGTTTATGCTGCCAAAGACGTGGAGTACTTGCCTGCGATTTATAAATCGATCATGGATTCTTTGCAAAGTCGCAATCGCACATCGTGGTTGATGAGTGAAATGGAAAATTCAGCGATTCGTCATATGGATTCCGAAGACGAAGAACGTTGGCGTCGCGTTTCGGGAATCGCAAATTTGAAGCCTCTAGAATTGGCAATTATTCGCAATTTATATGTTTGGCGACAGAATCTGGCGGCGAACCGAAACCAACCTGTACGCAGAATATTGCGTGACGACTTGATGGTCGAGATGGCTCGGTTGAAGAGCGATGAACCGCAGCGAATTCGAAATCTCAGAGGCATGAACTTTAGTCGCCACCAAGATCATGTCGCGGAAATTGGCCAAGAGATCAGCAACGCGATTTCGTTGCCAACGGATCAACTGCCCAAGCCTGCCAAAGGGAAAGCCAGTCATACCAAGTTGAATCAAGTAATTCAATTCGCTCATACGGCGTTGGGTATTGTCTGTCGCAGAGAAATGGTGGCACCAGCATTGGTGGGAACGATGCAAGATTTACGCGACCTCGTGGGTTGGAAGTTGGGCCTGACAAAATCGCAGAACTTGCCGCTGCTGGCGACCGGTTGGCGGAAGGAAATTGTGGGCGACGTGATCAACGATCTATTGGAAGGCAAGGTTTCGATCAAAGTGACCGACCCGATGGACGAGTTTCCATTGGAGTTTGATCGAACCAAAGATTAGTGTTCGCGGCAGGGTTTTGGGCTTCGCTGTGATCACCGATTCCAGAGGTAGGTAGGACGATCGGTTCCCCAAGTTTGCCGGGGCAAAGCCGGGCCAAGTTGAAGATTGACCAAGTTGTCGATCATGGAAGTCTTGGTCAACCTAGTCCTGCCGCTAGAGTTTGGAAGCAGCAAGTGGATTCCGGTCGACGGGCACGGAATGCCATTGTCCCATCGCGGTGACGTGACGCGTTTGATACGACGCGGTGACGTGACGTGGCGCGTTTGAGATGATTGCTGTGCCTAGGTTCGTACAACGGTTCTTTACCATTTGCCGGCGCATAAAAAATGCGAACCAAACCTTGGCTATGTTTACCATGGATCGGTTCGCGAATGTTCTTTTAACGCTCGGTTTTTTAAAGCAGTAGGCTTTCCATCAGAAGGCGATAGGTTCGCATTTCTGACATGTGGTCGATATCGTCCACTGGTGGGAAATGGGCACAAAGCGATCGGTTATAGTTTACCTTCCGCAATTGATTGACTAGTTTTCCAAAGTCGATAACGCCCTGCCCTATGCGAACTTGCAATTTCTTATCCGTTGAATCGCGAAGGTAAACTTGGAAGGCATACTTTAACAACGGTTCGATATCCCGATTTGCGTAGGGGCCGCAAAGATATTGACTTGGGTCGAACAAAAGCCCAAGGCCTTTGATATGTTCGCAAATCACCTTTACGGTATCGGGGTCCTCGGTCAAACAGCCCAGTTGACCCTTGACTGCGACTCGGACACCCTTAGTATCCGCAATATCGACCAAGCGTTTTAGGCGTTCGACTTCTTCGTTAAACGGGGTACCCAGTGGACTTGAGGGAACCGAAAGCGTGACCACCTTAATGGCCTTTGCGATTTTGCAGCACGACTCGAACTGAGCGAAATATTCTTCGCCTTCGGCCTTGATGTCGACCGAAAATCCTACGATTTCCAGGCGTAATGTATCTTGGCAGGTGCGCAGACCCCACTGTAAATCTTCGTGAATTCTGGATGGGGGAACGTGCCCGTCCTCGTGCAAATCGATTTCGATTGCCGAGTATTCCAAGTCGATAACCTTTTGACAGGCATCTTTGATATTAAGGTCGGGAAAACATTCCAGCGAGGCAGCGACAAACACCTAGTAACACTCCTGTTGCTTCAGTTGACATGGTTTGCCCAAAGCTGGGCAGATAACCAGAGCTTCCTATATTCTTGTACTCTGCATTGTCGCATGAAACGCTAAATGCGCAAATAGCAGTCTTGGCAGGTTTGTAACACAAACGGATCGACCGCTCCCAGGTGTTTCCCAAAATCGTCAAGCCGCGAAATTTTAGCGCACATGATGTCGCTTCGGCGGCAACCACGATCGGCAATGACCGCTTAAAGCGCCCCCTACCAGCGTCCGTGTTGCGGAAGGGCAAGTAAGTCGTCGGCCATGGATCTGGTTTGGCGAGGGTTTGGCCTGACGCTAGCGAGGTCGATTATAGACCAAGATCCCCTACTGACAGACCTTAGCCAAGGATAGTTTTTAAGAACGCGAAGCGGGCGGTCCAGGGCGGAATGCGGTTAGGATGTGACGGGTAATGGTGCCATCCGCACGCGAGAGTTTTACGGCCTGAAGCTATGGTATAGGTTCTGCGTGACACAAATTTTTGGGATCTTTGTGATCCGAATGATGTTGGGGCGGGGTTGAAATGCGGCTGGATTGTGCCAGAGTAAGTGTTTTGATTTAGAATTTGGAATGACGGTGCATCGTGCACGATTCGTTTCTGAGTGATTTACTGCAAGGATTTACCAATGAGTCATCTTTTTGACGGTCGACGCGTTTTGGTCGGACGTGAATTATTCTTGACGGGACTAGCTACGTTGGGATTTGCTGTTCTAGGATTCGATCAATGTTTCGCTCATCCAGTCGCGCTGCATTCGGCGGCCGTTTGTGCGGAATTAAATTGTGTCCAAGATGAAGTTGCAACTACTGACGACAAAAAGGTAGACAGTGATGCCCAAACGGAAGACCAGAAGCAACTGATTGCCAAGTTAGAAAAATACTTGACGGGTGCAAAGTTGAAGGGGCGGTTTACGATGCTGGGCCGAAATGTGCCGCCTCAAGAAGAAGAGTACACAATTGCCAAAGCGGAAAAATTAGAGGAAGGTGATCTGTGGCTGATTGAAGCAAGGATCAAGTATGGAAAATGGGATCAGAGTGTGCCGTTGACTATGCAGATCAAGTGGGCTGATAAGACGCCAGTGATTACTTTGGAGAAGCTGACCATTCCAACGATGGGTACTTTTTCGGCCCGGGTTTTGTTTAACAACGGAATGTACTCTGGAACTTGGGCGCATGACGAAGTGAAAGGTCATTTGTTTGGCGAAGTGATCCCCGCCGGAACCGCAGAAGATTCCGAAAAAGAGGCGACTGAAAAGAAAGATGGTCAGTAATCGTTGAGTGCGGTTGTTAAGCTATTTTGTGCACCCGCTATGTTACGTGCCAATTACTACGCCTAGTCAATTACTACGCCTAGTCAATTACTACGCCTAGTCAATTACTACGCCTAGTCAATTACTACGCCTCGCTAATTACTACGCCTCGCTAATTACTACGCCTGGTCAATTACTACGCCTCGCTAATTACTACGCTTGGTCAATTGTTACGCCTGGTCAATTGTTACGCATCTTGGTGTAATGATTCCGTGGTGCCTACGGGCTTAGATGTCCCGATTTGAAGAAGATGCAACAAGCGGAGAGGTAGAACCGGCGGACCCACTGCTTCGCGAATCTGCCCTACGCAGTCCGGTCCGGAGTTCGCGACAGTTGTTTGTTGAATTCCGGCACTGGATTAAATTTTGAGGCCAAATCTTAGTTCTCAGCATTGATGCCCGAGATCGAAAATGCGGCAAAAGACATTGCTGCATAAGACATTGCTGCATAAGACATTGCTGCATAAGACATTGCTGCATAAGACATTGCGGCGATCGCTGCTGTTTCGATGCGCAGAACGGATTTTCCAAGGGATAAGGGTTGAAAGTTGGCACCGATTGCCATTTGAATTTCCTCATCGGTGAATCCGCCTTCGGGGCCGATCAAAATAATATGGTCAAAGGGGCGGGATGCCTGATCAAGTGAAAGGTCATCGATTGGATTGTTCAAGGGAGTGGCATCAACGGGTTGGTTTGCCTGGACGACCGCGCCATCTTTTGGAGTGCACGCGATCCAACGTTGTTGGCTTGAGGCAAATTGGCTGACCACCTGATTGAGCGACATTTCGGGCAGCAACATCATGAGTTGATTCCGCAGGCATTGCTTGCTGGCTTCGATGATCCAACGCCGCATCTTCTTTTCTAGGCCTGAATTTAGTCGATTGACCGAACGGTCCAAGCCTAGCGGCAAGTAGGCGGCGGCTCCCAATTCGGTTAGCTTTTCGACCAGAAACCTCAGGCGATCGCCCTTGGGGACGGCGGCAGCGACTAAGATTCGTTGGCTCAGTTCACAGTTGGACGATTGTTCAGAATTGACAACAACCAGGACTTCACTGCGGCTAAGCTGTTGGATTGTCCCCAAGAATTGGTAGCCATTTCCGTCAAAGAGAGCCAATTCCTGCCCCACAACCGCGCGCATTACATTCAAAACGTGATGCGCCTCGCTACCATCTAGTTTGGCAACGTTTCCCACGGACAACGGAATCGAACTGAAATACCTTTCGGCCATGGCAAGTATGCTTTAAATTGCTATGAATAATGAAATTGTGGCAGGGTTAGACAAGAAGTCCGCCTGTCGTTTTTTTGGGGGATTGAGTAGACTGTTGCGGTGGAAAATTATTGGGGTTGTTCGTTTGCTGCTGAAATGGATGCCGGTTAGGCCAGAGCCTAGTGTTAACACCATTTTAATCGAGCGGCAAGTTGCCATTGGAGTAATAGATGGCTTATTTTGAATCGCCAGATGGTTCTGTCAAAGTTGAATTGAAGAACCGATATTTGGCTGCGTTTTTTGCTTGGATATTGCCCGGAGCAGGTCATTTTTACCAGCGACGTTACGTCAAAGGGATTCTGTTTTCGGTAACGATCTTGTTGACTTACTTTGTTGGGTTGACCTTGGGCAATTGCCGAGTCGTCTATGCTTCGTTTGCAGAAGAGGACTGGCGATGGCAGTTTATTGTCCAAAGTCTAGTGGGCGCGCCCACCTACCCGGCCATCGTGCAGGGCGTACGCTTTTCGCAAGACGAAGAACCGCTGTGGGTGATTGCCGAACGCTATCCATCTGGCCACGCCGACCAATTTCAACGGATTGAAGAACCGGCTCTGCACAAGGGCAAATCATTGAAGGACGGTTTTATGGCTCCGCCGGCTAAGCCTTATTCCTTAACTGGGCCCGATGTCTTGGCGGCTTGGCATGCCGAATTAGGGCACTATTTTGATATCGGAACGTTGTACACTTTCATTGCAGGCCTGTTGAATTTATTGGCGATCTATGACGCGTTTTCCGGGCCTGCGATGTTCATGCAGGATGACGAAGAGGAAGACGATGATGATGTGGGCACGATGGATCAAGATTGATCGCGTGTTACTTGCAGGGCTGTTGCCTGATTAAACGGCTTCAGAACTCGAGTGGTTCGAAAGTACGTTTTTTCTGGCGGCCAATCCGCCGGAAGTTATTTTTCTGTGACCGTCCCAATTTGGGCAACATTTGTTGGACTGATTACGAGTAAGAAACTATGGCGAATCTATTGGCTTCCAACCTGGTCCACATCTTACCGCTGATTGTTGCGGTGTCCATCGTTTACGGTGCCACGCGTGATGAGCGTCCGTTGGTTATTCTGGAACAGATGGTTCGGTCAGCGATTTGGGTTAGTGTTTTTCTGGGCTTGATCTTGTTAGCGCTTTTAGGCTTGGGCAGCTGGTTATAAAAATTGATCGTGGTTCAAGCCCACGATGATCCAAAGTCAGGATCAGGGGAAATTGGCTCTAAAAAAAGCAAGCTGCGGAATCTGAAATGGGGTATCGGGCATCGTACCACCGTTAAACCAAACGAGTGCTATCGGCTGACCGGTTCCAGAGTATGGACCAGTTAAATGTGCAGGCGCCAGGTAATCTCTGAGCTTGTTGCGACTTATCTTTTCCAGAATATCCGAGTGTTTTCCAGAATATCCGAGTGTTTTCCAGAATATCCAGGTGTTTTCCAGAATATCCAGGTGTTTTGCAGCATCTCTTGACTGGCTCTTAAGACGCTGCCTAGATGTTAGTTAGGGACGACTGAGGATCCAAGCAGGTTCCAGCTTGTGGATTACTGGTCTTTCCACGAATACTGTTGGCGTTGCATCGAAGGAGTGGTGGAACCTTGCAGGACTTGGCTGCGAAGGTTTTCGGCTCGGTCGACCAGATCTTGGTCATTGACTTGGTCGAGAGGTTCCATTTGAAAGTCGAACGCCCTGGTGTCGCGTATTTCTCGGAAGGCAAAATTTTCGGTAATCAAACTAAACGGTGGGTACAAATACCAAGGCCCGTTCACCGGTTGTTTGACTCGAATCGGTTTGTATCCATCTTTTTCCAGCATGATTTCCCTGGTCCCATTGTATTGGAACGGGACACTGACGGGCGTGTAGCCAACGGGTTGTTGGTCGATTGTGACCGCGGCCCCCTCTGGGAAGCTGGAAATCTGCATCCGACGCTGCACGCAACCGACACTGCATACCCACAAAACTACGATGGTAGGAATCAAATAATTTTTGCGGTTTAATTTCCAAAGCATGCTGGTCGACTCGAAAACGAAAGCGATAATTCGAGGGATAGAATTTGGCCTCGCCGCGGAGTGTATCGAAATACGGAAATGTCGGCTACGCTAAAAATTTTGGCTTAAGTTAGCAAGTCTGACTTGGTGGCAGCCTTTGTCAAACTTGTGTTTTCACTGCGTTGGGTGTTGGAACTGCTGAAAAGGTGTGCCCTTGAGGGCTGAGTCGGTAGTATTGGAATGCGGAGCAAGTTAAGCTAGCACATCTTTGCGAGGTTTAATTATCGAAACAATTGGAAACCCTTGAACCTTTCCGAATGGGGCTGCGGTATATGTCCGAATGGTACTTTACAAAGCATTAGTTTTAATTCGCACCCGAAGATTCGATGGTACCGATGGTGGCCATTAAAAAGCTTAGTTTCCCGCAAAATTGGCTTGCGGTAGCATCGGCGCTTGCGAACGTGTTTACGATTAACGTATCCGTACTTAAAGACTGGCAATAATGGACGACGAGGCTGTGAACTGGGATGACTATCTGCAAATCGCTTCCCGAAGCGATGTGGGGATGCGTCGCAGTAACAACCAAGACAACCTCAGTATTTCCGTAGCCAGTTCGTTAGAACAATGGCGAAAGCATGGTCATTTCTTTGTCGTTGCCGATGGTATGGGTGCGCACGCAGCCGGCGAATTGGCCAGCAAGTTAGCGGCGGATAATCTTTCGCATTTGTTTGTCCGTAATTCATCCGAGCCGATCGATGTGGGGCTTCGCAAATCGATCGAGCAAACGAACCTGGAAATTCATCGCCGAGGTCAGGCGAATCCCGAATTCTATAACATGGGAACCACGTGTAGTTCACTTGCCTTTACAACCGCGGGCGCGGTGGTTGGCCATGTGGGCGACAGTCGAGTTTACCGGGTACGCGGGAACCGGTTGGAGCAGTTGACCTTTGACCACAGTTTGGTTTGGGAAATGCGAGCGTCCGGTCAAATGAAGGGGATGGCTGATGGTGGCGCAGCGATTCCCAAAAATGTGATTACTCGGTCGCTTGGACCTTATGCCGAGGTGAAGGTTGATATTGAAGGCCCGTTCCCGCTGGAACCAGGGGACACCTTTCTGCTTTGCAGTGATGGATTGACAGGCCCGGTACAAGATGACGAACTGGGGCCTTTGATTTCCGTCCTTCCTCCTGACGAAGCTGCGCAAACGTTAGTCAATTTGGCAAACCTCCGAGGTGGCCCAGACAATATCACTGTGGTTTTGGTGAAAGTGTTGGCAAAGCTTGGCAGCAAGCCAGGAGAGCTGATTCGACCGGATCAGAGTGAATCGAGTTCATTGATGCTGCCGATTTCGTGGGCAGTGTTCGGGATCTTAGCGATCTGTGCGGTTATTTTTGGGCTAATGTCAGCCAGTTGGATGGGTGCCGCCGTGCCAGGCATTGCAGCGGTGCTTGCCCTTGTAGTCGCGATTGTGGTAACGCTGCGGCAAATCAAACCCGATTTAGCCACGGCAAAGGGAGGCGCATTTGGGAAAGCCCCTTACATGCAAATGCCTTTGTCATTTAGCAAAGAATTAAGCAGCCGCCTGAGTCATTTGGTGGAGGAGTTGTTGGCGACCTCGAAACGAGAAAAGTGGACACTTCGCTGGGCGGAAATCGAAAGCAGTTTGAATCAGATCAAGGCACTGGAGCAACAGTCCCAATTGCCAGAAGTCATCGCCGGTTACGCTAGATTGCTGAACCGTATTATGTCGCAGGTTCGCCGGCAGCGTCAGGCGTAACCGAGAGAAAGAAGCACGTTCAATTGCCAAGATTTTCAATTGCCAAGATTTTCAGTGCCAGGATTTTCAGTGCTGGTGGCGTTCACTACTTAAGCAATGGGTTTGGGGCTTGAAGTAGTAGATTCTGGTCAATGGCCATTCACCTAAGTTGGGGTGGGTCCTTTAAAGTGCCTGAGTGGTCCGCGACTGATTTCTCAGATTGGAATTGTTTCATTGCCCAAGGGAAGCAAGAAGTCTTACCGTGATTGCATTTAAGAATCTTTGGAATGCGATAAAGCGCCTTTTAGGATTAACGTCCGGTCCCAAACCGCGTGGGCTTCGGTGTGGTAATTGCGGCGCTGATTTGACCTCGCAAGATTTCTGTCGCAGTTGTGGCGCAAGTGAGGAATCAGGCTGGGGCGATGGTTACGTTGGCGAAGAGGAAGAGCAGGATTTTGACTACGACGATTTCGTTCGGAGCGAATTCGGCGATGGAAAATCTAGGCATGCTGGCGTCGCATCTTCAACTTGGGGAGCCATGTTGCTGATCATCTTAGCTTGCGGAATGCTGTTGGCTCAATTTGGCGGCTTGCTGTTCTGATCCTTCGCGTTGCTTAACTTATCCAATGGTAAACGTTGGAAATTCATTCGTCGCTGCGGATTCAGTCAGGCGCTTATCCTGAACGTGTCCGAAGGTTGTGGATTGGATTGCCTGCACGAATCTTGCCAAGATCTCGACTGGTGCTTCAGCCACCAGATGAACTTCGCCGTTGGGCATGTTTCGCACCCACCCCACAACCGAATGCCGAATGGCTTGTTCTAGACAGGTTTGGCGAAAACCAACCCCTTGGACTTGGCCCCGAAAGACAATTTGCTGGCGGGTATGTTTTTTTGAATTCAGGTGGTTGGCGTCTGTCATTGTCGGCTACTTTCACATCGCAGTGTTAAAATCGGCACCTAGAAACCGTGCGTTCTTAAACGGGGCCAGTTGCGTCGTCTTAAGGTTGGGTAAACTTTTGCTTCATTTTTTATATCGCCTGGCACTGACCGGGCGGAGTCCGTTAGGCGTTACTTGGAATGCTTAGTCAAATTCAAGGGACGCTTGAATAATTCTTGAGTGACGATGGGGGCAAGTTGCTGCACATACAGGCGTTGGGCGGCAATTGAAAAGTTCCGTCACATCGGTCGTGAGTCGTGATTGATTTTGAACTTCGCGGCGTGGATTTTTTGCGATGTTGGCATGAAAAACGGCTGGAACTTGAAAATTCCAGCCGTTCAGTTGGCGCTGTCATTGTGCTGGATGTTAGTAATTATCTTCGCCCGTCAAGTTCTGTTCTGCCTGGTCGGCTTGCCAAGCAATTGCGGAGACGATTTTCGTGATTTCAAGACTGTCCAGAGTGTCCGCCAATTGGTTGGATTGGACGACAACCATGTCACCCGAATCCGTTTTGTCGACAGCGAATGCGCCGTGCACCATTTGCGAATTAAATTGCAATAGAAGTGCTGTATTTTCGGGCAGCAACGGCCCACAGACCGATACGAACTTGATCAAGTTCTGTCCGGTCTGATCTTTTTCACCGAAGCGGATTTGAACTTTCTGTTTTCGCAACGATCCAACATCCAAGGTCACTACCCAGCGTTCGGGTGACGATTCTTCCATATTCCATTGTGACTTGGTGGCGACGTTGCGAATCAAAGCTTCTGCCGTTGGAGCGGAAGCCGGCTTCAGCGAATCAAAATTCAAGGCCACTCCTGCAGCGACTCCACCAGCTTGTGCGGCGGGGTTGGCACCGGCAGGCTTGCCACCCGCTTGTGGCTGACCGGGAACGCCTTGGTTGAAGGCTTGATTGATCATGCCTGGCAGCATCATGCCAAAGCCAGCACCCAACCCCATTCCCATCACCCCGCTGTCGCCACCGCCAGGGTTGGTAGCCATTTCTCGCATGCTGTTTGCGGCTTGGTACATGGTGTACGACCGCAAATCACCAATGGCACCGATGCTGCTTCGAGTGTCGATCGCTTTCTGAACTTCTTCGGGAACATTGATTGAATTGATAAAGAAGTCGACAAGTTCCAAACCAAATTTCGCAAATTCTTCAGCGACCTTAGCGCGAGTGCCGGTTGAAATTTCATCGTACATCATCTGCAAGTCAAGGACGCCCATATTGGACGATGCGATCAAGTCTTGCATTCGAGAAACCACAAGATCCTTCAGGTAGCTGGTCGCTTGCACCGTAGAGTAAGTGCCCTGGGTTCCAACCAAGCGATTGATCAATAGCGTTGAATCGGTAACGCGATATGAAAATTTGCCGAAGCTGCGGACTCGGACCATTCCAAAGTCTTTGTCGCGAATAATGATCGGCTGGCGGGTTCCCCATTTTTGATCAATAAAATCTTGTTTGCCGACGTAGTAGACGCTGCATTGAAATGGTGACTTCTCCCACGGGATGGTCAAAATGCGAGTAATGATGGGAAGGTTTTGCGTAGTCAGCATGTGCCGACCGGGGCCGAACACATCCATCGCTTTGCCGTCGCGAAAAAAGACCGCCTCTTGCTGCTGTTGAACAATCAGTTGGGCGCCATATTTGATATCGGCAGAACCCGATGGTGGGATACGATGCACCAAACACTGACCCGAGGCGTCAAAAAAATCGATGACTTCTAATTGAAAACCCATTGAACATTCCTTATGTGCATGACGACGGTATGAGATATACGGTTCAAATTTCGCTGGTCGGAAAGATTGCTTTGCCAATCTAGCCATTGAACATCCAAACCGGCTGGAAGAAACGCATTGAATTGTGAATGGGCTGAAGTAATCGTTGGCAACGATCGGGGCCTAACCACATCAAGGTTGCAACATAGCTTGGCAATAATCTACCGGAGGCTGTCTGCGCGCAGTTGTTCAACGATTATTTTGTCTGAGCCAAACCGGAAAGAATTTCACCGCGTTGGGCAAACGAACTGCGAATCGATTCAAGCATACCCGTGACTTCACGGACGGCCAGGTTCACTTCGTCGGAGCGATCAGCAAGCGAAGCCAACTTCAGTCGGGCTTGTTGTACCTTTTCTACCAGTCCCATATCAATGGAGTAAACTTTTTCCAATTGAGTTTCGTCGACCTGCACGAAATCGAAAAAGCCGCTGTAACCCGCGGGTGCCGAGCGTAGTTTGCCAACGATCAGATCGATTTGAGTGTGCAACGACTGGCACGGATTCAGGTCCGCCAATCGGCCTTGTGAAGTCAGTACGTTCACCAATTCATCGACGCCGCGTTTGCCTTCATCTAGTTGGTCGGCCAGCCATTTTCTGGCCAATTCATCACTTTCGCGACGGTACCCTTTCTCCAAATAACCACTAAAACCCGGAATGTATCGAAGAATAGATTCAATCCACCCACGGCTATCAGCATGTTGGTGCGGATCGGGCATCGTCGTGTCTCCTGCTAACGAATAATTCAAATGAACGCAAATCCAATCGTTGGAACTACACAAATCCAATCGTTGGATTTACTAGGCGAATGTCAATGAGCAACGTCTGAATGTGAACCAAATTTCTGCACCCAAACCAACGCCAACCATGATTTTTAGGCGACCTGATCCGAACGAAACTTCCCCAAACATGAAATGCCGATGGTTCAAAAACTATGCCGGTTGGGACGGTCTGGCGTTTCCTATACGATACCTATTTCCAGCAGTCCCAACCACGGGGCAATGGTAATCTTGGGCCGACGGAAGTGTTTTGGATTCCTAAACAAACACCAAATATTTCGTTGAAATGTGGCGGATTTATCAACAAAAAAAGGAATGCATGGCCGATCGCCATGAATTCCTTATCTATGATTGATTTATCGGCCCTGTGTCCAAAAACGGAGCGTTCTAGGCGGTTCAGGTTTGATCTTTAGTGCACGTGCGGCTTGATGAAAATCTTCATCGAACCGTCGGCGGTCTCTAAAGTCAAATCGACGCCCAAATTCAACGCCACTAACAAAGCTTTGTCAGTCCGTTCGAATGTAGCGGCTTTTCCATCAACAGCATCGGTTGCGGTCAATTCGAACTCTTTCGATTTATCACCACTCTTTGATGTGAAATAGGCTTTGGTAACGGCGGCTGGTTGTAGACTCTTTTTAGTTTCGTCCAACAGGTAAACCGTTACTTTGTCTTCGTTGTCATTATGAGTCCATTCGGCGAAGCCTTTTGAATCATCAAAAGCAATCACGTGGCCGCCTTTGGGGCCAAATTCTTCAGCATGGGCAGCATGGTCGTGTCCATCATCATCGTGGCTATGACTGCCGTCTTCTTCATGATCATGCCCATGATCGGCGGTTTTGTTGGCAGTCGTGCTGTCGGTGTTTTCACAGCCGGCCGACGTGGCGATCCCAAATAGGCCACATACGGCAAGCAGAAGCGTTAGGTTGGTATTATTTTTCATCTCTTGGTTCTCATTGGTTTTCGAGTGAAGTTGGACGAAGTTCGAAGCATCGATTGAATCTATGTCGGTCACAGCCAGTAGATTGCAGCCCATGAATTTAAAAGATCTGCTCCGCCGCGACAAGCAACCTATCGTTAGCTTTGTCACTAGCGATCTGGCTGCCATGGAAGAAAAGCGTTCTCACGATAGCTTCACAATTCAAAATTGGGTCGGCAATAATCAGAGGGCATGCCAAACGTTTACTTTCACCTCCTAGCACGAATGCAATGGAAGCAAGTCTACCGATCGGCAATCCAACTAGTTGGTGTTGCCTGAAGTCTACCGCACGCCGGTTGCCAGTTTCTAAGTGACGACCAGTTCGCGAACATTGTAAGACAATTCAAGTCAGCGGAAAATCCGTGGAGGGTAACAAATTGGAATCGCCGTTACAACTTGGTCTGCTGCGCGAATGAGGGCGAATTACTGGTTTTGCCTTGTCCAAAGACTGAATATGTTTCAGGCTGGTTCTCGCTTGGTCGTTTGGTGACCAAACTATGGCTCAGCACGACTAGGTTCTAGTGGGCGATCGCAACACAAATGTTGCAAGAGCCTGCGTTCTGGAAACGGCTATTAGCGTCTAACGGATTCTCAAAACGATAAAGTGTCTCAAATTGAGGTAAACGGTTGGTGGAAACCGCGGGGATGGAATCGCAAGGTTCGGTAATCCAGAGGAAGTGAAGTCGATTGGGCCAAAGTTTTTCCCCGAAGTGCTGGCATCCCCATTGGATTAGTTTGGCGGTAAGTGGGTGCCACGAAACGCCACCCTTTTTGAATATTTGTTCTTGCTATCAGTGCAATTTTTGAAAATTTCTAAAGTCATATTTGCCACAGGTTCCCTACTCTAGCTATGCAATTGTTACACACTTGGCGGTCGAACAGGCACCAGAATTACGATCCGAATGCTAGCGTTCGTAAGTGAGTTCTATGCAGGAAATCGAGGAAATTCTACATAATTCCCCAATTTCCTGTCATTCTTTCGTGACTTACGGGGAAGTGGCACTCAAGTTGCAACACTAATCTCCCGTCGGTCAAACTGTCATTTGTTGATCGGAATTGTAGGGCTTGCTTGATTTGAAAACGGAATTTTCTAGTTGTATGACGTGTTGTTCTTCGGGAAAGCTGTTAGGGCGTCGGGCGACATTGAGTTAAGTCCGCCGGAGGGAGAATCGCAAGGATTTGCTTCAAGATGGTTCTCAACTCCACGAATGTCAGTATTTCGTTGTAAGAGATTGGTGGAGCTTCGCCACTTAAGTGAAGGAGAAGTTTTTCGGGCAGCCAACGGTTTTCCAAAGCCAGGCTTAAACAGCGAAACGAAACTGAATCAGCGTTAGGCCGAATTGGGTAATGAAAAGTGGATGTCACGGTCGAGCAAGCGATTCAATTGGGTGGCAGGTATTTTGCCACGCCACCTACCGACGAAATAACTTGATCGAATGTAAATAGCAAAGGAATGTGAAAATGTTAGTATTGTCTCGAAAGACTGGTCAAGCCATTCAAATTGGTGAAAACGTCACCGTCACTGTTTTAAAGGTGAAGGGAAACACGATACGAATAGGAATATCGGCTCCATCGGATGTTCGAGTGGTCAGGGGAGAGCTAATCGAACTGGAGATTGAGGCGTCCGAAGACCCAAGTTCTGCGGGCTTGCAATACCCGTCGGGCAATCTCGTTGCTGTGGGCAAAGGTGAAGTTCTACCCGTGGTCGCCCAGGAATCGGTAGTGCGTGATGCTGTGGTGGCCTTCAATTCGACCCCATCTAAGGGCGTTCAGTTCAGTATCGAAGGTAAGCAAAACGGGACAGGAGATCGAGTGTCGCCATTGGGTAGTCGCGTCAAAGGTGAGGTCGCCAAAGTTAGGGCTTCGAATGCCTGCGACAATCAGGACGCTGATTCGCAGAATGACCTGCCGAAATATTTGCCGGTCAATCGGATCGCTGATGGGAACTATGAGGCCAAGGCGACCTATCAAGTTCAGCAGTACCGCTTCAAGACTGAATCGCCTGTGAACGAAAAGTTGGGTTCGTAAAACGGAGTTTCGGGATGCGAAGTTGCGTGGAAATCGTTGCTTGATTGACTGGCGTGAAATCGCAGTTTTAAGTGGCCTCGCATCCCAAATTTCGAATTTTCGCTTGGGCGCGAAATTTAGTGAGTCCAAGCGTAATCTCTCTGTAGGTAAGCCTGACAGAGAACGGAAAACGTATTACTGGAAATGAAATTCGTTAGCCTTCGTCAACTTAAGGTCGACTAGACGTTGGTTCCAGCGACCCAACCAGTGCTGAAGGCAGCCTGGAAATTGAATCCGCCGATTCGGCCATCTAGGTCTAAGATTTCTCCGGCTAAGAAAAGTCCAGGACAAATCTTACTCTGCATCGTCTTAGGATCGACCTCCGCAAGCACGACTCCGCCGGTGGTGACTTCGGCTTTTTCGTATCCAAGCGTTTGAGTGACCGGAATCGTCAGCATTTTTAGGTTTCGGACAATTCTGATTCGGTCAACTTTGCTTACCTCGGCCGCTTTTCTACTTTTATCAACATTTGCCAGCGATAGAAAAGTATCCGCCAGCCGTTCTGGAATATCGGTGTCTAGCAGTAGATCATGGGACAAGATTCGACCGATGGTTCGATTTCCGTTGGCTTGAATTGCGTTTTGTAGTTTCTGGGCAAGTATGTGGATGTCTGTTGCGGGCAGTGAATCGACAACACAGTTAAGTGACCGGGGTTCGGGGTGTGACGAAATGGCCTTGGAAACATCCATGGCTGCGGGGCCAGACAACCCAAAGTGTGTAAAAAGCAAAGGTGCCTGCCGCTGAATTAAACTCCGTTTGCGAACCATCGCCCAGCGGGAATCAAGATCCGTCGTTTTGTCTAGCCAAGCATTTTCCAGCACACTGACATTGGCGGCGGGCAAAGCAATGCCTTTAAGTTGGTGCACCCAATCGGCTTCCGAGCGAAGTGGAACCAAGGCCGGATACGTATGGGTGACCGTATGCCCAAGGGCTCGCATCCACGGGTACCCATCGCCGGTTGTGCCGCAACCTGGATAGGACAAACCGCCAGTGGTGACGATCACTTTTTGGCAGTCGAAAGCTTGATCAACAGTTGTCACTTGAAAACCATGATCGATTGGTTGAACGTTGGTCACGGTTTGCTGATTGGCCAATTGGCAGCCACTGCGTTGCATTCGGCGAAGCAGTGCCTGTTGGACATCGAAGGCTTTGTCGCTGCCGGGAAATATCTTTCCGTTGGGTTCCACTTTGGTTTCAACGCCTTCGGCCAGCAGCATCGCAACCACATCTTGCGGGCCGAACTGAGTCAGCGCCGAATGTAGGAACTTACCGTTCTTACCGAACCCTTCGATGATGCCTTTTCGATCGGTATTGTGAGTGACATTGCATCGCGACCCACCTGAGATCAAAATCTTGACGCCAACTTTGCGATTTTTTTCAATCAACAGCGTCGACTTTCCTAGCTCTGCCGACCGAATAGCCGCCAGCAGACCAGCGGCGCCGGCCCCGATCACAATCACCTCAAAGTCGTGTGGCGTGGTCATGTTATCGATGGTGAACCTGAGAAGAAATGAACGGACCGGGGCGAACTTAAAACCAAGCGATATTATCGGTGCGAGTGAAGAAATGAATAGGCTTGATCGCGCGATCAGCTCGAAAAATACACTTGTCCGGGCAAGTATATCGGAATTTCAACCGGACTGGACTTTCGCTGGGCCAAGTTGAACAAGGATCTATCGTAACCGTTCACGGCTTGAGCCTAGAGGGCGGCTTGATTGCCTGCAGTTTGGCTTCGCTCGCCTGATTTAGAAAGTCGAAGAAGCTTCTGCTTTGTTTTCCGCTCGTGGCTGTTGTTTTGTTGTCGAGATGCTTCAGGAGAAAGCGAATGTCTGGGATCAAACGAGCCCAGCAATACTGCGCCTTACGGTCAAAGTTCCAGGCAAATGAACAATTCGCCGAGAAGTCATCAAAGTACACAAAACCGTCGTAGTCTTCGGTGATGAGTTCTTCCTGCACGCTGCGAGATCGAGTTGCTGCGATGTGAAACCAAGTATACAGTGGTGCGGTAATGCACCAAATCCAATGTTTCGTGCCGTTGTTTTTGAGACTCGATTCGTCGCGGCCCTGCTGCGGTTGCTAAGTAATTGCTTGCCTGAGTTCTTCGTGAGCCTCGGCCAGCGAAGCAGAAATCGTGCCGTTGTACAGCTTGGCCAGATAGCTACGCGAAACCGGAGCTTGCAACCCATCGCTCATCCACAACGCACCGGTTGAATAGCTACGCACCGGTTGAATAGCTGCAATGTGCCCGCGACTTCAGCGAGCCAATCATCGGCAGCATGGGTGGGCTGAAAATGGGCCTTTAAGTTTCGGAACATCTGGCAAAACGGTGTTGCCGTCGCGTTCGACGTACTTTCGCAGTTGATACTCGGTGACATGCACTGGCAAATCCAGCAATTCAATGTGTTGAATGATCTTGAACTGGTCGGTCGCTGTGAATCCCTGAGTACGAACTTCAGCATCGTCGATTTCATAAACAAACGATGCGTAGACACGCTCCGGTTGAAGCCGCTCGCGGAGTTAGCGCTTGTGACCTTGCTGGCCGCCGGGTTTGGATTTCCTGCGGCGATCGGTTTACTTTTTCAGGGGCTTGACGATGTCGCTCGAAGGAGACTTTGACGACGTCGAAGGGTCTTTCTTCGCCTTGGCAAGCTCAAGCTTCAGTGACTTGAGTTCAGCAGTCAGCGATGATTCGATCCTTCTGGTCCATTCACGGACGGTAACGAATCTGTTCGGATTGCGAACTACCCATTTGTAACCGTGAACGGTTACGACATATCTTGGATCAACGCTCGATCTTGGGGCGAAATTGTCGACCTTTAAGGGGAAGCAATTGGGACGGTGTTTGGATCGGCAGCAGCGGTTGGAAGCGTGTGCTGGAACGCAAGATCATTGAAAACGGCAGTTCATCTCGTCCTGAGGTTGACGCTTCGGGAACAATCGTTCCATCAATCGAAGCTTGTTCGACGGGTCCCAAATTGATTGGGTTATTGTCGGGATTTGACGCTGCGAAACCAGAGGCTAAGAACCCAATCCGCTGGATACTTTTTGAATCGGGGACGTTGTTTTGTCCAGCTTCAGAATGCAGTGTTTGCCTTGCCAAAGGGTTCGACGGGTTTTGGTCGCGGATGTACGCATTGATTTTCGAGTCGAAGGGTGGACCGTCGCCAAGCCCGTAATGAACGGGGGTTGTGACTGCAGAATCGACCAGGTGTTGAAGCAGAACTTGGCGAACGATCCAAATTGCTTTGGGATTTTGGTGGATCAGCATGTGGCGACTATCAACTTCATCCACACTACTGGCGTGGGCAAATTGAGCGTCAGCAATTTCGACCACTCCATCGCCTTCGCCAAATAGTTTCTGTTTGATACTTTCGCTCCAAGTCATTGTTTCTAGGTGTCCAACCACATTGTGGTAGCGAGTCCAGGGAGCGGTTCGCACCTTTGCTAAGGCTTCGAAGAACGGCGAATCGGGGGCTAATGAATCGATACTGGTTTCGATGGTTAACAAATCTTTGCGCTTGAAAATGCCCGGATTCTCATTGATCAGCGATTGATTTTTTTGCACCAACCACTCGGGCAAGGTCAAAAGTTTTCGTCCAAGCCAGCGGGTGGTCGGATTGGCGAAGTCGCTTCCCTTGTAAGGTGTTCCCAGTGTGATGACTCGTTTGACGTGCGGGTTGGGCTTGAAGAATAGTGTCTTCCGTAAATTTTCGATGGCAACGGGATCGCCTTTTAATTCCTCAAACGAACGATCACTCACCAGACGCCAAAAATGATCGTCGCTTTCAACCGTTTGCAACAAAGAAATCAGGCCACCCATGCTGTGTCCGACCAGCATCATTTCATCTAAAGCCAGTGCTTGGTTGTCGGGGTCAAGTCGGAGTCGGGCTTCGTCTAGATCTTCGCGCATTTGTTTGGCGCTGGCCCAGAACGGTTGCCCTGTTGGATACATGTAAAACCAAAATTGATACCGCTTATTCAGCGTCGGGTTGGCTCGTAGGTCGTTGAACATTTCTGTCCAAGTAATCGCACTGGACCAGAAGCCGTGAACCATAACGACCGGGATCTTCGACGGATCGTAGGGTTCCAACATGTACAGACCCCGCACCTCTTTCCCTAGGTCTGCGTTTAACAACGAAGCGGTTGCCAATAAGTTGGATCGATACAGCGGATCATTCAAATAGTAGGCCAAAGGTGCGGTAATGTCCGTCGCCAGTGGCGTTTCCTTGGCGGCGACTCGGACGGTTGACTGACGAAGTGGATCAATCATTTCCAACTTGCCGGTGTAGACGTACTTGCCATTGGTCGAGTTCTTGGAATCCGAGACCAGACGCAAGAATGCGGTGACAGGCAATGTTAAATTGGGAGGATAATATTTTTCGCTGGGGGCAGGGTTGGCTTGTTGCTTTGCGCGAACAGCAATCAAAGGCACACCCAAACCGTATTGTCGATGGTGATTGGATAAACCATTAATATCAAAATCGGAAACGAATTCGAACTTCTCAAATTCTTCCGTTTGCCAATTGCCTAATATCTGGCACGACAGATCCAATTGAATTAGCGTTGAATCCAAAGTCACGGGACGATGGCCATTGAATTCATGCTGAGTTCTTAAGTGTCGAAGGATAGCCTGCAAGGATTGGTTGTAAGCTGATGTGACCTCGGCAAAATTTGGATCATAGGGATTGCGAGTCCGTTCAAATCGCGTCGACCAGAGGTAGTCGTAAGCCGAAACCACTGACATCAAGTGCCAATCGATTGCCGTTTTTTTGCGACCGTACTCGGATTCAAATTCAGCCTCGGCAAGTGATAACAAAGAGACGCACGCAGTCAAGTCGGCATTGTTCTCTAATTGGGAAAGTTTCCAAAGTTGATCAATTGCCTGGATTCGATCGTTTGTGAACGATTGCAGCAATGCGTAGCGGCGTAAGATTTGTTGATTCCGCTCGGAGGGTTCGGGCGGTGTTGGTCGCACGATCATGCGCCGCATTTGTTCCAGCGTCGAAGGCTTCACTCGCTTCATCACGACGGTCTCGGTACTTCCAATACTAGCAACCTTTGCCAACCGCTGAATACTGGAAGGATTGTCCAGCGATGCACATCCGGCGCATAACAGACCAATGGCAAAGCAGATTGCTCCGAATTGCAGTTTGATGTGCGAGTTACCGATTAGCAAGCGAATCATCTTTAATTATAAAGCCAGCATCGTAGCGGAATCTTGAAGCAAAATATGGGTCTGCCGATGTAATCCTAAACGTGATTGATCAGCGGAAGAGAACGAAATCAAATTTGGCACAGACCCAAAAGGTCGTTCTTCACTAAACACCTTTTGAGCGAAGTGAATGCGATTGGGCGAACTTCCGAGTGCTTATTTTGAAATTCGACTGCCACCCCGGTCAAATGAGACCGCGGACTGAAGTTTAATTAGCAGTTTTTTTCATTTTGGACAATGCATTTTTAGGCGATTTCGTCCTATCGCTGCGAGAATCCGAAATGAGCATCCGGTTCAGATTCGCCTCCAGGCTTCAATGAAATGGCTGGATCTAAGAAACGGTCGTTTGAAGTGTCATTTCAAGCGATTTAGTGGCGATCTGGCGTTAGGCAACTGCTAGCGATGCTCAGCACTGACTGCTTTTGAGAATGGCGATGTCAGCTATGGAACCGTTTGGTAAGCGACCGACTGCATTTAAGTTTGGCCGTTCGCTCAGACATTGATTTGGTACCGGATAGGTTGGCTCTGGGTTTGGGAAACGGGCTGTCTGGATCGTTTTGGCAGTCATCGTGACAATGTCCAGCGATGAACCTTAGAATGAACCTTAGAATGAACCCTCTGCGGAAGCATTGGTTTTATGGCGAAAGGTTGGGACGCAGGAGATTGGGACGCAGGAGAACCAAAGAGACTTTGAGGCAGCGGAAACTGGTTACGATAGTTTTGCTTTTTGACAAATGAACGGTTGGGCCTTGCTACGTGAATATTTTTGCGAAAATTGAATCGCTGGCCAAACAGCAGGTGCAGATTGCTTTGGATCAGGGTTGGTGGCGTGATTATGAGGGGCCGGCAACTGAACAACTTGTTGAAAAATTGTGCGCCGTGTTTGAGCAAGCGTTTGCTCATCTTTGTTGCTCGGGAACAATGGCGGTTGAACTGGCTTTGCGTGGAGTTGGGGTAAGACCTGGCGATAATGTACTGCTGGCGGGCTACGATTTCGCGGGGAACTTTCGAGCGATCGAAAGCTTGGGGGCGCGTCCGGTTCTGATTGACAATTCTGCCGATGCTTGGGTGATCGACCATCAATGGTTACCCAACGACGATTCCGAAAAATATGCTGCGATTATTGTTTCGCCATTGCATGGTTCGTTGGTTGATTTAACGCCCATAAAAAATTGGTGTCACGCCAGGGGCTGTGCTTTGATTTTGGACGAGTGCCAAGTGCCTGCAGCGATGATTGGCGGTCGATTACTGGGAAGCCAGGCCGATGCGACTTGCCTTAGTTTTGGCGGCAGCAAACTGTTAACTTCAGGCCGAGGCGGTGCGGTTCTGACACCACACGAGCAAGTTTTACAGCGAATCAGAATCGCCAGCGACCGAGGCAATGATGCAACGGCACTAAGTCAATTGCAGGCCGCAAGCTTGCTGCCGCAGGTTGACCATTTGGTGGCGGCAAACCATTATCGAGCATCACTATTTGAGCCGATATGGAAAATTGCGGCTGAATTTAATTGGTTGTTGGACCCGTTTGCCATGGCAAACCCCGGTCAATTGGATGGCAGTGTCCCTGTTTCGGATGGCGAGAATCTACGAGTTTTTTATAAGATCGGCTGGCGTTTGAAAGGGCAAGTTAATCGAAATGGCATTATGCATAAGGCAGCAGAGCACGGAATTCCCTTAGGTGAAGGTTTTCGCGGGTTCCATCTGCGAAGTGTTCGTCGTTGTGGACGGGTTGGTGAATTGCCCAATGCGAAAGCCGCTGCCGAGCAAACTATCTTGTTAAGTCACACATACTTGACGGGTAATGTGGATTTGGATGAAGTCAAGTTGCAAAAATGGCACAGCTTCCTGAATGACTGTATCGATGCCCGAAAAATCGATTAATCCAAAGAATATTGTTCAGGAAAGTAGGCAAAAACCGAACAAAAGTGACGTAGGCGGGAATTAAGATCATTGTAAAGATTCGCTCAAGTAGCCAACCTGACCGCCTGACAAGTTATGCTGGGAAGATTATCCTTAGTACTGGGGATGACAACCGAGCCGAAATGCTTGTTTGATCGACACGAATTGTGTTGGTTAGCCAGCATGGAGACGGTCGTCGCAGAACCGCTAAATCAAGTTTTTTGGGTCAAGTTCACGGCTTCCCAATCGTCGGCAGGTGATCTTATTGGGTAGCCGTTTAGGATTCATTTGGCGGCAGCCCGATCTTGATGTACCATCGCTGACCCTGGCTTACTTTGACCCGAACCCACAATCCCCATCGCTGAATTCCCTCCTGATGACTCCTTAGGCCCATTCCCAAATGTTGCAGTGATTTTTGCTTAGAAAGCCGCTTCCATCGCCCACAGGCATGCAAGATAAGGACTTTGGGTGAAATTCGATCGATTTGATTTGATTTTGAGTTTACGACTCCGGATCAACGGTTAGAAGGCGTGATGTTGCGAGTTGTTAATGATGCCATTGAAGACGTTTGAATGTCAAAAAGTTTAAACCTAAAGAATCAGCCAAAGACCCAATCGGGAAAATTGGTAATCGAATCTTTCGAGCGATTTGAGCGTCGATTGTGGGAACGTAATCCCTTGATTTGGTTTGGTTCTCTTTTGGCACCCTTACTTTTGACCGCCCTGGCGATCTTGGGTGTCTACCTGTTTAGTGGCATGATTGCGGTCAATCGATTGATCGTTGCTACCCTGGCTACTGCAATGGTGTTTGGCCGATTTGTGATTTTGTTTGGCCAATCGTCTGAAATTGCTCCGGATTCGATTGAAGCGAGTTCGATGTGGTTTGGTTCCTTGCAAGAGTTAGCCAATATTAGCTCGCTGGAATTGTTCGGTTTGGTGATGTATTTAGATCTGATCGTCGCCGCGTTTTTGGCGTTTCATTTGGGTTTTATCTTTAAGGTCCCTTTTATTGGACCTCGAGTTGCCGACTTGATCGGCGATAGTCAAACGCTGTTAAACAGTCACCCAAGAATCAAACGTATTTCGTTTGTAGGGCTGGTTTTGTTCGTAATGTTTCCCACATCCACCACAGGAAGTGTTGGCGGTTCGATCTTTGGGCGTTTGATGGGTTTATCGCGTTCGACAACATTCGGGGCGATCGCCATTGGCAGTTTGTTTGGGAACGGTTTGATGTACCTGTTGGCTGGGCAGGTCAACAAGTACGTGGACAAGGATGATTGGTGGTTGAAATTAATCGGCGTACTTTTTTGCTTGATCATTATGGTCTTCTTGGAACGTCGTTACCGACACATGCAGAAAACGGCTCGCGAAGAACAGGCAAAATTGGTTGCCGATACGCTGGACCAGGGCGAGCAATCGGGCGAGCAAGCGGGCGAGCAATCGGGCGAGGCGACACCACATAGTGTTAGTGACGCGACTGAGGGTCCGCAATCGCGACCCAAGAGAGTGGCAGCCGCTGGCGAACAGAGCGAATCGCGTGGTAGCACCAAATCACTTTCCACAGAATCACTTTCCACAGAAGTCCTATCCGAAGAAAATTCTGAAACAAGTTAAGGGATCGTCCGCATATGAGTTTCGCTATTTTTGAATGCGGGATGTTAGTACGGGACAATTCCTGAGTTCCGGTGGATCGATCAGGCCAGTTCCAGCCAGCCCAATGCCTGGGAAAACACTGTGGTTGTGTGCAACGGAGCGTGGATCGAGCTAAAATTGTCGGCTGGAACCCAACGGGCAACGGCCCAAGTGCGAATCTAGATTCGGTGCCAGTTTGCAGCTTATGTTTTGGTTCCATTTGACAAAAGAAACCTCATGGCCATTGCCCAACAAGTGTTAATCGATGCGGCTCTTGCGGTCCGAAACAATGCCTACGCGCCCTACTCTAAATTTCGTGTAGGTGCCGCCTTGGAAGTAGAAGGTCAGCAGCAGCCTATTGTGGGGTGCAATGTCGAAAACGCCTCGTATGGATTGGCGATATGTGCTGAACGAATGGCAGTCGGTAGCGCGGTTGCCAAAGGGATGGTCGACAAGCGATCGATCAAGACTGTGGTGGTTGCAGCAAGTCCGCTGGCGACTCCCTGCGGTGCGTGCCGCCAGTTCCTGTCCGAGTTTAATCTTGATATGGAAGTGATTTGCGTAGATGCAAACAACCCATCTCTAATCAAGAGATGGCGACTAAATGAATTGTTGCCAGAGAGTTTTCAATTCTAATCTTTTTGTGCATTGGTTTGACCTTTCGCCACCGTTTGCGAAATGGTGTTGTGCAAACACGCACGGTTTCGAGTCGTTTTTGGAAGTCCGAATTCGGCGGCTTGTTGGGTTTTTAGATCGGCAGTTACGTCTGTCATTCATTGGAATGTGACCAGCGGGGGTTGGTCTTGTTAGATAACACAACAAAGGTTAACACAACAAAGGTTAACACAACAAAGGTTAACACAACAAAGGTTAACACAACAAAGGTTAACACAACAAAGGTTAGTGATTGGATTTGTTCGACCTGGCATGCCTAGTCCGTCTTAATAAAGAGACTTTGAATTCGAATGCCAGCCAATTCCCAACGGGGTACGGCGACTGAGGATGCTGGGGTTTGGTGGCGGGATTTCATCAAGGATGAATTCGCGGATTACCGATGCTGTGCACGATTGAAGGCTACAATCGTTCCAAATTTTTTCGAGTGTGTTCACTTTCCGAGGCATCGCCCGTATTGAGAGTCGTCGCAGGTTCGAACAACAGCACATGAACTTCGTTGTCGGCCACTGGGCGATGTGACACGCCTTTGGGGATCACGATTAGTTCCCCCGGTTGGACAGTTACGCTGTGGTCGATGAATTCCATCTTTAAGATTCCGCTGAGCACCAAGAATGCTTCGTCTTCGTTTTCATGTTGATGCCAAACGAATTCGCCCTTAAGTTTTGCCAATTTGATGTGTTGGCCATTCAATTCGGCCAGGATTCCGGGTGACCAGTAGTCATTAATTTTTGCTAATTTTTGCTGAATATTGATCGAATGCATCAGCCGCGACTCGTGTGGGTTTTGTAATTCAACATCAACGCAAAAGTTTAACCGTGCGATCGTGATCGTTGAACGGGTGTCTGTGGGGGATGTTCAAATAGTGTAGTCGGCAACATTCGGTCATGCCGTCCGCCAGCGTCTGTCCAGCAACATCATGAAGTACCACCTTGTTGTAAAGTACCCGCTGCACTGAACCATGACCCGCCCCACCGTACGCAACACCACCGTACGCAACACCACCGTACGCAGTCCCAGGGTGCGCAACGAAGACCTTGATTGCTGCTTTGGATTTGAAGCTTGGCTCCTAGTATACATCGACATCGAACGGCGTGGTTTTGCAGGTGAAACTTCGTGTTTGAGTGAGAAGTCCGAGTTCAGTTTGTCTGGTTGGATTTCAATAGAGCGAGTTTGGGTAATTTCTAGCGGGACGGTTGTTCAATGGATCGCCAAAGGTGGTCCTAGCAGGAAAGTGCCACAGCTTACGTGTTGATTTGTACTAGCAACGATTGCTACCCGATCCAAAGTTGGCCAAACCAGCTATAATCTAATTTTGTGACACGACGAAATACGATTGGGTCCTTAATCGAGGATGGTTCAGTGAAAGTTAGCGTGAAGCTGTTTGCCATGATCCGTGAAATTGTTGGCTACGATGAAATCACGATCCGTCTGGAGAATCAAGCCCCGACGGTGGGGGACTTGCGCACTCAGTTGTTATTCGATTACCCAACACTGCTGCCGCTGCTTCCGTTTTCTCAGGTTGCTGTGAATCAGGAAGTTGTTGGCGATGATGTCGCGTTAAATGCGGAAGATGAAATTGCGATTCTTCCACCGGTAAGTGGTGGTTAAGTAACAGGTTCGGGATGCAGCCGGCCCTCATGCTCCCCAAGTGTATTAGAGAATAGAAAGTGTTTTGCGTGTCCGATCAAGATCTTTCAAGAAGTCCGTTGTTGCTTTCGACCAAGACTTCATCGTTGCTAGTTGTTGACCTTCAAGAGAAACTCTTGCCCTTGATTCCGCACCAGCAACGTCTATTGGCAAACGCTGAATTGTTGGTCAAGGCTGCGAATCTATTCCAATTGCCAGTGTCCTGTACCCAGCAGTATCCCAAAGGGTTGGGGCCGACGGTTTCGTCGTTGGCCGAACTGCTTCCAGAACCGGCTGAATCCAAGTTGATGTTTAGCTGTCGCGAGTGTAGCGGAATTTTTGAACGGCTACATCAGCAAGGTAGGAATCAAATTCTGATCGTTGGAATCGAGGCTCATGTTTGCGTGCAGCAAACGGCTTTAGACTTGTTAGCGATGGGGTTTGAATGTTATTTAGCGGTCGATGCGATTGGATCCCGTCATGCGGTGGATCGCGATACCGCTTTAAGTCGAATGGAAATTGCAGGCGTGACGTTGACCACGACCGAATCGGTTTTGTTTGAATGGTGTCGCGACTGCAAGGATCCAAACTTCAAACAGATTAGCACATGGATAAAGCAGCGAGATGCAAATTAGCGTTGCTGGTCTAAAGGCTGGCGGTAATTTTGCGGCAGTCGTTGCAGTCCCAGTTCCGTAACGCAGATACTTCCAAGTGCTTGCTAGTCAACGTCGGCAGACAGTGCGAGGCTGCATGGCTGCATGGATGCATGGATGCGAGGCTGGGAGGCTGGGAGGCTGCATGGCTGCATGGCTGCTAAGTTACCGCGGGCTCGTTGGCCAATGACTAATGGTAGGGTAGGCAGGAAAATGGCTGCAACCGCCCAAAGTGCCGCTTGGCAGTGTGATTTCAACCGGTGCCAGTAAAGTCGATTCGCTAACTATCCACTGGTCTTTCTCCGGGGTACTGGCAGCGTCAGATCGCTCCAATGCGGTTTTGGTCAACTCAACTGATCAGCCGCTATTGCCTTTGCCGATTTGCATTGCATAAAAATCAGCGACCTGAAGTTTGCCAAAAGATTGTTTCAGGCTATTCAAAGGGGGCGGCATTGAACTTTTTTCTTGCTGGATTGTGCGGGCTGGATTGTGCGGGCTGGATTGTGCCAGCTGGGACCGCGAGCAAGGCTGATTTATCCGCTTTTTCTAACTTTCATTATCATCTTTGGATTCAAGTCAGGGCGCACGCCACGTGTCTTCACTTACGGCAGTAGTCTCTCAATCGCTTGCAGGAAACATGTCGGGCGTTAGTCAAAGGATTGCAGCCGATGAAAATCAGCCTCAGGCTGCGATAGGCGCTGCGTTACCCACGATGATTGCTGCGATGATTGCTGCGATGTCGCGGAAGGCTGAAAGTGATGGTGGCAATAGTCTGCTTAGCATGTTGGACTGCGATGGCGACGGAAGTGTTCTAAATGATTTTGTGGGCTACTTGGGCAAAGGGAATCACCAGTCGATTGGCGGTTCGATGTTGGATGGATTTTTTGGCAATCGACGCAGCTGAGTGACTCAGGCGTTGGGGCCGTATCAGGGTTAAGTAGCTCGCAAACGGGCATGTGGTTAAAGTTACTTGGTCCGATGTCCCTGAGCGCATTGGCAAAGAAATCCAGCCCTGGCACCACCTCAGGTTTTGATCCTGGGTCGTTGTTGGATTTGATGAAGGGCGAAAAGGCAAGTTTGGAAAAGGAGCCCAAGAGTTCTTCGTTGATCGGTAGGTTGGTGGAACCAGAGGGCGACGGAGATTTCGATTGCTCGGATATGTCCAAAATAGCAAGTAACTACTTGGGCAAGATGTTTCGCAAGTAATATTGGTAGTAGGTGGTCGCTGCCGATTGTTCACGTGATCGGTCAACCTGGCGGTGGGTCCGTCCAGTCATGCGATGTATTTCCCGAAATGAAGTGCGAGTTATCGTGGTTCAGGTTAATTTAGTGCGGACTTTCGGACAGTCGAGTGAAGGCTGCATGGTGTGGGTGGCCTGCGGAAAAGTTGAATTTTGGGTCGATCGAGTGATAAATTGACTTAAGAAATCATAGAAAAGCAGAAAATTGACGGGCAAGTTCGGTAAAATTCCTTAACTGGCATCACCTTGCTTGACATGCAGGCGGTCTCGTGATAATTTTTGCTTTCGAGGAACCCACCTCGCCAAAACGGGGGATTAGCTCAGTTGGGAGAGCGATTGCATGGCATGCAATAGGTCATCGGTTCAAGTCCGTTATCCTCCACTCGTTAAATCTGTCGTCGCATCGCGCGGCAGGCTGCCTGTTTTCTTAGGTTGCCTGTTATAAGCGGAACCGTGCGACGTTTTCTTAGAGCACAAAGCATTAAAAATCGTTGCTGTGTGGGTACGTCCAAAGTTCCTAGATATCGAATTCACAGCAAACAGACAGCAAGCAAATAGGGCGTAGTGTCGTTGTGCCTCTCCTGGGAGGAGGCGATCAGCATCTGAGTCAGTTTGGCAGACAAGCCAGCTATCTACTTTAAGAAATGTTGCTTGCCACATGATTGCTTGCCACATGATTGCTTGCCACATGATTGCTTGCCACATGATTGATAGCCACATGGTTGATAGCGACATGGTTGATAGCCTGGCGAACCGCTTGGAGAAAGCCGGAACAAATTTCAGTCTCCCGAATCTTGCCGGATTATGTCAGGTACGCGAAAACCTAGTTTAGAGGAAGCGGAAACCTTGGACAGTCAAAAGCGACAATCAAAGCTTTTGGGTTAATCTACAGCGATTTGCCAGCTTGCCAATTCTCTCTGCTTAGACTCACTCGAAGCCTTTTGAATCGAAAGTTCTAAAACGCGGATTGTGGCACGAGGTTCCCACGTGGAATTCAAACATCTTGCCAACCGATCGGGCATTAGTTGCATTAGTTGCAATGTTGCAGTGTTGCAATGTTGCAGTGTTGCAGTGTTGGATTGGTCAAGGCAATATTTTGTTCGGCGTTTTCGAAGCAAGAGATCCCAGTTGAACTCGCAACCGCTTTCGATACCGTTGCCGGACTAAAATAGAGCCGGACAGATCGCCCTGGAGATACTTTGAGTCGTCGAATATCGCAGCTTGGTTTGCACAGGTCGATCACGAAAAAGCGTATATCAAATTGTTAGGGCGAAAGTCGTTTTGCGAACCATTTAAGGACTCTTGAATCATAGATTCTCCAATCATCTGCATGTGAGTCTTCAAACTTCGGATGTCGAACTCAACTTGCCACCGTCGAGCATCTCGATCTTAAAGAGCCTCCGCGTACTAAGTCAATAGTCAGGTCGAATGCTTCAGAAGGCCCAGAGAATCTTATGGAGAAGGCTGCACAACAGCCATCGCTTGCCCTTGCGAGTCCGCCTGAAATGAGATACCCAAGTGCCGGGTGTTTGGTGCCGGGTGTTAATCGCAGAGTGTTGAGCGCGGGTGCCCGGCAGGGTTTTTCTTGCAGGAAGGTCAATTTCCTAGTACGATATCTGTAGATCCTGGCGGGTTGGGCATCGACTAATAGAACGCGTTTGACAGAGTCGTTGTTGACAGACCGAAATCGTTTGGGGTGAACTGAGTGGTTACATTTTCTAAAACCTGTACGGTCAAAAGATTCAGGGTTGCAGTAATCGTTCCAAATCGTAAGTGGAGAGCTTGAGTGATGAAACCGACGGTGAACGATACCGCGACTGCGATGGTCTGGCTTGGCTTCCCGGTCCAGCGAGTGGCCGCGGGTCTGGGCCTGGTATGCGGACGGAAGTTACTGGCTGGGCTTGCGATATTTGGGTTCGTGATTTCCAGTACGTTGTGTTTACAGACGCAAGCCGACGATGTTGTTGGGACTTCGGATCAGTTGGAGTTTTTTGAAAAAGAGATTCGCCCACTTTTTGCTACGCACTGTTATGGTTGCCACAGCGTTGACGCCGAAAAGATCCAAGCTGGACTGTTGATGGACAGTCGCGACGGTTTGTTGAAGGGTGGCGATTCGGGAGAAGCCATTGTTCCAGGTGATGCCAACGGCAGTCTTTTGGTTGAAGCGGTGCGATATGAATCTTACGAGATGCCTCCAAGCGGGAAGCTTCCGCAGAAAGACATTCAGGCGATTGAACGTTGGGTGCAGATGGGTGCGCCGTGGCCCAAGGAGACGGAGCCCACGGCGGAGGTGGTTCGGCCTGAATTTAATCTGCAACAACGAAAAGTCGACCATTGGGTTTGGCAACCGATTCGCCAGCCGAGTATTCCAGATGTGATGGATACGGCGTGGCCACGTGATCCATTGGATCGATTCGTATTAGCGAAGCTTGAAGAAGCTAAATTGAAACCTGCTGGTGACACGGATCGGGCCGCGTTGATGCGGCGTCTGTATTTTGATCTTATCGGTCTGCCGCCAACCGTGGAGCAGTCCACCGAATTTCTTAGTGATACCACCGAAGGGGCGACTGAACGTTTGGTCGATCAGCTTTTAGATTCGCCTCACTTTGGTGAACGATGGGGGCGACATTGGCTGGACTTGGTGCGCTACGCCGAATCACGTGGGCATGAATTCGATAATGATGCCCCCAATGCTTTTCAGTATCGCGACTATGTGATTCGCGCCTTCAATAAAGATGTTCCTTATGACCAACTTGTACGCGAGCACATTGCTGGTGATCTACTTGCGGAACCCCGTTTGCATTCTGCAGAAGGTTTCAACGAATCGATCCTTGGGACTGGTTTTTGGTTTTTGGGTGAGTGGGTGCATTCGCCGGTGGACATTCGGAAAGACGAAGCGGATCGTTTCGATAACATGATCGACGTGATGTCGAAAACATTTTTGGGTGTTACCGTTTCGTGTGCCCGTTGCCATGACCATAAGTTCGATGCGATTTCGACCGCGGACTACTATTCGTTGTCGGGCTTCCTGCAAAGTAGCGATTATCGCCAGGTACGTTTTGAATCGATTGAACATAATCAACGTATTGCAAAGCAGTTGGCACAACTTGATCAGGGTTACCAGCGTCAGCTGAAACAGTTGTTGACCCACTCGGGTGATTCCTTGTCAGCGTCTGACCCCTTAAGTGCTGGCGAATTAAAGCTTGAGGCACTAAAGCTTGAGGCAATGAAGCTTGAGGCAATGAAGCTTGAGGCAATGAAGCTTGAGGCAATGCCGGCTGAATTGGCGCAAGTTGTCGTTTTTGATTTTTCGAAGATACCGGCGAATGATTTTACTCAGGATGGTTTTATCTTTGGTTTGCGGCCGCGATTAGTTGGGGACGCTTACTTGGAGACGATTCAGGGGAAGCCGCAATTAGGATTCAGCGACGTCAGTGCGGCGGTTAGCGATTCGTTTTGGGATGGATTGACGGCCGACTCGGAAAGTAACGTGCAAGATCGAAGTTCTTTGGCGAAAGTGCCGCGCAGCGGTCGCACTTTGCGGACTCCCACGTTTGAGTTGGCCAATGGAACGGTAGCTTGTCGGGTTCGAGGCACGGGCCATGTGGTTGCCTGTGTCGATTCGCATCGCTTGATTGCAGGTCCGTTGCATGCGGGAACGGTTAAACCGATTCAAGGCGATCAAGCGTGGGTCGAGTTGAATTTGAATCGCTATGTCGGCCATCGATTGCACCTTGAGTTCACTCCTGCTGAGGGCAAATCGTTGGAAGTAATGTTGGTCACTCAAGGGGCTTCTGAGCAATTGCGAAAACAGTGGCTGGAACGGGAGTCCCAGTTTTCTGCAAGTGTGAAAAACTTCCAGCAAGCGGCCGTGAAACTGCTGGGCGAACGGGCTGACGAAATGGCACAAGCTTGGATGCAAGAGCGAGCGAAATTGCAAGCGACGATAATGCTGCGATCGCGTTTGGCCATGGCAATGATGGATGGAACGGGTGAAGACGATCGCGTTTTGATTCGCGGGAATTCTTCCAAGCCGGGGCAAGTAGAGCCTCGACATTTTCTGACCGCAGTCACAGGAAACCAACCTGTGGAAATTGGGCAAGGAAGTGGCCGGCTGGAACTAGCGGCTCAGATCAATGATCCGGCCAATCCGTTAACTTCACGAGTGATTGTCAATCGTATCTGGCATTACCTAATGGGGCGCGGAATTGTTCCCACCACGGATGATTTTGGCGTGCTCGGGCAACGGCCCAGTCATCCTGAATTGTTGGATCATTTAGCGATAAGATTTCAAGACGACGGTCGCAGTATCAAGCGAATGATCCGCAGTATTGTTGTGTCGCGATCGTATCAAATGTCCAGTCAGTCGAATATGGAAGCGGTAGCCATTGATCCGAAAAATGCCTTATGGCATTATCGACCGCCCAAACGTTTAGAGGGTGAAGCGATTCGTGACTCGTTATTGTTGTTGTCTGGCGAACTGGATCCAACGCAATTTGGTGAGCCGATCCCCATTCATTTGACAGCATTTATGGATGGCCGAGGTCGTCCGGGGCAAAGTGGTCCACTTGACGGTGCTGGGCGTAGGTCGATCTACACTGCGGTTCGGCGCAACTTTTTGTCTCCGTTCATGCTGACGTTTGACACTCCGTCTCCGTTTAGCACAATGGGTAGGCGAAATGTGTCGAATGTTCCCGCTCAAGCGTTGATATTGATGAACGATCCATTTGTCGTTGACCAGGCGCAGAAGTGGGCGAAGGTGGCGATTGAAAATGATCTCACGGTCCCAGGCCGGATCCAGTGGATGTATGAATCTGCGTTTGCAAGGCGGCCGACACAGCCAGAAGCGACCATCGCGCTGGAGTACTTGAAGCTTCAAAGCGAAGAAGGTGATTCCAAGCAAAATGAGTTGCAGTCGTGGACGAATTTTGCCCATGCGTTAATCAACACCAAGGAGTTTATATTTCTGCGATGAGCAACCACAAGAAATATCCCTGTCAACGAATGCAGGCTGAACCGAATTCTCGCCGCGAAATGTTAAAACGCTCCGCCAGTGGGTTTGGCTGGTTGGCACTAGCAGGCTTGTTGCCTGATCCCGCATATGGCGGGTCCACTTGGTCGGCCAAAGGGGTGAAGGGGTCCAATGATGGATTGGGTGTGGCAGGGCATGGGCCTCATCATCAAGTCCGGGCGAAGAATGTGATTTTTTTGTACATGGACGGCGGCCCATCGCAAATTGATACGTTTGATCCCAAGCCGATGCTGGATAAGTACAACGGGCAAGATCCAGGGAAGTTGTTTAATGTTGAACCGACTCAATTCAACAACAATGGAAACGTGCTTGCCAGTCCTTGGAAATTTAAACAGTACGGCCAGTCCGGTATTCCGGTAAGTGATTTGTTTCCACATGTGGCCACGTGTGTTGACGAACTGGCAGTCATTCGTTCGATGGTATCCGAGTTTCCCGAGCATACGTTTGCCAATTATTTTTTGCATACAGGTAGTGGTCTGCAGGGGCGGCCCAGCATGGGGGCTTGGGTGAATTATGGACTTGGAAGTGAGTGTCAGAATCTTCCTGGCTTCGTTGCGCTCAATGGCGGTCTGATTCCGCCGGGCGGCTTGGACTGTTTTGGTAGTGGCTTTTTGCCCGCAAGTTTTCAAGGTAGCGTCTTCAAGCCGTCGGGTAGTGGAGTTGCGAACATTCAGCGAACCGAAGCTACCGTAGTGCAGCAACGAAAGAAGTTGGATTTGGTAAACCAATTGGATGCCCTGGCCGTGGACCAATTTGGCAAACATGACAGCCTAGAATCGGCAATTCGAAATTATGAACTTGCCTACTCCATGCAGATGGCGGTGCCAGATGTAATGTCTCTGGCATCAGAACCAGCTCATATTCAACAGATGTATGGAATGGATTCCAAGTACCAGCCGACCCGGATCTATGCCGCTCAGTGTTTAATTGCCAGACGCATGATCCAGCAGGGCGTTCGCTTCATCGAATTGACGTGCCCCAGCGTTGGCGGTGACCGCTGGGATCAACATTCGAACCTGAAACAAGGACATGAAAACAATGCGCTGGCGGTGGACCAGCCGATTGCGGCTTTGCTAAAAGATTTGCGAAGCCAAGGGATGTTGGATGAAACCTTAGTGGTCTGGGCTGGTGAATTTGGGAGGACTCCGTTCGCGCAGGGCAGCGATGGCCGCGATCATAATCCATTTGGTTTTACCGTCTGGATGGCTGGAGGCGGTGTAAAACCTGGAATCATTTACGGCGGGACCGACGAATTTGGCTACAAGGCGATCGAGAATCGAATGGAAGTGCATGACTTGCACGCAACGATGTTGCACTTGATGGGGGTGGATCACAAGCGTTCCACTTTTCGTTTTGGCGGTCGCGACATGCGTTTGACGGACGTGAAGGGGCATGTTGTGCATGATGTTATTGCATGATTTTATTTTGTTCTACCCCTACTTACCCGCTGCTCTGCTGTGCCCCATCTGTGGCTATTGTGAATTAGCGGAAGCTGGGTGAAGCCCAAAGCGATCGAAGTCACTAGCGACCCAACCACCAAAGTTCTCGTATCTTTGTGAAGCAAAACCAATCTGAGTGTTCGAATGAGGTCGTGTCTGTTTGGGACAACCCTCTTAGATGGGCCATTCGAGCAGTGATTGTGGTGGCGGTCGTGAGTGAATCAAAAATCTACTGCGTCAATTTGACCACCGATTCTATAATCGTATTTTCGCCGGATCTTGCGAAGACCATTGGTGCCAAAGGTTGGATTGACTGTTTATACTAGGCAGCCTGAATCCTTTGCAAGAACAACGGTTCTTGCACCCTGGATCAAACACACAGTTACCAAGCGATTCGACCAGCGACAGCTTGAGCAAGAAAAGCCAAAGGCCCAGAGAAATGAGCACTTCTAGTTTCGACAGTCGATATCCCACCGTCGACGACCTTAGGCAATTGGCGAAGCGCCGGATTCCGCGATTCGCGTTTGAATACTTGGATGGCGGCTGCAACGAGGACATTAACCTTCATCGCAACACTTCAGATATTCGGCAGATCGAATTGATCCCACAGTATCTTACCAAACATATTCGGTCCGAAATGAAGACGGAACTTTTTGGCCACACCTACGACGCACCTTTTGGAATTGCGCCGGTGGGTCTACAAGGATTAATGTGGCCTAAGTCCCCCGAGATATTGGCTCGGGCTTCGGTCGAACATAACATTCCGTTTATCTTAAGCACGGTTTCTACTAGCAGTATTGAAACCATTTCTGAAATAACCGAAGGCCGCGCTTGGTTCCAGCTTTATCATCCTGCCAAACAGGAAGTTCGAGACGATATTATCAACCGCGCCAAAGTGGCTGGTTGTCCGGTATTGATAATTCTGTGTGACGTACCGACCTTTGGATACCGTCCCAGGGACATTCGCAACGGTTTGGCGATGCCACCTAAAATGACCTTTCGAAACATTTTGCAAATTTTGGGTAAGCCGAATTGGGCGCTGACGACCTTGCGAGCCGGTCAGCCAAATTTCGAAACATTACGACCTTATATGCCCAAGAATTTGAACCTTGCCCAGTTGGGGCAGTTTATGGATCAGACGTTTTCAGGGCGATTGAATGAAGAGAAGATTAAGCCGATTCGAGATATGTGGCCAGGCAAGTTAGTATTGAAAGGAGTTGCCAGTGTAGAGGACGCCAAGCGAGCCATCGAGTTGGGATTGGATGGAATTATTGTTTCGAATCATGGTGGGCGACAGTTGGATGCTGGGCAATCATCGATTGGTGCCCTGAAGGCCATTGCCGCCGCTTGTGCCGGGCAAATTAAGGTCATGATGGACAGCGGCATTCGCTCGGGCCCTGATATTGCTCGGACACTGGCATACGGCGCAGAGTTTACGTTTATGGGCCGAGCGTTCATGTACGGAACGGCGGCCTTGGGTGCGAAAGGTGGGAATCATACGATCTCGATCCTAAAGCGACAGTTGCAACAGGTGATGGAACAGATCTGTTGCCAAGAAGTTGCCGATTTTCCAAAACATTTGGTGCCGTGCGATCGTCCTTAGCTCAGGCGGTAGGAATTTGCTGGCGTTGACTTGAAATGGAAATTCAGTGATTTTTGGAATGGGATTGCCTTAACTGCGTTGTAACAAAAGGAAAGCTGAATGTTGGAATTGAAACGGATACATCATGCAGCGATCATTTGTTCGGACTACGAAGTTTCAAAGCGGTTTTACACTCAAGTCCTGGGCTTGGAGATTATTGCTGAAAACTACCGCAAAGAACGAGAATCTTACAAATTGGATTTGCAACTTCCTAATGGCGGTCAGATAGAATTGTTTTCCTTACCAGGATCGCCCGCTCGGTTGTCGTACCCCGAAGCCTTGGGTTTGCGGCACTTGGCATTTGTGGTCGATGATGTTTCCCAAAGTAAGGCCTTACTTGAGTCGTCGGAAGTTCGAGTTGAAGAAATTCGTATCGACGAATACACGGGAAAGCGTTTTGTGTTCTTCGCTGACCCTGACGGCTTACCCTTGGAATTGTACGAGTCGTGAGGATGAGTTACGCGCCCTTGATCGAAGAGAAATTTAGTGAATCAACGTATGTGTGGGTCGCTAAGATTATCAATCAATCAAGCAAGTGTGATTGTTTGTAAGGAAGAATGAAGTGTTGGATCCTTGCCGTATTTCCGATTCGTTTTCTTCGGTCGAAAATCTTTTACCGGGCCAGGCACAGGCTCCACGAGATTTAGGCGAAATTTGGATTTCGGGAATACGGATCAGCACTTTTACTGGGTGCTTTGGGGTACTTTACTTTGTCTTGATTCGTCTCGACAGACGTATGGATCGTAATGCAGGTTTTCTATTTCTGATCAATGTTCGGGTGATGTTATTCGGGTGACCTTGCATTTGGCACGATGGCGGAGTGGTTTCTTATTCGGTTCATTCACTGCTGGGATCCAGGTGAAGGTGTTTATTCTGACTTTGGTCTTGGGGATTGCCGATGTGCTTCCTCAATGTTTGTCCAACTTCAATGTTTCTCCAACTTCAATATTTCTCCAACTTCAATATTTCTCCAGCTTTTCTATGCTGATAATTCAACTTGGCCTATCTGGCCTCCATGGTTGTAGTGGCAGAAATTGATGTAGCGGCAGAAAATCCGCAGTCGAATACTCTGGCCCGCGATTGATCTGGATTTTTGGAATGCCTGGCTGCTGACGTTCAAAGAGTCTTTCAGGCGTTTTCAGGGATTTTGGGGCGGTAGAATTTTTGAATTGTTCAACAGTCTGGGGGTGGCTTGTAGGCCGCGATATTGAAAACGCCGAAGAAAGTGCTGGCACTTTTATTTGATGATTGTGGCAAAAGTAACTTATTGGTGTCGGACAATGAATAGATCCAACTTGACCGAAAAATTTCAAATTCACTATAATTCGAACACTTCGCCAAGGATGGCGAGGCCCGACGCTAGTTTGCACTGGAAAACGGTGTGATATTCCTACTTTTTGGGACTTATCGCAGGATTTTCGGATCACCGCAAGACTGCTTGCAAACTGGATAGTTGTCGGGTCATACTCATGGATGCGAGACCCATTAGTGGCCTCGTTACTTAGACCTTCTCGCCTATGTCTTTGTTTACGTGCCACTGGAGCAAGCGGTGTCCCAAGGATCGAATCTCGATCAATTTGAACTGAAAGAACGCATACGCCAGTCCACGGATATTGTGGAACTGATTGGCGGATATGGAGAGATGCGGCGTCAGGGTCGAAATTGGGTGACTCGTTGCCCTTGGCATGACGACCGTCGACCTAGTCTGCAAGTGAATCCTGCTCGGCAAAGTTGGAAATGTTGGGTTTGTGATTTAGGCGGTGACGTTTTCAGTTTTCTGATGAAACGTGAGGGGATCGATTTTCCCGACGCCATGCGTATTCTTGCAGACAAAGCTGGGATCGCTTTCGAAGCATTCAAATCCAGTGGTAAATCGGCCGAAAATCGTGACCAACGCAACGCAATGTTCCAGGCGATGCAATGGGCCGTGGGTCGATTTCATGCGTACTTGCAAACCAGCCCAGACGCTCAAGCGGCTCGTGATTACTTGCACAGTCGGGGGTTGTTGCAACCTGCGATCGAGGCATTTGAGGTGGGCTATGCCCCCAATGAATGGTCGTGGTTGACCGATCAGGCGACAGGGGCCGGTCATGATCCAGCGACCTTGAAGTTGATCGGTGTTGCCCAAGAGCGTAACAACGGTGGCTTTTATGATTTCTACCGTGGTCGAATTATCTTTCCGATTTTCGATACGCAAAATCGCGCGATCAGTTTGGGTGGGCGGATATTACCCGAGATTGCCAAGAACGAAGAGGCACAAGGAAGGAATGCTGCAAAGTATATTAACGGTCCGGAGACAAAGATCTATTCCAAGAGTGACAATCTTTACGGATTGAATTTAGTCAAAGCGAATGTAGAGAAGTCGCGGCATTTGGTGATTGTTGAAGGTTATACCGACGTCACGATGGCATGGCAGGCAGGTTTAGACAATGTGGTTGCTGTGCAAGGAACGGCACTTAACGAACGTCATATTCGATTGATTAAGCGCTTTGCTGATCGAGTGTCATTGGTGTTGGACGGTGATGAAGCGGGCATCAATCGAAGCAATGACATTTTGAATTTGTTTGTTGCGGCCGATATGGATTTGCGAATCATGACTCCGCCTGACGGGTTGGATCCTTGTGATTTTTTGCTGCAAAATTCGGCATCGAAATTCAAGGAATTACTGGACGAAGCGAAGGACGCTTTGGAATACAAAATTCAGCGTGAAACCGCAGGATTTGATCCGGTCTTGGATACTTCGCGGGCTCATCAAGCGATTGAGAATATTCTTTCGACGATCGCTCAGACGCCTAAGAGTTTGGTCATTCAGAAGGCCGAGCGACAGATTCGTGAACAACAATTAATGGCTCGCTTGGCACGAAGATTCCAAGTCAGCCAGGATACGTTGATCAATCGTTTGGAAGAAATTCGCACATCACGCCGCCCGAATACTTCTTTTGCCGCAAAAGATTCCCAGGTTGAAGATTTAGGGGCTTATGGTGATGTTCCAACGGCGAATACAGAACTGACGACGCTGAAACCTCCTAAATCTTGGGATTGGAAACAGCGGGAAGTTCTGGAACTGCTGATGCTGCAACCGGACTTCTTGGAATTGATCGTTGAGCGGATTCCGGCAGAATGGTTTGCCGAACTGACGCCCAGAACAGTTTATGATTTATTCTGCGGTTGCTACGAAGATGGGATTCCGGCCACGTTTGAACATCTTTCTAGTCGTTCGAATGATCCGGCAATACAGAACATTTTGGTTTCGTTGGACTTGATAGCGCAAGAGAAAAGCGAAGCATCCAATCAAGCGGTCGAAGAGCGAATGAGCACCGTTATGGATTGGTTTTACGTGCAAGAAGTGAAAGCGAGTCAGCGTAAGACGTTGGCAGAACTTGAAGAACGAAAACTAAGTGAAGATCAAGAGTTGGCACAGTTGCAGGTCTTGATTCAACAAGAAAGACAACGGCAAGGAATACGTGTTCCTACGGATGGGTAACACTCTTTGCAATAAAGCGAAATGGATTTGATTGCGCCAATTTGTCGAAACGACTTTGGTTTTATCGGCGTCGGTGAGAAAATTCACTGAGTCGGTTTTGCCAGAGTGGTTTCCGTTGGTAATCCCAGTTAACGCGAATCAAATTTTTTACGTAATTTTTTTCCCGCACATGGAAGTAGCAGGAGACGAAGCATGGAAGCTGTAGAGAACTCAATTGATCTGTCTCAATTGATCGAACAAGGTAAGTCTCAGGGCTATTTGACTTACGACGATGTAAATCATTACCTCCCAAGCGAAGCCAATAGTTCGGAGAAAATGAATCACTTGTTGGTTGCATTGGAACACAATGGAATCACATTACAAGATCAAGCTCCGGTCGAAGTGGCCGAAGATAATTTTGGTCCTAGCGAAGATGATTTAAAAACAGCGACCGAGGATTACGATACGTTGCCAATGGAACCGTTATCCAAGGGCAGCAATGATCCGATTCGTATGTATTTGGCCCAAATGGCAGAAATTCCTCTGCTCAATCGCAACGAAGAAATTGGTTTAGCGAAACGAATTGAGATAACTCGCAAGCAATTTCGTCGTCAAGTTTTGGGTTGTGACTACGCGTTGCGAGCGACGGTGGATACGTTGAAGAAAGTCTATCATGGCGAATTGCCATTTGATCGTACGATCAAGGTTTCATTGACCGAACAGTTGACAAAAGAACAGATTTTGGCTCGCATGCCACACAATCTCGGGACGATTGATCGATTGTTGGAAGACAACCGTCGCGATTTAGTTTTGTTGATTCGCAAGAGTGTTCCTGCCATTAAGAAGGCCGAAGTCAAGCAACGATATATTCGTCGCAAGCAAAAGTTGCTGACATTGGTCGAGGAGCTTAGTTTGCGGACCCGCCGTGTCCAACCTTTGGTTAAGCAATTGGCTGAGTTTGCTGGGCGAATGTATGACATTCGCGCTGAATTGGGCCGCTTGCCAGCGATGGATGTTGAACGTCGCCGTTGTTTGCTGCTTGAACTTCGCGAATTGGTGATGATTACCGGTGAAAGTCCGCAAAGTTTGACGACGCGAGTGGAAAGTTGCCAACACTTTCACGACAGTTTTGAAGAGGCCAAACGGAATCTTTCCAGCGGTAATTTGCGATTGGTCGTCTCGATTGCCAAGAAGTACAGAAATCGCGGAATGAGTTTCTTGGATTTGATTCAAGAGGGTAATACCGGTTTAATGCGAGCGGTCGAAAAATATGAGTACCGCCGGGGATTTAAGTTTTCGACCTATGCCACTTGGTGGATTCGCCAAGCGATTACACGTGCGATCGCGGATCAAGCGAGAACGATTCGTATTCCTGTGCACATGATTGACGTCTTGACTCGGTTGCGCAACATCCAGAAGAATTTATTGCAAGAGAATTTGCGTTTCCCGACTCCGGAAGAAATTGCGGAAGTTGCTCAGATGGATGTCAATGAAGTGCGCCGCGTCTTGGATATCGGTCGTCACCCGATCAGTTTGGATCGACCAGTTGGTGACGACGACGACTGCAATTTTGGTGAATTCTTGGAAGATGGAACCAGCGAGAACCCAATTCGCGCCGCTAATAATGGTATCTTGCGTCAGAAAATTGATGTCCTGTTGAAGACTCTGACCTTCCGCGAGCGTGAGATCATTCGTTTGCGATACGGTCTTGGTGACGGGTACACTTACACTTTGGAAGAAGTCGGACGCATCTTCAAAGTGACACGTGAACGTGTTCGTCAAATCGAGGCCAAGGCTGTCAAGAAGCTTCAGAATCCCATTCGATCCAGTGCTTTGGAAGGATTCCTGAAGAACTGTGCCTAACTAATGGTTTGCGGGTCTGGCTGGGCATGGCGACTGGGTGGTCGTCCTACTGCTAGATTCTGTCATTCTGCTATAATCAAACCGGTCTCCATTTGAGTACAAAACTTAAGTGGATTGACCGGTTTTTTATTTGTTAGAAAGGCTGAAATGACTACAGTAGAGCCAGCTCTTTTGCATACGCTTCACCGAATGCTACGTCAGCAGCACGATTTGACGGATCGACTGGAGCGGGCCCCTAAACAAGTTCAGGGCGCTAAAGAACGTGAACTGAAGTATGCCAACCAGTTGCAGGCAATTGGCGACACGATCAAGCAATTGAAGATGAAAGCCGATCTTAAACAATTGGACTTGCGCGATCGCGAGCAACAAATTGCCAAATTGCAAACTCAACTGAATGGTGCGGCCACGAACAAAGAGTATTCGTTGTCCCAAGATCAGATTAAGGCAACCACAGCCGCCAATGACGTTTTATCAGACGAAATTCTAGAAATTTTGGAAGACGTTGATGTCAAAGTTGCATTGCAAAAGCAGGCACAAGAGACTCTGGCGCAAGCCAAGGTCGAGGCGATTGAAATCGAGGCGAAGATCGCTGAATTGACTAGAACTTTGGAAAAAGATCTAGCAAGTGTGGCCAGTGATTTAGACGAGCGCCAAAAGAGTTTGCCAAGTGATATTCTAGCGGAATTTCGCAGGATCGTACCGCACAAGGGCGAGGAGACGTTGGCGATGGTGGACGACAATACTTGTGGAAATTGTTATCAAACTATTACTTCACAAATGCGAAATGAACTGATCTTAAAGAAACCTGTCTATTGTAAGTCATGTGGTTCAATGCTGTATGGCGAACGCTAATTGATTGGGTGTGGGCCTTGGGTAATTATTTGTAACTCGCGTTTTGGAAAAGTTAGCCAAGGAAAATCGAATACGAAATTTTCCGTTCGAGAGTGTCCAAGCGAGTATCCAAGCGAGTGTCTCTGGGCTGGCACGGCTAAATTGGACAGAGTGTTGTGAGGCGAGCAGCGGCGATGAGAATACCAGAACGCAGCGCAAGCAATTGGAGCTTGCTTTCCTTCGCTTCGCTTGGGTTGCGTGCTTGTATTGCGATAATTTTTCTGCTGCGCGCCCAAGTTTGGACCGTTGGGTGAATGGTTAGGCGGTGAAATAATTTGAAGGACGCGGGCATCGATTTGAAAGTCGCAGATATCGATTGGCAATCAATGGCGGTCGGAGTTTTGCGGTGAAGAGATTCATCGCGTTTGACCTTGCAGATCGCTTGATCTTGGACATCCCCGCTGCAACGGGAACTCGGGAACTCGGGAACTCGGCAATTCGATCTTATAAATCCATGGTCGTTATTTCGGACGACTTGAAGACTGTTTTTTCGATCGTCCAGCCTAATTTTTGGTACAAGCGTACTGCGCCAAAGTTATCGCACGTGACTTCTAGGATCGCTCTTTCCAGTCCTGCGGACTTGAAGCCCTCGACGGCTCGTGCTAACAACGCTCTTCCAAGACCCAGGCCTCGATGGTTGGGCGTGACTCCTAAGTTTTGAATACTGCCCAGGGCTGAATCTAACTTGATACCCTGAATGGTTCCGCAGCCTGCGGCTTCTTTGCCGGCGGCAGTGGTGGCGATTGAATAAGATGGGGTGTACACAAGCCAGGTTGCCTGTGGTAAGAAACCTTCGCGACGAGTGATTTCATGCATTAATCGTTGGCAGCTGGACAGTGAACTGAAGCAGGGGAACACATTGGCATCGACTTCGCTTTGAAAGCTGCGATGCTTGATGCTACTGTGGGTTTCAAGCAATTCGGTTCGCCAGGCCTGCCAGCGGTATCCAGCGGGTATTTGGTATTGCCATACGGGTAAGTTCAGATCGTACATCATGCGATAGCGTTTGAAATGAACTACTGGCATTTGAAAAATCCTTGCGATCGAATCAAGACATGCGAATAGTGTCGGTTCGATTGGAAAAGCTAATGCTGATTTTCTTCTTGATCGTCATGGAGTTCTAGGGTTCAACCGGTTTGGTTGGCAAAAGTAGTTGGCGTCAACTAAAAGCGAGCGAATACCTTTGCGTAAAATCGAAAGCCAGATCGGCTAACCATTGTCGTTGCTTCCCATCTTTTGATGCGGCCCTCGTTTATTCATTCTATCCATCTTTTCGCCGATTGGCTGCATTGAAATTACCGAGGATACGGCGAACCAGTTCATCAGCGATGACCCCTAACAAGATGACGCCGCCTAGTACAACCAATTCGATGGTATCTGGAATTTCCAGCAAGATAATCATGTTGTTTAGCGTCTGCATCAGTGCGGTGCCAATGATCACTCCCAAGATCGAACCTTCACCGCCTCGTAAACTGCAGCCACCTAGCACAGCGGCGGCAATCGCGTAAAGTTCGAAATAGGATCCCGCGTTCGACGGCGAAATGGATCCGGCTTCAATCGCAAACAGAACTCCGCACACACCGGCCAGCAATCCGCAAATCGAAAACGCCAGAAGTTTCATTCGCCCAGTATTGATGCCACTGAATCGTGCGGCCTCCTCGTTCCGCCCTAAGGCCAAAATGTAACGTCCCCAAATTGTCAGATTTAGTAGAATGATCGCAAGCGTTGCGATTAACACCAATACAAAGAAAGCATAAGGAATATTGACAAGGGTGCCGTCGCCACCGGTGGGCAGCGTGATTGGAAACTTACCAATCGAGAACCAGGATAAAGAATCGGCATATTCGTTTCCGAACCCAACCGATTGATCATCGGATAACCAGCGTGACCAACCTCGGTAAATCAATAAACCACATAACGTCACCACGAAAGGTTGCAACCGCAAAACAGTGACCAGGATTCCATGCAGTGCGCCCAGTCCCAGTGCGATAGTAATGGCAGCAAGAATCGCCCACGGCACACTCATGTATTGTTGCCGCTGCAAGGGTGTCCAAAGCCATTGCTTGGCATCAATGGATGAATCGATTTCTAGATTCAAGACCAATTGGTTGCCACTGGATTTCGACTGAACTACCGCCTGCTCCTTAAAGCTGTTTTTGGAATTAACCAACCAAACTTTGTCACGAGGCAGGACGTTTTCGATTTCTGTTCCCAGTTTGATTACGGTCATCTCCGAAGATTTTTCATCAAATTCGGATATCGGAAACACCGGGGTCAGTCTTGCAATGGCGGTGGAATCTTCGTTATCTTCGTTGCGTGAAGGGGCATTAGTTAGGCCCAGTTTGGACATCGTTCCCATGGGTGAACTGATACCCTGTTGGACGGATTCAATTTGGAAGACGCCACTCCTGGTGCGCTTGGTTTGATACAGGCGGACCCATTGTCCGGCCTTGTACCGTTGGGTTTGGGGGACCAACAACGACGATGAATCTTTGCTGATTGAATACACAGGGTCGCTAATATACGGTTGGTAGTCCACACTTAGGAACATCGCCAGAAAGCAGCCGGTCAGACAAACCAGGGAACCCAAAGACAAATCAATGCCGCCGGTCATGATGACGAACGCGACCCCGATTCCTAGGATTGAAAACAGTGCGGTTCTTCGCAAAAGATTTTCAATATTGCCTGCGTCCAGAAAACTGTCGCTTGCGTATTGGCTGAGAAAAATCCACAACGCCACTAAGATGATTGAGATTCCGACTAGCTTGATTACGCCGGTGAGATTTTCGTACATTCTATGCCTAGACTTGCTAACAAGGGTTCAATGGACCGCGACTTGAGATGTTCACTGTAGAGCTGGCTGGGGAAACTAATCGCCGCCCGTTGCTAATTCCATGATTCTCTTTTCATTGATATCATCACCCACCAATTCTCCAACTAAGCGTCCTTCGTGCATCACAAGGACTCGGTCTGATACCCCAATTATTTCTTCTAGATCACTGGATGCGAACAACACCGCACGTCCTGATGCTGCCAATCGTTCCATCAATTGGTAGATATCTTGCTTTGCACCAATGTCGACACCTCGGGTTGGTTCATCCATCAACAAAACTTTTGGCTGCAATGATAGCCATTTCCCCATCACCACTTTTTGTTGGTTTCCACCCGACAGAAACTTAACCGGTTGTCCAAGGTGCGGCGTCTTTATTTTCATGTCTGCTACGAATTTTATGGCATCCGCGGATTCTTGTTGGGCATTAAGCCAACCGCCGATTCGACTGTTGTGCCGCAGGCCGGCAAGTCCGATATTCTTGACCACTGAAGAATCTAGAATCAAGCCTTCGTGTTTGCGATCTTCAGGCACTAAACCGAAGCCAGCTTCGATAGCACTTGCTGGCGAGTGCCCACTCAATGTGAAGTCCCCCAAGATGACTTTGCCGCCAAGTGCTTGATCAACTCCAAATATCGCTCGCAATAACTCGCTTCGCCCTGCCCCGACCAGGCCGGCAATTCCAACCAATTCACCTTGCCGGACACGGAAAGAAATTTTGTGTTTGGGCCAAGTGGACGTTCGTAGATCATTGACCTTCAAAAGTGTTTTACCTTGTTCGTGCGATTGCCGCGAGTAGAATTTGGAGATGTCTCGGCCAATCATCAATTTCACCATATTTTGATGAGTGATTTCTGCCCCTTCCAATTCGCCCGCGTTTTCGCCATCTCGTAGCACCGAGACTCGGTCGGCCAATCGAATCACTTCGGATAACCGATGCGAAATATAAACGATGCCAACGCCACGAGTTCGAAGTTCATCGATCAAAGTGAATAAGGCTTCGGCCTCGGCATTGGATAAACTGCTGGTAGGTTCGTCGAAGATTAGAATTTTTGCATCGGTCGACAACGCTTTGGCAATTTCGACCATTTGCTGCTGGCCTAACGACAATCGCGACAAAGGCGTTCTAGGTGAAAGGTTCAGTCCCACTTTTTCCAGTGATGCTTTGCTTTTTTTGTAGATCGTTCGATAGCTGATCAGGCCCAGTCTTCGAGGTTCATTCCCTAGGAAAAGATTTTCGCCTACGTTCAAGTTATCACAAAGATTCAGTTCTTGGTGGATCAACGAAATGCCAGCATTCATGGCATCCCGGGTGGATGAGAACGCGACCGGGTTATTATTTAAGTGAATGGTCCCTTGATCTTGACTTTGCACGCCCGCCAAGATTTTCATCAAGGTGCTTTTCCCGGCGCCATTTTCGCCAATAACTGCCAGGACTTCGCCACCTTTTATGTGCAAGTTGACTCCCGAGAGCGCGCGAACCCCCGGAAATGATTTCGTCAGATCTTTGACTGCCAAGACGGTTTCGTTAAGCAGCGCTTCGTTCATCGTAGGCGGGCGTTCGTTTGTCGATGGCATTGTCATGGCCATGTCCTAAGCTTCACGGAGCGAATTAAATCACATGGTATCCGCCCGACGCGAAGCCAAAAGCAAGTACCTATAGGCAAGCAACTGGAAAGTGGGCGAATCCCTAATCCCGTATTCTAACCCCTAACGCCACACTGTGGGACAGTCCGCTTGAATTGCCACGCTCAATTATATTTTTAATGGCGTCCCAGGCTGTCCGTGCTGAAAAGATCTTGCGAAGCGATCGAGTGGATTGAAGGCGTTGACGGGGACTGGGAAAGTGATGACGGGCTGAACCCATTCAATCACCGTGTCCAGGCCCCTGAATTCCTGTGCACTGAGCGTTTTAGACCCGCAAGTTGACCAATGCGGAGTCCCAGCAGCGTCCAGGCAGCGTCCAGGCAGCGTCCAGGCAGCGTCCAGGCAGCGTCCAGGCAGCGTCGACGGAGGCTGATAACCAAAGCCAAGGCAGTATCCAAAGAGAAATTGCGGGCGGGCAAAAAATGAAGATTGACAAGGAGATCGCCGCCTTGGGGCAATTTTACTATTTCAATTCCATCCGGGTCCAAGATCAAAACACGGATTAGGTAACGTCGTGATGCGAGCCAGAGAATTGATCCCCCAACGGGTCAGCGGCTTGTCCAGACGATCCTGCACGAACGCTAAGCTTTAGGATCTGCGGACAAATAAACTACCGCATCTAGCCAAGTCATGAAAGTCTTTTGCGTATTTAGCTTTCTCGTACTTGTACCGCTTGGCTGAGAACGAGTTGGCCATGGAATCGACCAATCTTATCCGCTGAATTGGGTAACTTATTTTCGCGAGCCACCTTAACTTGGTAGCGATTTACGAGAAGTTATTCTCTCGCCAGTTTCAAATTCCACTAGCGATACTAATCGAATTAATTGGGCGAACGATTTTGTATCGAACTTTACCAAAATGCGACTTTTGCGCATTTCGATCGTCCGGCGACTTAGTCCCAAAGCGGTTACGATCTGTTTGTTCTGTAGACCACTTAAGACCAAGGCTAAGACATCACGTTCACTTGGATCCAACGACGCTAACTTGGCCTTGCCGCCAGCAAGTAGAATTTCCAGTTCCGACCTTTGATGAACACTTTCAATGGCTTGGTTGATCTTGGGGCATAAGGAATCGACCGTGATGTCTTCTGCGAAAACGTCATAGACACCTAAGCGAATCGCATCCACGACAAACCGAACACTTCTAGACTTCAGGACGACCAGAACCGGAGGCGTTTCCGATAAATGCTTTGCTTGCAAGCCAGTCAATAACGACTTCAATTCGTCTTGAATACCAAAGTGGTCTACGAAGAGCACACAACCTGTCTGAGTTGCAACTTGATTCAGGAATTCATCAGTTGACGAGAAACCATACGAGGTATGACCGCATGAGGTTGTGATTGACATCAATGACGATTGAGAATCTTTCTGCAAGTCAATGACATGTACACTGGACATTTCGTTCCGCCATTTTAGGGTTGGAAATGGTAAGCCAAAGTCGACATTGTTTGGGGCGGCAAGGTGTTTGTTGGACCTAGCCGGTTATCGCTTTAGAATACCCTGCCCGGGCAAACGCCCTCAAGGTAAAACCGGTGTGCTGTGCTTCTAGATGGTATAACTTAAACCCCAGCGAAACCTTACAATCTTGATGATGAAATAAGACCATCCGCTGAAGCTACTGTTCAGCGTATGATTGAAGTTCTTTTTCCAACAAGACATTTGTCGAACCGTTCAATGCAAAACTAGACATTTAGCCTTGCCTCGGTCAACGGTGGCGTGATTTCACCAACTAGCGATCGTGTGGTCAAGCTAACTCTTCAGCAAGTTGAATGTTTTGCAGATTTCAGCATGACCGATTCTTGTTGGCAATACGAAAACGATATTTGAACCAACATTCTTCTTATCGTTTTTCATCGCATCAAGTAACACTCCATTCGAGTGTTCTGGCATTGTCGTCGGCAGGCCGAATTTTGTCAACAAATCAACAAGTGGCTTAGCCACGGTTGGTCGGCAAACGTTATGTTGTTCGGCCAGTTTTGCTTCAGCGACCATCCCTATTGCCACTGCTTCTCCATGCAGGATCGTTCCATAACCGGCTAGGTTTTCCAGCGCGTGCCCAATGGTATGCCCAAAGTTCAAAATCGCTCGCAGGCCTGTCGTTTCTTTCGTATCTGCTTCAACGATCGCAGCTTTTATTGTGCAACACTTTGTAATCACATAGGTGATTGCTGCTGGATCTTTGGCCAAGATTGCCGAGCAGTTTTCGTCCAGCCAAACAAAGAAATCTGCATCGCAAATTACTGCGTACTTAACAACTTCGGCGATACCGGCCTTGAATTCTCGTTCACTCAATGTGTTCAATACCGTGGGGGCGATCCAAACCATTTCAGGCTGCCAAAAACAGCCGACCAAGTTCTTACCTTGCGGCAAATTGATTGCGACTTTTCCGCCTACCGAACTATCGACCTGGGCCAGCAACGTTGTGGGGACTTGGACCATTCTTAGGCCGCGAAGATGAGTTGCGGCGATGAAGCCAGCCAAATCTCCAACCACGCCGCCGCCTAGCGCGATGACAACGGCCTTGCGATCCACCGCTGTGCTGGCTAATTGCTGCCACCACTGATTCGCGATTTCGATCGATTTTGATTTTTCTCCAGCGGGGCAGCGCAGGACTAATGGTGAAAAGTCTAGCTTTTGGAAGGCTGTGAGGACGTGACTCCCCAATAGCTTGTCCACATTTTCATCTGTTGCGATCACCACCGAGGTGGGCTTGAGTTCCGACAGGACCCATTGGGCCATTTGATCCCAGTCGTCCAGCCCAACAAAAATGGGATACGTGCCAGCATCGGTTTTAACTACGATCGAAGGTTCCATCAGCCAAGTACTTCAAGTTTGCAGGCAAGTGTTGTTTCTGTTTATTGTGGTCACAGGCGGTGGTCGATTTCCAAGTTTACCGGGCGGTTGTGTACCATCTGCAGACGGCATTGAATTTAGAATCAACCGAAGCAATTTTTGAATCTATTTGGCGGTCTTACCAAGGCCGAGATAGCCAGCAGTTACACCGACCAGCAAGCCAATCACATGGCACCAGTTGGCCATGTTCACCTGCAACAGTGCGGTGTCCATTCCGGTAACACCCAGCAACAGTGACCCAAACATCAAGATGATCATCAGGGTGCTTAATTGGTATTCTGGGACGAATGACCTTGAGCCTCGCATCCAAATAAATCCTAACATCGCGTACACGACACCCGAGATTCCGCCAAAATAGGATTGAATGTATTGCGAGTCCAGCGAACTTCCAACGCCCGCACCATCAAATCGCGTGGGCACCAAGCCTTGAAGTAGATTTGACGCAAACGCACTTACGAGTACCAGTAAAATCAGAAAACGAGTGCCCTCTTTGCGTTCAATCACGAAACCGAAGAAAACTAAACCCAGCATGTTGAAAATGAGATGTCGAAAACTGGCGTGCAAAAAGATCGGCGTTATCGTTCGCCAAACTTCGCCGTTACGCAGATTATAACTGGCAAGCGCAAACTCTTGCCAATCCGATGGAAGTAATCGCATCAGTATTGGAATTGAAGAACTAGTCCTGAACGAAGCCAACAGTTCGGCCTCGGGAGCCGACATGAACGTTACCGCGCGAAAAACGAATGTATTTTCGTTGAAGCCAAAATCTGTTGCCACAAAAATGAGACAACATGCGACAATTAAAAACAACGAAAACGGTGGGCGTCGCGACAGCGAGCGATTATCGACCCGGACCATGTTCTTTTGTGTCTGAGCTAACCTCTTGGCCGCTTGGGCACGAAGCTGGGCAGCTTTTGGGGTGGCCTTGGCATATTTGGGGTCGTCGGGTGACTTTTTGAATTCATCGAAAAGTGGCTTGGCTTGTTCTAGGTCGTCTTCTTCGATGATCCAAATGTCAAAGCCGGACTTCTCACTTACGTCCGCGCGAGCTTCGATTCCACTTGCAACTAAGAAGTCAATAAACTTGTGAACTTTTTGATCGTCATGCGATCCAATGTGTCTCATGCCTGAGTTTACCAATTGCGAGTGAAGCGAGCGAGGACTAACCCCTAATTTACTTGATGTAGCCCGAGGCAACAATCTGCAAGTCGCCAACAAGGCGGCTGATATACCGTTGAACTTAAGCAGAGAAAGCAACCTAGCAGATTGATTTGCGATCAGCAAAGGTGGTGGAAACTAGTGTGCGACCTGTAGGCAGTAGTGCGACCTGTAGGCAGTCGTGTGAATTGTCTGAGTAGGGACGGGCATGCTTAAGTCTCGGTGGTCGTTGATTCCAATTCTCTTTGCAGCAGTTCCGAGTCTTGGTAGTAATCCTTAAACTGCAAGAGTTTGGCCGCGTCTGGGTCCAAGATCACGATCGTGTCCGGGTGCAATTGCAAAGCCGATGCCGGGACTCGAGCGGTGACCGAGCCTTCAATCATCGCCTGAATCGCTTTGGCTTTTGCAGGCCCTGTCGCCAATAACATGCAGCGTCTGGCTTTGAGGATCGAACCGATACCCATGGTCACGGATAGTTTGGGAACATCATCAATGGAATTGAAGAAACGCGCGTTGTCTTGCCGAGTCACTCGGGTCAGTGCCTTGATCCGAGTTCTGCTGGCCAGCGAAGAACCTGGTTCATTAAACCCGATGTGTCCGTCGCTACCAATTCCCAAAAGCTGTAGATCGATACCACCGGCAGCCAAGATCTTTTCATCATAGTCGGCACCCTGCCGGAGCAAGTTTTTGGATTCAACCTGGGGTAGGTGAGTCGCTTCGGGTCTGACATTGATATGGCGGAATAGCTGTTCCTGCATGAAGCAACGATAGGATTCCGGGTGACCGATTTCCAGCCCCACGTATTCATCCAGATTGAACGTGGTAGCCTGCTGAAAGTTGAGCAGTCCTTGCTGAAATTTTTGAATCAATTTTTGATACAGCTTGATCGGAGTTGAACCGGTGGCCAATCCCAGAACGACATCGGGCTTGTGAAGCAACAAGCTTTGAAAAAAGCCGCTGGCGCACTCGGCAACCGCATCAGCATCACTTTCAATAATGACTCGCACGAATCTAACACTCCAAATATTTTACATCCAGTCGAAATGAACTTCGCTGAATTGTAAACGTGTTTGACCGGCACGACTACGCGACGTCGACGTGGTAACGCACTTAAGCAACGTCTGACTTGATGTCTGCGACAATTCGCAGCACGGTCTTGGCGTCTTTGGGACGTTTGTTCGCATCGCTTTCCAAGCATCGCATGACAATTTTTGCGAGTTCAGGATCGATATCAGGTCGATATTTCGAGAGATTTGTTGCCGGGCGTTGATCATGGGCTAATGCGGCCAATCCGGTTGTGTCCGTTGCCTCCCAGGGGTGTTCGAAAGCTAGTAACTTGTACATTGATACGCCCAGAGAGAATAAGTCCAGTCGATGATCGGTGGATCGGCGGCGCACCACTTCAGGTGCCATGTACTGCGGTGTTCCCGTTCGATTTCCCGGCGTTCGGAATTCGGGTAGATCGGGAACGCTAAGTCCGAAATCGATCAACTTGAGCCGCTTGAAGTCGTCGTAGCAAATGAAGTTACGCGGGCAAATGTCGCGATGAATAAACCCTTTGCTGTGTACTGCGGCGATCGAATCAACCATGTCCTTGACCAAGTTCATGCGATGAGGAATCAAACCAGGGTGCCTATCGTTCACCAAAGTGTTCAAACCCGGGCCCTTGATATATTCCATCAGAATGTAATGCTCGCCCTTGGTTGTCATTCCATAGGCATCCGTGGCGACGATCGTCGGGTGAATCATCAGCATTGCAATTTCGCCTTCTTCAGGCTTGTTCAGTCCCTTGAATCGCTGTTCAAAGTACGCTCGCTTTTCGCTATCCAGAAACTTAATTCCTTTGTATTCGCCCGTCCTGATATCGCGGGCCACTCGAAAACTACTCATTGTTCCAGAGAAGGCGTGGCGATCGAGTTCGAATCGAGCGGAAACATCCAACCGATTCCTACTGCCAAACATGGATTTCATTTTGTCGAAAATACCCATAAAGTACCTATGCCTTCGCGTAAAGTTTGGTGGGTCAACGGTTTCGATGGAATGAAAGGTAGGACGTTCAGGGTTGTAAATCGTTGCAATTGCTTCATCACAAGTCAACCTCCGCGATCTACCAAGATTTAATTCTAATCAACTGCGGCGAATTCTGCTAAGCTGGATAGTGAATCAATGTGAACTGGCTGGTAGCTTTTCGGCCTCTGAAGGATGTCAAAGATCGCTTACTGACGAATCTGACGCCAATACCGATAACCGCATGTTCAACAGCGGGGGCAGGACCAGTCAGCGGGATTTTCCGTGTGTTGGTACCTGGACTGCTGGTACCTGGACTGCTGGTACCTGGACTGCTGGTACTTTGGATCGGGCCAAATGACTAATTTTGCCAGGCGGACTCACCGGAAAAATTGCTGAAAAGCGTCTGCCGTTGTCTGCCACTAGTGGATTTCGGTTGGGGATTAATAAGAATGCGAAAATCGGTGCGTGCCCGAATGGGTCAGCCGATGTCAGATGTCTTACTAAATATAGGTCATTTCATGGAATTTGATGCACAGTTGCCGCCTCATTATTCTGGAATCACACGGCTTTTCCCTTTGCCAAATTTGGTACTGTTTCCGGGCGTGGTTCAGCAGTTACACGCTTTCGAACCTAGATATCGCCAAATGGTCAAGCACGCTTTAGCCGGAGATCGCCTAATCGGGATGGCGACGTCGGTGAGTCCCGCCTTGGGTTTTGGTTCTAGCAAGCGGCAGCCTGAGGCCATGTTTCGAACCGTTTGTCTGGCAAAACTATTGGATTGCCAAGAGGCCCCCGACGGAACCTTCTTTTTGAACATTTTAGGATTGCGACGTGCTTGGGTTCGTCGAGAGATTCCAACCGAAAATCTTTTTCGTATGGCGGATCTGCGACTCTTGGATGATCAGCCTATCTTGGAAGAGTCATCTTTAGATATTCAAGACAGTCAATCGCTAGATGATCTGGGGAACAAGTCGCGAATTCAGCGTGCGCTGGAGATTGAATTTTGGAAGCGAGAATTGGCAAAAATTTTGTTCAAAATCTTGCCGCCAATTCTGCAGAATCGAGGACAGATTGAACAGTTGATGAACCCTGATCTTTCGCTTTACTTGTTGACGGATATTATTTCCTACATGCTGAATTTGCCAACTCAGTTCAAACTAAAGCAACTGGAATTGGTGGATCAGGTTGCCAGAGCACAACGCTTAGTAAGTTTATTTGACCGGTCGCAACGGAAGCTTGTCACCAGTTCGTCCGAAACTTCCGATTCTGTGGGAATCGAGCCCGAACCATCAGGGAGTTCAGGAAATGAATTGATGTGGGCAATTGGCAGTCCGCAAGCCAACAGTACGGTTGGTGATCTTAGTGGCGTCGAACTTACTGATTCGGACGATGCCGGTGTGGACGATGCCGGTGTGGACGATGCCGGTGTGGACGATGCCGGTGTGGACGATGATGCGGATGCCCCGAGGTCCATTGAAGTGGATTTTCAGTTTGTCTCGCATGAAATACAAGTCAAATCCAAGGGCACGCAGGTTTTGGATGAATCGATGATCTTGGACGACAAAGTGGTTGAATATCCCAATTTACCCACTGGTAAAAGTCCGGCGATGTTTTCGATTGAATTGAGTGAGATTAAGAAAGAAACAGTGGCCGGGCCGACTGGATCAGAGAATGAGAATGGCGACCAAACGCAAGGTAGCCAAGTCAAGCCAAGTGACGGAAATTTAAGTCAAGCCAGCAGCGAACAAGCACCAACGGCGGACTCGGATTCCAGTCCAATCAGTAACGAAAGTGGCGACGCGCTGGACGACCCGGGTGATCAGGATGGCGTGAAGGATGCTGATAGTGATTCGTTGTAAAGTTTGGCCATCGTTGTGCGGCAATTGCATTACGTTTGGGCAACGCTCTAAATCGGATAAGGTGAAACCCGAGTTGATTGAGGCCGTAATTCTGTGCCAGTGGCTACTTAGGCCGGGTTCCGCACCAGACCATTTTTCGTGACAATAGGAGATGTGTTGCCAGGACAGCAGATCGCTGTTCCCGCGTAAGTTATTGTTCGCGATGTGGCGGTGAATTTGATTGCAGTGAATTTGATTGCGGTGAATTTGATTGCAGTGAATTTGATTGCAGTGAATTTGATTGCAGTGAATTAAAACGCGGGTGCCATCAGGCGGGTGTAGAAGTTTGGTTTGATGATTAGGACTGGCTTGTTGGACGAGAGCGAATTTGGGTTGGAACTGCCGTTGTTTACATTCGCCAGCGATTCAAGGCCGCGGATGGGTAATGTGATGTTGGCTTACTTTTTTTGAGTAATTTTCTTTTATGGACCCACAACGTCATCGAATACAGGAGGATTTACGCGGCTTGGTTGCCGGAACCGTCTTATGCGATGACGTAACCCTGCAACAGTACAGCAGCGACGCAAGTATCTTTCAGATGCGTCCGTTGGGTGTTGTGCGTCCAAGTCATCATGAAGACGTCGTCGCTGTGATGAAGTATGCCGACCAAAACAGTATTCCTGTTACCGCTCGGGGCGCGGGATCTGGACTGGCCGGTGAAGCGATTGGCCACGGATTGGTGATCGATTTTTCGCATTCGATGTGCGGTATCACTTCCGTGGGCCGAGACACCGTTACCGTGCAGCCTGGCGTAGTTTTGGCAAACTTGAATCGACACCTGGCAAAGTATGGTCGAATTTTTGGACCGGATCCTGCGACCCGAAGTTTTTCCACAATCGGCAGTTCGATTGCCAGAGACGCCGCGGGTTCGCATTGGTTAGACTTTGGTTCAACCGGTGACAAGGTGGTTCATTTGCGTCTGGTATTGGCGGACGGGACTTCGATCGAGGTTGGGACGACTGCGACGGATCGAAACACGGAGCATCGGCAGTCAAAGTTTCTAATGCAAAGTAGCGTGGCCTCTTGTTTGCAGCGTTACCAGGCGTTGATTCAACGTGAAAGTAGGGAATCGCAAGCCGCCGGTTATCGCTTTCAGGGTATCGATTTGCAATGTGAAATCGATCTGTTGCCACTGATCATTGGTAGCGAAGGTACATTGGCTTTGATTACCGAAGCCACGCTTGCCACCGATCCCTGGGTATCCCACCGAGGCGTTGTGTTGTTGTTTTTCTCAAAGATCACCGATGCCGCCAAGGTTAGTTGCCAGTTGGCGAAGCAAGATATTACTGCGTGTGATCTGTTGGATCGACGGTTGTTGTCAATCGCTCGGGAGTCGGACGCCAGATATGCTGACATGATCCCCGTTGCAGCCGAAGCCATGCTGTTGGTGGAGGCCAAAGACAACGATTTGAATACGTTGATGGAAAAGCTGAAAAATGTGGTTTCGTCGGCTCAAGATCAGTTAGCTCAGAATCTTCCTAATTTTATCACGACCGATGATGAAAAGCGCGACTTGTGTTGGCGTTTGGTTCGGCGAATCATTCCCACGTTGTATCGCCTGCGTGGATCGACCCGAGCGATTCCGTATGTGGAAGATATTTTGGTGCCTCCCAGAAATTTGGAGCAATTTTTGATCATGGCGCAAGATTTATTTAATCAGCATCAGATCACGACGTCGGTTTTCGCTCACGCGGCCCAAAGCCGAATCCACTTAAGACCATTTATTGATATTACTAATCGAAAACAAATGGAATTGTTGGTTCGGTTAACGGAGCAGTTGTATTCGAACGTTTGGCACCTGGGTGGGACCGTGGGTGCACATGGTGGATTGGGTCTTGCTCGTACTCCGTATTTGCGCAGCCAAGCGGGAAGTCTCTATCCAATTCTTTCTGAGATCAAGAGGATTTTCGACCCGAAATATATTTTGAATCCGGGTAAAATTATTCAGAATCGAACCGGTACCCATTTGGATTTTGTACGATCAGTGGTTCCGCAGGCGGTTTCGTTTTTGGACGCAACCCAAGCTTCCGATTCACAAGTAATGGTGAAGCTTGACCAGATCAATGGACTGGATGTATCATTCCAAAATGATGAAAACGATCCCGACAATCTGAAACAAGCGTCTTTGCAAGCCTCTTTCGATTCGCCGATTGGTTCACGCGACGATGGCGAAGGATCGGAAGTCGAAAAACGCAAAATTGCGATTCATTCAGGAACCGTCGCTCCAAATTCACCTCACCTGCGAACCGCTAGTCCTACGCGTGCGCTGAACGTGCTGCAGCCAGAATTGCAGTGGGATTCAGGGTCGTTAATGCAGGCCACTCGAAATTGTAACGGTTGTGGTCGCTGCCGGACTGAGGGAAGTATTGAGCGGATGTGCCCAATGTTTCGTGCGGATAATTCCGAAGAAGCATCGCCGCGGGCTAAGGCAAATTTATTACGAGCTGTGATGACCGGCGAATTGGAACCCAATGTCTTAACGTCGGAAGAGATCAAAGCGGTAACCGACACGTGCTTTAATTGTCACCAATGTCGCGTGGATTGCCCAGCAAGTGTAGATATTCCCAAGATCGTAAACGAGATGCGTGCTCACTATTGGGCTACCAATGGCCTGAGTCTTTCTGAACGCTTACTCAATCGCTTGGATCTGCTGTTTCGTGTTGCAAGTCTCTCCCCGACTTTGACTAATTTTCTGGTCACACAAAATTGGAGTCGTTGGATTTTGGCGAAAGTGTTTGGGATTGCAGCCAACCGCAAGTTGCCAAAGTTTCACGGAAGAACTTTCCTGTCATGGGCCAGGCGACGTAGGCTGGATAAGGCTGCCGATCAATCCAATCGAAAGGTTGTGTTGTTTGTGGACGCGTTCGTCAATTGGAATGATTCGGAATTGGGTCGCGCGTTGGTTTGCATTCTTGAGCACAACGGGATCGCGGTCTCTGTGCCTCAAAATCAAAAAATATCGGGTCTAAGTCTGATTTCGGCAGGTGCGGTCGGACCGGCAAGAAAAATTGCCCAGGCGAACGTTTCCATTTTGGCCGAATTGGTTCGCGAAGGGGCTCAGGTGGTCACGTCAGAACCCGCCGCAGCGTTGGCGATCAAGCACGAATATCAGCATATCCTCTCTGACCCCGATGCCAAACTAGTGGCGGATAATACTTTCGAAGCAACTGAATTTCTATGGAAGTTGCACCAAGAGGGCAAGCTGAATACAGATTTTCGACCGACACCTATCACCATTGCCCACCATTTGCCTTGTCATCAGCGCGCGACCGTTGAAGGGAATCCTGGTATCGATCTGCTGCGTCTAATCCCTGAATTAGAAGTGGTTTCCGTTGAAAAGGGATGTTCGGGGATGGCGGGGATGTTTGGTGTGTTTGAAAAGAACTATTGGCGTTCGTTAAAAATCGGTCACGAATTGATTCGCGAGATCCGTAAACCAATATTCTTGGCGGGTACCACCGAGTGCAGTTCGTGTCGAATTCAAATGGAACAAGGTGCATCCAAACCGACCGTTCATCCGATCAAGATTTTGGCTCGTGCCTACGGTTTGATGCCCGAATTGGAAGACGTTTTCGAACGAAAGTGCTTCCCCAGGGTGCTGTCCTAAACCCGTGGTTGTAACCGTGCGCACCGTTGGATCAACCGTGAGTTGTCTCCGGATTACTCGTTCAAAATATTTGTGTGTTCAGCGAACCCTTAAGTTTAAACGCCACTATCACGGTCCAAGCGTGTGGTGAAGCATGTCAAAGATCCCCAGTGGAAGGATCTTTAACTTGATCCAATGCGGCTTTAATTTACCGCACGATGCTTAACGCAAATCGATTATCGTTCGTCCAGTAAAAACTTCATCAGGTCGTTGGTGCCAAGTGGCCGAGTGCGTGAAAGGACTTCACCATACTTGAAACCTGCGGCTGCTCCGAAAGTCATCGACATGGCGCGAATGCGATCGAAGATGTCTTTCTTCGCATCAGGGAACTGGGTCTTATAGCAGGCCACCGCATTTATTTTTCGTTCCAAGGATTCGGTGATGTCGACCGTAAAGCGATGCGGTAGGGTCGAGCCATAATGTAAGTCGAACGATAGCGGAAAGTACAACTGGCAGGGAACCGTGTGTACGGGAATGCCATCGAAATGTGCGTCCCACTTTGTCAGTCGGCTGTAGAAAACTGCCGCGTCGGTGATTTGCATCGCTTGCCAATGATCGGGGGATGCCATTGGGGTTTTGTGCCCGAAACCGATGACCACCTTGGGTCGGTAACGCCTAAATTCGGTAGCCAAAGCAACCCGGGCTTCAAAAGAATCAAACAGACGTCGATTGGGTAGATCCAAGACAATTCGTTTGTGAACCCCTAACGCATGGGCCGCCGCTTGAGCTTCGGCAAGCCTAACTTCTGGCCCCGGGCTTAAGGGAGTGGGCTCGCCATCGGTCAAGTCAACAATTCCAACTCGATAGCCCTGCATCGCAAGCATGGCCAAGGTGCCACCGCACGCAATTTCAACATCATCTGGATGAGCCCCGACGGCGATCACGTCCAGTTGGTCTTCCTTGGTGGTAGTTTCGCTCACGGAGATTCCTTCTCGAACTGTCGGGTCCGAATAAATGCTAAAAGGCAATTCGTTGAAACCAGGTTCGTTGAAACCAGGTCGGCAATAACGTGCGACGACGGTCGGGTCCCAATTACTTCGGCGTTTCTGTTGTGGAAGAAACTTCTTTTGATTCTACAACCCGTAGGACTCGATTGGAAACCGTCGTACGGCCTGTTCTATCGGTCCAACGCACCTGTACCAAGTGGTGTCCAACGGCAGCATTAGCCACAAGGTCGCCTAAGGGCAGTTTCCATAAGTGTTCGGTTTCATTCGGGGCACCTAGCATAGGTCTGCCGTCAGGTAAGAGTTCCCGTTGAGCGACCTCTTGGTAAAGCGGGGACACGCCATTGTAATTAACCAACGGGTGCCAATCACCTTCCCAACCAACTCGCGCTTCCACCTTGTCTTGGGATGTTGCGTTGAAGACATTTGCAATCAGATCGGTGGCAACCATCTTATTGGTGGCTACTTCGTCGGGAAAGACGATGTTCATTTGATACGATTTCGGGCGACCCGCTGCATAGAAATCTAATTGGTAGTTTGTATTGTCAAAAGAAATGATTGAGTAACCGTTTGGGGCTCCATCTTTCATCATCGTATGCGGAATACCGCGTTCGTCTGGATTGCCACCCCACCAACTGCCGCTGACGGTAACATTAATAATGTGGTGATGAGGTTGGTCGCCATTCCAGCCATCGGTCTGGTCAATAAACTTGTTCGCGTGATAGTGAGTGTGCCCAGAGATCGAAAGACAGAACGGACGTTTTTCAATCAAGCGATACAATTCTTGCCGATCGATCGTACCTGTTAGCGGGATGTGCATCAGGATAACAACCAGTGAATTGGCGGGCACCAAAGCTAGGTCGTTCTTGATGAATTCCAATTGCTGCTGGCCAAATTTTGCGTTGTACTTGCTGCGTCCATCGGTTGGGTCAACATGGTAATTGATGTTGTCTGCCGCGATGAAGTGGACATTCCCATAATCAAAACTGTAGTAGCTTGGACCGTAAGTGTTTTCAAAAGTTTCGTTGGCATACTTTCTCTGTTTGACATCAAGATTGATATCGTGATTGCCAATGATGTTGTACCAGGGAATTCCAAGTAGCCCGTAGGTTTCATTAACCGCAGTGAAGCAAGACAGGTCGTCAAAAACAATGTCACCCAAGGTTACACCCATCGAAGCGTCCGTACCAATCACTTCCGGGATCACATCTTCAGCGATGTAGCCAACTTCGGTTAGGTTTCGTGGCTGAGGATCTCCAAACAGGATCGCCTTAAAATTTTCTGGCTCATTTTGCGGATAGAGCGGGAAATTGATGGAACTGGGTAACGGGCCAGTGGCAGCCACGCCCGAGAAACGAAGCTTTGGCGAACCGGCTGGTTTATGAATGTAATAAAATCTGGGCAGATTGTCTTCAGAAAGTGCAGTGCGAAAACCACGAGGCTTTATGACAAAGACGATTTGGTCGTCGCTGACAGGGATGTTGTATTCGCCCTGCGGATTGGTCATCACAATGGATTGCCCGTTGGAAATTCTAACGCCACTGATTCGTTGTTCGTCAGCGTCAAGTTTTCCATCATGGTTCGAATCTACGAACACGATTCCTTTGGCCATTTGCTGTTCCGAAGAAACTGCCGTTTCCCCTTGCCAGGAAAGGCAAGGGGTAACCATGGCATTCAAAACCACAACCTTAATGATTAAGCTAAAGGCCAAAGCGATGCGCTGAATTACTTGCCGCACGGGAATATCTCCGAATGAACAATGGACTGAAATTGAGGTGAGTTTCGTTTGGATGGATGTCGAATGGGTGAAGTGAAAACCAAAGAACGGTCTAAGGGGAATTCACGGCGTTGCGATTTTGGATCTAAGTGGTGGCAGTGGAATCTTTGGTGGGCATAGGACGGATTGCCGATCGTCTGGCGAAAAACACGGGACCAAGTTCAGTCTACAAATTGACCAACGCGTTGAAAGTCAAAACAGATTTTTCGCGAACCATTCCATCTAATTGGCAGGCACTAATTGGCATGCAAGGTCGTGTTGTGGTTTCGAGGCACCTTTGTCTCTTGCTGTTCCGAACCAATCATGGGGTTTTGTACCTGGTGCCAAAAACGATGCCAAGATTGTTGGCGTCCGGTGTCCGAGTCACTGGATGAATTTGCATCAGCACGGGCGTAACTTGGATATTGTTTCATTTCAGAATACGGCATAGGCCGACTGTCCTGACCTTCAACGGTATTCAAGTCTGCGTCCTTGTCATACCCGACGGTATAAAGCAAAAACGTTCGCTTGTATCCAGATTCAGTTGGCAGGTCTGGAACATTGAAATGCAGTTGGACCGCATCACCGGTTCCCAGAACTACCAGTTCGTCATCAGTTGATTGTAGTTTCCGAAGCACGTTGCCGTAAGCAGTGAACGGGCCACTCATGGGAGCCCAAACCGCATCTTGGGTCACATCCGCAGCATCGAAAAGCTCAGGGCCATTTTCAGAGTGAAGTTTTCTTCGCGAAGTGCCTCGATGTAGGGTCCTGGCCGAAACTAGATTCGCCTCGTTTATCACTAATTCTATTTCTTCCGAGGTGTCCGCGGTATAAATGTGATCCCAGTAAATCTCAGCCGAACCACTGATCTTCAAGCGATGGTCATTTGTCGGAAACAATCCGGCCAAGGGGACCGACATGGTCTTAGTCTTGCCACCTGGGAAGCCCATCGCTTGTTTGCAAGGTTGCCATTGTCCATCTTCACCAATCACGTGCATCGACGGAAATTCTGGACCTTGCGTGCCTGGGTGTTGTTGCAAAAGGACGTTGATCGAAGTGTCGGTAGGTTGAATCCAACCGGTCAGCAGCAATGTCAAATCTTCTGTTGGATTGGGCCCGAGGTCTAGGATCAAGTCATGCTTTTCCACAAATCCTTGCGCGTACCGATTGGTGAACCCTTTGAAATAACGCTGGTCTTCGTTCAAAACCAGATCCAGGACATCATTGCCATCTTGATCGACGGCCGATAATGGGGCCACACGCTGTTTCACCTGGTACAGTCGATGCTGGGTGATGGAAGGTGGGCCAACCTTGTCGTTAATTTGGATTTCGATATCCGCTGGATGGTCAATTACCTGCAAGCGGACATGATCAAAGTAAGCGGCCTCCCAAAGTTCTTCAGTGAACATCACGCGGTAGGTTCCATCGGTTGCAACCAACGAACCTGGTGGCATTCGCAAGTATTCCCAGTTCCTGGTTGGGACTAAACCCCCTTTGGGTGATTGCAATCCAATGGGCGCCGCCCACAAACAGTCCGAGAAAAATTGCCACTGTTGGCCATCCCAATTATAAATGAATGGACATGACCCTTTAAGAATGTACAGCATCTCCACGCGTTGCTGTCCCTGAGGAAGCAGCAGGACCTGAGGAATCCCATTGGACCAAATGATGCGTGCCAGGTCCACCTTTTTCGCTTGGCCCAATCCAATATGCACCGACGGGCGGGTTACCGTTTCTGCAAAATAGGATTGGCCGATTCGGGCTTCCAAAAGTGATCCCATTCCGATGTGATTGGTCTTGGAAAAATTGTCGCCTCGGCCTCGAGGAACAATTTCCAGCCAATTGTTTTGGTTCCCGCCCTCATTCGAGTAAATCGAAAGTTTCTGGTCCGCAATTAGGATCAAGTCTAAATCACCATCCGAATCCAGGTCGCCACGATCGCCCGACGTGGGCCGACTGGTTTGGACTGAAGTTCCTGACGGCGTGAACTGTATTTTGTTGGAACCAAGGGATAGGGCATTGCCGCGGTAGGTCGCCGGAAAATACTCAAGCACGCCATCCCGCCAAGTTAGCAGGTCTTGAGTCCCACTATTATCAAAGTCACCGACCTGCCAATCGTCCGTAATGCTGCCAGGCACTTGAATTTCCAATGGATCGTCAAGCCACTGAACCTTGGACCAGGCAACGGTACGAGTAAACTGCAGTTGAGTGCCGGAAACGTTTCGGCAAACGATATCCCAGCTGGCATTTCCATCCATTTCGGCCACCGCAAATCCTGCAGTAGGCGAGGAGAACGGAAGGTCCAGGGGTTTCCAGCGGAAGGCACTATGCCGACAATTTTCCAAGATGCCAAATTTTCCGTCCGCTTTTTGGACCAAGATGTCCATGTAAAGATCCCGATCCCAGTCAACGATCTGCATTTTCGAAATTTGATTTAAATCTTCTGGCAAGAACGACCATTGCGTAGCATCGACGAACGTATTGTTGGCGCGGTTGATCAGGAATCTAATGCCCTCTGAGGTAACAACGGCCACATCTAAATCTCCATCTTGGTCAAAATCTAACAATACCATCGAACTGATGTCTTGGACCTTTGCCAGTTCCTGGGGTTGTTCCACTTGAGTTAATCCAAAGCCATCTTCTTGGGTCCAAGTTGTGGTCAATACATCCAGGCCGTTTTCGCCCCACACCAAGACTTGCGGAAGTTCGGACTGAGTGACCACACCTTCGGGCACTTGATTTGCAGTCTGTACTTTTCGTTCAATTCCACTGCCGGTATCTGCAATCATCAATAGGTACGCAGCGTGGATGCCTTTGGCCTTTCGGTTAAGCGAGTGGGACATTAGTGGCGCGTCCGAAAGTTTGGTCAGAGGTCCGGCGTAGACTTCGATTCGATCTTCATAAAGCAGAAACGCATCCAAGACGCCGTCGAAGTTAACATCTGCTAAACTCATGTCCAATACTGGCGACGAATTCAATCTTTCGGGAACCTTGACCGGTATGAAATTGATCGAAATCGAATGGTTGGTGGTGTTCGAGATTTGGCCGGCTGCCTGAACGATAGAATCCGAGAATTCATTTGCCAAATAATCTAAGGGGTTAGGAGTCAGTTCTTGAATGTCTACTTTGTACGGTTCTTTGCCGCGCATCGAATTATCGATATCGATCATCAACCGCACCAACGAATCCCAGTCTTGTTTGGGAATAGCCGCTTGAATTGCATCCATGGTTTGGCTTAGATCTCCATAGCTGGATTCCTTGCCCTGGTATTGGCTGCTACTAAAGTTTGCCTTCTCCAGAATTGGTCGCTTTTGGTTCCAATAAGCTTCGAAATCAGCGCTCTTGGTAGTAGCCTGCTCCAGTAACGACTTGCAAATGACATACAAGTTGTTGGGCACCAGATCCCGCAGTTCCGTCAGTGCCTGGGACTTTTGGTCATTCATCTTCGTAATGGCGTATTCGTCGATGGACTTATTTACAGAGAACCAAAAGGGCGCATGATCGGGGCGACTGGTCGCTGCCTGAAAGTATTCCTCAGCAATTTTTAGTTGGAATTCTTTGGGGACTTCCAATGCTGCGATGAGACTGCCTTGAATCCAATGGTTGATGGCGGAATCCGAAAATTCCATTAACATCTGCACGTTTTTGATCGCAAGTTTCTTGGCTTCGTCGGGATCGATCGCAACCGAATTTTCATCGTCAGCGGTCCCATCTTGCTTATCTGCCGATTTCAACATCAGAATCCTAGCGATCGCCATGTTGCGGATCGGTAGTTCTTCTTCGGGGAACCATTGGTGAATTTGTTCGTAACGTTGTAACGCTTGGTCAAATCCGAAGGTCAGCTTTCCATTTTCGTCTTCGCCAACGGAAAAATTTTCGTTCTCTAATGCGCCATTGGCTTCGTAACCTAACTGAATTGCCAACTGAGCCTTCTGCTGGCGCTCCTGGTTGCCATTTTGCCACCACCAAAAACCAACTGCCCCAACAATAAGCACAGCGATGCAAAAAATGACCAGCGGCTTGATCTTGGCAACACGAGAATTCTTGCGGCGTGATGTGGTCGGAAGCATCTTCGACAGCTGGTTTGGGTTTGCCATAATAGAATGCACACTTGCGTGAAGTCTGGGAGTCAGGAATGGTGCCATCTTTGATTCACATGGCCGGAAAGGACGTAATGGAGTATTGGGAACCTTGAGCGATCGGGAGCGATCGATTTCGCGAATTCGCCTTACGTCAATGGTAACGGGATCGCAAACGGATTAAACTACCAATTAACCGCCGATGTTACTATCAAGAGGCGGTGGTTTATTGGCATTGCGGCGAACAAGTTACGTCGCATTTGACCTTGGCAAGCCGCATAGGTAAGCCGCATGGGCAAGCCGCATGGGCAAGCCCGATTTCGATGGGAAATTCAGATTTGAATTGTTTTCAATGAATGATCAATACACAGACGCGGAAATTGAAGCGTTCCTAGACGAAGCTTTAGACCCGGCTCGGGCATCTGAAATCGAAGAATTAGCCCGTAAAGATTCGGAATTGCTAAAGCGGATGTCGATGATCAATCGTCGCCGGGATGCGGGTGTGCATTCAATGGGTGCCATCTGGCGCCGCTACCAAATCGGTGTCCCCGGTCGCGAGGTAATGGGCCAGTTCCTGCTGGGGATCCTTGATTCAGGGCACGCCGATTACATTCGATTCCGCTTGGAAGTCCTGAAGTGCCCTTACACTTTGGCGATGCGGAACGATCTGGAAGGGGCTACAAATCATGAGGAAGTGGTGCGAACCAAGGATCGCTGCGACAGCATTTACCAGTCAAGTGCCGGCCTGCTTGGTAAGAAACCGGGCAATCGCTAACGAACTTGGGTTCGCCGGTAATTCCCGACCATGGGCAATGTCGCACCGATTAACAACGCATGTGAACGGTTCAAGGTTCCTGCGTTTGTATCTGGCGAAAACGTCTTTGTGGATGTGTTGTTTGCGGGCACTGTTGTTTGCGGGCACTGTTGGTGAACTTCGTGGCTAGATTTCGGATTGCTGGCCCAACCGCACCGCAAAGCATCACATCGCGAGAACGTGAATTCTGTTTAAAAAAAAAAACGACCAAGCCATCACTGGTTTGGTCGCTCTTTACGGATTTAGCACGAAAATGAAATCAGCCAGGCCAAATCGTCATTGAAGACGAAATCGTTTTCAGACTCGCCCAGGCTCTCTAATGCAGAAGATCCTTTTGGAGATCTGACTTACTTTTCACCTTCTTGAAGTTTCCAGGCCCGCTGCCATCTGGGTTCACCGGATTTCATTTTGAATTCTTCCAGCAAACGTTTCTCCATATCTTCAAGGTGCCCAGCCCCGTAGAAGATTCCAATTTTACGTTTGCCCTTTTCCATTTCTTCTTGCATTACTTCCATGGCTTTGGTGTTGCGATGGGTAATGATGGTCGAACCACTATCCCCTTCCCAAATGGCCATTCCGACATCCATCTTTATCAACTGCTTTGCTGCCGAACGACGCATACGATAGATACGTTCATCACCCGATGACATCAATGCACGGAACATTTCGATATCACTACCGCCATTCGCCCCGCCCATCGCGGCACTCATTCCTAGTGTGCGGAAGAAAACCTTGGTCAATGATTCATTGTTCTTGCTCATCGATTCAGCGAACTCTTCGGGCGACATATCCGCATGCACAAAGTTCTTCGCGTTATAGTCAATGTGATCCAACTGGAACTTCAATCCCAGCATCGACATCATGCCTTTTTGCAACGCAGCAACCGGGTTCATTCCGCTGTCATCGCGTTTGTCAATTTTCGTTCCCTTCGGTGCCACCAATTCATACAGCAATGAGTCGTACGCTCGGAACTGTTCGTTGAATTCTTTGTAATAGTCGCGTTCGCCAATGTGAACCACACCAATTAGATCCACTTCAAGGATCGTTCCGTCTTCCAATTTCTTTGTGTAGGTGATGGTGGAAGTTTCCATCGCTGCCGGCTTGCCCTTTTTGTCGTTCCGAATCCGAACGAAACGACTTTCCTCCGGGGCACTCGTTGTGCTGGCCTTATTTTCGCCAGTTTTGTCATCTGGTTGAGTTGCCTTGGCGGATTCGGTTTGGGAACTGGCCAGGGGCAAGCTTCCGGAAAAATTTAGGGACAATGCAATCGCAGCAACGATCATCCATCCCAGATTCCGCTGTGATCCTACGCAAAAGTGCTTCATGTTATTCATAACAACCTTTCGACAGTCGTTTTGTCTGAAAATTCAAAATTCGTGCCAGTAATCCTAGCCCGAAAACCAAGTGCAAACAACGTCCCCGCTAGGATCGCTGCCACTGCCTGCTCCCTCCGGAGTTTAACCGAAAAGTAATTGACCTAGAAAACACCTCTGCTCCCCAGTTTTGAAGTCAATGGCCAAACTTCTTCGTAGGCATGTTTCGTCGCTGCCTAGGCAGGCGTAAACGTATCGCCGGAAAACTTGAATCAGGCACCGTCGAATCTGAATAAGGCTTTCTTCCGAGATAGCTTTCCGATCTCAACACGAAACCAGCGGCGGTTTGGTCTGGCAAACCCGTGGTGCTCGTGGTGCTCGTGGTCTGACGTTATGGATGCAAGTCGGGGGGCTACGAGTCTTGAACTTGTTTCAGTTCCGTTTTCGAGGGTAGGCTGCGTTTACAAAAAAAGCGACGCAACTAAAAAAGTTACCTCGCTTGAAGATTGATCAGTTCATCTTTTCGGCAAATCTGCTGGAAAAAACGAAATTATGCACGGCGACGGCGAGAAATTAGGCCAGCCACGCCTGCTGCGGCCAAAATCGCAAAGCTTGTTGGCTCTGGAACTGCTGAAAACCCTTGAGGTCTTCCGCTGCCGCTTCCCCAGTAAACCCAGCCGTCATCACCTTTTCCGGGACGTCCACCTGGTCGGCCTGGACGAGATGGATCGTCACTACCGTCGTCGCCACTACCCCAGTCGTCGCCGGTACGGGTACCGTCGTCATCATCACCACCTGGATTGCTTGGCTTGGTCGAACCGCCATCTGGCCATATGTCGTCAGTCCGGCCACCACTCAGGTCTGGGACGTTGTAGCCAAGGTCACGGAACTGAGCCAAAGTCACTTCCGAGATAAAGTTTTGATTGCCATAGGCCGTTCCAATCATTATTTCTTCCAGGCCTGTGGTTGGATCATAGAAATAAGGATCGTCATCTTCCCAGTGACCGCCTTGCGTGCCGGCGCCACCACTGGCTTCCAGAGGAACAAACGGAGCAAAAGTGTTGCCTGAACCTTCTCGGTAAGCTGTAACTGCATTCTGTCCAGTAAAGCCTAAACCTGAACGATCGACGTAACCAAAATCATTCCACAACGTGCCGAAACCCAAAGCGTGCATCGTTTCGTGAATGATGGTGTCTTGGAAAATGCCAGTGGCAACCATGAACCCAATGTCATCAGTATCAACGGTCATGCCGCCAGTAACTGCCACCGCACCTCGGGAACCGTTCTTGGTGTAGCCTGGGCCACCCCAACGCAAAACGTCGTTGGGTCCAGCAAATGCCAAAATGCCAAAGGCACCGTCGATAGCGTCAAATGTGACATCCATCGTGAAACCGTTGTACTGGGATTCGATAGCTCGAGGACCACTCCAGGAATGAAGCAAGCCTTCAACGGTCGAGAACGCCGCGTTGAAGTCATCAAGATACTGGCCGAACCCACCGGCGCCAGTTACATCGTAATTCACGTCAATCGAGAATCGAACATCTGCTTTTGCCGTGTTTCCGAAAGACGAAGCCATGAAAATGGTCCCGACTGTCAAAGCCTTTACTAGGCCAGACGCAAGCGTTCCATAACCAATTCTGTTCTTCATATTGTGTTTGTCCTATGTTTGCTGCCTCTACTGTCCAGTCATCAAATGGCAAACAGGAGTTCAACCCTGCCACCGCTAGATTTGACAACGCTTCTTACTTACCCATCCTAACTGTCTGGTTTTGTAAAAACAATTCAAAATCCGGACGATCGATACAACTTATTATTAAAATGCGTGCTTTGGGTGTTTCGAGTTGTCCTTGGTGGGCATTCTTGGGGCTAATTCTACCGGATTGCCTGACATATTCGTGAAATTTTACCTTTCTTATTCAACCCGTACAAAGCAGAGTTCCGATACTATCGTTGACGTTGCTCCTGCCCGCGTCTCTCTATACCCGATAGGGCAGGTTGTCGATTGGCTGATAAAAGTGGAACTCACCCATGTTAAAGCGACTTTTTACTACAACCTTGGCAGCATTGATGCTGGTGATCGGCTCATCCCATTTGCTGGCCAAACAGCAGGGTATGCAGGGTGATCCCAAATCGGGAGTTGGTCCTGGTCCCGATGTTCACGGAACGTTTGAGACAAGTCTGTTTGACTACGATGCTCAGATGTTTGCACCGTTGACTTTGGACGACATCGAAGGTCCCAGAGACACCAACACGGGTTGGTATTTCACCTACGATCGAACCTACCTGTCGGTTGGCCGTCCAGATCCAACTTCGACTGTAAACGCTGCGGCGGTTGCGACTGGTAACGACTACGTTTGGGGTAACCGTTTCGATATCGGATACATGCAAGATTCCGGCCAGGGCTGGACCTTGAACTGGATGAATAGCGAGGGCAGCTTCTTCTCCAACGGACAAGATGCTTTGATTTCAAATCCCTTCTTGACCAGAAACACCTTCAGTAACGTTGAACTGAGCAAGATGTTCCGGCAGGAATTGACCAACGGTGGTTTGTTGGAACCTTACTTCGGTGTGCGATACCAAGGTATTAACGATGAAACGATTGAAGATACCACGGTTTCGTTTCTAACGACAACGGATTCCAATCGCTTCAAGCAGATGATTAAGAATGACGGCTTTGGTGGACACATCGGGACTCGATATAGTCGCACAACTGGCCGTTGGACAATGCGAGCCGACGCGGCATTCGCTGCTGCTTACAATAGTCAACGCTACACTGCTTCTGACCTTGTGTTCAGCGGAACTACCGTCTCTGTTTTCGAGGCAACCTTTGATGACAATTCGTTCACACCGACTCTGGATCTTTCAGCTGATGCAGCTTACAGCCTAACTCGGGATATTGCTCTGCGAGTTGGTGTTCAAGCTTTGCACATCTGGGACGGCGTGGTACGAGCCGATACTCGGACGACTGGCCTAAGTCCTTTCTCCGCCTTCGGAGTTGGCGAACAAGTGACCGGTATCCGAGATCAAAGATTTAGTGCGGTTGGCTTCACTTTCGGATTAGAATGGCGTAGATAGTATCGACTCTTACTGGGTTGCGTCGACGTCACAAGCGTTCTTCGATCAAATCAGTCAGTCGAAATAAAACGAAGAACTTTAATGCAGATCTCTATCGGGGAGATTTGCATTTTTTTATGCGCTAGGGTTACCAGCGAGGAAGGCGTCTAAGTCGCGAACTTTTGAGCAGTTGTAATTGTCGGTAGCTGATGATTTATGCCGTTGATGAGGCACGGCGTTGATGAGGCACGGCGTTGATGAGACACGGCGTTGATGAGACACGGCGTTGATGAGACACGGTAGTGATGAGACACGGCGTTGATGAGCTACGGCAGTGATGAGCTACGGCAGTGATGAGCTACGGCAGTAGAGTGCCTGGTATCATTTCGAATCTAGGGCAGCCTGCGAAGTTGGAACCTGGGCAATCACCCAGCGGCAACTTGGTCGATCTAGCGATCTGGGTGACTACAAAAAAAGCGGGTTCGAAATTAATCGAACCCGCTTCTAAAAATCAAATATCGTCAGTACGAGCTAACTCCAGACGCCTTGCTATCCAGTTTTCGCCAACCCAGCCAGTTACCAGACCCAGCCAGTTACCAGACCCAGCCAGTTACCAGACCCAGCGTTCCTCGGCGTTGGTTCGCCATCGGTTACTTAGACTTGGAACGAGCTGCCGCAACCGCAGCTTTTCTTTGCATTGGGGTTGTCGAACTTAAATCCACGCTGATCTAAACCGTCGTGGAAATCAACAGTAGTCCCGTCCAGGTACAGGGCACTCTTCTTGTCCACAACCACACCCAAGCCATGCTGGGTGTACAGGTTGTCACGAGTTTCGTCAAAATTTGAATCCAGGTTGAAACTATACTGGAATCCACTGCAACCGCCTCCGGCGACGCCCACGCGAACTTTCACGTCTTCGTTCATGGTGTCGTCTTCGGACATGATCCGATGGATTTCCTTGACGGCTTTTTCGGTCAAACTAATTGGCATGTCGTTCGCTCCTAAGATTTCGAAACAGATGGTTCTATGGATGATAGCCTAGCGATCCTGGCAAGGAAAGCGCGGCGTTAATTTTCCCCTGATATTGTCGCAGTTTCCCCGCCGGTTTGGCAAGATGACCGCAAGCGTTCGCTATCATTTCAGCCTGGTTTTCAAGCTTCGTTTAGCAACTCTGGTCTTTAGATACCGCATACCTACTAAAACTTACCCGCAAAATGGGTCAATTGCAGTCCTGAAATTCTAAAAAATCTCGTTAAATCGACCTGGCTTTATGAATTCCAGCCAAAATTCGGTCCGCCGCCCATTCGATTTCCTGTTCCGAGTGAGAACGGCCAAGTCCAATTCTTAAGCTGGATCTGGCAAGGTCTTCTGATAAACCTGTGGCCAAAAGCACTTGGCTGACACCTGGGTTGGCGCTGGAACAGGCACTTCCGCTAGACATCGCGATTTCCGGGGTCTGAATCATGATCGACTGCCCTTCGATACCCGGAACAGCGAAGTTCAGATTGTTCGGAAGACGACGGATTTCGGGCTTGTTGCTGCCTGAATCCGGCCAGACTGTGGGATTTTGCCCGCTGGGGCCCCCTGCTCCTTCCAGCTGCTGGACTGACGAATCAAGGAGATCCAGCGTTGGACCTTGCAGGAAACCCGGGTCTAAGGCCGGCCCGTTCAGAACCAAATCGGGTATCTTATGGGACATGACTTCCCACAAGCGGTTTCTTTGCCGCTGCACTTGATCACCAAACTGTTCACGGATTTGGTTCGCCAATTCCATGGCGACGGCCATTCCGACGATACCCGGGGTGTTTAATGTTCCGCTACGGAACCCAAATTCCTGGCCTCCACCCACGGTCTGACCTTTTAGTCGAACCGGGCGCGCGTTGGGGTAGGTTTCTTGAGACCGAATGTACAGCGCGCCCATGCCTTTGGGGCCGTAGAACTTGTGGGCTGAAAAACTAACCAAATCCGCCTGCCACTGTCGCATGTTGATCGGTAACCAACCGACGGCTTGGCTGGCGTCGGTATGGAGTAATGCCCCAGCTTGATGAGCAATCTTGGCGATGTCATTTATGGGTTGGATATTTCCAATTTCATTGTTTGCAATCGCCACCGAAACCAAGGCCGTTTCATCGCAGATGCTGGTCCGCAGGGCATCAAGGTTAATCATTCCTACCAGCGAATCATTTGCCGAATCGGTAGATTGAGTGTGAATCGGAATCAAGGTGATTCGCCAGCCCTCAGCTTCTAGCTTTCGCAAGGGTCCGATGACACTTGGGTGTTCAGTGCCGATCGAGATCAAATGCTTTCGCCGCTTGACCAATTTCTCGGCCACTCCACGAATCGCCAAGTTGTTGCTTTCGGTCGAACCGCTGGTGAAAACGATCTCCTGCGCGGTAGCCCCAATGAATTTGGCAAACTTTTCGCGCGCTTGATCAACCGCTTCTTTGGCATCCAAACCGAATTCATGAGATTGGCTGCCAGTATTGCCAAAGATCGATGAAAAGTAAGGTAGCATCGCTGCCAAAACGATCGGGTCAACCGGCGTCGTGGAATGACAATCAAGATACAAACGTTCAACGAATGTCATGCACCGGTGTCCACAGGGTTAGCTGACTTCTAGCGGGAAGTAGAGTTGCCGGATTATAATTTGTGACCATGTTTCAAATTGATCGATCGATTCGACCAGTTGTTGCTGAGTCCAAAAACCTGCGTCCAAAAGATCTTTCTCTTTGGCAACAACCGTAGGTTCCAAAACGTCAATTACATGAACCACGCCCAGATGAACCTTACCCACGTCGTTGGAATCATCATTTAGGATGCCAATCATGGTACCGGCCACGTCGTCATCGAAATCTTCTGCAGCAAAGCTGATTTCTTCTTCTAGTTCGCGACGCATACCGGCCAAGTAAGGGTCGTTGCATCCCGAATCGTCGCTAGAAATGTGCCCACCTATGCCGATACTCTTTTTGCTATGCAACCGTTTTTCACCCTGCCCGCTGCCTCGAGTGTACTGAAAGAGATGCTCGATACCCGCAGCGTCACGAAAGCGAAACAAGACGTACGGAATTAACTGCTTGAAACTCGGGTCGGTTTCCATCTCGCTACGAGGTCGGTAGCTGATTTCTTCCGCCATGATCAGCGACTGGAAATAGGTTTCGACATCGCCGCTGAAGCCTTGGAAGTAACCAATCTCTTGGAAAACTTTGGTTGGGACCACCATGACATGTTCATCGGTCATCTTCAAAGTGCTTTCATTAAATTGGAAGCGGAAAAGGAAATTTGTCGACCGGCGTTACGCAGGCGCTGACCGGTCAATCATTTGAGAACGTTTTGACCTACAGGATGATCATCGAATCGCCGTAACTGAAGAAACGGTATTCTCTTTCGATAGCCTCCTGGTAGGCCCGTTTCAAAAGTTCGTCACCGCCGAAAGTTCGAACCAAAACAATGAGGGTCGTTCTGGGTAGATGAAAATTAGTCATCAGCGCATCGGCCGTGTAGAATTGAAATCCAGGTCGAATGAACAAGTCGGTGTGCCCCCTCCACGTTCCCAGTTCTCCCGAACGGCTGGCTGCTTCGATTGACCGCATGCAAGTAGTGCCCACCATGACCGCGCGGCCGCCGTTGGCTTTAGTCTTCTTGATCAAGTCAACGACTTTTTCCTCAACCGAACACCATTCGGAGTGCATTTGGTGTTCGCTAAGTTTGTCGACTTGGACCGGTTTGAAAGTACCGGCACCTACATGTAATGTGATCCGCCCAATGCCGACCCCACGATTCTTTAAGCGTAGCAAAAGGTCTTGGGTAAAGTGTAGGCCAGCGGTTGGTGCCGCGACTGCCCCAGGCTGCTTCGCGAAAACGGTTTGATAGTTCTTAAGGTCGGTGTCAACCATGTTTCCATTGCGGATGTAGTGTGGCAATGGAATTCTGCCCACTCGCTGCAGCAGTTGACTCCAATGCGGACGACCCTCTGGATTAAGTTGCCTTAGTTCCGAATCTTCATCCAACGTTTGCAATTGAGGAATCGCCGCCCACTGTCCATCTTCCAAACGGGTGACCATCAGCAGTGAACAGGTTTCCTGTCCATCGCGATCAAACAGGACCACTGTTTCGCCGGGCTCCATCTTGCCCCGCGTCTTGCACATTAATTTCCAGACACCGTTTTCATCGGCTTCCAGAAATAGACCTTGCCAGCGACCGTTGGTTTGTTGGCGGTAACCCGTTAACTTGGCTGGGACCACCCGAGTGTCATTTAAGACCAAGCAATCCTTAGGATCCAAAATGTCAGGCAAATCCCGAACGTGGTGGTGTTCAATCGTCCCCGCGTCCCGCCTAATCACCATCAGCCGCGCGTCCACTCGATTGGGCAATGGATCTTGAGCGATGAGATGCTTGGGAATTGGAAAGTCGTACTGTTCCAGTTCCGATGGAGTTGTGGGACTTTCCGTCGCGGTGTTTTCCGCCATACCTGTTTAAATCCTGATCGTTTTAGATCAACTTGATGTTGCAAAATAGAGTTAGTTGGTGGTTCGAACCCGTCAAAATTCCCTACCAATTTGAAAAGCTGGGACCGTTTTTAAAAACGGGCCAGATTTCATTCACTCGCCTTGAATACTATAACAAGCTCCTACAATGGTGCCAGCGAGGGCACAGCCTGTTTGTATCTCACGTGTCAAATTTAACCGCAAAGTGTTGGGGTTTGATTAACGGTCGACCGCGCGGCTGAACCATGATGTCGCAGCTGGACGATGATGTCTTTGGGTAAGGCGATCGGTTTGTGAACGATCAGTAGTGGAAGTATCCTTAACATTAACTTTGTGCGGCGACTTGGTGCGGCGACTTTGTGCGGAGGCTGGATTTTTGGCTGAACGGGCCCATTGTCCGATAGATCCAATTTTTCTGCTGGCGCCCAGAACACTAAAAAATAGGAGTGACCTTGAATTTGACAGATCGAATGCGGATCGGCTTGGTCATCAGCGAATTATTTGTCGGTGGGGCTGAAAAAAACTTTGTTGCATTGGCTGAAGGGCTGAGGGATCTTGGCCACATAGTGTTCGTCTATTCCCTAGATTCTCGACCAGAACCCGGGAAAGACATGTTGGTGTGTCGACTGGAAAACAGGAGGATTTCGGTTGAATTCTTGGGGTGTCCAGGCCGGCGGATCGGGATGTGGGCCAGTATCTCTGCCCTGAAAAAGGCTCTGGTGGGTGACCGAGTGGAAGTCATTCAGTCGTTTCTGTTTCGAGCAAATTTGGTGGCGACTTTGGCTAAGCCCAATTCGGTTCCGCTGGCGATTGGATTACGAGTCGCCGATCCGAGGCCTTGGGTGAAGATTATCGAAAAATGGTGTATTCGTAAAAGCGCCGCAACGGTCTGCGTTAGCGGGCAAGTAGCAAACTACTACGCAGTGGGTATCTCCCAGGCAAGATCTGAAACGCAGGTTGGAACCGGAACGCCGACTCGGAGGGGCCGAATCGGGCTGACCATTCCCAACGGAGTTTCATTGCCTTCGCCGTTGGCTAATTCGCCGGGTAAAGCAACCGATACGCCCAGGCAGTCCGCGGATTGGGAAGGGGCAGAAGTATCGTCAGCATCGGATGAAGTCCCTTCCATTCAGGCGATTGTTCCATCCAAAATGGACTGGAATCGTTGGTTTGAATCGAAGAACGCTGTGCCAAAAATAATCCTCTATGTTGGTCGTTTGACGCCGCAGAAAGGACTGGGGCGTCTGATTGAAATGATCGATGATGTCTTGCAAAAACAGTCAGATGCTCATTTGGTTTTGATCGGTGATGGCGATCAGAAAGATGAACTGGTCGCTCATGCCGCCAAATGCCTCAATGGTGGGCAGATTCACTTTCTGGGTTGGCAACCCAACCCGCAAGACTTTATTCAAGCCTGCGATCTGCTAGTCCTAAGTTCCAAGTGGGAAGGCATGCCAAACGTAGTCTTAGAAGCAATGGCCAGTCGCAAGCCATTCGTTTCGTTCCACACTCATGGTTTGGAAGATATTTTTAACGCGGGCAAGTCATTGGATCACGATTGCACCCGCGAAAGTGCGGCAACAGCCTTCTCTGTGACGGACGACAATTTGCAGACCACGGAGGCTCAAGTTGCCTTCCATCGGCAAGTGGTTTCAGAAACAGATAGACCCGCATTTGTGAAGCAAGTTTTAGCCTTCTTGGCATCCGAAAAATTGTCAAAGCGGACAGGCGATTGGAACCATCAATGGGTCAAACAGCATTTTTGTGTCGCCGAATTGGTGCGACGATATGAACAGCTTTTCCTGGAGCTAGCAGGCCGTTGATAGCGATTGAAATTGCTGTTTTGACTGACTTGGTTGAAAAATATAAAGTCTTTTGTTTCAGTGGTTTAAGTTGTGTCATGGGTGCGATTGTAGGCGGGAAATTTGAATTGTAATTGACGCTCAATTCCTGGCGAGTATCTTTTGGTGACAGGCAATGGATGCTAGACGATTCGACGAATAACGCTTGTCTAGAACGTCATTTGAAGTCGCGTGTTTTGATATCGAGGGATGTCCGTCCGATCGCCTGTGTTTATTCCAGTATTATGGGAGTCTGGCCACAAATTCCCAACAATATCTGGGGACCTGCGGGCAAGGATTGCAAGCAGTTACGGGCGATAGACAGTTGAATGTTGGTGCTTTGGCACGTCCTCTGAAAACCGAAGGTCAATTTCAGCAATTTGAGGCTTATCAGCACGACGCTGGTAAGCCGCTTTTTCATGAAGTGAACATGCGTTCACTGTTTCTGGAGTCGGTTGTTCAAGCGGTTGTTTAATTAAGTTCCTGGGTTGGTTGGCCTCAGGGGAGGAGCGGAGATTCTCGCAGGAGCGTCGGACCAGTCGCAGTCGGCGGCCAGGCTTCGTCTGGCAGGTGACAATCTGGGTTTGCGATGCGGTTTTTGGATGCAAAAGTTAAGGAAGTTTGGTGGTCGCCAGCGGGCAGGGATTGTTAAATGTGGCCAGAGTATTCTGATTCAGCGGAGGGTTAGTTGTTATCGCAAGTTTAATCGTGAATGCTGGTTGTTTTGTCTTGATTGTTACGGTCCAGCCCGTAGTCCACCAAAAAAAAAATTCGCACGAACTGTTGGCACTTGCCCAATCAGCGCTGCGGTATCCAAAGGTCGCGAATCTAGCAGCAATCCAGGTGCATTTTAGTTATGAAGTTTTGGCTGAGAAAACCAGATGATCGAATTCTTGATTCGATAGAGTCCAGTCAATCTGAGATTGGTTTTTCTTACGACGCAGATGCCGTGAAGGACGGACGTATACCCACCGGCTACCAAGTTGATTTCAACTATACCTGTTTAGGGTCAGGTGAATCGGTGTTCCGAAGGGCTTGCGTTGCTTTGGAACATTGGAAACAGTTTTCGTTACCGTGGCTGTTTGTTTACCCGAAGAGACAGAAAATCGAGAGCGGCAAGCATGTTCTGATTGTTGCCAAAAGTTTTGGGCTGTGGTGGGGGAATGCGTGTCGTATTGTCTGCGTCAGCGTTGAAGACTCGGTAAGGGACGCAAGCGATCGGCTAACCCAGGCCGATCCGGGGATCATCGTTGCTCGCCACTACGGCTTCACTTATGGGACTTTGGCGATGCACGCAGGGACAGGCGAGGAACGATTTCGAGTTTCGATGGATGAGCAAGGCCGAGTGTATTTTGACATCCACGCATTTTCACGACCCAACCATATGTTAAGTCGCCTCGGCTATCCTTTGATGCGGAACCTACAGAGAAAATTTGCGATCGATTCGATGGCGGCGATGCGAAAGGCGATAGGGGCCAGTGGTTCGGCTGAAGACCAGCTGCAGCGCTGCCAAAGCGAAGTAAGCCAAAGCGAAGTAAGCCTGGTGAAGCAAACCTGGTGAAGCAAACCTGGCGAAGTAAGTCTGGCGAAGTAAGTCTGGTGAAGTAAGCCTGGTGAAGTAAGCCTGGCGATCCGATTTGTGAGTGATCCACCAAGGGGCCGGAATCCGCGTTTTAGTGATTCTATTTTCGAAGAACGAAACGGCTTCGACGCACTGGCTGATGATAATTGCCGAGCGATTGAATTGGGCTCGAATAGTTTCCGACGAAGTCTCATTTTAGAACGTTGCGGTTTTCGCAGTTTGAGATGACCTCACCCGAAATTTCTTTATTTGCGGCGTTCCAGCTTGCGTTCATTAAGGCACTGATACTTCAATCTTCTCAGGTTGCCGAATCTGCTTTCGACCCAGCAAGTCTGGTTGGTTTTAATGGCCAGTATTGGTTGTGGTTGTTCGAAGCAGAAGCGGGAGATTAACAATGATTTGCCGGTATGAAATGTTAGAAAACCGTCGCACTTGGGCTAAAGTTGGGTCATAAAGTGGTTTCCTTGCCCCGGATTGATGGTTAATGGTGTTGAAAATCACCTTTGGGCGTTACTTCTGCTTGCTTGCCGCTGGTTTATCGACGAAGATTAAGGGAATCAGGCTGCTGTTGGTATTTCAGGTTGTGAAAGCTGCTTGGCCTAAACCCGCACTGGTTTGATACCGACGGCATTGGTTCTTTGTCGACGGCATTGGTTCTTTGTCGCTGGCGGGTGCCGAACAAACGGGCTTGCAAGTTGCAAGCGTTCAAATTTGGCTAATCGAAGTGAAACGTCATTGGATGGAGGTAGCTACTGTTCGCGGCAGGCACGAATCGTTCGTTTCCCGCTAGTTCATTGCCCACGAAGTTCATTGCCCACGAAGTTCATTGCCCACGAAGTTCATTGCCCACGAAGTTCATTGCCCACGAAGTTAATTCCCACGAAGTTAATTCCCACCGCCCTGCGTGAATCTTCGATTTGCGTTGGCCCGCCCTACGCTCTATCCCTTAGAGCATGATTCAAAATGGATGGTTCATTTTCCAATTTGAAATCCTGGTTCCTTAGACTGCATTAAGGTTACGCATATGCACCACCAATCCACTCGCCGATTTCGTATTGAATTCTATCGTTGTTGGATGATGTTATTGGGGATCGCGATAGCTTTCGCTTCACAATCTAGTACTTCCTATGTACAGGGTTGCCTGCGGCAAGATGAAGGTGAAGCCAAGGCCGCACCGTCCGATGATGTCCAACATCCGGTTCCGACTTACAGTCGCCGTCCGGTGGTGACTTCATTGGATCTTTCGTCCGACGGTCAGTTTTTGGCGGTTGCGGCAGTTCATGAAGTGTATTTATTGGATGCATCTACGCTTGAACTTAGTCGACGCTTGATCGGATTGTCGCCACGAATTGAGTCTCTAAAATTTTCTCCCGATTCGCAACGCTTGGCGGTTGTTGGTGGTGGCCCTGCCGAATTTGGTGAACTTCAAATATGGGATGTGGCTTCAGGGCAGCAATTACTTTCGCAAATGATTACCTCGGACACCCTATTCGGGGTTAGTTGGTCTCCCGATGGAACGAAGGTCGCCTTTGGTGCTACTGACACTAGTGTGCGAGCGATCGAAGCAGCCAGTGGCAAGCAAGTCCTGTTTCAGAACGCATCAGAAGATTGGGTTCGGGATACGGTGTTTTCCAAAGAGGGATCGCATCTGGTTACCGTCGGGCGTGACATGGCCTGCAAGTTAACGGAAGTCGCGACCGAGCGCTTTGTTGATAATATAACATCGATTACACCAGGAATTTTGAAAGGTGGAATTGCGGCGGTCGCGCGCCACCCCAGTCGCGACGAAGTGCTGATCGGCGGCGCTGATGGAACTCCCAAATTGTATCGCATTTTTCGGCAGACCAATCGAGTCATTGGCGATGACGCAAATCTAATTCGTCGCTTTCCTGCAATCGCTGGACGAATTCAAGCGGTTAGCATTTCCGATGATGGAAAACGCTTCGCAGTGGGGACCAGTTTGGATGGCGCCGGCGAAATCCGAGTGTACGGCTACGATTTTGACACGACTTTGCCTGAAGATGTGAAAGCGGTGATGGCCAAAGTGGTAAGTTCTCGAACGGGCGACGAACACAAGAAAGTTGAAGACTACGTTACCAAAGATATTCAATTGATTTCCAGTGTGTCGTTTCCAACTTGCGGGATTTACGCTTTAGATTTTGATCGTTCTGGAAAGGTACTCATTGCAGGCGGTGCCGATGGTCAATTGAAAAAGATTGACTCAGATAGCGGCGCAATATTGACTGAATTTTCACCCATTACGCTGGCTGATGCCAAAGTGGCTGATGGTTTGTTTACGCCCCATTGGAATCTACCGATCGCTGAATCGCCAACGCCGCCAGTTGGCTCCCTGGCGGATCTTGCGGCAATCGATTCCGTGCAAGTGATGCCTGCGATGATTAATCTTGCTTCGCCAATTGATTACGCGCAATTGGTTGTAATGGGCGTTCGAAAGGATGGTTCGCTGATAGACGTGACCCAAATTGCCAGTTTTCAAGCACCTGATTTTTGCCAAGTGGACGGCGGAGGCTTGCTGCAACCTTTGGCCGCTGGGAGTGGACAGTTGAAGGTTTCGGTTGCTGGGAAAACGACTCAAGTTCCGCTTGTGGTGAACTACGATTCGACGCGTCTGCAATTTGTTCGCGATATTGAACCGATGTTGACCCGTGTTGGTTGTAATGCAGGCACTTGTCATGGTTCGGCAGATGGTAAGAAAGGTTTTAAACTTTCACTCCGTGGTTATGATCCAATTTTTGACCTGCGAAGTTTGACGGACGATCTCTCAAGTCGCCGAGTGAACATTGCATCGCCGGACTTGAGTTTAATGTTGTTGAAGGCATCGTCTGAAGTGGAACATGCAGGCGGTCAAGTTTTTGCCGCCGATTCCAAATATTATTCGATGGTTCGACAGTGGATCTCAGATGGCGCGAGCTTGGAGAGTCAGCCGATCCGAGTGCAACATGTGGAAATTCAGCCCAAGAATCCGGTTTTAGATGCGGCAGACAGTTTGCAACAAATGCGAGTCATTGCGTTTTACCAAGACGGAAGCCAGCGCGATGTGACCAGAGAAGCGTTTGTTGAAAGTGCGAACTTGGAAGTTGCGACGATATCACCGCAGGGACTGGTCAAAGCTGTCCGCCGAGGGGAAACCGCAGTATTGGCGCGTTACGACGGTGCCTATGTGGCCACGACCCTAACCGTGATGGGCGATCGAAGTGACTTTGTTTGGCAACAGCCTGAATCGTTTAACCAAGTGGATCAACTGGTTGCCGAAAAATGGCAACGGATGAAAATTCAACCTTCCGATTTATGTTCTGATAATGAATATGTTCGTCGATTGTATTTAGACTTGACTGGTATGCCGCCCTCGGTCGAGGTCACAGAAGCATTTGTGTCCGATGCACGTGACACTAAGGTTAAGCGTGATGAATTGGTGGATCGCTTGATTGGCTGTGAAGAATTTGTTGACCATTGGACAAACAAATGGTCGGACTTGTTGCAAGTTAATGGTAAGTTTCTGGGGCGCGAAGGTGCGACGGCGTTTCACGCTTGGATTCGTCAACAGGTACAACAAAATACGCCTTACGATAAATTCGTTCATCAGATCATGACCGCGACGGGGTCAACTAAACAGAACCCGGCCGCGTCTTATTTCAAGATTTTGCGTGAACCTGATTTGATCATGGAGAACACGACACACTTGTTCTTGGCAACGCGGTTTAATTGCAATAAGTGCCACGATCATCCTTTCGAACGTTGGACTCAGGATCAGTATTACGAAACCGCTGCTTTCTTTTCTCAAACGGAATTGTCTAAAGATCCCAACGGTGGAGATCAACGTATTGGTGGCACCGCTGTCGAAGATTCTAATCCGTTGTACGAAGTAGTGATGGATGCCACGCAGGGGGATATGATTCATGACCGAACCAAAGAGATTGCCGCGCCGAAGTTCCCTTTCGGTTTAAGTGGAAGTGACGGGCTGGCAACCCCGTCCGCTTCTCAAAGTGGGGATAAGGACAATGATTCTCGACGCAAACGCTTTGCGGATTGGTTGACTTCCGAGCAGAATCCTTACTTTGCTACCAGCTATGTGAATCGCCTTTGGGGATATTTGACGGGCGTGGGGCTGATTGAACCCTTGGACGATTTGCGGGCTAGCAATCCACCATCGAATCCAAAATTGCTGGAATTCTTAAGGCAAGAATTTTTGGAACATGATTTTGATGTCCGTCACATGTTATCGCTCATTTGCAAGTCACGAACGTATCAACTTTCGGTTTCTCAAAATCGATTTAATGCTGACGACAATCTGAATTATTCTCATGCCAAAGCCAAACGCTTGCCGGCCGAAGTGTTGTTTGATTCGATGCATTACGTTACCGGGGTTCAGCCGAAGATCCCAGGGGTTGCGGTGGGCGTTCGAGCAGCTCAGATTCCCGATTCAGGAATTAAACTACCTAGCGGTTTTCTTGCCACTTTAGGCCGACCTGAACGTGAGAGTTCGTGTGAGTGCGAACGATCCGATGAAATGCAATTGGGTTCAGTCCTGGCAATGCTAAGCGGCCCAGATCAGGCTCGACTGATTTCTGATCCAACCAATGCAATCGCAATGTTGGCCAAGAGCGATATTACGAATGAAGATCTTGCCAACCAGATTTATTTGCGTATTTTGAATCGATCGATTCGCTCGCCAGAGCTTGAACTTGTAATCCAACAATTCCAAAATGTTGGCCAGGATCACACAAGTCTGTCGCAAGCTGTCCAAGAGCGTCAATCTTTTGTCGACCAACAAAGAGATGGCTTAGAGAAGGAGAGACAGGAATTGATTGCGTTGGTAGAGGCGGATTTGAACGAGTTTGTTGCCAAGACGGATCCAGGATTGTTGAAACGCGAAGCTGAGCAAGCATCAAATATTCAGAAGTTGCAAACGGAATTGGAAAGGATCAAGTCGAACGAGGATACGGAATTCTTGCGGTGGCGAACCGAACAGTTGCAGTCAGTGAATTGGCATCCAATCGCACCGGTACAGTTGACTCAGTCCAGTGGTGGAAAGATCGACGTGCTGGCAGACAGATCGATAAGGGCGTCCGAGAGTAAAGGTGCGACCGAGACGATCGTAGTGACTAAGACGGATCTTTCCAAGGTTTCAGCGATTCGCCTGGAAGCGTTGGCTGATGAAACGTTGGCAAGCAAAGGACCGGGATTGGCTGCCAACGGAAACTTTGTGTTGTCGGAAATGAAAATTGAAGTCGCCTCCCTAGAACAGCCCGACGATTGGAAAGAGGTGCAGGTTAGTTCGACGATTGCCGATTTCCAGCAAGACAATTTTTCGCCTGATAAGGTCTTTAATGGCAAGACCAATGACAATGGAGACGGCTGGGCGATTGATCCAAATACGGGTGTTAATCATTGGTTCACCGCTCAATTGACCAACCCAATTGAATTTCCTGCCGGTGGTTGGATTCGGTTCCGTTTGTTGCAAAACTACACTGGCGATTCGCTCCATCAATTGGGTCGGTTTAGAATTTCATTGGCCACCGCGACCCAGGACACCGGTCTTAGTGTTTCCGAGGAATTGCTTGCCCAATTGGTGAACAGTCCCCAAACGTATGTTGCGGAAACAAAAGAGCGATTGTTGGCGGCGTATCGTCTGGGCGATTCCAAGCGAATTACTTTGGAACGTCAACTAGCACAAGCCCGTGAACCGGTGATGTTGGATGAGGGCATTGTGCAACGGAGACAGGTTTTGGATCGAGCCCAGTTGCCAGTGCCTGAAGATCGTAGGTTGGAACAATTACAGGCTGACTTTCAGTACAGCAAACAGCAGTTAGAAAATTTGCGTCTGACCGTGGCGCAAGACTTAACGTGGGCATTGCTAAATAGCCCTTCCTTCTTGTTCAATCGTTGATGTTCAGGCGATTGTATTGGGTTTAAGACGATTAACACAGTGTCAAGAATGCTTTTAGGAGAATAAGTCTATGTTACGAATTGTGGGACAAGCAGGTAGCGATTTATGTGACTCTGCGGCAGTGACTCGACGTGATGTACTGCGGATAGGTTCGTCCGGCATCTTGGGCCTTTCGCTTCCGATGTTGTTAAATCGATCGGCACAAGCTTCGTTGCCTCGGTTGGACAAACCAGGTTGGGGGAAAGCCAAAAGCATTATCATGGTTTACCTGCAAGGAGGCCCCAGTCACATCGACTTGTGGGATCCAAAGGAAAATGTGCCAGACAATGTTAAGAGTGTTTTCTCGCCAATTTCGACAAAGATTCCCGGGGTGAAGTTTACCGAGAATTTACCCCGTTTGTCGCAGATGAACGACCGATATACGTTGATTCGTTCGATGAGTTACACGCCCAATGGTTTGTTCAATCATACCGCGGCAATCTACCAAATGATGACCGGCTATACCACTGACAAGGTTAGCCCTTCGGGACAGTTAGAACCGCCTTCGCCAAAAGATTTTCCGAATTTCGGTTCGCATATTGTGAAGTTCAAACCAGCTGATGTTCCGATGCTTCCATTTGTAATGTTGCCTCGCCCATTGCAGGAGAGTAACGTGGTCGGGAAAGGCGGAACTGCTGGCTTTTTGGGCAAAGCGTATGACCCGTATACGTTGTATCCAGCCGGCGATGACATGGACATGGACAAGATGTCCCGCATCAAGATCGATGACTTGAAGTTGCCACCCGAAGTTTTTTCAGTTCGCTTACAGCGTCGTGCTAGATTGCGTGACTTGGTCAATCAGCAAATGCCAGCTATCGAAAAGGCTGTCGAATCTTACAAGCTGGATGAACAATATCAACAGGCTCTAAGTTTGGTGGTTTCTGGAAAAGCACGCGCGGCTTTCGAACTGGGCAGCGAACCCGATGCGCTGCGAGATCAATACGGTCGCAATACGTTTGGACAGAGTCTGCTTTTGGCTCGTCGCTTGGTCGAGGCGGGAACACGAGTGGTCGAAGTGATTTGGCCGAAGGTTGCGAATTCCGACAACCATAGTTGGGATCAACATGTGGGACTGGAACGGCGAATGAAAGAACAGTCGGCTCCGATGTTCGACAATGGGTTGGCTGGGCTGTTGGAAGATCTGGAGCAACGTGGCATGCTGGAAGAAACCATGGTTGTGGCGATTGGCGAATTTGGTCGTTCGCCTCAACGTGGTGTTAGCACTTCGGGAAACAGTAACGATGCAGGCGGTCGGGATCACTGGCCTTATTGCTACACCGGTCTGATTGCGGGCGCTGGTACCAAGCGAGGTTATGTGCACGGAAAATCGGACAAGACGGCTTCGGCTCCGTTGGAAGATCCCGTTCACCCAAGTGAATTGTTGGCGACGATCTACCACGCTTTTGGGATCGAACCTGAAACAATGGTGATGAACCATTTGAACCAGCCAAGGGAATTGGTCAAAGCCCATGCCGTGACTCAGCTTTTTCAATAGATGACATGGGGTATCTAGGATTTCTTTGGCAGCAACTAACGTAATGCGACGATAGCAGCACGTTGAAAAAAGTAGCGGTGCTTCGCAAGTAGTGCCCGCTGACTGAGTGCACATTCACGAACCATCCATGCTGTGCGATTTCAAATGTGATTGCCCTAGCTCTGGGGTAGTGATTGAAAAGTACTAGGCGGGCGACGTTATTTAGGAATCGCGTTTGCTAGTCTTTTCGGGCTTTGAATTTCCCTAATTTTAGGTGTTCTCCGATGGCCTATTTAATCGTTCTTCGCTTGATCATGTTGTGTTATTGTCTGGGGGCAGTATTTCAGGATACGGGTGATTTTCGGATTCGGTCTGATCACCAAGACGGTCAGTATCAAACGAATGAAACGGTCGATTGGAAGTTGCAGTGGCATGCCGATTCCCAATCACCCAAGCAAGTGCAGTACCAAGTTCTAGCCGGTGGGTTTGATGCGGTTTCCTCAGGCTCGATAGATCTTGTGGGTAATGTTGCACACGTGCAGGCGAAGTGAGAAACCCCCGGACTTCTGGTACTGCAGGTTCAATACAACGACCAAGCGGGTGAAGAGAAGACGGTTTTGGGTGCTGCCGCCTATGCTGTTGATCAGATTGCACCCTCGATGGAAGTGCCAGCAGATTTTCATGATTTTTGGAATCAGAAAATTGCGGAAATGCACGCGATTGGGATGAATCCAGTCCTTACTCTCGTTGATATTGGCGACGATCAAATCGACTACTATCAAGTAACGATGGACAATATCAAGGGTTCAAAGATTTATGGTCAATTGGCTAAACCTAAAGGGAAATCGAATCTGCCAGCGATGCTGCAAGTTCAATGGGCGGGCGTTTATCCTCTGGAAACTGATTGGGTACGTTGGCAGGCAAGGAATGGTTGGTTGGCGATGAACATTAGTGCTCATGATTTGCCAATCGATCGTCCGTTGGAATTTTATCAACAACAGTCCCAAGGACCGTTGAAAGATTATCCTGGCATCGGTGCTGATGATCAAGACAAAAGCTATTTCCTGAGAATGTTTTTGTCTTGCTATCGATCCGTTGATTTCTTGGTCGAGCATAAAGACTGGAACGGCAAGGCATTAGTGGTGCATGGAGGCAGTCAGGGTGGTTATCAAGCAATCGTGACCGGTGGCATGCACCGCTCGGTGACTGCTGTAGCGGCCAATGTACCTTGCTGGATGCGATCATACGGGCAGCGTCGTACATCGTTCTTCGGGGTGGCCAGCATGGTCGTCTAGGACTTGGTCCGGCAAGGACGAGCAGAAGTTGTGAGAAGTTTCCAGGTACTTTGATGCGATGAACTTTGCAACCAGTATCAAGCGTCCTACCCTTGTGGGCGTTGGTTTGATTGACACCGTTTGCCCTGCCGAGGGTGTGTTGGCCACCTTCAGCCGAATTCCGGCAAAAAAGGAATTAATTTTGATGCCCTACTCTGGTCATGGCGGTCCGCATGATCAATATCAAAAAGCGTTTGAGACATTCTTAGAACAACACAAGAACTAAGCGAGATGATCTGCGTCAGTGGTTCAAGCTGTCAGGCTTAAGGCGACCGGATTCTAGTAAACTGCTGTCACCGGACGCGAATTCTGTGGGATGTTTGCTGGTCGAATTTTTCCAGTACATCCTACCGGGAATTGATGTACATCCTATCGGGAATTGATCTACATCCTATCGGTAATGCCAGTACATCCTACCGGGAATTGATGTGCGATGCTGACGTCCGATTTAAGTCCGCCAGTGGTCAGGGAAACAAGCGTGAAACTTGTCAATTCTGCTCGTTGGGTCGGGTTTCCTTTTCTTTTCGCTTTCGGAAAAAGCGACGTAAGGTGACCGATGCTACCGAGGCGATGATGGGCAGGATCATGTATTGAAAACGAATCGATCCCCAGAAGAAAAAGCAAGTTACGGTCAACGACAGTACGATCGAAAGAATCAAAGGGCGATCATTTCTTGCGCTATTCAGTCCGACGAAAAACAGAAATAGAGTCACTGAATTAAATGCGATCAATAGATATTTGATCCCGATTGGCGCTTGGTCTGCGGAAAAGTACGTGCTGGGCGACCATAATCTGACGATTTTCATGCCGAAGTGAATCGCTTTGTCCCAGTGGTTGGTATTTCCCAGACTTTCCCAGCCTGCCTTCCACTTCAAGTTGGAACTTAGGATCTCACGATTCTTCGGGGCCTCAGCATCTAAGCTGGTTTGGTAAGAATCTGGCAAAGGCTGTGAAGTCCACATGCCTTTGGATGTGGCAATGGTTTGCGGAGCATGTGCTCCCCAAAATACCTCGCCCGATCCCGTCGTAATCGGAACCAATTGATCGAAAGTGGAATAATTCCGTAGCGTCCAAGAACCAATCGGAAGTAGTGCACTTAAAAGGAAGACCAAACTGAATGCTAACTGTGTACGGCGTTGGTTGGGTGGGCTTAAGATCAAACTCACCAGTGGCAGGCACACCAACAAAGGCATCAATAAGGGTTTGGCTAATTGCGAAAGTCCAAATAGCAGACCGCTGGTGATGACCCAAATTCCATGTTTCTTAAATCTAGCACTTACCGCTCGGTCACGGTCGCCGAAATTTGGCCAGCACCACACAGAGAAGCCAAGAAGAACCGCTGCAAGATTTTCCTGCATTAAGACCGATTGGTGTAGCCACCAATAAGAATTTACCATCACTAAAATTGCCGCAATATAAACTAGCCAAGTTCGTTTGCTTACCTTTCTTACGAGTAAACCGGCAACCAAAACCATTAGGGCGGCAAGTACCGTGTTTAGACCTCTGGCTACCAGCAAGCTATTGCCCAAGATTTTGTACGCCGAGCCCAGAACCATCGGATACAGCGGTGCCCGATATGCCATAGCGTCAGGAAGTCCGAACTTCCGCGACTCCGCGAATTTTTCGGCCAGCATCTGATAATCCACTTCGTCGCCCGAAAGGCCACGGTCGGCATTGATCGTGTTGATCACAACGCCGCCAACCAACGCGATTAAAAAAATGGCGATTAGCGGAAGAAACCAGAAAACAAATTTCTTCGAGGAAGCCGAGTTTTGCATTGATACAGTTTGAAAAATAGGGACGTGTCGGATGCAAAAAATAGTCTTGGGTTAAGTTCTGCTGGCCAAAGACTTCAAGCTAAAGCCAAAGACTTCAAGCTAAAGTTAAAGACTTCAAGCTAAAGTCAAAGACTTCAAGCTAAAGTCAAAGACTTCAAGCTAAAACCTGTCGCCCAGTAGTTCAAGCGGTAACACAGGTTTGCTTCCGGCTTGGGTCAAGAAATACTGTGTGCCCTGGCAACATCGCAATAAATGTGTCCGCGGTTGCTTTAGCTTAATTAAGCAAGATTAGTCTAACTGCTGATGAAGCATTTTGTTATTGGATTGGGTCTTTTTCGCGTGAAAATATCGGCACAAGATTGAACCTGTGCCGATTTGGGAAAGTCTTTCAAGTTCGCTAGGAGGTGACAATGGGTGGTTTCGGGTAAGACTTATTCAATTTGAATGTGTTTGGGTCATACCTATCGGAGAAGTTTCGATGGTCGGCCGCGGGATACTTGGCGTCTGTGGGTAACCGTGGGGCAAAGTGCCTTTTGACGTGGCCCAAAACGAGTAATGTAATTTGCAATAGAAACGACGATGACATTAACGGTCACGGTGGGCATAAGAGTTTGGTCGACAGGTGCCGAGGGTCTCCAAATGGATTCCTGAACGAATTTTAATTGCTCGGGAAACCTCGCTTTCTGGATTTCAGCTTCCTGGTTTCAGACTTGCAGTTGGTGTGTTTACGGTTGTGGGGCGTAGTTGAACCAAGGCGACAAAAAAAGGCACGACCCACTGGATCGTGCCTTCTCTTGATTCGTTTATTGACGCGACGCTAAGCTTGCGATCAATTTCCGTAAACGACTGCCTGGTACAAGTGGAAGGTCCCGGCTTTGTTTAAACCGATCTTCAGGTACTTGGCTTTCGTGCCTGCGGGCAAATCAATCGACCATTCACTTTTGGGGCCTGGAGATTCCCAAGCCTGAGTCCAATTTTCGCCATCCAAAGATGTCCAAATGGTTAGACCGTCTGCCCTTGAGTCAAACTGGCCTTCCAATCGGTTCTTCAGGAAAATATGCCGAACTTCGGATTCTTTACTCAATTGAACCAACACAGAAGGTTTGTCTGCGTCGTGGGGAGAATGGAAAGTGAAGTCAAAAAGTTTCGGAGCAATGGGGCTCAAAAATAGGTGACTTTCTGCCGACCAATTCGCGGGATAATCGCCGCCAACCCTCAGTCCTGCAGCACGCGAAATTTCGCTTAGACCTTCATGGGTCCTCAAAGGAATTGAACTATTGTCACCACTGTAGGCGGCACTGATCCATCCTTGTTGGACAACTTTCTTGATTCCAGATTGGGCTTCCATATAGGCCACCAAATCCAAGAATTCAATTGCAGCAATCGTCTTGGCTAATCCTTCAGGCATTGAACTAGCTTTCATATCTTTCCGCTGGTCGATGTCTTCTTTTAAGATTTCCACGATCTTCGCATCGGCGATACCTAAAGTCATCACCTCATCATTTTCGGCCAAAATGAAACCAGTGTGAGTGGCACCTTCAAGGGTCAAAATTAGAACCGTTTCATAACCTTTTGCGATCGTGTCGTTGGGTAACACTATCGATTTAACGATTTCGTTCTTCGTGAATCTAGCGCCGATATTGGAAAGGTCTGGCCCGAACTTCTTGCCAATGTCGCCTACCATGTGGCAAGCGCTGCAGACGTTCTTGAAGACCGCAGCGCCACGCTGGACGTTTCCACCGTCTAGTTGAGCTAACCGGTCAACCGCTTGTTGTCTTCTCCAAAGAGGTTGATCCACGTTGTCAGCAATTGCCAGGGGTTCGACCGCCGCACCGCCTGGACCACTCATTTGGCGGAAGCGTTTGAAGTACGACTTCGCTTCGTCGCTGCTGCCGGCTAGAAAGTTCTCGTCACGCTCCGTTTTTTCCCAAGCCGCTTGATGGGCTTGCAACGAGTGTTCCATGGTGTAATCCAACCAATAATCTCGGGGCTGGTCTGCCATCTTCAACATGGTTTGGGTTGAAGCCGTCGTGGGAAAGAAGCTCAAGCCGCGGATCGCCTCCAAGCGAACCCGAGGGTGGGCGTCAGTGATCGCACTTGTCAAGTAATCGAATGCTTTGGGTTGGCGTTGGTATTCATTGGTGAGTGTATGAACCGCAGCTGCTCGAGCGTGGAAGTCTTCGCTGACCATCAGTTTTTCCAGCAGTGCCGGATCGACATCACGGAACGATTCTTGAATCCACATCGCTTCGCATAATTGTTGTGGATCATTAGAACCTGCGATCCACTGTTGGATCGCGGCAAAAACTTCTGCCTTGGGGCGGGTTCGCAATTCACTTCGCACTCGGTATCGGGTGCGCAATTCATAAACCATTAGCTGTTCTAGCAACTCGGGAATCGATTTGCCGAATTGAGTAATGGGTTCCAGTAGCGGTTTCTTTTCATAAACCAATCGGTACACTCGTCCATGTTCATGATCACGGTTGGGGTCCCGCTGCGAATACTGCATGTGGCCAATCAATGCGTTACACCAATCACCAAACCACAAAGCGCCATCAGGTCCAATTTTTGGATCGACAGGTCGGAAAATACCATCGGTTGAAGACAGTAAATCTTCGATTCGCTTGCCTTCAAACCCAGCACCTTCCACTTCATCTTTGACGGTAAATCGAGGCATGCCGTGCATGTTGATCACGCATGCATAAATAAATTGGCCCTGGATATCATCCGGGAACTGTCGGGACAACAAGAATTCATTGCCAACCGCAGGACGCATTCCTTCGTTGTTAAATACGGGTTGTAGAGTTTTACGCGAAGAAACTTCCAATCCCGAAAGCGGACTGGTCCAGTGTTGCTGAGCATTGGTGCCGTCGCCGACAATTCCGTTACCCCAGTTGTCAAAGACCAGGCACCATGGGTTACCGTAACCTGGTGTAATGAAGTGCCGCAGTTTTAAAGTGTGCGGGTCTAAAATGTAAGTGCCGGCGGTTCCCTTGTTTCGAAATGGGCCCCAGGGCGTTTCGATGGTTGTGGACATGGAAACACCTTCAAGCATATGAAGTTGTCCGCCATGCGAAAATTCCCAAGCACCCACCGTATGGTGAGTGTCATCGGTTGCAATTCCGTCGATCAAATGTTCAACAACGTCCGCTTTGTCGTCTCCGTCGGTATCTTTTAGGAACAGAATTCGGGGTTCGTCCACTACCAAGACGCCGCCGTTCCAAAATTCAAAACCAGTTGGGCAAATCAACTTGTCATAAAACGGAGTGCACTTGTCAGCTTTGCCGTCATTGTCGGTATCTTCCAAAATCAACAATCGATCGGTTGGCTTGGGTGCACCTGGTTGCCATTGCGGATAATTGACCATGCAAGAGACCCATAAACGCCCCTTGTTATCAAAAGCCAACTGATTGGGATTTGCCAATTCCGGGAATTCACGTTCGCTAGCGAACAGTTCGACCTTGAAGCCCTCAGGAACCGACATCATTTGAATCGATTCCTCGGGTGTGGAATACTTTAGAACCTCGGGTTCGCGGCCTCGACGAAAGTTGTCGTCACGGCTACCAAACATGGTCTCTGGGTTGAACACTTCGCCGGTGGTTGAATCGTCAGGTCCGATCGGCACCTGGTTCCCTGCAGCCAAATCCCATAGGTACTGGTCGCGAACGTCAACAATCTTACGTATCTTCAGGTATTCACTGGGAAACGTTTCCGTGTCCCAGGTTCGTCGTCCGCCATAGACATACCAACCATTCAGCATGCGGTAGTCCTGCAAGTGGTACCAAGACTTGTCGTTTACCCAATAGCGGATTCGTTGGAATTCTTCCGATTCCACGCCTTTAGGGTGCTTGGATTGAAACAACCCAACATCCAGAAGCTGGCTGACTAGCTTGTCTCCGTTTTCGTTCAGGTGAACTCCGTTGACGGTGAATTGCGTGCCCACCGCTTGACCAAAGGCAACGCTGGTAGGCGCGAACAGATCAACAAAGTCGTAGTCGTCTTCGTTTGCCAACTGTTTAATTGCAGCAGTATATAATTTCAAATTTGCGTTTTCAGTATTGCCCAACGGTTGTAACGGATTCCCCGAGGCTTCAAATGCGACAGGACTGACAAGGACAAACGCCAACTTGCGTCCGTCTTTTCCATATTGACCCTTGAGTCCGTTAAGATAGGAGCGATAATTTGCAATGAAACTGGACACGCCTTCTGGACCGTTGAACGATTCATTGAATCCATAAAAGCAAAGGAACGCGTCCGGGTTGAAGACGTCCAACGGATTGTCAAGGTTCGTGTAATTACCTGGGCGTTGTTGGTTGGCGACCTCATCGGCAGGCCACCCAAAATTTCGGAAAATTAACTGCTTCTGAGGCAATCTGGTATGCAGCAGAGATTCGAAGTGTCCAAACAGGTTCATTCGTTCTGCTAATGAATTGCCTACCATTGCAATGCGTTGACCCTGAACAAAATCAACTGGTTCCTTGGGTTGAAGACTGGAACTTTCGGGCGGCATTGGGCGATGTGACCAAGCAGGACTTCCTGGCGGATCGCTAAGTGCGGGCGACTTGCCTAGGGCGTAATCGCTTGGTTGCATATCCATTTTGGCCCAGTAATTTTTATCACTGATGAAGCCAAAGAAGCTGGGGTAAAACGGATCGACGTAATCCACATTTGCCTTCTCTGGGACTGAACCTGAAGTTAAGTAAAAAGCCGCATTGACCACCAATCTTCGCAAGTCTTCATCGACAAAATCGACAGAGGCACCCGCGGTTGTGCAAAACGATTTGCCTTGTTTACCATTAGCTGCGGTGTACGTGTGAACCCATGCCAACGGCTGCATTGGGTTATTTTTCGGACCCGTGATGTTGGCGGATTCTGGATCCAGCGATTGAGTGACCGCAGCACGCAGCAAGATTTGATCGGAATCCTTAAGATTGACAACGCCATAAACATCGCTTGGCGCAAAGACTGGGCCGACCGAGTTAAGAATCGGGTGGTCTTTGAATCCATCTTCAACCACGCCGCGAGCGCCCTGAGACTTGTGCCCGCCGTGGTGATTGACCCAGCGTTCACCCAGCACCTTTAGTCCAAAATCGTCGTAACTGATTTCCTGGCCGAAAGAACCTTTGCCAGTAAACGCGTGAGTTGCGGTCCGCAGGCCAATGACCGGCTTTGCTTGGTTTAAGTAAGCGTTCAAATGCTCCGCTTGTTCGGCGGTTGGCCGGCGAAACCGAGTGGAGATGATCAGTAGGTCGGCATCGTCTAATGCTTCAAGTCCACCAATGCCTGCTTGATTGGTGGGATCGATGTAACTTCCATCTTCGGACATCGAAAACAAAACCGTGCAGTCGAAACCGTGATGTTGGCTGAGGATCTTGCCCAGCATCGGAAGGCTCTCTTCGCTGCGGTATTCTTCATCGCCCGCCAGCAGCACCACATGCTTAGGTTTGCCCTTGCTATCCTTCGCCTTAAATTGTACCGAATGGGTTTCGGCTTGGACGATTTGCCCCAATGAGACAAAACCCAAACCCAACACAATCGCCAGGAGCATGGAGGAAATGTTTCTAGTAAAAAGTCTACTCATCTGTAGGCGTTCCTTTGAACAGTGAAGTAATTCTTGCAAGTAGTTAGCCCCCCAAACCCTTTCGCATCCCAACCGATTGGGTCTCCCCATTTTGTCAGCCTCGGGCGACAGCGATACGTAGCCTAAGCAACTAACAACGCGTGGCGAGAGCCTAAGCAACTAACAACGCGTGGCGAGAGCCTAAGCAACTAACAACGCGTGGCGAGAGCCTAAGCAACTAACAACGCGTGGCGAGAGCCTAAGCAACTAACAACGCGTGGCGAGAGCCTAAGCAACTAACAACGCGTGGCGAGAGTCCTTGAACACGATTCGACTGGCATTTTGAGATTCGTAGATCTTATCGCGAACCTTTTGCTTTTGACTTGCTCGTGGGAGGCTTTGATATTATATACTGGTAAGGCGCAAATAGAACCAACCCTTAGGGTTTTGTGGTGGTCTTGTCTGAATTAATCCTGGGCAGCGTCATCGGTCGCCCAGTTTGTGAAACGGGACTTGCTTGGTTCAGAATTTGCGAAATTTGGAAACCTTATTTCACGAGCATTTCTGACAGGTCCAATGATTCGACTGGCAGCCGGAATTTATGCTTTCCCTTGATGTTGTTTTTTAAATTTGCGGATGCTGAAGTCATGTGAGTTACGCGAAGTGGGTTCGCTTGAACCCTGCCGGTAAATTGGGCTGTCAATCAAATTATTTTGTGAAGGTGAGCCAAAATGATACGTTGCTTTGTGTTGCTTTTGACTAGCCTTTTGATGTGCAGTGCAAGCAGCTTTGGTCAAAATGCTGTCCTGCCTGATGATCAGGATGCTGCGGCGAAGGTGCGGCATGATCCGTCTCCCGATCAATTGCAAGATTTGCTTTCTGAGACGGTGTCAACAATGCCTTTGCACTCGCCTTTGTCTGCGCCGCCCTTGCGCGGAAGGGACGAGGTCCGAAAAATTCTAGGTGGTTCGGAATTAATTGTGGATCGGACCAAGACGTTGGCAATCGTTCTGGTTGCTGGCAAAAAAGATCATGGGCCAGGCGAGCACGATTATCCAGCGTGGCAATTGGCTTGGGGGCAATTGCTAACCGAAGCTGAAAATGTTGATTTGAAGCTGGCTTGGGATTTCCCAACAGACAAACAGTTTGATTCTGCCGATTTGATTGTCTTTTTTCAAAAAGGCCAATGGGATGACCGTCGCGCTGAACAAATTGATAGATATTTGCAATCGGGGGGTGGTCTTGTTTATCTGCATTGGGCGGTCAATGGTGGTGATCGAGTCGCCGAGTTTTCAGAGCGTATTGGTTTGGCGTCCGAGGGTGGAAAAATAGCATATCGCCATGGTCCGTTGTCGTTGCAGTCGCACAATCAACAACATCCAATTATGAGAAATTTTTCTGTTCTGGATTTACACGACGAAAGTTATTGGCGTTTAACGGGTAAGCCTGAAAAGGTCACGCTTTTGTATTCAAGCGAAGAAGACGGTCGTGCGACACCTCAAGTTTGGACGTTTGAAAAGGGGAAAGGGAGGATTTTCGTCTCGATTCCTGGTCACTACAGTTGGACCTTTGACGACCCGTTGTTTCGAATCCTGGTATTGCGAGGATTTGCCTGGAGTTGCCGACAGTCGGTAGATCGCTTTAATCCGTTGGTCACTTTAGGTGCCAGAATACAAGATAAAGTCGATTGAATTCACTGTTTGACTGAGGGTGCAATGTGCTATAATCGAAAGGTGCCTTGAAGCCTGCACTGACGAATCATCTCGATTAGACTGAGATTGTTTGAGTGCAGTCTGGATGGTGAGATTCGTTCTGTCAGGATCGCTTTGGGGCTCCATTGACAAGCGTTGCGGCTAACACTGCATCCCTGAACTAGCACTGCGCAATCTTTCTGTCACGGGGCAAAACAGAAGTCTGCGTTTTGATGCTCAAACCCGCCTATGGTGCAAACGTTTGCACTCCTTACAAAGTCCCGCCCTTACCTGATCGTGTCTGAGAACCGTGACTGTCCATGTCTGCTGACCTCGCGTTGATCAATTCCGCTGCAAACGATTTTGTCTTCATTGACATCGTTTCAAAACGATAGATCGGTGTGAATCGCGTCCAGTGATCAAGATTCAACACAATGTATCGATCGTTGCGCGTGATTTCCTATTGATAAGACCTTTAGTGGAATCAGTGGCAAGGTGGTTGACTGGCTGGCGTTGTTGCCAGGATTTTGGTTAGTGGCTCCAACCTGTTTTCCCTTATTCTTTGGAACAATAGTCCGATGGCTATGTTGATTAATCGAGTAAACGTTGCCTTGATGTTCTTTTTGAGCGGGGCCATCGGCGTGTACGTTGTTGGGCAGCAACCGCCAATCAACCAGGAACCCAACGAACCTAGTTTGTTGGTTTCGGTTGCCCGCTCGAATGATCAGAGGGATGATCAAAAAAGCGAGGCAGTTGGATTCGAAGCGGTTGATTTCTCGCGAGACATTCGACCCATTTTGTCAGATACTTGTTTCAAATGTCACGGACCGGATGCCGCGGAACGATCGGCTGGCCTGCGACTGGATACTGAAGAAGGTATCCAGGAAGATTTGGGTGGTCACCAAGCGGTCGTGCCAGGAAAGCTAGACGAAAGTGAATTGATCAACCGGCTGATCACCGATGATTTAGACCTGAGGATGCCGCCAGTCGATTCAGGCCGCGAATTGAAAGCGGATCAGATTGAATTGCTCAAAGCGTGGGTGAAGCAAGGTGCCAAGTGGGATCAGCATTGGTCTTTTGTTCAGCCCACTCAAGTCGTGCCGCCGGTATCGGATTCAGATTGGGTCCGGTCACCGATCGATCAGTTTATTCTTCGCAAGATGCAGAAAAAAGGGCTCAGTCCCAATCCGGATGCAGAGAAGGCAATGTTGCTTCGTCGTTTGTCACTGGACATCGTCGGTCTTCCTCCGACACTCGAAATGGTGCACTCATTTGTGGCCGACACCTCGCCGGATGCTTACGAAAAACAGGTGGACCAGCTTCTTTCGTCTTCGCAATATGGCGAACATATGGCCAGGTACTGGCTGGACGCTGCAAGGTACGGCGATACTCATGGATTGCATTTGGATAACTACCGCGAAATGTGGCTTTATCGTGATTGGGTTGTCGATGCGTTCAATCGTAACTTGTCCTACGACCAATTTGTGACCGAACAATTGGCCGGTGACCTCTTGGAACAGGCGACCCAATCGCAAGTGATTGCCAGTGGTTTCAATCGGGCTCACGTAACCACAGCAGAAGGCGGATCGATTTCCGCGGAAGTGGATATGCGAAATGTTGTTGACCGAACTTCGACAACTGGAACAGTGTTTATGGGACTGACCGTTGGCTGCGCCGTGTGCCACGACCATAAATATGATCCGATTTCACAACGCGAATTTTACCAGTTGTACGCCTTTTTTAACTCGATCGAAGGCGATCCAATGGACGGCAATGTGAAAGATCATCCGCCGATATTGCGAGTGTTGTCGGACCAACAAAAAGTAGAAATTGCCCAACTGCGCCAAAGAGCCGAACAGCTACGGTTGGACATTCAAGCGAAGATTTTAGCATTTGATTACCAGGAGCCAGCGGTGATCGATGGCGAACTGGCGGGGGCCGAGTCAAAGGAATATGTTTGGGTTGATGACCAACTTCCTGCGGGTGCGAAACCGACTGAGTGGAAGTGGTCCGAGGCCGGTGACGGTTCGGTCGCCAGTGGCGACCGAGCGAGTGTTCGGACCGCGACAGGGTTGAGTCAGCATTTCTTTATTGATGCGAATCCTGAATTGCAAGTGCATTCGGCGGACGACATTTTGTTTGCTTATGTTTACTTGGACCCAGCCAATTTGCCGGAAGAGGTTATGTTGCAATGGAATAATGGTGATTGGAACCATCGTTCCTATTGGGGCGGGAACAAGATTGATTGGGGTGCGGATGAATCGGCCAGTCGACGACGGTTGGGCGACCTGCCTGAAGCCGGGAAATGGGTGCGGTTGGAGACCAAAGCGAGTGATGTTGGTTTTGGGCCAGGCACCAAAATCAATGGGTGGGCGTTTACGCAATTTGGTGGTAGTGTGCGTTGGGATAAGGCAGGCATCGTGACTGTGGGTCAGCCTTTAAGCCAGTACGGCAGTTTGGCAGCTTGGACCAAGGATGTAGAAGCGAACAGTGGCAAGGGATTACCGGACGATATTGTTGCGATTTTGGGCAAAGCATCCAGCGATAGGAATGCAGAAGAAACCACAAAACTGCGTCATTATTTTGTTGAGAATGTATTCCCAGAATCTCAAGCAATCATGGCAGCCTTGAAACAGGAAATGGCCAAAGCGACTGCCGATGCTGATGGTATCAGCAATTCGGGACCCACGACATTGGTGTCCAAAGAATTGCCTGCCGCCAAGCCTGCATTTGTTATGCATCGTGGCGAGTACGATCAACCCGGGGAACCTGTGGAACGGGCCACACCAAATGCACTACCGGCGTTTGCTGACGATTTGCCTCGCAATCGCTTGGGTTTGGCCAAGTGGTTGGTGAAGCCGAATCACCCATTGACCTCGCGAGTCACGGTGAATCGATTTTGGCAACAACTCTTTGGGACCGGTTTGGTCAAAACCTCTGAAGATTTTGGGGCACAGGGCCAACAACCATCGCATCCCGAACTGCTGGATTGGCTAGCGGTTGACTTTGTAGAAAACGGCTGGGACACCAAGCGATTGGTAAAACAAATTGTAATGTCATCGACGTACCGACAATCTACGCAGATTTCTTCCGAGAGTTTGCGAATTGATCCTGAAAATCGATTCTTGAGTCGGGGTGCTCGGTATCGTTTGGACGCGGAAACGTTAAGGGATCAAATTTTGTTTGCGGCCGGATTGATGAACTCAGAAATCGGCGGTCCGTCGGTCAAACCACCTCAGCCTGATGGCTTGTGGTTTGCAGTTGGCTATTCGGGGTCCAATACCGTTCGCTTCAAAAAAGATGATGGACATGAAAAGGTTCACCGTCGCAGTTTGTACACGTTTTGGAAGCGAACATCGCCGCCTCCGCAGATGACAACGTTCGATGCGCCTTCGCGGGAATCGTGTACCGTTCGGCGGGAACGAACCAATACGCCACTACAAGCATTGTTGCTGATGAACGAACCGCAGTATGTCGAGGCTTCACGGTACTTTGCTGCACGAGTGCTGACCGAAGGTGGCCAGGAAGATCGGCAACGGGTTCGATTTGCCATTCGCTTGGCGGCCAGTCGCGAGGCTTCTGATACTGAGGTCATCATCATTGAAAAGATGTTGGATGACGCGCGATCAGATTTTGCGATCGACGTGGATGCTGCAAAAGCCTTGGTGGCGATTGGCGAAAAGTCAGCGGAAGATTCGTCTGACGTTATTGAGTTGGCGGCATGGACGATGGTTGCGAATTTGATCTTCAATTTGGATGAAGTTGTGACCAAAAATTAGGGTCGGTCACCTGCCCGATGGGTGGCTTGTGGGTAGGTTTGTTGGTTTGACTTTGAGGTAGGTTTTAGGCGCGATTGTGTGGCACTGTCGCCGCTGAACGATTTTGACTTGGCCGTAAAGAATCGACTGTAAAGACGACATTAGGATCGACGGTCGCTGATTTTAGTGTGTTTGATAAAATGAAGGAAATGGCAATGAATCCAGTTCAACAGTATTTGCAACAGCAGACCAGGCGCGCGTTTTTTGGCCGTGCTGCCACGGGACTTGGGACTGCGGCCTTGGCTACTTTAATGGGCCAACCGTGGTTGAACGCTGCGGGGACTGCCCCTAGGCTAGGCCGTGCGGGCTTAGAAGACGTGCAGCGTTTTGGTGCGCTGCCCAATTTGCCGCATCACGCCCCAAAAGCCAAGCGTGCCATCTACTTGTTCATGTCGGGTGCTCCATCACAATTAGACATGTATGACTATAAGCCGACGATGGCTGATTGGTTTGACAAGGACTTGCCCGAATCGATTCGCAAGGGTCAACGTCTGACAACAATGACCTCTGGGCAAAGTCGATTCCCAATCGCGCCGTCGATTTACAACTTTGAGAAATATGATAACGGCGGTGATGGGGCTTGGGTCAGTGAATTATTGCCGCACACTTCGACGATGGTTAAAGATCTGGCAATTGTCAAAACGGTGTACACCGAAGCGATTAATCATGACCCCGCCATTACCTATATTTGCACGGGTAACCAATTGCCGGGTCGGGCCAGTTTGGGTGCGTGGTTAAGTTACGGCCTGGGCAGCATGAATGAAAATTTACCAGCGTTTGTGGTGTTGAATTCGACTTGGACTGGGCGAAGAGATGCTCAGGCGCTTTACAACCGATTGTGGGGTAGCGCGTTTTTGCCTACCGAACATCAGGGCGTGATGTTGCGGACTCAAGGTGATCCTGTATTGTTCTTGTCCAACCCTGCAGGTGTCAGTGCCAAAGCGCGGCGTAGGATGTTGGACACGTTGGGGGAATTGAATCAGGACCATTTCGAACACGTGGGTGACCCAGAGACTCAGACTCGCATTGCACAATACGAGATGGCTTTCCGGATGCAAACCTCGGTCCCAGAATTGACTGATTTGTCGGATGAACCTGAATCTACATTTGATTTGTACGGTCCGGATTCGAAGAAGCCTGGCACTTTCGCTTTCAATTGCTTGTTGGCTCGACGGATGGCCGAGAGGGGCGTCTTGTTTACTCAAATTTTTCATCGCGGCTGGGACCAGCACGGTAATTTGACGGGCGATTTGCCAAATCAGTGTAAAGACATTGACCAAGCGTCGACCGCGTTGGTTAAAGATCTGAAGAACCGAGGGTTGTTGGACGACACGCTGGTGGTTTGGGGCGGCGAATTTGGGCGAACCATTTATTGCCAGGGTGGCTTGTCTAAGACAAATTATGGACGTGATCACCATCCGCGATGTTATACTATGTGGATGGCAGGTGGTGGTGTTAAGGGCGGCGTGGTGCACGGCCAGACCGATGAATTTAGTTACAACGTGGTGGAGAATCCTGTCCATATCCGAGACATCAACGCAACGATCTTGAATCAGTTAGGCATCGATCACGACCGCTTTATCTTCAAACATCAAGGACTGGATCAGAAATTGACTGGCGTGGAACCTGCTTCACCCATCTCTGCGATTCTAAAGAGTTAAGTCGCGGTGAATTTCGATTCCGCCAACGGTTTGGATTTAGCAATTACGTGCACAATTTCACCTAGTTAGCCTTGGGATTGTTTCTTTGGGAACGATGCCCAATCGCTGGTTTGGTTGACGGTAAATCTCGACAGGCCGGTCGTGAATGTGACATGGTTCTTGCCGGCGCCCCAGGTGTGTCACAGGACTGGGCAGGATTGGGTTATGATTTTGTAGCAACGGCTGAATCTTTTGACGTCGTGGCAAGCGATTAATGCATGCAACGGACGCTCTTGCCAGGGAATCACCGGTAGGGAAATATTCAAAACCATTGCGTTATTCAAAACCATTGCGTTATTCAAAACCATTGCGTTATTCAAAACCATTGCGGAATGCGGTGTCGCTGGTTTTTCGTTTGGGATACGTTGGTTTGGGATACGTTGGTTTGGGATACGTTGGTTTGGGATACGTTGGTTTGGGATACGTTGGTTTGGGATACGTTGGTTTGGGATACGTTGTTTTGGGATATTGAGATGGGTGAGACTCCTTTGAAGCGTAATGTCACAGTCAAAGACATCATTGTAGTCTTGTTGGTTGCTGCGGCGCTAGGCATACCCATCGGTTGGAATTGGTATCAAGGCACCGCCGACGCCGAAATGGCAGACGGTCAAGAAGTCCAAACGGGGAATCGACTCCCTGCTAACGGACTGGGGCCTTCGGGAATGCAGCCAGTGGCCGGAATGCAAGGCCAGATGCAGGCGAACTATCGGCATTTTGATTCGGCGGCGATTCTTAACGGTGTCGACGTGTTCGCGTCAGGGAATCAAGATACGCTTCGGACTCAAAAGAGCGGCGTAGTTTTTCATATTCAAGATGTCTTGGTGCAACAGCGTTGCCTGGAGTATACATTCAAACGGGATCCCAACGAAAAGCGTCAGATCGCAAACTTAAGGTTTTGCCGACGATTGACTATGATGGGCAATCCAAACGCCGCCAGGATTGAAGAGAAATTGAAGGGTTTGCCTGCGTTTGATTCTATTGAATCTGAAGCATTGCCATTCCAGGAAACTCAGCGAGACAACGGGTTCGAATTTTCAGAGCTTCATGTTAAAGTTGACGGCCAGACGACGGTGCTTTCGGGCAGAGTGACGAACGAAAATGATGTGCGTCGGGAATATGTTAAATTCTACTACGAGATCTTTGACAACAACGAACAACTTGCTTCAGGAAATTTTTTCGTAGATGCGATGAATCCAGCTAGTGTTTCGGGATTTCAATTTCCAGTCACGGCAGAGGTTAATCCTAGCGATGCTAAAATTAAGATCGCGATGGAGTATTCGGCCAATCGGCGTTTGGGTCCCGAGGGAAATTAAGACCTTGCTGTTTTTGGTTTTTTGCGGTTCCAAATTTTGGTTATTATCCCTCGCGGCGAAGTAATAAGTACCGGACGATTGTTACGGTTGCTGGATTGCGTTGCAGTGAAGAAGTTGGAAGCATACCTGTGTCGCAATGCCATTAAATTGGCGATGTAGGCTACGCCTGAGATCAGTTCGAAGGCATCGTAAAATTTGGCGTATGAGATATCAACGCCCGAAGATTCCCGCGATTCAAAGCTTGGGAAATGTCTACAGACTCATCCGAGTATTTCGGTCGTACCATCAAAACAATCTAGTCGATACGATCGCAATCAAAAAAAGTCCTGCCCCTTCTCTTGGGTACCCTTTTATTTAGCCGATCGCCAGACGGCGGTAGCATACTTAGACTCGGTAGGGTCGGCAGCAATTAGCCCATGGCGTCAGCTGTGGGGATAGATCGCAACCAAGAACGTAAACCCCGGCAGGGGTGACAGCAAATAAGAAATTGGTTTTGCCATTAAATCGACCGCGATCGATTCACAATTCTCGGCAAACAACAATCGGAAAATAGACGAGCCTGAGCTGGCGAAGCACGACGTGCTGACAACGTTGGCCAGGACTGTAGAAAAGTTACTGTTTTCTGACTTTCCCGCAAGTCAATAATTGCGACCTCAATCAATGCAACGCTTCCCCCAGCCGTTTTCACAATGCAGTGAAACAACAATCGGAGAATTTAAACTATAGCCAAGCGTCCAATCTATTTTCGAGAAATCAATCAAGTCGAAGTAACTGCGCCTGGCAGTCACTCCAATCCCTTGCACTCTAACGCCTGGCACTATAACGCCCAACGCCTGGCAGAGGGTGGCCGACTCGGCGGTGGATTTGCCTGCGTATTGGCCTAGGTCGATGTACTCCGAGACTGTGTTCGTTAGAGAGAATGTCAGTGCCAGACGCGTTAGTGGAGATAGTCTATCCACCGAGTGTAATTGACCGAAGTCGCCGCCGACCACCAACTCAACCGCCCTCACAGCGAATCCCAGCCAGAAATTTGAACGATCAAGGGCGTCGTCAGCCATGCGATCAGCAGGCTGATCCAAAATCGTCGCCATGGAACGTCGGTCCAGCCAATAATCCATCCAGCGATCGAGCCCAACGTCATGCTAATCCAAGCGAACCCACGACGACCACCGCAGAATTGCCAAGCAGTTTGGGGTAGCCGCCGATGACGATCGAACCAGCGCAGCTCAAAACCAGCAGCAATATTCCAATAATCGCCGTGCCAAAGGGGGATGCGTGTTTGATTGAGTTCATTCGGCCACCCAAATTAAGTAGCTTGCTTTCAATGCACGTTGTTTTTGGCACTTTTAAGATCCAATAAATGAAACAGCGGTATGCATTTGAACGGTGCACAAATGAATACGGTTATTCTAAATTAAAAACAAAATATTATTGATTTTTGTGTTGTGTTGTGTTGGGTTGTGTTGTGATCGAGGATAACGTTGATCGTTGACCAGTTAAATTTCAAAACCAAGTGGTGGCTTTCTCTAGGACACGGATTTTATCCCATACGGGAATGATTTAAACCTTTTGGGGAGGGTGTTTCTATGATTGGATTATGTGCTGTCAAACGATTCGGTTGCTGGCGAAAAGGGATTTCGCTGGTTGAACTGGTCGTGGTGGTGGCGATCGTTGGACTATTGGCTTCGCTTCTTTTTTTCGCTCTTAATTCAGCACGGATGAGTAGTCGAGCCGCGACGTGCGGGAATAATTTGCGACAGTTTGCCATCGCCGCACTCAACTATGAAAGTAGCAAGAAGCATTTGCCGCCTGGCACGATGGGGTCGGGGCGAATGGAGTCCTATTCTGTTTACTTCAATGATGAATCTTCGCCTTACTTTCGCAAAAAAGTAGCTCATACATCGTTCCAGGGAATTCTCTTGCCCTTTATGGAACAGGCGGCAATTAGTGATCAAATGGACCCCGGATTCTTTCAGAAATTTTCCCAATCACCGAATCGCGAAATAATCTGGTTCCCAGAAGCAGCAGGATGCGTCAACGCCTCCCAGAACGCTCCCTCGTTCACTTTCTGTCCGGCCGACTTGATGGTGAACCAAGTCAATGAATTGATCGTGTTCGGAACTCATCCGGTTTGGCATCAAGAGGACGATCGTTTCGCTGCAGAGTATCCTTCAATGCTTCCCGAATCGTTGTGGCCAATGTCAAGACATCAAGGTACCAATTATTTGGGATGTGTCGGGGTTGAAACGGGATTTACGCAGGGACGTTTGTCGCAAGGGTTTCGAGGTTCAATGTCCGCCGGTCCGGCTCGACGTCTGGCTGAAGTCCGCGACGGAACCTCGGCGACCTATCTAGTGGGTGAAACACTAGGGTTTTTCTGGGAATCCCGTCGCGTCCGTCATAGTTGGTTGATTGGTGGTTTGGCAAGAGCGCGAGGCGACGTCCCGTGGGGCGAGGCCCCAAATGCCTTCGTCAATATTCCTAGCCTATATTTGGGTGATGCGGTCTATTCCCCGATCGTCGGTTTTGGGTCCATGCATCAAGGCTTTGTCAATTTTGCGATGGTCGATGGATCGATCAATCCAGTATCGCGTGATGTGGATTGGCAAGTGCATTTTCGTTCGGCAGGAATCGCCGACGCCGGGTCAGAGATTTGGCATTAACGGTTTTGCAAACGCTTGGGGAATGAAAATGAATCTCGATCGACTTTTCTATTTACTTCTGACTTTCATTTTGATCGCGTTCGCATACTTCGCACTCGCGTTTGAAGTGAAACCGATAACGCGGGAAACACAATCGCAGGATGTTAATCGCGACGGCTTGGCTGGTTTGACCTGTGGGGAACCCGAACATGATTTTGGACGAGTCCAAAGCGATGGTCAAAGTGTTCACCTGTTCCAGGTTAGCAACCAAAGCAATTATTCTGTGGAAATTCTTACGGTAAACTCTTCGTGCGGGTGCTTGGTCACGCGATCTCAACTTACAGGGCAAACCGTTGAAAAAGGCGGAAGTGTTGGAATTCCTGTGATGCTGGACTGGCGAGGCAAGAACGGGCCGTTTCAGGGTGTCGTTGATGTAAAATTTAGGGCCTTGGATAAAGATTTGGATTCCAGGCTGGGGAATAAGGCGATTCAATTTGTGGTTCGCGGCGATGTCTTGCCCCTGCTTTCATGCAACACCGATTCCATTGATTTTGGCCGAATCGAGAAGGCAAAAAGTCAGAAAGTAGTGGTTTCGCGAATCGACGGATTATCCATGAAGGACCTTGTCGTTGAAACCACTAATGAAGTCGTGACGGCCAAAGTTCTTCGAAGCGATGACAATCATTGTGAAATTGAAGTTTCAGTCGTTGTTGATCCGGCATCGAACCGAACTCGGCTTAACGCCAGTTTAAATTTGGAACTGCCGGATATTAAAGGAAACGGTCGTCTCTTGTTCATTCCCATACGTGGCGAATACTTAAAGTCAAATTTGCCCTTTTTTCCGACGCGTTTTGTTTTCAATCCTAAACGGACCCAGCAGCGATTAATTATTCAAATAGGAACGACAATCGATAAGCCAGTTGAACTTTCGGTTTCCGAATCTTTGAAAGGGAAATTGCAAATTGAACCCCAAGAGTCTAGTGGGAATGGTGAACGTCATTATGAGTTGAATTTAATCGCGGACCAAACGTCACTTTCAGGAGGGAGGGGATTTGAAAAAGGTGAGATCATCGTATCAAACGGTACGGACCGGGTTGGAATTCCAGTAATGATAGTAGAAAAGTGATATGTTTTTTTGAAGAAGAAGATTTAAATTTGAAAAGGTGAAACATGGAAATTATTTATCCGTTCTTTGTATTGTGTGTGTTGGCTGCGGGAGCGGCTTATGTAAGTGACGCAAATGCAGATCTGAAATGTTTTGAGGTTAATAAAGGGGATGTCCGAATAATTGTTGAAACTGTTGGTGGTCTCTGAATATCGGATAGTCACTCCAATGCCTGGCACTCCAACCGGCAACCGAAACAGGGAAGTGACTACCGCGAAATACACGAAATACGCGAAAATCTAAAACGATCCGAAGGATCCATTGGATGCGGGGCCCGAGCAGACCTCCGGCTAGAATTCACTCGGTTCAAGACATGATAAAGCCCGCCTGCTTCGTCCGCTCGTGGTATATGCTGAGTCTAACTTCGGCCAAGCAATTAACCCTGACACCTTTGATTTATCCGTGAGCGGTGTCGTCGCAAGACCATCTAATGCGTTCGTTATTCTCTTTGGGGCATTAAGTGAGCCTTATCGCAATTTTTCTCAAGACTTCACAAAGCTCGTTCACCTCTTCCAAACTTAACTCAACTGGATCGCCAAACTTAGTCACCGACTTTAAATGCAGCGACGAATCGTCATCAATCCATAGTACGATTTCTCCGTTTCCAAGTGTTATCACTTCTTCACCAGTATCCATGCGACTGGTCCTAGTTTGACGGTGCTGTGGGAAAATGCGGATTTCCGTCGGAGGGATCTACGATTTTTCTTTTGCCATCCGGACCATATCCGTGATGATACGGAACAGCTGCCTTGGGATCGTTGTACGGTAGACCTGTTTGCTTATCGATGTGCCCAGGATCGATTCGTAGGCGTTCTTTACCTGTGACCGGGTCCATCCATTTTGTTGGTTTTGTTGGATGAGGAACAGGTCCGCGATCTTTGGCAAGTTGATGTATTTCAGCGGCAGTCTTTCCGATCAGGTCCTGTGGGCCGATCTGAGCTGCTCCCCCTGGCCCATCACAATCCTCACCGTACTTGCTGTTACTGGTATTATGAGCGATTAGCTTTAGGTTGGCAACTTGAAATTGATGTTGGTGTTCGATGCTCAGGTTGTGAACAACGGTGGGTAGCGCTGGCAAGTATTACTTGCCGATCACTTGAGCGTAACCGCTTGGTTGCTGGAAGTTAGCGGTCAGCGGTTGGCCAATCTCTAGTTCACTCACCGCTACCCAGTCCTGACCGTGGGCACTGAAAAAACGAGGCCAACGGTACCCAGGTGTGCAACGATTCCCAGGTGTGCAAAGAATGGTTTCCCCATAACCCGCAATAATATCAAAACGCGGAGGCCTGCGAATGCTAAGAGCCAACATCGGTTCTTGAGTCACATCAATTGGTAAGGGACTCTGACAGCGAGTTGGGATTCGCGTTCTATATTTTATCTCGAATGGGAGCGTCAGCGATTGGCAGGAGGTTGAGGTGACACCTTCGGTGATTGTTTTGATGAGCGGTGTGGACCTTGAAGTGGCGGTAGGCAAAAGATGGGATCGTGATTTGCGGCGAAAAGGCACCGAGGGCGCGAAAGATAGGCCTGCAAAGTTCGTTATTTTCAACGTCGACATTCAGGACAAAGTGATAACAATGCTACGATCGACAACTGGGGTCAAATCATATCACCGGCATGCATTTGGCAGTAACTGTCGTATCGTCGTAAATCGATTCGGCCGTCGGCCACTGCTGATTTAACAGCGCAATCGACCTCATGGGTATGAGTGCAATTGGGGAAGTGGCATTGATCAACCCAGGGGCGCAGGTCGCGGAACCAACCATCGACCTCTGCCGGTGCCAAGTCCCAAAGCTGGAACTGGCGAATTCCTGGAGTGTCCAGCATGAAACCGCCTGCATCCAATGGAATCAACTGGGCCGTGGTTGTGGTGTGTTTGCCCTTTTGATTTTCCTCGCTGACGGCATTTACCTTCAGCGAAAGTCCAGGTTGAATCGCATTAAGGATGGACGACTTTCCGACTCCGCTTTGCCCGGCGATCACGGTTCTTCGTCCGACCACCCATTTACGAAGCAGACTAACGCCCCAATTTTGAGTTGCTGCAATAAAAATGACAGGATATCCCAGTTGCCCAAAGGACCCTGCGATTGCTTGTACATCTGCAGCATCCACAAGGTCAACTTTATTGATCACAATGATGGGTTGGACGGAAGACTTTTCGGCGGTCAGTAGGAAGCGATCGATCAGATTTGGCTTCATTTGCGGTTCTGCACAGCTGGTGACGATCATCAACTGTTGTATATTCGCCGCGATAAGATGTTGCCGGCCCCGACTGGTTCGGCTGATACATCCTCGTCTGGGTTCGACTCGCTGAATAACCCCTTCGTTTCTGTCTTGCATTTTGACGGCCACGAAATCACCGGCAACGACCACGTGTCTAAGATCGGTTCCGATGGTTTTAAGCAGGCCTCGGACGGCACATTGGACGGTTCTACCATCTTTAAGCAGGACGATACTGTTAAGCCCATGAACCCGCAGGACCTGTCCGAATTCGCATTCAGCATGGTTCACTTCTAGGACAAAGGACTGGCCGATATCATCCGCATTATTGGTTTCTTCCCCGCGGATGACCCTCTTTTTCGCAAGTTCTCCTCGACCGGTCAGGCGTTCCTGGCTGGTTTGCAATTCATCTTCGCCAACGGCTTTAAATTGCCGAGTCACATCGCTTTGTCGATTTCGGATGCCGTATCGCTTGCGAAATTCGGTTCTGACCTTATTTTTTTTTCGTTTTGCCATGGATGCATTGTACTTCAAAGTTCCTTTGTGACTTAAGCGGTGGGAAGGCGAAGTTTTCGCATCCGACTTTTGGGTTGAACGAATGATTTTAGAGGTAGTCGGTCGAGTAACTTAGAATTTGTGACAAAGTTTTTAGCGAATCAGCGAATTCTGCCGAGACTTATATTGTCAATGTGTGAAGGTTGGATTCTGATAGAGATAAGCGAATAATGCTTAACATCAGGCTTGCCCGAAATTAGACGCGGCGGATTAGATTCTGGGGATCCGATTGGCAGGCAAGTTTGACGATGCGGGTAACCGGCGAGTTTGGGCAGTAACGTTCGGCGAGGTAGGCGATTGCGGCAATTTCCTGCGTAGCGAAAGTTTAGGCGGGGTGGAACTGGGGTGGATTGGTCAGAAGCAGAGTGCCGAATGGTCAGAAGCAGAGTGCTGAATGGTCAGAAGGATTGTGCCGATTGGTCAGAAGTAGAGTTAAGTGTGGCATTTGGCGGTTACCAGAAGCCTGCAAACTTTGCGTAGTTGTTTTTTTACCAGGCGATCAAATGATAACCGGTGTTATCGATGCTTGACGCTAACTCATTGATTTTATTTGACTTTGGGAATCGACCCAACAGATGACCGGAACATCAGAGGTCCTAGTCGTGCCGAATCTGCAAAAATTGTTGTGTCTTTCGCAGTCGAAAGACAAAGATGAGTTACTGCCCGCCGCTTGGCAAGGCGAGTATGACGTTACATTTGTTCGCAACCCCGTCCGGGTCCTTGGCTTACTGCAGAGCCAAAACTTTGATGGGGTTTTTGTTTGCGCTGACTCTTTTCGGGAAGTATTGGGTTTAAGCGATTCGATTCGCGACAGCCAAATTCTTAAGAACTTGCCGGACGCTGTAGCCCTTTTGGATCGAGAACAGCGGATCTTGTGGAACAACCAGAAGTTGGCGGACTGGACCGGGTCGGTTGAAACTCAGTCCAAGCGGTTTATCGATTGCTTTGTTGACGCGACGATTATTGGGGCCGATGAAGATCCAATTTTGACGGCGGCTGTCCTTGGGCGGCAAACGGTTACCAAAATCAAAGATAAGAATTCTCATTATTTCGACATGCTGATTTCGCCGGTCCTGGATAAAAAAGGCGAAACCAGCCAGTTGATTGTGGTCCTGCGAGATATCACGACCGAGACATTGCAGAACCAAAAGTTGGAGGCCATTCACATGGCGGGGATTGAACTGGCAAATTTGACGCCAGAAGAGATCTTTCAGATGGATGTGACTCAGCGTATTGATTTGCTGAAGTCGAATATTCTGCATTACACTCAACAGGTGCTGGACTATAGCTTTTTCGAGATTCGGTTGGTGGACGACAAGTCGGGCATGCTAGAGGCTTTGCTGTCGGTGGGTATCAATAGTGAACGGGCTCAACAACCGCTGTATGTTTCGACCGAAGGGCAAGGGGTGACAGGATTTGTAGCAGCGACTGGGCGAAGCTACATTTGCGATGATACGACCAAAGACCCGATCTATTTGGACGGGTTGATTGGGGCTGGCAGTTGTTTGACGGTGCCGTTGATTGTTCATGATCACGTGATTGGCACGATCAATGTTGAAAGTCCCGAAATTAAGGCGTTTAGCCGCAGCGATTTGCAGTTTTTAGAAATATTTTCGCGTGACATCGCCGCGTCGCTGAACACTCTGGAATTGTTAGCGGCTCAGAGTGCGAACGCTGCTCAACAAAGTGTGGAAGCGATCCATAGTGCTGTTGCCCTGCCAATTGATGAAATTTTGAACGATGCCGTTTCTGTGCTAGAGAAGTACATTGGCCACGATAGTGAGGTGGAACAGCGTTTGCGTTCGATTTTGAAGAACGCGCGGGATGTGAAGCAAGTTATCCAAAAAGTTGGCGAAAAGATGGCTCCGGCCACTGCGGTTCCTGAATGTTTGCAGACTCCCTGTCGACCGCTTTTGCAACAACGTCGAATTTTGGTCATTGATTCCGACGCAGAAGTCCGGGACAGTGCACATCGATTGTTGGAACGCTACGGTTGCATTGTCGAGACGGCTCATTTTGGTCGCGAAGCACTTTCGATGATTCGTAACTCCGATGGTGACCATCAATACGATACAGTCATCAGCGAATTGCGTTTGGAAGACATGACCGGATACGACCTGTTGATGAATTTGAAAGACTTAATGGGCATTGAAAATCCACCTCTGATTCTGATGACGGGCTTTGGTTATGATCCTGGCCATACAATGGTAAAGGCGAGGAAGGCCGGTTTGCGGCCTAATGCCGTGCTTTACAAACCGTTTCGGTTGGATCAGTTGTTGGACACCGTTGAACGCTTTTCCAACGAAGAAGCATCGGTTTAACAGCACAACTGGGTGTTTGTCGGGAACATGCAGTCTGGAACATGCAGTCTGGAACATGCAGTCTGGTTGAAGTGTGTCCGGTGTGACGTGCTGGTTTAGGGTGGGGTTGGGAATTGGACAGGTTTGCAGCGAAATGGTGGGCATCTGAAAGCCGATCCCTGTCCGGCGTGCGTCACGGCTTGGATCCCGGCGAATTTTGCCCAGCCTCAACGTGGTCGGTGCGTAATCGTAACCGCATGTATTGAACAGGATTTCAGATGTGGCTAGAACACGAATCCAATTACGTTCGTGTTGGGCGATTCTCAAAGCGGTCCACCGTGCGAAGAGTCCAGTGTGTGAAGAGTCCAGTGTGTGAAGAGTCCAGTGTGTGAAGAGTCCACCGTGCGAAGAGTCCACCGTGGAAGAGTCCACCGTGCGAAGAGTCCACCGTGCGAAGAGTCCAGTGTGCGAAGAGTCCAGTGTGCGAAGTGCCCGGCGGTTACTGGTCGAGGGTTAAAAGGGCCTATTGGTTCGCGGCTGCGCTTTAGCACTCAGAATGTCGTTGATTCTCTAAACTGATCAACTGAACCCATCTTTCTGAATATGGTTTGATGGGTCGTCAACCGCCGATGTGCGGCGTAAACTACTTACGGGCTATTGTACTGTTGGTAATTTTCTGATTATGCCCTGGTTCAACTTTGTATCATGATATTATTGCTTTGGCTTCTGTTGTTCGTTGTCGGGCACCTTGCATTTTGGTGCACAATCTTCAATCAAATTCACGCCACTAGTTGCCCTAAATCGGCACGACGCGGTAGCGAAATTCTGATTTTGATGAGTGTTATCTGCTTTGGACTTGCTGGTTTGTACTTGGTGACCAGCTGCCCGAAATTGGCAGACCCAATGAACGTGCTAAGTCTTGCAGAAATCGCCGCTGAAGACGTGAAATCGTCGGATTTGAATGGTTGGGTTTGGCTTTTAATCGTCTATTGGCATTTTTGTTGTTTCTTGTCTTTGTTTTTTATTGCGAGATGGCCATGGCGGCAGTATTCGGATAGGCGTCCGCTATTCTTTACGGACTATGAAATGGAAGTCCTGGATCTTAACGACGACAGTCCGGACCTATTGCAGGGTTTGCCGACTCAATTGGCGATGGCGATTGTTCCTGGCAACCAGTTATTAAGTTTGAGTGTGGACAGTAAGGTTTTTACTTTTGAACATCTCCCCAAAGCCTTCGATGGATACAAAATAATCCACCTTTCCGATCTTCATTATACAGGGCGAATTGGTAAGGCATTTTTTGTGCGAGTGGTTGAATTATGCAATCAGTGGCAACCGGATATGGTTTGCATTACCGGTGATTTGATTGATAAAAAGAAATGCTTACCTTGGATTGAAGACACCTTCGGCCAATTGAGAGCCAATGATGGTGTGTTTTATATTCTGGGAAATCACGACCGTCGCATCAAGGACGAAAAAGGTTTGCGTGCTGGACTTGCTTCCGCCGGCCTGGTGGATGTTAACGGAAGGTATGTTAGCGTGGATCGTGATTCCGAAGGTGGGTTGGCTCGGTTGGTGTTGGCAGGAAACGAATTGCCGTGGTTTCCAGGTGCGGAGAAACTCAAGTCGACGGTAGAGCAAGAGGTGGATCGGGCCAAAGAATTTTACATTTCTCTTTGCCATTCGCCTGACCAGCACGTTTGGGCGCAGCGGCTTGGATTCGATCTTATGCTTGCCGGGCATACTCATGGGGGGCAGGTCCGACTTCCTTGGATTGGTCCGATTATCGCGCCCTCAAGGTACGGTGTACGCTATGCCAGTGGCGTCTTTCAATTGGGTGAAATGGCGATGCAAGTCAGCCGGGGAGTGTCAGGTGCGGATCCACTTCGTTTGAATTGTCCGCCCGAACTATGTCAATTGACCTTGCGAAGCGGAATTCCTGAGACTGAACAATTCGAATAGACGATCGCACCGACCAGGTATGCATTCCGCCTAAATCCTTGTCGCGATGATCTTTGTCGCGATGATCCTTGTCGCGATGATCCTTGTCGCCTAGATCCTTGTCGCCTAGATCCTTGTCGCCTAGATCTTTGTCGCCTAGATCTTTGTCGCCTAGATCTTTGTCGCCTAGATCTTTGTCGCCTAGATCTTTGTCGCCTAGATCTTTGTCGCGATGTTTCCAATAATGTCGATTGCTTGGTGGATTTGTTTCTTACTGACATAGGGCGCGGGACCAAGTCGTAGGTATTCGCCTCGGCTATCGCTTGAAACTCCGTGCTCTTTCAAATGCTTGACCCAGAGTGAAGCCTGAGCCGTTCTTAATGGCAGGAAGCCGCCGAGTTCTTCCAATGAGTGGGAAGGAAGTGCTAACGTGTTTGGCGAAATCTTAAGGCTGGTGATGCCATCGTATAGCATCTTTAGTTGCTGTTGATTGATATTGCGAAGTCGGACAGCGGTTAGCTGTTGCTGTTCAAAGAATTCGAAGACAGCGGCAGCGCGATAGTGACTGGTGGGGTCATAAGTGGAACCGGCGAAGGCGGCGTGCCCGGGACCATAAGCGACACTTTGGTTGGATCGTAGTTGGTCTAAAATTGCAAATTCAGCAAACCAACCCGTAATCAGGGGACGCCAACTAGATGGCTTAATGGGTTCTTGATTTGAAGCAGATGGATTTGAAGCAAATGGATTTGAAGCAGATGGATTTGAAGCAGATGGATTTGAAGCAGATGGATTTGAAGCAGATTGTGTGGTGGTGCTAAGGTCGCTTTGGGCATTGGGAAACGGAGGGATTCGCATGAAGCAATTGCCTTCGCCCGCCTGCAAGTACTTATAGCCGCCGCCCACCAAGAAGGCCGATTGCAAGTGCCACGACTGGATGTCGAAGGGCACAATATTCAGAACGTGGTAGAGATCTACTAGGCAAGGGATCTGCTGTTCTGCTGCTGCAACGGCGACATTTCCAACTTTCGAAAAAATCTGACCGCTCTCAAAGAAAACGCCTGACACCATCATTGCCACGGTATCTTGATCGATTGCTTGGCTCAGTCGCTGGTCCAGTGAGGCAAGAGGTTGGACTTCAATTTGCTGGATGGTAACGCCTTCTTCACCCAGTCGAGTCAACTGCCGTCGCATCGCATGAAATTCACCTGTGGTGGTAATGATTTTCGGTCTTTTCTTGGCGCGAAATGGAAGGCAAGATAAGAAGCGAAGCAATAAATCATGTGTCGAACCGGCCAACGCAATTTCCGCATCAGGTTGACCGATCAGTTTGCCATAAAACGAGCGAACTTGGTCAGCCTTCTCAAAAGCGGCAGCCCATTTATCGTCAATGAATTTTGCCGCGTCCCGGTAAGCCAGTATTTGCCCGTCGAGTGCGACGTTTGGCCAAGCTTGGTGTGAGTGTCCCGACAACAAGATTCGTTGGGCGACATTGAAGTCGCTGTAGTGCTCTTGCAGAGGATTTTCATCGGTTTGAAGCAACAGATCTAGCATGGAATCGGTCCCAGGATTAATGCATTAGCGGTATGAAAACAGTTTGGCATACCTTTGGTAGGTGGTGCTAGCAGGGCGATGATTTTTTCATCAATCCTTTGATTTTCCAGCAATTATGCTCAAGGAATCAGAATTCAACTGCAATCAATCTTGCCAGTATTGTCTAGATTTCTTATACGACTAAGAGACGCACAACGTCATCAATCCAACAACGCCGCTAATTTTTTAGTTGGCGACCCTGCGTTAGATTTATATGCAGCCTTGAGTCAGTGCCCCACCTTAAGATTGAACGAGTTACCCAGACGATGCAATTCCCCGAACGTCCTACCGTTTACCTTGATGTAAGCCAAATGATGGGGAATCGGCTAAATACTGGTATTCAACGGGTTGTGCGTAATTTGGCTCGAGTGGGTCCGGAAGTTTGTGCAGAATTTCGTTACAATTGTCGCTTGGTGCATGCAATTGGCGGCCATTTCTATCGACTGCGTTATGAGATGATTGATAACCAATCACCGCTTTTTGTTTCGCGATTGGTTCGGCGAAGTCTGGGGCGAAAAATTGTCCAGGAAGCTGTCCCTCGATTCTCCAAACCATTGCAACCGTTGTCGACCGATTTGATGATCACTTTGAACGCGACTTGGGATCAACAAGGTTGGTGTCAGGCACTTGAGGATATCAAAAAACAGTGTCATACGTCGAGTGTGGTCTACGATTTGATTCCGATTACTGCGGCACAGTTTCATACTCCGGACTTGTGTCAGCGATTTTCCAGCTGGTTTGCCCAATTGGTCAACGTCAGTCATCATTTGGTTGGGATCTCGCGTCATGTTCGAAATGAGATCGATGATTACTTGCAAAAATCCTTCGATTTGCTGTCTCCGCGGCCCACGACATCCTATTTTCGGCTTGGAACTGAATTACTTTCTACTGCTGTTACTGATGCGAAGCCAGCAATTTGGGCAGCTACGCGTGAATACGATACGGTAGTTCGCCCTGCCCTTCGAGAATTTCTTGGGTCTGGCGAAACGACTCTGCTTTCGGTTGGCACAATTGAACCCCGGAAGAACCACGCGGTGCTGCTGGCCGCTTGTCAAAAGCTTTGGCAACAGGGTTGGGCTGGGCGATTGTTGTTAATTGGCCGCATCGGATGGAAGAATTCTTCGCTGTGTCAAGCGATCCAAACGATTCCTGATAGCCGCTTGTTGCATCTTCAAGATGCCGGTGATTCCGAACTACGCTATGCTTACGGGAAAAGTTCTGCGTTGGTATTTCCCTCGTGGGAAGAAGGTTTTGGCTTACCGTTGGTCGAGGCATTGCAGAATCAGTTGCCGGTCATTGTCAGTGATATTCCAATTCACCGGGAAGTTGCTGGTGGATATTGCCAGTTCTTTTCACCTGATAAACCCGAGCAGTTAATAAGTCGAATCGTTACAGCGGAAAATGATCGTTTTCGCGAGTTGAAATCAAAGGCAGCTGGATTCCAGGCCATTGATTGGAAGCAGAGTTTTCACCTATTGTTGTGCGATGCAATTGTTGCCAGTCGCGGTTTCGTGGCAGCGCAAGAACAATCGATCAAGCATGGGGTGGGGGACGAAAATCGGGCAACACCCTTCGCGGCTTGATCTGAATTGAATCGATTACCAGATGCAACCGAGCCATAATGTTTGGTCTTATCACAAATTGAAAACACAAATCCCGGTATCTGACTTCGTGTTGGATTGACCTTAACTACAATCGTTTCGCGATGTGAGTCCACCGCCAAAATGAAACCTGTCGCTTTAATTACCGGAATTTCGGGCCAAGATGGTTCGTATCTCGCCGAGATGTTGACTTTAAAAGAGTACAACGTTGTCGGTACGGTTAAGAAAATTACTGACGAGATTCGCCATCTGATCGACAGCATCGATGCGGATATCGAATTGGTGGAAACGCCTGAGTTAACGGCAGATGCCATCGAGAAAATTGTGCGTTATGTTCAACCGAGTGAACTTTATAACCTGGCAGGGCAAAGTTCGGTAGGCAGAAGTTGGCATCAGACGACCGAGACGTTGGTGACCAACGGTCAGTCGGTTGTCTATTGGTTAGAAGCCATACGACGATTCAGTCCAAAGACACGATTCTTGCAGGCATCAAGTAGCGAAATTTTTGGTAAAGGCGGCAACCATCCGCTTTGTGAAGAAACGGCAATTGCTCCGATCAATCCCTACGGACTTTCTAAGTCGATTGCCCACGGTGTTGTGGTTAAGTATCGCGAGTGGTTTGGTTTGTTCCTGTGCAATGCGATTATGTTTAATCATGAATCACCCCGCAGAAGCACTTCCTTTGTATCGAGGAAGATTACCAACAGCGTTGCGCGAATCAAGCTTGGATTGCAAAAAGAATTGTTGTTGGGCAACCTGGAAGTCGTTCGGGACTGGGGATTTGCAGGCGATCACGTTGAAGCCCTGTGGAGAATGCTACAAATTCAGAACCCTGAAGACTTTGTCCTTGGAACGGGGCGAGCGTATTCGTTGCGGGATTTTGTGAAAGTTGCCTTTGAGTGTGTCGAGCTAGATTGGCAAAAGTATACGACTCAAGATCCTGATCTGTTTCGCCCGGCCGATGTTGAACGAGTGCAAGCGAATCCCGCTAAAGCTCGTTCGGTATTGGATTGGCGCCCTACCATTAGCTTTCGTGATTTGGTCAGCATGATGGTCAATCATGATCTTATGCTAATTCAGGCCGATATGGCGGCTGAATTGAGTATCGATCAGGTGCCAAAAGTTGATCAAGTCGATTCGAAACAAGAGGGCTAATCACTTGACCAATACGGCAGATCCGGATGGTTCATCCACGCAGACGGTAATTTTTACCGTGGTGACCAAGAATCACTTTCACTATGCAGTAGCGTTAGAGAAGAATGTTCGACGGTACAACCGGGATGCCAAGTTCGTCATTGTCGTAGCAGACTTGGACGATCCAACCATAGACGTTGGGCAATCGCCCCGGTGCGCGAGTTCTCCAGCTTTCGCGTCAGCAAGCGATAATCCATTGCCGTGGTTGGCACCACAGCATTGCCAGTGGAACGATGCTTTACGAAATCTGGATCATTGTCGAGTATTGCTTGCGGGCAGTGACGTCTGTGAATTTCCATTTCTACGGCTGGCATTTCAATACACCGCCTTGGAACTCACTTGTGCACTAAAGAGTCAAGCGGCTGGCTATTTTTTACGCCAAGGGTATTCCCGACTTCTGTATCTTGATGCGGACGTGCGAATCTTTTGTTCAACTGAAAAACTGCTAAGTGAATTGCATGATACAGGCGGCATCTTATTGACGCCGCACTATTTTCAAGCATTGCCCAGCGACGGGCGTTTTCCAAACAACATTGACATCTTGCGATGCGGGGCCTTCAACGCCGGGATCATTGGTTTCCAAGATCAGATGATCAATGCTGGCAAAGATCAATGCGGGTACGATCAAGTGATCTGTGGCAAGACGATCGAATTCGTTCGATGGTGGACCCAATGCTGCCAACACCAGTGTATTGTCGATCCACATGATGGAGTCTTTGTTGATCAGAAGTGGTTGGATCAGGCGCCTGCCTTGTTCCCAGAGACGCTGGTTTCGCGTGACCCGGGAATCAATGTGGGCTATTGGAATTTGCACGAACGCGACTTGAGTCTGGATCCGCAAACGGGCGCTCCAAAAGTGTTGTGCAAAGGCGTGACTAGTGATTTAAAAGCCTTCCACTTTAGTGGTGTGAACAGGGACGAGCCGGGTAAATTGTCTCGTCATCAGAATCGACACAAAGTCGCCAGAATGACCATTCTAGCCAATCTCTTACAAGACTATTTGGCTTCCCTGTGCGATGAAAGTGCCATCCACTATCAAAGCTTGCCGTATGGGTATTGTCAGCTTAATGATGGTACAGCAATGCAGGATGCCTGGCGAGAAGTTGTCAGGTTGCACTGTGACTTGCAGCTAAGTCCAAGTGGAAATCCGTTTCAGTTTTATGCTAATTCACAGGCGATCGATCGCCTACAACAAATGGTCAAGTCGATAGGCAATGGTCGTTTCCAATGGCGGTTGGATGGTATGCATAATCGCATTGCGACACTGCGGAAACGATTGGATCGACAACCACTTCGTCGTTTAGCGAAACTGTTGAAGAACGCATGGCGTCCGGCAGGGTAGGCGTCCGGCAGGGTAGGCGTCCGGCAGGGTAGGCGTCCGGCAGGGTAGGCGTCCGGCAGGGTAAGCGTCCAGCAGGGTAAGCAAACGGATCGGCACAGGGGGTTCGCTCAGTAGTCGCTCAGCGCCGGGGGCCGGCACAGCGGAGTTAGGCACAGCGGGGGTCGGCACAGCAGATAGGCAAGCACTGTGAATAAATCGGCCCAGCTGAAAACAGTAAGGCTCCGGATATTAGGTCGCCCGACCGCGGTTCTTTAATTCATCTCGCAGGCGAGCTGCAAGTTCGAACTGTTCGGTTTCCACAGCTTCGGCCAATTGTTCTTCCAAGGTCTTTCCAACTTCAAATCGGTTTCGCAGATCTTCGCGAATATCGACAAGTCGCTTAACCAATTCATCGTCGTTGAAATCTTCTTCAATTTCATAAGTGTCGTAGAAATCTGCGATCATTTTCAGACCAGCATTGATTTCTTCGATTGCCATCTCAGCATTTTCACCTTCGGAGACCCGTTGCAAAGCGAGTGACTGGGTCCGGTGAAAGATAACAAAAGGTCAATGTTGTTCGTGAGAATATGACCAATCTTGATTTGGCGAATGGCGCAAGCACGCGTCCATTAACGCCAAAGTATGATCCGCATCGCCAACGGCTCTGGCAAATTCTTTTAGTTGCATCCAGCAGATTCGGCGATGATAAAATTGAGCGAATTCACGATCCACTTCCATGCATTGATTAAAATCCAGTCGAAAGGGTTCATTTAAATCTTCAGTTTCAAGTGTTTGAATCCAATGCAAAATGCTTTGGCAATCATGAGGGGTTTGGCCGTCGGGGCGGCCAGAAGTTTCCATTTGTAGAAGCCCCATGTCGATTCGCAACTGAATGACCTCGCGCCCCTCGTGTTTCAAATGACGCGTTGTAACGACACCTGTATTGAAATTCCAATTATCTAGAATTCGGTCAATCGTTAGATCTTCGTCGCTCATTTTTTTCCTGTTTTGAATTTGCAGACAAATTAGAAGATGCCGCGTTCGAGTGCTGTTAGGGGGTGCGATCCGTCTGATGCGCCTTTTTCCAATGGATTGAATTGGTATTGAAAAAAAAGCAGGCTTCCCTGAAAAGTTGTTGTTACTACGCAATAACCTTCAGGAACGGAAGCCTGCCATGAAATTT
>Ga0209390_10000125_pt1 | contig 130986 bp, 80 predicted proteins | sample BON01_FD_187212 | JGI IMG/M metagenome (GOLD analysis project Ga0209390, IMG submission 187212) | Freshwater microbial communities from Lake Bonney liftoff mats and glacier meltwater in Antarctica - BON-01 (SPAdes) (version 2) | ecosystem: Environmental > Aquatic > Freshwater > Ice > Glacier...
AAATTTCATGGCAGGCTTCCGTTCCTGAAGGTTATTGCGTAGTAACAACAACTTTTCAGGGAAGCCTGCTTTTTTTTCAATACCAATTCAATCCATTGGAAAAAGGCGCATCAGACGGATCGCACCCTTTTTTGTCTTTTCTAGGGGCATGCCCCATCAACCTGCCGACGTCTGATAATCATCTCTATTTCAAAACTGAAGGTTCAGAACTGAAAATTCACAGCCGCTATTCCGAAAACGACTCCCTGGATCGCATCATGCATAAGCATTTTTTGGTTGCCATCGTTTTCATCTTGTCGGCAACCATCTGCCCGATCAGTTTCACCAACGGGCAGCCGCCAAGTCGATCTGGTTACGAAGTCAATTGGTATGACGAATTTACGGGTGCGGCGTTGGATACCTCGCTTTGGACGGCCGCAAATACCAATTCACCCACCAATAATTCGCTGCAAGATTACTTGCCCGAACAAGTTTCGGTGACCGGTGGGAACATGGTGATCACTTCCGAAAATCGACCGTCACGGGGCATGCAACATAGTAGCGGACTGATCAGCAGCAACACGTTACAGAAGTATGGACGATGGGACGTGCGTGCAAAGCTGCCGACATCGACAGGTATGTGGCCGGCGATTTGGTTACTGGCGGACGCACCTTGGCCCAGTCAAGGTGAAATTGACATCATGGAAAACCGAGGCAACCAACCGACGCTGACCAGCAGTTCATTTCACTTCGGGACGAATCCGCCGTTTGAGCACAACTACGTCATCAAAGAACAAACTTCAGTCCACGACGGGAGGGATGTAAATTATCACGATAGCTTTCACACGTATTCGGTCGAATGGGATCCCAATCAAATTCGATTTTATGTCGACGATGTTCAACTTCGTACCGTCTGGGCTGCCTACCATCCGGTTCATTCAAATCATCACCAATCACCGTTGGGGCAATCGCAGCTTACCAGTCTGAAGCATGAATCATAAATCGGTTAGGGATGCCAACCGCATGGGCGATAACCCCGATTTTGTGGGGACTCAGTCAACGTCGCGACGAAATGGCAATTCAGATCGACAGTGCTTCAGAATGAAGGCTAACCGGCACACCTTACCCAAGGTCCAAGCAGGTCCAAGCAAGGCCCGAGCCCTAAATATCCGTAATCTGTCGATTCAAATGGGCATCTTCTGGTTTTCGCTCCGATAGTTATCAAAAACCTAGATCAACGGTTACGTCGGAAGTTTCAGGGCCAACAAAGCAGAATTAAACGCCCTTAATCGCCAATTTAGTACACTAGACACCCTTTAAGATACTTGCAAAACTGAAGATCTCGGTTGGAAATCTCAGTTCAAATTGCTTGAAACGGCCCAAATCCAGGCCTTCGGAGTCACTAATCATGCTAAACGCAGCCCCAGAACCTTCGGAAAGCACTCAAGAATTCAAGCCCCAAACGGTCGAAACGACACCTCCCAAGGCCGATGGTCTGTCTGGCAGTTCCGGGCAAAATTTGTCATCCCAAGCGGACGCAACTGACGCGGTTACGTTGATTTTGAAGCAGGCTGGTCGCAGCGCTGACGAAGTCGCATCGCTGGCCACCTTGGACGCGGCTGACCGAGCAGCCGAGAATCAGTTTTCGGGCGACGCCCCAACCTTAACGTCGTTGTTCGACAATGCAAAGGCAACCGACTTTGATGCCGGTCGTTTCAGTCCTTCGCCTGAGGTCGCCCAGACCATGGCCGCCGGTTTAGAACTATTGATGCGGCGGAAGAAAGCGGGCAATCTGTTAGATCACGAGAAAATGCTGTTCCACGATGACACGCTCAAGGGACTGGCGGAAGTTGGGTTCTTTGGCTTGGCGATCCCCAAACAGTACGGCGGCAGTGGCGCCAAATTGGGCGACTTGGGACCACTTCTTCGCGCACTGACATTCATCCACCCCGACATGGCGGTGATGTTCGAGGTGCATAACTTCTTGGGCCCAGTCACCCCGATTTTGGATTTTGGTACCGAGGAACAAAAGAGCTATTACTTACCAAAAATGGCCAAGGGTGAATTGCTAGGTTCATTCGCATTGACAGAACCGGGTGTCGGTGCTGACCCATCCAAATTGGCTTTGACCGCGCGTCGGGATGGCGACCACTACCTTATCTCGGGTGTCAAATGGCCTATCACGAACGTGATTTACGGCGGCGTGTGTATTTTGGTTTTGAAGTTGGAAGGAGAAGACCTCGCTAAGGGGCGGGATTCAGGGATGCTGATTTTCGAGGTCCCAAAAGCTGATTCTGAACACTTCAAGATGGTCCGCAACAAGTTGACCGCGTTTGACTACCTTTGGAACGCTCGCTTTCGCTTGTCCAACTACAAGGTCCCGGTGGGACAGTTACTTGGCCCGCCTGGTAAAGGATTGGCGCAAGCATTTAGTTCTCTAGCCAAAGGACGTGGAGGCATTTGCGTCAATAGTGCGGCGAAAATCTTTAAGTTGCTGGCTCAAATTATTCTTGACCCCAGCAGTCCCATTCCAGGCGAAGGATTGCAGAAGAAATTTAACCCGGGTGGTTGGATTTCATTTCGAAATACGTTTGGTAAACCCATTGGAACCGCACCTCGGATCCGAACCTGGATGGGGCGAGCGGTCTGTCATGGCCTGGCCAGTCGATCGTTAGGCGATTTGTGTTTTCGTCTGGGTGCCAATGGTATCCGCGATGAAACCCTAGGCATGATTGCCAAAGTGTTCGCTACCAAGGCACTTCTGCAAACGGCAATCAACACGTACCAAATCTTGGGCGGTCGATCGGTGCACCAAGATGAAAAGCGTGCCACGGTCCGTCAGCACCAACGCGAACTTCGCGAAAGTGAATCGTCTGAATTAATCGCCAACTTTGTGGGCGAGAACATGCACGAATTCACGATTTGCACGGTCTATGAGGGGCCCAATCCGGTTTTGGCGGACGTTGGTGCTCCCAATGCAATGACTCGTGGAATTCGCGTCAAGTATCTTGAACCGATCGGCTTAGCAGAAGTCAGCGGCAAGTTTGGCCTGATGCAGAAGGCGCGGTTTGGATGGTTCATCGCCAGTCGCTTTGCCGGATCTTTCAATCCTTGGGTCGGATCTCTCGAAGGAATTAACAATCCTTTCCCCGAGAAGAATCGCCTAGTCCAGAAAGCGTTAAAACGAAATCGAGTCTTGGGTCGCGAAATCTTGTTGATCATCGCCAAGTACCAAAAAACGTTTATGGACCAGAGCTTTCTTTTGGGCGACGAAGGTGGCGTGTTTGACAAATTGTGCCATTCGTTGGCTTCATTAGTTTACGTGATGTCGCTGGACAAAGCGGACCAACAGTACATGAAAATCGCGACAACGTTGGACCTGGAGGCTGATCTGGTGATGGCCGGTAAGACTCGATCACCCAAGCTGCAGCAACAGTGGGCTGAGATTGGCGAAATGATTATGGACCCAAAATCGACTCTTTTCAACGACCTAATCGCGGACATCGAGGTCGATGACATTCCACTGGATCCGAGATTCATTGATCGCTTCATCTAGACAATCAACCCGTCTGGCCGATCCGCTGACAAACGGTGGAGCGGGCATCCAAGGGGGCAAAAGTTAGAACGTCCATTTGAATTTATTATTTGCTTGCCAGCAGCGACCCGTTTGCTTATCTAGAATTTGGAGAGTCGCGTCGAGGGCCAATTCGTTACGGATTGGCCCTTTTTTGTTTACTGGAAATCTGCGACCATTTTAGGGCAGAAGTTACTGGTGATAGAAATTTCCTGACGATCGTAGTTTTCGAGAAGAACCATGAGCAAACGCGGAAAAAATTTGGTGGTCGCGCAATCGGGTGGCCCAAGTTGTGTGATCAACAGCACATTACGGGGCATCATCGAAGCGGCTCGTGATCTGGATGCAATCGATCAAGTTTACGCAGCACACCACGGGATCGAAGGCGTCTTGAAGGAAGAACTGTTGAATCTTTCTGCCCAATCAGCGGAAGAAGTGGCGCTGCTGCGAGTCACCCCTGCGGCGGGATCGATTGGCACGTGTCGCTACAAACTTAAACCGCATCAGGACGAAGATTTTGCCCGAGTGGTCGAAGTGTTAAAGGCCCACGATGTCGGCTACTTCATCTACATTGGCGGCAATGATTCGATGGATACCGCTCATAAGATATCGATTATCGCAAAGGAACAGGGCTTGGATCTGGTGGTTGCGGGTGCGCCCAAAACGATCGACAATGACGTAGGCGATAGTGAATTCCAATTGATCGACCACACGCCTGGTTACGGTTCATGCGCAAAATACTGGATGCACGCTGTGCAGTATGCCGACCAAGAGAATGGCGGTTCCTTCCCAGCAGACCCGGTGTTGGTGTTACAAGCGATGGGCCGAAAAATTGGCTTCATCCCTGCTGCGGCGCGGCTAGCAGATCCACACCGCGAAATGCCTTTGCAAATTTACTTAGCAGAAAGCCCTTGTTCGCTTCAGCAAATGCATGAAAACGTAAACAAACAACTGCACCAAGATAGACGCTGCATCGTCGTGGTCAGTGAAGGGTTTGACGTGGGCGACATTGGCAAGGCTACCGATAGTTTCGGTCACACTCAATTCGGATCAAGCGAAACCTCGGTTGCCCAAACGGTTGTCAATTACTTGAACCAACAAGGGCTGTGTGTCAAAGGCAAGGCCAGGTTGAACATCCCTGGAACGGATCAACGAAATGCAATGGCTTACGCATCAACGGTCGACTTGGACGAAGCCTATCGCGCGGGTCAACAAGCGGTAAACTTGGTTGCCGGGGGTACCCATGGAATGATGTCGACCATCTTGCGTAATCCGGGCGATGTCTACAGCGTCCGCTACGACGCGGTCCCGCTAGAGAAAGTTGCCTTGAGCGAACGGACATTTCCAAGTTCTTGGATTTCACCCAATGGATTCGACGTCACCGACGACTTTATTCGCTACGTGCGGCCGCTGATCGGCGAAGAGATGCTAACCTTGCCAATGATCGACGGGCGCCAGCGAATGACTCGGTTCTCCCCCATTTTTGCGGAGAAACAATTGGCTAACTACGTTCCGCAAGCGGATCGGTAATCGACTGCGTTGCCGCTTGTCTTGAGTAGAACTTTGCTGGCGTTTTGGTTACATTTGCACTAGCCGTTGGGCTTTCGCCAACCCGGTCGCACTCAACTTCAGACTGCCAGCGTAACGGCATAACCGTTTTCCGTTGCGGTACGCAGATTGGGTTAGGCGCGACTGCATTGCGAAGCGGTTTTCCAGAACTTTCCGCATATTCGTTACGATTGGACGGACGATCCAATTGTTGACTTAGCATTATTGGACAAAATTTCTTCCCGTGAATTCTGGTGGCGTTCCGACATCTGTTACGAACCCATGACACAAATGCTCGAAAACAAGCGATCGATCGGGTTATGCGGTATCTTTTGTTAACGCGATTGTCACAGCTACCAGGATAGCCACCGGGCGCTGATTGCGATTTTCTTCAGACGCGACCATAATGCTGCCAACCGATGTTCAATCTGATGGACGTTTGACAACGCGATGTGAGAATAGCACTGCGTCGCCAAGCCTTGGCTTTGCAATGTAAAACTTGCAGACGTCTTCGGGAAAAGGCGTTATCGAAAAAAGGTGATACTGGAAAGTCGACCTGTCTAAGTCGACCACCATGACCAGAGAACCCAATTCAACGTCAACAGGCACTTGATCGACTCGACTGAGTCCGGACAAGTGACTTCCCGAATAAGCGACTTGCAGGCAATGTCCTTCGGAAACACGAACACGATACAAACTATCGAAACCAAACAACGTATCGAATAGGTTTGCTTACTTTTCTTACCCCCGCTGGTACTGCGTGGTCAGGCGAAAAACGCGAGATAAAAAATGCTTCTAGCAATAGGTTCCGCCGAGTGGCTAACTGGATTTTGGCTATTGTCGGTTGGTGTCGCTCTCGGGCTGATTTTACTGTTGGCGCTCTTAGCGGTATTCATTGTTGGATCGCGATTAGGCCTGGCAAAAGTCGCTGACTCGAAGAAACTGAATACGATCGTGGGCTCGGTTCTGAGCTTAGTATTCATTGGGATCGGTGCTTATATCTGGTTTTCAATGTCCGGTACGTCTGCCGACGGACAGACAGTGAATTCAAGTCCGTTCTTGGCGTTTCTGTTATTGGTGCCAACCGGATTGTTCTTGGGTTTTGGAGCGATCGGAATCTGCTCGTCACGGTCTCAAGAGCAGTTAAACGAATGGCTAACCGAAGGTATAAGTTTTTGGCTCTTGACGATCGCCAGCGGATTGTCCGTTTTCGCCTTGATCGGAATTGCCGGGCAACAAGTACCAACGATTCGCTTTGTGACGCAGCCCAATGCAATATTGCAAAGTGTCTTCCGACTTCCAAGCACTGGTGTGCAGGCAGAACGCAAGATCGAAATTAACCCCAGTCTGGAAGGCGATCAAGGTCTTCCGGTCAATGTTAACTTTTACGGCAGTGAATTGAAGCGTTTCACATTCCAATCTGATCAACGATTGGAATTTGCGACCCAGCCGATTACTGTCGACCTTGACCCCCAGAAGATTCTGGAATTACCAGCTTCGTCGGAACCGACTACGTACAATGGCAGTTCTCGTGAGGGAGCGATTCCCAAGGGTTTTGTCGAGAAACTGTACATTCGCAATATGGGCGACCGCCCGACTCAACTGTCTTTGATTCTAGAGACCCAACCCGAATTCCCTCAGGTGCGTTCGGTTTTCGTGGCGATGATTTGTACGCTGGCCAGCTTCGTTGTGATCCTGTTCCAATCAGTACTTTTGCCGAAAGAATCGGCCATCTCTTGGGCCACATTTAAGACGGAAACCAACCAGCCATTGTTCGCGATTTTGATAGCTGTGGGCGGGGTGTTCCTGGCGGCAGCGGTCTACATCCCGTACAACACGTTCGGCGAAGACATCAAAATGTACGTCACGACGGGTTGCCCTGTGATATTGCTGCTGTCTATTTTCTTTGCGGTATGGGCTTCCAGCAAAAGCGTTTCGGAAGAAATCGATGGCCGAACTGCCTTAACCGTGCTTGCCAAACCAATCAGCCGTCGTCAATTTCTGGTTGGGAAATCGTTGGGTATCGGCTGGACGGTTGGTATTATGTTCCTTTGCCTAGGACTTTGGTTCCTATTCCTGGTTTCCTACAAACCGATTTACGATGGTGTTGAATCGTCCAAAGGTGCTTTACCTTGGCAAGACGGGTTTGCGGAAATGGCAAAAGTGATACCCGCTTTGGTGCTAGGTTATATGGAAACCATGGTCTTCGTTTGCATCAGCGTCATGATTTCGACTCGTTTGCCAATCGTTTCCAACTTGATGATTTGCTTTGCGATCTACATCATGGGACACATCACCCCGTTGCTGCTGGAGAAAGAGGATTCTTTCCAAGGTGTTGCCGTAGTGGGTCAGACAATCTCGACCGTAATTCCGGTGTTGGAACACTTTGACGTGCGAGCCGCAATTGTTGGCGAAGTCGGTGTCCCGATGGTGTACTTAGGCTGGACACTTGTCTATTGCGTGCTGTACTGTTCGGTCGCGTTGCTGGTGGCTTTGATTCTTTTCGAAGACCGCGATCTTTCGTAACGCTCAAGAACCGATCCAACCGCCAGTCAAGCAATTCAAGTGTGCCCTGTTTAACCGGACGGTTGAGCAGTTGAAGACAAAAAGCCTCGATGGAAATCCTTCCCATCGAGGCTTTTTTTGTTTTTCAGAACCTGGCAATGTCGATCTGCCGCAATTTAGCAGGCCATTGGCTAGACTTGTAACTTCTAGACTTGTAACTTCTGGACTTGCACGCGTCTAAAATTGCACGCGTCTGGACTTGCACGCGTCTTTCCAGAAACCAGGCCTATTTTGCGTGATCATTCGGATGCAGCGCTAAGCTGCGCGACGGAAGTTCTCTTGTTTCGTAAACTGGTCGACAGAAACTAGTGCACCACGAGGGCCAAAGGGATCTTCGGTCCAAATGTGACTCTTGATCGAATCCAAGACTTGCTTGGCAACGACCAAAGCGCGATGACCATCACTGGCTGGGACGCTAGGTGCTACGCCATTTTGAATCGCTTTCACAAAATCTATTTGCTCATCCAAAATTGGATTGCTGGCAGGAACTTCCAATTCCGCCATTGGCAGTACTTGAGTGAACAATTGTTCGGTCAAGGTTTGCTTGGCTTCGTTCGAAAGTCGATTGTATTGGATCTGTTTTGCTTGAACATCATCCGGCACACACACTCGTTTTATTTTTCGTGTCGTCAAATTCGCCTCGACGTACCCGTTGGATCCGTACAACTTCAACGATCGATCGGCAACGAAGCTGCAACGGGACGCGTTCAGATTGGCAACGGTTCCGTTGGCGAACGTAATCCTGGCTTGAGCCATGTCTTCATTGTCACCAAAGACACTAACGCCCAATGCCTCGACTTTGGCAACCGGACTATCAACCAAATTCAACATTAGATCGATATCGTGGATCATCAAATCGAAAACGACTCCGATGTCCGTGGACCGTCCGGTAAAAAGACTGGTTCGTTGCATTTCCATGTAGCGAACACGCTGAATCTCTTGGCGAGCGGCGATAAAGGCTGGATTAAATCGCTCAACATGGCCAACTTGGACCACGCATTGATGCTGGGCGGCCAATTCAACAATCGCTTGACTTTGAGTCGTAGAAAAAGCGATCGGTTTTTCGATCAAGACATGTTTCTGATTTTCTAGCAGTTGTTTTGCGACGTCGAAGTGGGTTTTGGTTGGCGTTGCAATGATGGCGGCATCAATATTTTCCATCACTTGGGCTACGTCGGAATACGTCGGAACCGACCAAGCTTTAGCCATTGCTAATCGGTTGGAATCAACAGGATCCACAACACCTACCAATTGGACGTCTGGAATCTGTTGCACCAACTTGGCGTGAATTTTGCCTAAGTGACCTGCACCGACCACCGCAATTCTCAACTTACTCATGCCGCCTTACTCCTTTGGTCTCGTCCGCGGCCCTTGGTACCACCCAATTTGTGTTCAAGGAACAGGAACAAATGTTCAATTGCCGGGCACCACAAATCTTGCTGTTGCAAGGTAATTTTTGCGGTTTCAGTGCCTACCGGATCATGATAGAGCAGGCGGTAGGCCTCGCCCAATGCCCGAATTTCTGAGTTTGGAATGTTGTTTCGTCGCAGTGCGACTAAATTGACTTTCCGTGGACGCGATGGAATTCCATCACAAAGCATAAACGGTGGAGCATCTTGAATCACGCGTGACAGTCCCGCCACAAAACAAAACGATCCTACCGATACAAAGTGGTGCACCGCAACAACACCGCTGAAGGTAACGTTATCATGAATATGAACGTGACCCCCTAACATACAACCGTTGGCCATTGTAATGTTGCTTCCAACATTGCAATCGTGTGCCACGTGACAACCGGCCATGAAGTAGTTGTGATTACCGATACTGGTTAGGCCGATTTCTTTTTCCGTGCCACGATTGATCGTAATGCATTCGCGAAAGGTATTGTCGTCACCAATCTCAACACGAGTGGGTGTCCCTTTGTAGCTATGGTCTTGCGGCTCACCACCGATCACGCAGCCTGAAAAGATCTTGTTCCGCTGGCCGATGTAGGTATTACCTATAATTGTCACGTTGTTATGAATGACGGTATCGTCACCAATTTCAACATCGGGGCCAATCATGGTGAATGGACCAATTTCGACCCCGCGGCCAATTTTAGCGCGAGAATCGACATGGGCCAGCGGCGAGATCTTCGCCGCCCCTGTGCGTTCCACCCGGGTGTCATTAACTACCGTTCGAAATGGTATGGTAGGTTTCATACGATACGCCAGTCGTAAAAAGTGTTAGGCCGATTTCCGGACTTGTTCGGTTTGTATTTTTGCGTGCAGTAGTAGTTGTTGGGCCATCGCTGCATTTAGCCGATGTCCACTGCGATTGGCTACGATAGTGCCAATGATATCGAAAGGTACCAACATCAAATCACCCAGCACATCCAGGGTTTTATGCCGCACACATTCGTTGTCGTAGCGTAACCGATTATCGATCGGCCCCGATTCCCCGAAAACTAAGACTTCCTGATTAGTCACTTTCAAACCAACGCCCATCTTGCGTAACGCAGCGGCTTCGTTTTCCATCAAGAACGTTCGAGCCGGGGCTAGTTCTTCAGCAAAGGACTCTCGGGAATGGACATATAAAAACTCTTGGGTTCCGATCGCCGGATGAGCATATTCCAAGTGGTAGCGAATTTCTAATTGCCCACGCGGATTAGGAAATGCTTTGACCCAAGCGTTTTCGTCGCCCACCATCAAGTCTTCGGTGACAATCACCTGGGCGCGAAGTTCGCGTTGGGACACGGTGCCCACCGAAGTCAACAGACGAAGAAAACCTAAACTAGAACCGTCCAAGGCTGGAACTTCGGCACGATCGATTTCAACTGTGCAGTTATCGATTTGCAAACCCGCCATGGTGGCAAGCACGTGTTCGACCATATCCACAGTATCAGTGCCATTGACTAAGACGGTCCGCCGAGGGACATCGACCCGATGAGCAAACGTAGCTGGGATGCGAGTTTGACCAGGAACATCAACGCGTTGAAAGACGATACCAGCATTAGCTGGAGCCGGCACAAATCGCATTCGGACATTCAAGCCACTCCAGTAGCTGCGTCCGCAAATGTCGATCGGCGACTTGATTGTTTTTTGGTTTCTCAGGGGAGGATTCAAGCGAACTTCCAATGTCTGCTGAAACGAAATATATTTTTTTTTCAAGCTTGCTTTGATTCGAAATCCATTTCGTTCAAACGCGAAGCACGTCTAACATTGCAATCGACCTAACGATTGCCGTAGCAACCTAAAAATTGCCGTAGCAACCTAAAAATTGCCTTAGCAACCTAACGATTCATGGTCGCAGTCGCATTGTCCGCCTGCTGGGCACTGGCAGTTTTGGCCTGACCACCGCACATTTGAATAATCGAATCGGTGATGTTCCAATCAGGGCGACTGTAGACCACATTGGAATTCATACGATCCATAATGGACGAAGGATTGTCGGTCGTCATTGGCTTGGAATTGAAGTGAACAACGGTTGGAATACCGTAATGGTTTGCGTACTGAACCACTTTGGCTGTCACGTCTTGATAGACTTCGTAATAAATCGAAGCTTCTTTCTGGGAAAAGTCTCTAGCCTTCAAACGTTTCTGAACGTCTAGATTGGCTGTTTGATTAGCGATTTCAGATTCGCCTTGACGAAACAAGTCGCTCGATGGCGACATGCCACGTATCTCTTTCAGTTTGCCTACCAATGCCTCGCGTTGAACGGTTTGATTTTCATCAAATTGACGAATTTCCACCTTCAAGGCTTCTAAGCGATTGATGAAAGACGGATGAGCTTCGAAAACGGCTCCCATATCAATCACGGCAACTTTAATTTGAGCCTGGGTTGTAGAAACGCTCGATAGAACGCTTGAAAAGACAGCAAGAATCAATAACCCTGCAAAACGCATCTCGGCACTCCTTTGCGATATCTTCGTATTAGACGCCACACATCGTGGCCGCCAAATTAGCTGCGTTTGCCTTAAACAATGCTTGACTAAACAAACCACTGGGCAACGAAACTAACCATCCTTTCGATCAACAGCCTTCGAAATTATCGAAGTTCAAATGCCGCCGAACGACCGCAATCTGATCCATCAGATCACGAAACTATCGGATTCACGTTTCATTCCTTCGAAAGAAACGCACCGATTTCAAGTGACAAAGCCGTGAAGAAATTCCTCGTTAAGGAAACACCTTCGCGACGATTTCACACGATTGAACCTATCTGCTGTTAGGACCAAACCGGTACAACAGCGCAGGCCCGATTCTGACTGGATTTTACTTTTCCGTAAATAGCAAAATCATGGCTCGCGAAAAAATCGATCTTGTAAGTCGTCTGCCAACTGCCGGTACTTTCTACGCGAATCCACATGCAGGAAACCCAAAACCAAGACCGCGAAAAACAAACCTAACGTCCAAATAGACATCAAGTTCTGCTGTTGTGTCTTGGCATCAGCTTCTTTGGCTGTGGTTTCGGTTCCACCGATCGGAGTTGTCCCCGATGGTTCGCTTAGCATTTCAGGTTGTCGGCTGACACGAGATGCACCCACTTGTCCTGCCCCACCCGCTAAAATGTTTCCCAGACCATCGTCTTTTTTAACTGGCGAAAACAACTTTTGGTTGCTAGCCTGATATTTCTCGTAGGAATTTTCGGTGGGTAATTCAACGTTTGGATTCCACTTGTTGACTTGCTGTTGTTTGGCGAACATTTGTTCCCGTAACGCCAAATTTCGGTCCGCGGGCAACAAGACATTCCCTACAGCCAAACCTTCACCCGTTTGGCCAGGTTGAAATTGAGCTTGATCATTGGTGAACCGACCACGCAGCCAATTGCTGCTTTGTAAGCTATTATTCTGCAAGCTACTGTTTCGATTACCCAAAGCGTCGGCCCCTTGGTTTCCTAGCGCCGGCAGTTGGCTACGACCGTCAAACGCCGGCAACCCACCCGAACCCGGGTTGGCCGGGTTCTGCATCACGCCACTCACATTTCCATTGCCAGCCAAACCGTTTTGTGAATTGCCTTGAAATTGGCTAGCGTTTTGCTGAAACAGACTGCGATTGTCGCCACTGTTTCCTTGCAACCCCAATCCTGCCCCTAAACCGCTGTTCGTTGGCTGACCGTTATTGGCCGTCTGCCCGCCCGCAGGATTCCATGGACTGGGAACGCTGCCAGTCGACTGCACAGGTTCCGGTTGACCGTTGGAAAGTGGTGTCCGAGTGGGAAATGTTTCATTTGATGATCGGCGAGGCAATGGCGCAACTTCCGATGGGCCATTCGCCATTGCAGAAGGTAAATTATTCGCCGCAAAGTTCGCGTTATTGCCTGGCAAGTTGGTGCCCTGCGCGTTTACACCTTGGGCAGAACTGCCTTGCCGCTGCACCTGGGATTGCCCTAAAATCGGCTGAAGTGAGGCAGAATTATTGATTTCTCGGTTGGGGGCCTGGGCCCGGGCTTCTTGACTTTCGATGGCGGTTCTGGCGGCCGATCGCTGCTGCAATTGACTATTCTGCAAACGCGAAACGTCAGAAATCGTTGTATCTTCGCGCCGCTGTGGATCAAAGGGCTGTGGATCAAAGGGCTGTGGGTCAACGGGCTGTGGCAAGCCAGGTCGTTGCGACTGGCTACCCGCATCCAACACCGCACGATTCTCTAAACTACCCGCCATTCCAGCTTCTAGGCCGGCAGCTGACAAGTTACTGCCGCCCAAACCAGGATTTTGCGGTCGCGTGGAACCCTGCTGTAGCATCCGTTTAAGCGAATCCGGCTGTGATGGGTTCGCCAAAGATTGGGCCGGCATCAATGGGCTTGGCAAAATTGAAGCCGACGGGTCTGAAGCCGACGGGTCTGAAGCCGACGGGTCTGAAGCCGACGAGCCTGAAGCCGACTGGCCTGAAGCCGACTGGGTCTGGATCGCAAACGCTGGGTCGGCCTGTGCGATACCGGCCTGTCCCAAACCGGCCTGCGGCATTCCCGCTAAGGCTGGAGAAGCAGCAGGAAAGTTGGTCTCGCTACCAGCAGGCAATGGCCAACCCGAAGCGTTTGGTACCTGAGCAACGGGCAATTGGTTCGCTGGCCAAGCCATGGGCGGGCTTGGATTAGGCCCCGCAGGACCAAGCGAAGCCCCCGAATCATTCGAAGGCGAACCGATAACGGTCGGACTTAACGGGCCGTTGTTTAACGATTGTGGTTGACTGATTTGACTACACCAACAGATACACTGGGCATGGGAAACCAACCCCGTCGCGGCCCAAACAAAGGGACGCACCATGGCAGGTCCAAGTGAATCTAGCAGAGATAGCGATGCCTGCTTAAGGTGAACGGTCAATATTGCCAAAGCGAAACGGCAACCATCATTGGACGGTACCGCACATTCTAATTTCGATTGGACGGTTTGATATTCATCAAGTGCTGTCCCACTGGTTCTAAGCTGCGAATCAAATTTGCTGACCAAAGGAACAAGAGACTGTTGATCGGTTGGCAATGCCGCTTGTGCAAACGTGCCACTGCAGTTGAAGAATCCCAAAACTACCAAAACAAGAGTCGCCAATCCAAAATATGAACGGCGAACTGGCGTCAATCGACTTTTCTGATTCGAATCAAAAGCCACGGGGATTCCTCCAACAGATCTGACTACAAGATTGGCGTATGGTAGAGGGAAAAGGTAAAATGAGTAAATAGAGAACTATTTGCCGCCTCCCACCGCATGCAAGCAAGCCCAATCCTACCATTTTGAGCACAATAGGTAATGCAGGCAAAACGAATACTCCGCTTTGACGCCAGAATATCAAATTTCTAAGCCGCGAAGTTGGAATGACAGGGCCTGGCGCTGGTACTTACAGTCCTTGACTTCCACCATGACTCAGATTCAGCTGAAGTGGGCGTCAGTAACGTGACCTGCAAAATAAGAACTTGGTCGACATCGCAAGACGGTGCAAGGACGTTCCAGAACCTGCCCACGTCAGTCGTGGGTCGAACCTATATCGAAGATTCAGAAGAAAGACGCGACGATCAGCGATTCAGTTTCAAAGACGAGTTGGAAAAAAATTGCTAGATGGTGCACGATCGCCGTTGTAGCGTTGGCCATCGCGTGGACTGCTAGGCAAGGCTGGATCGACCTATCAAACCAACCGTTGGCTTGGCATACTTTCGCGTGGCAGTGGGTCCTTGTGGCCGTGGCACTCTACATGTTGGGAATGGCGCCAAGTTGGTTATTTTGGCACTTGATGCTGCAGCGATTCGGCCTGAGTACAACTTGGCAGGAGAGTTTTCAGGCATTTTACGCCAGCCAGTTAGGGAAATATGTTCCTGGCAAAGTAATGGTAATCGCGATCCGAACCGCGATGATCTGTGGTAAGTCCACTCAAAACTTACTGCAAGATTCCCAAGGTTCGCATCTCTGGATTGCCGTTTCGGCCACTGCCGTCATGGAGACGCTAACCTTTATTGCCGTGGGTGGCGCCATCGGAGCCATTTCTGGCGCCTACTTTTTCGCGGAACAGTGGTGGGTTGTGCCGCTAGCCACTTTGATAGCTTTCACGATAGCACTTCCGATTAGCCCTCCGATTTTTCGTATTTTGGTTCGCAGGCTACCGTTGGCCAGAAACTCGACTGCCAAAACGCTGATGCTAGAAAAATGGAATTGGGGTACGTACTTGGCCGGATGGTTGTTGATGCCTTTAGGCTGGTTACTGCTAGGCGGCAGCCTGTTTGCACTGTTTCAGTGCCTGCCACAAGAGGTCGTTACCTCCAGCGATTACCCCCGTGCTCTGGCTTGCGTCAGTTTGGCAAACGTCCTTGGCTTTGTTTCTCTGATTCCTGGCGGGTTCGGCGTGCGAGAAGTAATTATGTATCCGATCCTTGGCGAACGCTTCACGGCGGCTATCGTCTTGGTTGTTCTTTACCGCTTGGCTTCCCTGAGTGCCGAGATTTTGGCTGCTGGCATTGGATTCCTATTAAATCGTATTTCAAATCCAGTCGACCACGATCAGCCATTGGAAGAGTAATCACCAAACACTCGCAGCATTTGATCTGGGATTTGATCTAGTCGTTGATCGTTGCCTGACTTACGACTGGATCCAGGTTATAATGGAAGTTCGATCATCCACTGGCTGACTATCTTCACTGGTTCTTCCAACCGTTCCTTTTTCTGTCTCCACCGAACGAAGTCAATCATGAGTCAAGATTTTTCTGTGGTGATCCCGGTCTTAAATGAACAGGAAAGCCTGCGACAACTGTTCAGCGAAATCCAAGAAACGGCCTCTGAAATCGATTGCCAATGGGAAGTCATTTTCATCGACGATGGATCAACGGATGATTCGTGGAACGTGATCCAAGAACTAAGCCAGGAGCAAGAGACCGTTCATGGCCTGCAGTTCCGGCGAAATTTTGGCAAGGCGTCGGCCTTGTCCGCAGGAATCGCTCAGTCCCAGTACCCGCTTATTTTCACAATGGATGCTGACCTACAGGACAATCCCAAAGAATTGCCCACATTCCTGCAGCAGATTGACGCGGGATTCGATATCGTCAGTGGCTGGAAGGAAGTTCGCAACGATCCGTTAGGGAAAACACTTCCATCGAAAGTTTTCAATCGATTAGTTAGCTGGCTGACTGGATTGAAGTTACATGATCACAATTGCGGCTTCAAATGTTACCGACGAGAGGTGTTTTCGGAAATCAAACTTTATGGCGAATTGCATCGCTTCATTCCAGTACTTGGTGCCGACCGAGGTTTCAAGGTTTCGGAAGTCAGCGTCGACCATCGTTCGCGAAAACACGGCGTTAGCAAATACGGGTGGCGAAGAATCTATCGTGGACTTTTGGATCTGTTAACCGTAATTGTTCTCACCAACTACCGGCAACGCCCGCAGCACTTCATGGGCGCCTTGGGTGGGTGCAGCTTTTTGACAGGCACCCTAGGTCTTGGAATAATGGCGTGTTACTGGATCCTGAGACAATTCAGTGTGCTAGATCCACAGGTCTGGGAACCACTTCATCAGCGACCAATCGTACTTTATTCGTTGGGCGCTCTGTTGTTAGGTGCACAACTATTGGCGGTTGGCATATTGGCGGAATTGATCACCGCCCAGTCCGCCGGAACTTCAGCGACTTATTCCATTCGCCAGAGAACCTCGCCCAAGTCCTAAACCTTGCTCAAGTCCTAAACCTTGCTCAAGAAACCTTAGGCACGGGAAGTATCTTGGGTGCCTGAAACTTATCCTAAGAACTTCAACGGTGCAAAAGAAGCGCCCAGAATCGAATCGCTAGCGACGTTGAACCACTTTTCCAAGATGGTTGCATAAACTTGGCGATAGTCTGTGTGAAAACGAAGATCGCCATCAACCAAACTATCCAGTGCAGGATGATCGCCGTGGACGCCCGCTTGTAGCGCCCCCCCGGCAAGGAATACCGGGCCGGCGGTGCCATGATCGGTTCCTTGACTTGCATTTTGACGTACGCGTCGACCAAATTCTGAAAACGAAAACACTAGGACTCGTTTGTCGTTCCCCTGCGCGGTCAAGTCTTTCATCAACGCAGCAACCGCGTCACCCAATTGGGTCAGAAGACCTGCATGAGCGTCGGCTTGATTGGCATGAGTATCAAAACCATCCAACGTGACATAATACACAGCGGTTGGCATTTCTGCCGCGATCATTTTAGACACGGTCTGAAGTTTTTGCCCAAGTTGCGAACCTGGATACTCAACCGACGAAGCCTTCGCTTTGACAATTTCTTCAATCCGAGCCCCCGCCTTAAACGCGCTATCCGCGGTCGTTTGAATGAACTGCAGCAAACCATCATCAGAGGAGCGGAAAACCGCCGCTTCTTCTTCTACTAAACGCTTCAACTTCTGATTACCAAAAGTATTCAAGCGAAATCGTTCCAACGACTGGATCGAAGGAAACGCCGCATCTTGCGCTGCAAGTGCCAAAGGCTGCTTCTCTTCGCCCAAGTGGATTGCCGGGATATCCAATTTCTTCCCAAATTCTCCACCTAGCAACCGCCCCATCCATCCTTCGGGGATCCTACCCTTGGAACGGTGTGCGGTATGCCAAAGATCCATCGATTCAAAATGCGAACGATTTGGATTGTCGTATCCCACCCCCTGGATCACCGCTAATTGGTTCGAATCCAGCAAGGAAGAAAAACCAGACAGGGCAGGGTGGAACCCTACCTGATCATTGATTTTGTGAACCGCAGACTGGCCAATCGCCAAACTAAATCGATTCTTGTAATACTCCTGGTCTGCGTAAGGCACGACCGTATTCAATCCATCATTCCCCCCCGACAATTGGATTACAACCAAGACTTTTCCATCATTTCGCGGCGGCGCAAGCCAGCTAGTCTTGGCAAAAACATTAGGCACACCTTGAAAAAAACCAATTCCAGCGGCCGAACCTGCAGTCAAGTTTACAAATTGTCGCCGACTAATTTTCGAATTCATGATTACGCCAATTGAAATTCAGGAAGGGCAGCAAGCGCAAAAACCGTTTGCCTAACACGCTCAGATTTTGACACTCGGTCGTCCGACGCCAATACTCTTAACTTTGCCCACGATGATTTGGAAATGGGACTCGCTAAGAACAAGTCACTAAAGAACTCTAGCATCTGGTCGGTTGCGTTCACATCGTAATGCGCGACCAAACCAGCCAAATCCTCGTGTGCCAATTTCGTCTTGGAATCCGCCAAAACTTCACCCACCAAATTGATCCTACCCAACAACGTTGCTGAATTGATCCAAGTTCGGCCCCCCGGCCAGCCCTTGACGTTGGGTGGAAAAAAGGGCAATTGTCCCAAATCACGCATCATTTCGGACAAGCGAATAAAGTTGCCGGTCGCTTCTAGATTTCGATACAACCCAACACCCAACTCAACCGGCGAACGAATTTTCTTGCCGACCGATTCAAAAAAGAAATTGCTGGAAAGTATCGTTCGCACCGCATGACCGATATCAAAATTCGATTCTCTCAATTGCCCAGCCAAACGCTCCACCACCTCCTGCGGGCAATCCAAGTCCGTCACAAAATAATTGATCAGCCGACCGGCGATGAAATGGCTGGACGCTTTGTTTCCAATCACCAGCGACACTGCTTGGTCACCATCAAAGTCGCCAACATTGCCCAAGAACTGTTTGGTACCAAAATCGTGCTGATGTTGATTGAATCGAAATTTATCATTTCGAATTTCCCAACCGGTAAACGCTCTTGCCACCTGTTTAATGTCTTGCTCGGAATAATTCCCTAAGCCCATGCAGAACAGTTCCATCAATTCACGAGCATAATTTTCGTTTGGCCGAGTCTTTCGGTTTTCCTTGGAATCCAAATAGGTCAACATCGCAGGATCTTTTGAAATTGCCTGCACTAGAACTTCGAAACTTCCTAACGCATTGTTTCGAAGCATTTGATTCTGCGTCAACATCATCCGCACATCGTCAACCTTTTCGGCGCCGGTTGCGAAATGCCCATGCCAAAATAAAGTTGCCTTCTCCAGCAATTGAGCTTCGGATTTTACCATCCGGTACAACCAAATGTTCGGCAGTCGTTCCACTCCGCCACCTGCCAACGACTGGCGTTCCAAAGTTCGCATTTGCGACAGAAAATCAGGCGAATCTAACGCACCGAACAAACCTTCGACAACCTCGCCGGGCGCTTGCAGGGCGGCCGCTTGTAATTGAGCATAAGAGGCACCAAACCCGGCGCGACGAAACAAGTGCGACGCTAGTGCCCTGGTCCACGGCTTTTCTTTGCACGGTTCAAACGGTGACCAAGCTTCTGAGATCTTCATTTCCGGGTACCTTCCACCAATTCCTGATCCGCCGATACGTCATCAGATTGGGCTGGCGCCGCTTCCACCGGGAGATTAAAGTCCACTGCAAATTCCAGTTCTAATCGATCGTCCGATCGTAACAATTCCAACTTCAATTGTTTCACAAAATCAATCAAATTGATCAGCAGACCAATTTGGCTTGCCGCTGTTTCACGATCGTTTCCTTCTTCCAGCATATTGTTGGCAACCAACTGCTCTTTATTGGCGTTCAAGATGGTTTTCAACTGCGGCCCTTGCACTACAATGCTCGTATTAGAATCGGGAGAAACACTGGCCAAACCGCTCTTTGCCGAACGGACCAAATCGTCTGCCAGTTGCCGCGTACTTGAGACAAAGAACCACTGATCCGAAAACGCGATCGAAGGCGAGAAATTATAGTTAATAATCCCCTCGCCATACTTTCGGGTTCCCGCATCACCTTTGATTTCAGAATCGTCGGCAAATTCACTATCCTCGAAAACCAAATAGGTCGCCGAAATCACTTTGCCTCCCTCGATCAATTCACTCTCCATTTCCAATTGCGGATTGCCTTCCATCGCCAATTGTATGTTCAAGAAGCCTATCAGGCTTTGGTACGCAACCTTAAAACGTCGCTGGATTGTCCTCGAGTCCTTCAGGCGAAACACCAACGCAAATTCCGGCAATTTGATATCCGGTTGCGGAGTGGCGATCTGCGAATAATCTTGATTCCTAACTACAATTTGAACCCCCGGTTCAGTCGCTCCCAGAACCTCTTCGCCAAAGTCTAATCCGGAAAACAGCGTCGATAAAGTGCTATCTGCCTGGGCCAATTCTGACAAATGCTTCTCGTCAAACAATTCTTCTTTGCTAAGCCAAAGCTGCCCCACATCGCGAAACGTGGTGATATTTGCCAAAGCTTCGGGAAAAACCATCTCTTGAAAAACATCTCGTTGCTGCAGCGTACCAAAGAAGTATTGACGCTGGCTGGGCACTTGATCCTGCTGGAAAGGGGCACTGACTGTCAATTGAATCTGTTCCTCCTTGATCGCAATCGATCCACTTATGTGATCCGAAGTCTGTAAAGAATGAAGCAGTCCGCCGACTAACAATTCTTCCGCAATGTTCTCTGCTTTATCGCGAAATAGATCTCTCGCTAACCCGGAGTTTCGCACCGTTTCTAAATCCAGAAAGCCCCAGGCATCTTTAGATACGTTCCCGGCTTTCGTTTTTTGGAAAACAGAAGTAGCCAGTAGACTTTCACCACCATCGATCCAAAGATCGACCATCGATTTTGCCATATCCTTTTTGTTGGATACAAAGAGTCGATCTTCTAGTGGGATCAGAAACACTTGATTGTTCAAGGTGTAGGCGGTAACGTCACGATACCTGCCCGACTTCACCGCGTTCTTATCACTTAGATTGCCAAGCCGCACTAACCCTTCGCAAAGGTTTGCCAAACGCTTGGAATCACCAGAAACCAGCACCAATCCGATCGCATTTTGCTGCGAATCAAATCCAATTGACACTCCCTTGCCTGCCAGAACTTCCAACGATTCTTGCCACTCCATTCCGGTGTAGACTTGAAACATTCCCAGCCCAACGTTGAAGGCTGCGAATTGCGGCCCCTTCAATGCTTGTTGAACCGGCGGAAGGCCATCAATCTTCTGACGCAAGGGATGATCTAATAGCCGCTGTATGATTTTGCCTGGGGAAGTAACTTCCGCATACGCAATGGTATCTTTGGAAAACACTTCCGACGGATCGCGAAAACCATGCGAGTCCTGGGCCGACGACTCGGTCGTTTGATCGGTTGACGCTGCGGTGTCTTTGACGTCACCCGTCGACTGAGCGACCGATTCTTGAGCACCAACGTATGAAACGTGCGATACAACCGGGGCACTTGTGGCAGCCGCCAACCCAAACCCGCGTCCAGAAACCACCAGCATTAAGCCGGTGGCAAAAGTCGCAAACAGTATGACCGCGGACATTAACCTAACAGTCCGACTAAGTGACAGCAAAGCCAAGCGATGCAACGCACGGTTGTTCAACAACAATTTCGCACCCGCCTTGTTTGAGGGGCCAACCGCCAAGCAATCGCCGGCAAACCGAACCCAAGAACAGGGAATCTTAACCAAGTCAATCACAGACCATGGCATCCTAGAAGCGGGAACAGAATCTGAAGACACGGAATCTGAAGACACCGAATCTGGTGCGACGGAATCTGAAGACACGTCGGCCCAGAAAAATCGTTCTTGCAGGTATTGAGTCATTTTTGCTTCGCCATAGATTGTAGGTCCTGGGTCTTTCACTGCACTACCCTCCTGATTCAGCGTTGGTGCCGTTATTCCATTTAGAATTTGAGAAGTTACGCATTTTATATCTTAACACGTTCGGGGAATCGCTGACAACGAAACTTGATCGAATGGATTGATCGACAAGTCGTAGAAAGATTTCGTTGCCAGGCAAACGAGTCTTCACCCCGCATTTGAGTAATTCGCGTAAAAACAGCCTCGAACCCGAGGCCAAATACTTTCACACTTGAATTGCCCAGAATGGCCGCAAGCGTAGAGCGCACCATTGGCAGTCACCGATGGGCGTTAAGTCAGTGAACGTCTAGGCCGGCCCCATAACTAGGCCCCATGACCCGGCCCCATAACTAGGCCAGCCGATTTTTCAGAGGTTGCAAAGTCAACTCCGACGATTTCTAGTACAAACGCGGTTCAACGCTACCCGATCGACTGATACCGAGGGTAATTTAAGACGGCCAGTTCATTGCCGGGAGCATCAAACGGTGAACCCGGCAGCACCTGCGCTGCTAGATATTATGTTGCTGAATTGCACTTTCCAATAACCTGGAAATCAAAGGCAGCAGTTGCTTCTTACGACTGACCACACCATCCAATTGATAAAGCCGCTTTTCGATTCTTGGATAGTTGATCTCTTCCCATGAATCAAGTTCCTGGGACATCAACAACAAACTCCCATTGGAAACGATGTCCGTGATCAAGAGCGCGCTAAAATCTAAATTCCGCTCCCTGGTCATTGAGGCCAACGCTGCCATCAACTCCTTCTTTCGTCCCCAAAACAACTCGAATCCAATTTCTTCGATTTGCGATATAGAAAATCGAGTTCCATGCTCGACGAACTCTTTACAGTCTTCACGAACCACTTCGTCCGCCGAACTACTGCGAAGTGCCGAACCAATCTCGAAGAACTCTTTGGCGAATTCTTCAAATTCAATCTCGCAATTGCTTTGTAGCCATTTCAAGATATCGCGATCCACATCGGTGGTGGTCGGAGAACGCAAGAACAGGGTGTCAGAAATAATGCCCGACGCCATGCAAAGTGACATGCCAGACGAGGGTAACAAACCTGCGGCGCGAAATTGCCGAGCAACCAACGTACAGGTTGATCCAACCGGTTCATTAATAAAACGAATCGGCTGAGTCGATTTCAAACCGCCACCCAATCGATGATGGTCCAACACTTCAATGATATCGGCGTCTTCGGCTCCGAACACGGCCTGGCCCAGTTCGTTATGATCCACCAAAACTAATTTGGGTTTGGGAGGATTCACTAAATCGGATTTCGAAATAACGCCAACCAATTTGCCCGCATCATTTAGCACGGGGAACAGACGTTGCCCCAATCGCTCAACACTCTTGCGAACGTCGGCAATCGGCTGTTTGTCCGAAAGAATCATACAATCACGTTCGATTGCCGTAGCGATCGTCCTTGCCGATTTGATTCGCATCGTCGTTGTGGCGGTATCAAGAGGACTATTGATCACAGTCACGTTGTTGGTTTTCGCCAATTGAATTAGACCGGGCGAAAGTCGGAAGCCGCCACTAATCACCAACGCGCGAACACCCATTTCTAGGGCGGGCAATTGGATCGTAGGTCGATCTCCGCTGACCACTAGCAATTGTTCAGGCGGAAATTGTTTCAATCGATCGACAAAGCCCCCGGCACTCATCGCGCCAACGGTTACGATCATCGAGGACGAAATGTCAGGATCTACCGCATGCTGATAGGTCCCGTTCAAGACCTGGCAAATTTTAGACAGACTGGTGACGACTTGCCTTGATCGAATCAAATCAGAGTCACCTGCGAATACGATTTTCAGCAAATCCAGCAAAGAAAGCAAACCAACGAAATCACCAGCTTTGTTCAGGACCGGCATCGTCCCCACATTTTCGCGTTCCATTCGCTCAAAGACTTCGAAAAACACCTCGTCTTCCAAAGCAGTCACAGGATCCCGACGACACACTTCGTCGATTTCCGGTCGAACATCCATAATGATCTTGGGCAGCGACAAACCTGCGCGTTTCAACGCATATTCGGTTCGTTTGTTAGGCGGCCCGCAACATGCAGCAATCGCTTCCGGACGCGATGTTTTTTGCAGGTAGTCTGCGTAGGCAATCGCTGCGCAAATGGCGTCGGTGTCAGGATTGCGATGACCAAAAACAAAAACCGACATATATCCAAATTCCGAATCTTGCAAAAAACAAATGGTGCTTGGAATCCCTCAAATTTCAGGATTCAAATCTCTTGTACTTTTTCAATTTCCAGCCACAAGACCCAAACGCGAAATCAACTAAACCAAAAGTCCCGGTTAGGCCCCGATTAGACAAAGCACCAGCCAAACAGTGAAACACAGAAATCAAGTTCTCAAACTTCACCAACAAAGTCAACAATCTTCCCTGTTCGTGGGCAATTCGTTCAACCCGAAGGCCAAGTTCGAATCCTAAATCACCGCCCTCGAATCCCAAATCAATAACCACGTCCTCGCAAAATCAGCAAGCATTGGAGAACAACGACGCGATCGGCTGTCAATTTAAACTATTTCTTCGGCATTCACATGCGGTCAATGTGTTGTTTTCATCCCACAATTTGCCGAAGTATTCAATCTCAAGCCACTGCCCCCTTATCGATCGACACAACCGCAAAAATGTGAGTCCCGAAGTGAGTCCGATCCGAACTCCCAGGTCCAAGCCGTTGGTTCATTTGGTTATCGAAGTTCGAACTGACACCCAGCAACTTGTTTAAGTCAACAACCACCAAGCACAAAAAATTTGGAAACTTTGCCGGGCAAAAATCATGGTTTTCAGCGAAAAGATGGAATGGTGCCGGCAGTTACGATATAAAGGTTTCTTGGGGTAACGTTGTGAGATTTGCAAAAGAACGGTCCAGTGACTTCAGGGCCAAGTGACCCGAAGTCCACGATTTTGCTCTCCTGCTTCGAAACTTCTGCGGTACGGCCTGGTTAAGCAAAGCAAACTACAATCCGACCAGGCCAGGAGAACTTGGATTTCTGGCAAACTTTGAAATGCTGCCAACTGCGCGAGGGGCGTAAGTGAACTGGAACTTCAAGGGTTGCTAGATTTTGAGCCACAAGCCAATGACCCGGGGCCACAAGCCAATGACCCGGGGCCACAAGCCAAGAATTTTTGTCGACAGAATTTGGGAGCGAAGGAAACGGAGTGCTGACCATTTTTGCAAAATCTTGCCCATTCTCAATGAAAGCGTTTGCCTATCCATTCGATTCGGCGATGGACACCACGGCTATGCCCCAACGGAAAATTAAGGTTGGTAACCTGCACCAGGGTTGCGGGCCAACAGTAGACAACCCTCACCTGCGTGAAACCCGCCACAACCGACGCGCAGATTGCCGCGTGTGCTACGAAAACTGCGGTTCAGGATCCAACCAAAGCGTAGGATTGGGCCATTTCGCAACTTGCCCGCCGCTATTTCGGCTCGCAGGAATTCGGCTCGCAGGAATTCGGCTCGCAGGAATTCGGCTCGCAGGAATTCGGCTCGCAGGAATTTTTTGCTTCTGCGTTGGCTTCCAACATTGCCTGCTGCCACACTTGGCGATTGCTGCCGGCCACAGTGTCCAGGAAAACCCAGACCCATCTGCAGACCAACCCGCGTCCGAAGACACGACCACCGACCCCGACCAATTGTTTTACCAAGGTCGCTATGAGGCGGCGATGCGTGCGGCCATCGAACAGGACGCCAAAGCCGTTGGCTACAATTCTGATGAAGGTTGGTTGCTGCTGGCGATTCGTTGCCAGATGATGTTGGGACGTTATCCCGACGCCTTAGAAACCTATAGAATCGCGATCGAGAAGTTCCCTTACAGCATCCGCCATCGCTGGCAGGCGGTCGAGGTTTTTCGCTTTAACGACGATGCCCAAACAGCGAAGCAGAAGTTGCTTGAGATCGACAGTCTTCTGGACCGGCAAACTTGGCGTTTTCGTGATTTAGAAAATCAGTTGCAAATCGCCCAGTACTTTCTGGCGAACAACACCGTTGACGCCAAAGAAGTTTTGAAACGCTTCCTGACCCCTCTGAAACAAACAAATCCTCGCTTGCCCAGCATCTACTTTATGATTGGAAAATTGGGATTACAAAAAGGTGATTTCAAATTAGCCGCCGAAAACTTTCAAGAGGCAGTGAAGCTGGAGCCCAAGAATCCCGACGCATATTTTGGACTGGCGCAAGCCTTTCGTTCAAGCGACCCAGCACAAGTAAAATTGGCCCTTGAAACAACGTTGACTTTGAACCCGAACCACGTCGACGGTCTGTTGATGTTGATCGATCAACAGCTTAATGCAGAAGCTTATCCAGCAGCCAAAGTATTATTGGACCGAGTTCTAAAAATCAATCCAAATCAACCGATCGCTTGGGCCTACAAATCAGCCTTGGCTCATCTGGAGAATCAATTAGAGGATGAGGTTTCTGCCAGAGAACAGGCTTTGAAACATTGGCCAGGCAATCCAGCGGTGGACCATACGATTGGCCGAAAGTTATCCGAAAATTATCGTTTTCTAGAAGGCAGTCAATATCAACGCCGAGCTTTGATTTACGATGCGACCTATTTGCCGGCGAAGATGCAGCTGGCCCACGACTTGCTTCGGTTGGGGCAGGAACTGGAGGGCTGGAAGTTGGCAGATGAGGTATTTGATGCGGATCAATACTCAGTCGCAGCGCATAATCTACTGACGCTTCGCGACAATCTTACCAAGTTTACCACCATCCAGTCGGGCGGATTCGTGGTTCGGATGGATCGCAAGGAAGCCCAATTGTATGGCGATCAGGTCCTTGATTTGTTAGCCGCTGCCCAATCGGTCTTGGCAACCAAATATGAAACCCAATTACAAACGCCAATCTTTGTTGAAATTTTCTCCAAGCAACAGGACTTTGCTATCCGCACGTTCGGGGTGCCTGGCGGCGATGGTTATCTGGGTGTCTGCTTTGGACGAGTGGTGACGATGAATAGCCCGGCGGCTCAAGGGGCGAATCTAACGAACTGGCGGTCGATTTTGTGGCATGAATTTTGCCACGTGGTGACACTTCAGAAAACCGAAAACAAAATGCCTCGCTGGTTAAGCGAGGGGATTTCCGTTTACGAAGAACACCAGCGTAACCCAGCCTGGGGACAATCTATCAATCCAACTTTCCGCAAATTTCTGCTGGAGGAATTGACTCCGGTAAGTCGATTAAGCGGAGCGTTCCTAAACGCCAAGACGCCGATGCATATTCAGTTTGCCTACTACGAGAGTTATTTGGTAGTGCAGTACATTGTGGAAAAATATGGCCACCCAGCTTTGCTGAAAGTTCTGGATGAATTGAAGTTGGGGTTGCCGATCAACGCCGCCCTGAGTCGTCACGTGGCGCCCATCGAATTTCTAGATCGCGATTTCGAAAACTATGTTTTGCAGCGGGCAAAAGAATTCGCGGTCGATGCGGATTGGACATCGCCTAGTTTAGTTGACCCATCGCTTGAAGCGCTTAAGCAGTTCAACCTGGACCATCCCAATAGTGTGCCTGGCCTGATGTACGAAGCGGCCGCGTTGATCCAGGCCAAGGAATTTGTGGCTGCACAGCCGTTGCTGTTGCAGGTGATCCAACTGGCGCCCGAAGTCGCCAATGATGCCAGAGAGCAGCTGGCTCTCTGTTATAAGAACCTCGAGCGTTTTGCTGACGAACGAGAGACTCTTTTGAGTCTCAGCCAACGTAACGCAGATTCGGTGGAAGTCTTCACTCGCTTGCTTGAATTGTCGACCGCTGCCGAAGATTGGCAGGCTACCAAAACCATGGCTGACCGATTGATTGGTCTTAATCCGTTGATCCCCACAGCCCACCGGTACTTGGCGTTGGCTGCCGAGAAAACAAACGATTACCAAATGACGATTCGTGGACTTTGTGCCTTGGCCATTCTGAACCCAATTGACCCGGCCGACCTTCACTTTCGCTTGGCTACCGCGTACTGGAAGACGGGACAGCGGCAACAGGCAAAAAGGAACGTTTTGATTGCCTTGGAGAATGCACCTCGTTTTCGCCAGGCCCACAGCCTTTTCCAAGAGATCATCGCTGCGGATTCTATCGAAAATGTAGAATCCAATTCACAAAACGGCACGGCTTCTTCGTTGGTGATACCGCCACTTGACGCGCCGCCCCAACCCAAACCACCGGTAACCCACGATTACGATCTTGGACTGCATCTGCCTGTGATTTTGATGCCTAAGATTTCATGGCGTCCAGTGGGCTTGGCTAACCTGCAATGCGGGTCTGCCAAGTTAACTTGCGTTGCAGACAACACAAATTTCCAACGGCTTCCATCACAAGACGCAGGTTGCCTTGCTCGGGCAATCTCATACGCGGAAGGATTTTGCTAATGATTCGTAACTCTTGGATCATTCTGACGGCGTTCAGCTTATCGTTGATCGTTGGCATCACGCTTGCAGCTTGGCAAGGCGTTCAAGATCCGTTTCCCGGCTGGAGTCGTGGAAGGTTCCAGCAACCCCGGAACTATGACGATCGTGCGGGGGTGCCCAAATGGGAGAACGATGAACAATTCAAGAAAGACGTTTTCACGTTCGCGCGGGTCCAATACGATTCGGCATACGGAGGCAGAGGGTGGGGCAGTCGTGGGCAAGGTCGAGGCGGGAAATGGCGGACCGATTACCCCGACGCTGACCTTAATCTCTCGTATCGCTTAAAAGAGTTAACCTCGTTAGAGGTTGATCCAGACGGTGTGGTCGTTCGCTTGACCGATCCAGAGTTGTTCGATTATCCGTTCATCTATTTGATCGAACCTGGCAACATGCTGCTTAGCGAAGATGAAGTCACAGCCCTTCGCCAGTACTTATTGAAGGGCGGCTTTCTGATGGTGGACGATTTTTGGGGCGAAGATGAATGGGACAATTTCTATCGCGAAATTAAACGAGTCTTTCCCGAACGCGAGCCGCAGGAAATTCCGATTGAACACGAAATTTTTCACATCGTTTATGATATCGACGAAAAACCTATGGTGCCAAGCGTTCACGCGTTTTTGAACGGCTACCGAACCGAACGCTACGATGCAGTCGAAGCTCATTACCGAGCGATCTTTGATGATAACGGTCAAATCATGGCGTTTATTTGTCACAACACTGACTTGGGTGATGGCTGGGAACGCGAGGGAGTGGACGAACGTTACTTTCACGAATTTTCGGAAAAATTCGCATATCCCCTCGGGATCAATATTGTGACCTATGCGATGACTCATTGATGCTAGAGCCCACAACCACCTTCAAGAATCCGGCCAAACGCAACCCATTGAATCTCCACCTTCGCCTTAGCAAGCATGGACGAGAACTGAAAACGATCAACGGCCTGCACCCAAAGCCTAGGCAACTTCCGCAAGAGTTCCAAAACGCGAAACGTTGACATTACAAGACAACACTCTAAAACTCATGATCTCTCCAACCCATCCGTCCTCACGTTGATCACATCCGAACACTATCTTCAGCAACTTACAGGAACTGCAACTCGTGGAAAGCACCTTTACTGATTTCGAACGGGAACAACTGGCCGTCAAACAGATTCGGGATGGGCGAGGACAGATCTTCGAACAATTATCCAAGGTCATTATCGGCCAAGATCAAGTGATCGAACAATTGTTAATTAGTCTCTTCGCTGGCGGAAACTGCCTACTAACAGGGGCCCCGGGTTTAGCCAAAACACTGCTTGTTCGCTCCATCGCACAGGTCTTTGACCTAAAGTTTCAGCGTATCCAATTCACTCCCGATCTCATGCCGGCCGACATTACTGGCACGGAAATTTTGCAAGAGTCGGCTGAAGGTCGCAGGCAAATGCAGTTCATTAAGGGCCCCATCTTTGGCAACGTCATTCTTGCTGACGAAATCAATCGAACGCCACCAAAGACTCAGTCGGCACTATTGGAAGCGATGCAAGAGCATCAAGTAACGGTCGCCGGAGTACGCTATACGCTGGATGAACCGTTCTTTGTGCTGGCGACTCAGAATCCCATCGAAATGGAGGGAACGTACGCCTTGCCTGAAGCCCAGTTGGATCGCTTCATGTTCAATATCCAAATCGATTATCTGTCCCAAGATGATGAAGTCAAAGTCGTCCAGCAGACCACCGCGAATCATAAACCCGTGATTCAACAGTTGTTTTCATCGGACGATGTGAAGAGTTTCCATCACACGGTTCGCAAAGTCCCCATCGCAGAAAATTTAGTTCGTTATGCGGTGGCACTTGCCGATGCCAGCCGCCCTAACCGAGACGGAGCCCCCGATTTTATTAACCAGTTTGTCAATTGGGGAGCCGGACTTCGAGCGGCTCAGAATTTGGTACTCGGATCCAAAGCCCGGGCACTGTTGCTTGGCCGTTCGTATGTCAACGCCGAAGATATTGCTGCATTGGCGGCCCCAACGCTGCGGCACAGAATCCTACCCAGTTACCGGGCTGAAGCCGAAGGAATCACTGTCGAAGTCTTGATTCAAAAATTGCTGAAACATGTCAAAGTTCCTACCGTCTAAATTGGTTTGATGAGGGCCAGCGTGAAGATGGAATCTACGAACAATGTTTCATTTTAAACCTAACCTGATACCTGAATGGAATGTCGATCCAAATGAGTGATCCGATTGTGGATAACTTGACCAGCCCCAATCAAGCCGCTGCTTCCCAGGCAGCGTCAGCGGGTCGTTCGTTCGATGCCCTTTCATCCAAGAGCCTGTCTCCGGAGGCCATCATCCGGATCAAGAATCTTGAACTTCGCGCCAAGGTTGTGGTTGAAGGCTTTATGTCCGGACTGCATCGCAGTCCCTACCACGGTTTTTCAGTGGAATTCACGGACTACCGTCAATATTCACCTGGGGACGATTTACGATATTTAGATTGGAAACTTCTAGCACGAGGGGATCGGAAGTACATCAAACGATTCGAAGACGAAACCAACCTGCGCTGCTATCTCTTGGTAGATTTTAGTCGATCCATGAGTTTCCAAAGTCAAAGCTACAGCAAGATTCAGTACACCACCACGGTCGCCGCCACTCTGGCTTACTTTTTGAATCGGCAACGCGATGCGGTCGGTCTGCTGACATTTGAAGAGAAAATTTTGGAAGTGATTCCGCCTCGGTTTCGCACCGGTCACTTACGACGTTTGATGATGGGATTGGAAAGGTCAACCGTTGGAAAGTCGACAAATCTATCGGCACCCTTACAACAAGTTGCTTCCACGGTAAGAAAACGCGGGCTGGTGGTTTTACTTTCGGATTTCCTGACGCCAATCGAGAATTTGCAGAAAGACTTGGGCTACCTACGTTCGCAAGGTCACGACGTCATTGTCCTGCGGATATTAGATCCCGCCGAAGTGACTTTCCCATTCGACAAAGCGCAAACATTTGAAGACTTAGAAACAGGGAAGCAACTTTTCATTGACCCCGAAACGGCAAGGCAGCAGTATCAACAACGCTTTAGCGAACACCAGCTTCAAATACAAAAAACATGCGAAAAGTTAGGTGTAAACTTCTTCCAAATCACAACCGATCAACCGTGCGATCAGGCACTGTTTGACCTAATCCAAGTCCGGAAATTGACCGGTCAAGTGGCTTCGAATCGGACTTCGCGGAACGCGGCGTCGCTTGGGGGCATTCAATGAGCGTTCTAGCTTGGCTGTTTGGATTGGGGATCCTCTCGATTGCGTTCCCCCTGTTTTTCCATCTGATTCGACGTCGCCCACAAGGTGAAATGACCTTCAGTTCGCTGATGTTTCTTCGCTCCACTCCACCGCGAGTCTCGCGCAAAAGTCGACTTGAAAATCTGCTTTTACTGTTACTCCGGTGCCTGGCGATTGCCTTGATCGCAGCGGCATTTATGCGGCCTTATTTCAGCGATTCGGGCACTCTGTCTGTCAATGATATAGCTGCTCGAAGAATTGTGATCTTGGTCGATCGAAGCGCAAGCATGCAAAGAAGTGGTTTATGGGAACAGGCGCAAAAAAATGTCAAGCTGGTAGTTGAAGGCCTGGATGATCGTGACGAATTTGCCATCTATCTGTTTGATGACAAAGTCGACGTCCTGGTCGATTTCCCTTCACTGGGCACAACCGATGTCTCGAATTCAGGGATCGCCGGAGGTGAGATCAATTCGCCCAGCAGGGGGATGGCTAACCGTGCCAGTGCCATGGAACAACGCTTGCGCGAAACTGCTCCCAGTTGGCGTTTGTCCAACATCGGGTCTGCGTTGACGACCACAGCCCAATCATTGATCACTTGGCGAGACGCTCAGGCGTTAGAAGAAGCACGCCAAGATACAAAATTGCAAATCGTATTGATCAGTGATTTACAAAAAACTGACGATCTTCAATCGATTCAATCCTTCCAATGGCCCGAGGAGGTTTTCGTTGACTTGAAACTGTTATCACCTGCTTCATTCGACAATGCAACCGTTCAAATACTGCAGTCCAAAGGCGATGATGATTCGTTGGAAACAGCACAGAGCCCTAGTCGGCGGATTCGGGTCACCAACAGTCAGGCGTCCCAGTCCGGGCAATATATTGTTAATTGGTTTCGAGGAGCGAAAGAAAATGCTCAATCGCTATCGAATTCTTCGACGCCAGGTTCAGCAGATACTCAATCGCGTGTTCCTACCCAAGGCGAAATCCCTTTTTTCGTACCGCCAGGATCCAGTCGAATCTTACCTTTGCCAGACTTCGCTGCCCGCGGTGGAAACCGCTTCGAATTGGTGGGCGACACTCATCCGTATGACAATACTTTTTACGTCGTACCCGAAACACCGAGAACACTTCAGTTACTATTCGTCGGCCCAGACAATGCTGACGATCCTGAATCGAAATTGTTCTATTTAAAACGGGCAATACCGGAAACGGAAAACCTAAAGGTTCGCGTTCAATCGATTGATGCCACTACGTCCAAAAACCTCTTGTCTGAAGTTGACTTCGGAACGCCAACACCGCTTGAATCAATCGCTCAAGCACCTGAAAATTTTGAGAACTTAAAACCCTCTTTGATCGTAATTTCTTCTCCGCTGGACCTTCAACAACAAGCGGAAGTTTCCAAATTTGTGGAAAAAGGTGGCGTGGTTCTGTTGGTGATCGACGATTCCGCCAAAGTGACATCACTGGCAAAAATGGCTGGCCTTCAGGTCGCTGTCGATGAAGAAGCCCAGCCGCTTGAGGATGCTGATACTGCAGATTCCAAAAGAAACTATTCAATGTGGGTCGACTTAAAGTTCAATCATTGGATCCTGCAGCCTTTTGCCAACCCCAAGTACAACGACTTCACGAAAATTCGCTTTTGGCAGCATCCCAAGTTGCCGCCATTCGCCGACCTAACGAACATTCAGATGATCGCAAGTTTTGATGACAACAGCCCTGCAATTTGGCAACATCAATTCCCTGACCCAAACAGTTTGGGGGCATTGGTTGTCATGGCAAGCGGCTGGCAACCGTCGACAAGTCAGTTTGCATTATCAAGTAAGTTTGTGCCGTTCCTTGGCAACTTGGTGCAACAGGCCGATCGCTTTCCCAAGTTGGGCAGTGGCTACCTTGTGGGACAGCCGATTTCCGTTCCCTCATTGGGACCCGATGGGCGAGCATTGGAAGATGCGATCGTTGTTACCAATCCTGACGGATCGACTTTGAATTTGGAGCCCGGCACGTTAATCGACAGCCAATACCCTGACACAAACTTGCCTGGCATCTACAAAATTGCTGCCGGTGGCAACAATTTTCAGTTTGCTGTGAATCTAGATCGCAGAGAGAGCGAATCTGCGATGATAAACCTTGATCAATTTTCGGCGTTTAACGTTCCACTTGGCTTTCATTCGACGGCTGTCGAAGAATTAGGTCAGTTGCAACAATTGAAGGATGTTCAATTGGAAGACCAACAAAAAGTGTGGAAATGGTTGATTGTTTCAGCCATTGTTTTACTGACCATCGAAGCGATTGTCGCTGCAATCACCGCTAGAAAACCGCTCGCGATCGTGACCTAACGCTCCAAATTGAAACCTTCCCCTGAATTGAATCGTCAACTTCGGCCAATGCAGTAGCGCTTTGAATATCACTTGATCGTTATTTTTTGTGGATCGCATCATTTCACAACGGAAACTCACCCCCATGGACGAAACACTATTCCAACAATTTCGCCCGGTTATCAAACGCCTGGTGTGGCGTCGTGTTTGTTTCGTATTGGCGACGCTTTGGCTTTTGTCAGCGTTCCTAATCTGGCTTGCGGTCCGTTTGGATCTATGGACTTCGCTTTCGTTGGTAAACGCAATCTTCTTTATCGGGCCTGGCATACTATTGGCTTCCGTGGGCGCTGTGGTGCTAACCGTTCGAAACAGTCCTGCACTGACATCGATCGCAACAATGATTGAGCGGAAATTTCCTAACTTAGATTCGACATTGCTAACCGCCATCGAGCAACGTCCCGACCAATTCAGTCAATACGGTTTTATGCAACAAGAAGTGATGCGGCAAGCCTTTACCCACAGTCTAGGAAATCGTTGGGCCGACATCGTACCACTATGGCAATTGGCGGTCACACCGACGTTGACATTGGCAATGCTGGGCCTATTGGCCATGGTGATCATTGTTGGTTTTGGTCGACCCATCACGCCCCAAAGTACTCCGAAATCATTTTCTGAAACCGTGATCAACTCGTCCGATTTGCGAATCACAATCGAACCAGGTTCCACGGAAATCGAGCGGGGCACGGGACTCCTGATTTTGGCACGATTTGATGGTTCGATCCCAAACGATGCAACCTTAATGGTTCATCGCCTTGAAGAAGAATCACGGTCAATGCCGATGCAAAAAAGCTTGGACGATCCTATCTTTGGGATGCGTATCCCATCGGTAACCCAGGCTTTGACCTATCAGGTTCAATATGCGGATAAGATTACGGATACGTTTGAGGTTTCGGTATTCGATTTTCCGGATTTGATACGGGGCGATGCGATGCTAAATTTCCCTCACTATACACAAACGTCAGCAAAGTACGTTCAAAACATTAGCCGTTTGTCGGCGGTCCAAGGCACTTCGATTGACTTGACCTTCTACACCAACAAACCACTCAAATCGGCCACACTTGTTTCTGTGCCTGACCGACTTAAGCAAGGCACGGAACCTTTGTTGGATCCACTGGATATTCAACAGAATCAAATATCTTATCATTTGGTGCCTGACACCATCGACCCAAAGAAATTTTCCACCACACTGATATTGGATCGATCCCTCAAGTTGGAACTATTGCTAGAGGACAACGATGGGCGGCAGAATCGATTTGCACCCCGATTTTCGTTCACTGCATTAGAGAATCGCCCGCCAGACTTGAAAATCGTGCTTCCAGCGAAAGATTTAGAAGTGTCCGCACTTGAAGAATTGCAACTAGTTGCTACTGCCTGGGACGATTTTGGAATGCCACAAATTGGGCTAACCTTTTCAATCGCCGGCGAACCGGAGAGTGAAATCACTTTAGCCAATCAAATCAATGGGAAAACCAAAACTCAAGTAGATTACCTGCTGGCGATGGAAAACCTTGGTGCCCAACCTGACCAATTGGTTTCCTATTACTTTTGGGCCGAGGATTTGGGGCCGGATGGAAAAACTAGACGAATTGCAAGCGACCTGTACTTCGCCGAAGTGCGGCGGTTTGACGAAATTTTTCGCCAAGGTCAGCAACCAACCGCTCAACAAATGCAGCAACAGCAACAGCAACAAGGGCCACCGGGCGGTGGCGCTCAGCAGGCGAGTCAACTTGCCGATTTGCAAAAAGAAATCATGGCGGCAACTTGGAAGTTAATCCGTCGCGAAACACTTTCTAGTGTAAGCCAAAATTTCAATTCGGATGTCGAAGTAATTAGCCAGTCACAACAAACTGCCTTAGATCAACTTCAAGAAGTTGAAGCGGAATTCCAGGAGGCAAAATCCAAAGCGCTGGCCCAAACCGCTGGGCAACAAATGCTTGAAGCGATTGAACAATTGACCGCAGCGGCCACCCACAAATCGACAACCGATTTAAAGACGGCGTTGTCGAAAGAACAGGCTGCTTACCAGAGTCTACTTGGTCTGCGCAGCAACGAAATGGATGTGGTACAGCAGCAACAGCAACAACCGTCACAAGGCCAGCAAGGGCAGGCAGGAAATCGGTCTCAACAGCAAATGCAACAGTTAGATCTAACCGACGATACCAATCGCTACGAGGAACAAAGCCAGGCCCAAGCCGAGTCGCCTGCGGTGCAACAGCAGCAAGAGGATCGACAAGTTTTAAGCCGCTTGAAAGAACTGGCACAACGCCAAGATGATTTGAATCAACGGGTAAAAGAACTGCAATCAGCGTTGGAAGAAGCCGAAGCTAACGAAGAGAAAGACGAGATTCAACGGCGACTAAAATCCTTGCAAGAACAACAGCAAGAGATGCTCCGCGATTCTGATGAGCTGCTAGAACGGATGCAGTCAGAAGAAAATCAACAACGCATGTCACAGGAAGCCAGTCAACTGGAGGACGCCCGACAGAACCTACAAGAATCGGCCGATTCACTGGAAAGCGGCCAGGTTTCACGGGCCGCCGCTGAAGGCACGCGTGCCCAGCGTGACTTGGAAGACTTGCTAGACGAATTCCAAAACCGAACGGCAGGCCAGTTCGACCAAGAGATGCAAGAGTTGCGAAACGAAGTTCGAGATATCGAACGGCAGCAACAGGAGATTGACAAACAGCTTTCCGAGCCCAGCGAATCAACGCAACCAAGCCAGCCGACATTACAAGATGCAGCACCCGATCTTGATTTACAAAAACAATTGGATCAACAAAAGCAACGGGTTGAAGAACTACGGGAACAAATTCAAGAAACGGTGGAGCAAGCTGAAGCCTTTGAACCACTGTTGGCACAAGAGTTGTATGACACGTATCGGAAATCCGAAGTCGACCGACCCGATCTAGATCTTGAAGCTGCCAGTCGCGCGTTACAACGCGGGTGGAATAGCGAAGCAGCGTTGAATTCGCGGGAGGCCAGTTTAGGAATCCAGCAACTCAAGGAAGGTGTAGAAGAGGCTGCCCAAAGGGTTTTAGGTGACGAAACTCGGGCCCTTCGCCAGGCCCAACGAACATTGAACGATCTGAACCAACAGATCGATGAAGAACTCGATGCGAATCGCCCTCGACCCAACGACAGCGATCAGCCGGAATCCGATTCAGGGGCCCCAGCACTACCAAATTCGAATCCAGATCCACGAACTGAACCCGGCCAAGAATCCGGTCAAGCCCAGGATAACAGTGATCCTCAACCCAATACCGACCAAACAAACCGACCGAAATCTGAACAGGAACCACAGTCACAAGATAGTGCGGGACAGCCGGGTGAGGGACAGCCTGGCGGGCAAGGCAGTTCGAGCCCAAATGCACCTTCGGCGTCTGGGGAAAACCCACCTGGCGAGCCGAACCCGAATGAGGGTCGCGGGCAAGGAAGCGGCGGGCAAGGAAGCGGCGGGCAGGGGAATGGTGGGCAGGGGAATGGTGGCCAAGAGCGCGACCAATCCAGGCCCGACCAAACGCCAAGTTTGCAAAGCTTGGATGATGCTCCAGCGAACCTTGAAAACCAAGGCAATGGTGGGCGTTTTTCGCCTCAGATGAATCAGGGTGACGGCAATATCCCGATGCGCTCTCCCATTTCAGGTGACGATTATCGGCAGTGGTCTGACGGACTTCGGGATGTCGAGGAAATGATCGCCGATCCAGAACTTCGCGCCCAAGCCGCTCGTATCAGGCAAGAGGCGAGGGCGATTCGCGAGGACATCAAACGGCATTCGGCTGAACCCGATTGGGATCTCATTCAGATGAAGGTTGCCCAACCGCTGGCGGAACTCAAGCGACGAGTCGCTGAAGAAATTTTGCGGCGAACGTCCGATGATAATCTTGTGCCACTGGATCGTGATCCAGTTCCAGCAGAATTCCAAGATGCGGTCCAGCGTTACTATCAAAGATTGGGGATCGGCCAGTGATTTTTCCAAATGACTGGCTAGCGATTCAATGGTTCTGGCCGGTAACGCTAATGATTGGTTTTACAGCGTTGGTTAGCATCATTTGCTACGCGCTGACATCGTCTAATTATTTACGCTGGGTCATGGTGACCCTCAGGATAGCCGCGCTACTGTTACTAGGGTTGTGCTTGTTGGAACCACAGTCTCGTTCGACTCGGCCGGCACCTGGAGCCAATTTGTTCGTGGTTATCGCCGACGACAGCCAAAGTTTGCAAATCAAGGATCCAGGTCAAACGCTGACTCGCGAAGATCAATTGCGACTGCGACTGGCCGCTGACCAACCATGGCTACAGCGATTGGGACAAGACTTTGAACTTCGCAAGTTTGTTTCCGATAAGCGTCTTCGCCCGGTTAGTGATTTCGCTCAGTTCAAAGCAGATCAACGCGGCAGTAACCTAATTTCAAACTTACAGCTGGCCACCAATCGAACTACCGGGAAACCCATTGCGGGTGTCTTGCTGCTTAGCGATGGGAATGCAACGGATGCAAGACTGTTGGAAAGCGTTTTACGATCATCGTCAGAAAGTGGGCAAAATTTACCTCCGATTTATCCCGTGATTATTGGCAACGATTCGGCCCCCAAAGATATCGCAATTACTTCCATCAGTAGTTCGCAGACCCATTTTGAATCAGCACCGGTGACCATCACCGCGAATTTGATGACCAATGGATTTGCCGGTCAAAGTGTTGTAGTCAAGCTATTGGATGCAAGTGGAAAAGAAATTGACCAACAACAGATCAGCAAAGTGGAAGACGGGAAATCGTTTTCGGTCCGTTTTAAGGCTCGACCAACCCAACCGGGACTAAGTGCCTATCAAGTCAATGTATTACCCTGGAACGAAGCGGGCAACGTCGATTCGCCGACCTTGTCCGCCGAAGCCACACTTGTCAACAATAGCCGCATGGTGGTGGTTGATCGAGGTCGAGGGCCATTTCGCGTGCTTTACGTTTCTGGGCGACCCAATTGGGATCTCAAGTACATGCGTCGGGCATTGTTCACCGATGACGAAATTGACTTGGTCGCTTTAGTGAGAATCGCCAAGCGGGAGGCGAAGTTTACTTTTCGCGGACGCGACGGACAGGACAGCAATTCACTCTTTCGTGGATTCAAGAACCAAGAAGATGACACGACCGAACGATTCGATGAACCGGTATTCTTGCGCCTGGGAACCAAAGACGACAAAGAACTACAAGGCGGATTCCCGAAAGACCCAGAGATCCTATTTCAGTACGATGCTGTGGTTTTGGATGACGTAGAGTCAGACTTCTTCTCGCCTGACCAGCAGGCGATGCTGCAAAAATTTGTAAGCTGGCGAGGTGGCGGTTTGATGATGCTGGGCGGCCAAGAATCTTTTTCTGCGGGTGACTATGACCGCACCCCAATTGGTACGATGTTGCCTGTCTATTTGGATCGCATGATTTTGCCGACCCAGCAAACCTATCGCTTGAACTTGACTCGGGACGGCTGGCTACAACCCTGGGTTCGCTTGGAAACTACCGAAGTCCAGGAAACTAAACGCATCCAGAAGATGCCCACTTTTGTGACCATTAATGCTGCCAAGTCCATCAAACCCGGGGCAACCGTTTTGTCCACCGTTCAAGGCGAAGACGGGCTGGATCACCCAGCAATGGTAGTGCAAGCTTTCGGAAAAGGAAGGACCTCGGCCCTGTTGATTGGCGATCTTTGGCGATGGCATCTAAAGACACCGCTGGAAAACGAAGATCTCCTAAAATCGTGGCGACAAACTTTACGTTGGCTGGTCACCGACACGCCTGGACAGGTGGAATTCTTGGCGGAAAAAGATCCCAACAATCCACAATCGGTTCGGTTGGTGATCGATGTTCGAGACGATCAATACAAGCCACTGGACAACGCCAAACTTAGCCTGGAAGTGGAAACCCCGTCTGGGGACCGAATCCCAATATCGTGCCAGGCGTCTGACGTGACAACTGGCCGATACGAAACCACTTTCTTTTCTGACACGCCAGGCGTCTACAAGGCCAAAGTTAGTGCAACCGCAGATGATGGCAGCGAAATTCAAGAACGGCAAATTGGCTGGGTTTGCGAACCTGAGACCGAAGAATTCGCCTCGTTGGTGCCCAACCGCATGCTCATGGACACGCTTGCACGGCGAACCGGTGGCGAAGTGGTCTCGCTGCAGGACATCGATTCCTTAGTGGCCGACTTACCCAATCGAAAAGTACCAATCACCATCGAAGAGGTCTTTCCTTGGTGGCACCGTTGGACCCTCTTCAGCATCGTGATTGGACTGCTGGTCGCTGAATGGGGCATGCGGCGGTGGAAAGGATTGCCCTGATGCACGATTTCAAATCTTACGACTTGCCCAAGCCCAACAGACCGCAGAACCCCTGGTCGTGCCCAGCATTGTTGGCGTCGCTGGACTGCAAACCAGCCCGATCCAAAGTGATCATAATGAGCAAGAAAAATCCTGCTGCCCCAGCCAACTACCAAAGGATGTTCGTGTCAACAATCTATCAAGCAGTCGCAGCGGTGTTGTTGTGTTTTTCCATGATGGCATCGCCATTGTTGGCACAGCAACAAAAGCTAATTTTGGTTGTGGGCGCTGGCGGTACCCAAGAATACGCTGAAATGTTTAATCAATGGGCCAATCGCTGGGAATCTGCGGCAGCACAAGCCAAGATGCCCTGCGTTCGGATTGGAAAACCTAATCAACTTGGCACTTCGACTTTTCCAAGCAGTGATGTTCCGAATCTTGGATCGGACGTTGATCCGTCCCAAGCCCAGTCGACTGAAATTCGATTATCCGCGACGACGTCCGACCGGCAGAAATTGGAGGACACTCTGCTTCAGATTTCCAGAGAGACCAATGCTTCGCAAGCCGTGGATAGTCCCAACGCTGAAAGCAAGAATGAACCGCTCGCTGAATTGTGGGTGGTGTTGATTGGTCACGGAACCTACGACGGTCAGAACGCTAAGTTCAACTTGCAAGGACCCGATGTATCCAGCAAGGAATTGGGGAAATGGCTAGATGAAATTGGCATTGGCATTATTGTTGTCAATTCTGCATCGGCCAGCGGGCCCTTCATCAATGACCTTTCACAGCAGAAGCGAATCGTGGTCACCGCCACCCAAAGCGGGGCGCAATATAACTTTGCTCGGTTTGGCGATTTCCTGTCCCAGTCCATTGCGGACGAACGCATCGACCTGGATAAAGACAATCAAACTTCGTTGTTAGAGGCCGTCATTTCAGCTTCGGGGATGACTCAAGAATTTTATGCTCTGGACAAACGCTTGGCCACGGAAATGGCCGTAATCGATGATAATGGCGACGGCTTGGGAACACCCTTGGATTGGTTCCAAGGAATAAGGGCGGCCAAGTCGGCGAAAGGCGGCGCCGTGGATGGACTGTCGGCCAACCAAGTGTTTTTCGTTCGCCGAGGAATTGAGGGGAAACTAGACGATGAAAGTCGATCACGCCGCGACGGCTTAGAAAGACAACTTGAGGCACTGCGTTCAAAGAAAAACGACATGGACCTGGAAATCTACTACCAGCGAATCGAAACGATCATGATCCAATTGGCTGAAATCTATTCCGACGACTAGCGATAATTCATCGCGCTTTTGGTTAGGTTGTTTGGCCCTTAAAAATGCAGCGCCGCGACATAATCAAGCCTCCCGCCCCGGAATCACTGGCGATCGCCAGACTTCACACCGGACAAAGCATCTTAAGTTTGGCTAAAGTTGGCAAAACACGTTGGCAAAACACTAAGCCAACGCCTAAACAGGCAAGCCAGAAAGAGTCCTGGCTTGGTCGGGAATTGACTTATTCTCTCCACAACGATCCCAGCGCTTCCAAACTTACCATCGGTGCCTGGAATTAGGCACCGAGACTTAAGTCCAAACCAAGCCATAACCAAGCCATAACCACCGCCCACACACTCTTCCTGTTCTTAGACCAGTCTTCTTAGACCAGTCTTCTTCGGCCAGTCTCAACAGCCAGTCTCAACAGCCTTGACGAAAATCGCCCAATTGGGTGGAAGTGATTGTAAGGATGGTCGCTCAAAGGCCTCAAGGTTGCGGTTGTTAATCGGCAAAATCAAATTGCTCCAGCCAAGTGATAAACGCACCGCAAATTTAAAAAGAGTCGGTTAACGCGTTAAACGCTGCACCTTTGGCCAGGAAACCATACGACGATTGTTAAGATATAACGATATTAACGAGCAACCGTCCGTTACCTCAGGGATCTTTCACTTTATCTTAATACTTGCCCAATCACTACAAGGGTTGCAGACCGAAACAACCAATCATCGGACACAATAGGGTTTCTTGACGGATTCAACAAACCATGCGCAATTGGATTCTCTTCACAACGCTGATCAGCCTGCTTGCGCCTACCGCGTTCGGCCAGCGTTTGTTTACGGAGGAGCCGCCTGGCAGCATGTCGATTGGGACGCGTTGGACATCTCCCGACGGTGATTCCAATTTTGGGGCAGTAAGCTTTCAAGACACCAATGGGCTACCGCAAGGGACTGTCTTGCAACCACCGACTGACGAAACAATCGACTTGCGTAAACAGTTGGCCGACCTGCAAGCTCGTCTTGAAAAAATCGAATCCAGCCGCTCGGCAGATTCGTCCGAGGAAAAAGAAGGTAACGCCGACGACAAGACCAAAGACCTGTTGGAGAAGCTAGAGAGCGGTTTTAAGGATCACGAGGAAGCAATTCAGAAGATCGATTCAACACTTCCCAATCTACTGTATCATTCCCACAAGTCTCCCAAGATGCAATTCTTTGGACGTACTCATATCGACTACTGGTCCTTTCCCGAGGCAGACGCAGGCTTGTTTCCTTTGGAAGGTGGCAATCCCCAGGATCGAATCGTATTTCGCCGCTTGCGAATTGGTATCCAAGGCGCTCTGAATGACAACATGTTTTACAAGTACGAAGGCGAATTCGCAGGGGGTGGCAATGTTGAATATCGCGACGCCTATATTGGATTCGAAAATCTTGCTTATCTAAACACCGTAGTCATCGGAAATCACAAACGCCCCTACGGTTTAGATCACGCAAATAGTAGCCGGTACAACATCTTTCTGGAGCGGCCTTTGATTGTGGAAGCCTTCAATCAAGATGCTCGTCGTCTTGGTATCTCAAGCAATGGTTATAGTGACGACCAACGCTGGAACTGGCGCTATGGCGTTTGGAATCAGGAACTGACTCAAAATCGATTCGGCTACATTGGCGACCACTATCAAGCAGAAATTGCCGGTCGTCTGGCTATGACACCTTGGTACGATGAAGCCTCGGATGGCCGCGGTTACGCTCACTTCGCCCTATCTGGCATGGCGGGCGCACCCGATGGACGAACCGGCAGCACCAATAATCAGGGGCGTTACCGCACCCGCCCTGAAGCCAGGTCTTCCTCGCGTTGGCTTGATACAGGAAGCATCGCCGGAGCCGACGCCAACTCGTTAATTGGTTTGGAAACCGCAATCAATGTGGGTGCGTTTCAATTTGTCGGCGAATACATGCAAGCGACGGTCGACCGCAGAACCGGATTTGGACCCGATGTCACGTTTGACGGCGGCTATGTTCAAGCCGCCTACTTCTTGACGGGCGAACACATGCCGTGGGATCGCCAAACGGGAACGCTGGGTAGAATCAAGCCCTTCGAGAATTTCTATTCGGTGCGAAACTGCGACGATTGCGTCGAACGGGGTCTGGGTGCCTGGCAAGTGGCAGCACGCTATTCCAAGGCTGACTTAAGCGATGACAACATTGTTGGGGGCGTAGGAAATTCGCTGACACTTGGATTGAATTGGTACTGGAACCCTTACGCGCGCATGCAATTCAACTATGGCATTGGCGATATCGACCGAGATCCTACCGGGAGCGGTGACTATCAAATTTGCGGAATCCGGCTGTCGGTCGACTTCTAAATCCGTTCCACCCGCGAACTCGCTTCCCCATGCCCAAAAGTATCATAACAAGGATCAGTCAATGAAAAACCTAGAGTGTACGCTGGCCACAGTATCAGTATTGATGTTAGGCTGGCTTAGCAATTCGGCAACCATTTACGGCCAAAATTCCCAAACACCGTGCAAAGACAACGTGGGTTGTTTGGCAGACGAACAAGGTGCCTGCAACAGTACTCAAAACGTCTCTTGGATCGGTAGAAACTGGTTTCGCTTTGGCAAAGTCACTGCCCCTCAGACTTGTGAGGAGGGTTGCACTTTGGAGATCAAAGAAGAAAAAGAAAAGAAGACTTGCTTCAAGACGGAAGAAAAGACGATTTGCATTCCGCCCGTTCAGCTTCCCTTTCCAAGATTCTGCAAGCCATTGCTTGCAAAGACCAAAACGATCAAGGTGCTGAAGGAAGACACCTATGAAAGTCCCATAACTAAATACACTTGGAAGAAGCCCAAACCCCCAAAGGCGAGTGTTGACGCGAACGCACCTGCTAAGGCAGCAATGCAGATCCGGAGTTCCAATGATCCATCAAATGGCTTCAAAACCGCCAGACCCAATGATCCGCTTCCTAATCAAGCATTCGATCTTATGACTGCACCTACCATTCTGCCCACCAGTTCAAACTCAGGTAAAATACCGCTATTCCAACCCTCCAGTTTCATGAAGAACTAGCGGCAACGTGCCGATTCAAGAACGACCAAAGTTTTGCAAAGGTCGCGGGAACACTTTGAGTGTCGCCTGCGGCCTTTTTTCGTTTCACCTTACGCCAGTTCATGACCTACCAGTTTGCCAAACGCCGATTCACCACTTCCCAACTCACGACATCCCCGTCTGGAACTTTCAAGATCACACTTAGAAGTCTGTGAAGCCAACCGCCCTTGGCATACAATCAGTCAACCCGCCAACATCCGTCGTGGGAATTGAAGTCGAAAACCGCCCGAACCTTCGTGTCACTTATACGGCAAGTTCGGTGTGCCTTTGAACATGATATCGTTTGGAACTTCGCCCGTGAGATTCCAACGACTGCCCAGAGAAGCAGCATCCAATTGAAATCGCGAACGTTGACCTTAACATTTGCGTTGTCGATAACATTTGCATTGTCGATTTATATTTCTGACCGTTCCGTCGCTCAACGTCCGCTGTCGACGTCGTTTCCAAGGCATTGGCGTGGGAAGCAAAGGCGAGGGACTTTCCAGAAATGATGTTATTCAGAAGGATCCTAAGCGTCCATGTCTGACACCACGCCAGCTGAAAACTACCCTCCCTTAACTTGAAATCGAGTGCTTCAATGAAACACGAAGTCATGGATTCAGACGGTTCGGTCGCCGTTGCGTCCGAGAAAAACATGCTGGACCATGACGAAGGTTCGCGGCTTAATGGAAGTCTGCGTTTTTTGATTTACGCTTTGATCTTGTTAACGGCGACAGGATCAATGATAGGACGACTCCGTTACACTCAGAAGATGGTCGGCGATGTCGCAAGTCCCTTATTAAGCGCGAATGATAAGAGTCGCTGGGCAACCGTTCGTTCTTTGAATGAAGTGGGCGGCTATGAAATTGAAAGCTACACGGCCGATCCAAACTATAGTCGATACTGGAATACGATTGACAAAGTCGTCCATCAAGGCCGCGGTGACCGCCTTCATGAATATTCCAGTAAACCACCTTTATTGGCAACGCTATTTGCCGGTGCTTACTGGGCTCTTAATCGATTTACCGGCTTGAACTTTGAGGAGAATTGGTTCAGCGTCACTCAGATATTATTGCTGCTTGGCCAGATTCTTCCTTTGGTTTTGACCTTCACCGCATTGGCTTGGCAGCTAGACAAAATCCGTTGGCGTGAACGTACCATTAGCGATTGGGGCAAGTTCTTTGTCTTTGCGTGCGCATGCTGGGGAACTTTTGTGACGACCTTCGCCGTCACACTCAACAATCATCACTTCGCGGTCATTGGCGTCTATTGGACCTTGATCGCGTTGATGCAAATTCGCTTGCACGGACAGCCCAGTCATTTCTGGTTTGTAGTCGCGGGCCTTTCGTCCGCCTTTGCAGCCGCCAATGAATTGCCAGCTCTGGCCTGGGTTGCCTTGACTTTCTTACTTTGCTTGGTCCTTGATTTCAAAAAATGCCTGAGAGCATCTGTGCCAGCAATGCTAATCATTGGTTTCGCATCTTTTGGAACCTTGTTGATTGCCCATCAGAGTCTTCGTCCACCTTATGCCCACCGTTCCGATGGCCCGTCGGTTGTTGAATTTCCAGAAGACTTTGCCGACGATTGGGCCGAAGGATTTATGCCCACCCAAACCAGACGAACACTGAATCGTCATTCGGACAAATTTGGATTCCAACTCAGTCCTTCAACGTTGATTGAGAAAAACCGTTTTCCGATGTCTAGTTCGATCCAACAACGGTGGGTGATTCGAGATTATTACCGCATGCCCTGGACTCCCAATCAATGGCGAGCCTTGGCATTGACGCAAGAAAAAGGACAAGACAATTGGCAGTTGCGTACTTGGGACAATTGGTATGACTACCCTGGAAGTTATTGGCACATCGGAGTCCGTGGGGGCGTCGACATTGGTGAACCATCTCCGCTGAGTTACGCTTTCCATTGCTTGATCGGGCATCATGGGATTCTTACTTTGACCCCCATTTGGGCCTTGTCTTTGCTGGGAATCGTCCTGTGCTTTTCAGAGAAAAGAGATTGGATGTGGTTTGCGGTCTTGGTGACGATCATCTCTGGCGTTGTGATTGGGTTCTATCTTTTACGGCCCCAAGGCGATCGGAACTACGGCGGACAAACCAGCGCGCTCCGTTGGCTGTTCTGGCTTTCCCCGATGTGGATTGTGGTTATGATACCAGCGGCCGAATGGCTTTTTCGGTGGAACAGTGGCAAATGGCTGGCAATTATTCTGCTAATTTTCAGCGCTGCTTCCGCGTTGTACAGTGGCACTAACCCGTGGGTTCACCCATGGATCTACCAGTGGACTTTGCCATAACGCTGCTAAATCCCAGTTGATTTGGTCGATCTTCGACGCCGTTGCGGCCGCTCGATTGTCGTTAAGCAACCGATCTGAGATAATGTCGAGGTGCCCGTTGGCTTAGAATCGAAGGGTTCTTTTCTTTGGAAATCTGATGCATCAAGGGCACAGCACCACTGGCTGTGACCCATCAAATTATTCGTGCTGTTCAAAAAGACTTGGCTGAAAAATGATTCCACAAGCAACCGAACAATTCTGGCGGAAGCTCTCCGAGCTTGGTTTTATTACAACCCAACTAGTTTCGCAGTGGCGACAATTCAGTGAAGGGCAAGATGCGTCCTGGTCAAAACTTTGCCAGCGCATTGAATCCGAATCGATTCTGTCGGCCACGCATTTGAATCAACTCTCTTCCCCTAACGGCCAGCGCATCCATTACGGCAACTATCTCTTGTTGCGCCCTTCCTATCACCCCCTAGGATGGGAAACTTATCAAGTCGTTCACGCAAAATTGCAACAGCCCTTTCGTTTGATTTTTTTGCCCTCGACTGAAATTGAACTACCCATTGAGGACATCAACAGTAAACGCCCCAGCACCAAGATCGATTTATTGCAAAGGGCGAAAACAATCGCTTCGATCAGTAGTAATGCGATTGTCAAAGTCATCGACATTGAACAATTTGGCAATCAAACAGTGATCGTGACTCAATTCCCCGAAGGTCAGCTACTCACTTCACAGATGATTCGGACTGACCTCTCACCAAGACAATGGGCGACGTGTATTGAAAGTCTAGCCAACGAACTTCATTTGATTCATCGTTCCAATGTCATCTATGGCGGGGTCGATCCGGTCATGATTCAAGTCGATCCGCAATCATTCCGTTGCCGATTGGACTTCCTGATTTCAAGTCCCGCAGTCGGCCTTGTTGATTCGGTACCACTTGTCCTTACACCCCAAGAGCAATCTTTAATGATTGGTTACCGATCGACCAAGACCGACTGGATCAACACTTGTCAATCTACGATGAACTTTTCACAAGCCAACGACTGGCAAACTTTGGGTGCGTTTCTTGCTTTTGTCAAAGAAACTTATCGCGATAGTGGTGCTTACCACGGGCTATGTGAAAATCTTTCCAAGACCATCGAATCGATTCGATCTTGTTCGGATTTCTCCCCAACAGTGACGACCTCTTGGGTGCAGGAATTACAGAGTGAGCAGTTGCTATCGCCTGTCGAATCGGCCGATAGCACGACGGATAACCCAGCGATACAAGTGATCACCGATGCGGCGAATAGAATTGCGGCGAACCAGAACGCAGCGGCGGCGGAATTGAATTTCGATAACGCAGCGAAAATCGACCAACAACCAACCTTACAGGCGTCTGCGGCAGCTGCGCCTGCGATAGAAGCCGACATGCAAGTGCCCGCAAGTCTGGATGCCAAGGCGACACCAAAATCAACTTCTCAGCGTCGATCCGATGCGAACCAGGTCAATCAACGGCGGAAATTGACAATGTTGATTGCGACCATCGCTCCCTTACCTATCGTCTTAATTGGCTTTCTAATTTATCACTTGGCTAGCGGTGAAGCGGTACGCTTGCCTGACAAAACAACCGCCCAAAGTGGAGGCGATTTGCCTGATGCAACTCTACCTGATTCAATTCTACCTGATTCAACTCTACCTGATGCAACGCGGCCTGATGCAACGCGGCCTGATGCAACTCTGCCTGATGCAACTCTGCCTGATTCTTCAGTACCCGATACTTCGTTGCCCAAGACCGTTTCTTTGGACGGCGATTCGAATGACAAGTCGGCAAACGAGAAAGACGTCAGGCCCGCGATTTCAAATCTGCCAACGATTCCCTTAACGCCAAAAAGTGAAAACGAAATTGAACAAGGTCCGACGGTGCCAAATTCGTCCAGCGATGCCGACACGGATTTGGTTGGCGTTACTCCCAATCCAACCCAGTCTTTACCCAAACTGACCGATCAAGACGAAGTAGAAATGGATCCAACAAGTGTCGACAGCGCGGCGTCTGAACTGAATTTGCGACTACCAGATCTAACTAAGGCAAAGGCTGATACGACATCACCCAAAGCGCCCGACGCGGCACCCAATAGCGACTTCATCACTTTTGATGGCATTCCGAACGCCGTTGACATTCGCGCAAAAATTACCGCAGCCGTAAAAGACCTGGAAGCCTCGAAGAGTGAGGCGTCGACAATCACAATTGAACTTGGTCCGATGAATTCGTTAACTGGAAAAGCGACGAAGGCCACTTGGACATCTCCTGCAGAAGGCGTCCAGCTCACGCCATCCACGACGCCTGATGAACTTGGCTACCAAACTTGGGAGTTAACGACGGTCGACGACGAGAAAAGAACGGTAAAACTTGGCAAATTAAGGGCCACAACCGATGGGAAATTAGTCTTGGATTTACCGATTCAAGCCATGCTTTGGTTTACCCAATTGGAACAGTCCAAATTGCTTTTGACTTACGGGGCAAATGAACTTAAACATGAGATTTTACTGACGGGCACCTCGGCGATCGCTCAATCTTCGATTCGCACGTTGCCTAAACTGGAATTCGACCCTAGACGAGGGTCGATCAAGACTGCGATTTGGGACACACCCGAATTGACCGATAGCGAAGCCGAACTAACGTTGTCCTTGTCAGGAAAACCGCTGACCAAAATCCCTTCTGATTCTGCCGATCTGGCGGCACTTAATTTACGAAAAAATGAATACATGTATTACCTTGGCGACGAACCCAAGCAGGGAGCAGTGATGCTTTGGGTCAAGTTTCTACCCGGGAAAAAAACGCGAATCCAAGCTCAGTTACACGTTTTATCGCCGTACCAACTCATCCCCATGAAGTTAGGGACAGCACTGGAACTATCCGAAGCCACCAATATCGACAAGGCAAAATTGAAGGCGAATTACGATCAATTGAAATCCGTTCGCGCCAAATCGGGCGAAGGGCCTCAGAAAGATACTCGGTTAAAGCAACTTGACCTTCTGCAGGAAAGCGCCACGGCGTTCATCAAATCATTGGAATTCGTAATCTTGAACGGTGACAGCATTGTAAATGGTGGTCTAGACTTTCAACTCAGCGCCGTGCGAGATGGTCAATCATCGACTATAGTGCAAAGCGGTGAACCGAAGGATGAAGAAGTTGCAGAACTACCCGATCAGTGACGACAATCCAGGATTGTTCATTGGCTAGACCTGACTACCTTTTGGTTTCCTGGGACCGCTTTGGGTCGATACTTAATTGGCATTCGCCGCGTCCAAAGTCAGCCAACCTAAATCAACATCAACATCGAACCGCAGATTGACTGACTATTTTGCTGACTATTTTGCTGACTATTTTGCTGACTATTTTGCTGTGCAGATAACACAATAAGCGGGCCACACAGTTAAAGGGCAGGGAAGAAGCGGGCAGTGAAGGTGTTTCCTGGTGCAGGAATCGACAAATTCAGGAATCGACAAATTCAGGAATCGACAAATTCAGGAATCGACATCGGTTTCAAAGTGTAGCAAACCGGATTAGGTTTTCATGGAAGTATTGGAATAACGATGGTAAGAGTTGGCATTGTTGGTGGTCGTGGATACACGGCCGGTGAATTATTGCGTTACTTGGTTCGGCATCCCAACGTGGAGGTGACCGCCGTTGTGTCGCGGAAAGACCAAGGCGAACCAGTTTCCAGCATTCACCCTTGGTTGCGTGGGCAACTAGACATTCCGATTAGCAATTTGAATTCTAAGCAATTGGCCCAACAATGCGACTGCGTTTTCTCATGTCTGCCGCACACGGCCAGTGCTCAATGCGTCGGCGAACTCTTGGACCTAGGCGTTCGCGTGATCGACTTCAGTGCCGACTTTCGACTGAATGATTTGGAAACTTACGAACATTGGTACCAGGTCAAACATCCATTCCCGTCTTTGGTTGGTAAGACAGTATACGGGCTTCCGGAATTGTTTCGAGAAGAAATACGAACGGCCAATCTGGTTGCTAACCCCGGCTGTTTCTCAACCTCGGCAATCCTACCGCTTACTCCGTTGATCGACGCTGGCATGATCAAGACCGAGGGAATCATTGTTGATAGCAAATCGGGCGTCACCGGTGCCGGGCGCCAAGCAGACGAAGCCTTTTCGTATTGTGAAGTGAACGAAGGCATTCGTGCTTACAAGATTGGTTCGCATCGCCATATGCCAGAAATCGAGCAGATTATTTCGCGTTCAACGACCCAAGCGGTTCAAGTCATCTTTACTCCTCACTTGGTGCCGATGTCACGAGGCATTTTATCAACAATTTATTGTGAACCCGTGCCATCGACGCATTTGGAAGATTGGATCAATTGCTTACGCCAGCGATACAAAGACGAACCGTTCGTTGACGTGGTGGATCACCTTCCCAAGACCTCGGAAGTCACCGGCACCAACCGATGCGTCATGACCGCCACGAGATCTCGAGACCGATTAGTAGTGGTAAGCTGCATTGACAACCTGGTAAAAGGGGCTGCGGGTGCCGCCGTGCAAAATTTCAATCTGATGTACGACTTCCCCGAAGCCACCGCCTTAAATTAGCGAGCCTAGCATTTCCAATCCAAGATGCGTGCCACCCTAAGGAAACGGCACCCCACCGCCAGGAAATCCGCCACCAGGAAAGCCGCCGCCGGGAAATCCACCACCTCCAGGAAATCCACCACCGGGAACGCCTCCTCCTGGAAATCCGCCGCCGCCAGGAACCCCGCCACCTCCGGGAAATCCGCCACCAGGAAATCCGCCACCAGGAAAGCCGCCGCCAGGAAATCCACCACCACCGGGAAATCCACCGCCGCCGGGGAAACCGGGACCTGGGAAATAGTTTGGCGGGAAGATTGTGGGAGGCAAAATGGGATTGGTTCTGTTTGGATTTGCCAAATGACCGAATGGTGAGCCATAGGCCCAATCTGAAAATGGAACGCTGTACGGGCGGAACGGTCGTTGCCACTCGCCGTAAGGCCGAACCTCACCGCCGGAACGATACACCTTATGATACTGGTCAAAACTTCCACCAATCGAAAGTGAACTTCGTTGCTGGCGGTAGACACTGACGGTAGGGTCAGGCGTGTGGATCACTACGGGGTCCGCCGCGTATTGGTGAACTCGCTGCTTGGTGTCTGTGTCGTGACTGTAATAACTGCCGGCGGTCAACCAATCGTTCACTTGACCGTGAACCCAACCTTCACTTGACAAGCCAATCGTGACAAACGCCACGATCGCAACGGTGAGCTGCCAGCGGGCATATCGCGTTTGGGTGGAAACTGAAAAACCGTAATTGCCGGGTGCGAAGTCCGCGGGCAGGCATGAGTTCGCCGCCAATGAGCGGGTCGATTGGGGCAAAAATACTACTTGCTCGGCGGTCGCGTGCTGATGTGTTTTCGCCTGCGGATGAGTGGTCCAAGGTGAAGTGTTCATGGTGCTTTGGCCTCCGTACGGGCTGGATGTGGATCTGCACCTTTTAAACGCAATCATCGTACCAAGACGCACTTAGATCGCCAAAAGCCAAGCCCGGAAGGTCCCAAACCACTGAAAAACAAGCACTTAACACCATCACGCGTTCAACGGTTAATAATCAACATGAGAAAAATGGCGTTGCATAAAGGCAACAAACGTTTACAAAATCCCAGCGATCGTCCCCAATGAGTTAAGATTGCCTCCTAGATTCGTGTGGGTTGCGGCGGCGGGCAAATCGTTAACCTCACTGGACTGGGCCGGTTCAACCGTTGGTGATCAGTCCGAACAACTGCGAATCACTGATTAACTGACCATCGGCCCTCCGCCCAAACCATTCCCAAGTCTCTTTTGTACACTGAAATCAGTAGGCCCTGAAAATGCCAACAATCATCGATGGATATAACGTGCTTCGTGGCTGCGGCTTCGTGGGTGGCAATGTCGGCCCTGGGACACTCGAGCGGGCGCGTGGGATGTTTGTGGGCTTGATTGCAGGAACCTTTGCCGAGGAGGAACGAAGGCAGATCGCAATCGTTTTTGACTCAGCTTTGCGATTACCCGAATTGCCTGATCACTATTTGGAGAAGGGCATCGCGATCCATTTCGCCAGTGGCCACAAAGATGCGGACGAAATGATCATCGAAATGATCCAGCAACATTCTCACCCGAAAACACTGCTGATTGTGTCAAGCGATCATCAGATTCAGGACGCAGCCAAGCGGCGTCGAGCCAACGCGATCGATAGCGAAGTATGGTACGAAAATTTAATCGCTTCCCAACAGACGGATTCCAATGTTCGGCGGACCGCAATTGAATTGAAGTTAGAACTGCAATTACAACGCAAAAAGAGCGATCAGCTGGTATCCGCTTCGGAAACAGAGAAATGGGTCCAGGCGTTTATCACTCCCACTGTGGATGTGGGTCCGGATTCAAGCTTGCCAAAGAACGCGATGGCCGCCGCCATGCCGCAAACCTCAGAAAAGCCAATCACTTCAGATGCGGTGCAAAGACCCAGCGGCGAAGTGAAGACTAATCCATTACAAAAAACTGCACAAGCCAAGCGACTACAACCGACCAGTTTTGATGCCATTGCCAAATCGGTCGACTGGGCACCTAAAGCGGATGATTCGAACGTCAAAAATCCTGAAAAAACAACCGCTCCGAATTCTCCCATGGACGATATTCGACCGCGATCGGCAGTCAATCTCCACGACATCGAAGACTGGGAACTGCCCGAACTTGAAATTGGGAAAGCGGTAACCGGTTCAGCCCTCAAACACAAGAGTATCGACAGTCAGGACTTGGATCAATGGCTTGACGAATTTGATTCTCAGTTTGAATCCAGTGAACTTTCACAAGTTCCGATTCCTCAGAAAAGGCAACAACGGCCCAAGCCCACTGGCAGCGTCATCGATGCCCAGGATATTCCCAAGACGACTACTCAGGGACCAGAAACGGTATCGCCCACCGGGACTGACGATCTGATCGGCGACCGCTCCAACGCTCAGGGTGACGAACTAGCAAATTCCGATGATCTAGAGAAACTGATCAGCGAAATGGACCCTCCGCCTTCGGTCGACTCCAAACAACTCGATCGTTGGAACCGGCAAATCAAGGAAACCAGCCTTGATATCTTCCCCCCTGGGTACGGCGAGGACATTCTTTTTAGCGAGACCTTTCAACAAGACGACCGCATCAAGCGAAAAAGAAAATAGTTTGGGGCTTGTTCTTTGAACCATCCACGGGGTGTTCGCAAACAAAACTGGCGGCGTCTTGGCAAGTCGCGATTGTTCGACAAAGTTTTGGTATACAATATCCGTCGACCGGCGGGTTTTAGTTGTCCTAGGGGCATTGAAACCACAAGCGTTCCGCTTCTAAGATCCAAGAGCCAAACCGTGCTGGTTGATTCTGGCGGGAACTGTGCTGGCTGGCAAACGCAACACCCATAAATTGAACGCTAATAAACGCAACACTCACCCTTGAAAACCAACGTTTGGACGTTGGAACACGAAAGCTTAAAGCCATGTCACTGCAAATCTACATTGATGGAAAAATGTACCCTAAAGAGGACGCCAAGATCAGCGTTTTCGATCACGGCTTGTTGTACGGTGACGGTGTTTTTGAAGGAATGCGCAGTTACAACTCGACGGTCTTTCGCATGTCAGAGCACTTGGATCGTCTTTATGAATCAGCCCAGGCGTTGCATTTGACGATACCGATGTCGACCCAAGAGATGGATGCAGCGGTTTATCAAACCTTGAAAGTCAACAACATCGTCGATGGCTATATTCGTTTAATCGTGACGCGAGGCGTGGGTAATTTGGGCCTTGATCCTTACCAATGCCCAACCGCTTCGGTCATCATTATCGCGGACAAGATTACACTTTATCCAGCCAAGTATTATCAAGACGGTCTGGAAATTGTGACCGCCAGTACAATTCGAAACCATCCTGCGGCATTGAACCCGCGGATCAAATCCCTGAATTACTTGAACAATATTTTGGCGAAAATGGAAGGACTCAAAGCGGGCTGCATCGAGGCTCTGATGCTAAACGCAAAAGGTGAAGTTGCCGAATGCACTGGCGACAACATCTTCCTGGTCAAGAATGGGATTTTGTTAACTCCGCCAATCGATGCCGGAATTCTTGCCGGTATTACTCGTCGCGCCGTGATCGACTTGGCACGAGAAAGTGGCATGCAAGTCCATGAAACTAACCTTAGCCGACACGATGTTTACATCGCCGATGAGTGCTTTTTGACTGGCAGCGCCGCAGAAGTGATTCCTGTAATCAAGGTTGATGATCGCAAGATTGGCGATGGAACCGTTGGACAAACCACCAAGAGCATGATGGTCAAATTCAAAGCCCTAGTGGGTCAGTAAGGTCTTTGTTACTGAGTGATGGTCTGTTAGATAACGAAGCTTAAGCGCTCACTTACGGTAAGTTGTCCTGACGGTAAGTCGTCGCCGACTCGCTTGGTCATTTACCCATACACGTTGTCGCCTTGGTCGGGCCGATCCTGGCCTTCCATTTTTGATTAAGGAATTCACCACCGTGAAGAAGCCCCCTATTGCTAATTTGTTCTCAGGATTTCGGTCACGACATTTGCGTTCTTGGCAGGCATTGCTGTTGGCACCGCTTTCATTGGTTGTCATTGCCGTGACCCTCATCAACGCACGGTGGGCGTCCGACAGTTTCACGATTGCACAAACCAGTGCCTTTGAAACCAGTGCCTTTGAAAATAGTCGACTGGTGGTGAACGTGGTTCCACCCCAACCATCGCCCCAGGACAATGAAACGGTTCGGGACGATCAGACAGCGGGAATTCCACCAGCGTTGACTCGATACAAGGGCCGCACGATTGCACAAACGATGCATTACCTGGGTGCACCGTGGTTGATTCGCGAGGAGAGAGAACGCGAAGAACGCTGCAGTTTGATGCTTTCCAATAGCAAGATTAAGCCGGGAATGACGGTTTGTGATATTGGTTGTGGAAACGGATTTTACACGTTTCGCTTGGCCGAAATGGTAGGACCAAAGGGTCGAGTCTACGCCGTTGACATCCAACCTGAAATGTTGACCATGTTGCGGGACGAAATGGAAAAACGCGGCGTCGAAAACATCATTCCAGTGTTGGGTTCAGTGCATAATCCTCGTCTTCCCGTGGGACAATTGGACGCTATGTTGCTGGCTGACGTGTACCATGAATTTTCGCACCCAGAACAGATGTTAAAATCGATTCGCGAATCCTTGAAACCCACAGGCATGGCGATTCTTCTTGAATTCCGTTCCGAAGATCTCGAAGTGCCGATCAAACCGCTGCACAAAATGAGTAAAAAGCAAATCATGAAAGAATGGCCAAGCAATGGGTTCAAACTTGTTGACCAGTTTGATCGATTGTCATGGCAACACATGATGTTTTTCTCACCGGCAGAAGTTGAGCAGGAATCAAACGACGAAACGAAAATCCAAGAATGAATCAATTTCGATCGTGCACTCATTTCCAGGACTAGAAACGAATTGCCCGATTTTGAATTAGGTTCCTGATTGACTCGCCGAACGACCATTTCACTTGCAGAGCGAGAAACACAAAAGTGTTTTAAGAAATGCGAACTTGCTAAAAAGTGTGAATTTTACATGCCCTTAGGCAACACACGGCGGTTGAAGTAGACTCGGTGATTACGAACGATGCTGCGGAACTACAAGGCTAGAATTACCTTGGAAACATTCCCGTCCGAAGAACTTTCCCACTACGAGAACGAACACGATGAAGAAGCCCGTTAATGTTGCAATGGTTGGCCTAGGATTTGGTGCCGAATTTATCCCAATCTATCAAGCGCATCCCGATGCGAATGTTCATGCCATTTGCCGCAGAGACGAAGTTGAATTGAATAAGTCAGGTGATATGTTCGGTATCGAAAAGCGATACACTTCGTATGCAGATGTCTTGGCGGACCCAAAGGTTGATTTTGTACATATTAACAGTCCTATTCCTGACCATGGGAAAATGTCACTTCAAGCGTTGGATGCAGGCAAGCACGTGATGTGCACGGTCCCCATGTCGACATCGATTGAAGAATGCGAACAGATTGTTGATAAAGTTAAGACAACCGGCTTGAAATACATGATGGCCGAAACCGTCGTATACAGCCGGGAATTTTTGTTCCTCAGAGAACTTTATGAAAAGGGTGAATTGGGCAAAATCCAGTACCTATCAGCATCACACCCGCAAGATATGGATGGATGGCCTGCGTATTGGGAAGCCATGATTCCGATGCATTACGCCACACATGTGGTCAGTCCTGTTCTTGGATTGACCAACAGCAAGGCCGAATACGTTTCATGCTTTGGTTCGGGAACCGTCCGCGAAGACATTCAAAAGAAGTCCGGCAATAAGTTTGCAGTTGAAACTTGCCATATCAAATTGTTGGACAGCGATTTGTCGGCTCATATTTGGCGATTCCTCTATGATACGGCGCGTCAGTATCGTGAAAGCATCGACGTCTACGGATCCAAGAAATCATTCGAGTGGTCGTTGACCGAAAATGGCAAGCATGTGATTCACACGGCAAAGAAACCTGAACACTCAATTCCCGAATTGGTCGATGTTCCCGACTTCGCTCACTTACTTCCCCAACCGATACAGAAATTCACTCAGTCGATCGAGGATGCTGATCATCTTTCATTCGTCCAAGGCGGCGGGCATGGGGGCTCGCACCCTCACATGGTTCATGAAATGATTAGTGCTTTGGTGGAAGATCGAGACCCCTGGCCCAATGCGGTCACCAGTGCCAACTGGACATGCGTGGGAATTTGTGCACATCAATCGGCTGAAAAAGGTGGAGAAATCGTCCGCCTGCCCCAGTTTACATTGGGTAAGTAAACGTTCGAGCACTATACTTCAATCGTCGGATTTTCGATCGATTGCCAAGAGCGTCAAGGCGGCGGTCGCAAAGTTGGCTGCTGTGCAGGACGTAAAGTTGGCTGCTGTGCAGGACGTAAAGTTGGCTGCTGTGCAGGACGTAAAGTTGGCTGCTGTGCAGGACGTAAAGTTGGCTGCTGTGCAGGACGGGCAGTCCTCTGCTTGGCAGGACGTTCGACCGTTTTCTCCAGAGACTTTTGGACCTCATGCGTCCTGGGTCACGGTTGTGGCTTGGGTTTGGACGCATTTCGTTTCCAGCCCGTGATTTCCCCGCCCGTGATTTTCCCCCGCCCGTGATCTTTTTTGTTTTGTGCCTTGCGGCCGTATAACGTTCTGTGCCCAGCCTTTTCTCCGGCCTTGACGTCTGGTGCTTCGGGGTCCTACGAATCGTTGATTTGAACAGTAATTTAGCCATGAGTGAACTAATCGCTATGCAAAATATTCTTTATCCGCTGACGAAGGAATCACCCTTAATCGATCCCGCTAAACGCGGTCGCTATGGGGCGCGCCGATCGTGGGCAACTGGCCTGCTTTGGTGCTTGACGATCTTCACTTATGGGCTATCGCAAGTATCCGCAATGCCGACGGCTGGGACCTTCGAAACCGTCGAATCTTCTGCGGCGAACAAAGACCTAAATATCTTGTTCCTTGGCGACCAAGGGAACCACCGACCTAAAGAGCGTTTCGATCAGATCAAGCCGATCTTGGCCAGACGCGACATTACCCTGACTTACACCGAATCTTTAGACGACATGCGGCTGGAAAAATTGAAGCCATACGATGCTTTGATCGTGTTTGCGAACATTGATGAAATTGATCCCGCCGCCGAGCAAGGCATCTTGCAATACGTTCGCCAAGGCGGCGGATTTGTTCCGTTACACTGCGCTAGTTTCTGTTTTCGCAATTCGTCGGAAATGGTGCAGCTGATTGGTGCTCAATTCAAGCAGCATGGAACTGGTGTTTTTCATACTGAGGTTCAATCGGGTCACCCGATCAATGACGGATTCGGCGGCTTTGAAAGTTGGGACGAAACCTATGTGCATCACATGCACAATGACAAGAATCGTACGATTTTAAGTTATCGTGTGGATAGTCAGGGTCGCGAGCCCTGGACTTGGGTCCGTACCGAAGAAAAAGGCCGCGTTTTTTATACTGCTTGGGGGCATGACCATCGTACTTGGAGTCGCCCAGGTTTTCACAACCTGCTGGAGCGAGGCATCCGCTGGGCCGTAGGGCAAGACCCTTCCCAGGCTGGCCCTTATCTTGCCGAACTGCCATTCCCAGTGCCGGTGATGACTGAAATCTCCAAGGACGTTAAACCGTTTAGCTACATTGACGTTGGTGCCAAGATTCCCAACTACACGCCTTCAGAAAGATGGGGCGTTCAGGGAGAAAATCTTTCGCTCATGCAAGCTCCGTTAGAACCAGCCGAATCCGCAAAACATTTTGTAACTCCGGCAGGATTTGAAATCAAACTGTTCGCCAGCGAACCGGACCTGGGCGGCAAGCCTATTTCAATGGCTTGGGACGAACAAGGACGATTGTGGATCTGCGAAACCGTTGATTATCCGAACGAATTACAACCAGTGGGAACCGGCCGCGATCGGATTCGTATTTGCGAAGACACCGACGGTGACTGGAAAGCCGACAAGTTTACCGTCTTCGCGGAAGAACTTAGCATTCCCAGCACTTTGACATTTTGGAAGGGTGGGGTCATTGTCCAGAACGGTCCGCAGACTCTGTTTCTAAAGGACACCACCGGCGACGATGTCGCCGATTTGCGAGAAGTGGTCTACACCGGTTGGAGTCTTGGCGACACACACGGTGGGGTCAGCAATTTCCAATATGGTTTGGATAACTGGATCTGGGGCATGCAGGGCTACAACTATTCCGAACCGACTCATGGCGACCAAAAATACCAAGGCTTTCGCCAAGGCTTTTTTCGTTTCCAACCAGATTCTTACAACTTGCAATTCGTGCGACCTACCGACAACAACACTTGGGGTTTAGGGATCAGCGAAGATGGATTGATCTTCGGTTCCACCGCGAACCATAACCCAAGCGTGTTTATGCCGATTGCCAACCGTTACTACGAAAGTGTTTTGGGCTGGAAAGTGTCGTTGACGTTGCGATCCATTGCGGATTCGCATCTGTTCAAACCGATTACCGAAAAGGTTCGGCAGATGGATCACCACGGCGGTTACACTGCAGGCGCGGGGCATGCGTTGTACACCGCTCGGCAATACCCAAAAGAGTATTGGAACCGAACGGCTTTTGTTAACGGTCCCACAGGACACCTGATCGGAACCTATGTTCTAAAACCAGACGGCGCCGGTTTTAGATCTACCAGCCCAGCCAACTTGGTCGCCAGCGATGACGAATGGTCCGCCCCGATCATGTCTGAAGTCGGGCCCGACGGAAACATGTGGATGATCGATTGGTACAACTACATTATCCAACACAACCCAACGCCACAAGGATTCAAGACCGGCAAAGGCGGCGCTTACGAAACGGATCTTCGCGACAAGATTCACGGACGCATTTATCGCATCGTCTACACTGCCGGTGGCGTTTCCAAACCGTTTAGTTTAGAGGCTGCCGATACAGCGAAATTAGTAAAGACTTTGACTAACCCAACCATGCAATGGCGGAAGCACGCCCAACGGTTGTTAGTTGAAAGCCAAAACAAGACTGCAATTCCAATGCTATTGGAATTGATCGATGATCAAAGTGTCGATGAAATTGGGCTAAATGTCGGTGCGATTCACGCTTTGTGGACGCTACACGGTTTAGGGGTGGTCAACAAGACTAGCCCGGAAGTCGTGACTGCCGTTTCAACCGCATTAAACCATCCTTCAGCAGCGGTTCGAAGGAATGCTTTATTGGTTTTGCCAGTAGACTCAACGTCCACAGCTAACATTGTGGGCAATGACCTGCTAAACGATGACGATGCTCAAGTTCGTCTCGCTGCATTCCTGGCCCTTGCCGACATGCCCAGCGATTCCACTACAGGAATGGCAATCGCCAATGCAATCTGTGAACCCGCCAACTATTTGGATGTTTGGCTACGCGATGCTGCCACGAGTGCTGGTGCCAAACATGCGTCTGGTTTCATGGTTGCGATGTGCAAACGCAAAGCACTTCCAGGGGAAGTCCTGCCCATTTGCGAAGTGGTTGCTGAACACTTTGCCCGATCGCAGAACGGTCGAAAAGATGTGGATGTCTCAGTAATTGTCAACCGTTTGACTCAAGCGGAGCCTCAAGTCTTATCCTCGATCACTCGAGGCTTTGTGGCTGGCTGGCAGAGTCGTAACAATGTGATTATCAATGATCAACTGGAGGCCGATTTGGTCAAGGTTGTCCAAAGAATGGATGCTGCCGACCGAGGCGCAATGCTACAAGTCGCCGATCGATGGGGTAGCCAACGTCTGGAAACATATACCAGACAAATTGTGGCTGATCTTGTCGAGGCATTAAATGATGATTCGACTTCGGATATCGACCGCATCAGTGCTGCCCAGAAGTTGGTAAGCTTCAAGTCGATGGATGCCTCTACAACGGCAACGCTGTTGCAGGCAATCACCCCTCAAGTCGCACCCGAGTTTGCCAGCAAATTGGTTGCTGCGATTGCTGCCATGCAAGAAGACACCGTTGGCCAACAAGTGATTGACGCCGCCGAAACCTGGTCGCCCAGTCTTCGAACCGCTGCGTTCGAGATTCTGCTACTGCGAAAACCGTGGACCAGCAGTCTGTTATTGGCAATGGAGGAAGGACGATTGCAGGTTTCTGACTTGTCGTTGGAACAACGGCGGACGTTAGGAAATTTGAGCGATGACAAAATGAAGCTGCAAGCGATGGCAATTTTGGAACGAGGCGGCGCTATTCCGAACGCCAATCGCCAAGCAGTGCTAGAACAATACTTGGCCAGCACACACGCTTCAGGTGACGCCACCAACGGCAAAGTTATCTTCAAAAATGTGTGCGCCAAATGCCATAAGCATTCGGGTGAAGGTGCAAACATCGGACCTGAATTAACCGGCATGGCCGTACACCCTAAAGAAGAACTTCTGGTTCATATTTTAGATCCGAACCGAAGCGTAGAAAGTAATTTCCGAATGTACAACGTTCAAACGATTGATGGTTTAATTTTGGCGGGAATGCTAAGCTCTGAATCCAAAACGGCTATCGAATTGGTCGACTCGCAAGGCGAAAAGAAAACCATCTTGCGAGAAGATATCGAACAATTCAAGTCGTCGAGAATTAGCTTGATGCCGGAAGGTTTCGAAAAGGAAATTTCACTTGAACAAATGTCCAACCTGCTGGAATTCATGACCGCTAGAGGAAAATACCTTCCTTTGGATATTTCCAAAGTGGCCAGTGTGGCAAGCGATCAAGGAATGTTCTTCTCGAAAGACGCCGATGTAGAACGGCTGATTTTTGATAAGTGGGGAATTCAGATGTTCAACGGAATTCCATTTAACGTGATCGATCCTAGTGGTGGAAAAAACTTCAACGCGATCATGCTTCAGGGTGGACCCGAAAGTTCACTTGCATCAAAAATGCCTCGCGTTGCCGACATTGTCTGCCAAGCGCCAGTTAGAACCGTTCACTTTTTGGGTGGTGTTAGCGGATGGGGCTTCCCTTACGCTGATCAGAAAACCGTATCCATGATCGCTCGATTGCATTATGCCGACGGAACCACCGAGGATCATGAACTGTTAAACGGGGTCCACTTTGCCGATTACATTAGGCGAGTGGACGTTCCAAAATCAGAATTTGCCTTCGCTTTGCGAAACCAACAAATTCGATATTTTTCGATTAACCCCGCAAAAAGTGAACCTATCAAGTTGATTCAATTGGTCAAAGGACCCGATGGCACGGCCCCTGTGATTATGGCGGTCACCATTGAAGGCCACTAAATCGCGATCATGTGCGAGTGGTTTGGCTTCTCGGTTAACCGGCTTTTGATCGCCGGTGGGTTGAAATTTATTGACGGTGCCATTCTTTAAAGAATGGCACCGTTTTTTTGTGCGATGATCTCCTATACCGTCCCAACCATGGACTATTTCCTTGGGTGGCTTCACTACTAGGCACAGAGTCGTCCGGCAGTTCGGTTGCATTGATCGCAAGATCCAAGACCCCAAAGCGGTCTACCCTCAATTGGGTGGCGTTAAGAGGGCTGCATTGGGCATACCACTTTCCGTTTAGGAAACTCATGACCGTTCTAATCGTAAGTGCCCTCAGCGAAATTCGGAAAAGACATTTGGTAACTCGACTTCAAGTCAGGTTTCGATTTACAGTGTCTCGATACCTAATAGCATCGAGTTGATGACGAGGCCACGCCGCTTCGGAACTCGAAAGCCTCGTAATCGCTAGCAACATTGGCTTTACGAGCTCAAAATCCTTGGAATCTCACTTTGAGTTTCAGGACCTTATCGACTAGTATCCAAGCTCTGCCGCGGAAACGGATGTTCCGCCGAGCCCAGCAGGACGAATTTCGCATGGATGGACGATTCTTGATGTACTTTAAAACAACAGCTACGGCGTTGACTATTTTCGCGGCGCTGTTTGCCGGGGACAGCTTGAACGCTCAAACTGAAGAAAGAACGCTGTCTGAGCCTCTTTTCCGGATCAGCATGGCATCGGAAATTACGTCGGCAGCAAAGTCTGGCGATCGGGCCGACGTGCGGGTTGATTCACTGAAGGCAGTGATCGAACCCTCGAAAATAACAGTGCATCCTCTGGATCCTGCACTTGAATTTGCCCAGCAGAAGTTGACTCATTTACGAACCACGATTCATGATTATCAAGCAGTCATGATCAAACAAGAGCGAGTCGACGGGGTTCTTCTTCCTGCAGAATACATGTCACTGAAGGTAAGGAACGATCGCGAGATCAACGGCACCAAGCAGCCGTTTTCGGTTTACATGAAGTTCCTGCGACCCACAAATGCGAAGGGTCGAGAAGTTATCTACGTCGATGGTCGCAATGATGGAAATTTGGTGGCACATGAAACGGGCTTCTTGAACATCATGCGAGTCAACTTGGCACCTACGGGTTCCTTGGCCATGAAGGGTAATCGATATCCGATCACTGACGCCGGAATCGAAAACTTGGTCCAGAAGTTAATCGAGCGGGGACAGCGTGATCGGAAATGTGGTGACTGCGACGTGGACTTCTTTGCAAATGCGAAAGTTCTGGATCGCACATGCACCATGATCCAAGTCAAGCACGACGTGAACAAAGCACCGTACGACTTCCACATCGGTAGAATCTACATCGATGACGAATATCAAGTTCCGATTCGCTATGAAGCATACACTTGGCCAAAGCCAGGCGAAACCGAACTTCCACTACTGGAAAGTTACACCTATGCAAAATTGCAAATCAACGTAGGTCTTACCGAAAGTGATTTCGATCCAAACAATTCTGAATACGATTTCCCTTAATCTCTATCGCGGGTCGCCTGCGGTTTAACTTTGACTAAGTAACCGTTTGGGACATCCTATTGGACCCGACTACACAGCAATTGGCTGTGATACTAGCAACCCAGTAAAACACGATTGACCTTCAGGAACATTCTTGAAGGTCTTTTTTTGTGAGATAGGACCGACATCCCGGCGATCTAAGCAATTGATCCAGCAGGGGGTATCCAAACCAAAATCGAAAATTGCAGATTCACTTGGGAAATCCACAGCGCCAATGCCTGACACTTTTGTCAGGGCCGGCTTCTCCAGCAAACCGAGGCATTTTGTTCCAAGAGCCTTTATTCGGCCAGGGCCTCTTGGATCTTCTCTTGAATCGTTTTCTCGATCATGCCACGAAAGGGCAGGGCGGCGAATGGCAAAGTACCTTTCAAAGCTACATTCTGGTCGTCAGTATTCATCGCTCCGGTAATTTTCATTCCCATGGCGGCAAACGAAAAATCCAAAGTGCCGTCCTCTGACCACTGTTCCTGTACATCAGACACTTGCCCCACCATCTGCGTACGGACGATGTCCGCAAAGCGTCTTAGACGCTGGATGGCAGTTTGCCGATCTGTTTGATGCGGTACAAGTATGTTAAAGCTGGGCACAAGTGATCCTTTTCGTTCTCAATTCCAATAAAGACTACAATAGCTAACGACGATTTCCAGTTTTTGAATTAAATTGGATAACCATAGCGTACGAAAAAATGGATCGGTGATAATCCCCCAAGCGTTCGAATTCTGCCATGCGTCTGTAACACGACTCTGCTTGGTTCGTTGAACCGTTCATCGCACCAAGTGAATTGGCACTTTGGTTGGCATTGTCCAGTTACCAAGTCCGCCAACCGCAATACCTTGAATGTGTCGCTTAACAGCGTAGGTTATCCATGGCGATAAATTCACCGATCACAACCATCCCGCAGATTTACCGCAACATTCGTCGTTCGACGGAAATTGCCACGATTTTAAGCAAATATGGTTTTGTCGAACTGATTCGACTGTTGCGATTGGACTCATTGATTCCCAACTGGAATTGGAATCGCGACGCTGAAGTGAAACAAGTTGAAAAAACTGAGGTTCGTTTTCGCAAAGCATTAACCGAACTGGGGCCCACCTTCATCAAACTGGGACAATTCCTTTCAACTCGGCCCGATATCGTTGGAGTCGATTTTGCAAATGAACTGCAACGACTTCAATCCGATGTTGCAGCTGACCCGTTCCCGACCGTTCGCGCGATTGTGGAAAAAGAACTTGGCAGTTCGATCGATGATTTGTTCGATGACTTCCACCAGACACCACTTGCATCTGGTTCGATTGGCCAAGCACATTTAGCTAGGTTGAAGACCGGCGAAGAAGTTGTCGTCAAGGTTCAACATCCGAAAATCGAAGGAACGATTAAAACCGACATGGAAATCTTGTCGGCATTGGCTCAACTGGCCCAACAGATCGAAGACGTCAAAAATTATCAACCCGTAACTTTGATCAGTGAATGGTCGCGAGTTCTACAGGCGGAATTAAATTTTCGTCGCGAACAACAACGCCTGGACCAATTCAACATTTTGATGAAAGACGAAAAGGGATTGAAAATCCCCGTAGCCTATCCAAAATTTTGCAGTTCCAAAGTCTTGACCATGGAATGCATTCATGGAAAATCGATCAAGAACCTTTGCGAAGATCCAAACCAAGAGTTAGACCTAAGTGAGATCGCAAAAAATGGAGCCAAAATCTATCTAAAGATGATTTTCAAGCATGGACTTTATCATGCTGATCCGCATGGCGGAAACATCATCATCATGAATGACGGCCGCATTGGTTTGATCGATTTTGGTATGGTCGGTAGAATCAGCCAAAATCTGCGAGAGAACATTGAAGAGATGATTCTTGCGATCGTCAATCAAGATGTGCCGATGTTAGCATTGTTAATCCGACATGTGGGGTCGATCCCCAACCGAACCGACATGTCCGCGCTGGACAACGATTTGGCGGATTTCGTATCCCAGTACACGACTCAATCTCTAGATAATTTTAATGTGTCAGGCGCCTTAAATGACATCGTGACCATTATTAGACGCCATAACATCACGCTTCCTGCAGAAGCAGCGTTGTTGATTAAGACCTTGGTTTCACTTGAAGGAACTGGCCGACAACTTAATCCAAGTTTCAACTTGATGGAGATCTTAGCCCCGCTTCGTCGTTCCATGATCTTGGATCGCCTATCGCCTAAACGCTATATACAACGCCTAAGAAGGTTAATGATCGAGGTTGAACATCTGGTCGATCGCTTACCCGAACGTCTGGCCAATATTTTACAGTTGATTCAAGATGGTGAAATCAATGTCCAAGTCAACCACCATCGCTTGGGTTCCAATGTCAATCGAATGGTCATGGGCATGGTGACCAGCGCACTGTTTCTTGGTTCAAGCGTTTTGCTAAGCATGAAGGTACCCCCACTGATTTTCCCAGAAACAGGTCCCTGGGGAATTCACGACATGAGCCTGATGGGCTTGCTCGGCGTCTGCTTCAGTATGATGCTAGGGCTACGCTTGCTTTGGGCCATTCGGAAATCTGGGAACCTGGACAGCCCCGATACATAATCGTTGGTAACGTGCGATCGAGAAACGAGTTGAACCTTCCCAACCCAATCGCGATACCCCTGAAAGAAATCACACAACCAAAGAAATTTCAGGCATTCCCAGCAGCGGCATTCCTGGAATGCAAACTCACATACAACAGGGCCGCCTCATACGCTTCGAAGAATCCATTGAAACCACCCTCGAAGCACCAAAGCCTTCGTGCCGATTGCTATCCATTAGTTTCGCACGACTTTCCTAGCGGCTTCCATATAAATGCTTAACCTGCGGTGCCCCGATTGTGGTAGTTTAGCGACAATGGACCCAAAATTTTCGTCATAGTAAAGAAACGACGATTTAGATCTTGCCAAATCATCATTCAACAGACGTTGCAGCCTAGATTTTAGAACGGCCCAATTTTGGTTCGCGTTGATCAAATCGGACGCTGGATAAATTTCAGCATCCAACCTACCTTCATCACCCTGGTACGACATAAGACAGGCTATATTTGGTGCAACTATTTGATAGGTCAAGCCCATATCCAGGGCCAACGTATTGAGCGCCACTTCCACCGATTCGTTCTTAGCGATCCACGGGACTTGAGTATCAGGGGTCCACCCTTGAGCAATCAAGGATGGCCAATCAATCAAGATCGTCATCCCGGACTGCTTATTCAGTTCCTGAAACATTGTTCGCAGCGGCGTCGGTAAATAAAATTCCAAGTCGATAATCGCACCGAAAGAATCACCGGAATTCTGAACCCTGGGCTGCAGTTTTTTCGGCCAAGGCATTTTGTTTGCCTTCGTCTCTAAACTAGCTTGCAACTGATCCAGCAACCGTTGCACTCGTTGTTGTACCGCAGGATAGTGCTTAACCACAATCTTTCCGTCACGCACCGTAATTTCACCTATTCGATTGCCTCGGTCCACTCCATCAACCGCCGCGTCCGGATCAAGCGGCAAGGCCCAGGTGGAAGGATGAACGTAATCACGAATCAACTGCACCACCAAGGCCACGTATGGGTCATTGACCAACGGACCAACCTCAGGCGCTTGCAACCCGTTGCCGGGCTTTTGATCACCAGTAGGATCAGCGTTACCCAATGGATCCGATTCAGGCGAATCCGCACCATTTACCAGCGGGTCCAAACTTTGTTTCGGAGCCGTCGGTGGGTCAGCTTCCTGTTTATCTTGAGATGGATCAAGTTTGCCATACACTTCGCTTGGTGCTGAGATTACCGAGGCATTGGTCTCGGCTTGTTCAAGGGCGTCACCGTCTTGGGCACTCTTTTCCGCAGTGCCATTTTGGGCCGGTATCGCATACTGCCTTTCTACGATCTGATCGGTTCCCAACGGAAAAACTTTTAGCCCCACTAAGCTCGGATCACCCAAACCTAGGTCTGCCACTTCCACGCCCAATCCGAACGTTGCCAATTTTTCGCTCAAGATCTCTTGTGTCGGTAAGTTGATCGCATTGATCGGCGCTGGGACATCAAGAGAAACCGGTGCCGCCTGGTACCGGTCACTGTCGATCCAAATTGGAACACTCGACAAACGTTCCAACAGATCGATCAGTTGCAGCGGCAGCATTTGATCGTTATTGATCCCTAAGACCGTAGCCTCGAGACTCTTTTTCACATTGACCGAGCGTTGCCGAGGGCGCGACACTCGCGCCGACGGACTCGTTCTTGTAGGCCCTTTGGAAGCCAATTTGCGAATCACTTCTTCGGTTGGATCTTTTGATGTTTGCTTGCGGACATCCAACAACCCTGGATCTTCCCAATCATTGGTCAGTTCGCCGCCACCGAAAATGTCACTAATCACCTTGTCAAAGGAATCCGCATCCGGCTGATCTTTCTGTGCTTGATCTCCATTTAGTCCATCGTTTACGCCAGAATTAGCAAACGAATCGGGAGTGGAACCTTCGGTTGTCGGTTGGGAAACGACGCCCGCACCTGCAAGATCGGTAGGTTCTGCTTTCCCAGTCCCCGAAATGCTTGGGTCCGAATTCGCATCCGCCACTGGCAAACTCAAACTACCATTGCCTGACCCTGTTTTAGCAGCATTTGCCCCATTCCCGCCTCCGCTCTCTTCACTTGCGCCATCAACAGGATCGCCAATCTTCGCAGATTTTTCTGCAGCCAGGTCCTGGCCTGCAGAATCCTTGCCGACGGCATCCGCATTTACAGGCGGATCAGTGCCAGGGTTTTCTGCGCTGACTTGCGCTCCCTTTCCATCGGTCTTGGCAACTTGATCGCCGTCGCCACTAAGCAAGTACATCCCCAATCCACCGCCGATGACCAGTAACCCAACTCCGCCAACCACGGCAACCAAAATCGTTCGGCGCCGTTTTGCGTTTTCCGAATCCCACTGTCCTGGCTTCAACGCACCGGACCGAACTGACTTCGAATCGTCCGCACTTCCGGGCGTTTTACCTGATGAATTTCCGCTAGGCTTGCTATTGCGGTAGGGACCAGCCAAGGACGGTTTCGACGTTGGGTTACCACCCGGCACTGCCTTAGCACCAGTAGCGTTTGGATTGGTGGATTGAAATGGTTTACCGGACTTTTCCTGTTTCTCATTCGCTGCCGTGCCAAATTGCCCGCTAAATTGGCTCGGTATCGTTTCTTGCATATCTTCAGGGTGAGCACTCTTTGGCTTCGCCCCGACCGCGGGCATCCCGTCTAGCAATTGATCCATAGAATCGGATTCAAACATTTTGGGCAGCGGTCCTTTGGCAGCACTGGATGCTTGGCTGGGACTGTCAGCAGTGGCACTCCAACCTTCAGGCGGAACGACTTCGACCATACTTGCGCAGCGAGGACAAGAAAGTGTTTGTCCGATTGCAGAAACCTTTGCGACCTTCAACTTGGCACGGCAAGTGGGGCATTGAATAGAGAATGCAGACACGATCAGTTGCCTCTTTGGAAAAGAATTCGCATCAAACGAACGTCCGACCAGTTCTATCGGGCGTTCGTGATCTGAATCCTATTCTAAACCATCATCTAAGTCGCCGAAACAACTTAGTAGAAGATTGCATTGCAAAATCGATACGATCGGTACCCACAGCTAGGCACTCCAGACAGTTCCACGGCAAAACCGCATCGCTTGCGTTAAACAAGTCACCGAGAGAAAAGGCTTAGAAAGCCATAAAACTGCCTTTGATTGGCATAGCCTGCCTACCAAAAACCTGTTGCCCAAACAGACATGATATCGCCAACTTGCTGGTCACCGCACCAATAGATTGGCGATGCGATCACAGCAGGCAAGTCAAACTAGAAATACAGTTTTCACAGCGAAGGTACTTTTGACAAAGCGCCCAACTCTTAATTATGTGACAACCTTACCTTCAGCAAGGCGAATGATGGTGTCGGCCTTGGTTGCGATTGAATCATCATGAGTCACCATGACAATTGTCAGGTTTTCATCTTCACTTAGTCGATTCAATAAGGTTAAAACTTCACCACCGCTCTTGGAATCCAAGTTGCCTGTCGGTTCATCCGCAAGTAGTAAACGGGGTTCGGTGATCAAGGCACGGGCAATCGCTGTCCGTTGCCGCTCGCCGCCTGATAGTTGATTGGGACGATGTTTTAGTCTTCCGCCTAGGCCGACAAGATCCAGCAAGTGCTTGGCCCGTTCGATGTACTGACGTCGATTTAGAAAGTAATTGAAGACACCAAAACGAATCATGTACGGCACAAGTACATTTTCTAATGCGTTCAATTCGGGCAACAAGTGATAGAATTGAAAAATCAGTCCAATGTCGTTATTTCTCAATTGATCTCGTTCACGAGACTGCAAGTTATCAATTCGTTTCCCATTGAAAAAGATCTCACCTTTATCAGGTCGATCCAACGTCCCCAACAAATGCAGAAGTGTACTCTTGCCCGATCCGCTTTGCCCAACGATTGCGGCAAACTGCCCCGTTCGAACTGATAGATCAACACCGCAAAGAACCGGTACTTCCAGTCCGCACGTTTTATAGGTCTTATGAATATTTCGCCCAGATAAGACGACGGGTTTGGTCGACGCAACGTCTGCTTGGACGCGAATGTGCGGTTTTGGGCCAAGGTTCTTTCCAGTCGATTGATTACTTCTAGGCTGCTGCGTCTGATTGGACATCGCCATGCTATCCGCTTTCAAATTCAAGAAGTTTGCATTCATCGACTTGTTTCTTAAGTTGACTAAATTCATCAGTCTCTTTCAACGCCGGGTGCGCTAGATTCTTAAAGACTGCATAGTTGAAGGGCAAAACACGGGAACTTCACTTCACTTCACTTCACTTCACTTCACTTCACTTCACTTCACTTCACTTCACTTCACTTCACTTCACTTCACTTCACTTCACTTCACTTCACTTCACTTCACTTCACTTCACTTCACTTCACTTCACTTCACTTCACTTCACTTCACTTCACTTCACTTCACTTCACTTCACTTCACTTCACTTCACTTACTCGTATCGCAGTGCTTCCACAGGATCCATACGGGCAGCACGAATCGCTGGCAGAACACTCGACAGCACAGCAATCAACATTGCTCCAGCGGCAACGCAAACAACCATAAACGGACTCAATTGAGTTGGTATCTCGCTGAAGTAGTAGATCGAAGGATCGAATACTTCGCGACCACTGATGTACGCCACAACATCCGCAATTTCATTGATGTACCAAACGAACATCAGTCCTAAAAATGTTCCAACGCCCGAACCGACGAAACCAAGAGAAAGTCCGTACGCCAGAAAAATACTCATGACACCACTGCTTGGCGCTCCCAGCGACTTTAGGATACCGATGTCTTTGGTTTTCTCGATTACGATCATGAAGAAGGTTGCCAAAATTCCAAAACCAGCAACTGCAATAATCATGAACAACAAAATGTTTAAGATCGTGATTTCCATTTCCACGGCACTAAGCAATGGAGCCTGTTGGTCTCGCCAAGTTTGAATAATCAAAGGATGATACATTGCAGGAAACGTCGCCCGCAGACGATCTCGAACATCATTCAATTGGGTACCGGGCTTCAATTTGATTTGAATACAACTGACGGTTGCTTCGCCGGTCATTGGTTCAAACATGCCTCGCATCTTTTGCAAATGCGAGAGTGGCATAAATGCAAATGCGCTATCGTATTCATGCATCTTGGAAGAATAGAAGTCAACAACTGTGCAATTTTCCAAGACCGGCCTTGGCTGCGAACCCGCCGATGGCACCGTGATTTCAACATCGTCACCAGGACGTAAGAAATAGACGTCACGAACCTCACCGTTGCTTGGGTCATGGGCGCGAATCTTGCCAATGCCGATACCTAAAATAATTCCAATTCGCTGTTCAGTGACTGGATCAAAGGGTTCAAATTCAAACTTCTCTCGATACTGGGCCAAAGAATCCAACACTGGCGGTTCCCAAGGATCAACCGGGCCCGGAGACTGATTCGATTGAAAGACCGACATGCTGCCTGTCAAGAATTCGACACCGGCATTGTCGGCTACTTGATTGTCCAATTTTGGAAGAAGCGGTGGATGGTCTGGCAGAGGTGGAAGGGCCGCGATCTGAACTTCGCTGTCGTTGGCCAGACCATCGTTCTCTGTAGCTAAACTTGTTTCGTTACCACTATTTCCGCCGTTGCCAGAAGACGCACCCGGCAGAAACGGATTCTCCAAAACTTTTGACCGATATTGAGACTCCAACATCTTCTCTAGCTCTTCGCGAACATAAGCTTCCTGTCGAAACCGTTCACGGCGGTAAGGCCAACCTGCTTCAGGAAGTTCCTTGTCGTAACCATCTTCCATCAGACGAAAAACGTCTGACTGACGGTGAGTTTCATTGGTAAGATATGGTCGAAAATCAGTCACGTCACCAAAGGTTTGATCATCGATTCCAATGAGCATAATCTGATGATAACGTGGTTGACCGTTGACTTGAAAGTTGACCATCGCGGGCACTCGGACAACCGTGGTTACAGCTTCCAAGTCATCACCCAAGACTTCTCTGACTTGTTTCATTCGCTCTTGAACATGATCAATTTCTCCCATTCCCGCTGCGGAGATATCGACATCAGAGAGGATGCCATGAAGCTTATCGGTCATCTCTACCGAGAAACCACTCATGACGCTGTTGACAACAATCAACGTGGCCACACCTAAGGTCACACTGACAATCGAAGCAATTGCAATGAACCGGGTCTTCAAATAACGCCATGCGAGTAAGAGCTTGAACATGTGCCATCCTTGGCGAACAATTTTGATTGGGTTTGTTTGAGGAAAGCCGGCGAAAAGGGTTCTCGACGACTTTTAGTATCAGGCCAAATAACTATGCTGCCCGCCGCTGTTGTTGTCGCAGATGATCTTGCCGCATCTTTTCGCGAGCCCGAGAAAGCGCGGGGCCAACACTATTTTTGGGGATACCCAACGTTTGACTGATCGCATCGTAAGAATGTCCTTCCAAATGATGCATTTGAATTAATTTGGATTCGGTCTCTTCTAGTCGGCGCAATAATTCAACCAGTTCCGCCATCGATCCAAGCTGGGAATCTTCGGCCAAATCGCCTTCTGCCACCGTGTCACTTGCCCATGGTTCTGGCATCGGTGCCATATAAACCAGGTTCGAACGTTTGCCCAAACTTCGAACCACGACGCGTCTGGCCACTACCGTAAGGTAAGAAGTGAAACTGCTTTGCCCCTTGAAGCGACGAAGTGCAGCGTAGTCCTTCTTGCATAACTCAAGGAAAACTTCGGCAACCAAGTCATCACTATCGACTTGGGATAATTCCAGCCCGCGAGAACGCCGAGTATGCGCCACCACATGCAGTACCACTCGCAGGGAACGGTCCACTAGGTCTTCCCACGCGTGTTTGTCTTCGTTCAAACAACGTTGGATCAATTCCAGATCGTATTCGGAAACAGTCACTATCCAATTCCTTTGGAAGTTCACTTCACCCTAGGCTTCGAAAATTCGGCCGTCCTTGCCGAAGCGTCACCACAAACAACGATCGAACATTTGCCGTCGTCTCGACAACGCATCCAGCAAACTTGAGTGAATATTGCTGAGTTTAGGAAAATTGTTCCTTTCGTGGCAAGACAGATTTCTAGCCAGCTGCAAACTTCTGCCAACTTGCCCGATTGGGCTGGAATTATTGCTATCAAAACGGGTGTTACCCAGAGCTCTTGGCAATAATTGTCAGTTCGCAGCGACATTTTGACGAAATCTACTGGGCGGCATTGATCCGGTTGGCCTGTAATCGCTATCATTTAGTAGAGTCAGAAGTGCTGGCAGTTGGCCAGTGCTTGAACTCTCCATTGGCAGCGGGCTGTGGAGTTAGGCGAGTCGCAGAAGAAAAATTGCCGCAATACAAGTCTGCAGCCCAAGCAAAGCAAGGCAATATCCACTTGCTTGCGCTGCCTGCTGGTATTTTTATTACTTCCGCTGGCCTCAGCAAAGGCAGTCGCGTTGCGGGAAGCCAATGTTAGCGGTTAAAGACGTCCATGGCAGAACAAACGTTGCTGGCGATATCAAGTCGCCTGACGCTGTTTAAAAAGTCGTCCCGACTTGAAAATTTAACGAACGATAACCATTTATAACCTCCGTGTTTCCCTAGGATGCACGTTACTTGTTTCGGAGAATAAATATGACCCATGTTGTAACCAACCCTTGTGATGGATGCCGTTACACTGATTGCGTCACCGTTTGCCCGGTTGAATGCTTCTATGAAGCCGACACAATGCTTTACATCAATCCAGATGAGTGCATTGACTGTGAAGCGTGCGTTCCAGAATGCCCAGTGGAAGCCATTTTTCACGAAGACGATGTTCCTGCCGAATGGCAAAACTACGTCCAGCTGAATGCTGATAACTGGAAAGATTGTGAAAACATCACCGAACGGAAGACCCCTTTGGTCGACGACAACGACAAGTAGTTTAAAGCCGATCGCGGTTTCAAGCGTTTAGGTTCTATCGAGTCTTTCAGATTTGGGCGTTTCCCTAAGATTTGGGCGTATCCCAAGGTGGGACTTAACACCCAACGGTACGAACTTGGCAACGAAAGCGACTTACATGAAAAAAGGGATCAAGACAGGTTACCGTCATGATCCCTTTTTCTATTTCTAGCCCGCTGCCGCCAGCAGAGTTTCCAACCGCCAGGATCCTCGCAAACCCTATCCCAATGACAATTGCCAAGCAAACACGGAAGTCAATCTAGTTGGGTTTCATTACAAGAAGAAACACCCAAGCAAGCCTAAACAAGCCAGCCCACACAGACGCAGATGACTAGCTTACTTCTAACGCCGAAGTTGTCGGAGTAATAAACGGACGCCAACTTTCGTACTTCGGATTCTCTAGCTTCATACTCAACAATGGGTTTTGCTTAGGTCGAGCCGGCTTCCTAATCAACTTCATGCCCGCTTCTTCCACCAAGCGGTCACCCTTCTTGCCGTTGCAAGACAAGCAACAGCAAACCACATTGTCCCAATTCGTTGTGCCCCCGCGCGAGCGTGGAACCACGTGATCAAAACTTAAGTGGCTAAGCGAAAACACCTTGCCACAGTATTGACATTGGTTGTTGTCACGAGCAAACAAATTACGCCGATTAAAACGCAAGGTTTGCTTGGGAACCTTATCGTAATTTACCAGCCGCAAGACCCTGGGAACGCGTACTGCGAAACTGACACTGTGGATAAATTCATCAGCATTGCCATCTTCTAGACACATGATTGAACTTAGTTCGATCCAGTTCTCGAAGTTGTAATTAAAGAATTGCCCGTTTTCGACATCGATAACTTCCGCCAAGTCGCGGTACATTAGGACAAGAGATCGACGCACCGAAATCACATGCACCGCCATGTAAAAACGATTTAAGACAAGAACGCTACCATCCAGTGGCGACGCTTTAGACTGACTTGGAACCATCGACTCCTCCTCTCTTAGTTACCTACAATCTTGAGCGACTAATTACCAGTCGCAAAAATTCTATTCACTCTTAAATTGTGATCACCCGAACATCCACAGCACTTTGAAGCTCAATACCCAAACCTGCGGATAAACACTGCCAGCAATTGAACCGGCAGCTAACCTAGACCCTAGGCAAGCCTATTGATATATCCTGAGTCTGTTCCAAACCTCTGGGAGACCAACAGAACGCCGATATCCAGTAGCCTGCATCCAATAGCCTGCATCCAATAGCTGGCATCCAATAGCGAACATCCAATAGCGAACATCCAATAGCGAACATCCAATAAATTGTCACCCACAACTGATTAACGGCCCACAACACAGCCAGAAATCGCAAGGATTCCTAATAACTGTGTCGCGAATGTATTTACTGCAAAGCCGACAAAATGGCTGATCTGATAACACTTTGAAACCATCATAATGCCGATTATCACCGTTTTTGTCACCGTTGGACGGTCCAACGATCGCCTAAGTTTAAACCATACAAAGTGCCAAAACCACAAGCCAAAGGTTAATACTTCTAAACATCAACCCTGGCTGATTTGTTCGTCAATTCCGAGCAAAACGGCACCCAAGAACCAAGGAAACTCAACCCGACAGCGTTGCCCTAACCACATCTGCACCACCAGAATCGACTCAACTTTTCCGCAAGCATGTTTGTACTCGTCCGCACTGCCAAGTTTACTTCGAGTCAATTCCCAACACCAAACAGCCAACACTTGGTTAGTTCTAAATACCGACGTTCTCCTGTCGCGGAAGCCTGATTCGCTGACGTTTCTAAAAGATACCAAAGGTTCTGTTTGATCGCCCGACGCCTGAACTACAATTCAATTGTCATCACCTAGGACACTTGGCATTTTAGATGGTTCGCCCTGTTGGCCGCTACAGTGCACATTCCCGAATTCCCAAAACACAGAACCCTTTGCAAAAAAAAAATCGCCAAAAATTTCTCAAACTTGGTTGCTTGGAACCAACCTTCGCGCTTAGGATTATAAGTATGAGAAACGGAATTTCTCTTGAACGTTGTTGACCCGTGAACTTACCCCAAGCAAATTCTGGATTCCCAACGGTTCACCTAATTGCCCAGTCCAGAAATGACCAGTCGGTCGATAGATTGCCATTCAGCTTGCCACCCTTGGATTACCCTCAATCAGTGCATGGACCACTAATCGCGTAGAGCTGAAGGCCACTTAGGGGTGGAGGCCACTTCAAAAGTCCGGTCGTTTGCGATGTCAGGTGTTTGCGATGTCAGGCTCTGGAATAGCGGTGACCCACAGAAACAACAACGTGCGTTTTATGTGAAATTTGATTCTTAATTTTATTGGACGAAGGCGTGTCGAATGCTTCATTTTTCATGCGATCGGTGTCACAACATGATCAACACCGATACAGAGATTCGTTATGTGATCAAACTGGAAGCCCATGCCAGTGTTGATAGCCCTGGCGTTTGTGAACTGGACGAGGATCAAGACTACATAAACGAGCTGAAAGACATCGTTGAAAATTTGCATGAATCAGGCGAGATCACTTGTCCTGAAGAAATTTTCCACAAGAACAAGTTTGACCTTTGTGAAACCTGTTACCGCGAATACTTGCGGGATCCGCTGGGAAATCAAAGTCGGATGCGAATCGACTTCAGTTCGAATTAGTTATAACGGCAAGCGACTTGCTAACGCTGAAAAATTGGAACAGCGTGACATTGGAATCCAGCGCAATTAAGAATTCTGCGACATTGGAAAACGGTTGGAACTTGAGGAACCTGCGTCCAGGAGATTCCAGATATCCGCTTGAAACTCAATGGAAACCGAACTTGGCCAGCCAAAAATTTACCTGCGGTCCACCGTTCACCTGGGGTCGCCGGTTCGCTTGTCGATTATCTGGAGAATAAAGAACTATCTTGAGAATAACGGGCGCCAGACAGGACGTTCCAACTGGGGAAACAAACGAGGCATGTTCCAGGGAAGCATGCCTTCGTGCTGAATCGAATCACCTTGATAGAACGTCTGATCTGGCGACTCAATCACTTCGTAGCCACCCTCTGGATACAGGGTTTCTGAGTACCCAGTCTCGGGATAGCCGTCGGTACGATACTCTGTAGGAACGGCGCTGTGGCCTTGAAACCAACTACTGCGGATTTGGCCGTTTCCAGAATCACCTAGCGAAGACCTAGACCCAGCCGCGTTTCGGCCAAGCAAACTTCCCTTAGTCCCACCGCCACTTGTTCTTTGCAGCGCTCCCTTTACACCCAACTGTGCCGGGTCCCTGGCCAAGCTATCGGCAAACAAGCGAAAGTCCGAGATCAAAGGCTGAACTTGCACAGTGATGCGTTCAACATTCGCCAGTGAAGCATTTAGCCGTTCGTAAACCTGAGGATCGTTGAACAACTTTCCAACGGTACCATCTTTGTTCTTAAACTGCTCGCTAAACTGTTCGATGTTCTTTATCAGGGTCTCCACCTTCGCAACACTTTGCCGAATATCTGAAATCACCAGCGGCCCTTCCTCACCCAATGATTTGGTGAAGGCCTCCAATTGAGCCAAATTCGTGTCCACTCGGCCACCTACGGTTTTGAACGGCGCGATCGTGTCACGCAACTCCGCTATGGTGGCCCCTGCGTTTTCAATCAGACCGGGGATCTTCAGCACCGAATCTGCGATACTGGACTTCAATTCGTCTTTACCCACCAATTCATTTACATTGCCCATAACCGTGTTAAAATTGTCAATCGCAAGTTCAGCTTTGGTGCTGATCCGCTGAGCGTTCTTGATAAACTCGGGCCCGTTTTTCAATAAATTTGTGAAGTCTTCGTTGCTTTCCTTCAGCACGTCACGAAACAGACCGGTAATTTGCCCAAAATTATCGCTCGTTGTTTTGATGCTATTTCCTGCATCGGTCACTGCCATTAGCGTGGATTTCATATTCTCCTTCAAATCCAATACGACATCGACAATCTCCAGCGGATTAGGGGCGACTGCGACATTTTTCACCAGACCGTCTGCCTCGATCAGTTCACGAAGTTCACCTTCCTTCAATTTCCCATTCATGAAGGCTAGTTCCGCGTCACCCAGAAAGCTGGCGGTTTTGATCTGACAAATTTCATCTTTGTAAATAGGCTTATCCGAATCGATCCCGCAGGTCAGTAGTACTCCGTCAGCTAACATTTTAACTTCTCGGACCCGACCAATGGTGATCCCGTGCTTTCGGATCGGAGTATCTTTGGTGACGCCCGGCGCTTCGGCAAACTTAATGTACAAAGTGTATTGTGACTGGAACACATCGCTGAACATTACCGTCAAGATGCTAAATGCCAAAATGGAGATCAACACCACCAAGCCAACTCGCCAAAAGTACCAACGTTGTTCGTCCATTATTTCACTCGTATCCATTCATGGCTGGGCGCTGAACACCTAACTTCACAATGCACTTAACCACTCGGTCGACGGCCTACTACCAATCGCGATGAGTATCGCCCGCCAGTTCCATCAAGCGTTCGCCCGCTTCACCATTCACAAATTGTCGCACGCGGCGGTCATCCGATGTATCCAATTCGGCCGGCGTTCCATCAAAGATAATTTGACTTTCACCTGCCTCTAACCGACTGTAAGGCGACAACATCACCACGCGATCGGCCACTCGTCTCGCGGTATGCATATCGTGAGTCACAACGATGCTGGTGACAGGAATTCTACGCCTAGTCCGCAAGATCATTTCATTAATCACGTCACTCATCACAGGATCCAGTCCTGTGGTTGGTTCGTCGTACATCAACACTTCCGGGTTCACGATCAACGCCCGCGCTACCGCGACTCGCTTCCTCATACCGCCCGACAACTCCATTGGACGCTTGACCACAACCGACGGTGGCAGGCCAACTTCATTAAGTTTCTCTAAGACTAAATCAGTGATCTCCGAATCAGAAAATCCTCCGTGTTGTCTCAACGGAAACGCGACGTTATTCCCTACCGTCATACTGTCAAACAGTGCGGCGTTCTGAAAAACATAGCCGAATCGAAGACGCACTTTCGTCAACGCGCGTTCACCCAGTTTTGCCATATCCATTGTGTCAAAGCGGACGCTGCCTCGCGTCGGACTCACCAGGCCGATAATGCTTTTCATCAATACACTTTTGCCGCAGCCACTCTCCCCGATCACCACCAAAGTCTGTCCGGCCGGAATTTGGAGACTAATATTCTTCAATACCGTCTGCGTACCAAACCGCATCGTCAGTTTTTCAATACTGATCAGCGGCTGTTCTTCAATCGTTCGTGTGTCAATCATCGGAACATTCTCACAATACCAACAAACCACATGTTCTTGTCGGCGACAACATCCTGCAACAAAACTTAGGCAGACCCAATTGTTAGGGCTGAGTAACCAAGCGGGTTGGAAGACATCAGGGGCTAAAACATCAGGGGCTAGGCGTTTGATCCTGGCATAATGGATTGCCGACGCTTGCACCGCAAACGACAACCGCAGAAAATCCCACCTAAATCGGACACCTGCGTCGCGGCCTGCCACTAAATCAGTTGTTGCCCGCTCGGATAAAAGATCGACCTAATGCTCTCCAAACCGATTCCCATAAACAAATCTAGAATCAAGATCGTTACGAAACAATAGACAAACGATGACGTCGCCGCTTTTCCCACTCCTTCGGCACCACCTTCGCTATGAAATCCTTGATAGCAACTGACCAAAGCAATCGCACCACCGAAGAAAAAGCTCTTTCCGATCCCTGAAAGCAGATCAAACTGGGTTACAAAGATTGCCGAGTTTTGTAGATAATGAAAGGAATCGATTCCTAGGATCATTACGCTATAAAAGAACCCACCACAGACTCCCATGAAATCCGCCATGGCCGTCAAAGCGGGAATCATCAGGATGCAGGCAATAAAACGAGGCACCACCAAATATTGAATGGGATTGGCCCCCATCGCGGCTAGCGCATCAATTTGTTCGGTTACACGCATCGTCCCAATCTCTGCGGCCATCGCGCTTCCGACTCGACCGGCCAACATCGTTGCTGCCAAGACCGGTCCCAACTCGCTGACAATCGACAAATTGATCACCGCTCCCAACCGAGTCTCTAGTCCCAACTGGCGGAATTGGGCGTAACTTTGAACCGACAAGACCATGCCAATAAAGGTTCCCGTCAACGCAATCACAGGAAGACTTCGAACACCCACTTGGTACAGCGTGGGCATGAGCACATCCAAACGAGGCGAACTTAGAAACAGCCAGCGAAGCATTCGTCCTGTGAAAACAGTAAACATTCCCAAGGCAACCAGCGCATCATGGACCACTTCGCCCAGGTCGGCACACCAGTCGAATAAAGACATCAAAATCCGATTCCAAAGGCCCAGTCGCACTTCTGTACCGCCGGTAGCCATTGCGAATTTACTCCCTGTTCCTTAATCCGACGCTTGGGTCAACCGCCCAAGCCCAGTAATGCTCTCAGGCACTCGATTTGCTAGCCAACAGCCAAGTTGTCGGCAATTCACGCGCAAACCTACCTGCATCTTGCATCGGTTCGCTTGGCCATGCCGGTTACACAAAATTTACCGGTTAGCTAATTTGTTCCATTTTTCAAAATGGGCAATTTAGCGTTTCTTTGAAAGGAATCCGACTCAACCCCGTCTAATTGAAGACGAATTCAAGGGATTCAAGCCGGATTCGCCCCCAAGAAGATTTGAATTCCCAACCATGAGTGCAAGTGCCTAACGCCAGCAGTTTCCGGCTTGAAGCCAATATTTTTGAGAAATTGGTTGCGGCCAACTCGCGATTCCGGAATAATAGAGTTATCCGTCCTAGGCAGTGCTTTGATGGTGCTTGTGAAATGTAGTTCTGTTAGCATCGATTCCTACTACAGCCCGCACCAGCAAAAAGCTAACCGCAAGACAGGCTCGCAGCGCAAGCGAAGTTCGGCCTTGTCCACTTGCTTGCGCCACGTGCTGGTATTTTGATAGCTGCCGCTCCCCTCAAGGAACGGATGGGCACCCTTGGTGCTTATTAGTTCCCCCAAACGTTGGCTCTAGCGAATCAATGTTCACTTGTTGGCCAAAATAACTACCCGATCCTTTCGAACCAACCGGGTTCAGGCGTCGTATTCGCAGAACAGCGTTCGATGCTTAAGCCCAAGCCTTAAGTTGGTTCCGCGGAGGTGGAAAGGCAGGGAGGTGGAAAGTAGCCAAAGGCAGTTTCGAATTCGCCGAAGAATTGAAAGTATACGCGGAAAGATCCCACACGACGCGGAAACAAGGATGGTAGGGAACGCAAGTGCGCTCCGAAAACAAAGCGGCGAGCGGAACCCATTCCCACGGCATTTTAAAAGTTACTATTTTGACAGCGTTATGAATCGTTGATTGGCGGTTCAGACTTAGAAATTTTTGCTTGCTGGCTGAATCTACATGATTCGTTGGCGGTCAATTTTCAGCATTGTTTTTGCCTTTCGTTTGACCTTGATTGGTATGCGACATGCAAAAGCAAGATCACTATTTTTTTGTTCACAGACTCTTCGTTTGCATTTGATCTCAAGGAGAAATTTATGAAGACACTTTCCATCACAGCCTTAATCGTGGCTGGTTTCTTAGCCGCGGCAGGTTCGGGCGTCATTGGCCAAACGGGCCTTAAGACTGACGATGAATCTACTTGTTGTTCTTCTCGATCAACGGCTGCTCAAGAAGCCCCTGTTGCTGCCTTGGCGGCAACGAAGCAGGGCGAATGTTGCGCCGCTTCGTCCAAGCAACAATTCTTGACCAGCGTTGCCACTCAGGAAAAAGATTCCGCTACAAAAACTTGCGAAGCGGGCGGTTCCTGTTGCTCGAAGAAGGCCGCAGGCGAAGCGTTTCTAACTTCAACACCTGCTACCCAAGACAAGCAGTGTGAAGGCAAGACTTGCGAAGCAGGCGGTGCGTGTTGCGCTTCAAAAACGACCACGGTTGCCACGACTTTGACCACCGTCAAAATCACTGACGATGCAACCGCGGGCACTTGCCCTGTTGCCGCAGCCATGGAAAAACTACCAAAGATGATGTACGTCGTCGCCAAAGAAAAAGTCTCCTGTGACAAGATGGCCGCTGAATTGGCTCAGAAGCATAGCCAACCCATTCACTATGCGGTTGCAGAAAAGACTTTTGAGGACAAAGCTTCGGCAATGAATGCGTTGGTCGAAGAAACCGAGAGTTTCGTCACAGCATTCGTGGCACCCTCGAAGTGTGAAGTCTCCGGCAATGTCACTGTTGCTGGCAAGTCTTGCAGCTGCCCAGTAGAAGGCGACGCTCGCACTCAACTTGTCGCTGCTGCGATAGAAAAAGTAAGCATGAAGTACGCGGTAGCTGGCAAAGAAGCCGCCTGTTCCAACTGTGCTGCAGCCATGGCAAAAGAAGCATCTGCCCCGATTGAATATGTCGTTGGCGATCAAAAAACAACTTGCCAAGTCACTGCCCGATTGAACTTGGCTCGTGCGAAGTATCAAGCCGCCGTACAGGCTGTCGCTGCCAGCGAAAAAAGCTAAGCTTGCTCAGAAGAAAATGAAGACGATCGTTTCGGCTCCAGACGCTGAAGCGAACAAGCTACTTGTAAACCCAAACGCACCCAACCATCTTTGGCTGGGTGCGTTTTTTTGTTCACTGCCAAAAAATCTACCTACTCCAGATCGGCTGGGCTTGAATCAACTTTAGTCAGTTCCACATTCTTCGAATCTGCCCGCCCCAGTGTGAACAAACATCGACGCAGGCCTATGTTTTCGATCCAGAGGCAAGCGAACAACTCCAAAAGTGTGTAAAATTGACCATCGGCCTCACCTAAGTTTCAGCCGTGTTTTCATCCGTTGATTGAAGGTCTGTTGATGTCGCGTCCAACCTATCTGATCGCTATGTGGCTGTTGTTTGCCTTGATCGACCGTTCAGCAGGCTCATTCTTCCTTTTTAATTCAAACGACCCTCAGGGTCTCTTGATCGCCCAAGAGCAACTCAAGGAGGTCCCGCACAATCAAGATACTGCACCGAACGATCCACGTTCGCCCGAAGAAGCAATCGCTGCGATGACGGTTCCCGAGGGTTTTACCGTTGAACTGGTGGCCAGCGAACCCGAACTGATCAATCCTGTTTCAATGACCTTTGATCATCGTGGACGCATTTGGGTGACCGAAAGCATGGAATACCCTCGCCGCGAACCCGGACCGGGCAAAGATAGAATCAAGATACTTGAAGACACCGACGGCGACGGGAAAGTGGATTCGGTTAAAATCTTTGCAGAAGGGCTAAATATCCCCTCCGGCATTGCCGTAGGATACGGTGGCGTTTGGGTTGCGAATTCGCCTGACATTCTCTTTTTACAAGACACCGATGGCGATGACAAAGCCGATAAAACCGAGGTGATTGTCACTGGCTTCGGTCGATTTGACACGCACGAACTACCCAACTCGTTAACCTGGGGACCGGACGGATACCTCTACGGCCTTAATGGCGTTTTTAATTATGCGAATGTTCAACAAGATGGGAAGCAACACAAATTCACGTGCGCTATGTTCCGCATCGATCCACAGACTCGAAAATTCGAGCTCTTTGCTGAAGGCACAAGCAATCCTTGGGGCATCACATTCGACAATCGTGGCGAGGCCTTCATCAGTGCCTGCGTGATCGATCATCTCTGGCACATCTCCGAATCGGGATACTACTTGCGGCAAGCTGGCGCTTACCCCAGTCACACTTGGATTATTGATTCGATCGTTGACCACAAACACTTTAAAGCCGCTTACTGTGGTATCGAGTATTTTGATTCAGAAGCATACCCTACCCAGTATCGAAACAAACTTTACATGGGCAACATCCACGGCGGTTCAATTAATGCCGATGAAATACAACGATTTGGAAGCACCTACAAGGCGTCCGAAAATCTAGACTTGCTTAAGGCGAATGACGTTTGGTTCATGCCAGTTGCCCAAAAGATCGGACCCGACGGTTGTCTGTATGTTCTAGATTGGTATGACCGGTATCACTGCTACCAGGATGCGAACCGGGATCCCGCTGGCATTGACCGTTTGAAAGGGCGGCTGTATCGCATCCGGTACAAGGACACGCCGCGAAAAGTTGGCTTTAATCTAGCTGACGATTCCGACCAGAAGTTGATTACGTTATTGGATGACGGAAATCTTTACTTCAGAAATCAATCACAACAACTGTTGGCCCAGCGAATTGCCAATTCGACCATTTCCGCATCCGGATTAGCGGCATTGACCGCCTCGGCTATCAGCGAAACAACCTCAGAACGGGCGCGGCGGCATGCGGTTTGGGCATTGTCTGGGGGGCAAAAACTGGACGCCACGACGTGGGGTGTGTTGACTCAAAGCAAAGACCCTGTCGTCCGAGCGCACGCGGTTCGCATGGCTGGCAACCTGGCGACCTCTCGCAATCAAGAACTGGCGGACCAGTGGAATGCCGTCGCGGTTGATCGAGTCCTGGAAATGGCAACCGATCCATCTTCCGAAGTTCGCTTGGCAACGATTGTTGCGTTGAATAAGTTGCAAAGTGAAAATCGAATTGATGCGATGCTGCAAGCCGCCAATATTGAACCACTTGACGATGGCCTGTTACCACGGATCCTTTGGCAAAATCTTTTTCCAAGCATTCAAGCCGATGCGAAATTGGCGGAACGTTTGGTTAGAAATCCGAATTTCATTCAGAACCATTTCGCTAAAGACCTTGCGCCACGCTTGGCAGGACTTTTGTTAGAGCAGGACCAATTACAGTCCGTTCTAGAACTGGCGGATGCCCTAGCAGATCGTCGCGAAGATTCGTTTGGGACCCGTCAAGTCCTTCAAGCGGTAGAGCAGAAATTACTTAGCGGCGAAATTTCTTTCGCGACTTGGAGGCAACAGGCCGCGACGTTGGCAGCGATAACCCAGGCAAACGCTCACATCCCCGAATTGGATCGCCTGCGTGCTTTCGCTGGAGATCAACAGGCGATCACGAATCTTGCGACAACTTTCCAAAACGCTTCCAACGATGGACAACTTCGCAAGGCTGCGTTTTCAGCATTGTGTTTTATTGTTGCCAAGTCCGATTCGGCTGACGTCCAATCGCTAGACCTTTGCCTTGGATTGGCGAAGTCGGAATTGGAATCGCAGGCATCGCCCGAAGTTTCAAACCACGTCATTGATCAGTTGGTACGACTTTCGTCACCCAAGGTTGCCCAGGTTTTGTTAGATGTCAGTGATAAAATTCCTGCCTCGGCTAGGACTAGAATTGTTGAATCGTTGACCAGTCGACCCAGTTGGGCCAAAGTCTTATTTGCCGCGATGGGTGAGAACGACCGCAGTATTCCGCGCGACGCAGTCAATCAGACGCAGATCTTGCGCTTGTTAGATTCTGGTGACGAACAGTTACTGGCGTTGATTCAACAAAAATGGGGAACGGTTCAAGTGGGGCAACGCGGTTTGAAAGTCGATGAAATGACTCGAGTGCGACGCGTGCTTCGACAAATTCCCGGCGACACCAAACGCGGTTGGCTGGTCTATGATCGAGTCTGCGGGCAATGCCATCAATTGGCAGGTCGCGGCGAAGAAGTTGGCCCCAGCCTGGATGCCAACGGACGGGCATCGTTATCCCAGTTGTTGTCCAACATGGTGGATCCTAACTTAGTCATCGGTAAAGATTACCAAGCTAGAATGGTGGCTACCGTAGACGGACGAATTTTTTCAGGACTTGTCGTTGAAGAAAACCAACAACGAATCACGTTAAACATTCAAGGTGGAAAACGAGTTACAATTCCTCGTGATGAAATCGATGAGGAGAAGATAAGTCCTAATTCTTTGATGCCTGAAGGGCAAACACAACAAATGACCCAGCAAGAGATTGCAGATCTGCTGGCACTGCTTACTCTTGTTGACCCCAAAGACGAATCCGGCGGTAAGATCCCAGAGTCGGAACTTCGCAAGCAAACCCAATGGTCGGTCAATGGCTACGCTTCAATACTTCCGGAAGTCTTTGCCGAATTCTCTACCGACCAACAATTTGAAGGGGGCTTAAGTCTAATTGACCAACATCAAGCAAGAGTAGCCGTTATTCGCACTCATCCGGTCGATCAAGCAACACCGACGGTGCTTCGCCGCAAAGTAAAATTGCCGGCCGCCGGGAAAGTTCACTTGTTGTTGGGCGTCAGCCATCATCAAGAGGGGGATTGGCAGTTGATTGTCAAAGCTAACCGAAAGACCCTAAAAGACATCTTGGTCAGTCCCGAAAGTTGCCAAGATGGATGGTTGGATCTCAGTATTGACCTTTCGGAATTTGCGGGACAGGAAGTGCTTCTCGAATTGGAAAACCGAGCTAACGACTACGCTTTCGAGTTCGCTTTTTGGTCACACGCCTACCTTCAGTCCAGCACGGACTAAGATAAAATTGGTCAACCTTCGGCGAAATTTGTGAAGCCAAATGGGAAGATGCTTGCCACGCGATGGTAAGTTTTTCTTGGGGCGCCATTTTTTGGATTCCAGCGTTGCAGATTGAACTTGGCGGTTACCCACTTAGCAGTGACATGTACCGATTGCTTCGCCCACTGGGCGGTTGAAGAGACTAAAAAGTCTGACAACGTTTGCAACGTCGATATCGACTATTTTTTGATATACTAATTTTTTGAGCACAGGGATAATCCTGGCATTCCGACCACTAATCAACAGGAAACATGGTTATGAAGAACTTTTCGCTTTTATGTATGATGGGAATCATTGGGTTGTTCGTCGGTTGTGGTGAATCCGCAACTCCAGAGAAAGAAGGAACCGCGTCCTGGGCAAACACACCGGCGGTTAAGACGACACCAGTTGTGAAGGTTTCCGCCGCATCCATGGCCAAGTTAGCCGAAGCCGATAAAGCAGATGGAACCGAAGATAAAGTAATCACCAAGTGCTATTCGTGTGCTTTAGGCATGGACGGTGACGCAGAGAATTCGGCGACCATTGGCGAGTACACCGCGAAATTCTGTTCAGAAGCGTGCTGCAAGCATTTCGCTGAAGACGCAGACACTTTGATTGCCGAAACCGAAATCCCAACCGGCCAGTAGAATGGTTTCGACTAACCGGAATCATGAAAAACCTTCAACTCGCTTGCCGGCGTTGGCCACTTCGATTGTTTAGGCATTCCACTTTCTCCGCTTCCCACTTTCTCAAATTTATGGCGAAAGCCATTAGAAGTCCTTGAAGAACGCTCAAAAGGACTTCGCTCGTTCCATTCGGGTCTTCGAATAAACTGCTCGTCGAATAAAAAAGCCTTTCTCGCAAACGGACGTACCGTTGACGAGAAAGGCTTTTCATTTTCACCCGAAGCGATGTTTGCATTTCTCGGGGGTTTGCATTTCTCGGGGGTTTGCATTTCTCGGGCGCTGTTTGAATTTCCTTGATGTGGGGTACAAACTGCCGCTCTACGAAATTTTGCACTAACCACTTACACGGCTAACTGGCTTTTCATGTACCCGATTGCCGCTTCCAAAGCTTGCTTTATCTTGCCGGGTTCCTTTCCGCCAGCCTGAGCCAAGTCGGCCTTTCCGCCACCACCGCCGCCGACGACTGGCGCAACTTCCTTCACCCAGTTCCCGGCACTGACGCCCTTGTCAACCAGATCGCGACTAAGTCCGGCCACTAGCAACACTTTTGAATCGCCTTGAGCACTGGCTAGAAAAACCGCGGCCGGTTGATCTCTCTTACGGATTTGATCGATCCAACCTTTCATCATATTCTGGTTGGCACCGGCGGTTTCCATCACAATCACCTGCACACCCGAAACATCATGTGCCGACTGAATCAATGTATCCGCATCCCAATGACTTGCTTCCGCCAACGCTGCCAACTGAATTCGCAAGCTGTCAATTTCTTCAAACAAGGCGTCCACACGTTGAACACAAGTCTCCGCCGGAGCGTTAAATAAACGAACGACTTCCTGGAGAGCTGACTTGGAACTTGCGTAATCAAGTTCGCCCTTGGATTGCGGGGCCTTCCAGGAAGTTTCATTTCCCGAACCCTGGCTAACTTGCTTCTTCAGTTCTTTCACAAAGTCGCGCAGCGAACCCAAAGCCGGCACAACACCCGTAGTGGTTACCCCCAACCGCTTGGCCAGCGTTTGCAGGGTTTCCAAAGTCTGCTGGGCGTACTTGGCAGCCAATTCGCCGGTGATTGCGGTGATCCGACGCGTACCCGCGGAAACGCTTTCATCGCCCAAGATTTCAAACGCTTGCAAATCACCAGTACTATCCAAATGGGTTCCGCCGCACAGTTCTTTGCTGTACTGGCCGATCGAAACCATTCGAACCAACTCGGGATACTTCTCGCCGAACAACATCATCGCGCCCGCTTTTCTGGCCTCGGCGATTGGTAATTCGGTGATCCCAACCGTATCGTTATCTTGAATCGCTTGCCGAACGCGAGCCTCCATCTTTTCGAGCACCTGAGCACCGATGGGAGCTTCGCATTTAAAGTCAAAACGCAGACGATCATCCTCGACCTTGGACCCACGCTGCTGAGCGTCTTTCCCCACATTGTGTTGCAAAGCATAGTGCAAAATATGCGTTGCCGAATGTGCACGCTCGATTGCCTGACGCCGCGCAAAATCGACACTCGCGGTGATCTGAAGGTCATCCTCTAATTGTCCCTCACGCAACACTCCGTGATGAACAATCAAGCCTGAAGCCTTTTGAGTTTCCAACACCTCGAACTTCATGTTGTCTGTTCTCAACCAACCAGTATCTCCAACCTGGCCGCCTGATTCTGCGTAAAAAGGCGAACGATCAAGCACAACTTGGACCGGATGATCGACCGAAGTGTTCAACTGTTGGAATGTCGAATAACGTTTGTTTTCAAAGATAACCCCTTTGATTTTTACTTGGCATTCGCTGGTTTCATAACCCAAGAATTCCGTCTTTTGCAACTCCGCTTTCAAATCTTCCAAAGGTCCACTTGCGAACAGATCTTTTTGACCTTTTCCTGAATCCTCGGCGTGTTGCAGCTTCGCTTGATTGTATCCCACGCGATCAAACACAAGCTGATAACGTTCGCACATCTGTTCAGTCAATTCAGGCGGAACTCCGTCGGTTTGATACCAATCAAAGGCCACCCAGCCGGACAGCGTTGTTTCACCTGCCGCGATCAACGACTCCATTTCGCCTTCCAAGAACGGTACCGCCTTACCCAACAATCTTAGGTACTGATCTTCTTCGCGACGAATTTCCGATTGAATGTTCGTTTGTGTGTCACCAAGCTCGGGATAACCGCCAGCCATCTGCTGAACAATTGTGGGCACCAAATCGAACAATGCTGGTTGACGCAAACCTAGCTGATAACCGTCCAAGATCGCCCGTCTTAATAGCAAACGAATCTGGTAACCTTGCTTCTCGTTGGCGGGAACCACATTTTCATGAATAGCAAACGTTGCCGCCCGCACATGGTCGGTGATGCGACGCAAACGACGCCCCGCATCCGAATCGTAGGCATACTGGGCCCCGCAAATTTCACCCGCTTTCAAAACGATCGGAAACAAAGAATCAATGTGATAATTGGTTGGCACATTTTGCAGAACGCTGGCAATGCGTTCTAGCCCCATGCCCGTATCAATGTTCTTATTGGGCAACGGATGCAAATTGTTTGGCGGATCGCCCACTCGATTGAATTGAGTGAATACAAGGTTCCAAATTTCAACTTCGCCGCCATCATCCAATCGATAGTAAATTTCGCTGCAAGGCCCGCACACTCCGTTTGGCCCTTGAGATGGCGCACTTGCAGGCCAAAAATTTTCATCTTCGTCTTTGCGAAGAATCCGATCCAATGGTAACCCAACTTCCTTATGCCAAATGTCCGACGCTTCGTCGTCATCTAAATAGACCGTCACAAACAGCCGAGTTGGGTCAATGTTCAACCACTGCTGACTGGTTAAGAATTCCCAAGCCCAGTGAATTGCATCCTTCTTGAAATAGTCGCCGAAGCTAAAATTGCCCAACATTTCAAAAAAAGTATGGTGAAATGCAGTTCGGCCAACATTATCAATATCGCCCGTTCGAAAACACTTTTGACACGTGGTCGCTCGACTAAATTCCAATTCCACTTTCCCAAGAAAGTGATCTTTGAATTGGTTCATTCCCGCAGGGGTGAACAAGACCGAAGGATCGTCCTTCGGCACTAGAACATCACTGTCGCAACGACGATGCCCTTTGGACTGGAAAAACTGCAAGTACTTTTCGCGAATTTCATCAGTTTTCATAATGCGAAACATCACTCTAAAAAATTATTTGAAACCGTCGATGCTCGACGAAAGTTCAATGACAACCACAGGCCAAGTAAAATCGACCCGCAATCTGATTCAACGCCAAAATCCCTTACAAGCCCAATTTTGGACCATTATCGAAGCTTTGGCAGCCATGCCTAGCCCAATCAGCTTCCCCAGCCAAAACACTTTGTACAAACTGAAAAAACGGCCGCAGCAATTTTCCAATCCCGCCCAAAGTGGGTGTTTTCAACCCCGCCTTCAAAGCTTACGGGCGCTAAATCGTTAGCGGTGCCAGGTGGGGCTGGACAGGTGGGGCTGGACGGTCGAGTTGGACGGTACTTGGGGATCTGTGAGATTTAAGGGACTCGCAGCTGGAGGACGCTGACCATTCCGAATAGTTCGCTGCCTCGTGATGAAACGTCTGTCTTAATCGTAACGGACCCAGTCAGTTTATTTCCAAATTCACCCAGTTTTCAAGCGGATTCAGATTCGCGAACGTTCGAAGTACAAAAAAGGGGCACCTTGGAACCATCCATCGCAGTGCTTCCCCAAACCATGGACGGCCAGCGGGCTTAATTACGTTTCGTAATTTTAGAGGTTGAAGATGAAAGTTGTCATTCAAATTGCGATTGCTACTAGCTGCCTTGCACTGTTGGGCCAATCACAAGCAGTCGCTCAAACAGGCCGAGTCCAAGCGACATTTAGCTCGCACCCCACAGCCCAGTCGAAAGTAATCAATATTTTCCAGCTGGCCAGTCAAGGGAAGCAGAGCCAAGCGGTCCCCAGTTCACAAGAGGCCTTACCCACGACTCAGCCGTCGCAACCGGCCGAAGCGACTGCCCAACAGGACCCTGTCAACGACATTCCAGCGGTCAAACCTGCGGTCGATCCGTTCTTTGACCCCTTCGCCGAACCACTGCTGGCGGCCCCGTTGGTGATTGAGGATTCCCAGAACACCGATCCAAGCGACGCCAGCCCTTCCTTGAACCAGGAAACCGAGGCAACACAATTGCCTTTGCCGTCAGTCGAACTGGAAGAATTGCCCATCGCGCGGGAAGCGATTCCGCAGACCAACTATCAAATCCCGACCGCCCAGGTCAATAATATGGTCGCTGGGCCATTCAATTCTCCAATCAACTGGGTCAACAAAGGCAGACCCTCGACGAAGCCCGACGACCAAGAATATACGCCAAGTAATCTGAATCGATTTTCCTCGAAACCGTTGACGCACTTTGTCCGGTACAAGTCACCACCGCAGCCGGTGATCAATTTGATGCAGCCTGCAATCATTCAAGTACCTGTGCAAATCCGAGTGGTCCAAACCTACTTCGACTACCCAATCTATCCATACGCCCCGATCTACCGGCCCCGTTCGATTGCGCCTACAGGCCTGAACCCTCATTTCCCCGAAGAATATCAGGCACCAGTCGGACAATATCCCGCACCCGCTGTTTATCACATGGCACCGCCTTCTTGGTCGACCCAGCAAGGTTTATATCAAGTTCCCGACGTGAACTTAGTTGGAAACCAGTCAAATTCACGCGACTTTGTTTCGTACCCGCACAATTTCATTAGCTACCCACTACAGTCAAATGGTGGCCTGCAAATTCAATCGTTCCCCCTAAGCCGTCGGATGGATCGCTAAATCCGATCGGTACCAGTGCAACCCAACTTACATTGTAAACACGCCCGGGTTCACGTTTGATCATGAAGCAAACGCGGACCCTTTTCTATTTCTTGATGCGTGTTCCAGCACCTATGCTCTGGGCATAAAGCCGACTCGCAGGCCTGCTGACGATGCTATCACTTCGAAATCTAACTTGACATCATCAGCCTGAATTTTGGACACTCCGACGGTCTCTCAGTCCTCTCAAGTCTCCGTCTCGGTCAAATCAGGGGCCAAGCAGGAAACTTCTTTTGGGGTATCCGATTTCAACCGCGAGCGTCAATTATGTCAAACTCAAGTCCATCAATCGATGACGTGGTCGGTTCTGCCCACAATGGCCCCGTCATACATAGCGATGATGGCACGACTTCACCCATCCGTATTGATAAGGCGCAACAGCCAGAACCGTCCGAGCAAACGGCGGCCGCGGTTGACCAGAGATTGGTAGAAGAGACCCAGCAACAAATTCGAATTCTAGTCAGTGAAATCGTTGAACTTTCCAAGCGAAACATTTCGGAAACCGAATTCTACGAAGGTTTTACCGCCCGATGCGTCACCGCATTGTCAAGTATCGGCGGTGCTGTCTGGCTGAAAGAGCGGAACAGCCTATCGCTGGAACACCAAATCAATCTAGCCAAGACCGACCTTGCCACCGAAGGCCCTTCGGCTTTTCAACACGACCGCCTACTCAAGCGACTGTTCGCTGCAGGCGAAGCCACAACGGTCCTGCCGGCCACAATTAACACGTCGGACGATAGCGGAAACCCCACGACTTCATTGCTAGTGGTTGCACCGATTAAAGTCGACGGGCAAACCCATGGTCTGATCGAAATTTTCCAGCGTCCCAACGCTGGCCCTGTGACACAACGCGGCTACCTTCGCTTCCTGATGCAGATGGCTGAAATTGCTGGCGATTTCCATAAGAACCGACGCCTTCGACAACTAGACGAACGACAAAATCTGTGGAGCCGATTGGACCAATTTCTAAATTGCATTCACCAAAGCTTAGACATTAAAGAGACCGCCTACAGCTTGGCAAACGAAGGCAGACGCCTGATCCAGTGCGATCGCCTAAGCGTCACTTTGACCGAAGGTTCACGCCTGAGGGTGGCCGCCACCAGCGGTATTGATATCGTGCAACGCCGAGCCGACCAAATCAAACTGATGGAAAAGTTAGCCACGGTCGTCTGCCGCACCAAGCAACCACTTTATTACACAGGGCCAACCGAAGATTTAGCGCCGCAAATCGAAAATTGTCTGCAAGCGTATTTGGATATATCGCACTGTAAAGCGGTCGCGATCGTTCCTTTGACCCAAAGCCCCAAAGCAGAAAGCAGTGACCAGCAGGACGGGAAACCTAAGTCGAAGCCCCATGTCAAAAAGACTTTTATCGGCGCGTTGGTGATTGAACAACTGGGTGACGAACGAATCTCCGAAGACAAGTCCAATCGCATTGAACTAGTCGCCCAACATGGTTCGGCTGCGCTTGCCAATGCAAACCAACACAGCAATCTGTTCCTACTTCCTTTGTGGAAATTCTTAGGCAAACTGTCTTGGTTCACAAACGCCACCAACTTACCAAAGACCCTAATTGCAACCACCGTTTTGGTTCTCTGCATCTTTACCTTGATCGCCGTACCATATCAATTTGCAATGCCCGCTAAGGGCGTTATCCAGCCTGTCACCAGGCACGAAATCTATACTCAGGTTCCCGGGCTAATCGACGACATCCCTTTGCCCAACCAGCAAAACGTGTTGGTCAATGCAAATCAATTGCTAGTCAAAATGAAGAACCCCGATTTCCAATCCGAATTGGAAATTTTACGCGGCAAGATTGTCGAAACGATGAATCTCCACCACGAAGCAAACCAACGCTACGGCGAAGCAAGCGACCGAATTGAAAAGCTTAAGATTCAAAGCGAAATCAACGAAGCCGCAATGAATTATAATTCGATGCAGGCAAGAGCAGCGATCTTGGAACAAAAACTGAAGCTGCTAAGTATCGATAGCCCCATCGCTGGACAAGTGATCAACTGGAACGTGCGACAAAGCCTACGAGGTCGCCCCGTGCTTGCGGGCGAACGACTAATGACCATCGTGGATCTGAAAGGTCCATGGGAAATCGAACTTTACCTTCCCGAACGCGGTGCCAGCCATGTTTTGGATTATGACCGACTGCAAGAAGATCCGTTAAAAGTGGAATTCGAGTTGGCTTCCCATCCAGGACAAACATTTATTGGTGAAGTCACGGAAATTGATCGCCGAGCGGAATTGCACGAACCCCATGGCCACAGTTTACGAGTCATCGTAAGGTTCGACTACAACGAATTAGCAGAAGCGTTAAGACGCCCGGGAACTAGAGTCACTGCCAAGATCATTTGCGGCAAAAAACCACTTGGTTTTGTCCTGTTTCGCGAAGTCTGGGAAACCGTCCAAAGTCAGGTCTTGTTCTGGTTCTAACGCAAAAAAGTAAGGCAAATCTTGGGATTTGCCGCCCAAGACGACTGCACCCAAACACGCGGCACGCCAAGCTTTGCTTCTTTGCCAAGCAAGCCCGCACAACCCAAGACAATGCACCCGTCAACAAAACTGACCAGCCACAATAAAACCTACCAGCCTGCAACATCCCCACCGAGACACCTTCGATCAGCGGCTACAACTTGTCGTAACTTTCAAATTTCGTCATTCGCTCTTTAGGACAGGTTTCCCATTATGAAAATTTCAACCAACTGTCGTCCGCAGACTACCGTCATATGGAAGAAGATCGGGATCATCCTGGCTTCCAGTGCATGCACGATACACCTGTCTGCCATACACGTCATCGATGTCAATGCTCAGGAATCGCGACGCCAGTTGCCACCGTCGCTGCCAACACTTTCCTCCCCATCCTCATCCCGATCAACGCTTGGCGACCTACCCAGTCAATTGCCTGGAGCACCTGCGACACAAGACCGTTCACCTGCGACGTTGCCGGCGTCGTTACCCACGACTTCTATTCTAACTTCTCCTACCGCACAATCGCTGGAAAACACTCCGACACAACCAACCATTCAACCTTCGGACACCCAGATGCCAAGGCCAAGTGGGAACCTAAACCGTACAATCAATTCCCAATTGGTCAGTACCAATCGAGCGAAATTGGCATATTGCCCGGTAAAGATTATCGAGAAAATTCAATTGCCGGCCAGCGAAATTGGGCCTCTAGCAGAAGTTCTGGTCCGGGACGGGCAAACGATCAGTAAGGGAATGGTGATTGCAAAAGTCGATGATCGACAAGCCATAACCGAACTAAATCTGTCCGAATCTCGACTGGCAACTTCCGCCTTAAAGGTCGACACCGACATTGCAATTCGTTACGCCCAAGCTGGGTACGACGCGGCCTACAAGACCTACGAGCGAGAATTATCGCTATACAAAAAGAATGTTGGAACGGCGGCGAAACTGGATGAAGCACGTTTGCAAGCCCAACAGGCCTTGTTGCAAATCGAAAAAGCTAAACACGATTATTCTGTGGACCAAAAGGCAGTCCGCATCGAAGAAATTCAAGTTCAAAAAGCAAAAGAAACGCTGCAACGCCATTCGACGATCGCACCTTGGGGTGGAATCGTCAATCAGGTACTCACGCATCAAGGCGAATGGGTCAACGCGGGTGACCCCATCGTCGAAATCATTCAAATGGATCGACTTTGGGTAGAAGGTGACATCGACGCCAGGCAAATCAACCCTTTTCAAGTCACGAATCGACCAGTCGAAGTCATTTTGACGTTAGCTCAGGGAGAAAAAGTTAAGTTTCAAGGAAAAGTCGTGTACGTAGAACTTGAGGTGACCGGAGATTCCTACAAAATTCGCGCCGAAGTTCAAAACCGAACTCACATGGACCACTGGTTGCTTATCCCTGGGATGGACGTCGAAATGGAAATCGACCTAATGCCTAACGGTGGAGTGGAACGTCTTAGCAATCAACCCGGTCCATTGAACCACCAACAGTCCAGCCTTTTGCGCCGCGACTTTGGAACCGATACCAACCTCAGAACCATGGCACGCCTGGCCATGAAGTGAAACCTAACAGCCAAGTCGTCAGGTCAGGAACGCCACATCTAGATCTAACCAGACCTAGATCTAATAAATCCAAGCTTCTCACCAGGGCCTAGTCTTGCCATGGCAATCATTAAGGTGGGCGGGCGATGGACAACCGCATTCTTGGCGAACCAACCGTTGAGCGATTGGGATCCATCGACCGACACCACGGATTAGAAATGGAATGATTTTCACTTAGAGAAATTCAAGCGATCAACGCTTCAGGTCCGTGTACTCGCGGAACGAATAATCAATGTTAGTAAAATCCAACGCGTTGCACAGACCTCGTAAGGCGATGCCGAACCCGTCGGGACCACTGAATCCACCAAACTGCCCGCCGCCGCGAACGTGTGGTTCTAAATCCAGAAAAACACCTTCAACGCCCAACGCCTTCATCCGCAGGGCAACCGTCGGCAGGAACCCAGCAAAATCTCGGAAAATCCGCTCGTGGCCACTGTCACCCTGATCCGCCGGAACAAAATGCTTCAGCGCTTCTTCATCAACGTGTTCCAATCTCCCAATGGGACCAGGATGAGCATAGTCTTTAATATGCATCCAACCTAAGCCAGGCTTCATCGCCACATATTGCTGAAAAATTTCGTCGGCAGTGAACCCCTGAGTCGACAAATTCGCCCCATCAAAAATCAGCAGCATATTGTCACGTCCCACTGCAGCATACAATTCTGCCAACAACTGCCCGGTCTGCCCGACCAAATTGGCTTCAACTTCCAGACCGTAAACTAACCCATGGGCCAAACACATGTCTGCAATTTGACCCAGGTGATCGGTGACTTGCGAAAGATGGGTCTGCGGATCCGTACCCTTGGGGTGATAAAACGAAAATCCACGGATCAACTTCGATCCCAGACGATTCGTCAATTCGCAAGCATGCTTCACTTCGTTTTCCAAGTAGTCTTTAATCGGTACGTAGCGATTAGCGGTCCCGTCCTCTTGGTCTAACAACTTTACCTTTCCAATTGGGGATCCCAAACTGGAAACTTTCAAACCGTATCGCTTTAGCGATTCAACACATCTTTCAATCTCGTCGTCCGTCAACTGCATCGCATTTTTGACACCATCGCCCACGTCAATAAATCGCAAACAGGTGTGTCTTAGGCCCAACGCGGCCATGACCGCAAACTGTTGGTCCATCGTCTTATCCAAAGCAGCTTCGTCCGAGAAACCGGACAACAACACCTTACGTTCGGTCTGCAAATCGCTGGAAATCAATGCCATGGCACGCACTTCTATCTAATAAATGGAACATTGAAACGAGAACCAACGGCGGTGAAACTTCAAGGTCTGGACCTAAGAAATACAACCCAAACGATGTCCGCCAATCCTGGGCAACCTGCTTCAACTGTTGAAAAGAAGTCCACCAATTTCGATGAAAGCCAGAGCCTCAATCCAAGCCAAGCCAAGCCAAATCTTTAATCCAAGCCAGTGTCGATACTGGACCCGATCGAGGTGATTCGTCAGAAGCCTGCAACCTTGGTTCGGCAATACTGCAACGAACCGACTGTCTCGTGATACTTGATCACCACAAGACCAAACGTCTGGCACGTCTGGCATGCGTCGTCGCGGCCCTGCTTGCTTCAACCAAGGCAATTAACGAAGCGACCCTCACGGCGTGGACCGATTCTTAGCGTCCCAAAACTTCGGCATTTTCATCAAAATACTCAACCGTGATGACCGAACTAAATCCACCCCGAACGGTAAATTCAGCCTTCAGTTCAGCCCACCTCGGTTTCACAACAGCAATCAAATCATCCAAAATCGTATTGGTGACGTTTTCGTAGAAGATGCCTTCGTTTCGATACTGCTGCATATACATCTTAAGGCTCTTAAGTTCAACACACACTTCGGCAGGGGTGTAGCGAAAGTACATGACGCCAAAGTCAGGTTGTCCTGTCTTCGGGCAAATCGATGTAAATTCATTGCAAATGTGTTTGATTTCGTATTCTCGATTAGGAAACTTGTTTTCAAACGTTTCCAACAAGCCGCGATCAATTGCCATTTCACTCTCTCCGTGGTTTACAAAAATCTGACCGTACCCGGCTAGATCGGTCAATCAAACAATCATTCAAGGCATCTACGTTTGCCACCGGTCCCAAATCGGAAACGGTACAAACCGATAATAAAAAAAGCGAAACGCAATCGTTTCGCTGGCTTTCCACCTGTTAATCCGTCATCTCAAACCATTGGCAACCACAAATCCATGGGCAATCTCGAAACGAATCCTGAAGTGAATCATTTCGACAACCTGAGCCATACATCGTCCCAGATTTAATCTCGCCAAGTGGCGAAGACTTGGGGTGATGCAGCGATTATTACTTATCGTAAGTCCTGCCCGTTCCACAAGCACTTGGGTCAATTGCCAAATTGTAGAGCTGCTGTCCTGCGGGTGTGGGATACTTGGAACTTATGCACGCTTGGCAAAGCGAGTGCTCATCAAGTTTAATCGCGCGGGCAATCGCCGAAATAGGCAAGTACCTTAAAGAATCACAACCTAATTCCGACGCCATCGTTGCATGCACAGCATCGTCAGGTTCATCATCACTCAGGAATTTCGGTGCAAACAATTCACTCAATGTCGACATATCGATGCCATAAAAACACGGGGCAAGGATCGGGGGACAGGCTACCCGGACATGGATCTCTTTAGCGCCACCTTGTTCGTAAATTCGACTTATCAAGACCTTCATTGTGGTACTGCGAACGATACTGTCCTCGACCAAGATGACTCGTTTGCCTTCCAACACTTCACGCAACGGCGTGTACTTGGCTTTCGCACGCTGCATACGCTGCTCAGGCGTATTCTCGATAAACGTTCGTCCCGAATACCGATTGCGAATCAAACCTTCAGCCGAGGGAATCCCTAGCGAAAAAGCCATCGCATCGGCCGCCGCTTTGCTGGTATCAGGGACCGGAACCACAATCGTGTTGCCGTCTAGCCAATCGAACGTCGCTTTCTCGCGTTCAACCTTCGCTAGTTCCTCACCCAAATGAGTCCTGGTCAAATAGACGCTACGTTCATCTAAGGAACTAGCAACGTTCGCAAAATAAATCCATTCGAAGAAACAATGGGCCGTCTTTGTGGATTCGATGTACGGAAAGACTTCCAATTTGCCACCAACAATGGTCGCCATATAACCCGGTGGTAACGTCTTGATCTGATGCCGATCGAATCCCAAATTCAACAGTGCGACGCTCTCACTGGCTGCCGCAAAAATGGAACCGTCACACGCATAGCACATCGGCTTGATCCCCAACGGATCACGAGCCACCATCATGTCACCCTTGGCGGTGATCAGTGCAATCGTATAGGCTCCGTCGCAGCGGTTCCCAATGTGCTGCATCACATCCAGGAACGAAGCATCTTTGTTCCTGGACAGAACCCGACTGATTTCATGAAGCATGATTTCGGTGTCGGTTTCACGAGCTAGGTGGTTTTCATTTTCGGCCAGCAAGTCAGTTTTCAGTTGCTGGTAATTCGCCAATTGACCATTGAATGCAAAGCTGAACCATTTGGCTTTCTGAATATGTTGTCGTTCAAATGGTTGTGCATAAGAGCGGTCATCGGCTCCACAGGTTGCATAGCGCACATGCCCGATGGCTGCGTGCCCGGCATACTGTTTCATCAAGCTTTCGCTTTTCGCCTTATGGCTCAAACGAAACACCTCCGATACCGTGCCGATTTCCTTATGCGTACTCAGTAATTGACCGCGGCTTGGCGAGTAAGTGGTCATACCCGCTGCCAATTGGCCACGATTCTGGATGTCTTGCAACATCCGAGGCATCAGCCGCGAAGTGTCGTCCATCGATGTGAATGAGCAAACGTTGCTTTGGTCCGAGATCGCAAAACAGTAAACCGCTGCGACGCCACATTCGTGATGAAGCTCACTCATGTCGATTTGATTCCATTGACGGAGGGGCCAAAGATAGAGACCGTCAGGTTGGCTAAAAAACCCTGGCGGGCGTAGCGTCTGACTTCAAAAGATCATTTTCCTGAGCGAATTAGCACCAGAAATAACGAACCAAGAGGCAGTTAACAGTCTAACGGCCCTCTGGAAAAATGGGTATGACCCCCGCCACCACTTCCTAAAATCTAGCTGCGGTTAGCCCAGTTTTTTGGAACGTTCGCAACCAGATTTGACGGTTAGGCTGGGATTCCAGGCCGGAATTCCAAACCAAGTTTTCGTTTCGCCCTTGGGTTGGCCGGACCGGCTAACTTTCTAACTCTCATGCTCAACCCTCCGGGCTATCCCCAATGAACAGGCCCCCAGTGATGGGTTCCGCCTTTGCTGAGATCGCGGCGACGACGGTCCAGGGGATCATCGACAAAAATGTCCGCTTAAAGAATTCGCCACCCTACCGACAGCAAACAAGTCGATGGCACCCCTGAACATGGCTGCTGGATTCCCACCAAGGATCGTTCAGGGAACGGGAGTGCAAGTGACCACGGTAAGGGCGGCGGCAAGGGCAGTTAGTTGGCAAGCCAAGCTTGTGGAGTGTTCGTCGGGTGCATAAGCCCATTTAAGACTTGCGTTTGATACATTACGATCGGAAATCCTGGCACTTGAGGGTAAACGGCCTTGGCCACCTTAATTCGCCGCAAGGTCTTCCACTGCCCCATGGGTAGGAATAAGGGCATGCCAGGAACAAGGACCTAGCAAGTCGCGAAACAAGCTGGTTCGAGAATTTCATTCCGACCACCCTGTCTCCAATACTCGGTCTCCAATCAATTAAAAACTGTCAACATTGAAGTTTTTGGCTGATTCAATAGCAATATTATCACGCAACCCCATCAAAAATTGCCCCAGTGTGGCTTTTGCTCAAAGGATCACAACCGTGAAAAAATGGATCGCCCAGCGAACGAATTACTTTGATTCCAGTGGCATTCGCCGAGTGTTCGAGTTGGCCGCCAACCTGAAGGATCCGATTAACTTGTCGATCGGGCAACCGCACTTTGATGTCCCAGACGAAATCAAGGCTAGTTTGATCCAGGCGATTAACGAAGGGAAAAATGGTTACGCCAACACTCAAGGCATACTGCCATTGCGAGAAAAACTGTTGGCCAATGTTCAGAAAGAATACGACCACGCCGACCGACGCCTGTTCGTCAGTTCAGGAACCAGCGGCGGCTTGATGCTGGCATTGTTGGCAATGGTTGACCCGGGCGACGAAGTGATCATTTTCGATCCATTTTTCGTGATGTATGAACCCTTGGTCCGGCTTGCGGGTGGCACCCCCGTTTTAGTCGACACCGATTCCAACTTTCAAGTGGACCTCCAGCGTTTCGAAGACGCCCTAAGCGACCAAACTAAATTGGTGCTATTAAATAGTCCCTCAAACCCTACCGGTGTCTGCCTAGAAGAAGCCAGCGTCAAAGCGATCGCAGAAATCTGCTTGAAGAAAGATATCGCTTTGATCAGCGACGAAATCTATCGCGAATTCTGTTTCGATAAACCATTTGTCTCCGCCGCCAAATACAACCCTGAAACGATCGTGGTGGACGGATTCTCCAAAAGTCACGCCATGACAGGTTGGCGACTTGGTTTCGTGCATGGCCCCAGTCATGTGATCGATACGATGGTCAAACTGCAACAGTACACTTTTGTTTGTGCACCGCATCCAGTGCAATGGGCGGGCGTTTCCGCTCTGGATTGCGACATCAGCCCGTACGTTGAAGAATACCGAATGAAACGCGACCGCATGTACAACGGGTTAAAAGATCATTATGAATTGATCAAACCCGATGGTGCTTTCTATGTTTACCCGAAATTGCCTTGGGGGACGGGCAAAGAATTTATTGAAACCGCAATCCAGCATCAGTTATTGATCATCCCAGGCAACATTTTCAGCCGACATGATACTCACTTTCGAATCTCTTACGCGGCAACCGATCAACAGATCGATCGCGGCTTAGAGGTCCTCCGGAAACTGGTGACAAAGCCTTGATTAAGGCGTTAGTTTAAGCGATGGCTTTGGAACAACCGTCCCGTCCTGACCAGGAACTCAGGGCAGGGCGGTTTCTACGCAACAAGTCAAGCTCATCCAAAGTTTCATTGGTCTTTGAATTACCGCAGGTCGCTTCGATTCGTAAAGTCTTGCGGGCGACAGGCCTGTGCCAAACCTATAGATCGTGAGGTTAACTTGGAATCGATCCGCGGTTGACATCTAAATACAGCAAGCCACATTTGGATTGGCAGCGATCAATAGGCTTTTGGCAAGATCTGGTTCCCGCGGGCTTCGGCAAAGGGTTGGCTAAATTCTCGTGGACGACCCCCCACGATTGGCGGGCCAAAATCGTCGCTGGGATAAGGGTCGAATAAGACCGCCCGGTTTCTTTGTTGAAAAACAGTACCAGGCGGTTGAAGACTGCCCTGCAAAATTCGGCCGCAGCCAACGCAAGAGAAGACGCACATTCCGACCAGAATTAAACACCAGCGATCAAACTTCATGGTCAGTCCCTAATCTCTTGACACGCTCGTTATTCGAGACATTCAACCGTTGATTCCGAGGGGAGCGATTACGGAAATCCCCAGCAGTGCAAATTTCACCAAAACCCAATCGGATCCCGGTTGCCAGCTTTGCTGGTAGGTCATTACTTTCGAAAGGGAACGATAGAGATTTACAGGAGGCCCAGCAAGACGAACCCCTGGACGAAATCGAAAATCGTGTACGTTACTTGGACGCAAGGCTCAACTTCAGTTATCATGTTGCTAGCGATCGATAGGCCGTTGGCGACACTTAACTTCATTTCGGTCCAATCCAGCGAATTCCCAGCCATACACACTCCCATACACACTCCCAGACACACACTCCCAGACACACACTCCCAGACACACACTCCCAGACACACACTCCCAGACACACACTCCCAGACACACACTCCCAGACACACACTCCCAGACCAAGCAATACACACTCCAAGGCGGCCCTACCCGATGCTCCAGCCAATTCAAATCATCTCCCACTCTTCAGCTTCTACCAGGACCCGTTCTTTCCTGTGGTCAAGTTGGCAATTGTTGCTACTGTCACTCGTGTTTTCGCTGGTCGTTTCCTTGAATCCCAGTGGAAATGCCACGATCCTTGAAGATCCGATGGAAGCATTAACCAGCTACGCCAAAGAACACCCCAACGCTTGGAACTTGGAAGAAATTGCAAAACAGCCCTTCGCGAAGCAAGCTCTTTCCAAAACCCAAGCCGAAAAAGCAGCCGCTGTCTTGAGCGATATGTTTGATCAATTTATTCGAGCGGATCGAAAGTCCGAAATGGATAACCTAGTGATCGAATCGGGACCTCATAAGATGCCATTTTGGTTCAAAATTTACGGCGAAAAACCCGCAGGGGGGCGCAGCTTGTTTATCTCGATGCACGGAGGCGGCGGGGCGCCCAAAACAGTGAACGATGGTCAATGGGAAAATCAAAAGAAGTTGTACCAACCCAGTGAAGGTGTTTATGTGGCGCCGCGATCCCCCGTGGATGCTTGGAATATGTGGCACGTTGGTCAAGTGGATGAATTGTTCTTTCGTTTGATCCAAGATATGGTCGCAATCCACGACGTGAATCCAAACCGCGTTTACATAATGGGCTATTCAGCGGGTGGAGACGGTGTTTACCAATTGGCTCCCCGGATGGCGGACCATTTCGGGGCGGCGGCAATGATGGCCGGCCACCCGAATGAAACCACCCCAGATGGCCTGCGCAACCTACCTTTCTCATTACAAATGGGTGGAAAAGATTCAGCTTATCGCCGCAACGAAATTGCGGCCCAGTGGAAAGAAAAACTCGAGCAATTGCAAAGCGAAGACCCCAAAGGCTATCCGCACATGGTGAAAATCTATCCTGAATACGGTCATTGGATGAATCGCGAAGATGCAATCGCAGTCGACTGGATGGCTAAGAATGATCGAATCTGTTTTCCGAAGCGAGTGGTCTGGAAACAAGACGATGTGATCCACCGTCGCTTCTATTGGCTTGGAAATCTTGACGCTCAACCTAACGCTGGCGACAAGATCGTGGCTGAATTCGAACAGCAGACCATTTCGATTATTCAGTCGACAGGGATCACCCAAGTGGCACTTTATCTTAGTGACCGCTGGATCGACATAGACCAACCAATTAAAGTGCTTGGCACCGACAATCAGATCATTTTCGAAGGCAAGGTTGACCGAACCATTTTATCACTGGCTAAGACCCTGGAGACATCCGATCGTGAAATGATGGCCAGTGCGTCGGTCAATTTTGAAATCAAGGTACCTGCGGCCAAAGAAAATCCTTAATCTAATCGGCGGCCCTTTTTCCTGTAGAAAATCTCCCTAGAAATCGCTCAACCCATGCGCCGTGATGTGATCGTCTGAGAATTTCAGGTCAAATCGTCCGCCATGTTTTTGCCATGACACTTCAGCGATATTGTTTTGAATGCAGTTTTTCGGCTGCGAGGAAACGTTGGAGAAGCGGAGCGGCAGGTTACAATTTCACGGGCGATTTGGGCCAGTCGGGTAAATTCTTCTGGCGCCACTTCAACCAAGTTTCGATTGCTCGCTTTCGATCGGCGTTATTTGCGAAACCGAATTTGTTTCTGGACGACTGTAACGATGCGGCATCGCCGACGCCTTCCATGCCAAGGGATTCCGCTTCTAGGCCAACCCGAGTTGCTAAACCAATCAATGCCAAATCCCCCAAATTCGAACGAAGGCTGATGTTCGTCTGAGCCACAGGGTGACTGCCGATCGTGGTCTGGTCGTTGATAATGTGTTCCAACTTGGGCAAGTCCTCTTGGGTTGCCAAGGCAGACGCGTAGAGTATCGCCGTTCCGCGAGTGTATGCGGGAATGCGTGCACCTTCAATAATCGCCAGCAATTTGGGTAACGCCTCAGTGACCTGGCAATTGTTCACCAGTAACAAGTAATTGTTAAAACTTATCTGCCCCTGCTTTTCGATATCGCGATTGGAACACCATTCTCCCAAGAGCTTTCGATTAAGTTCGCCATAAGGATTGGTTGAAAAGGCAATCGTGTTGTATGCCAACCGCTGCTCGATTGCGTTCGCCATTTCTGGCTTGAGCAATGCGTCGGGCCATAGATTTTTCGAATTTCCCAACACTAAGATCGTTGAAATGGTTTCACGAGGAAACAAGCCTCGACCGATGGACGTGTTCAAAATTCGCTTCAGACAACCCTCAACATCCGATCCGTCCACTTGAAGCTCGATAAACTCGGCGGCATGCCGTTCCATCGCTTGTGAATAAAGATTGCGAACGCCGTCTGAATCCCCCATACTTTTCTTAAATAGTGTCCATAAAGGCAATCCGTTTTCGACTTCTGGGTTGCGAAGTTGTGAATCCAACTGCAAATCTTTTTGGAATGCCTCCAGACGCTCAAGCAAAACATCTTTGCGGATCTGAATCAATAAACGCTTGGCCAGCATCGCGGTGTCAGGATTGAAGGACCCCGACAAGCGTTGCAAACCTGGCAAAGCGGACGCTCCAATTACTTTCAATTGCTCGGCCGCATCCTTGCGTCTGGCGAACGACGAATCGCTTAATTGATCCAGCCATCGCTTGGATGGGTCATCAGAATTTTCGTCTTGGCCAGCCACTTGATCGGCCCCAACCACTTGGACATTGAACAACAAACCTGAGGAAATCGTAAACCGTGCACCGCCAACTCGGGTTCCCCAAAGCAGCCCAGCCTGCAAAAAATCGCACACACCCTTCGCAGTCTCAACTTTGGATTCGATTCGACCCGCCGCACTAGCATTGCTGGCTGCACTAGCATTGCTGGCTGCTCTGGCATTGCTGGCTGCTCTGGCATTGCTGGCTGCTCTGGCATTGCTGGCAAATGAACGAAGTTGACTGCAACTTAGCAGCAACATTATCGCCAAACCCAAATTCATCGTTGTTCTGAACATTTCAATATCCATCAAGTTGGATCACACGAAAAATCTCAATCCCGCCCGAACATCTGTGGTTTATTTCCTTCTAGTGACCGCGACCCGGCCTCTACTTCTTGAAACCACTGCCAAGATTGACGACGACGAAGTGGACCACTGCAAGTCTCAAACATCGCCTAGTTCAACCACCTGCAGGCCCAATCGCGGCAGGGAGAAAACCCAAAATGTCGGGCCCATCTAACAGATAACCCACTTAGCGGTTCCCCCGCCGCAACGGCCTGCCTAAGCCGATCGCTCCGGTCATTGAGCTAAATTCTACACTAGCTGCTTGAAGAAATTCAGCGTTTCGACTAACTTGAGGACTGACTAAGGGATTTGCGGCCGCTTGCAGCCTTAACTGCTAAAGTGCTGACTGACGAAACGATACCGTAACACTGGAACCATCGCTACCGCCAACATGCTTATGTTCAATCTGGGTTCTTTGAATCTGGATTGAAAGAATTCGTGGCTGACCAGTAGAGTGTGGGAAACCAATCGATCTTTGCGACCTTCGCAAGATAGATGCCAAAACAGGCAATGACCCAGCATAGGCATTGATGTTGTGTTTCGTCCAATTCAAATTCGCTACTCAAAAGAAGCCCCAGTTTAAGATTTGCTAAATCCAAGCCAAACCAGTATGCCTGGTTGCCTTGTAGATTTGATCCAATTCTTGGATGGTGGACTGTATTTGGGATAGCCTGTTTGCCGGCTCCGCGATCCATTGAATCTACCTAAGGATCAATCGAATCTTATTGCACCCGCGGAGCCCTATTAGATGACCCATTCGGCAAACGACCAACCTTCTGGCAATTCAATTCCTTCCAACGCCGTCAAAATCAGCAAAGGGGCTGGTCTGTCAACCATTGCAATCCATGGTGGCGAAGCTCGTCAGAAACCGTGCGATTCCATCACAGATCCAATTGTCTGTGCCTCCACGTTTACGTTTGAAAATACTCAGGCGGTGATTGACTTCATCGAACAAAATCAAGAACGTGGCGAGTACGGACGTTACGGCAACCCAAGCGAACGAGTCGTCGAAAAGAAATTAGCTGCATTAGACGGTGCCCAGGATGCTGTCCTGTTCGCCAGCGGCATGGCGGCGATCGTGACCTTGTTGATGGCGAAACTGTCCGCCGGCGATGAGATCGTTTTCTTTGATCAATGTTATCATCGAAGTCGCGAATTTTGCTCGAAGCATTTGGCTCGCTATGGTGTGATCACCAAACAAGTAAAAACCGGTGACTATGAAGCGATGGCGGCTGCGATCACTCCAAATACCAAAATGCTAGTCAGTGAATCGCCTACCAATCCGCACCTGAGTGTCATTGACCTGGAACGATTTGTCGCGATCGGAAAAAAGCACAACGTCGAGACATTGATCGATGCGACTTTGGCGACCCCTTATAATTTGCAACCGATCAAGCAAGGAGTAGACTATGTCTTGCATTCGGCGACCAAATACTTGGCAGGTCACAATGACCTGTTGGCCGGCGTGATTGTCGGAAGCCTGGAAAAACTGGTCGATGTTCGATCGTTACGCGGGGTCTTAGGTGGCGTCAATTCGCCTCACAATTGCTACTTACTGCAACGAGGCCTGAAGACATTTGAACTTCGCATGCAAAGGCACAACGAAAACGGACAACGAGTTGCTGAGTTCTTAGAGGCTCATCCCGCCGTGCGGCAAGTCTTGTATCCGGGCCTGCCCAGCCATCCCTATCACGACATTGCTAAACGTACCATGAGGGGTTTCGGCAGTTTGATCACCTTTATGATTGACAATGATGATTGGAAGAAGGCCGCCGAAGTGGTCGATCGCTCCCAATTGGCAAAAATTGCCCCCAGCTTGGGTGGCGTGGAAACGCTGATCGAACAGCCCATGGTAATGAGTTACTTTAAGTGTACACCCGAAGAGCGACAGCGATTTGGCATCTCTGACAACATGATTCGCTTGTCTTGTGGAATCGAAAATCACGAAGACATCATCGCCGACCTGCAGCATTGTTTGGCCTGTGTGACCGGCTAACTTGTGTCACTGCTAAATTGTGTCACTGCTAAATTGTGTCACTGGCTAACTTACCAGTGGCAAGCCTTGATTTGCCGCTTTTCCAAAGTCCATTTTTTCGTTCACAATCCCCAGTTGCGGGTGCTTACGATTTGTCGCCAGCATTTGCCAAGGACTTTTTGCTATGCATTTCCGAACCAAAGCAATCCATGTCGGCAATCCTACCGATCGTGAAACAGGTGCCGTCGTGCCGCCGATTCACGTCGCATCCACTTATGTAATGGAAACCGCTGGCGGACCACAGGCTTACGATTATTCCAGAAGCGGCAATCCAACTCGCAATAACTTTGAAACCACAATCGCTGCCTTGGAAGGCGGGTGTCGTGGTTTGGCGTTTGCCTCGGGAATGGCTGCGTCTCATTGCGTGACGATGATTCTAAACAGCGGTGATCATATCTTAACGGGCACCGACATTTATGGCGGTACTTACCGTTTGTTGAATAAGATCTGTTGTCGCAGCGGTATCGACGTTTCCATGGTCGATGTCAATGATCGCGCGCAACTGGAAAGCCACCGAACCGAAAAAACCAAACTGCTTTGGCTAGAGAGTCCTGGCAACCCATTGATGTCGATCACGGATCTGCGGCAAACCGCAGCGTGGGCAAAGTCGCACAACATTTTGACTGTCGTCGACAGCACTTTCGCCACACCAGTGCTGACCAGACCGCTTGAATTGGGCGCAGACATCGTTGTTCATTCGGCCACAAAGTACATTGGCGGGCACAGTGATTTGTTAGGCGGCGCAATTGTTGTGGCAGATCAATCGCTGGGTCAGCAGTTGTATTACACGCAGAACGCGACCGGTGCGGTGATGAGCCCCTGGGATTCTTTTCTTGCCTCGCGAGGTCTGAAGACTCTGGAATTGCGAGTCAAAAGCCAGTCGCAAACCGCGATGACGATCGCTCGTCACCTTCAAGCCGACCCAAGGATTAAAAAGGTACTTTATCCTGGCTTGGAATCTCATCCAGGCCACCAAGTCGCAGCATCGCAGATGGACGGTGGCTTCGGAGCGATGCTGAGTTTCGAAATCGATGGCGACCGTCAACAGGCCAAGAAATTGGTGGAAACCACAAAGCTATTTCGCCTGGCGGTCAGCTTGGGCGCAGTTGAATCATTAATCGAACAGCCAGCCACGATGTCGCATGCCAGTTACGACCCCGCTGATCGGGCCAAATTTGGCATTACCGATTCGTTGGTTCGAATCTCTGTCGGATTAGAACACCCCGAAGATTTGATTGCTGATTTGGACCACGCAATCAAGATTGTATTCGGTTAACCCGCTGAGAACTTTCAGTATTAGCCTTCGTTCTAGTCATTGCCGGCCATTGTCTATCAGTGTCTATCAGTGCCGATCAGTGTTTGTGTAGTTGCTGCAGAATGAATGCCATTTGAAACAAGCTTTATTACGCGAACCGCATCCAGTAAACTGGTGCTAATGTAGGGTTGTAGGACAGATCGCCCAAAGCCAACTTGCAATCCAGGACTGCGCACCATGAAGAAAGTTCCCGCAGTGAACAACATTTCCATAGCGATTACTGTTACCCAGGTCATGACCGAACTGGAGAAGAAAGGCTCGGCGCAGACTCGAAAAACTTACGCCAATCATGGTGCTCCCCAAACGATGTACGGCGTGAAGGTTGGTGATTTGAAACCGATCGCCAAGAAACTAAAAGGGCAGCAAGACCTGGCGCTTCAGTTGTTTGACACCGGCAATTGCGATGCCATGTATTTGGCGGGCCTTGTGGCAGACGGGGCGAAGATGTCAAAGAAGCAACTTGAACAATGGGCCAAACAAGCCAAATGGCACATGATCTCCGAGTACATCGTTCCATGGGTCGCGACCGAAAGCGGGCACGGACGCGAATTAGCGATGAAATGGATGAAATCAAAAACTGAAAGTACTGCCGCCTGTGGCTGGGCAACTTACTCTTGCATCCTAGGTGCCACCGACGATAGCGATCTGGATTTAGCCGAAATCAAATCACTTCTGAAGTTGATTCCCACAACGATCGGCAAAGCACCCAACCGAGTCCGCTATACGATGAACGGATTCGTGATTGCGACAGGCAGCTTTGTAAAGCCGTTATTGAAAAATTCGCAGGATGCCGCGAAGAAAATTGGCAAAGTGGAAGTCGACATGGGTGGAACGGCATGTAAAGTTCCTTCAGCCACCCAAACCATTGAAAAAATGATCGCTTCGGACCGCATCGGTAAGAAGCGAAATAACGTGAAGTGTTAACGTCAATCTCTGCTAACGTGCACGTTGCGAAGCCAGAATCGACCCCGTTGAAAATTCACACCCCCGCAGCCGGCAGCGTTCTGCAGCCACCCGCGTTCTACGTGCACTTTTCCAAAAGAGATTCATGCCGCTGACCTGTCGAATGTCGCCAATCAGACGGCAAGATGACAAAATTGGACGACCGAAATTTTGCACTCCGCCAATCCCGGCCGCAGACGGTCTGCTAAGTGAGCCTGGCGTCTGGTGCCCTGTCCGGCAGACTGTAGCTTACCGGCAGACTGCGGGTTACCGGGGAACCGTTTTCAAGTGGTTAATCGGTGGCAAGTCCGTTACGTTTTCAGCGTTGGAATTGGTCGCGTTTCGCCCTTGGAACAATTCCAAATTGGGCAACTGGGGCGGTGATAACCACGACGGGCGATTCTTAGGTTTTGCCGCCACTCGAGTCACATCTGCTGGCGCCGCGACTTCTTCTTTTAACGGCTGAAAATAGTCCGACAGTGGTGTTTGGTTACGATACCGCTTGTCCAAATCGGACAAAAGCTGGGGGGCAGGAACCGGCGTCAAGTTCAGTGGATTTACGGATTCGAGGGCTGGGGCCGCCGGACCACCGTATTCACTTTTCCCAGGCGTGATCGTTCCCGGCGCTGTTTCTTCGTCCATGGGCGATGGCTCAAGTCTTGATCCATTTCCTCTGGAATTTCCGTAAACGGACGCGTCTTGGGATCCTTCGTTGCCATAGCCTGCACCTGGTGGATAATTCATCCCTGTGGTTTGGCAATCACCGGTGTTGCACGAACCTCGTTGCCAACGACAGAACGCATCATTCAACGACTGCTTGTAGTCGGCGCGAACACGTTTGAGCGAAAACACATCGTCACACGGGCGTTGAGTCCAGCGAATGAAGGAGGAATTCCGCTTTTCTTCTTCGCCGTCACAATTGTAATAAGCGCCATCGTGTCCAATGTGCGTTCGGTAAACGTAACCGCGAAAAATTGGATCCAATGGCGAATACGTCGCTTCCCGATCATACACATAGTCTTGCCGCAAATTTTGCCCAAAGCATACAGAACCGGTAATCAAGATGCCTAAACTCAGCAGTAGCGTTTTCTTTATCGAAAGCATTCTTTTCGCCTTCCAATGATGTTGGTTGTTCCGCATCAACGAACCAATTGATCGGGGTTTTCGTTGCATTGCTTGCCGTATGTATAACGTATCGAATCGCCAAGTCAGGAATGTTCACGCAAATTGGGTTGCGATGCATGATCAAAATATTCGGCATATCACCGCGTAGAAGGAGCAATCATTTAAAAGTGTAAGAAGCACACAATCCTATCGACCCAGCTTTCAGTCTTTCCTGGAAAAAAACGGCAAGCTTACCTGACCGTCAAGGTTTAACACTTGTCCGATCCCGCCGTAATTCGTCAAAGCTTGAACATCATTGAAGACCTCGGTCCGCAAATAAGTTACCGGACTAGGGCAGGGGCGCAAGTCGTCCGATGTCAAGAAACCGAAGGCAATGCTTCATTGCGTAAGGCTTGAATTCAAGAAGTTATTTCGAGACAATTCCTAGTTGAATTCCTAGGTGAATTCCTAGGTGCAAGGCACGTTAGAAAATGCGAGGAATTGTTCGTAAAGAAATCGTTGGCGATTCGCAATGAACAAATTAAGACGTGATACACTGCACAGGACAACGTCGAAACATCACTCCGAAGAGGATTGCTGATTTTCTGAGACACTATGGCTCACGTGTCCCACCAGCATCATTTATTGATTCAAGATGAACCCGCAAGCGAACGATCCCGCCTGCTCTAACTGCCAATCCAGTTGCGGCTCCCAGAAACGATAGGGGAACTAAGCCACATTTACTGGTAATGCAACTAAGCGTTCAATCAAAATGGCCTTATGTGTTTGGTCGTCTGTTTCAACGATGGTCGCATGCAGTTCCATTTCACCATCGGCAACATTGAAAGAGGTGGGTTGGAAGGTCAGTGCCGTCTTAGTGACCTGCCGTGCATCTCGGCCAATGACTCCACTGTGCGGTCCTGTCATTCCAACATCGCATTGAAATGCGGTTCCACCTTTCATGATTTTTTCGTCAGCGGTTGTGACATGTGTATGAGTTCCCAGCACCGCAGAGACTCGTCCATTTAGATAGTGTCCCATTACCTGCATGTCGCTGGTTGTTTCGGCATGAAAGTCCACCAAAACCGTACCACGATCTTCGGGCAATCCGGCTAGGATCGCGTCTGCCATCAAGAAGGGGCAATCGACCGGTCGCATAAAAACACGTCCCAGCAGCGAAATCACGGTCAAAGATCGCCCGTCAGGCAAAACAAAAGTGGCCCAACCTTTGCCCGGGGCAGCCTTAGGAAAGTTGGCCGGGCGAACGATGTTCCCCCCTGATTCCAGAATCGAATAGATTTCACGCTTCTTGTACGCATGATCGCCCAAAGTAATCAAATCAACGCCAGAATCAATTAGCCTTTGATATTGTCCAGGTGATAACCCCGATCCGTTGTAAGCGTTCTCTGCATTGGCAACCACAACGTCCAAGCAATGTTGCTGGCGCAAATTTGGCAGCAAGTCAGCGACCATGCCGATGGCTTGCTTGCCAACAATATCACCAATAAACGCAAAACGCATTTGAAAAGACCTTCAAACCGGAATCGAATTTACAAAACGAATAAGGCATCCGTTCACTTCAAAGCCACTCTGCCGCGACTTCCAGTCGAACTAAACCACCCCGCACATTCGCACAACAAACCGCAGAAGCTTGCAATTGATCAAAGCAATGCCGTTTGGAGGACTTGTCACATTCGCCACACAAAACAGACAATCGCCCCAATCGTCCATTACATACAATTACACACACTCTTAATCTTAATTCGCCGGCCGATCCACCGGCAAACGAGACTCTGTTGAATCAATGCTGCCGACCTACTCCAAAACGCCGTCCGCCAAGAACAACCGAGGAATTCTTTGCATAGGAAGATCGAATTTGCTTGCCAACCTTCACCGGTTCAACCAAGCCTAGCCTGGAACATCAACGCTATTTCTAAGGGCCAAATTGCGTATCTGAGCGTTTGGGATCCACCCAACACTCTGGACCCAAGCAAGATCACTTGGCGAATTCTGCAAACCTGGATTCCCGAATCACCGTCACCTTAATCTCACCTGGATACGACAAACGTTCTTCAAAACTTTTGGCAATATCCCTGCAGATCTTCGCTGCCATCGCATCGTCAGCGACATCGGAACTGACGATCACTCGCAATTCCCGTCCCGCTTGGATGGCAAAGGCTTGTTGGACACCGTTGAATTCTTTGGCAATACTTTCCAACTCTTCCATGCGACGGATGTAACGTTCCAAAGATTCTCGCCTGGCACCTGGTCGGGACGCGCTGCACGCATCAGCTGCAGCGACCAAAACCGTGTAAGGGTATTCGGTAATGATTTCGTCGTGATGTCCCAAGGCAGCGTGAACCACATCGCGACCTTCACCATGCCGCTTCAATAGATCCGCACCAATTTTGGGGTGCCCGCCTTCCAGTTCATGATCCGCAGCCTTGCCCAGATCGTGAAGCAGACCACAGCGACGCGCCACCTGTTCGTCCAAACCAACCATCTCCGCCAACAATCCAGCAATGAACGAAACTTCAATGCTATGACGCAGCACGTTTTGGCTATAACTGGTCCGATAATTCAAACGGCCAAGATAATCCAAAATTCGATCATGCAACCCGCCCACACCGACTTCATCGGCCGCTTCAATACCTTTGCGGCGAATCACCTTTTGGATCTCACTTTCGGTCTCCCGAACGATCTCTTCAATTCTTGTTGGGTGAATTCTTCCGTCCGCAATCAACTTACCTAATGATAATCTGGCAACTTCTCGCCGAACGGGATCAAAACCCGAAACGATCACAACGCCCGGCGTGTCATCAATAATGACATCGACGCCTGTTTCTTTTTCGAAGGATCGAATATTCCGGCCTTCGCGACCGATAATTCGTCCCTTCATTTCGTCGTTAGGAATATCCACCGTCGAGGTCGTCGATTCCGATGTCTGGCTGGCGGCGTAACGCTGAATTGCGATCATCAGCATGTCACGAGCTTTCTGCTCCAATTGCTCGGACAGATTCCGCTCGTGCTTCATGATCCGAGTGCCAATCTCTTGCGTCAGATCCGTTTCCAAAAGCTTCAGCAAACGGCTGGATGCCTCCTCTTTGCCTAGCCCAGTAATTTGGTGCAATGCTTGGCGTTGCTGGTCCAACATTTCGTCAAGATCTTTTTCTCGCTTGACATTTCGCTCAAGCTTTTCGGTCAACCGACGTTGCGAAACTTCGACCATTTTCTCTTGCTTGCGAAGACCTTCACTTTGCTGCTTCAATTGTTGTTCGCGCTGATCCAATTGTTCTCGGCGTTTGCGCACGTCTTCCAGAGACTTCAAGCGGACCTCTTCTACTTCGGCCTTCTGCGCCAAAGCCGCTTCCTTTGCGCGGAATTCCGAATCACGAACCGCCTCATCCGCCTTCTTTTGGCCGTCTCGCAAGATTTCATCGGCTTGCCGTTTGGCATCACGTCGAATCGCGAACAAGAAACCCCAAAACCCACCGGCACCCAATATTAAGCCGATGATCCCGCCAACAATAGATTCCATGGAGAAAACTCCTTTACACAAAACTGTTATTATTGTCAGCTTGCGTCAGAGGTCTCACAGTCTAAACACGCGATCCAAGAGTTCGCGCAAGACCTAAATTGGCAACGCTAAAAAAACTTAACGTTGGCCGTTCAATTTAACTAATCCCAACCCGATTCAAAATTGATTTGGTAATTCAACTATTACAAAACTGCTGCTGATTTCTTATCGATTCTGCACGCTCGAAACCTTGCCAACCGCCACCACCCAACACGTCTGGGGCAAGGACCAACCTTGAACTAAAAAACGCCAGCAACGTCGCACAACGAAGCAAGCGAAATATCGTCTAGCTCAAACCGTTTCGCCCAACATAATAAGCCGGACATTTCGAGGGAATTAAATCCCCAGAGCCTCGCAAACGCAATCGCGAAATCAATTCGCTATGAGTTTGGATAATTAATGGACTACGGTAACCCTTGCAGTCAAATAACGTACAAAATCGAGTCGGCAGCGCAAGAAGAATCTGAACCGGGAATCCAAAGCAGGTAACCCTCTTTGGATTGATTCCACAACTCACTTCTTCCCATTTCCTGAAGACATTAGCTTTGGATATCGCACGCTCCACCCAGGATTGAAGATTCGTTACCAAACCAACCACCCAAGACTCAACGCTTCGACCCAAAATCCCAGTCCATAGAAACAACGCAGTACCTTCGGAACCATAAACCCAACGGGTCAATAGAATCGAACTGCAAAAAATCAAACAGTAATAGGTAAACAGGAGAGCATTCATGGATTCAATTCAACCATAACACTACCACCAAATCATACGAAACAAGATTCGAAACATGTCAAAAAGCGAAACGTCAATCCAATGCACTCTTGTTCAAACAGCGCAATCGATAAACACTTCGTTAGGTTTATGATCTGTGAAAATCTGAAGCAAACCGTTTATCGTCGATTTACTAATCGTATGGTACTAACTAAGCCTTAGCCAGCATTCTAGTCAGTCTGCATTCTGGTCACGCCGAACTTTTCGACCTGTAAAAATGCTTTCTAATGAACCAAATGCCAAGCAGACAAAAATCTAATGGACCACGAAGTCCTGGAACCCATGTCCATCACACAAGCGAACCTAAAACAGCCGAACCTGAAAACATCAGGCAAGATCTAATACACGTTCAGATCCAAGGCCATATATCCAAGGCCATATATCCAAGGTCATATATCCAAGGTCATATATCCAAGGTCATATATCCAAGGTCATAGAAGTCTACGCCTGCGGGAAATTTCCTAGCTAACAAAATCAGTCATTCTGAATCATCAGCATCAATCACTGCTGAATCAGCTTTTTGGACTCCGGCCAAACCACCGATTCCAAAGACAAGCAATACCGAGACTGCAAACGCCACTTACCTTGATCCCCAACATTGCTACCCATTCAGGTACAAATAAAGTCAAGTCAAATTAACGTTGGGGTACAAAACCAGCGGCAATAACCCTCAAATGGCGAAATTTCACTTGAAGCAGAATTTCATTCAGCAGCAAAATCGCAGTCCAGTTTACCCCGGTTTCTAGGCCGCTGGCGAAAAAGCCCACACGATCAGAAACACGGCCAACCGCAAGCATTGTTAGAAAACAGTGCGCTGGATATTACTAAAAAACAGCCAAAACTACGTTTAAAGCTGGAAAAATCCGCCAATTAAACAATCGTCCAATTGAAGGCATGATAATATCACATCACCACTTTGTTGCAAGATAACGACTCGTTGCAAACAGATGACCAGCTGGACAATCGGTTGTTGATCGTGGCCGAAATTTAGAACCAGCGTCAACGATGCACGCTGTGATGGCGGGACGGTCTTCACGCGAACAAAACATGAAAAATCGGCGACTTCGCTCCATTACAAACGACCAAAATTGAATTACCAGATCTTAGATTTAGCCGCCGGGTTATTCCTGGCGTGAGAGCGGTTTCCGGATAACGATTACCTATCGACTATGCCTATTTCAACCATTGAAAAGCTATTTTATGCTGCTTTGCCCAGCACGTTTTGGTATTCGCAGCAAGTCATTGTTGCCGTTTCAGGAGGAAGTGATTCAATGGCTTTGCTGACGTTGCTGGCCCAGGCAAGAAGTCGGTTGCCAGAATCGCGTCCGCGTCAGTTCAAAGTCATTGTGTTCCATTTCGATCACCAGTGGCGGCCTGAATCGGCGGCCGAGGCCGAAAAAGTCAGGAATTGGGTTTTAGACCTCGGTTTTACGTTCCACGTCTACCATTCGTCCCAAATGCTAACTGAATTGGAATTACATCCGCCGAAAATGAGGCAGAACGATAAGGGCACTTCATTACTGCAAACGCCGATCGGCGACGCAAAGCCAGCCGGGCCCGTTCGCTTGCCCGACTACGGACTCGAAGGTACTGCCCGGTTGCTGCGCTACCAAGCGTTGAAACGATTGGTTGCAGAAACCGCAGCCGACTTCGTTTTGACTGGGCACACTTGGAATGATCAAGCGGAAACGGTCTTGATGCGACTGGCTCGGGGCACTGGGATGGATGGATTGACAGGAATCGCCGGACAACGCTTGTTCACCGACAATTGCCAATTGCTAAGACCATTGTTGGGCCTAAAACGCGATCAACTGCGAACTTATTTAACGCATCACCAACAAGATTTTATCGACGACCCCTCCAACGACGATCAGGACCGAACTCGAAATCGAATGCGTCATTCAGTGTTGCCTTGGTTGAACCAGAATCTAGCCTCCCATTTCGATCAATCGCTAATTCGTCTGGCAGCCTCGGCTTCCGAGAACCAAATCGCCTGGCAACACTTGCAAAACATTTACGCCAGTGCTGTGCAACAGTTGCAGCCCTTTTGCTTAGAAATCAAAATCCGGTTACTAAACGCTGCACCCGAGGCCGTGGTTCGCCAATTGCTTGTTCGCTGGTGGAAGCAAACTCAGTTACCGATTCGCGAAATGAACCACTCGCAGTGGGTCAAATTGGCTGCCCTGGTGGTGCCTCCTCGTGATGCCCAAGGGCAAATCGAATCGCAATGGCCCAGCGAATTCCACTTTCCTGGCCCCGTCATCGCCAAGCGGTCAGGCGGGATTTTGACCATAAAAAAACCAACGTTGAATTGATTCAACGTTGGTTTCAACTATCAAGTGTTAGCTTCAAGCCACTCAGTTTCAAGCCACTCAGTTTCTCTGCCAACGGCCTCTAGACCGCCAAGTCTCTTGGTTGCAGATGCATCTAATGGGCAGCCGCATCTAATGGGCAGCCGCATTGGCATCCACCGGTTTGTATCCACCCTTGGAATTAAAGAAGACGATCAGTGCGATGTAGCACAACAACATAAACGCAGGGAACATGGTAACTTTCGCCAAAGCACCTTGCTTGGCAGTTTCCACAACCGCTTTCACTTCTTCTTCCACAGCCGCGTCCAATTTTTCAACCTTTTTGTCATCCACGGCCGTGTAAGCGCCCAGGAAGTAGGTGTCGTCTTTCTTGATCGATTCGTACTTGCCTGGCATCTCGGATTCTAACGCTACTTGAGCCGAATCTTCTTGCATCTTGCCGATCAATGGACCACCAATCACACCTACGGTCAGCATCCCGATACCTGCAATGGCATTGAGCGTCAAAGCACCACCCCTCGGGAATTGTTCTGCCACAACACCCAGCATCGTTGGCCAGAAATAAGTCTTAGCCACACCATAGATCGTTGCAGCAACGAAAATGAAAGCAAAGCCTTGGGCAATCGACAACGAATAAAGTCCAACAATCGCCAAAGCTGAACAAGCGGCCAGCAATCCCAACGGGGTCAAAGCCTTGACAACGGGGCCTGCAAAGAATCGCAGAACCATCATCACGGCAGATGTGTAAATCAACACCCACAATGGGTCATAACCGGCAGCATTCATCGGCTTTACCATAATACCTGAGATCGCGCCGTCGGTTCCCAATTCCGTTGTCGCCAATGGCATCATGATCAGACACAAAAAGATCATCAGTGGACGTCCGAACGACCGGCAATAAACCCCATAACCAATGGACGAAACCGCAACCAATCCATACACCACCAGGTCCGGAATCTTGCCGTCTGGGCCTGCCAGCGAACCGTTGTACGTTTCGACTAATTGCTTGATGACCAAAAATGAAGCAAGCGCTGCGCCAATCGCACCAAACTCACCCAACATTTCTTTGTAAGAAGCACCCGCAGCCACGCGTTCGCTGACTGGGAATTTCGCACCCATCAACATGATCAAATAAACAACTGCGGGAATTGCAATGATGTAGATCAGTAAACGCCAATCCTCGGTGGCACTGGTTCCTAATCCTAGCGTAATCAAACCGCCTAAAACCAAACCACCTGGCCAACCCGCATGCAGCATGTTCAGCCATTTAGTCTTCTCTTTATTGAACATCGTCGCGACGACAGGATTGATGAACGCTTCAACCGTTCCGTTACCTAAACCTAAAACAATCGATCCCATAGTCAGGTAACCCAAGCCCGTCTTCTGGGCAGCCAATAATGCTTCCCCCTCCAAACCCGATGCATTCACGGTCGAATGCGCCAACAGAGCCAAGCCCGCATAAATGGCATAACAAATGAAGCTGAAGAACATCGCAACCCGGTAACCAATTTTATCGATCACCAAACTAAACAAAATAATGCTAATCGCGAATGGCCAAATTCCGTGACCGAATAACGTTAGGGCTTGGACCTTATCCAAACCAAAATCGTCAGGCCACATCTCTTGTGTGTTAATCATGAAGGTACGGGTAATAAACGCAAAGGCCGTCGTGATCAATGCGATAAAGCAACCCCAAAACATGAACTGGGATGGCTTCTCCGAAGACTGTTCAATCATTCTTGTCTCTCACTTGAGTAGTTACTGGGCAGGACCCCGTTTGTCGCAAAGTCCCAAACAAATCCTTGCTTGGAAAACTTCGGTGCCGGGCAAATTGGTGGTTGTAATTTGTGCACAGTATACCCGCTAGCGAGCGTTTGTAAATAAATTGTAAGCAGTTATTGGACACATGGTTCTCAACTGGCTACCTATAATGGCCTCTAGTATCCCGTTAACTCGCAGGTAACGTTGGCTTCCCGGGACTCCAATTCGAAGAACATTCGTGCTTTTGGACCGTTTGGGCTCGCTTGGCAGGACATCGATCGAATGTAAGAATGGGGGCGGTGTCGGGCGAAGCTAGCGTTTAATTTTTCCGAGTTGTTAAACCGGCGAGTCTGGCACAGGATCCAGTAGACCGCAAAGTCTGCCTTAACCTCCTAAATTAAACCTTGCATTTCAAATCGCCTTAAATTTCTTGGCGTTTCCAACGGCGGTCCCGATGCACCAACTGAATAAAGAATTGAAAACCAGCGATCGCGGCGATCGCGGTGCCAGGCAAAATTCTTGGCCGGGAGATGCAAGTTTCCGTTGGGGTCTTGCGCTTATCACGATAGCGGCTTTGCTTATCCGAGTGGCCGCCGCTTTCTACTGGGAAACCAAAGTGCCGCCAGGCCAGCAGTTCGTATGGGGCGATAGTTCTACCTACTGGGAAATCGCTGAAAATTTAGTCGGCAGTGGGCAATACGAATTTGGTGAACCGGTGCAACGAATTTTCCGAGCCCCCGGCTATTGCCTGTTCCTGGCTGCTTTAATGAAGTCGTCGCTGCTGCTTACCTCAAAACCGCTGACGGTCATGTCGGCACGATTGGCCGGTTGCGTACTGGGCGCCTTGAGTGTCACCTTGATCGGACTTTGGACAGCTAAACTTTCTGAGCAAAAATTTCCTGCACTGATCGCAGCATTCTTGGCCGCGGTGTACCCTGGCGCGATTGCCATGAGCATCTTTGTGCTGTCCGAATCGCTGTTCATTCCCATCATGATCCTAAGTTTATGGACTTGGTCTCATGCCTTCAACCGAAACCATCTTCTGGCAGCATGTGGATGGGCACTACTGACGGGCCTGCTAACCGGGGATGCGATCTTGGTCCGCCCCAGCTGGCTGCTGTTTGCTCCGTTGGGAACGATGGTGTTGCTGGTTTTCTATAAGAATCGACTTAGGCAAATCGCAATCGCAACGTGCATCGGAATCGGTATTGCCCTGGCCATGGCTCCGTGGTGGTATCGCAATTACCAAATCTCCGGTCAATTTATCCCAACAACGTTGCAAGTCGGAGCCAGTCTGTACGACGGATGGAATGCCCACGCGGACGGGTCCAGCGATATGACGCATGGCTACGCTGAAGTCAAAGCTTGGCAACACGACGAACGTCGACTGCGAGAAAAGGAACTTTACGAATCGCCCGCCCGGCGAATTCGCCCTCAGACTTCGGATTCCACAGGCGACCGTCAAGCCACAGCCCAAAGTGACGCCATGCCCATCGCTGCGCGGGGCGAAAATTCCAACAATGGGCCCATCGACCACGCCATGCTGCTGGAACTTCAATCCAATCAACGACTGCGTGACCAGGCTATCCAGTGGGGAACCCGTCACCCAGGTACCTTATTCCAACTGTTCTTCGTGAAAGTAGGGAGAACCTGGCGACCCTGGCCAGCCGCCAACGAAATTGGTTCACTGACCTTGACTATCATCACCGTCATCGGTTTTCTGCCCATTTTTGGGCTCGCGCTAAGGTCACTTCCATTCTTGCTACGACAAAATATTTCTTGGTGCATCTGCTTCTTACCGGCCATTTACTTTACCGCACTCCACGGAATTTTTGTAGGTTCGATTCGCTATCGCCAACCAGCAGTAATGTTGCTAACCATTTTCGCCGCGATGACTGTGCTAAACTTACTAAATCTAAAAGCCAAGAAATCAGCGCACAGTAAGAATTGAATCTAAAGTGCCTGCCACAATGAAGCGGGCTGACCACGAAACGAAACGACAAGTTACAAGTTACAAGTTACAAGTTACAAGTTACAAGTTACAAGTTACAAGTTACAAGTTACAAGTTACAAGTTACAAGTTACAAGTTACAAGTTACAAGTTACAAGTTACAAGTTACAAGTTACAAGGCACAAGGCACATCGCCTGCAGGTCTTCAATGCGAAAGTGCGTTGACGAAATTTGGACCAAAGACTACCTTCAATCCGAACTTGCAGGCATTGGAATTCAATATGTTAAGCCTGCGAATTGACTCCCACTTATCTGCGATACTAATAGGACGACGACATGAGCACAACTTCCTTGGCGGGAAAACATTTCCTGGCGTTTGTAGGTGACATTTATGAGGACTTGGAACTTTGGTATCCAAAGCTTCGCATGATCGAAGCGGGAGCGAAATTCACAATCGCAGGCCCCCAAGCGAACGTTACTTACTCTGGCAAAAATGGCTATCCATGTACTTCCGATGTGGCGATCCAAGACGTAACCAGTCAAGCGTTTGATGCGGTACTTCTTCCCGGCGGATTCATGCCTGACAAACTGCGTCGCGATCCCAAGGTGTTGCAGTTAATCCAAGAGTTTGATCAAGCCGGAAAATGCATCGCAGCAATCTGCCACGGCGGCTGGCTGGCGATCTCGGCAAAAGTTTACCAGGGTGTCAAAGTAACAGGATCGCCAGGCATTAAGGATGACTTGATAAACGCAGGGGCAATCTGGCACGACGCTGCGGTTGTGGTGGACCGACATCATGTATCAAGTCGCAAACCGGATGACTTACCCGATTTTTGCCGCGCCATCATCGAGATCGTCAGTCGGAGTTGAAAAGCAACCCAATGTTGATGGTCACCACGGAAATTCTACTGGTTTAAATTCGACTGGCTTACGAATTTCTTTATATCAACTGAACCTAACCGCCGTGGGAGGCAACTTGCGCTCCGATTCATTGCTGGCGATTTTGCCCAAATTGAGTTTTCAAATACTTTCCGCCGAACCTTGATTCGCAGCAGTGGTCTACTTCCCCACTGCGGTTAATTTTGAGGGCTTTGAATTTCCCGCCCAGCAGCCGCGTTTGCCAACAACTGGCCAACCTGTGGCTGACTGGCATTTTAGATTAGTACAGGGCAGATTTTGGTGTTTGAACCAATGCGTTTGCAGCCTAAAAGTTAAATAACAGGTGAAATCCGAGGCAATTGGTAAAAAATGAACGCTCGGCCCTTGAACTTTTACCCAGTTTCGTTAAGATTCTCAACTCGTCGCGACGATGATCTATTTCGTTGTCCAACCAGAACCACACAGGATCGATTTTCGTTCCAAAGGTTCATGGCGAATCTGATCAGCTTACCACTGATCGATTTATGACGATTTGTGGTTCAGCATTGCGATGCTAAACTGCAATAATGGTGACGCGGGATGGAGCAGCCCGGTAGCTCGCGAGGCTCATAACCTCGAGGTCGTCGGTTCGAATCCGGCTCCCGCAACTTCTCTGTTTGGTTAGAACAAGTTCTGACCGCCCAGTAAACGAAAAGCCGTCGTGGTCCCCACGACGGCTTTTTTCGTGTTTTCCCCAACGTTTCGCGGTGTTTCCGCTCGCCGGCCAGTCTCTCGGAAATCTCCGTTTCGGCTGCCCGGCGAAAAATCCGGGTAATGAACGACCCCCGTTTTTGAGTGTTTTGGGCGGTTCTCTCAGACCTCTCAGCCTCTATCCCATTTCGGGTAAAGACCCGTTCGTCTCGCCCAGACGAGACGAACCTCCATGGTTGGTCTCGCCCAGAACGACCAACGAAACCGATTCTCGCCGGGTTATGAACGCCGGAAAAAACGGTGCTGAATAAGTGCAAATGGGCGTTTCGCCCGCGTCTACGCTGTTTCAAAACTAAATCGACCGACTTGCGCACGCGGTCAAGTTGGTCTATTTAGTCAAATTTGCTCCGCCGAGCAGAGCGTTTGGGCTCACGAATCATTCGCGTCGGTTTCCCCAGGATCATGCAACGCGTCAGCATGCATCCTCAGCCGCCAAACGATTCCAATCGGCCGCGGTTGAGTCGGTGCCGGCCAGCGATCGAACTCGCATGCGTGGTTGTGCCGCCAAGTTTCGTAGCGGTTCAAACCGAAGCGAAGCCCCACCCCATGTCCACAGAAGTCCCATGATTCACCAACAACTCATCGCTACAATATTCGCTTTGGCGCTCGTTTCGCTCGGCAGCGCCACAGTGGCTCTCTTTCTCCAACCACGCGATTCGGCCCGCGGTTTTTGGTTGATGGTTGGGCTTTGGGGGCTTCTCGACGGGCTGATCATGTGGCCGGCACTGATCCAGGATTCCATGCCGCCGGACGAGCTCCGCTGGCTGCTGGGGATCAACTTGCTACTCCAACTGGTCTACCTGCCGACCGGGATCGTACTCGCAACCCGAACCAAGGCCCTCGTCAAGGGTTTCGGCTGGGGCGTTCTGGCCTCTGCGATTCCGCTTGGGGTGATCGATGCAGTGTTCTACTTACGTCTATTGAACTGAGCCCGCTGGCTGACTCGGCGACATCTGGCAAGCCAACCAATCCGGCGAAACCCGCCGGATGAGTTTGGCGGCGGGATAGAATATTGCTCGAACTAAAGTCCTGGGCCAATTCCTACGGCTCATTACAAAACACTCATCCAACTGGAAGCATTTACGCGATGAAAGCGATCGTTGATCTATGTGTGGTGCCGCTCGGTGTCGGCGTCTCGGTGAGCAAGTACGTTGCCGAGTGCCAGAAGGTCTTGGAAGCCGCCTGGCTGAATCACCAAATGCACGCCTACGGCACCAACATCGAAGGTGATTGGGACGACGTCTTTGCCGCCATCAAATTGTGTCACGAGAAGATCCACGCGATGGGAGCACCGCGAATCACCACAACGATTAAAGTGGGAACGCGAATCGACCGCGAACAGACCATGCAAGATAAAATCGACAGCGTGACGGGGCGAAAGTAGAGAGCTTCTTGGCTCACCGATCCGTCGCGTCGGCATCCTCGGATTTCTCAGGGGTGACCAGCGACCGTCGCTCCATTTCGGCCCGCAGGCAATGCGATAAATACATCCGCGCGTTGCCCCATCCGCGATTGCCCGCTTCGGAGCTCGACCTCGCAAGCAATTGTTCATCGGTAAGCTCCGCCAGTTGAGCGGCGGAGCCGTATCGTTCTTCCAGGTCATTGGTTTCTCCCTATCTACTGGGCCGCCTTGGGTCGCAATTGGTACGATCCCGAACTGGTGCCCAAACTCCGCGCGCTCGAGACGCACTACGGCATCACGATCCTGCCGACCAGGCCGTACACGCCTCGTCACAAAGGCAAAGTCGAACACGGCGTCGATTACGTTCAAGAGAACACGCTGCGCGGTCGAACGTTCGCATCACTGATCGAACAGAACGACTACCTGGCTCATCGGGAAGCGAATGTTGCCGACGCGCGAATCCACGGCACGACTAGCAAGCAAGTTACCGCACACTTCGATGCATCCGAGAAAGACGCACTGCTGTCGCTGCCGACCGATCGCTTTGGGGATGAAGCAGTTACCAAAACGCAGTGGCGAATACCTATTCGAGATCATCATGCGTCGTCACGAAGTTCGCAGCACGATCATGACGACGAACCGTCCGCTGGAGGACTGGAGCAAGCTGATCGGCGACGTGCCGAGTGCCAGTGCGATCCTGGATCGGTTCTTGAAATCGGCGGAGATCATGAAGATCACCGGCCGCAGCTGCCGGCTGAAGAATGCCGAAAAAAGTTTAAAAGGGGCCAAAGCGCACACCGGCTCCGATGCCGAAGAAACACCCTAGATCAAGCGACTCCGCCCGATCCCAGACAACCAATTTCAAAAGGGACCAGAGGCGCCCCCAGGTGATCCCTTTTCAAACGCCCCGTGACCAGTCACCCGATTCTCGGTATCCAGCCACACAAGCCAGTGGTTGAATACCTACAAAATAATCGCGTCGATTCACACCGTCACCCGACTCGAAGTCGCCAACGATAGTTCTCATCGCACTCGACGTGGGAACTCAGGTTGTCGTAGAGAATTCGGTTGACTTCAGTCTTCTTCATATTCAACTTGTCGGCGATCTGTTTTGATTTTAGGCCTGGTTGGCTCTGGAGCAGGTTGACGATTTGGTTTTCTGTGCGATCAAGGAATTCAACCGATGTTATCGACGCCGGTTCTTGCTGCGGCTCTGAAGGACCTGGTTCATCGAACACCAACTCGGCTTGCGTGGGCGGGCGCACTTCCCCTTCAATCTCTTTCGTATTCGAAGTCTCGCCTAGATCAGGTTCAATGAGGATCGTGTTTGCATCATGAGTCTCCGATTCGTTTTCGGATTCCGGATGGAATGGAATCAATTCAGGCGTCTCGCCATCGTCCGGTTCATCCCACGCCTGTCGCATCTCCGCAGCACGACGAATCAAACGCTGGGTGAGTGAATCAGAATCGGCTGCATGGGTGTCGCCACTAACCTGTGCACTCGGGAAGATCTCCAATTCGTTTAGCCGATTGAAAAGCCTCGCTATGGCCGCATCGAGGTCTCGAAAAAATTCAGTTCCTCGAATTCGATGAAACCGCCATCCCAAACGTTCAAGAATCGCTTGACGATTCATGTCATCGGCCATTTTGTCCGGGCCGTGGTAACGATCTCCGTCGCATTCCACTGCAAGACGACGCAAACCGTCTTGTACCACCATGTCGATTCGATACCGACCAACTTTCCACTGTGGTCGAACGTCGTATCGTGCTGCGACGAGTCGCTTAATGACTGCCGATTCAAAAGGCGATTCCGCGCGAGCTTCTGCTTTTTCAAGCTCGCGAGTCACCGCCTTGGGGTCGCGAGCATGTTCGATCAGTCTCTTGCGTAAATTACCCGTCTTGAGGTCGGTATCTGCATTGAGCGAATGCACAACCCACATCTGATTTTTTGCCCGGCTGGCCGCTACGTTGTATCGTTGCTGGAAACTTGCAGCCTGCTTCATTGTCAGTGGGCCGCCCGTCGGTCTGTCGACCATCGACAGAAACATCACGTCCCGTTCATCACCTTGGAACTGAGCCGAATTACCGCAGATAACGCGGCGAGCATCGTAAGTTTCAGGAGGTAAACGGCGTCGCAATTGTTGTTCAATCTCGAGTGCTTGCTCATTTCCCACCAGCGAAATGACGCCAAAGGTCATCCCATCGTACTCCTCGAACTCGATCGCAGCCATCATGATCGAAGCGATCGCTTCCGCCTCGGCCACGTTAACCTTCTTTCTTCGCATCGCCGATTCGACTCGGTATTCCACAACTTGCTGCTCGAACTTGGCATCGTCCCGAAGTGGTTTTATATCGCCGTTGTAAGACAGATAGTTGCTGAACTGGATGATATCAGTCGTGCAGCGAAAATGTTCTAGCAAGCAAATAAGGCCGCCGAAAGATTGGCGAGCGAGATCGTAAACGGAAATCTTGCCATCATAAAGGACGCTGTTCGGAATACCGTCGAGATGCAGGCGAATCAGATTGTCCACCTTGGAGGCATCTTGTCCGACGCTCGAGGGACTGACCTGTTCATGATCGCCAACGACCACCACTTGCTTGGCCAGCGCGATTGCCAGCAGCCCCATGACGTCACACTGGCTGGCTTCATCAATGATAACAACATCAAAATGCGTTTTCGCAAAATCAAAATTGTCTACCAAACGCGAAATGGGCATAATCCAAACAGGCACAGCGGCTCGGCAATTCCGCATCTTCAATCGTGCTTCGGATTGCAAGCGGGCGACACGCCTCCCGTACCCTTTTCCGATGCGTCGAACAATGTCGAGCCAGCCGACCAAGTCCTGCTGAAACGCTCCGGCACCCTTGACCTGCTTAGACCAAGCGCGTCGCTCAATCAGTCCGACCGTGGCACTATCGACCTGGGCCGATGTCGTTTCGATTTGTAGCTGTAGTTGTTCCAGATCCGCCTCGCTTCGCCTGACTAGTTCTTCGTGCAGTTGCCGCCAACGCCATGCCGCATTCGCGTCCCCAGGCGGAGTGGACTTCCCGTGAATACCCTCGCGAAGTCGGATCGCGGACGCCCAGCCACCCGCGATCGACTGGCCATCCGCCATTTTGCGTTCCAGCTTTGCCAAAAGCGTGCTTCGCTGTTTCGCTTTCACTTGCCTAGCAATGGCTTCCGTGATCGCAAGGAATCCTGCCTCGTACTGCGAAATGTTCTTCCCCGCGATCGCAGCACGCAGCGAATCGACTTCTGGTCGTGCGAACTTTCCTAGCTGCGTTGAGAGTGTTCGCAAGCGACTCATTTGATACAACGACGAAAGCGCTGCACCCGTGGAACGTAACAGCGGTACCAACCGGGCGTCGGTGGTCCCAACGATGCGTTTGAGAGTTCCGAAGTCGCCCCCCAGCGCAGGTGACTGAGCAAGAAAAGCGTCCCAGTCAAAACCCAGCACGCCGAGCTCTCCAAATTTTTTTTTTTTGCCAGTTCTTGTCCCAGTAGTTCAAAGCTGTCTCAATTCCGACAATGAATTGCCCACAATAGTCTTCGGGGGCCTCACCTAGATCAGCAAATGACTGCGTTCCATTCTTCTGCATGATCCCGTCCCAAAGAACGGAGAGCTGCTCTCGTGCAACCCGAAGACGAAGCAACTTGCAAACCGCGACATGATGTTCCGCTGTATTTACTGCGCCTGAACGAACAGACCATTTGGCGATCATTGGGCTCCAACTGCGATTCGTAAGCGAAGACCATAGGCCAACGCTTCCGCCATTGCTGGTGTGTTCGACAAGTTGCTCGGCGATTGCCAACTGTTCCGCAAGAGGAGTTTCAGCGTCAATTTGTGGTGAATGCTGAAGCAATTCGATCCGGCAATCACTGGCACGAAATACGACCTCTGCGATCGTGGATTTTAGTAGTTCCCATGCCGTTTTCTCCGTCCCACCTTCATGCCCAGCTTCGAGTGCGGCGATTTGCCAAAGCTCCATCGACTTGAACTCGTTGACGACTTTGCTGAGCGATTCAGCTAACGCGGAAACCTGACGAATATGGTTCGTCGTAAAACTGGTTTTCCCCCAGTAGGCGCGATTGGCGGCATGCAATTGTTGTTCTGCGGAGTTGTCCATCGACTGCACACAAATGGAAAACTCGCTCGGCTTCAAGATCGTCTCGGGTGCCGGAAACGGAGTGTCAAGGAATTGCTCGTCTTGAGATTTCGTCGTTGCGTTGGTTGCATACAACTCGGCAACCTCGGAGGCTGAAAGCGGCAGCGGCGCGTTCGGCAACACCGCTTGCCGTATACGCCGCAGTTGTACAGAAGAGCCCGTGGACAGCGAGTGTCTGCGAGAGGGTAAAGAGTGCCGCAGTCCCCCCAGAGCTGCACACCTGGAATTGAATATCCTGTGACAAACTCACCCACAACCTGTGACTTCGATAGTGATGGATCGACTTCATCTGGATGGTTGGCGCTTAGATCGGAGGACCAGCAGGACAGAAATGTGTCACAATTTGGGCAACGAATCAGTTCCTCGAGTCGCAGTTCAGCGGAGAATGCGCCCCCGCACGCGGGGCAAATATCAAAGTGGCACCGAGCACGCTCGCGGAGAATATCACGCAACTCCCCAGACTCCTCCTCAGACAAAGTGCCGTCTTTGCATCGCTGAATGAGATTGCGGAAGTGGGCTCGGCACATAACGAATTGCGATCTCTGCGGCGGTTGGGATGCTGGCTCATGGATCGTGTGTTGAACCTTTCCGCTTCGAGTGCGGCTCGCGAAAGCGAAGAATCAAAACTTGAGAGAAACTTTATTTGGTTCCGGACACCCTTTACTGCTCTGCCGACGATCCGTCGGTGCCGACAAAAATTAGTCCCGATTCTTATGTAACGTATGACTTGATGGCACGGATCTTGTGCATCGTCAAACGTATGGGTTCCGGGAAAAGGGTCGGTTGTTGCGAGAGCGACGAAACGTATGCGTTTCTCGGAATTTCGAGGCGATTAGATCGACAGATCGCCCCCTGGACCATCGCTGGTTTCCCGCTCTGTTTTTTCGATGGCACTTCTGATGGAAGTTCGAAACGACGTGGACGACACACCGGTTCCAATCAAACAGTGGGGGGCTGCTGGTCCTGAGCAAAGGTAAGTGGACAGGAGGACAACTGATGCCCGCGGAGTTCGTGGAACGGACCACAGGTCCGATCAAACAGGCCGACCGACAATCGTCCTACGGCTACTTCTGGTGGACACAGGACTATAGTATTGCCGGTCGAATGTATCACTGCAAACAGGGCCGCGGAGCCAGTACAGTGGCAGCACCAAGAGCAAGCATCGGCACGCGACTCTCGACATTATGCATTCAGACTTAGAATCCCAATCTCTCAAAATTGTGGCAGGTTTCCGGATTCGGCACGGATAAGTATGTATGGACGACCAAGGCTCCCAATTTGAATTGACCGAACCGGACTTCCTAACATTACTGGTGAAGTTCGAGCCTGCTCTGCGGGCGTATGCTCGTGGTCTCGTTCCGGACTGGGATTTGGTGGACGAGGCGTTGCAGGAAGCCAGTGTGACGATGTGGCAGAAGCGAAGTCAGCTGGAGAGTGCGGATGGTTTCGTTCCTTGGGCCA
>Ga0209390_10000126_pt1 | contig 130549 bp, 108 predicted proteins | sample BON01_FD_187212 | JGI IMG/M metagenome (GOLD analysis project Ga0209390, IMG submission 187212) | Freshwater microbial communities from Lake Bonney liftoff mats and glacier meltwater in Antarctica - BON-01 (SPAdes) (version 2) | ecosystem: Environmental > Aquatic > Freshwater > Ice > Glacier...
GTTTAATGCCAAAATTAAGCTTTTTAGGGCTAATCTTAGGGGTGTTAAAGATACCAAGTTCTTCTTGTTTAGACTAGAAAAACTCTTTGCCTAATTAATTGAAATCCCCATAAAAATACGTTGACCCAATAAAATGAAGTTGTTTCACTTTGAAAATCTAATCGATAGAATGGTAAATGCTAAACCATGCCCCTATAAAATGATTATCTCCTAAGTGCCTAATACAATTCTTTTAATTGCTGCCCCTTCAGGTTTAATAATGGGATATTATGCCAATGGCGGTTTTTATGCGCAATTATCATTTTGTTTGTTATCTACATTGTGGTTTTATTTTACTTTGCTAGCCTTTCTCTCAATATTGAAAGGTAAAGTAAAACTGCACAAAAATTACATGATTTTAAGCTATGCCTTAACCTTGTCAGTCATTAGCTTAAGATTATGCAAATGGATAATTGTGCAATCAGTAACACTTCCACCTATGGATACATATAGAATTAGTTCTTGGTTAAGTTGGGTTTTCAATCTATTAATTGGACTGATTATCATTCATTTTAACCAAGTCAGAAAAATTAAAAATCCAATTAAGCATTCTTAAAAACCATAGCAGCTTTTACAAAACTCACAAAAAGTGGATGAGGGTTTTCTACGGTGCTTTTTAATTCTGGGTGATATTGCACCCCAACAAAATAAGGATGTGAATCAATTTCAACCACTTCTGCCAAGCCAGTTTCTGGATTTGTTCCAGTGATGTGCATCCCTGCTTTTTCAAAGTCTTGCTTATATTTATCGTTAAACTCATAACGATGTCTATGCCTTTCTGCTATTTTGGTTTTACCGTAGGCCTTAGCTGCACGAGAGCCTTTTTCTAAAATGCATTGGTAGGAACCCAATCGCATCGTTCCACCCTTGTTTATAACTTTCTTTTGTGCCTCCATCATGTCAATGACTTTGTTTTTAGATTTAGGGTCTATTTCTGCACTATTGGCGGTTTTTAAATCCAAAACATTGCGCGCAAATTCTATAACTGCACATTGCATTCCTAAACAGATTCCAAAAAATGGGATGTTATTCTCTCTGGCGTATTTTATAGCAATGAGTTTACCGTCTATACCCCTACTTCCAAATCCAGGCGCCACTAAAATACCATGGTACTCCTTCAACATCTGTTCAACAGTTTGATCATCAATCAATTCAGAATGAACATATTCTAAACGCACCTTGCATTCATTGTGAGAGCCTGCATGAATAAAGGCTTCCGCAATAGATTTATAGGCGTCAGGTAATTCTACATATTTACCCACCAAGGCAATTTTCACTTCATCGCTTGGTTGTTTTAATTTATATAGAAACTCTTTCCATTTGGTCAAATCTGGCTCGTGCTTACTCACCAATTTCAGTTTATTCATCACCACTTTATCCAACTTCTCCTTCTGCATGACCAATGGAACATCATAAATGGTATCCACATCAATGCTTTCGATCACTGCGTTGCGTTTTACGTTACAAAACAAGGCAATTTTATCCCTCAATTCTTGGTTCAAGCTGTGCTCAGTTCTGCAAACTAAAATATCTGGTTGGATACCCAACTCTAGCAACATTTTTACCGAGTGTTGGGTAGGCTTGGTTTTTAGCTCTCCTGCAGCGGCCAAATAGGGCACAAGCGTCAAATGTATGTTTATACAATCTTGTTTGGGTCTAGCCCACATAAATTGTCTCACAGCTTCTACATAAGGCAGAGATTCTATGTCACCAACAGTGCCTCCTAATTCTGTGATTACAATATCATAATTTCCTGTTTCTTCTAGTTTTACAATTCTAGATTTTATTTCATCCGTAATGTGCGGCACAACCTGCACCGTCTTACCCAAATAAACGCCTTTGCGCTCATTGTCAATTACAGTTTGATATATTCTTCCAGTGGTTACGTTGTTTGCCTGTGAGGTATGAATATTCAAAAACCTTTCGTAATGTCCTAAATCTAAATCGGTTTCTGCACCATCTTCTGTAACATAACATTCACCATGCTCATAAGGGTTTAGGGTTCCAGGATCTACGTTAATGTAGGGATCTAGTTTTTGAATTGTAACTCTAAAACCACGTGTTTGCAAGAGTTTTGCAAGAGATGCACTGATGATTCCTTTTCCTAAAGACGAAGTAACTCCACCGGTTACGAAGATGTATTTGCAATTGTTCATGGGGTACAGAATTATATATAGCTAACCGGATTGCAAAGGTAAACAACTTAGTGATGTGGGCAAAGGTTATAAAAAGTATTGTCAATGAATTATCAACATATTGAAATTTAATGTATTTTTCATTTTAACAAATATGAACTTAAATGTTTTGATTTTCTTTTTCAACATATAAGAACATATTAGCTGTAATATTTTCGTTCCATTCATATAAGTCCATATAAGCGTTAATAGATGAGTTGATTTTTATTAGTTGAACACGCAAACGACTTATATGAAACCTTAAATGAACTTATATGTTTTGGTTTTCTTTTTCAACATATAAGAACATATTAGCTGTAATATTTTCGTTCCATTCATATAAGTCCATATAAGCGTTAATAGATGAGTTGATTTTTATTAGTTGAACACGCAAACCACTTATATGAAACCTTAAATGAACTTAAATGTTTTGATTTTCTTTTTCAACATATAAGAACATATTAGCTGTAATATTTTCGTTCCATTTATATAAGTCCATATAAGCGTTAATAGATGAGTTGATTTTTATTAGTTGAACACGCAAACGACTTATATGAAACCTTAAATGAACTTATATGTTTTGGTTTTCTTTTTCAACATATAAGAACATATTAGCTGTAATATTTTCGTTCCATTCATATAAGTCCATATAAGCGTTAATAGATGAGTTGATTTTTATTATTTGAACACGCAAACGACTTATATGAAACCTTAAATGAACTTATATGTTTTGGTTTTCTTTTTTTCCCTATAAGAACATGTAAGCTTTTAAAATCTCTTAACTTTCATATAAGTAAATTTAAGCATTTATAAATATGTTCATTCTATTTATTTGAAAGAGTAAAAGCCTTAAATTAACTTATATGTTTTGGTTTTATTTCTGATAATTATAGTTCTTTTCAAATCCAAAATTCTATAGTAAGTGCATTAAGAATCTTGAATTATTAGAAATTATAAGATACCACGGCTCTCAAGGAAAAGGGTGTTCCTGGAGTAAAATGTATTTCATTTACTGCAGTTGGTTCATCTTTTAACCTAGTTTTGGTGGCAAATTGTGCCTCTTTCCATTGACTATTAAAAAGATTTTCAATTGACAAGCCAAACTGATATTTCTTATAGGTATAGTTTAAAACAGCATCTGTTAAAAAATATCCTGAAGCCACAATGGCGTTGTCTTCAATAGCTGGTCTATCTCCCATAAATCTATATAGTAAACTTACGCTTAAACCTTTATTGCTTTTATAGGTAAGTCCACCGATTGATGTAAAGTTTGGCGCTAATGGAATTTTATTGGACTCCTTTGGCTCTTCTCTTAAATAACCTTTATTGATGTTTATATCTGCATCTAAAAATAATTTTCTATTCAATTGATAACGAATACCAAAGTCAATTCCATATCTTTTAGATGATCCGACAGCCTCAACAATCCCTTCGTCACCCACATAAACCAATTCGCGTTCTAAGTCTAAAGTCCATGCTACAACATTAACAATCATTCTTTTTCGGGGTTTAAAAATTATAAATATCAGCCCTAACACCTCCATTTAAGCTAAGTTTTGAACGAACCGGAAAGCAGTAGCAAAATCTCCGTATTGTGTGTGTTGTGAGGCCCTTTATTTACTTCTAATTGGCTAACGGTTTCAGGGATTAGAAAATGCAAATCTGCATAGCCCTGTCCATGTGCATGAGAAGGCATATTAACAGGTATTCCATCCACATTTATGGCAAAATCAGTACCGTGATCAATGTCAAAACCTCGCAAGAAAATCTGTTCAGCCTTTCCACCGCCTGCATGTTGAGCAATAAATAAACTAGGTACAAGGCGCAGCAGGTCTTGTGAGGAAGAAACAGGTCGCAATTACAAATCAATTTTATCAATCAAATTGATAGATTTGTTTTTGTTACCACTTATTTTTACTGCTTCGAGCAGTAAAAACTCTGCCCTTAGGTTTACATTTTTGGTAATACTATTACCTGCAACCACAATGGCAGTAAACAACTTGGCTACATATCCATATTTCTGTGCAATAATTTTATAGTTTCCATCAGGCAAATTGCTAATAAGATAATTGCCCAAAGAATCAGTTGTTGCTGAGTAGGTTGTGTTTTCAACTTTAACAATGGCGTTCTGCAATGGCTCACTTTCTGTTTTTACTTGCCCAAAAATAGAACCAGTTTAAGCAAAAATACTGCTAACATTAAAAATAAAAGTAATTAGAAGGAGCGTTTGTATCGTTTTAATCATACTTTGTATATTCTTTTCAAATACATATACGCGGTAAAACCAATTTTGGATTTTTACATTATCAATTTTTTTGATATTATTTCCTTAAAGTTTAAAGTATACCAGTTGTCAACTAATCATTTAATTGTTAGCCAATCACCCCTAAAAAAATCGTGTTTTTATAGGCCTAAATCCTATTCAGAGCTTTTATCTATCCTAAAATTTTTGACTGCTTTTGAAACCTTCAATTCTCCCACAACTTTCTTCCCAAAATTTTTCATAGTTTCTTGATGATATTGCAACAATTCTTGTTTTTCTATTTCCGTTAGAATATTAAGGTTTTCTAAAATATTTTGCACAACCAAGTATTGAGGGCCCATTTTTCCGTCATCTATTTTAATGGTTAAACCCCATTTCTTTTTGCGCAATGCTAGACAATAAACACCATCTGCACCTGTTTTACCAATTACCCTATCGCCTGCCAACTCCATAAGTTGTGTGCAATAGCGTTTTTTTCCTCCAATCATATAAGGATATTTGGCAACGGCTTCAACAATGAGGTCAAGCGCCTTTTTATAACTTTGCAACGCTGGTGTAGGTGCAATTAAATTTTTATAAGCCAATGCTTGATTGTAAACAGGATAGGCAAAAATAGGAGCCGAACAGCCATCAACACCACATTGAGTATTGGCTTTGTCATATTCATAAAACTCGCTTGAAACCGCTAATATTTCCTGTTGCAAAGGATGTTTAAGGTCTAAATATCCTTGTGTATCATAACCTTTGTAAACGCAATATAATAAAAAACCTGCATGTTTGCCACTGCAATTGTTATGCAAAGCAGAGGCAGATAAATTTGATTGATACAAAGTCTTTATATCCTCTTTAAGTGTTGGCATTTGCACTCCACATTGCAAAGCATTGGGTTTTAATCCTGCCTTTTGCAGAATTTGGGTTGCAATTTCCATGTGTTTTTTTTCTCCGTTGTGAGAACCGCACATCAATGCAATTTCTTCTAAAGTTAATTGATATTTCTCTACGGCTCCAGACATTAATAAAGGAATATGTTGAAACAATTTTAAAGAAGAACGGGGGTAGCAAAGTTGAGTTACATCTCCAATGCCATCAATAATATCTCCCCTTTCATTTACCAAACAAACAACACCACGATGGAAACTTTCTAACACTTCTCCCCTATAACTTTCAACCAGAATTGGATTCATATAAATTTACTAATAAACTTACGCAAATAAAAACTTTAAAAACGTTAGCAGCATGGTTTTTAGTTAAAAATTATTAATTATTAATTTTGGCAAACGTTATTTGGGTATTAACAGAAATGTAATTTTTAATGCTGAACGCCTAGTGTTGAATTAATCGTTTAATTATTAAACAAAATACCCCTAACTATTTAACCATTACTCGGACTCCTTACTCATAGCGCAAGCTATCAATAGGATTTAGTTTTGCGGCTTTTGCTGCAGGATACAATCCGCTCAACAAGCCAATGACAAAGCACACAATTACGGCAACAATTACCCAAGTCCAGGGCATGGTAAAAGGAATGTGCAAACCTTTTGCAACAGAAAAACCAACCAGCATGCCCAGTAATACACCTACTATCCCACCTATTTGACATACAACAATGGCCTCCACAATAAATTGTTTTCTAATATCAACCGACCTTGCTCCTATTGCTTTTGCGGTACCAATTTCTTTGGTGCGCTCGGTTACACCAACAAGCATTATATTCATTAAGCCGATTCCAGCACCCAATAAAGTAATAATCGCTATAAAATAGGCAGCTAGTTGCACCATTGCCAAATTATCAATCAATTTAGCGGCTATGGCATCACTCTTCGTTATTTCAAAATTATTGGGCTCCTTGGTATTCAAATTTCTAATTTGTCTAAAAGTCAATGTTGCCTCATCAATTGCCATGCTCACTTGGTCAACGTCAGTGCTGCTGCAAATAATTTGCATACTGGTTTCATTATTGATAAAATTTGTTCGGGCAAAGCCTATTGGGATAAACACTTGTCTATCTGCTGCACCCATGCCCAAACTTGCGCCTTTTTCTGCCAACACCCCAATTATTTTGTATTTTAGCCCATCAATTTTTATCATACTGTCCACAGCATTCATTTTAGGATAAAGTATTTCTGCCACTTCCTTTCCAACAACAGCTATGGGCTTGCTATTTACTCCCTCATACTCAGTAAAAAATCTACCCGCAGCCAACTCATAGCCAGACATTCCCAAATAATTGTCATCAGTCCCCATCACAAAAACATTGGGATTGGTTTCGCCAAAATTAGATTTACAACGGGCATCAAAACTTACCATACTAGAGAAGGAAACCTTGCCAAACGCATCAAATTTCTCTTTAAATATTAAAGCTTCTTTGTAAGTAATGGGTTTATAGTATACCCTTTTGGCCCTAGAACCTCCAAAATGAAGGTTGGAGGCCGTATTTCTGATATTAAAAGAGTTAGAGCCTAATTTATTAAAGCTGGTATTTAAAAAGGTTTTAATACCATCTATTGACGAGAGAATACCTACCAATGCCAATATACCTATGGCAATGATTAAAGCGGTAATAACCGTGCGCAACATATTTGCACGAATGCTTTGGAGGGCAATGCCAATGTTATCTTTTAACGTCAATTTGTTACAATATTCCTTAATTGTTACGGCAAATAAGAACCCTCCTAGCCATAAGGCGCATTTTTTACGACAAAAAAAAAAGACCCAAGCTATACTTGGATCTTTTAAATATTCATTAAATTTTATAATTATTCAGCTACTACAGCTACATCAACCTCCACACTAATTTCTCTGTGTAGATTTAATACAGCTTTATAGTCACCAACATTTTTAATTTCTTCTGGAAAAACAATTTTCCTTCTGTCCATTTCATAACCAGCTTCTTTTAAAGCATTGGCTAATTGCAAAGTAGTAATTGATCCAAAAATTTTGCCAGTTGCACCGGCTTTAGTTTTCAAAGTTACTTTTATATCTTTCATTTTAGCCGCAAGTGCTTCAGCATCTTTCATGATTTTTTCAATCTTGAAAGCTCTTTGACGCACATCTTCTGCCAACATTTTTAAATTACTAGAAGTAGCCAATTTAGCCATTCCTTGAGGGATCAGAAAATTTCTGCCATAGCCGTTTTTAACTGCTACAACATCATCTTTGAAACCCAATTTATTTACATCTTGTGTTAGAATAATTTTCATCTTTTTTTCTCTTTATTAAATTAATCTTTTAAACCGTCCGTAACAAATGGAAGAATGGCCAAGTGTCTTGCTCTTTTAACAGATATTGCCACTTTTCTTTGAAATTTCAAAGAGTTACCAGTCAACCTTCTTGGTAAAATTTTACCTTGATCATTGATAAATTTTAATAAAAAGTCTGCATCTTTATAATCAATATATTTGATACCACTTTTCTTAAATCTACAATATTTCTTTTTATCAAATTCGGCATTGCGCGAATTAAAGATATAGTTTTTTGATTTAGTTCTTTTTGCCATTATACTGCCTCCTTTTCTTTTTTAGCCTTTTTCTTAAACTCCCCATTTTTTCTTCGTTCATTGTAAACCAATGCATGTTTATCCAATCTTAACGTTAAAAATCTCATCACTCTTTCGTCTCTCCTGTACGCTATGTCAAGTGTTTTGACCATGTCCGTTGGAGCCTTAAACTCATAAATGTGATAAAAACCCGAATTTTTCTTTTGGATTGGGTAAGCCAATTTTGTTAACCCCCAACTGTCTTCATTGACAATTTCACCTTGGTTAGCAGTGATTAACTCTCTGTAGGTTGCAACAGCGTCTTTTAACTGTTGATCAGAAAGCACGGGTGTAAAAATAACCGCTGCTTCATAATTTTGTTTGTCCATATTTTTATTTTAGAAATAGTTTGCAAAAGTAGCACTATTTTTATTTCTATGCAAAGAGGTTAAGAATAATAATTTCAAGATAAACTTATTGAGCATTTAAGCCCTATTTGGGCGCATTGACCATCAGTCTCCATGCAATTATTCCAAAAATAATATTGGGAATCCACACTGCTAAAATTGGATTCATACTTCCTTGAGCACCATAGGTTACAAAGGTTTTTATCAAAAACATATATAAAAAACTTAGTAAAATCCCTTTGCCTAGATGCACCCCCACGCCACCTCTACTTTTTCTTGCAGAAACTGAAAAACCAACTAGGGTTAGCAGCAAGGCAGAAAATGGCGCAGAATAACGCCTGTACTTTTCCGTAATATAATGATTTACATCCTCCGCCCCAATTTCTCGTTTCTCTTTGATATATGCTTTCAACTCTGTATTGTTTAAACTATTGATATCATCTAACCGTCTAAAAAAATCTTTAGGATTGAATTGAATAAACGTGTCCAACTCATTGTAAGTTGAAATTTCTTGAGAACCATCATTGGCAAATTTTTTATAAACCACGTTGGTTAAAGTCCATTTCCCTGACTCTTTTGCCGGTCTTATAGCCAGTGCGTAGAGCCTTGAAGTCATTTTAAGTGAATCAAAATTTTCAATAACAACATTTTGCCCAGTGCTATCCAAATGGTTGAAATTTCTGAAATAAAGATACTGTCCTTGCTCAATTTGCCGATGAATATCACTTTTATACTCATTTTTAGTATCTCGAATCCATTCAGTTTCGAAATCAACCCTCTTTTTATCAGTAATAGGAATAACCCAACTGTTTAAAACATAAGTTAACACCACTAAAATTAATGCACCCATAATATAGGGTTTAGCCATCCTTAAATAAGAAACTCCTCCACTTAAAACAGCAATTAGCTCTGAGCGTTCTGCCAGTTTGGAAGTAAAAAAAATGACAGACAAAAACACAAATATAGGGCTAAAAGCATTGAGAATAGAAGGTATAAAATTTACATAATACCCAAAAATTATGAGCTTAAAGGGGACTTCTCTTTGGGTAAAATCTTCTAATTTTTCCGCCAAATCAAAAATAACAATAATAAGCGTAAATAGAAAAAGCATGACAAAAAAAGTATTCATAAACTTTTTAAGAATATACCAATCATATGTACTGATTTTAAAAAACTTCATGTTTTATAATCTTACACTCAATTGTTGTACCATTTGCGATTTCCATGTTAAAAAACTGCCATCGATAATCTTTTCTCTAGCCGTTCTCATCAACCAAAGATAAAATTTAAGGTTGTGCAAACTGGTTATTTGTATTCCCAACATTTCTCCACTATGAATTAAATGACGCACGTAAGCTTTTGAATATTCAGGGGTAATTTCATCATCCAAAGGGGAAAAATCATTGGCCCACTTGGCATTGCGCATATTCATTGTTCCATTTTTTGTGAAAACACCTCCGTTTCTGGCATTTCTGGTGGGCATAACACAATCAAACATATCTATGCCCAAGGCAATACACTCCAAAAGGTTAGTGGGAGTGCCAACACCCATTAAATAACGAGGTTTGTCTTTGGGTAAATGGCTGCAAACCAATTCTGTCATCTCATACATTTCCTCCGCAGGTTCACCCACTGACAGCCCTCCAATGGCATTGCCTTCAAAACCCAAATCTGCAACAAATTTGGCTGACTCTGTTCTTAAATCATGATAAGTGCTGCCTTGCACAATGGGGAAAAGATACTGTTTGTAACCATACAAACTTTCTGTCTCAAGCATTCTTTTTTGGCAACGTTTCAACCATCTATGCGTTAATCCCAAAGATGATTTTGCATACGCTTTATCACAAGGATAAGGTGTGCACTCATCAAAAGCCATAATAATATCTGCACCAATAGTGCGTTGAATATCTATGGCATATTCAGGGGTAAAAAAATGCTTAGAGCCATCCACATGCGACCTAAAAGCAACGCCCTCTTCTGTAATTTTTCTATTGGCTGCTAATGAATATACTTGAAATCCACCACTGTCTGTTAGCAAAGCCCTATCCCATCCTGCAAAACCATGCAAACCACCTGCTTGTTGGATAATTTCCATGCCTGGTTTTAAGTATAAGTGATACGTATTTCCTAAAATTATGGGTGCATTAATCTCATCCGTTAATTGCTTTCTATTGATAGCCTTTACCGTCCCCAAAGTACCCACAGGCATAAAAATTGGTGTTTGTATTTCCCCGTGGTCTGTTTGTAACAATCCTGCCCGAGCACTGCTGTTACTATCTGTATGTTTTATTTCGAATTGCAATATCCTGTCTAATTCTTTATTTTAAGGTATCTCTACTTACACTTGCACCAGCAAAAATACCTAAACCGCCCTTTATGTTGGAGTATAAGTCCACGGACTCGGAGAATGGTGTACCTGTGCGTTGATTATACAAACTCCTGCTGTTTTCATATTTGCTATAATCTTCATTGAGCACCTCTAAAGACACCACAAATTTATAAGGGGCGTTGGCATCCACAAATCCAAAAGGCACATCAAAATCGAGTTTTTGAATGGCTCCATTAAAGGAGCGGTCTTTAAAAACATAACCCGAATTGGTTTGCTCTGCTTCGCGTACCAAAAAATAATTATCTTTTATACCCAATGCTTTAAACTCAGCACGGGTATTGTCATAATACAAAATATTGAGGCGATAATAATTTTCTACACTTCCATCATCGTTAAAAGTAAATGAAAGTTCGCCAATAGGCAAGCCTGATGAATCAATGCGCACCATATCCTTATAAGCTAAGTTGTTTATTTTGGTGCCTGCCAATATCCTTGTGATGCCAATAACCTGTTCGCCCTTAACATTTACCTTTAAGGTATAAAACACTCCTGCAATAGCAGGTTTAGTGCCAATATAACCACTGCTAAAAGCATCATAGTTTAAAACGTCATACAATGCATTTTGTTCATTATACAATTGTGCCGTTCCATCGTAAATGTAATTTACTGGGTTGGTGTCCAATGAAGAAATACTGCTGGAAACTTGCACCCTTGTAACGTCTTTATCACTGATAAGCCCATTGACCACAATTTTTGATTGGTAAGGAGGTAATTTAACTTCTACCTCTCTTACACAAGCCGACAAGCTTAAGAATAGCAAAGAAATAACTGTGATATGTTTTCTATAATTCATCATCAGAATGCAACATTAAAACTAACACTTGGAAAAAATGGAAAAATGGAAACCCGTTCTAGCACGATGCCATTGCCCGTTGAACTTTTATTGGAAACCTGATAAAAGAAGGGATTCAGTCTGCTTGTGGCATTGTAAATTGAAATATTATACCAAGCCTCTTTTGCCCATTTCAACTTACCGGGTTTTAGATAATGAACAAAATTAAAATCTAATCTAAAGTAATTTTCCATGCGGTAATTGTTCTTACCACCATATTCATATACAATATTCCCATCTAAATCAAGATATTGACCAATAGGCACGGTGATAGGGTAACCTGTGCTAAAAACACCTGTAGCCCCTACAATATTGCGCTTGGTTAACTCATAAGACCAAGTGGTGGAGACATTGTGCCTTTGATCATACCTAAAGAAGTAGGTATTTCCATTATTGATACCTGCAATCTGTCTACTGGCATAAGACAGCGTGTAAGATACCCAACCATTAAGCTTTCCTTCTTGCTTTTGCAGTAATAGCTCAAGTCCATAATTCTCTCCGTTACCTTGTCTAACAAAATCTTGCCAAGGCCTTTCTGCTGAAATAAAATCTGCACCCGGAGCAATATCCACAGCATTTCGCAGCCATTTATAATAAACATCACCAGAAACCTGAAATCCCTTTTTTAAGTTGCCAATAACTCCCAAGGATACCTGATGCGCTTTTTGAGGTTTAATGTTTTTGGTAGAGGGAACCCAAATATCCATGGGCAACCCTAAATTATTGTTTGCCAATAAATGAACAGGCTGATTATTAAGCGCGTAGCTCATTCTAAAAATCCAATTGCTATCTATTTGCTCGTTTAATGCCACCCGTGGTTCTAAAAAATAATAGTTTTTACCCAAAGTGCTGTAGTGCATTGCCCGCAAACCAATATTGGCTTTGGTTCCTTTATTTATTTGCATGGCATCTTCAATATAAGCAGCTGTTTCTAAGGTATTAGCCTTTTGATTTTTACCCATTACCGTATCGCTAAAAAAGTTGCCAAAGTCTGCTTTCAGTGTTCGCATTCCAGGATTAAAAAAATGAATGATAGTACCAATACCATAGTGTATATGATGATTGAGCGAAGGTTTTTGATCAAAGTCTGCTTTTAGATTCACATCACTAATGGCAGTTTTAAAATCAGAATTGTAATACGATTTTGAAGTGGACGTATCGGTTATAAATTTATAATCAATATTGGCGCTATTTTTTAAAGTATAGCCCGTATATGAAAGGGTGTAATTAGCAAAAATATGTTTATTGATAATTCTATTGAACCTTAATGCAGCGGTTCTGCTTCTCATTTTCAAGCTAAAATCTGTTTCAATTTCTAATCTAGTTCCTGATGACAAAACTAGTTTTCGTTTATCAATAACGGCTAGTTTATCATTTCCTTGATAAATGCTAAAAAATATGCGGTTGTTATTATTAATTTTATGGCTCAACTTTAGGTTAATATCAGCAAACACAATACTGGGTATTGTGCTGGCAGTATCAGAACTAGCGGCAGTAAATAGCGGTTGAATTAACCAATTGATATAAGTGCTTCTGGCAGAAATGGCAAAAGTGGTTTTGTTGTTATTACCCAATGGACCATCCAAAGCAACTCTGCCAATAATTGCTCCTAAAGATGCTGTTCCTTTTATTTTGCTCGTGTTGCCTTCTTTCATGGTAACATCCAAAACAGAGGATAATCTACCACCATACCTTGCAGGAAAACTGCCTTTGTACAATTGAACACTGTTGATAGCATCATTATTGAAGGCACTAAAAAATCCAAAAAAATGATTTTGCCCGTACAAGGGTACACCATCTAACAACACTAAATTTTGATCTTGGCTACCTCCTCTAACATAAAAACCACTGCTGCCTTCCGTACCTCCTTTTACACCAGGTAGGAGTTGCACAGACTTTATGACGTCTACCTCACCTAAAAGTAAGGGCAAGCGTTTCATTCTGCTAACGGAAATATCAATGGCTCCTGTTTGGGCATCCGTAATGTCCTCCACATTTTTGCTGCGTAAAACTACTTTGTCTATTTGATAGGTTTTTAGGGCAATATTTTGTTGAATATCTCCTTTATAAACAGGTATGGTTAGGGTATCACTCTTATAACCTGAATAAAGAAAAATGATGGTATAAGTGCCTCTATTTAATGAAAGGCTATAAAATCCATAGTTGTTGGTAGTGGTATTTTCTCCTGTTTGTACAACTTTTACCACTGCACCTACCACTGCTTCTCCAAATAGCTCATCCGTAACAAAGCCAGAAACGCTAGATTGCGCCTGCACTTTGAGCAAGGCAAAGGTTAAAACAAAAAATAAAAGTACTTTGATTTTTATGCGCAGCATTCAACCCACAAATTAAAGCAATTTATATAAGTTTTAAAGAACTGTGTAAATATTTTGAATGGAACTCCTAAAAATTGGGAAATTGACATATTGAAAAATAAGATATATTTGCATATCTGCAACATTTAATCAATTATAAGGATTAAATTTAAGAAGATAATAATTCTCAATGATTTATAATCCTAAAATACATAATAGAAGGTCAATTAGGCTGAAAGGATATGATTATTCACAAGCAGGGTTGTATTTTATTACAATATGTTGTCAGGATAATGTCTGTCTGTTTGGCACCATAAAAAATGGTGCAATGATTTTAAACAGTGGAGGACAAATGGCAAAAAAATGTTGGACGGAAATCCCCAATCATTTTCCAAATGTAATATTGCATGAATACGTAATTATGCCCAATCACGTACATGGTATCATCGAATTTGCAGTATAGGGCGAAAAATGTTTCGCCCTATACTAACCACAGTGATTATGAAAAAAATATTGTATTGCCCGAAAACAACACATCCGAAAATGAAAATATTGCACCCGAAAACATGGCAATTTTAAATGGGATGAAAAATATTGGGTCTGATAATAGTGCGAAAAGTGTTTCTCCCCTGCGTTCACCGTCAAAAACCGTTGGGTCGGTGGTACGCGGCTTTAAAATTGGCGTAACCAAATGGATGCGTCAAAACACCAATGTTTATAAAATTTGGCAACGCAATTATTATGAAATCATTATCCGAAACGAAAAAGCAGATCAAAACATTTCAAATTATATCATTAATAATCCTCAAAAATGGGATGAAGATAAATTTTACAAGTAACATAATATTTCCTATTGCTTACGCAAGTCTTTTTCTATACTTTTGCACCCGTTTTTTATGACCCTAATAACATCTATTTCAGGTATTAGAGGAACCATTGGTGGCAACACTGGCAGTAACCTCACCCCTATTGACATTGCTAAGTTTACAGCTGCTTATGGCAAATGGCTTGGTGCTCAAAAACACAGCAATAAAAAAATTATTGTTGGCAGAGACGCCAGAATAAGTGGCCCGTGGGTGTCGGCAATCGTGTGTTCTACCTTGCAGGCTATGGGTTTTGATGTTATTGATGCAGGATTATCTACAACGCCAACTGTTGAAATGGCGGTGATGTATGAAAAAGCAGCAGGTGGCATTATTGTAACCGCAAGTCATAACCCAAAACAATGGAATGCCCTAAAATTACTGAACAATAAAGGCGAATTTATCAATGCAGAGGAAGGCAATACCATTATTGAATATGCAGCCTCGCAAGATTTTGAATTTGCTGATATTGATAAAAATGGTATCCTAACCCACAAAGATTTTATTGACGAACACATTAAAAGTATTTTGGCATTGTCCTTGGTCAATGTAAAGGCCATTAAATCTAAAAACTATAAAATTGCAATTGATGCCGTAAATTCAACAGGTGGAATTGCTATTCCGAAGTTGTTAAAAGCTTTGGGGGTAAATACAATCATCGAATTGCATTGCACTCCCAACGGTAAATTTCCGCATAATCCAGAGCCTTTGCCTGAGCATTTAGGTGACATTATCAATATGGTTAAAGCAGAAAAAGCAGACTTAGGCATTGTGGTTGACCCCGATGTGGACAGGCTGGCATTGGTAAGTGAAAATGGCGAATTATTTGGCGAAGAATATACCTTGGTTGCGGTGGCAGATTACATTTTAAGCAATAAAGTGGGCAATACCGTTTCTAATTTATCATCCACCCGTGCTTTGAGTGATGTAACCGTAAAAGCGGGTGGAAAGTATGAAGCGGCTGCTGTGGGTGAAGTAAATGTTGTAGAAAAAATGAAAGCTACCAACGCCATTATTGGTGGTGAGGGTAACGGTGGAATTATCTACCCTGAATTGCACTATGGTAGGGATGCCTTAGTGGGCATTGCGCTTATCCTAAGTCATTTGGCAACAAAAGATGTTTCAGCCTCAAGGCTGCGCTCTTCCTATCCAAATTATACCATTTCTAAAAATAAAATTGATCTTCCAGAGGATTGCGATATGGATGGTATTTTGGAGTCTATGGCTTCTAAGTATAGCAAACAAAAAATTAACAGAATTGATGGCGTTAAAATTGAATTTGATGAAGAATGGGTTCACCTTAGAAAATCAAATACAGAGCCTATTATTAGAATATATGCCGAAAGCCAAAGCGAACAAACTGCCCAAGTTTTAGCAAAAAAAATCATCAAAGATATTGGCGAACTCATCAACGGAAAAAAATAATCACTTTTACCCTGAGCGCAGCCGAAGGGAATCACTCAAAACTTCCCGATGAAAATCGTGACACTCAAAACTAACCACTAAAAACTAAAAAAAAATGGCATTAAAATGCGGCATAGTTGGATTACCCAACGTAGGTAAATCAACACTTTTTAACTCACTTAGCAATGCCAAAGCACAGGCAGCTAATTTCCCCTTTTGCACAATAGAACCTAACATTGGCACCATAACGGTTCCGGATGAAAGACTCAATAATCTAGCTGATTTAGTAAATCCTCAAAGCATTATACCAGCAACCATAGAAATTGTAGATATCGCAGGATTGGTTAAAGGAGCGAGTAAGGGCGAAGGGTTGGGCAATCAATTTTTATCAAACATCAGAAATACCGATGCTATTTTGCATGTGTTGCGTTGTTTTGATGATGATAATATTATCCACGTGGATGGTTCTGTAAACCCATTGAGAGATAAGGAAATTATTGACATAGAATTGCAGCTAAAAGATTTGGAGTCTGTCATCAATAAAATGATAAAATTGCAAAAAGCGGCAAAGGCAGGAGACAAAGAAGCAGCAAAAGGCGTAGTCGTCTTAGAGATTTATAAAAATCATTTAGAATCAGGACAATCTGCCAGAAATGCACCTATTGAAAAAGAGGACGACAAAATGCAAGTTGAAGATATACATTTACTTACCATGAAACCGGTTTTGTATGTGTGCAATGTTGATGAAAAAAGTGTACTTAGCGGCAATGAACATGTTGAAAAAGTAAAAGCTGCCATTGCCAGTGAAGGTGCAAGTTTCCTGTTAATTTCTGCCGCTATTGAAGCAGAAATTGCAGAACTAGAAAGTTTTGACGACCGACAATTATTTTTAGAGGAATTGGGTTTGAAAAACAGTGGGGTTGCAAAATTAATTACAGCAGCATACGATTTGCTTAACTATATAACATATTTTACCGTTGGAGTAAAGGAAGTTAGGGCTTGGACAATAACCAAAGGAATGAGTGCGCCACAAGCAGCAGGTGTTATCCACACTGATTTTGAAAAAGGCTTTATCAAGGCGGAGGTAATCAGTTATGAAAACTATTTGCAGTACAAGACAGAGCCCGCTGCCAGAGAGGCTGGAAAATTATCTATAGAAGGCAAAGAATACATCGTTAAAGATGGAGATTGTATGCACTTTAGGTTTAATGTTTAAAATTGGCTGGATTGATATTTTATTATCAAAAGCATCTTTTTTAAGATTCTGTATTCCATAAAGCATGCGAACAAAACCCCTTACTCAAGTTTAAAACTGTTTATAAAAATTTATCTACGCTTTAAAAATGTTTTTTTTAAAAGCTTTTCTGTTAAAAAGCACAGATAATATTGGCAACAAAAACGCTGTGTACATAGCAAATAAAAGGCATTTGGGTAAATTTTAAGTTTCCATGACACAACTTTCTTATTTAGAAATATTCTAAATTAAAAAGGTGTTAATAAAAAGGTTATGTGAATATTAAAAGCTATGTATTTTTGCGCTCGATTTAGTACACAAGCTAATTAAGTGTAATGATTAAAAAAACAAATTATCTCCATACAATGGCAAGTCGCAAGCTGAAATCAATTGCTGCCCTTTGCATAACGTTTATATGTATTAACAGCGCGTCTGCTCAAGCAGATGTCAATGTTGGCGAAGAGCTTTTTAAAGCTAACTGTACCGCCTGTCATGCCCTCGGCAAAAAAGCCATTGGCCCCAACTTGGTTGGGGTAAACAGTCGCTATTCTGAAGAATGGTTGATTAAATGGATAAAAAACAACGAAGCCCTCAGAAAAAGTGGTGATGCGCAAGCCTTGGCAATTTACAACGAATATAATGGTGCAGCCATGAACTTGTTTGCCAATTTTAGTGATGACGATGTTAAAAGCATTTTAGCTTATGTTCAGGCTTATGTTCCACCATTGCCAAAAACAGCAGCTGCTGGCGGTGTGGCAGAACCAAGTTTTTACAGTTCTTATAATTTCTATTTACTGGTGGTTTTAGCAATTATATTAGCCATTGTTTTTGCTATATTGTTAAGAATATTTGCCGAGTTAAAAAAACTAAACCAACAAAAAGAAGCGGAATTAGGAGGTGTTACTTTTGAAGAAGCCACACAAAGTTGGTGGAGTAGAAACAAGCGCAAGTTTATCATTATCAATCCTACAATAAGTGTTATGGCTTACGTTACAGGTTTTTTAGCCTTCATATTTCTACCTTGGTTCTTTTGGTTTGGGGTTTATAAAGTTGGGGTTCAACAAGGTTATCAACCCACACAACCCATCAATTATTCTCACGCATTGCACGCAGGCGAGCTAGAAATTGATTGTAAATATTGTCATAGTACTGTTGAAATCAGTAAATCAGCAAGTATCCCCTCATTAAACACCTGTATGAACTGCCATAAAGGGGTTCAGCTTACAGAAAAATATGATGGTGAAATTAGCCCAGAGATTAAGAAAATATATGCTGCTTTGGATTATGACCCAACAAGAGACCCAGGAAAAGAATACGGAACAAACAGAAAGGCAATTAAATGGGTAAGGATACACAATTTACCTGATCACGCCTATTTTAATCATTCACAACACGTAAAAGTGGCAGGCTTGGAATGTCAAGAATGTCATGGTCCTATCCAAGATATGGAAGTAGTGGAGCAATACAGCACTTTGCAAATGGGTTGGTGTATAGATTGTCATAGAACAAAAGGTATTGACGTAGAAAACAATAATTACTACGAAAAACTGCATGCTTCAGTTAAAAGCAAAATGCACGGTGCGGATAGTGCAAGTGTGCAAAGTGAATATTTTAAAAACGGTAAATTAGTGATCACACCATCTATGAACGGTGGTATTGAATGTGCTAAGTGTCACTATTAATAGTAAGAATTGTAAACAATGACTCAAAACAAAAAATATTGGAAAGGTGAAGAAGAGCTACAAAGAGAGCCTTCTTTCGTTCAGTCAGGAAAAGATGAGTTTAGCGAAGGGTTGCCTCTGCATGAGGTTTTATCTGAGCCAGACCTAGAATTAGCATCCAACAGAAGAGATTTTTTAAAGATGTTTGGTTTCAGCGTTAGTGCTGTGGCTTTGGCAGCTTGTAACAAGACTCCTGTTAGAAATATAGTGCCTTATTTGGTTAAGCCAGATGACGTAACCCCTGGAGTTCCAAATTATTACTCATCAACTTGTGGATATACAGGCGCACCCATTGAAGTAAAAGTTAGAGAAGGACGACCTATTAAAATAGATGGCAACAAACGTTCTAGTGCATATAAAGGCGGTTTATCTGTTGCTGGTCAGGCATGTATTTTGGAGTTGTATGACAATGAGCGATTTAAAAAACCTAGAAAAGCAGGTGCAGATAGCACTTGGGCAGAAGTAGATAAAGACATTACCAGTATTTTAGAAAACATTGCCGCTAGAAATGGCAAAGTAGCATTAGTTACCAATAGCATCAACAGCCCAAGCACATTGGGTGTTATCGCTGATTTTAAAATTAAGTATACCAATGTTGAGCATTTAACTTATGATGCAATCTCTTACCATGGAATAATAGAAGGTAACAAACAATCCTTTGGCAAAGCCATTATTCCTAGTTATAATTTTGATAAAGCAGATGTTATTGTGGGTATTGAAGCTGATTTTATCGGCAATTGGTTAATGGCAGATAGATATATGGTGGACTATACCAGCAGAAGAAATCCTGCTAACGGTATGTCTCAGCATATTCAATTTGAATCGGTTTTAAGTTTGACAGGCTCTAATGCGGATATCCGTTATCCTTTCCAAGCTTCTAATCACGGTATTTTATTGAATACTCTTTACAATGCCATTGCAAAAAAGTCAGGTGCTGCTCCCCTGCCGGTTGTAAATACAGCAGATGTTGCCGGTGGCGGTGTTGCAAAAACAGCAGATGCCCTATGGAACGCCAAGGGAAAAGCATTGGTAGTTAGTGGTTCTAATAATCCAAATCATCAAATAATAGTCAATGCCATTAATTTGATGTTGGACAGTTATAGCAGTACCATCAATATCAATGAAGAAGTTAATAAATTTCAAGGGAATGATACCAACATTGAGAACTTTGTTTCTGGATTAATTGCAGGTACTTATGACGGAGTAATCTTTTACAATACCAATTTAGTTTATAGCCATCCAAAAGGAAAAGCCATTAAAGAAGCGCTAAAAAAGGTAAAACTTTCAATATCTACTTGCCTATCCATTGATGAAACTGGAAATCATTGCCAATTTATCACTCCAGATAATCATTATTTGGAATCTTGGAACGATCATCAACAAACCAGTAATAGTTATTCATTTACACAACCAACCATTAGTCCAGTTTTTGATACCAGACAAATGCAAGTAAGTTTGATGAAATGGGCTGGTTTAACTGATGCATATGGCGAAAATAAATTTGTAGATACAGGAATTTTTGGTGAACAAAATGGCACTTCTCCTTTTTACAATTATATTAGAACAAAATGGGCAGTAAGTGATACCGAGTTTAACAAAATGTTACACGATGGTGCTTATGATAAAGCAATGGCAGCAGCGCAAACCCCAGCTTTGGGAGTAAATATTACTGAAACTGCTCAAAAAATTGACCATGGTGCAAATGCTGCAGTAGGTCAAGAAATAATTTTGATTGAAAGAACAGGACTTTTAGACGGTATTTTAGCAAATAATCCATTGGTTCAAGAATTGCCTGACCCTATCTCTAAAGTTACATGGCACAATTATGCAGCCATTTCAAAAGCCTTTGCAGCAAAAGCTAATATTGCGGACAACGATGTAATCAAAATTACGGTGAACGAAACAAGTATTTCATTACCTGCTTTGATACAACCGGGTCAAGCCAATGGCACTATTTCTATTCATTTGGGATATGGCCGCACCGTTGGTGGCAAAGTTGCAAAAGATAGAGGTGCTAATGCTTTTACTTTAATTGATACTTCTGAAGGATTCAAAAACTACGTTCTTACAGGAGCTAAAGTTGAAGCTACCAGTGAAAAATATGAATTGGCTAAAACTCAAACCCACCATCATATTGAAGGTAGAGATATTGTTAGAGAAACTACTTTAACGGAATTTAAAGACAATCCAAAAGCGGGTAATCAAATTCATAAGCCTCAAGTTGTTTCTTTGTGGTATGAGCATGATTATAGAAAAGATGGCGCTCCCAATCATCTTTGGGGAATGGCTATTGACATGAATAAATGTACTGGTTGTGCAGCATGTATTGTTAGTTGTAGTATTGAAAACAACGTTCCTGTTGTTGGTGAAGTAGAGGTATTAAGAAGAAGAGAAATGCATTGGTTGCGTATTGATAGATATTTTACTTTTAACAATGTAAATGATGTAAACTATAAAGATGAGCTTTCTTTCCCTGCGCTTGAATCTAACTACGAAAAGGAAAAAATCACCAAAGAAAAAGCTTTAGAGGCTATTGATAAAGTAGAACAAAAAGCAGGTAAATATGAGTATTTACATTACGAAAATGTAAGCGTTGTTCATCAACCCATGATGTGTCAACATTGTGGCAGTGCACCTTGTGAAACGGTTTGTCCAGTATTAGCAACTACGCATAGTACAGAGGGTTTAAATCAAATGACTTATAACCGTTGTATTGGTACTAAATATTGTGGAAACAACTGCCCTTACAAAGTTAGACGATTCAACTGGTTTAGATATAACGACAATCAACAATTTGACTTCCATTTTAGCAATGATTTGGGTAAAATGGTAATCAATCCTGACGTTACTGTTAGAACTAGAGGGGTTATGGAAAAATGCTCTTTCTGTGTTCAAAGAATTCAAGCATCAAAATTAACTGCAAAAAGAGAAAACAGATATTTGAAAGATGGAGATGTTAAAACAGCTTGTCAAAGAGCCTGTCCTGCTGATGCCATTATGTTTGGTGATTTGCACGACAAAGACAGTGAAGTATCTAAGTTATTTAACAATGACCGCTCATACAGTGTATTGGAAGAGTTAAATGTTAAGCCTTCGGTAAGATACATGACTAAAGTAAGAAATATTTAATAGAAACAATTAAGAAATTAAAAAAAAAGAAAGCGATAATATGCATCAAATAGAATCTCAAATAAGGCCACGTTTGATTATAGGCAACAAAAGCATTACAGATGTAAGTAATGATATTTGTCGTCCTATTGAGAATAAAGCATCTACGATGTGGAAAGTTGGTTTTGGTATTTCACTGGTTTTTTTAGCCCTTTTAGGCGGAACACTTTTCTGGACTACTTGGACAGGAATTGGTGTTTGGCATTTAAACAACACAGTTATGTGGGGTTGGGATATTACCAACTTTGTATTTTGGGTAGGTATTGGACACGCAGGAACACTAATTTCTGCAATCTTGCTTTTGTTTAGACAGAAATGGAGAATGTCTATCAACCGCTCTGCGGAGGCAATGACAATTTTTGCTGTAATGTGCGCTGCTATATTTCCATTGTTTCACATGGGTAGAATATGGGTTGGTATGTATTGGGTATTGCCATTGCCAAACGCATTTGGTGCTAACTTTGCACAACCACTAGGAGTAAATTTTAACTCTCCCCTACTTTGGGATGTATTTGCGATTACCACTTACTTTACAGTATCCTTATTATTTTGGTACTTGGGTATGATTCCTGATATTGCTACAGTAAGAGACAGGGCAGTTACTAAATCAAGAAAGTTTTGGTATGGTTTCTTCTCAATGGGTTGGAATGGAAGTGCTAGAACTTGGCACAGGTATGAAATAGTATCTTTAATTCTTGCAGGTATTTCAACACCCTTGGTACTTTCCGTGCATACCATTGTATCGATGGATTTTGCAACATCCGTAGTACCGGGATGGCATACAACTATATTCCCACCATACTTTGTGGCAGGTGCAATTTTTTCTGGTTTTGGTATGGTTTTAACACTTTTGGTAATTGCCAGAAAAGTAATGAACTATGAAGAATATATTACGCTTGAACATTTAGAAGCCATGGCTAAAGTAGTGATGCTAACAGGAACTTTGGTAGGTATAGCCTATTTAACAGAGTTTTTTATTGCAGCCTATTCTGGTGTTGAGTATGAGCAATACGCTTTTATAAACAGAGCAACAGGACCTTATTGGTGGGCTTATGCAACCATGATGAGTTGTAACTTATTGGCACCACAGGTTTTTTGGTTTAAATGGTGTAGAACTACCCCTTGGTTCTTGTTTATGATGTCAATCATTGTAAACATCGGAATGTGGTTTGAGCGTTTTGTAATCATCGTTACTTCATTGCATAGAGAATATATTCCTGCAAGATGGGTAATGTATGTACCAAGTTGGGTTGAAGTAGGTATTTTCTTAGGGACAATGGGATTATTCTTTACATGTTTCTTCCTATTTGCCAAGTTTTTACCGGTAATCAATATGTCAGAGGTTAAATCAATTTTAAAAAGCAGAGAATAATCAATATATAACAACATGAATCAACAAAAAATGTTATATGCAGTATACGAGGATGGCGACACCCTGATACATGCGGTAGAAAAAACTAGAAGTCACGGAATACATGTGGCGGATTGTTATACACCTTATCCTGTTCACGGATTGGACGAAGCAATGGGTATAAAAAGGTCAAGATTACCCATTGCAGCATTTGTTTTTGCAATGATTGGTTTAACAACTGCCTTTTCACTTCAATATTACTTTATGGGTACTTATTGGCCTATGATTATTGGTGGAAAGCCTTATATTGGTATACCATCATGGATACCGGTATTGTTTGAGTTGAGTATTTTATTTACAGCTTATGGCATGGGTATTACATTCTTTATTAAAAGTAGAATGTTGCATGGTATGGAGGCAGAATTGGTGGATATTAGACAAACAGATAACCGTTTGATTATGGCGCTTAATATTGGCGACAATGAAAATATTGCTTCACTTGAAAACTTATTGAAAGAAACAGGTGTTTCAGAAATAAAATGGTCATCAAATGATACAGAAACTAAAGCTGTGGTTTCCACAACCAAAGAGCCAGTTGATGAAGTTAAAAGTGTGAAAAATACTGTTACGAAGAACAAACCTGAAGTAAAAAGCGCCCCAGAATTGACAGAAGAAGTAAAAGCTCAAAAAATTGAGTTGCTTCTTTCTAAAATTGGAACTGCTGATACCACTGCAAAAGATAATTTGAAAAAAATTACAGGTATAGGGCCAGTATTTGAAAAAAGCTTGAACTCTTTGGGAATAAAAACCTACTTACAAATATCAAAAATGGATAACACCACTATTGTATTGGTAGAAGAAGTTACCAAGTATTTTCCTGGTAAGATTGAGAGAGAAGATTGGGTTACTCAGGCTAAAAATTTAATGAATTCATAAAGAATATTATCAATGAAAAAATTGCAAAATATATTGTACATTATCCCTTTAGTCATCTTGTTTGTTGGTTGTGCTGGAGGAAACAATACCGGTATAGAATATGCTCCAGATATGTATTATTCTAAAGGTTATGAGCCATTTAGTCAGGGTGACTCAAATACGCTGAATGAATATGGTTCCAACTCAAGAAGACCCGTAAAAGGAACAATTGCTTGGGGAAAAGAAGATTATACCTACAGTTTACCAAACAATGGTGAAGGTTATGAAAGAGCTGCATCAGAAGTTACCATGCCTGCAAATTTAACCGATCCAAATTGTGAAGGTGTTCGCTTGTATGAAATATATTGTTCTCCATGTCACGGAAAAGTGGGTAAAAATGATGGTAAAGTATTTCAGAAGGTTACCAGTCTTGTTCCGGGTGCGTGGTCAGATGGTTATGAAAACCAATACATCAAAGATTTACCTGTTGGACAAATTTATCATACTTTAATGTACGGAAAAAACAATATGGGATCTCATGCCAGCGTATTAAACCCTACGCAAAGATGGCAAGTTATTGCTTATGTAAAACAGCTGAGCTTGGGAAAGGCAGGATGCGCAAATGCCGCTCCAAGTATTAATGCAACAGAAAAGTATAAAGTAGAAGAACATTATCAAGATACTGTTATCAAAGCTTATATTAAAATTGATATTGATGCCACACAAAAAATAGAAATTGCTAAAAGTTTGGCTAGCTTAAGTTTTGAACCAAATAGTGATATCATAGCTGACCCTTCAAAATATGCTTTAGAAAAGTTGGCTATTGTATTGAGAGATTTTGACGGTTTCAATATTGTTATCAATGGTCATACAGATAATAGTGGTGATTATATTTATAACATGATCATAAGCAAACAAAGAGCAGAAGCTGTAAAAAACTATTTAGTGGAAAAAGGTTTTAAGGCTGAAAGATTTATTACCAATGGTTTTGGTTCAAGAAAACCAGTTCAAAATAACAATACAGTAGCAGGAAAGGCAGAAAATAGAAGGGTTGAAATTGAATTTGCTAAAATAGATAATTAATTAAACTGAAATGGGTAATCATCATATAAACATAGAAAACGAACAATTTGTTGTTCCACAGCGTGCTAAAACCACGACCTTAATAATGATTGTGTTAGGTTTAGTACTGTCAATTATCGGATTTTTTACGATTAAATCTGGTGCTTCTGATGCAAAACATGCTATAAATACAGAAAATACAACCACTATTCATTCAAGCTTACAACAAGAGCCTCAAGTTACCAATACTGCTGCTCCTGAGCATGAAAACGAGGCTGTAACTACTACTGAAAATGCAGTTGAAGAAACAATAGATTCACATTCAACAACCGAACATACCGCAGATCACGGAGTAGCACATAATGATGTGGCACATAGCGAGGAACACGCTCCTGCTGCTCATCATGAAAAACCATGGCAGACACAAGTATATGCCGCTATTTTAATGAATAGCTATTATATCATGCTAATTGCATTGGGCGGATTATTTTTTATATGCGTTCAGTACGTTGCCAATGCCGGTTGGGCTACCGCCTTATTGCGTATACCAATGGCCATGCAAACATTTTTTATTATTCCTGCTATCGTAGTAATGGCTACCATTGTTTTTGGTGGTAAAGATTTGTATCATTGGATAGCTTATCAGGCGCAACATTTAGTTGAAGGTCAGCCTGGCTTTGATGCAATTTTAGATGCCAAAAAATGGTTTTTAAACCCTACTTTTCTTTATATAATTTTACCAGCACTAATTATTGTTTGGTATATATTTGGAAGAAGAATCATGAGTCTTTCTAAAAGTGAAGACAATGAAGGAGGAACTACTTTCTTTCGCAAAAGCATAAGAACCTCTGCGGCCTTTATGGTAATATTTGGTTTTACTTTCTCTCTGCTTGCTTGGTTAGCCGTTATGTCTTTAGATGCCCATTGGTTCTCAACCATTTTTGGCGTGTATCATTTTGCTATACTTTGGGTTTGTAGTTTAACTACCATTATGTTATTTACGCTATACTTACGCAGTCAAGGATACTTAAAAATTATTACTGATGAACATATTCATGATATGGGTAAATATATGTTTGCCTTCTGTGTGTTTTGGATGTATATTTGGATAGCGCAATACCTACTTATTTGGTATGCCAACATTCCAGAAGAATCAATTTACTATACGATGAGAAGACATACCAATTTTGATGTATTCTTTGTTATCAATATCATTTTAAACTTTGTAATTCCTTTTATTGCATTTATGACAAGAGATGCCAAAAGAAATCCAAAAGTGATTGTGGTGGTAGCTTGTTCTATCTTATTAGGACATTGGATTGATGTTTACATCGGTATTTATCCAGGTGCATTTAATGGCAAAGTAGTTTATCCAGGTTTGTTAGAAATTGGATTGTTTTTACTTTTTGCTGGTGTGTTTATTAGATGGACATTGGTTAGTTTAACAAAAAGAAGTTTAATTGCCAAGAACCATCCTTACATAGAAGAAAGCGCAACGCACAACGTTGGGGTTTAATAAAGTATAATTATTAAAAAAGCATCACGCCAAAGCGTGATGCTTTTTTTTTGGCAAAACTTTTGCTAATTTTACAAGCAATAAATTATGCGCTTATGAAAAAATATATTCATTTAATATCACCTGTTGTAGGGATTGTTTTACTGGCTATTTTGGTTTCTGGGGTTCACCCCAATCGCATGGAAGAAAAACCAAAATTGGATGAAAACACTTTATATGCTCAACTAGACAAACTGCCTACGGTGCAAGAACTGTATGATGCCGCCAAACCGATACTGGGCAAACACGCCAAGCTATTTGTTGCACTAAAAGTTAAAGAAACTGGCAATGACGGTAGTTATGCCGAAGTGCTAAGAAAACACAATAATTTGGTGGGGATGAAAATGCCTGGTGCCCGATATACTTTTGCCATTGGGCAAACCTCTACCAAATATGCCATTTACACAAACTGGTTTGAAAGTCTTTTAGATTTTAAAGTGTACATTGGTAAAGAAGAAAAAAAGAAAAAGAGAAGAACAGGTAAAGGATTTTCTACGGATAGAGAATTGCTAAAATACATGTATGGCTCATACAATACCAATAAAGAGTGGAAAGATGGCATTGAATTTATCTTAGATAATTTTCAATGGGAATAAGTTAAACTTCCTTCAATAACCGTAAGTTGATAAGTATCGCTTGCTGCCATCTGGCTCCATGCCCTCAATTTCTATTTTTCCCTTTCTAATTAATTGTTTTTGCTGCTTTGGATTAAATGCCTTGTTTTCAAAATTATTTCTTGTTGTTTTATTAAAAATAAACGTTGAGAAGCTACCGGCAACTCCGGCCACAAACCCCACTAAAATTAATGTGATCCCATTTTTTTTCATCATAGGTTTAGTTACTTATAGAATTATTTATAAAATTAATGAAGATTTGTTTGCTTTGCTAGTACAAACAAGTGAACTTTGCCAAAAATAAGATAAAATAACGCATATGAAAGTTCAAATTTTAGTAAGTATTGCATTTTGTGCATTCTTTATTGCTTGCAACAACAGTCCAAAAGAAGTTGAAGAAGTTACTACATCAGAGATGGATGGAATGGAAGGACATGAGTCTGCACCCATAAACACCACCGTTGAAATTAGAAGTGATCAAAATGTATTTTTCCCAAATTTGGAAGATGGACAAGAAATAACCTTGCCTTTTATTCTTCAATTTGGTGTAAAAGGTATGGAAGTAGAACCTGCTGGACCTATCAATGTAGACAAAGGACACCATCATTTATATATTGATGCGCAACCAACACCTGCGGGAGAAATGGTTCCAATGGGTAAAGAAGCTGAGGGGTTTATGCACTTTGGTAAAGCCCAAACAGCGGATACTTTAAAACTTTCAAAATATCCAACCTTAACCCCTGGTAAACATACATTGACTTTGCAATTTGGCAACGGTGCTCATATTTCTTATGGTCCTGCTATGAGCAAAACCATCACCATTACGGTTAAGTAAATTGCAAAAAAGGTTTTTGGCATTTGGAGCGCATCCAGACGATGTTGAAATGAGTGCGGCTGGAACTATTTTGAGGTTAAAGCAAAATGGGCACTGGGTGGGAATAATAGATTTGAGCAGAGGCGAATTGGGTACTAGAGGGAATGCCGAAACACGTGCTGAGGAAAGCAATAATGCCAGTAAATTATTAAAATTAGACTGTCGCGAAAATTTAGATTTAGGTGACGGAAATATTGAGAACAATCACCAAAACAGAATAAAAATAGTTGCTGCAATCCGCAAGTACAAACCCGATTTTGTATTTGTCAATAGTCCTGCTGACAGGCATATTGACCATGGTAAAGCAGCTCAATTAGTTATTGATAGTTGTTATTTAAGTGGATTGATTAAATTTGATGAAGACAGTAATGTTGGAGCACACAGGCCAATTAATATTTTTCATTTTATTCAGGATTATTATCATCAACCCAGTTTTGTTGTTGACATATCAGATGTTTACGAAGAAAAAATGAAAGTGGTACTGACCTACGTTACTCAATTTTATCAAGGGCATGAAACGGAACTACCCAATACCCCAATATCATCACAGGCATACCTCGAATTTTTTAAAGGAAGAGCGGCTCAAATGGGCAGACTTATTGGTAAAAACTTTGGAGAAGGTTTTATTGCAACACAACCTATGGATTTAGAAAGTGCAAATTGGTTTGGTTAATTTTGGTAATGATAAATGCATTTGTAACTATTTAGAAAATGTTTCTTTTACTTATAATTACAAAAATATTACAAATCATTCAGATAAATTTAACAACGTCCTCCTAACTCAATAAACAATACCATTTAATTTATAAATTTGATAAAAATCAGGATATCATATTTGAAGTACTTTGACAGCAACATTACAAGTAGACACTGAAAGTTTAATACAACAAATGCAGGCTGGTGATAAAACTGCTTTCTCCACAATGTACGACCAATATTTCGGTGCTTTGTTTGGTATTGTTTCCAAAATTATTAGAGATGAGGCAATTGCTGAGGATGTTTTGCAAGATTCATTTATAAAAATATGGAAAAACATTCATCGTTTTGATTCCACCAAAGGAAGTTTTTTTTACATGGATGCTTAATATTTCTCGCAATACGGCCATCGATAAATTGCGTAAATTAAAAAATGAAGGCAAATATGAAATCCAAAATATAGATAGTATCGTAGATATAACTGTAGGCAAATAAATCAAAATACCAACCAAATAGGTCTGAAAGACCTTGTCAATAAATTGGCACCTGAACACAGGCTGATGGTTGAGTATATAAATTTTTAAGGGTTACACCCATCAAGAAGTATCTGATGAATTAGGTATTCCATTAGGTACTGTTAAGACTAGAATTAGAAAAGCTTTAATTGACTTAAGAAAAGTTTTTGCATTTATATTTATGGGTTTACTAAATTGGATATAAGTAATTACATAGAGAGTGGTGTTTTAGACGCTTATGGGTTGGGAAGTATTTCTGAACAGGATAAAAGGGACGTTGAAGGTCTTTCTAAAATATATCCAGAAATCAATGAAGAATTGCACAAAATTCAAAGAATCATTGAGGAATTTGCGAAAGCAGGGGCGATTATTCCACCAGAAGGTTTAAAAACTAAAATTCTAAAGGAAATAGAGTCTATTGAAATTTCTCCAGCGCATGTGCATGATAACAAACATGAGGTTACTGCACTTAAAGTTGCCTACAAAAAATCAGATGTTCCAAATCTTATAAAATATTGGAGTGTTGCTGCCACCATTTTATTGGTAGGCTTTGTTGCTTGGAGTTTATTCCTAACAAATAAAGTGCAAATATCACAGAACAATTATTTAACGGAACAATCGAACAATGAAAGTTTACAAAGTAAATTGGATGTTTTAAGCCAAGAACAACAAAATCAGGCAGCCATAAATGCCATTTTGGCAAGCACTTCAACTACAAAAGTTAAACTTTCCGGTACATCAGTTAGTCCAAATGCTTTGGTAAGTATATTTTGGGATACAGCCAGTAAAAAAGTATTGTTAAAAACAGAATCACTTCCTATAGCTGCGGCAAATCAACAATATCAACTTTGGGCAATTGTAGATGGAAAACCAGTGGATATGGGTATGTTGCCCATAGAAATCAATGGAAATATTACCCAAATGATGCCAAAAACCGTTGTCAATGCGCAAGCATTTGCCATAACTCTAGAAAAAAAGGGAGGTAGTTCAGAGCCTACACTTACCGCTATGTACGTGGTTGGAAATGTAAAATCCTAATCTATCAAAATTACCCATTTTTAAACATAATGTTTATCAATTTGTAGATAAATTTTGTGTGCAATTAAATTCTTGCTTGTATCTTGCGCCTATATATGCGTTTTGCACAAGTTTTATTTTACAATAGTAAAACAGACTGCAATCCAAAATTGTTAGCGTATAGAACTACTTATTTAAGCAACAAATAAAAAATGACCACGGGATATAGCAAAATAATCAATAACAGAATAGAAGTAATGCAAAACATTGAGCAATCAATGGAAGAACTACTTTCAAAATACCTTAAATCTATTGAAGAAAACTGGCAACCATCTGATTTTTTGCCTGATGCAAGGAATGATAATTTTTTAGAGGAAATAAAGGAACTACAAGCTTTAAGCCATGAAATGAGTTATGATGCTTTTGCTGTATTAATTGGTGATGCCATTACAGAAGAAGCTTTACCTACATATGAGTCATGGCTAATGTCCGTTGATGGCATAGACCAACAACAACCTAGCGGATGGTCTAAATGGATAAGAGCTTGGACGGCAGAAGAAAACAGACATGGAGATTTATTGAACAAATACTTATATTTAACAGGCAGGGTGGATATGCGCCAAATGGAAATTACCACGCAGTATTTGTTAAGTGATGGATTGGATATAAAAACAGGTACAGACCCTTATAAAAACTTTGTTTATACCAGTTTTCAGGAAATGGCAACCAATATCTCGCACAGACGCGTGGCTACTTTTGCCAAAAAAAGCGGGAATAATCAGTTGGCAAAAATGTGTGGTGTTATTGCGGCTGATGAAGCCAGACACGCCACGGCTTATAAAGAATTTGTCAGGCGTATTTTTCAGATTGATGCCAGTGAAATGATGTTGGCATTTGAATATATGATGAAAATTAAAATTGTGATGCCTGCCCATTTAATGCGCGAATCTGGTATGCCTATTGGTGGGCTATGGTCTCATTTTTCTGATGCTGCACAACGAACACAGGTTTACACAAGCCATGATTATATTGAGATACTGCGCACTTTGTTAGATGAGTGGAGCATAGCAAGCATGACACAACTTAATGATGCCGGTGAAAAAGCAAGAGATTATTTGATGAGGCTTCCGGATCGCTTAGAACGCATTGCGGAAAGGATTAAAACACCTGAAAAATCTTATAGCTTTAACTGGATAGCGAAGTAAATTTGTTAAGTAAAAGTGAATTATCAAACTTGAATTTTTACCACAAAGAACACAAAGAGAAACACAAAGTAAACAAACAAGATGACTGAAAATGAAATAGCCAACAAAGTGATTGGCTTGGCAATTGAAGTTCACTCGGCTTTAGGTCCTGGATTGTTAGAAAGTGCATATCAGGAATGTTTGTTTTATAAGATTGGAAAATCAGGGCTAAAAGTAGAGAAAGAAAAGCATATTCCCTTGATTTTTGAAGAAGTTAAATTGGAATGCGGTTACCGCATTGACCTTTTGGTGGAAAATAAATTAGTTATTGAAATTAAAAGTGTTAATGCGCTAAATGATGTTCATCTTGCTCAGACTTTAACTTATTTAAAATTAGGTGATTTCAAATTGGGATTGTTAATTAATTTCAATGTAATCCTAGTAAAAAATGGTATTAGAAGAGTTATTAATGGCACTTTGTGAACTCAGTGAAAAACTTTGTGTTCTTTGTGGTTGAAGTTATTCCTAACCCCTTATTTATTCAATAAAGCAACCACGTTTTTAGCTAAAGCATTTTGGTAGGTTTTTCCTCTGTACTCCCCTACCCACTGCAATCCTTTAATTACATTGGTACACCAAACCTCATCTGCCGAAAACAAATCTTCGGAGTGAATGGGATATTGCTCTGTTGGGTAACCATAGGCATCTGCCTTTTGTAAAATTACCTTTTTCATCACTCCATCCAATCCATATTCAGAAAAAGGAGGTGTAATAATTTTGTCTTTAATAACCAGCATAATATTGGAAGATATAAACTCGGAAACCCTTCCTGCTTCATTAAAAATTAAACACTCATCAAACCGATGATGCTTGGCATAAATGGCTGCCAATACATATATTAAAGCATTGCTAGTTTTTAAAGTAGAGGTAAAATTATTATTTTTCGTCAACTCTCGGTATTCACCAATTTGCAAACCCTTTTCATTCAACACATACAACTCTTCTTGCGAAGACTCTACACTCATAAAGTACCTAAACCCCTTATTTAAAGGCAAATACAACCCTTCAGTATCCCTGCTAAATAATAGATTTACCTTTCCATTGCTTATTTTATTGGCTTGGCACAATTTATTGATTAAGGTTTCAAAGTAATTTACGGTCCAATTATCCGGAAAATCAAATTTTAATAACGTTGCCGTTTTTTTTGCCCTTTCAAAATGAAGGTGCAAATAAAGTGGCTGTCCGTTTTGTAGTTTTATAGTTTCAAAAAAAGAATCGCCATATTTAGCAGCTCTTTGGCTGTAAATAGGAATTTGAGTATCAGTGTATTTTACTATTTCACCATCCAAAATAACATATTGCTGCTCATTTATCGCCATACAATACGTTTATCGTCTGTTTAGTTCATCTCTAATTAATGCCGCCTTTTCATAATCTTCATTTCCTTCAGAATCATCCAACATTTTTTGAAGTTCATCTTTACTAAAAGTTTTCAGCAGGTCTTCAAAAGTTTTAGAGTTTGGTGTGTTGTCCTCTTCCGAAGGTCTTCCAGGCTTAATAACCTCTTCAATAACTTGAAGGTCATCCATAGAAATACTTACCTTATCCATTATCTCACTCGTAATTTTTATAGGTAAATCCATTCTCAATGCAATAGCAATTCCATCAGAAGGGCGACAATCTATCCAATGATCTCCTTCTTCATTTTCAAATAATAATTGCGCATAAAAAATACCTTCCAAAAGGTTGTGAATTAAAACCTCACGCGGCTTTATGGCACTCAATTCAATTACTTTTTCAAATAAATCATGAGTCAATGGTCTGTTCAGTTTCTTTTTTTCAATAGCCAAGGCAATGGCTTGTGCCTCAAAAGCTCCAATCAAAACAGGCAATCTCCTGGTTCCACCTTGTTCTTCAAGTAACAGCGAATAACTACCATCGGCAGTACCCTGAATAAGCCCAATAACTTGAAGATTAATTTTACCCATTTTTTTGGATTAAGTTTAAGAAAGTGTCTTTGCGGCTTCTATTAATTTGGGGACAACCTCAAAAGCATCTCCCACTATACCATAATCTGCTGCTTTAAAGAAAGGTGCTTCTGGGTCTTTATTAATTACAACAATAACTTTACTGCTGCTAACACCCGCAAGGTGCTGTATTGCTCCAGAAATTCCAATGGCTATGTATAAGTTTGGCTTTATGGTAATACCAGTTTGCCCAACATGCTCACTGTGTGGTCTCCAAGCCATATCACTAACTGGTTTTGAACAAGCTGTTGCAGCATGCAATGTTTTGGCAAGTTCTTCAATCATGCCCCAGTTTTCTGGTCCTTTCATCCCTCTACCAGCAGAAACTACCAATTCAGCCTCGGTTAATGGAATTTCTCCTGACTGAACTTTGGTATCTGTTACTTTATAAGCGGTTGAGGCATTTTCAACTTGTAATGTTTCTACTTGGGCGTTGCCCCCATCAATTTCTTTCAAATCAATACTATTGGGTGTTAAGGCAATCATTTTAATAGCTTTTTCTAAGGTAACATAAGCAAAGGCTTTACCTGAAAAAACACCCTTTTTCACCACAAATGGAGTGGTGCTTGTAGGTAAAGCAACAGCATTACTAACCAAACTTGCATCTAATTTAACCGCTGCTCTTGGTGCCAAAGCCTTTCCTGAATAAGAATTACTGATCACCACAACTGTTGCTCCGCAAGCGTTAACTGCTGCTTTAATTGCTTCGGCATGAAAATCTGGATTAAAATCTCCATTCTCCGATACTTGATACAAGGTATCAATACCATATTTTTTAAGCTCGCTGCTAGTGTTATCGGCATTACCAACAACTACTGCATTGCACTTTACACCCAAACTAGAAGCCACTTGAGCTCCATAACAGGCAGCCTCTAAAGCTGATTTTTTAAGTGTCCCTTTATTTATTTCTGCGTAAACTAGTACTGACATTTTATTCTTATTTTACTATATAATTTTGGCTTCTTCTCTTAACAATTTAATCAACTCACCTGCATTTTCTGCAGGAATCATTTTTACAGCTGCTTTTGGTTTAGGCAATTCATATTTATCATGTTTGCTAAAGCTAGCTGCTGTTGCTGGTTCTATTACCTCTAATGGTTTTGTTCTTGCCGCCATAATCCCTCTCATGTTTGGTATTCTAGGCTCGCATAAATCTTTTTGTGCTGATGCAACAAATGGCAAACTGCATTCTATGGTTTCTCGTCCTCCGTCAATATCTCTTTCTAAAATTGCCTTACCACCCTCAATACTACATTGCGTTATTACGTTAACCGAAGGGATGTTAAGCAATGCACCCAACAATCCACAAACCTGCCCACTGTTGTAATCTATACTCTCTCTTCCCGTAAAAATAATATCGAAGTTTTTGTCTTTGGCATAAGCTGCAACCAAAGTTGCTACCTCTTGTGCATCTGTAGGTTGTTTATTAATTCTAACCGCTGACTCAGCACCTATAGCCAAAGCCTTTCTAACACTGGGTTCATTATTGGCCAAACCAACATGGATAGCCGTAACTTTCCCATTGTTTTTTTCAGCAATTTCTAATGCTTTGGTCAAAGCCAACTCATCATAAGGATTGATAATAAATTGAACACCACTGTCATTAAACTTGGTATCGCTGTCTGTAAATGAAATTTTGGTAGTTGTATCAGGAACTACGCTTATGCAAACTAATATATTCATTGTTTTAAATTGTTAAGGTACTCAGCAAATTATTGATTGCAAATTTTCTTTTCGCTAACATTTTGCAAAGATACTTATTTGAAATTGTATAGACAAAATGAATTTAACCGAAATTGAATGGTCAAGCAAACAACATAAAAAACTGAATTTCAGATTATTTACACTTAAAAGGGTCTTCTCCTTTTTTAGCTGCAACTTTTCTATCCCAACAAAAATTCATGCCATAACTTTTTACATTCGTGATATTTGATCGAACACTAACTCCGCGCTTGCTATCTGGGGCAAAAAGTTCTTTGGTTTCATTGGCTTTTATATCATGAAACTCTAAAATGGCTGTTTGAGCAGTATCATTATTGGCTTTCAGATACTCAACATATACTTTTACAAAATCAATTTTGTAAGGACTGGTGTTGGTAATCATTAATTTTAAATTATCTATTCCCCCAAGTTCTATTTTTCTAAAATCATTGGTTTGCACGGTAACAAACTTTTCCCAATTCATTCTATGCGTCTTTTTTTCAGCTTCTGTTGTAGCATCTTTTATAATTGTATTGGTATCAACAACTATAGAGTTTACAGCACTATCAATTGCCTCATTGATGGTTAAAGAATCAGTAATATCATTAACACGTATGCCATTTTCATTTTTGTCCTTTTTGCCCAAAATAAACCAACCCAATATCACTAACACCAAAATAGCACCAGCGATTAACCAAGCTTTGTTATTATTTTTTAATAAACTAGCAGTTGGTTGTATCTTTTTAGATAAGGGCGGTGTTAAACTAGAAGTTGATTGCGGCTGAATGCTATCCAAATTAGGTGTGGACATTGTACCGACCAAGTGTTTTAGTTCTTTAATTTCACAAATGCTTATCCAACCATCCAATCCATCATACCAAATCATTGTACTTTTGTAATACTTATTCTCACAAAAATCGTCATAGCTGATAGGGCCATAAACTTCAAATCCATTGGAGTAAAAAAGTTCTTTGATTTGTTTAGTAGTCATTGCGCAAAAATACGAAATACTTTAAAATAATATTGGTTGTATTTTTGGTTCTTTAAAATACACTTTAGGTTTGTAAAAATAATTAAAATAAAGGTCAATGTTAACAATTAAAACGAATCCAAAACTGGAAGCAATATATAACAATTACCCTGATTTTGTTGAAAATAAAATGCGCCAACTGCACGCTTTGGTTATAGAAACTGCAGAGGAAACACCAGAAATTTTAGATTTAGAGGAAACCATAAAATGGGGCGAGCTTAGTTTTTTGACTCCACAGGGCAGTACCTTGCACATGGATTGGAAACCTAAAACACCGGACCAATATACACTGTATTTTAAATGTACTAGTAAGTTGGTTAGCACTTTTAAAATTATTTTTGACAACTAATTTCAATATGAAGGAACACGTGCCATTGTTTTTCAGTTAAGTGAATACATTCCTATCCCACAGGTTAAAGCATGTATCAAAGCAGCATTAACTTACCATAAGGTAAAGCATCTACCCAGCTTAGGAATTTGATTTACTAATCAATCATTAAAATAAAAATAATTAACCCTTTGGATTCGCTCAGAGTAACAATAAAATAAATAAATGGGTTAAATTTGCCCCTCTTAAAAAAATCTAAAAAGTACAGCATGAATATTCACGAATATCAAGGAAAACAAATTTTAAAATCTTACGGAGTAAACATTCAGGAAGGAATTGTAGCCCACAATGTATCAGAAGCAGTTGGTGCAATGGAGCAGTTGCAAAAAGAAACAGGTACTGATTGGGTGGTAGTAAAAGCACAAATACATGCTGGAGGACGTGGAAAAGGTGGAGGTGTTAAATTGGCAAAAAATATTGACCAACTAAAAGAAGTGGCAGGAGCTATTATTGGTATGCAGTTGGTTACACCGCAAACAGGAGAGGCAGGAAAAAAAGTTAGTAAAGTGTTGGTAGCACAGGATGTTTATTATCCAGGTGCTAGTGAGCCCAAAGAGTTTTATATCGGGATATTATTGGATAGAGCCAAGCAGCAAAATGTTATCATGTACACCACAGAAGGAGGAATGGATATTGAGGAAGTGGCTGAAAAACATCCAGAAAAAATACACAAAGAGTGGATTGACCCTGCTATTGGACTCCAAGGCTTTCAGACAAGAAAAATTGCCTTTAATCTGGGATTAAGTGGTCAGGCTTTTAAGGAAATGAATAAGTTTGTAAGTAATTTATACAAAGCTTATTTGGGATGCGATGCAGATATGTTTGAGATAAACCCAGTCCTTAAAACCAGCGATGATAAAATTATTGCAGTGGATGCCAAGGTAAATTTAGATGACAATGCACTTTACAGACATGCGGATTACGCTGCTATGAGAGATGAGAGTGAAGAAGATCCAACAGAAGTGGAAGCAAAGAAATACAATCTCAATTACGTAAAACTAGATGGTAATGTTGGCTGCATGGTAAACGGAGCTGGTTTGGCAATGGCAACTATGGATATCATTAAATTAAGTGGAGGCGAGCCTGCAAATTTCTTAGATGTTGGTGGGTCTGCCAATGCAGAAACTGTTGAAGCTGGTTTTAGAATTATTTTGTCTGATCCTAATGTAAAAGCTATATTAATTAATATATTTGGCGGTATTGTGCGTTGTGATAGGGTGGCGCAAGGAGTGGTAGATGCCTACAATTCATTAGGAAATATTAATGTTCCAGTAATTGTTAGATTGCAAGGAACCAATGCTGAAGAAGGCAAAAAATTAATAGACGACTCTGGGCTAAAAGTTACTTCTGCCATCGTTTTAAAAGATGCAGCAGAACAGGTAGAAAAAGCTATTGCAGGATTAAAACACTAGCTGTTAAAAACTTGTTGGCTATAAACGTATAGAGTTGCGTTAACTTTGAATAACCAAAATACAAAAAATTATGTTCAAAGAATTCAAAAATTTTATTATGACGGGTAATGTCATTGATTTAGCGGTAGCTGTTATTTTAGCGGGTGCTGTAGGTTTGGTGGTAAACGGTTTTGTTAATGATATCATGATGCCATTAGTAGGACACTTCTCAGTAGGAATTGCTTTTGCGGACATGAAAATTGTACTAGACCCTGCTGTCGAAGCTATAGAAGGGGTGTCTGAGGGCAAACCAGAAAATGCAATAATGTATGGTAAATGGATTAACTCCATTATTAATTTAATCATTGTAGGATTTGTGCTATTTATAGTCGCCAAAGCATACAACAAAACCAAAAAGCCAGTTGAAGCTGCAGCACCTGCGGGCCCTTCAGAAATTGATTTATTAACAGAAATTAGAGATTCATTAAAAAAATAGTCATTAACTTAATGAAAAAAACCATACTGCTATCAATTACAGCGTTTTGTTTAATTCAATTGAATGCTCAAGACGATGTAAAGAAAAAAGCAAATGAAACCAAGTATACCAATAAGGAGTTCAAAGTAGGTTGGACAAAAGGTGGATTTGTTAATTTTACAGGATCAAACTTAATTTTAAAGAATTGGGCCGCTGGTGGCTCAGGTTCCACAGGGATATTATTTTCGGGTAGTGCATTTGCCATAAAAAAGAAAGGCATCAGTTTATGGGAAAATTATTTAGACCTAAATTATGGGGTAGTTCAAAATGGCCCATGGAAAGTGGATGACCCAGATGGAAAATTAAATGATCCAAATAATCCGGCTTCAGGCGTTGTGCAGGTTACTAACCCATTTGTAAAATCTGATGATCGTTTGGTTTTTCAAACAAAATATGGTAGAAAAATTAATGATAAGGCCAATTATGCCGCATTGTTTAACTTGAATACCCAATTATTCCCTGGATATTTACCAGAAGATAAATTTAAGCGAGACCTGCCTGTTTCCGATATATTTTCACAAGCCTTTGGCTATGCCGCAGTGGGTATTGATTACAAGCCTACCTCCTATTTATCCGTATTTTTATCTCCAATAACCTTAAAATACACCTACGTTCATAACAAACGATTGGCACAAAATTTTGGCAATGAACCCTTTACCAAATTTAGGGCAGAAATGGGTTGGTATTTGAACACTCAAATTAAAAAGGACATCATGAAGAATATTTCGTGGCAATCAAGACTAGAGCTTTTTAATAGTTATAACAAAGATTACCTATTCAAAAGAATTGATATAAACTGGCAAAATACAATCAATATGAAAGTGAATAAATACATTACTGTAAGTTTAATTACGCAAATGTTGTATGATGATGATGTTGATGTAAATGCAGCGCAAGAGGGCAAACAAGTTCGTACACAATGGAAACATTTTACCGGTTTTGGCATTAATTATACATTTGGAGACAAGTTGTAAGTATGCCTAGTTAAAAAGAGAAATTAATCCCATGCATATTGAAATAGAGCCATACCATACTAATTATCAAGATATAAAAACCATTTGTGCTATTTTAAACGAAGGTGGCATTGCCATTATCCCTACGGACTCTGTGTATGCCTTGGTATGCCCTTTAAACAATAAAAGCAGCATTGAAAAGCTTTGCAAATTAGCCGGTAAAAAGCCAGAGAAATCTAACCTATCTATCATTCTAGACTCATTGGCAAATATTGGCAATTACACGACTCCTTTTGGAAACCACATCTTTAGAATGATGAAATCCTGTTTACCTGGTCCATTCACTTTTATTTTAAATGCTAATTCAACCATTCCAAAAATGTTTTTAAGCAAGCGAAAAACGATTGGAATAAGAGTCCCAGATAACATGGTTTGCCAAGAAATAATAGCCTTTTTGGGGCATCCTTTGGTGAGTGCCTCATTAAAGACTGAAGATGAAATTTTAGAATACCTTACTGACCCAATGGAGATATTAAAAGATTGGGAAGATAAAGTGGATATAATTGTTTGTAGTGGAAACAGCGGTCTTTTAGGATCTACAATAATTGATTGTACGGGTATTGAGCCAGAAATTGTTAGAGAAGGTGCAGGAATTTTACCTTAGCTAGGACAACAGCAATTGACAATTTCTTAAAAAAAGTCTTTAATAATTGCTAAAATTGGTATTAAAATTCATTAAATAAGCCATAATGGCACATATATTCCACGTATTTTTAATTTTAAGCCATTATGTCATTAATATTATTTTGGTACAACTTCTGAAATAGTGTCTGTAAATAAAAAATATTTAATACTATGAATACATTAATTAAAAACAAATCAAACGGACAAGGTCTAACTAAAATGAGCGACTTATTTTTTAGCGATGATTGGTTCAATTCATTTTATGAGAGCTAGGCGGAAAGGGTGCAATATTTTGCACCCCATGCAGATATCATTGATAAGGAAAAAGAAGTTTTGATTACGGTTGCCTTGCCAGGAATGACTAAGGAGAACATCAAAATTGACTTATTGGACAACAAGCTAAGCATTAGCGGAGAATTAAAGAAAGAAGAAGTTACTGAAAAAGAACGCTTTGTAACAAAAGAAATTGTCAGCGGTTCTTTTCACAGGGAGTTTAAATTAGGCAACCAAATAGATAGCACCAAAATTGATGCTAGCTTTAAGGATGGTTTGCTTAGAATATCTTTGCCAAAATCTGAGAAAGCTTCACCTAAAGCTATCAGCGTAAAATAATAGGTTTTTATACGTTTGTTTAAAAGGTCTCCAATTTAGTTTGGAGACCTTTTTTTCATGAAATAATTTTGGCTAATAATATTCAACCGCTTAGCTTTGCCATCATTAGTTTTTTATTTGAAAAAGATAATTTCCATTGTCGGGGCAAGACCCCAGTTTATAAAGCATGCGCCCGTGCAACTTGCTCTTCAAAAGCATTTTAATGCTTTAACACTTCATACCGGTCAGCATTTTGACAACAATATGAGCGAAGTTTTCTTCAATGAATTATCAATACCCAAACCTGACTTTTTGCTCAACCATGGAGGTGGTTTAATGCAAGGAGAGCAAACGGCATTGATGATGATTGATATTGAGCGTATTTACCTAAAAGAAAAACCCGACTTAGTTGTGGTTTATGGCGATACCAATTCTACATTGGCAGGTGCTTTGGTGGCGGCAAAAATGGATATACCTCAGGTTCATATTGAAGCAGGATTGCGCAGCTTTAATCGATCAATGCCTGAAGAGGTTAATAGAGTTATTACAGACATATTAGCCGAAATGCTTTTTTGTCCTACTGATGCTGCCATTGATAATTTAAAACACGAAGGCATAGACCCTGAAAAAATATATAAAACAGCAGATGTAATGTGTGATACTTTAAAAATGGTTGAACCAAATCTGAAGCAACAAAATAACGAAAAGTATATATACGTTACCCTGCATAGACCTTATAATGTAGATAATGAAAAAAGATTAAGGCAAATTTTAACAATTTTTAATCGACTTCCTTATAAAATTATTTTCAGTCTCCATCCACGCACAAGAGCCATCTTGGAAAAAGACAACTTTGATTTTACTGAAAGTAAAAATATAAAATTTATTCAACCCCAATCATATACTGATAATTTAGGCTTACAGAAGTTTTCTGAGGTTATTATAACAGATAGTGGAGGCATTCAAAAAGAAGCTTACATTCTTCAAAAAAAATGCATTACGATAAGAAGTGAAACAGAGTGGACTGAAACATTAACTGGTGGCTGGAATCATTTGGTTTTTGATGACCTATCGGAAATTGAAAATTTAATAAGCTTTGAACCAACGAATTATGTACATAACCTATTTGGAAATGGGAATGCCGCAGAGGAAATTGCTGGCTTAATACGTCAAAAATTTTAGTCCCCTATTGACTCTTTACCTTTTAAAAAACATCTATCACTTCTAGTCTATCACAATTTTAATGGCAAAGACTTGATTATAAGTAGATTTTAATTTTAGAAAATAAATCCCCTTACTTAAATTTGAAACATTAAGGGTATGGTTCTCAAGGTAGTTTAATGAAACTAAAACCACCTGCCCCATTGGGTTAAATAACTCATAGGTTACTGGAACTTTACAGGCTATATTAAATTTATCGTCAGCTGGATTGGGATATACACTAACCTGTGATAAGGAAAGTACTTTGACAGTACTCACACAATCAGTAGTATCAATGTATTTGGCAAAAAAAGTTGCCATATTGCCAGTTCTTAAATCAAAATTATCATGCTGATGCCCACCTTTATTTGGATCATTAATTTGCGCAAAACAGTCAGCATTGTTTAACGTAGAATCAAAAAGATAATCCGGGGTAACCAATCCAGCTGCTTTTCGTTCTTTCAACCAATTAATAATTCCTTTAGAGCTATTCACGAAAGGGCGGTTTATAATGGATCTATTTCCACATACACCATAAGCACAATCACTCAATCCCTGCAAAACCTTGGTAAATGGTTTGTAGGGTACAACCAAATCAGCAGGCTGATGAAAACAATAAAGCGATGGCTGCTTACCAATGCTGCTGTCAAATAAATTAGAAAACATAAACCCATAATTGGCACCAACCGCCTTAATGGTGTATGCAGTGGTAAGAGGGCTGTTCAAACTCCCCTTATAATCACCTAAAGCAGGGCGGGTTAGTTTCAAACTATCTAAATCATCATTCCATTTGTATTTTTTAACGCAGCCATTGTCATAAATTTCATTGGGTTTACTAACAGTGGATTGAGCATCTGCAAATGCACTCCATTCTGAAGGATGATCTAAATATGCCGTTCCCATTGCAGTAATAGCTCCTGCACTAAAACCTGTAATAAAAACATTTTGTCGATTAATATCATAACTACTGTTAACCAAATACCTAATAGCACCTTTGGTATCCTGAATGGCACGATAATATGCTCTATACCACTCTATGGTATCAGTAACATTCAAACAATTCCATTCTACAGAAAATAATGGGGTGATATTGCAATTTATTTCAGCAGCGCTTTGAAACATTCCTAGCCTATAAGTGGATGCCGCAGCTATATAACCACGTTTAGCAAAATCAATCATTAATTTTTGAACTTCTGCATCTCTTTGCGAACCCGCCATAAAAGCACCTCCATACAGCACCACAACCAATGGTCGCCCACAAGTTGGTGGCGTATCATTGGTAGGATAAGCAACATCCATTTTTAGCGTATCAATTTGCCCACCAAAATCAATTGCTGTTCCAAAAGCAATGTCTTTGTCAATGGCATAGTTATATGATTTATCAACCCATTTTTGTGCTGAAGCTTGTATAAAAATTAATAGTAGGCAAAGTGAAAAACCTATTTTCTTGGATAAGAACATATTGAAATTTTAATTATTTTATACAAATATAAAACAAAATCTCAATTTGGCAACAACTAAAAGGTAAAATCAAAAGGTAAACGCATTTGCGCCCCTTGCATTTTGGCCGAGCTGGTTAAGGTTTTCCAAAAGGAGTACATAGGACCTAACTCACTTTTTAAAACATTAGTTTTTACTTGCCCTTGCAAATTCATAATTTGCTCAAAAGGATTCTTAGCCTTAGGGTAAATATCCACTTCCGTTTTATCTTTAATTCCACCTTTCCACATAGCAATATTAATTGCGGTGTCCATATTGCCTAACAAATCTACCAAGTTTACTTCTTTAGCATCGGTAGCAACCCACACCCTGCCCCTTGCTACTTTATCTACTTGAGCGGTGTCCATAGATCTTCCCTCTGCAACACGACTTAAAAAATCTCCATAAACCCTATTGGCATATCCTTGTAATATTTGTCTTTCTTTATCCGTCATGGGCCTATCTATACTTCCAAAATCGGCAAGGGGTCCAGTTTTTACGGTTTCAAAATGTAAGCCCAATTTATCTGTTAACAGTTTTTGAGCGTTGGGTAACAATAAAAACACCCCAATTGAGCCTGTAATAGTTGCAGGTTGTGCTATTATTGTATCTGCTGGCATGGCGATATAATATCCTCCACTAGCAGCTACATCACCCATAGAAACAATTACTGGTTTTTGAGCCTGCAACAATTTAACCTCTCGCCAAATAATATCCGATGCCAAAGCTGACCCTCCAGGAGAGTTTATGCGCAATACAACCGCCTTTATTTCAGCATCATTTCTAATTTTCTCTAAAGTTTTTACTAAACTTTCACTGCCAATACTTTCACTACTGCCTTGCCCAAGGTTAATTTCTCCAGAGGCATAGACCACTGCAATTCTTTTTCCGGTTGTAACCCCTTTATCATCTCCAGATGCGTAACGTTTATATCCAATAAATTTAAGGTCTTTATCTTTAATTTTGGTTCTTTTAGCAAACTGGCTTTTTACTTCATCCATAAAAAAAGTAGCATCAATAAGTCCAGCAGCAGCAGCATCTTTTGCAGACTGAATACTAAAATCATGTGCCAATTGTCTTATCTCATCTACTGATTTACCCCTAGAATTTGCAGTTTCTTCTAAAAATATATTGAACAAGCTATTCATATAGGCTTCCATTTGTACCCTATTTTCATCACTCATGCGATTGTTTGTAAAAGGCTCAACGGCACTTTTATATTCCCCAACTCTGATGGCTTGCATCTCCACTCCCATTTTGTCCAAAGCATCTTTCAAATACATTATTTGACTAGAAAAACCATTTAAAAAGAAATCTCCTGCAGGGTTTAAAAAAACAGAATCTGCGGCACTTGCTAAATAGTATCCTTTTTCATCAATAATATCTGCGTAGGCGTAAACAAATTTTCCTGATTTTTTAAACTCACTTATTTGTTGTCTTATTTCTTGCAAAGAAGCAAAACCACCTTCAAAAAATCCAATTTTTAAAAATACACCATTAATTTTATCATCATTTTTGGCTTTATCCAAGGCTTGACGAATTTTCACAATACTGGTAGAAGAAAAATCTGCCCCTCCTGCCAAAATCATTGCAAAAGGATTATCATCATCATTTTCTACAATTCTATTTTTTATTTCTATTTCTAAAATACTGTTTTCCGTAATGGGTTCTATTTTTTTTGCTGATGCCGCAACACCAACAATGACACTAAATATAAAAATAATGAATACGATAAAAGTAAGAATAATACCTGTTACCGTTGCAAGAACGTATTTGACAAATTGTTTCATATCTGATTTTTAATTATAAACTTGAAACAAATCTAAGGGCTGCAATTCTGCTTAGACATTGTATTTTGTTAAAATTGTTGCATTTTCCGATTAAACAGAAAAATACCAGACCTTAAAATATCAAAGCCCTTTAAGTAATATTTATCTGTTGGGTTTAAGATTTTTGCATTACAAGCCAAATACTCAGTAACTATTGTTTCATTACAGACATCAACTTATGATAGATAGCTGTGTTTTCATAAATACCATTAAACAGCTGTGCATGCCTACCATAAGCAAACACGGGAACCATGATACCGCTATGATGCCCTGAACTAAAAGTAGGTGTAAATTTATTACTTTTATCTGCCAATAAGGATAAACCACCTGTTTCATGGTCAGCCGTAACCACAATAAGGGTATTGGGATTGTCTTTTAAAAAACCCAATACTTTTTTAATGCTTTCGTTAAAATCCATCATTTCCTCTATAATGTATTGTGCATTGTTTGCATGTCCGCCCCAATCTATTTGACTGCCTTCTATCATTAGAAAAAATGGTTTTTTCTTTGCCGCAAGTACCGCCAACGTCTTTTGTGTAAGAATGGGTAAAAAATTACCTCTACCCTCGCTTATAGATGGTGGATGGATGCTGTCATTATAAAAACCAACAAACTTTTGGTAAGCAGTTTGTTCAATGGCATTAGTACCCGTTAAAACAGCATAACCATTTTGCTTCAACCTATTTTCATCAAAATAAGGCTTTCCACCTCCTATGGCTATATCAATATTTTGATTATAGAAATCATTGGCTATGGCTGAATCCATTTTTCGAGAAGGCTGGTGTGCAAAAAAAGAAGCGGGTGTAGCATGTGTAATACTGCATGTCGCAACAATACCCGTTGCCCAACCATGTTGCACCGCCCACTCTAATATCGTTTGAGCTTTTATATCAGTAGAGTCCACCCCAATAGCGCCATTTTTAGTTTTTTGACCAATAGAAAAAGCGGTTGCACCTGCTGCACTATCCGTAATATAATCGTCTGATGAATTGGTTTTTATAAAACCGATGTTCGTGCATTGGTTAAAAACCAAATTGTCTTGCGCCTGCTGCGCTAAACATATTTGCGCCAAGCCCATGCCATCACCAATCATTAAAATTATATTGGGAGGTGTTGATGTCTTATTACTTTTAGTAGTCCTGTTCTTTACACCACAAGCGTTTGCAATGAATAAAATAGCTATCCAAAAAACAATTTTTGTCAAACGCATTTTACTTGTCTTCTTCTTCCCTAGGGTCAACGGGGGGTAAATCCACCAAATCATTCACTATAATCAACATAGGGAACTTACGACTGCATTTACTCATGTATTCTTTGGCTTCTGCACGGGTATAAAACATACCACCCAAAACTTTAAAATTAGGTTCGTCCCATTTCATAATTAAAGGTTGATTAGGAAAGAGGGCTTTAAAATCTGCAGCTACCTTTTCTGCTTCCAGTTTATTGCCATTATGCAATAGAATTCTATACCCAGAAATTTTCTCGGGGCGACTCCAAACCCTATTGTTGGTAATTACTTTCAGCATACTGTCAGCCTCTACAGTTACCTCACCACTTTGTGCTTGGGCAAAATTGCTAACAAAAAATAAAGCAATAAATACTGCGATAGAAACAAATATTTTGATTTTTTTATGCGCCATGACAATGTTTAAATTTTTTACCGCTGCCACAAGGACAAGGTTCATTTCTTCCAACTTTTAAATCTGCTTTGGTTGGGGCTTTTTGCCTTTCACCATCAGCATTGGAAGAAAGATTCTCACTTCTTGAAGTTTGCAGTTTACTATTATCAGACTTAGGCAAATTGCGTGCCTCTTTTACTTGGTTTTCATTGGTACTGTGTATTTTACTTTTAAATAACCTTGTCAATACATCGCTGTTTACTTTATCAATCAGTGCTTTAAATAAATCAAACGATTCCAATTTATAAATTAACAAGGGGTCTTTTTGCTCATAAGACGCATTTCTAACTGCCTGTTTCAAATCATCTAACTCACGCAAATGGTCTTTCCATTCATCGTCAATAATAGATAAAGTTACCATTTTTTCAAATGAAAGCACCATGTCTTTGCCCTCTGTTTCAACAGCTTGGTCTAAATTGGTTACCAATTGAAAAACCCCTTTTCCATCAGTAAATGGAATTATAATGTTTTCTATTTGTGCGCCTTTTTCTTTGTGTATATTTTTCAACACCGGCATAGCCTCTTCTTTCAATGACTTTGATTTACGCTTGTAAGCATCTTTTAATTCCATGTACAGTTTCTCTGCTAACTCATCATGCTTTAAATTACTAAAAGCTTCTTCGTCAATTGTGGTTTGAACTGCAAATTCTCTAATCAATTCAAGAGAAAACCCTTCATAATCTCCATCTTTATGGTATGAATCAATATGGCTATTGCACCAATCATAAAGCATATCACTCAAATCGGTCTCCAAACGGTCTCCAAACAATGCGTTTCTTCTGCGCTTGTAAATAACAGTACGCTGCTTGTTCATTACATCATCATACTCCAACAAGTGCTTTCTGGTAGCAAAACTATTTTGTTCCACCTTTCTTTGCGCATTTTCAATGTTCTTGTTCATCCAAGGATGTTCTATTACCTCATCATCCTTAAAGCCAAATTTATCCATGAGTCCTGCCGCTCTTTCACCACCAAACAAACGCATCAACTCATCTTCCATAGAAACAAAAAACTGAGATGAACCTGGGTCTCCTTGCCTTCCAGCCCGACCTCTCAACTGTCTGTCAACACGTCTAGAATCATGTCTTTCTGTACCCACAATGGCTAAACCACCCGCTTTTCTAACTTCCTCTGTTATCTTGATATCCGTACCCCTTCCAGCCATGTTGGTGGCAATGGTTACTGCCCTTGGCTGACCTGCTTCCGCAACAATTTCTGCCTCTCTTTGATGCTGTTTTGCATTTAAAACGTTGTGTTTAATGCCTTTCATTTTCAACATTCTTGAAAGCAATTCCGAAATTTCAACAGAAGTAGTACCTACCAAAACAGGTCTTCCTGCCTCTGTTAACTTAATTACTTCATCAATTACAGCATTAAATTTGGTACGAACAGTTTTATAAATTAAATCATTTCTATCATCCCTTACAATTGGTTTATTGGTAGGAATTACTACTACATCCAATTTATAAATTTCCCAAAACTCACCAGCTTCGGTTTCTGCCGTTCCAGTCATACCACACAATTTATGGTACATTCTAAAATAGTTTTGTAAAGTTATGGTTGCGTACGTTTGAGTAGATGCCTCTACCTTTACATTTTCCTTGGCCTCAATCGCTTGGTGCAAACCATCTGAATACCTTCTGCCATCTAAAACCCTGCCCGTTTGTTCATCAACAATCTTTATTTTACCGTCTTGAACAATATATTCATCGTCAATTTCAAATAAAGTATAGGCTTTTAACAATTGATTAACAGAGTGAATGCGTTCAGATTTTTCTGAATATTCGCTAATAAGAACATCTTTTTTAGCAATTTTCGCCTCATCATCAATGGTCAACTTATCGATATCTGCTACTGCACTTCCAATATCAGGTAAAATAAAGAAGCTGGAATCGCTGCCATCAGAAATTAAATCTATCCCTTTGTCTGTTAAGTCAATTGAATTTTGCTTTTCTTCTATTGTAAAATACAAAGGCGCATCTGCCATAGGCATTTGCTTTTGATTATCTGCTAAAAACGTATTTTCTACTTTGGTTAGCAATTGTTTCATACCCGGCTCTGACAAAAATTTAATCAAAGCCTTATTTTTTGGTAAACCCCTGTGCGCTCTAAATAGTGCAAGCCCACCAGCACCTTCTTTTTCAGAGGTTTTTCCTTCGGCAATTAACCTTTTGGCATCGCTTAAAAAAGTATTTACCAATTTCTTTTGAGCTGAAACTAGTTTTTCAACCCTTGGTTTTAACTCGGCAAACTCATGTATATCGCCTTTCGGAACAGGCCCAGAAATAATCAATGGAGTTCTGGCATCATCCACCAAAACAGAATCCACCTCATCAATCATGGCATAATGATGGGCTCTTTGAACCATTTCATCTTTGCTATGAACCATGTTATCTCTCAAATAATCAAATCCAAACTCATTGTTAGTTCCGTAAGTAATATCTGCTAAATATGCATTTTTACGATCGTCACTATTGGGAGAATGTTTGTCAATGCAATCAACCGTTAAACCATGAAATTCAAATAAAGGCGCATTCCACTCGCTATCTCTTTTTGCCAAATAATCATTGACGGTAACCAAATGCACACCTCTGTTGCTCAAAGCATTTAGAAAAGCGGGCAAGGTAGAAACCAATGTTTTACCCTCTCCTGTTGCCATTTCAGCAATTTTTCCTTGATGCAATACAATACCACCAATCAATTGGACATCATAATGCACCATGTTCCATGTGATTTCAGCTCCAGCGGCAGTCCATTGATTGCTATAAACAGCTTGGCTACCTTGAATTTTTATATGAGGCTTTGTAGTTGCTAAATTTTTGTCGTTGTCATTGGCTGTAACGGTCAACTGCTTATTGTCCGTTAATCTTCTTGCCGTCTCTTTCATCACCGCAAAAGCCTCGGGCAATAATTCTTGTAAAATATCCTCCAATGAGTCATTTCTTTTTTCCTCTAGCTTATCAATTTCTTCAAAAAACTCATCTTTTGCAGATAAATCATCTGAGTCAATGGTAGCTATTTTGTGCTTGAGTTCAGCAATTTGGTCATCAATGGATTTTAAATGCTCGTTTATTCTGGCGCGCAAAGAGCTTGTAACTGCACGCAACTCATCATCAGAAATGGCGGTATAGCTTGTCGCAAACTCGTTAATTTTTTGAACCAAGGGTTGAAGTGAGGTGATATCTTTATCTGACTTGTTGCCAAATAATTTACTCAAACCCGATATTACTTTGTTAATCATAAGTGAAATATGGATGCAAATTTAATTGGATAGCTGAAAAAATAGTTATTATCAGTGCAAAGTTTTTTAATAATTATAGAAATACTAAAATTATCATCAAAAAATTAACCCAATACCGTCAACAATCTTTTTAAAACTAACCTTGTTTTAATTATTTTTATGTGAACAATAAGTCAAAAACTAAGCCATTGAATATAAGAGATATTCAATATGACAGACTTACATTTGCAGCACAAAATGATGTCAGAAAAAGTAAATGTATTGTTATTAGGAAATGGAGGAAGGGAAAATGCTTTGGCATGGAAACTTTCGCAAAGTGCATTGCTCAATTCACTACATATTGCACCGGGTAATGGCGGCACCAATGATTTTGGCACGAATGTTAATATTGGTGTAAATGATTTTGATGCCCTAGCAGCTTATTGTTTACAACAAGACATAGCCATTGTTATTGTAGGTCCAGAAGACCCATTGGTAAAGGGGATTAGCAACTATTTTGCAGAAAATAAGGAATTAAAACACATTTTTGTTTTTGGGCCTGACAAAACGGCTGCTCAATTGGAAGGTAGCAAAGATTTTTCAAAGAAATTTATGTTTCGCCACCAAATTCCGACCGCAAAATATCAAACATTTGTCAAAGGAGAAGAAGATAAAGCCATTCAATTTTTAGAAACACTCCAACCACCATATGTTCTTAAAGCGGATGGTTTGGCTGCGGGCAAGGGCGTGTTAATCGTCAAAGAACTATTTGAAGCACAGAAAAATGTGCATGAAATGTTGGGAGGCATGTTTGGCGAAGCCAGTGCAAAGTTGGTGATTGAAGAATTTTTAGATGGTATTGAAGTTTCCTATTTCACCATGTCAGATGGAGAAAATTATGTGATTTTACCTGAAGCAAAAGATTATAAAAGAATTGGTGAGGGAGATACGGGTTTGAATACTGGTGGAATGGGTGCTGTTTCTCCAGTTCCTTTTGCAGATGATATATTTACCCAAAAAGTTATCAATCAAGTAGTCAAACCTACTTTTGATGGGTTTAAGAAAGAGGGTATCCATTATGTAGGGTTTTTATTTTTTGGCTTAATAAAAGTAAACAATGAGCCTATGGTTATTGAATACAATTGCCGCATGGGCGACCCAGAAACAGAAGTAGTTTTACCCAGGATAGAAACCGATTTGCTAGAAGCTATCGTTAAGGCAAGTCATCAAAAAATTGGTGATTATCAAATAAAGTTTAGTGCCCAAACCTGCACCACTGTAATTGCGGTATCAAAAGGTTACCCAGAGGCTTATGAAAAAGGCAAAACCATTACTATCAAAAATACTCCAAAAAACGGTTTCATTTTTCATGCAGGTACTTTGCACGAAAACAACCTCCTAAAAACCAATGGTGGTAGGGTAATTGCCTCAACTGGATTGGGCAATAATATTGCAGAAGCCATAAATAGTAGTTACCAAAATTTAGAAACCATCAATTATGAAGGAATGCATTTCCGTAAAGATATTGGACAAGATTTGTTAAAATTTTAACCCATGAATAAAAAACAAACTTCAGAAATTTTTAAAAATTACCTCCAGCTTTTTGCCAGTTATTTCTTGCGAGGCTGCATATTGGTATTGCCCACTGTAATCACACTTTACTTTATTTTTAGTTTAATTGCCGGAATTGACAACATTATTACTGCCAATTTTGAAAGTTTTCCAAAAGGCACAGGGCTGGTAATCATCGTCTTTGGGCTTACCTTTATTGGAATGGTTGGAGGAAGCATTATTTTAGCTCCTTTTAAACAACTTTTTAAGCATTTTATCGAGCGTACACCTGGAGTAAAATTGGTTTACAAAGCCATTAAAGATTTTTTAGAAGCCTTGGTAGGGGATAAAAAGAAATTTTCTCACCCTGTCTTGGTTAAAATGTCCCATGATCCAGAAATTTGGCAATTTGGTTTTGTTACCCAAGATCATTTGTCACATATCCATCTGCCAGAATATGTAACGGTTTATTGCCCAAAATCTTATGGTTTTTTAGGTGATTTGGTGGTGGTAAAGGCCACCAATGTAAAACCCGTAGAAGGCATGAATTCATCAGAAGTAATGAAATTTGTTTTAAGTGGTGGTGTTGCCAATGATGCCGAAACGGAAAGTGAATAATTTAGTTTAGCTGTGGTTAACGGATGAATGTGCATCTCGAAATATTTGACTAAGAACCCTTTAACTCTCCAAAAAATATCCTAATTTTGAATTATCCAATTGCAATATGGTACAATTAAAATCAAGTTCGTTTAAAATTAGTTTTTATAAAGCCCAAATTTATAAGGCAATTCTAAATATTCTATTGTTTATAGCCATATTTTTAAATAACAGAAGTGTTCCTCAAACCGATATTTTTCATGATATAACCCATGCCTTAAAGTATTTTGTCACCTTTACTGTATTTTATTTAGTTTTTGACTTATTCACTAGGAATAAGGAGTTTAGAACATTTTTTACTTCTACACAGAATATCAAAAAAATAGGAATTATAGTTTCACTTTGGTTGCTACCTTTAATTGCTTGTGCTTTGTATTATTTTTTATTTTTACGGTAAGTTATAAAGTTTTACTTGTTTTTTACCACAGTTCTTCGGTACTGAGTGTTCGGCTGCCTTAAGCAGACGAATGTATCTAAGAAGACTTAAGCGGTAAGTTTTTAAAAAATGCCTTTACTCTGGTTTCGATACATTTTTATTTCGCTTATCGCGAATAAAAATACTCTCCCGTAACGATGTACATCTTTAACCTTCGGGACTGACGTAAAGAAAAACCTGATAAAAAAAACGTCCCATTTAGATTTTTTTTATCTTGACAGGATAACATATTTATAGCAAAAAAATGTGCAAAACCGGTTCGACCCCCACGGGGTTATATATTATCTTCTTAATTCCTACAAACATTAGACCCATACAGGGTCAAATGTTTGCATACAAATCTCTGAACTATATCCATCACAGACTTGCACTGATTAAAAAATTCCAACCTCAAAAAACTCATCATTAAAAATTCATAACTCCATCCCTAAAACAAATACCTGGCTTCCATTCTGCCAATATGGATAATGGCTAATTCTGGGAGTTTTCTGCCCTCATACCCAAAAGTAAACTGAATGTTTTTATTGATCAGAGTCCGCAAATTAAAAGACCAATTGTAGTTTTTTCCCTGCACCAATCCGCTCAATATCTGAAAACCCAAAGGCGAACTGGCATTGCCATTAAACGCAATATTGGTATTGCCTACCGTGGCATCAAAACTCGTTATTTTGTCAACATTATAAAAATAATTGACCTGTACATTGTGGCTTTTTAAGGTTAAACTATCGGTGCCATTTTCTTTGCCATTGCCCTCAATATAAGTGTAAATTAAACTTAACCGCTGCTTAATAACTTGCCTTGTAAGGGTGGCGGTGTATTGCATTTCTTGCCATTGATAATTTCTGTTTTCAAAAAATTTATTGTCTAACTTTCTTTTTCCGTAAGTGGCACCTGCATCCACTTGCCACTGACTGGTAAAGTTGTAACGTGATTTTACGATATGCTCGGTGCGTATATTTTGCTCTGAGCCATAGGTTAACAACTGTTTCTGTGAAGAGGTTTTATCCGTTATCTCGAACCCTATTTTGCTCCCATTGTAAAGCAAAGTATTTCTAATTAAATTGCTACCGCTTAATATTTGGGTATCTTCTTTTAAGGGGTTTAATAAAAATAATTGCTTGGCTGTATTCTGTTGGTCTATCCTTACATTAGACTGATTGCTAATATTTTGTAAAAATGCAGAACTAGATTTTTTAAACCAAGCCGAAGGTCTCAACTTTAAACTTAAATTGGTTTCATGCTGATTGGATTGGATAAAATTATTGGTAAGGTTATAAACCCGTATAAATTTTGCCTGATCTTTAAAAACCGACTGCTCAAACTCGTTCAATTCTCTAATGCCATTGCCATTGTAATCTATCCAAGAATATTGCCCCTGCCCTGCTGGAACTTCTAAAAAAACAAACTCTCGCTTTTGCTCTCTCCCTGTTCCAGATTGAATATAAACATTTAATTGATAGCCTTTTTTATTGTTGTTGTCTTGATATTCTATTCTCTGCAACAAAAATTGCTCATTGGCTTTGCCAAAAACGGCTACATTTTGTGTCAAAAAACGAGCATTAGAAACAAAAGCTAATCTTTTAGATCCGCGTTGTCTATTCAATTGCAATCCAAGATTGTAAGCATCAGAAGCCCAAATAAATTTGTTGTTTACCGGTAAATTATCCTTTCTATAGTCTGCCTGAACACCAACTTTCCATATTTTATCGATAGCCGTCTGCAAGGCAACGCCCACGTTTTCATAATGAAACGCATTGGCTGTTAATGAATCATTTTTTGTTAAAATAGATTGGCTTTCTTCTACTTTGCCAAATACGGTAAAGCTAGACAAGGGATTGATGGCATAAGCTAAGGAAACGTTAGCAATGTAGGCAGTATTTTTTAAACTATCTTTAACAGAAGAGGTCATAACATTCCCTAAAAAATTACTGCGCAGTTTTTCAAACAATTGTTTTTGTCCAGATAAAGTAGGGCTAAACCCTAGAAACTGTTTATCTATTGCGTAAACAGGCAACTCATAGCTAATATGGTTTGTTTTTTTACTGAGTCTTCCATTAAAATTAAAAATGCTTTCATTGCCATTGATTCTCGTGGTATTGGGATTAGATAAGCCCCTTGTCCAAAGTCTATCAAACTCTACTTTTCTATACCTTTCTATAAAAGCAAAACCCTTGCTTACCTGCTCCCAAGAAAAGTTATGGGCTATGGTGGTGCTGTCTCTCATCTGCCGCTTGTCATTAATTTCAATAAAAGACCCATAAGCATCATCATCCTTTTTATCCAAAGCAGAAAAAGTATTGTTGTCAAACTGACTGTATGCCAACTCGCCATTGATCGTAGTTTTATTGGTCAATTGATAATTTGCTGCAAAAGTTGCAAACTGCTGTCTGATGGGTGCTACCAAAGTAATTATGGGCTCAAAATCTCCTTGTAAAACACCACTTTTAGGAGCAACCCAGGCATACACTCTCCCATTGGCAGATGAATTTATTTGCACATAATTTCCATTGCCTAAACCAACATTAGAAAATGTTGCTGTAAACAAGTTGACTCCGACAGAATCAGTTGGCTGATAAACCAAAACATCGGAATAAGACAAGCTATCAACTTTTCGATATAGAATTTTACCATTGTCAAAGTTCTTGATAAATTTTGTGGTAGAAATAACCGCCTTTGTCCTGTCATCACCAGCATTGGCCAATATCAATTTAGCATCTTGATTTAAAGAAGAATCATATAAACTCAGTGCGTTTTCTGCCTGAAAGGGTTGGTTTTTATTGTCTTGCTCAATAAAATAATTTGCCCTTAGCTGCAACTTGCCTTTTTCTACACCAATGCCCTCATTAAACAACACCCTGCTATAGCTTTGATCCGCATACTGAAACTCCACAATAATTCTGCTGTTCCTTGTTATTTGCTTGTTGGGATTAAAGGAAAGCTCAGCGGCATTGTAATTGATTACATAATCATTTTGTTCTCCCCTTGTCAAAGGTATTCCGTCTAAATAAACAACTTCGGTTGCAGCAATTACTATAATAAAAGCCTCATTTTTTGTTCCTTTCAATCGGTATGGCCCCTGCAATCCTTCAACCCCCTGAATTTCATTTCTTGCAAATCGTCCTCTTGAAACGGCAGCATGGCTTTGGTTTGTAACCCTATAACCATTCTTGGTATTGAAATTACCTTCAAACTGCAATCCCCTAGATTTTTTATTGAATGCTAAAAAGTGATTTTGAGGGGCAGATTTCATAAAATAATCCCCGGCAACGGCAAACCAACTATCCTTAGCAATTTTCACAAAAACTTTATCAAAGTCTTGAATTTGCAAGGTGGTTCCATCGGGTTGTAAGGGTGAATTATTATCAGAAACGGCTGCTGTAAGCATTACTCCCTTGCCCAAATCTCCCTGCATTTGTAAGTTTAAATCAGAATTGACCAATAAACCTTGGTTATTGCCGGCAGAAATTCCTCTAGAAACTGAGCCATTAGAAAAAATTCTTTCGTTATTTTGGTTAGCTACAGGCGCATTGGGATTAAAATTGATGGGTCTAGGCGTTTGGTCATTTTCTAGTTGGTCATGCACTTGATAATCTATTTTGAACCGCTCTTTGGTTAACACCCTAAAACATAAAAAAACACTGTCTTGTTTTCGGTAATTCTCTTTAAAAACAATGCGATTGGGAGGAATAAAATACACTAAATTACTATCCAGCGAACTACTCAAAACAGGCTGTTCATCCAACAAAATGGTATCTTTACTAAATGCATAATTACCACATTTGAGACCGTAATTTTGGGCTTGCAACGAACAACCTATAAAAACAAAATAGGCTGTAATTATAATATTTCTCAAACAATTGGACATTAATCCATTGGTTCTTTTAAAGGTAAACGCAGAAAAAATGTTGTGCCTTTTCCCAATTCACTAATAAAGTATATTTGCCCACCGGCATTTTCAATAATTTTTTTACTCAAGGCCAAACCAATGCCCATACCACTTGTTTTGGTACTAAAATTAGGGCTAAATATTCTATGGTGCAAGGCAGGGTCAATCCCTTTTCCATTATCAGAAATGGAAATTAAATAAAATTCACCTTCTATTTTGTCTTTCACTTTAATATTGCCCTTTTCATCCAAAGCTTGTACAGCATTCTTTAAAATATTGTTCAAAACCCTTTCAAAACCAACCTTGTCAATAAAAAGTTTGGCATCTTTATTTTTTAAGCTCTTATCGATGGTAATTTCACTGTCCTTGTCATATAACAACACCAATTCTTCAAGCATTTCAGCAGGATTTACAACTTCAGGATTAGACTCTGTAATTCTTGCAAATGAACCAAAATCATCTGCCAACTTAGTCAATTTATCAATTTGATTTAAAAGGACTTCTGCAATTTTTGTGGTCTTCTCTTTAACATCCACATCACCCCTGCGCATACTCATTTGCAAATGCTGCAAATTAAGTTTCATCGGTGTCAAAGGGTTTTTAATTTCATGCGCCACTTGCTTTGCCATTTCTTTCCAAGCCCCTTCCCTCTCTGTTTCTGCCAGTCTCATGGTACTTGCCTCCAATGCCTTTACGGTTTTATTGTATTGTTTTACCAATTGCGAAATTTCATCCCTCCCCTTCCAAACAATCGTTTTGTTATGTTCACTTAGGTTCAAATCAGATAATCTACTGCGCAACAACGTTAAGGGCTTAGATATACTTTGGGAAATAAAATAAACTACCAAAGTTCCTAACAATATTAAAATGGCGTAAAGGTTAACTAAGGTTTTTACCAAATCTGAAGTGCTAGCATTAAACATGGCACCTGTTCTAAAATTGGGTATTGCTAAAGTGCCTTCAAAATTGCCCTGTTCATCCAAAATAGAATAGTAATAGGTGTTGTAGTGCATTGAACCAATGCTATTTTCCTGTTTCAAAGTGCTACTGCTGGTAGCTTTAAGTTTTTGTAAAGTTTCAAAAGGCAACAAGGGTGCAAAAAACTTTCCATTAGACATACTTTTAGCGGTTGCTAAAAATAATTGACCGTATTTTCCATAAATTAAAATATCATTATCCAACTCGTCCGACAATCCAAAAAGGAACCCATTTCTAAGGTTTTCATCCAAAATGTCTTTAAAAGGCATCCCTTCCAATCTATTAATAATGACTTCAGCCTTTTGAAAATGCTCTCGACTACTACGCTCTCTCTCACCGTTTTGGATAAATCGCAACACCACCACCAAAGTAAATAAGAAACCAACCGCAACAATAGAAATAAGGTTAACTTGTATTCTACGACTGAGAAACAAACGCTCGTAACCCAAAAATGGAAACCATGTTACAATATACCGATTAAGGTTAGCATTGGCTTTCTTAGTCAGTATAAGTCCTAATATTTTAATCAGAAAGTATAGTAAGAGGATAACAAAAATTGCTGTAATTAATGAAATAAGTACAAAAAACGAAAAATTGGTAATAAGGTTACCAACGCCCTCTCGCTGTTTGGTTACTACTGCCGTAATATTTTTTAAAGGATTTTTAAAAAGGTAATGATTATAGGCTTCAACATTGATAAAAGTATCCGATTTATTGGACCACCTTTCAGGTAAATTTACGTTGTAATCAAACACCCCTAAACGTTTCCTGAGCTTATCGTGGTTGTCATAAACCGCATACGAGTATGAAACAAAATTATGATCACTGTGTATCCAAGAGTAAAAAGTTCCCTTTTGATTATCTTGAGCTGCAAAAAGCTTGTGTTTTAGCAAAATAAAAAGCTGCCCAGTTTCACCAGAAGCGCCACAACCTTCATATTTACTAATGTAATCTACTGGGTAGGTAGCATTATCTATCTGTTTGAAATAATTGAGTTTTTCATCAAAGGGTAGGGTATTATAAAGTTTATTTAAACTGTCATAAGTGGTTATATTTTCAAAACCAAAACTAGCTTTCCCCTCCTTGTCAAAAGCCAATAGATAGATTTCATAATCTTTAATAATGTTATTAAAATATAACTGTTGGGCACGATTTTTAAAGGTTGAATAATTAACAATTAAACTTTTATCCAAGTTTCTTAAAATCAAGGTATCATCTGCAATTACTCCTTCAATTTCAGACAATTGCTCCTCCACATTAGCTTTGTGCTCCACCAACACTTCATCCAAATAAAATTTTCTTAAATCATTTTCTTTATCAACAGAAATTTGCTGGTTAAGAAAAGAAACCAATATACTAAATGCGATAAACTCAACTATAATGACACTTTTTATTTCGCTTTTCTGCATAAAAAAATAGAAAAGGTAATAAAACACGAAAAACAGAAGTCCTAAAAGCAGATAAATGGAAATACCCAAATGCGTAATTTGGCTTAACAGTAGCAACAACAAAAGTGCAGCAATAATTTGTGCAATTTTAACATTAAACTGCCTAAACAAGCCGGCATTGATAAAGTGCAAAGTGATAAACCAAATCAATACCACTATTATTCCAACAAACGTATAAATATCTATTGTGTTAAGTTGATTGAAATTAAACGATATTTGAGAGTCTTTGAATAATGATGAGATGTAGTAAAAAACAATACAGTTAAAAAACAATATCACTCCACCATAAAGCCACGAGAGATCTTTGTATTTTTGGAGTACTTTTTCACCCTTTTGGAGCAGCACAAAAGTTAACAACATAAAAAATATGGCATTCACCAATAAATCTCCTAAACTAGGTAGCCAATCTGATGAGGCATAATAAGAAGCAGAAAATAAGGGTAAGCTATCTAAATCTACAAAGCCAATTTTAAATAAAGTTAAAACCTTATATAAAATAATGGTTATTAGTAAACTGACTGAAATGCTTAAACCTATAGAATGGCGAGTTAAGAAAATAGAACAGAGTAAAATCAAAACCATTAACATGATTAGAGAATCAATGAGCCAAAACTTAAAATGTGGCTTGTTAGGTGCTTTTGCAGCAAAAATAAAATCCCCCTGAATATCATAAACATTCCTATAGCCAGACTCTGGAATGGCATTAAATTTCCAATCGTCAAATTTTGCTGTGGTTCTATAATGTACCAACTCCTCATGCTGTTCTGACGCATTTTTTAAGTGATTGATAAAGTAAAAATTATAGTTATTAAGGCTTCTGTAAATAGCAAAATCATATCCGGTAGGTGATTTTAAAAACCGGGTAAAACTATCGCAAACATCTGTAGGTATTTTGGGATTAATTTCAATGCTACTCCAGTATATCCAACGTTCACCCTGGCTTAAAAAAACTTGATAATTCTTATCTTTTAAGAGTGCATTAAATAATTTGGAAGGTTGGGCAGTATCAAATTTTGAAATATCAATGGCATTAACTTGCTTAGAAAAACTAGAAATATTTTCCTCTAACTTTTCATAACCATTCTCTTGCAACAAACTCAACATTTTTTGATGCTGACGAGCGAAACTCACCAACCCAGCAAGCAGCAAAAAAATAAGGAGTATTTTAACTTTTACAGCCATTAATAGCTATCAAAAATAAGCCTTTTTAGTTAAATACTGACTAACATAATTTTTTGTGCCCTCATGCAAACCGACAAAATCTGCGGTGTATCCTGCATTTCTTAATTTAGAAATATCTGCACAAGTATAATACTGATAATTATCTCTAATATCCACTGGAGTTGGCACGTAGGTTATATCAGATTTTTTGCCCAAGGCTTCAAACACAGCATTACCCAAGGTATTAAAGCTTTCTGCCTTGCCTGTTCCTAAATTGTATATACCACTGTCCTTTCTGTTTTCTAAAAAATAAAGCAAAACATTGACGACATCCATCACATAAACAAAATCTCTCAGCTGCTCTCCATCTTTATAGTCTGGATGATGACTTTGAAATAAATTTAACTTGCCAGTTGCTTGTATTTGATTGAAGGCATGCATGATAACAGAACCCATTCTGCCTTTATGATATTCATTAGGTCCATAAACGTTAAAAAATTTAAACCCAGCCCAAAATCCCGGTTTTCTTTCTTGTTTAAGCGCCCACAAATCAAAATCAAGTTTAGATTGCCCATACGGATTAAGGGGTTTCAACAAAGGCATGACTTTTTCATCATCCTTAAAACCATGTTCGCCCAAACCATAAGTGGCTGCACTTGAGGCATAAATAAAGGGAATTCCTTCTTGCAAAGCGATATTCCAAAGAGATTGGGTATAAACTGTATTCAACCTGTTAAGCAATTCTACATCAAATTCTGCTGTATTGGTTCTTGCGCCTATGTGCATAATTGCCTGAACAGTATTGCAGTTTTTTTTCAACCATTCAACAAATATTGAACGGTCTATTTTTAGATGAAAATCAATATCTACAAGGTTTGCGTGTTTCTCTGGAATATTAAAATCATCCACCAACACCAAATCTTTGTAGCCCTCGGTGTTTAGCCTTTTTGCAAGGCAACTACCTATAAAACCTGCGGCTCCTGTTATAATAATCATAAACAGCCACGAAAGTAAGCAATCTATTTTTGAATGTTAAATTTTTAATACAACAGCTTCAAGTTTACAGGTACCTAATTTCCATAAAACATAAATAAAACAATGCACTTCAGAATCTAATAAAAGCCGTACTTTTGCCTTTATAAATTATAAAAAAATAAAAAAAAATGGGATTTTTTGACACATTAAAAGGAATGTTTGGTGGCGCTAAACAAACTACGACAAACAAAGCAAACACTGCTCAAAACAACACAAAAGAAGATGGTGTTTGGGATACTGTAAAAGATAAAACGGAAGAATTTGCTGATAAAGCAGAAGATATGGCAGATAAAGCTTGGGACAAAACCAAAGAAGTAGCCCATGATTTGAAAGAAAAAGCGGGTGAAATGATTGAGGACTTAGATACAAAAACACAACCTATGCAGGACAAAGTTGCTGATGCCTTTGAAGATGCCAAGGAAACCGGCAAGAGTATAATTAACAAAGCTAAAGATGCTTTGGATAGAAATAACACTCCTAAGGCTGATAATGAAACCGAATAATTGATTTTAAATTTATAAAGGGTCTGGGCAAATTATATTACCTAGACCCTTTTTTATGCTATGTTTTATCAAGAAAACCCTTTAAGCCTAAAATTGAGTACCGAAGAATCGGTGCATTGCACAAAAGTATTGCGCCATCAACTGGGTGACAACATTACTATTTTTGATGGAAAAGGAAATGTGATGGATTGTATTATTACAAAACTGGGTAAGGAAGTAAGTTTTGAAATCATTAAAGCAAACCATTTTCAAGAATCAATTGTTGAGTATGAAATTGCTGTTGCTCCACCAAAGTCTGCGCAAAGATTTGATTTTATGATAGAAAAAATGATTGAACTGGGTGTCCAAAAAATACATTTGCTTAAAACGGCTCATTCAGAGCGAAATCATATCAGTGCCAAAAGGTTAGAAAAACAAATTATCGCTACTTGCAAGCAATGTAAAACCTATTATTTGCCAAAAATTGAATTGGATGTAGACTTTAAATCCCTTTTAACACCTGATTTTGAACATTATTTATTTTACTGTGGTGAGGAACATGCAAAAACACCGTTATCTGAGGTGATAAATAATTGCAAAAAAAGCAGATTCTATATTGGTCCAGAAGGTGATTTCTCTTTACAAGAGGTTGAGTTTTTTATGACTAAAAGTGGAGTATTGGCTAGTTTAGGTACACAACGATTGCGCACAGAAACAGCCGCAATACACGTGGCATCAAGTTTATATTTAGTTAAAAAACTATTACTTAATAACTGAGATTATGGAAAATACTGTAAATGAAATATTAACAAAGGCTCAAGTTTATGAAGTAAATGCTGTCAAACTAGATTTGCCACATTTTATATTAGATGACCATGTTAGGCAATTTATAAAAATTAGAGAAGACAAAAGCCACAAAGGCAATTATGGGCATGCCATGATTGTTGGTGGAAGCTACGGCAAAATGGGAGCTGCAGTGTTGGCTAGTAAAAGTTGTCTTAGAAGTGGTATTGGCTTACTAACCGTTTTCATTCCAAAATGCGGGTACAATATTTTGCAAACCAGTGCACCAGAGGCTATGTGCCTAACCGATGAAAATGAAAAATGGATAAGCCAATTGCCTAAAAATTTAACCTATCAGACCATTGGCATTGGCCCAGGTATAGGAACTGAAAAGGAAACAATAGCGTGCTTGCAAACTTTATTATCCAATTTTGATAAGCCTTTGGTAATGGATGCAGACGCATTGAACATCATGGCGGAAAACCCAACCATGTTAAAGAATATCCCCCAAAATTCTATCGTAACACCCCATATAAAAGAGTTTGAAAGATTGGTAGGAAGTTGGAATAGCATAGAAGAGCGGTTTGAGAAACAAAAGCAATTTGCCCAAGAATATGAATGCATTGTGGTTTTAAAAGATTCAAAAACCTGTATTTGCAGCCCCAATGGCGAATTATTCATCAACACTTCTGGCAATGCCGGCATGGCAACAGGTGGTAGTGGTGATGTATTGACTGGTATTATAACCAGTTTGGTTGGGCAAGGGTATTTACCCTTACATGCCGCACTTATTGGCGTATATTTTCATGGCAAAGCTGGCGATATGGCTGCCGAACATAAGGGAATGAATGCATTGATTGCTTCAGATATAGTGGATTATTTAAAGATAGAAAGGAATTAGAGAGGTATTTTACTATTCTACCTTAGATAATTTGAATAAACAATGAACATTCAATCTCATTAAACGTCCATTTCATCACCTTCATCAAAATCATTATAAAAGGCTATTGCGGAATCAAATATCCTAACATACATTTGCGACCGAAATGGTAAGGTCTTTTGTATTAGCTATTCTTTCTGTGTGCATAATTGCTTTAAGTATTAATGCCCAGCCTGCAAGGCGTTCTGTTAAAAGCAGCACTACAAAAATTGCATCTCATCAATCCATTTCTGCTAAATTAAAGCAGCATAAAAATTCGCTAATTGTGGAGCAAGAAGCTCAGTATTCTGCCGCCACAAGTGATTTAAACCCTGCAAATATTCTTATTTTTGATAAAGAGGAGGAAGAAAGAACCGAAGACGAAAATGCTATTAATGCTTTTAAAGATGGGCTAGTCATCAATAATTTTTTACAAGTAAATACTCAAAAATATAGCTTAAAGGGCAACAACCATACCTTAAGTTTTTATAGAAATGTTGCCCACGCCACCTACAACTTGCAAACGCAGTTTCAGGTGTTCCAAATCTGATTTTTAGATAGACTATATGGTTATTTTTAATAACCAATAAAACTATGGGGTTACTCGCACCCCATATAGCTATGCTTATGCATTCTATTTTACTCCAATTGCGAAAAAATCATAAAAATTAAATCAAACAGTTTCAAGAAAAATTAAAATTCTTGAGAAAGAAAAAAAACAATAAAAAATGAATACAAAAATTATTTTGCTAGCCAGTTTAACCGCAGGGTTATTTTTTAATAGCTGCAATTCTGAAAACCATAGTGAAGAAGAAACTACCAAGTTTCTGGTTACCAATCCCATTAGAAAAGACACCTCCATTATTAAAGATTACGTGTGTCAAATCCACGCGATAAGCCATATTGAGATCCGCTCTCAAGAAAGGGGCTATTTAGAAAAGATATTTGTGGATGAGGGGCAATTTGTTAAAAAAGGGCAAATATTATTTCAAATTATGCCTAAAATATATACTGCTGAAACCCAAAAATCGAGGGCCGAGGCTGATTTAGCAGAAATTGAATACCAAAATACCAAATCATTATACGATAAAAATGTGGTTTCAAAAAATGAGTTAGCCATGGCTAAAGCACGATTAGATATGGCCAATGCCGAACTTTCTTTGGCTCAAGTGCATTTAAGTTTCACAGAAATTAGAGCCCCATTTGATGGCATTATTGACCGCTTCCATGTAAGATTGGGAAGTCTTATTGATGAGGGGGATTTGCTAACCAACCTTTCTGACAACAGCAAAATGTGGGTTTATTTTAATGTGCCTGAGGCAGAATATTTATCTTATAAAACCAGTGGTAGTGCAGACAACGTAAAAGTTAGACTACTAATGGCCAATAACGAGCTATTTGAGTTTGAAGGTGTGGTAGAAACCATTGAAGCAGACTTTAACAATGAAACAGGAAACATTCCGTTTAGAGCCACTTTTCCAAACCCTAAAGGTTTGTTAAGGCATGGAGAAACGGGCAACATACAAATGGCAACTACCCTTAAAAATGCATTGATTATTCCTCAAAAAGCTACTTATGAAGTGCTTGAAAAAAAGTATGTTTTTGTAGTTGATAAGGACAATGTAGCACATGTAAGAGAAGTTGAAATTTCCTCAGAAATCCCTGATTTATATATCATTAAAAAAGGATTAACGGAAAAGGAACGCATTATAGTTGAAGGAATTAGAAAGGTAAAAAATGAACAAGCCATTGAATATAACTATGAAGCGCCAGAAAAAATATTGGCAAGATTAGAGGTTTATTCAGAGTAAAATTAGTTAAAAAAAAGAACAAAGCAATGTTTAGTAAATTTATAAAAAGACCTGTACTTTCCATAGTCCTTTCTTTGGTGATAATTTTTATGGGAGTTTTGGCTATAAAAACCTTGCCAACCTCTCAATTTCCATCCATTGCACCACCAATGGTAATGGTTACCGCTTCTTATCCAGGGGCAAGTGCAAAAACGCTGACAGAGTCTGTGCTTATTCCGTTAGAGCAATCAATAAATGGTGCTTGGGGCATGAAATACATGACTTCTGATGCTACAAGTGCAGGTGAGGCGAATATCCAGGTTGTATTTAATTTGGGGACAGACCCAGATCAAGCATTGGTTCAGGTTTCTAACCGTGTGCAGCAAGTGCTGAACAGGTTGCCAACTTTAGTGCAAAGAGAAGGTGTAATTATTACCCCTATCATGCCAAGTATGTTGATGTATGTAAACCTTTACAGTAAGGACAAAAACGCAAACATGAAATTCCTTTTCAACTATGCCGGTATTAACATGATACCTGAATTGCAAAGGATTAATGGCATTGGGCAGGCAAAAATTTTAGGAAGTCGTCAATATGCTATGCGTGTTTGGTTAAACCCTGACAGAATGAGGGCTTACAATGTTTCTCCTGATGAAGTGATGGAAGCATTGGCTGACCAAAGTATCATTGGTAAAGCAGGTAGAATTGGTAGAGGTGATGGAGTACGTGCAGAAGCGCTGGAATATGTTTTAGCATATTCTGACCGATATAGCGACCCCAAACAGTATGAAAACGTCATTATTAGGGCAAATGCTGAGGGTGAAATGCTCCGATTGAAAGATGTTGCAGAAGTAGTCTTGGGCAGTGAATATTATGATATTTACTCTAACCTAAATGGCGATCCTTCTGCGGCTATTGTGCTGAAACAAACATACGGGAGTAATGCCAGTGAAGTTATTGAAAAAGTAAAAACAGAACTAGATGAGCTCAAAAAGTCCTTTCCTCCAGGTATGGATTATGAAATCAGTTATGATGTTTCTAAATTTTTAGATGCTTCAACAGAAAACGTTCTGCACACTTTAAGGGATGCTTTCATATTGGTAGCTTTGGTAGTATTTATTTTTCTTGGAGATTGGCGTTCTACTTTAATTCCAACCCTTGCCGTACCCGTTTCCTTGATTGGTGCTTTTATGTTTATGCAGCTTTTTGGATTAACCATTAACATGATTACCCTTTTTGCATTGGTATTGGCCATTGGAATTGTGGTAGATGATGCCATTGTAGTGGTTGAGGCTGTTCATGCCAAAATGGAGGAAGAGCCAGAATTAACACCATATCAGGCCGTGCGGAGGGTTATTGGAGAAATTAGCGGTGCCGTTATTGCCATTACCTTATTAATGACTGCGGTATTTGTTCCAGTAGCATTTATGACTGGACCTGTGGGGATTTTTTACAGGCAATTTGCTATTACCATGGCCACTTCTATCGTAATTTCTGGTTTTGTTGCCCTTACATTAACACCAGTTTTATGTGCTATGATTTTGAAAAATAATCATGGAAAGGAAAGAAAGAAAACTTGGCTCAACAGATTTTTGGATGGCTTTAACCATTTATTTGAGAAACTTACCGGCAAATACGTTTGGCTTTTAAAAATAATAGTAAACCGCAGGGTAGTTACTTTTGGTATATTACTGGCTTTTGGTATAGGTATTTTTGGAATTACAAGCACTTTGCCCACTGGTTTTATTCCGAGTGAGGATCAAGGGATGATTTATGCTATTGTGCAAACCCCTCCTGGTTCTACTTTGGAAAGGACCAATGATATATCAAGACAATTGCAAGAGATTATACAAAAAGTGGAAGGTGTGAAATCTGTTTCGTCCATTGCAGGATATGAGGTTTTGACTGAAGGACGTGGATCAAATGCAGGAACTTGTTTAATCAACCTTAAACCTTGGAATGAACGAAAACATACCGTTGCAGAAATAATTTATGAATTGGAAGAGCGTGGCAAGGAAATTCCGGGTGCTACCATTGAGTTTTTCGACCCTCCAGCTGTTCCTGGGTATGGGGCTGCTGGTGGTTTTGCTTTGCAACTTTTAGATAAAACCAACTCAGGAGATTATCAACAATTAGAAAAAGTTAAAAATGAGTTTATGGAAGCCCTTGAGAAACGCAAGGAAATTACAGGACTATTTACATTTTTTAGTGCCAATTATCCGCAATATGAAATAGAATTTGACAATGAGCTCGCCATGCAAAAGGGAGTTACTATTGGCAACGCCATGAATACGCTTTCTATTTTTGTTGGCAGTACTTATGAACTCGGTTTTATAAAATATCAACGTTTTTTCAAGGTATTTGTGCAAGCTGCTCCTGAATACAGACGATTGCCAAAGGATATATTAAACCTATATGTTAAAAATAACCGTGATGAAATGGTTCCTTTTTCGGCATTTATGAGGATTAAGAAAACCCAAGGTGCCAATGAAATTAACCGATACAATATGTACAACACTGCGGCCATTAGAGGAGCATCTGCCAAGGGTTATAGCAGTGGAGAGGCTATCAAAATTATTCAAGAAGTAGCTAAAACTAACTTGCCCAATGGCTTTGATATAGATTGGGCTGCTCTTTCAAAAGATGAAACTTTACGTGGAAACGAATCGATTTATATCTTCATCATCGTATTGATATTTGTGTATTTTGTTTTGGCAGCACAATATGAAAGTTTCCTTATTCCATTGGCAGTCATTTTTTCATTACCAGCAGGACTTTTCGGTTCATTTTTAATGTTAAAAATGATGGGCTTGGCCAATGATATTTACGCACAAGTTGGACTGGTAATGCTTGTTGGATTGCTTGGTAAAAATGCTGTTTTGATTGTTGAGTTTGCTATGCACAAGCAACAACAAGGTGCCACAGTGCTAGAAGCCGCCATTGAAGGTGCAAAAGTGCGCTTTCGCCCAATTTTGATGACCTCTTTTGCATTTATCGCTGGATTAATTCCGCTAATTTTGGCGCATGGAGCAGGTGCTATAGGCAACCGAACCATTGGCTCAACTGCTCTTGGAGGTATGCTATTTGGTACTATCTTCGGTGTAATTGTTGTACCAGGACTTTATTATGTTTTTGCCACCATTTCGGAAGGCAAAAAACTCATAAAAGATGAAGATGAAAGTTCTTTAACAGAAGATTTTGTACATTCCTTGGATGATTTTAAATACAATGACGAAAATAATAAAAACAATGACTAAGAAAATTATAGTTCAAAGTATAACCATTCTAAGCATATCAGTAGTATTTGCAGCCTGCAAATCACTAAATGTTGCAGAAAATAAGGCCAACACTACTGTACCAGTTAGTTACACTGAGGTGCAAGACACCACCAATATGGCATCCGTCAAATGGAAAACCTTTTTTACAGATCCTTATCTCAATGCACTGATTGATACGGCTCTGCAAAACAACCAGGAATTAAACATTATGTTGCAAGAAATTGAAGTTTCGCGCAATGAAATAAGAGCAAAAAAAGGAGAATATTTACCACTCCTTAATGGAAAAGGTAGTGCAGGAGTAGATAAATCAGCACGCTACACAAGAAATGGTGCACTAGAAGCCAATACTCAAATTGAGCCTGGAAGAGCCTTTCCAGACCCATTGGGAGATTTTATGATTGGGGCATATGCCACCTGGGAAGTAGATATTTGGCATAAATTGCGCAATGCTAAAAAAGCTGCGGTTTATCATTACTTGGCTTCTATTGAGGGCAAAAATTTTATGGTAACCAATTTGGTTTCAGAAATTGCGCGCTCCTACTATGAGTTAATTGCACAAGACAATCACTTGGATTTGGTAAAACAAAATATACAGATTTTAAGCGATGCATTGGAAATTGTAAAACTACAAAAAGAAGCTGCCCGCACCACACAACTTGCAGTAGTTAGGTTTGAAGCGGAAGTGTTAAAAGTCAAAAGTCAACAGTTTATAATACAACAACAAATTACGGAGTCAGAAAACAGAATTAATTTTCTTTTGGGTAGGTTTGGACAACCCATACAGCGCAATGCCACTGGTTTTATAAACTTAGTGCCAGATACCATTCACGCAGGTATCCCTTCGCAATTGTTAGCAAACCGCCCAGATATAAAGCAGGCAGAAAATAATTTGGCAGCTGCAAAATTAGATATTAAAGTGGCTAAAGCACGGTTTTATCCTTCTTTGGGCATTAGTGCAGGTGTTGGTTTGCAAGCTTTTAATCCAACCTATTTTATTAAAACGCCAGAGTCTCTTTTGTTTTCTTTAGCAGGAGATTTAGTTGCTCCATTAGTCAATAGAAATGCAATAAAAGCAGACTATTACAGTGCCAATGCCAAACAGGTGCAAGCCGCCTTTAATTATGAACAAACCATACTGAACGCTTTTGTGGAGGTGAGTAATCAAGTAGCTAAAGTCAGTAATTTAGAAAAAACCTATAGTTTCAAAGCCCAGCAGGTAAGCTTACTGCAACAATCAAGGGATATTTCTGTTGATTTGTTTAAATCTGCTAGAGCCAATTACATGGAAGTTTTACTTACACAAAGAGATGTTTTAGAAGCAAGGGTAGAACTAATAGAGACTAAAAAAGATCAACTGAATGCAGTTGTAAATATGTATAGAGCCTTGGGAGGAGGCTGGTAATACTAGTGTTAAGTCGTTAGTTTTTAGTTCTGAAAATTGCTAAATATCATGTATTTTAACGTTCCTTGAAAAACAAGGTTAATATTAGGCAATAAGCGGTCAACGTTATTTAGGCATTAACAAATTCTTACAACTAAACGCTCAAAACTAATAACTAATAACTCCACTCGCCTATATTTGCACTCTTTTTTAAAATACTAAAACCTTTTTCATGTCCAATCCTACTTTACTCAAAGAAATTTCCAAAAGACGAACCTTTGCCATTATTAGTCACCCTGATGCTGGCAAAACGACCTTAACAGAAAAATTATTACTGTTTGGTGGTGCCATACAAACTGCGGGTGCAGTAAAATCTAATAAAATTACCAAAACTGCTACCAGTGATTTTATGGAAATTGAAAAGCAAAGGGGTATATCTGTTGCCACCTCAGTTATGTCATTTGAATATTTAAACACCCTCATCAATATTTTGGACACTCCTGGACACAAGGATTTTGCAGAAGACACCTTTAGAACGCTTACTGCTGTAGACAGTGTAATTCTAGTGATTGATTGCGTAAAAGGTGTAGAGGAACAAACCAAAAGGCTCATGGAAGTGTGTAGAATGCGTGACACCCCTGTTATAATTTTTATCAATAAAATGGATAGGGATGGCAAAGACCCTTTTGATTTGTTGGATGAATTAGAAGAAAAACTACAAATAGATGTGCGCCCATTAAGTTGGCCAATCAATATGGGGAAAGAATTTAAAGGGGTTTACAATTTAATAGCCAAAAACCTCAATCTATTTGAGGCCAATAAAACAAAAATTAGCGATGACTACCTGCCCATCAATGATTTAAAAGACCCCAAGTTAGATGAGAAAGTCGGCAAAAAAAATGCGGACCAGTTGCGGGAAGATGTTGATTTAATTGAAGGTGTTTATGAAGAATTTGATAAAACATCCTATCTTGAAGGTAAGCTCGCTCCTGTTTTTTTTGGCAGTGCACTTAATAATTTTGGCATTCAAGAATTGTTAGAAAATTTTATTCAATTTGCTCCTATCCCCCAAAAGAGAAGTACAGATACCAGAGAGGTTTTGCCTACAGAAGATAAATTATCTGGCTTTATTTTTAAAATTCATGCAAACCTTGACCCCAAACACCGTGATAGAATTGCATTTTTTAGAGTTTGTAGTGGAAAATTTGAACGCAATAAATTTTATACCCACACCCGACTTAAAAAAACCGTAAGATTTGCCAACCCTTACACTTTTTTGGCGCAAGATAAAAAAATTATTGACGATGCTTTTGCAGGAGATGTAGTAGGTCTGTATGACACTGGCAGCTTCAAAATTGGTGATACCTTGACAGAGGGAGAAACCATGCAATTTAAAGGCATCCCAAGTTTTAGCCCTGAGATTTTTCAGGAATTGGTAAACCTTGACCCCATGAAAAGCAAGCAGTTGGAAAAAGGAATAGATCAATTAACCGATGAAGGTGTCGCTCAACTTTTTAGATTAGAGCCGGGCAATAGAAAAATTGTGGGTACTGTGGGCGAGTTGCAATTTGAGGTAATTCAATATCGCTTAGCCAATGAATATGGTGCGGTATGCCGCTTTGAAAGAAAAGCATACCATAAAGCCTGTTGGATGACGGGTGATGTTAAAAAGATAGAAGAATTTTGTAGGTTTAAGAATAATATCGCTTTTGACAAAGAAGGCACACCCGTATATTTGGCAGAGACTGCCTTTACTTTACAAATGGCAATTCAAAATAATCCTGACATTCAATTTCATTTTACCAGTGAGTTTAAGGTATAGTGAAAGGGTTAAACCCAGAAAGTAATCATCCGTTTGTAAAAAAAATAATACCTTTCGTTTACCTTTTTGTAAACAATGGTATTTAATGATAATTATTTTATATTTTTGTACCAACTAACAAACAACTATGGAAGTTAAAAAGAATGACAGTGTAGATGTAGAGCAAAAAAAGTCTCGAAACCTATTGATAGGCTTAAACATTGCCTTAATATTGACGTATGGATTAATGTCTTTTACCAACAAGCCCGAAGATGTTAAATTTGCTAAGAAAAATATTTCTATGGAGGCAATTGAAGAAATCCCACAAACAGAGCAAGAACCACCAAAGGCACCACCACCACCGCCAAGTCCTGATATTGAAGAGATTGATGATGATTCGGACGTTGAAGAAGATCCACCACCAAGCACAGAGGCTAGTGAGGATTTCAAAATTCCAGAAAATACCAATGACGGAAAAGATGATGGCAAGGGAAAAGAGGATATTAAATTGGATATGGAAATTTATTTGGATGTGGATATAGAGGCTTCATTTCCGGGTGGAGTTTCAAAACTACATGAGTTTGTAAGAACCCAATTTAATATGCCAAAGGCTGCACAAGAACTGGGAATAGGCGGTGTAATCTTAATTCAATTTGTAGTTGAAAGGGATGGAAAAATTACGGATATAAGGGCTGTGGCTCCAGAATCTAGACGTTTGGGATATGGGCTTGAGCAAGAATGTATGCGTATTTTAAAATTGAGTTCTGGACAATGGACACCTGCATCTAGATTAGGCAAAGGTGTTAGAAGTTATTGGAGATTTCCTTTTGAAATTGATAACTCAGGCGGGTTTTAATACGCCCAAATAGCGTTTTATATAACCAATCCCTGTTAAAAATAATTATTTTTAACAGGGATTTTTTGAAAGAGTTTTTATTCATAGATGATTTACAAAATTGCATAAGCTTTAAAATTCATTCAAATCCATAGATATTGTTGCTGTGTAAATATAAATGATGAATTCTTCCCTATACTGCCACAATAGACTAAAAAAGGGCAATTGACGAAAGAAGAGAATAAGCTCATAGACCAATAAAATATACTACTGACCATTACAGTAAACACCTCATCATCCTTTGGTGTATGAAAAATCGACCTTCTATTCATAAAAATGGGTAGCTTACTGTATAATTGCACTTTGGTACAAAATTTGACAAGTATAGGGTACGTGGTAAAAAACAAACAAACAATAGAAATTTCTTCATCTTTAAAAGTATTGATATTTTTGATATTGAGCTTTGCAAATTATTCTTTTATTACTGCAAGAGATAGAGATAGTTCAGGTTTTGAAATGAAACACGATCAACTAATTGCTTGTGATGGAGGTGCTTATTACCTATACAATGTAGAGGTTTTAGAGTCTGATAGTGATTTCAATTACTCATTTCAACAATATTTGAATACATGGGATGGCGAAAATCCAATGGTCTATAAATCTGCAAGCTATCCAGGTAAGGGTAGTGTTAAATTGCTTTTGTTCCCTGATTCATTTTCATATTCTATGCCTTGTGTTACCAACCCTGTTACTTCTCATTATGGATGGAGAGGCAGAAGAATGCACAGAGGTACTGATGTAGACTTAGAAACGGGAGACCAAGTGCGTGCTGTAATGAACGGTGTTGTTAGATTTGCAGGATATTATAAAGGTTTTGGCTATTGCGTTTTGGTGCGCCACATGAATGGGTTGGAAACCTTATATGCACATATGTCTAAACTTTCTGTAAGTTCTGGAGACGTTGTTAATCATGGAGAAGAATTAGGCCTTGGTGGAACGACTGGTCATTCTACAGGATCTCACTTACACTTTGAAGTTCATTTTATGGGTAGAGCAATCAATCCTGAATTAATATTTGATTTTCAAGAAGGAGTTATTAAAACGCATTACTTGGTTATAGCTGGTTCTCAAGCCAAGGCTTATAATCCAGATAGCAAGCAAGAAGAGGTAGAAAATACCAGTCAACTGGATGAGAGTACAGATGCTGGTGAGGAAGAGGCCGTAAAAGCGCCTGAATCGATTAACAAAACAAGCGCTAAAACAAAATACCATACCGTAAAAAAAGGAGATACACTTTATTCTCTTTCTAAAAAGTATGATACAACAGTTGCTGCCATTTGTACTTTGAATAAAATGTCTGCAAGTTCTACGATATTCTTGGGTAGAAAACTTAAAATCAAATAGTAGTCTAAAGAGCTGAAATGCTATTATGCTGAAAAGCTGATAGGCTATCTTTATAGAATCATTATAAGAAATTAACCATTCTTTATGCGTGCTTCAATATTTTTTTTAACATTCTATTTTGATTTATTTTTGAAGAACCAACCATAACAAGCAAAGATTTACTAGAACATTATAATTGAGTACAATGAACATAGAATATTTAACATACTTAAGGGATAATCCAATAAAATACCCAAATGATTTGGAAGACCAATATCCAATTAAGGGGATACCTTTATCAGAAATTGAAGCATTGGAAACCTAGTATAACAATGGCAATGTATTTCCAAAGGCATTAAGAGAGCTACTCTTTTTAGCTGGGACCGTTGTAATGTATTGGACTATGGCTATACAGACAGCCAAGACGAATTGCAAAGCATAATGAGAGAATATCTAATTGACTATGGAAACACACCTTTAACACGTCCTTTCTTTGTAATTGACTGCTACAATTATGGTAATAATTGTGAAATCGTATATTTGGATGAAGGGGATAATCCTCCCCCTTATACCTTAGATTTGATTAATGGTAATGTATATAACAAAGGTGGCACCTTAAAGGGCCTTATTACAGAACTAATCAACAGGGTAAAAGAAGGTCTAAATCCATTTTAGGAATAGTTATTCGAGCACTTTTTTGCAATAAAATTTAAGCATGCTCATAATGCTTGCGCTCGCCAATTTGTTGTCTCCACATGGCGTAGTATAATCCTTTTAGTTCTAATAAAGTGTCATGTGAGCCTTGCTCAACAATCTCGCCCTTTTCTAAAACGTATATTCTATCACTGTGCATAATGGTGCTTAAACGATGGGCAATTAAAACCACCAATAAATCACCATGCTTACTCACATCTCTAACGGTTGCAGAAATGGCTTCCTCCGTCAAACTATCCAAGGCGCTTGTTGCCTCATCAAAAACCAGTAGTTCAGGTGACCGTAACAATGCTCTGGCTATGGAAAGCCGTTGCTTCTCACCACCACTAATTTTAACACCACCTTCACCAATTAAAGTGTCCAAACCACTTTCTGCCCTGTTCATAATATTATAGCATTTGGCATCTTGTAAGGCTTTAATCATTTGTTCATCAGTAGCATTGGGATTAACAAAGCGCAAATTATCTTTAATGCTACCGGCAAAAAGTTGTGCATCCTGGGTTACAAAACCTGTTTTCTGTTGCAGACTTTCTAAACGTATTTTTTCACGAGGAAGTTTGTTTAACAACACCTTACCACTAGCGGGTCTATACAATCCCATTAACAGTTTTACCAAAGTAGATTTACCAGCACCACTTGGTCCTACAAAAGCAATGGTTTCCCCTTTTCTAACTTCAAAAGAAATATCTTTAACCGCATAAGTTCCAGCTGTTTTATGAATAAAACTTACGTTGTCAAATGTAACATTTTCAACCGTGTCGATATTAACCGCATCAGCTGGCTCATGCTCCAATGGGATTTGCATAAGCTTTTCTAAATTATTCAGTGAAATTTCTGCCTCACGATAAATAATAATGATGTCGCCAATTTGTTGCAAAGCACCAAAAATGAAAAACGTGTAAAACAAAAAGGTAAAGTAATCTCCAGCTTGCAGTTTATCTCCAAAAATTAAATACAAACACAAGAAAATTATGGTAGTTCTAGTAAGCTGAACGGTAGTTCCTTGAACAAAATTTAAACTTCTGATAAATTTAATCTTCTTTAATTCAAGCCCTAAAATTTTTAAAGTCGCTCGATTTAGACGCTTAACCTCCTGCCCTACCAAACCCAAACTTTTTATCAACTCAATGTTTCGCAAAGACTCTGTAGTTACTCCAGCTAAACCAGTAGTTTCTTTAACAATGGTTTGCTGCATTTTTTTTATTCTTTTACCCAAATAAGCACTTACCAATCCAATGGTAACAATGGCAATGAAAAAAACAAGTGCTATAATAGGACTAACACTGAAAGCATAAACAAATACAAAAACAATAGCCACAATGCCCGTAAAAAATAACCCAATACCATTGTTGATTAAACGCTCAATATCAATTCTTACTTTCTGTAAAACAGAGAGGGTTTCACCACTACTTTGATCCTCAAATAAATTGTAAGGTACTTTTAAAGCATGTTGCAAACCATCATTATAAATGGATGCACCAGTTTTCTGAATAATAACATTGGTTACATAATCTTGAATATTTTTTGCCGTTCTGCTAACAAGCGTAACAAAAACACTAGCACCCAACCAATAGAGTGCAAGTTTAAAAAATTGTTCCCTTGTTAAATCTTTAATAGGTATAATTATCTCATCAACTACCCTGCCTGTTATGTATGGATCTAGTAAAGAAAAAACCTGATTAATGGCAGCAAAAAAAAGGGCAGATAAAACAAGTTTCCAGTTTTTTTTGAGGTAAGTAATTAATAATTTCACAATTAAAAATTTCTGGTTTGAATAAATTCCATGAGCTCTTTTAATGCTAATTTTGAGTGGGTATCAAAACTCAATTTATCATAACACTTTTCCGCTTCCTCATAATATTCAAGCATTTTTTCTTCGGCTAATTTTCTAATGTTAAGTTCAGAAAAAATATCCAAAATAGCCGCAATCTTTTCATCCTCATCAAAGTATTGCAAACTTAGCCAATTGTCCAAATTTTTGCGTTGTGTTGGATTAGCCAAAATCATAGCATTAATTAGCAACAAGGTTTTTTTATTGGCGATAATATCTCCACCCTTCCTTTTTCCTACTTTAATATCTGTTCCAAATGCATCCAAAATATCATCCATTATTTGAAAACCGATTCCCAAATTTATACCTAGGCGGTATAAATTTTCGGCATCCTCCTTACTTGCATCGCCAATAATTGCACCTGCTTTTAAACAAGCTCCTAATAAAACAGCTGTTTTAAGTTCTATCATTTTCAGATAGTTAGATTCATTTACAGCAGTGGTCTCTTCAAACTGCATATCCAGAAACTGACCCTCGCAAATAAAAATTCCAGTTTCAGTTAATAACCTTGACAAGGCTTTGTATTTATTATTTTTATAACCTTGTAAGCCTCTGTAAGCACCCAATATCATGTTGTCTCCAGCTAATATTGCTGTTGGCATACTGTATTTTTTATGAACCGTTGGTTTGCCTCGTCTTTTCGGAGATTTATCCATAATATCGTCATGCACTAAGGTAAAGTTATGAAAAATTTCAAATGCCCAAGCAGCTGAAAGCCCATCATCTAAGTTGCCATTGGTGGATTGCAATGCCGCCAATAATGCAATTGGTCTAATACGTTTTCCCCCTAAATTAATAATATAATTTTGAGCCTCATATAGGTTTTCTGGCTCACCTGCAAAAGGATGTTTATCCAAGTAGCTTGCAAAAAGCTTTTGTAGTTTTTTTAATTCCGGAAATGTCATTTAATCAAGGTCAAAATAAAGCCTAAAATTAAGATTTATCTTCATTTTTTTTCTCCTTTTTCTTGGCTGCCATTTTCAATACTAATTCTTCGCTCCCCTCTTTATAATCTGCTTTTATGACATCACCCTCTTTCAAGTTTGATTTCAAGATTTCTTCTGCCAAAGGATCTTCCAAATATTTTTGTAAAGCGCGGGTCAAAGGACGTGCTCCAAAATCCTTATCAAAACCTTTATCTGCCAAAAATTCTTTTGCCTTTGGACTCAATATGATATCAAATCCTAAATTTTTGACACGTTTCAACATTTTGGCTATGGTTAAATCTAATATTTTAATAATGCTGTCTTTTTCTAATGAATTGAAAACAATTACGTCATCAACTCTGTTTAAAAATTCTGGTGAGAAAAACTTTTTCAAGGCACCTTCAATTACATTTTTGCTATGTTCTTCACTTTGATTTTGTTTGTTGCTGGTTGAAAATCCAACACCTTGTCCAAAATCTTTTAACTGACGACTACCAATGTTACTGGTCATTATGATAACTGCATTTCTAAAATCAATTTTTCTACCCAAACTGTCAGTCAAATAACCCTCATCCAGCACTTGTAGCAATAAATTAAATACATCAGGATGTGCTTTTTCAATTTCATCAAATAGGATAACCGAATAAGGTTTTCTTCTCACCTTCTCTGTAAGAATTCCACCTTCCTCGTATCCAACATATCCTGGAGGGGCTCCCACTAAACGAGATACTGCAAATTTCTCCATATATTCACTCATATCAATTCTCAGCAGCGCCTCTTCTGTATCAAACATATATTGACTTAAAGCCTTAGCCAACTCTGTTTTTCCTACACCAGTTGGACCTAAGAAAATAAAACTACCAATTGGTTTATTTGGGTCTTTTAGTCCTGCTCTGGTTCTTTGGATAGCTTTTGACAATTTTGCCACTGCTGCATCTTGTCCGATAACCCTATTTTTTAAATCATCACCCATGTGCAACAACTTGTTTCCTTCGCTTTGTGCAATTCTTTTTGCAGGAATGCCCGTCATCATACTTATTACCTCTGCGACATCATTTTCCGTAACAATATAGCGGTTTCCATTGGTTTCTGATTCCCATTTTTGTTTGGCACGCTCCAACTGTTCTAATAGTTGTTTCTCACTATCTCTGTGCTTAGCGGCTTCCTCATATCTTTGGCTTTTTACAACGGTATTTTTTAGTTCTTTTACTTCTTCAATCTTTGCTTCCAAATCAACTATCTCCTGCGGAACATGGATATTTGAAATATGCACTCTTGCACCAACTTCATCCAAAACATCAATGGCCTTATCAGGCAAATGCCTATCCGTCATATATCGTGTGCTCATTTCTACACAAGCCTTTATTGCCTCTTCCGTATAGGTTACAGAATGATGACTTTCATATTTATCCTTGATATTGGTTAAAATCTCAATGGATTCTTCGGGTGATGCTGGTTCAATCAAAACAGACTGAAAGCGTCTTTCTAAAGCACCATCTTTTTCAATATATTGTCTATATTCATCCAAAGTAGTTGCGCCAATACATTGAATTTCACCCCGTGCCAATGCTGGTTTAAACATATTAGAGGCATCTAGGGAGCCAGAAGCACCACCCGCACCAACCAAGGTATGAATTTCATCAATAAACAAAATGATGTCATCAGACTTTTCTAACTCCGTCATTACGGCCTTCATCCTTTCCTCAAACTGACCTCTATATTTTGTACCCGCAACCAAACTAGCCAAATCAAGCATTACCACTCTTTTATTGAATAAAATTCTGCTCACTTTTCTTTGAACAATGCGCAAAGCCAATCCTTCTGCAATTGCTGTTTTACCAACCCCTGGCTCTCCAATTAACACCGGATTATTCTTCTTTCTTCGACTTAAAATTTGAGATACACGTTCAATTTCTTTTTCACGACCTACAATTGGATCTAATTTACCATCCTCAGCAGATTTGGTTAAATCTCTACCGAAATTATCCAAAACAGGCGTTTTAGATTTTGTCTTTCCCATGCTCTTGCGCTCATCATCCTTCCGTTTCTCCTCGTTATAAAAATCTTCTGGTGTTTCTTCATTGGGCAACTCATTGGTAATATCTTTCAGAAAATCATCATCAGTATCATCCTGGTCAAAAGGATTTACCTCATCCAAACTGGCTTTAAAAACCTCATAAGAAACTGCAAATTGATTTAAAATCTGACTAGCAATATTGTCTTCATCTCGTAAAATACTCAATAATAAATGTTCTGTTCCGATAATATCTGCTTTAAAAATTTTTGCTTCCAAGTAGGTGATTTTCAGAGCCTTTTCTGCTTGTTTAGTCAATGGAATATTGCCTAAATTAGAGGAATGCCCACCAGTTGTCCTGATATGATCCTCAACAGATTTCTTTAATCTTAGCAAATCGATATCCAACATTTTTAGATTGTGAATGGCTTTGCCATCACCTTCTCTAATGATGCCCAACAACAAATGCTCTGTTCCTATGTAATCATGTCCCAGACGAATTGCTTCTTCTCTGCTATATTGTATTACTTCTTTAACGCGTGGCGAAAATTTTGCTTCCATACTGTTATATTCTATTCAAAAATAAGATAAAAATTTAAATCAAAAAACAATGGGTTATAATGTTATCTATAATATCCTAAAATCTTACATTACTTATACACCACTTCTTGTTGAGTAGTTTAATAGTTAACTGCATATTTCGTTCCCAAATACAATTTGTCAGTCTAGCTATTCAAAATTATTGCCTTTCCATCATGTTATACTTTTAAGTCCTAAAAACCACCAAATTACGCTAAAACAATATGATTATTAGCCAACATATACCCAAAGTCAATTTGTCATGTTTATTAATTTTTCAATAAAATCAAGGATTCAAGGGAACTCCTTTTAGGTTGTTAACAGCTTAACCACAATTTAGGTTCTGACTGTTGATAACTTGATTGTAGATAACTCACCTCAAACAAAACAATTTGGAACTGAGAAGAAAAGATACCTTTGCAAAGTGTCTGAAAACCGAAAAAACGCTCAATTTAAAAAGAACATAGAAAACGAAGATTACTTTGCTCCAGCATTGGCTGGTGGCAAACTGCCCCCTCAAGCACCAGACTTGGAAGAGGCTGTTTTGGGCGCATTGATGCTAGAAAAAGAATCCGTTGAAAAACTGGTTGACATTCTGAGCCCTCAAAGCTTTTACATTACTGCTCACCAACATATTTTTGGTGCCATTAGCGACCTTTTTGCCAAAGGTTCTGTGGTCGACATTTTAACGGTTACAGACCATTTGCGCAAAAATGAAAAATTAGAGTCAGTGGGTGGTGCTTATTACATTGCGAAGTTAACCAATAGGATTTCTTCTGCTGCCAATATTGAGTTTCATGCACACATCATTACCCAAAAATTTATCCAAAGGGAGTTAATAAAAGTCAGCAACAATATTGCTGAACAAGCTTTTGAACCAGGAACGGATGCCTTTGAATTGCTAGACAATGCTGAAAAAAAATTCTTTGAAATAAAAGAAAGGTCGATTAAAAGAAGTTTTGCCAAGATTGATGATTTGCTAAAAAGTGCAATCCATCAAATAGAAAACTTAAAAGACAATGAAGCAGGCGTAACTGGTATAGGTAGCGGCTTTAGCTCCTTAGATAAATTTACAGCGGGTTGGCAAAAATCTGACCTTGTCATTATAGCTGCCAGACCGGGTATGGGAAAAACAGCCTTTGCCTTAGCTATTTTAAGAAATGCAGCTATTGATTATAAAAAATCAGTTGCCATTTTTTCTTTAGAGATGTCATCTGTTCAATTGGTTACCAGGCTTATTGCAATGGAAAGTGAAATTTCATCTGAGAAACTGAAACGCGGAGAACTACAAGACTATGAGTGGCAGCAAATTAACTCTAAAATTACAGCACTTTCTAACGCACAAATTTACATAGATGATACACCTGGGATTTCTATTTTAGAGTTTAAGGCAAAGTGCAGAAGACTAAAATCTCAGCATAATTTAGAAATGGTAATTGTTGATTACCTGCAATTGATGCGCAGTGATGATAAAAATGCTGGAAATAGAGAGCAGGAGATTTCATACATTTCTCGTTCTTTAAAAGGACTAGCAAAAGAACTAGAAATACCCGTAATTGCTTTAGCACAATTGAGTCGCGAGGTAGAAAAAAGAACCGATAAAAAACCGATGTTGAGTGATTTGAGAGAGTCTGGATCAATAGAGCAGGATGCGGATATGGTGTCATTTATTTATAGACCAGAGTATTACAAAATCAATACAGATGCAGATGGAAACGATACTTCCGGCATGGCAGAAATTATCTTAGAAAAGCACAGAAATGGACCAACTGGTATTGCGAGGGTAAGATTTATACCCCATTTAGCAAAATTTAGCGACATTAACAGCAGTGACTACGAAGACTTTGGGGCATTGACAGGTGGAATAACAGTTAGCTCAAAAATGAATGTGGACAATGAAGATCCAATGCATTTAATTCCCAGCAATATCAATAACCACGATGATTTTAATACCGATGCAGAAATAGTTGAAGATGATCCTTTTGACATGTAGATACTTGGGATTTTGATTGAATCATAATCACTTGGGCTATTGTCACCTTGTGCTTTTTTGAAATCACTGCACTTATGCTATTTATTCAGGGTTTTTAATGCTGAATACGTTCAAAGTTATTTAGGCACTAAAGATAACTGAATCAGCACTCATAACTATTCATGAATTACTCTTTGGCGTTACCCTAAAAAAGTTTATTTTTGCCTCGCTCAATTGAGCCATTAAATTAAAGAATTTTAAATAATATGAAATACGATATCTTAATCATTGGTAGCGGCCCAGGTGGATATGTTGCTGCAATCAGAGCTTCTCAATTAGGAAAAAATGTTGCCATTGTTGAAAAAGAAGAGCTTGGCGGTATTTGTTTGAATTGGGGCTGCATTCCAACAAAAGCTTTACTGAAATCTGCACAAGTTTTTGAATACACGCAGCATGCAAAAGATTATGGTATTACCATTGCAGAACCTAAAGTGGATTTTAGTGCTGTTATTGAACGAAGCCGAGGTGTTGCAAGTGGAATGAGTAAAGGGGTTGAGTTTTTAATGAAAAAAAACAAAATTACCGTTATCAAAGGTCATGCAAAATTATTGGCAAAAGGAAAAGTAGAGGTTGACAATGATGGAAAAAAAGAAACGATTGAGGCAGATAATATAATACTTGCCACCGGAGCTAGAAGCAGAGAACTTCCTGGAATTAAACTAGATGGTAAAAAAATAATCGGTTATAGAGAGGCCATGGTTTTGGATAAACAACCAAAATCTATGGTTATCATTGGTTCTGGAGCTATTGGAATTGAGTTTGCATATTTTTATGCGGCACTTGGAACAGATGTAACGGTTGTAGAATTTATGCCAAGAATTTTACCAGTTGAGGATATAGATGTTTCTAAAGAATTAACAAAAATTTATAAAAAGAAGGGTATTAAAATAATGACAGATTCATCTGTAGAGTCTGTTGATACAAGTGGTAAAGGATGTGTTGCCCATGTTAAAACTGCCAAAGGGGTTGAAAAAATTGAGTGCGATATCGTACTTTCTGCTGCTGGAGTGCAAACCAATTTAGAAAATTTAGGATTGGAAACTCTTGGCATTAAAATAGAAAAAGGAAAAGTGATGGTTGATGAATTCTATCAAACAAATGTAGCAGGTATATTTGCCATTGGCGATATCACTCCTGGTCCAGCATTGGCGCACGTTGCTTCAGCCGAAGGTATTATTTGTGTTGAGAAAATTGCTGGTGAGCACACGGAGCCTTTGGATTATAATAACATACCAGGTTGTACTTATTGCAGTCCAGAAATAGCATCTGTTGGTTTAACAGAGGAGCAAGCCAAAGAAAAAGGATATGAGCTAAAAGTTGGTAAATTTCCGTTTTCGGCAAGTGGGAAAGCCGCTGCTAGCGGTGCTAAGGAAGGATTTGTTAAAGTTATTTTTGATGCAAAATATGGCGAATGGTTAGGTGCTCATTTTATTGGAGCAGGTGTAACAGATATGATTGCTGAAGCCGTGGTTGCCAGAAAATTGGAAACTACAGGACATGAAATTTTAAAAGCAGTTCACCCTCACCCTACCATGAGTGAAGCAATTATGGAGGCAGTTGCACAAGCCTATGGTGAGTGTATCCATTTATAAAAAGAGTTACTAAATAATGATCCAAATAAACCATTTTGGTCTGTTGGATGTAAATTTTAGTCAAAATTCATTTTTTGTTAACAGCAATGGCATTGCTTTATCTTAATATTGTATATCGTTTGACGTTAAAATAATATTTATTTGTAAACTTTGCATACTAAAATAAATTATACCTTATTTACCTTACTTTTAAAGAGAATAGGGCTTGCATTTGTTGTTTTTACTGTATGTCGCATCATTTATTACATTTACAACGTCAATTATTTCCCTACAGATTATTGGCAAATTCCAAAATCCTTTATTTTTGGGATATTGTTTGACGCTTCAACGATTGCCTATCTTTTCTTGCCGTTTACTCTGCTTTCAATTTTGCCAATTAACTGGCAAAAAAGCAATTGGTATCAGCAAATATTGCGTTTTATTTTTTTGTTAATTATTGCACTTTCGGTTACAGCAAATATAGCAGATGCAATTTATTTTAAATTCGCACGAAAACGCTCAGGAATAGAAGCTTTAACGATGCTAACCGATGAGGGCAACCCTATTGCCAATTATGCATCCACCTATTGGCCTTGGCTGCTAGTTATTATTGCTATTGTTGGATTAACATCGTATTTTTATGTATTTGGTTACCCTGACATTAAGAAATCTATAAAAAAATGGTGGTTTTATGCCGTTGTTTTATTGGGGGTGGCATTAGCAGCCCGTGGTAGCATAGGACTAAAACCCATTAAAACATTTGATGCAGCTAGATTTGTAAGTTCAGAGTTTGTTCCTATTGCTGTGAATACACCATTTAATGTTATCAGCACATTACAAGGAAGCAAACTAGAAAAAATTCATTATTTTGAAGACAGTTTTGCCAATAATATAATCCATGCTGAAAAATTTAATTTCAGCAGTCAAAAACCACCTAAGAGTCCAAACGTTGTTATTATTATTTTAGAAAGTTTTTCAAGAGACTATTGCGGATGGTTACGTGGCAAAAATTTATACACCCCGTTCTTAGATTCTCTCAGCAAGCACAGTTTGAACTTTACCAATGCCTATGCCAACGGCAGCATTTCTATGGAAGGTCTGCCTGCAGTCATGGCCGGTATTCCAAGTTTTATGGAGGTCCCTTATATTAATAGTTCTTATCAAAATAACAAAATTAAAAATATTGGTAAGCTACTTGGTTCTATCGGCTATGAAAGTTCATTTTATCATGGAGCTGATAACGGGACAATGGGTTTTAGAAATTTTTTGAAAATTTCTGGTTGGGATAATTATTATGGCATCGCAGAATATCCCAATAAAAAAATTGACTTTGACAATAATTGGGGCATTTTTGATGAACCCTATTTACAGTATGTGGCAGACAACCTAAAGGAAAGAAAAAAGCCATTTGTGGCAGGTATTTTTACTTTAACCTCTCATGACCCTTATCCAATGCCAAAAGAGTATAATGGGATTTTTAAAACTGGCACTCTACCGATACATCCAACTATTCAGTACACCGACAATGCCTTGCGTCTATTTTTTAAGAGTATAGAGAATGAGCCCTGGTTTAAAAACACGGTTTTTATTATCACGGCAGATCATTCTAGCCATAGTAAAGAAGAGTATTTTTATACGGCAACGGGTAAATATGAAATTCCTTTCCTAATTTTTAACCCCAGCAAAAATTATATAAAGCCCACAACCAGTTCAAAAACTGTAAACCAAATTGATATTTTACCTACAGTACTAGACATTGTAAATTATCCTTATCCCTATTTTGCATTAGGTCAAAGTGCAATTGATACAACGACTGGTTTTGCATTTCAAAAAAATGGCAGTGTTTATCAAGTAATTTCTTACCCCTACGTAGCTCAAATGAAACACAATGGAAAGTTTATATTTTTTAAGCAATATAAGGAATCTACTAAAAGACATTATGATTTATTTCCAGAGGAATTTGCCATGAGAAGAGTGATGCTTAGAAAATTGCTTTCGTTTATACAAATACATCACAACAAATTGATTGACAATAGTTTTTACATTGACTCGCCTCCTGAACTGTCTGCTCTCAATACCCGTTAATTTTAAATTTAGCGGCTAAATACTAACCTAAAAATATTTTTAAATAATTGGATTAACATTTATACATTTGACGTAATAAATGTCATAAATGATACATCCAAAAACTGAACTTAAATTTATATCCCCTCAAATTGGATATGGAGTAGTGGCGACAGAGTTTATACCCGCAGGTACAATAACATGGACTTTGGATGACCTAGACCGAGAGTTTACACCTGAACAAGTGGAAACTATGAATAATATTCATAAAAAAATCATGGATACCTATTGTTATCGCAATAACAAAGGAAACTTTGTATTGTGTTGGGATTATGGAAGATTTGTAAACCATAGTTTTAACTCCAATTGTATGAGTACAGCCTATGACTTTGAAATTGCTATTAGGGATATTCAGGTGGGCGAGCAACTGACAGATGATTATGGCTATTTGAATATACAGGAACCATTTGAGGCTATGGATGAAGGGACGGAACGTAAAGTTGTTTATCCTAATGATTTATTGCACTATTCTGATGTTTGGGATACCCAATTGCTTTCCGTATTCAATCACATAACAACCTTAAATCAGCCGCTATTGGAGCTCATTCCAAAGAACATTTGGCAAATGGTAGAAGCCATCGTTAAAGGAGAAAAAACAATAGATTCTATTCGGAAAAATTATTACCCTCAAATAAGTGGCTAATATTTAGTAGTTTTTGTTAACGCATAGAAAGTTTTTAACAGTGCGCAAATAACCCCTTAATAAAATTTAAAAAACACTAGTTACTTTAATCTATTTCACCCATTCCAAATCAATTTTGCGTTCAAAAGGGTTGGCACTTACCACCAGTACTTGTAAGGGTTCTCCCAATTGTAGAACCTGTTGACCTTTTCTGCTAAAAATAGTTTTAGTTTTTTCATTGTAATAATAATTACCGTGTTCAACATTGGACAACCTTATCATTCCTTCCGCTTTAAACTGCGGTATTTCAGCAAAAATTCCCCAATCCGTCAATCCGGTAACAATGGCTGTAAAAACCTCGCCAACATGGTCTTGCAAAAACTCTGCTTGCTTATATTTAACCGAAGCTCTTTCCGCTTCAGAAGCCTTTTGCTCCATCATGCTGCTGTGTTTTGCTAATGCTTCCAATTTATTTTTGTCCGCCACCAGTGGTTTTTCTTGCATAAATTTATGCAGCCAGCGATGACATAATAAATCAGGATAGCGCCTAATTGGTGAAGTAAAATGAGCATAAAAATCAAACCCTAAACCAAAGTGTGAGGTTTTTTCAGTCGTGTAAACAGCCTTAGCCATACTTCTTATAGCCAAATTGCTTAACAAGCCTTCCTCTGGTTTTCCCGCCACAGCCTCCATCAATTTATTAATTTCTTTTGGAACATTTTTGATGTTATCTATATGCAAAGTGTAACCAAATTTTTTGGCAAAATCTTTTAGATCAACCAATTTTTCATAGGCAGGCTCATCATGCACGCGATAAACAAAGGCAGCATTTTTTGCTTTCCCCTTTTCATGCATAAATCTAGCTACTGTTCTATTGGTCAACAACATCCATTCTTCAATCATTTTATGTGCATCTTTTCTCACTTTGGTTTCTAACCCAATAGGTTTGCCAGTTTCATCAAGAACAAATCTTACTTCAGGCGTTTCAAAATTAATCGCTCCATTTTCAAAACGCAGGGCTTTCATCGTTTTTGCCATTTTATTGCATTGCAAAATTGCTTTAGAAAATTTGGCATCTTCCTTACCTTCAATAATCTCTTGTGCTTCTTCATACGTAAACCGTCTGTCCGAATGAATAATCATTTTAGAAATTTTATAATCAATCAATACCTCTGCTTTACTATATCTAAAGATAACACCATAAGCCAATCGATCTACATTGGCTTTTAATGAGCATAAATCATTAGACAGAACCTCTGGCAACATAGGTATCGTTCTATCGACTAAATAAACGCTGGTGCCACGTTGCGCTGCTTCTTGGTCAATTACAGAATCTTCTTGCACATAATGAGAAACATCTGCAATATGAACCCCTATTTCGTATCCATCTTTCGTTTCATGATAAGAAAGAGCATCATCAAAATCCTTTGCAGTCAATGGGTCAATTGTAAAAGTTAAATGGTTTCTAATATCTAAACGTTGTTTTATTTCATCGGCACTTATGGTATGTTCAATTTTAGAAGCCGCAGCCTCCACTTTCTCACTAAACTCAGTGGCAAACCCATATTCTGCAACAATGGCATGCATTTCTGCATTATTTTGCCCAGCTTTACCCAAAACATCTTTTATCTCTGCAAAAATTCTATTTCCTGTCTTGGAGTCATCAATTCTTAAAATGACCAAATCGCCATCATTGGGTTCATAATCTTTTAAATCTACTTGTAACTGGTGGTTTGGAAAAAACCCATTTCCTCTTGGAGTAACTTTTGCTCTTCCATTTTTTACATTAATCATTGCTGTAAATTCTGGATTGGAACGTTTTATAACTTTTAGCACACGCCCTTCCTTTTTCTTACCGCGACCTTGAACCAGCTTGGCTTCAACAGTATCACCGTTCAAAGCATTGTAAACAAATTCTTTTTTGATAAAAATATCATTGCCCCCTTCATTAATTAAATAGGCACTGCCACTTCTGGTAAAATCCATCACTCCCGTAAGCGCAATATCTTTAAAAGCCAATCTATATCGTGATCTGTCCATTTTAAATAGCCTTTCTTGTTTCACTAACTTATGCAACATTTTTTCTAATGTCCCAGTGTCAACGTCAAAGCCCATTGTTCCCAAACGGCTTTTTATTTGTTTGGGATTGAGTATTCCCATACCTTGTTCAAAAGTTACAAGCACTTCTGATAATATTGTTTCTTGATTTTTCAATTTTTTTGATTTTTAAATTAAAAGCATTATTTCCTCCTTATTTCCAATTTTTATTAACTGCCCCTTTTCTAGCCATGCAATTCGGTCAGCAAAATACTCAACAACGTGCATATCGTGCGTTATAAAAATAAAAGTTAATCCAAATTTAACACGCAATTCTGTTAATAGGTTCAATATTTTGGCTTGTATAGATAAATCTAAGGCAGCCACCGCCTCATCCAGCACAATTATTTGGGGTTCTACAGCCAAGGCTCTAGCAATGGCAATGCGTTGCCTTTGCCCACCGCTAAACTGATGTGGAAATTTACCCTGTTGCTCTAAGGGTATTCCAACTAAGGCTAAAAGTTCAGTTGCCCTTTTGTCAACGGCACTGGTTGTTTTTTCCAATTTATGAAAACTAATAACCTCTGCAATAATGGATTTAGCTGATTTCGAAGGGTGTAAACTTGAATAAGGGTCTTGAAATACCATTTGTATCCAGCGATAACGGTTTGGATTATTTAAAATATCCTTGCCGTTAAACTGTACAACTCCAGTATCTGCATTTTCAATTTGCAATAGCAACTTGGCAAAAGTACTTTTTCCAGAACCCGAATGACCAACAATTGCCAAAACCTCTCCCTTTGCAACAGTAATATTAAGTGGAAACAATCCTTCCGTTTTGTTATAAAGTTTAGATAAACCTTTAATGGATAAAACTTCCTGCCCAATTTCCACCTTTGGTCTCGGTTCACTTTTACTTTCTCCTAGCATTAAATCTTGCATCTCTGGCAATAATAGTTCTGTGTGTGCAAAAGCTGCTCTTCCTTTCAACAACGCCCTTGTATATGGATGCTTGGGATGATTTAAAACCTCACTAGCAAACCCACCCTCCATAATTTTACCTTGACTAAAAACATACAAATTATCCGCAAAAGACTCTATTGCCATTAAATCATGGCTTATTAAAACCAACGCAATATTATTTTCAACACATATCGATTTTAACAAACTGAGTATCTCCTGTTGAATTTTCGGGTCTAAGGCAGTAGTGGGTTCATCGGCAATTAGCAATTTAGGATTTGAGGCAATCGCTAAAGCAATCATAATCCTTTGCCTTTGCCCTCCACTTAGTTCATGAGGATAGGCATTGTAAGCTTTTTCTGTATCGTCTATTTTTACTAATTTCAGTAAATTAATAACAGTTTCTTTGTTCCTTTCAGATTTCGGCAAATTTTCGGCAATTTGCTTGCCACATTTCATTGTGGGATTGAGTGCAGTTAGGGGCTCTTGAAAAATAATGGAAACACCATTGCCCAGCCATGGACAAATCTTACTATCTTTATCAATAGTTAGAATATTTTCGTTGTTATGAAATGAAATGTTACCTTGAGTAATGCGTCCATTGGAGGAAAGCAAACCAATTGACGTAAGAAAAGTTATTGATTTTCCAGAACCAGATTCTCCAACAATTCCCGTGCATTTTCCTGCTTCAATTTCAAGACTAATACAATGTAATACTTCTAACCAAGTATCATCTTGCTTAAAAGAAACTGCTAAATTTTCAATACTTAAAACACATGTTTTCACAAGTGCCAAATATACGCAAAAGCGAACTTAAAACTACTCTAATGAAGTTTTAAGTTCTTTTATCACATCTATAAAATCTGCTGGACTTTCAATTTTTACAACATTTTCAGGAAATCTTAAATCATTGCGTTTTGTAATTTGAGGTCCGGTAATATATATTGTTTTGTTTGGCCAACTCTTTGCCATTGCTGTAATAAAAATTTGCGTAGGCAACTGAGAGTTCATGCTTGTTAAAGATGTAAAAATATAATCTGGCTTTTGTGCTTTAAAAATATTGTGCAAATCTTCTATTGGCAATCCTGAGCCTAAGAAAATTACCTCCATACCTTGAGACCTTAAAACATGATTTGCAAACAATAATCCCAAATCATGCGTTTCTCCAGTTGGAACAAAAAGTAAAAACTTTTTAGTTCTCGTGGGTTGAACTGCACTCAAACTATCAATGCCAACATATAATTTTTGCCTTACTAAATTAAGTACAAAATGCTCATGTGCAGGATGTATACTACCAGCACTCCACAAAATACCAACGTGTGCAAGAAACGGAAATATAATTTTAACCATGCAATCATCTATGCCCAGTTTAAGCATATTGATGGACATAACCTTAGTAAACTCTCTTTCATTAAACTCCAGCATGGCAGCTGTCAATGCATTAATTTGACTTTCAAATTCTGGGCTTGTTTCATAAACGCTCAAGCATTTTTTAGCAATTTCCAACCTAGATAGTTGCGCCAATTTGGATATTTTGTATCCATTTTTATTCAAAATAGCTACATTCAACATAAATCTTAAATCATCCTCCTCATAATACCTAACAGCAGTATCAGTTCTTTTGGGTTTTAATATATTATACCGTTGCTCCCAAATTCTAATGGTATGCGCCTTGATGCCTGTAATATTTTCAATGTCTTTTATGAAAAATTTATTCTTTACATCATGTTTTGAAATAATTTTTTCTTGTGTCTTGGTATCTTCTAATATTTTTGGCATAATCTTTTGTTTTACTTTTGAGTATCAATATTTTAACAATTAATAGTCCAGTTTGGCTTTGCAAAAACTTGCACAAAAGCGTGAACCTGTAACATATTGAGTTAAAATACTACCTGCAAATTTAAACAAAATTTTCAATAAAAAAACTTTTTCACACAAATTTTAATAGTATTTTGTTTAAGAACACACCTTTTTCGATAAAATATTTTTGTGATTATTTTCTCAAAATCAAGTGCAACACCAATTATAAAGGAACAAACAGCAAATAATTAACTTTTGATTGAAGACAAAAATGAATTATATTTTGTTTAACAAAACAACAAAATCAAGCCTTCTCCTAAAAAAATCATGATAAATCAAGAAATTGAAATTAGCCAAACAAGAACCTTAAATATATTTGAAAGCATCGAGCAATATAAGGTTTAAAAATATTTCAGGCGATAGAATCAAAATTCTGATTTTCCATGCATTTGAAATGACCCCAAGGGCATTGCTTAAAACCTATTTTGCTGCAAGGCCTACAATAAACATTAATTTCTAAGCTTTGATTTTCATAATCATGAAAGCCTTTTGGATAAAATGGATACATACCAAACTCAGGAATCGTATTGCCCCAAATAACCACGATAGGTTTTAACAAAGCTGCAGCAATGTGCATTAAACCAGTATCATGCGTAAAAACTTTTCTGCTCTGCTCTATGATACTGGCAGTTTGTTGTATATTAAAATCTCCGCAACCATTGATGCAATGAACGTTTTGTTTGACCAATAAATCTCCCTCCATCCTATCTTCTGCCCCACCCAACAAAATAACAGGAGTTGTAATTTTCTTTAAAAGTTCATTTTTTTTATGAAACGGTAATTTTTTGGTGTTGTGCTGCCCGCCAATGGCATAAACGCAATAATTGTATGGCACAATACCTTTAAAATATTGAGCCACCTCTATTCTATTGTTTTCGGCAATAAAAAAATCCAATCCTTTTTGGTCATATTCTACACCTAATGGCAATATGGTTTTCATATAACGATCAACTATATGCTGTTTTGGCAAAAAACTTTTGGCTTTGGTAAAAACGGTAAGCATTTTTTTAATATTTATTTTTTTAAAACTAAACCACTTTTTAAGAACACCATTCAAAAGAAAATACCATTTAATTTTAGCGGTTCTTAAATTATTGTGTAAATCTATAACGCAATCAAACTTCTCTGCTTTTAACTGCTTTAAAGTTTTATTACCCTCCCAAAACCACAATTTGTCAATAAACGGATTGCTATCCAAAACACTTTTATAGGCAGGTTTTGTTAGATAATGAATTTTTACACCTTTCAAATCTTGTTTTAAACAGCGTAAAACAGGAGAAGTAAGTACAATATCTCCAATAGAACTTAACCTAATTACCAAAATTTTGGGAGATTTGCCGGACATGTCCCGCAAATATATATTTTTTATCCTCCTTATTTAGTTTTCAAACTTAAAACGCAATCCTAAAAACAACCTTCGTCCTTGGTTTGAGGCATAGACGTATGTGGGATCAAATGTTAAGGCTTGTGGATTATTGGCGGTGGACAAAGCATGGCCATTGACATCAAAAGTTACATTTTTATCAAATGGGTCTTTAGCACGGGCAATACTATTGGAAGCAGGTGTAAAATTTAATAAATTTTTAACTCCCGAAAATACTTCAAATCGCTTAAAAGTTTTTGTGATTTGAATATTTTGTATGCTATACCATGGAGATTGCTGTGAGCGCTCATCCAAAGGACCTAATAAAGGCAAAAGCATGGGTGAATAAATGTTGCCAGTATAATCTAGTTTAATATTGCTTTTAATAAATAAATATCCAATATTCCATACCCCAGAAAATCTTTCCGTAAGCAATTGCCGCTGTTTTAGTCTATTCTCGACAAAAGCAACATCCATCAAAGTGCCACCTAAATTGCCTGAAAACTGGGTGCTAAAATTTAGCTCTACATTCAATGAAACACCTTTAGAAAGCGCATACCCATCTAAATTACTATAAATTATTTTGTTGACATTGCTCTGGTAATCAGGGATAATCCGGTTTGTAAAATAAGTAAACCATGTAGAAGCATCTAATCCTATAAATCTATTATTCTTGGTAAATTTTTTATGTACCCAATTAAAATTGGTGTTCCATGATTTTTCTGGTTTCAATTTTTCTTTAAACTCAATGGTTCTAGCACCAGTTAAAGCTGCATGATCTTCTGTAAAAACATTAGCTACCCTATATCCGTTTCCTGCACCTATGCGATAAGTATTTCTTCTACTTTTAGAAGTCCATTTATAATTAATACGAGGTGTTAAAATAGAACCATGAATAGAGTTATAGTCATACCTGATACCCGTTAGTAGGGTTTTTAAAGTAGAAAAATCATGTGTCCATTGAGAAAAAACACCTGGCAAGCTAATCTTTGATGGCGTATTGATTGTTTCCTTTCCAACAATTTTGGCGGTAACCACAGTGTTGTCATCATAGTAGGTATATCTGTATGCCATACCAGAGAGCAAATGGTTTTTACTATTTATTTTTTTATTCCACAGCAGCTGCCCAAACCCTATTATTTGGTTGGCATTGAAGATGGTTGTTCCATAAACCGAGTTTTGATGGTGTTTATTTAAACTGAACTGTAAACTTATATCCTCCTTTGTTGGCAATGCGTATAAACCGAATATTTCCCATCTTTTGGTAAAAATACTTTCTCCATAAACACTGTCACCCCCTCTAAATTTTCTTTCCCAAGTGGTTTGCCCACCCCATCGGTCTTCATACATATACCTGCCAGCAATATTAAATGACTTTTTGCTTTTGCGCTCTAAGCTCAATTTATTAAATACAGAAATACGATGCTGCAAAGTTAAATCAGTAAAACCATCCTTGTTTTTATCTATAATTCTATCATAATTAAAATAATTAATACCCGTTAAAAGACTCACTTTTTTAGAAAAGTTTCTTTGAATTCCTAAATCAACATTCTTTTCAGTCCATGATGTAGCCTGTAATTCTAAACTAACAAAAGGCTTGTAGTACGATTTTTTTGTAATAACATTGAGCAAACCTCCTACAGCCTCAGAGCCATATAAGGTTGATGCTGGCCCTTTTACGACTTCTAATCTCTCAATCAAACTTTGTGGTATACCAGACAAACCATACACCCCTGCCAAACCACTGACAATGGGCATGCCATCAATCAAAACCATGGTATAAGGACCTTCAAGGCCATTAATATGTATATCGCCAGTATTGCAAACATTACAGTTATTTTGAGGGCGAACTCCATTGACATTCTGCAAAGACTCAAATAATGAAACAACAGGGTTGGCTTTGAAAAATGCCTGAGAATATACTTCAATTGGCACTGGACTATTAGATTTTGAAATCTCTTTTAATGTGCCAGATATCACAACAGTTTCTATCACCTTGGCATTTTTCTCCATCCTTATTTTAAAATATACCGAATCATCTTGTCCGAGATAAAAGGATTTGCTTTGATTTTCATAGCCATAAAAATTAATAATAAGATTATAATTTCCAGAATCTAAATCAATAAACAAAAATTTGCCGTCAGCATTTGTGTATTTTGTTTTGCCATTTAATTGAACTTTTGCCATTTGTATTGGGGCATTTTCAAATATTACTACGCCTTCAACTTTTGAGACAGTTCGATTAATCTGTGATAAATCTTCCTGACCATAAATAGGATTGATTAATATTAATAAAACTATGATTATAAGATACCTTTTCACTCAAATAGTACAATTAGAGTCTGCAAAGATAATTTGTTAGAGTAATCTAACAAATAAAAATTAGAAAAATCTTTTTATATATTTGCAAAAGTATTATGCCACTTAGCCAAACCGAAGAAAACTACCTTAAAACCATGTATACCTTGGCAAATGATAACAATGAGCTCAATGTTTCTGAATTGAGCAAAAGATTATCAGTAAGTACGCCTACTGCCAACAGTATGGTTAAAAATTTACATGACAAAAATTTAGTAATATATGAAAAATACAAACCCATTATTTTAAGTAAAACGGGTTTAATACAGGCCGCCTATATTGTACGTAAGCATAGACTTACTGAGATGTATTTGGTTGAAAAAATGGGATTTGGTTGGGAATTTGTTCATGAAATAGCTGAGCAAATGGAGCATATACAGTCTCCTCTATTTTTTGATAAGATGGATGAACTCTTAGGCTATCCTACAGTTGACCCCCACGGATCACCTATTCCAGATAGACAAGGAAAAGTAATTGAGCCTAATTACAAACAATTAAGTGATTGTGAGAAAGGAGATGTCGTTGAATTTTGTGCCTTAAAACAAAGTGGAATTGAGTTTTTAAACTTTTTAAATAGTAGGGAATTGAGTTTGGGCTTGTTGCTTACGGTAAAAAGAATAGAATCATTTGATAAGAGTATGGTAATTGCTTATGAAAACCATCCATTAGAAACTTTTAGCTTTTCCGTTTGTAAACAACTTTTAGTATTAAAAATAGAATAGGTCGGAGTATAAATTCCTATAAGCTATCACGGAAATTGCATAGTCCTCTACTCAGCGCATATTTTAAGCGGCTTTCAAAGCCACAACAAAAACAGAACCATAGCCCTCTTTGCTTTCAGCCCAAATTCTACCACCCTGCGCCTCAGCAAATTCCTTACATAAAATAAGCCCTAAACCACTGCCTGTTTCATTGCGAGTCCCTGGCTCACTGTAACTTTCCAAATCAAACAATTTTTGCAGTTTTTCCTCGCTCATGCCTTTGCCCGTATCCATTATTTTAATTCTTATCTCTTTAGATTTTTCATCATATTCAGAATCAAGGGTGATTTTATCTCCATTATCTGTAAATTTAATGGCATTTTGAACTAAATTTCTAACAATGATGTTAACCATTTCCTTGTCTCCCTTAGCAGTTATAGCAGAGGTTAAACTACTTTTTAAAGATACACCTTTAGTATCGGCAAAAGATTTTAACAAGGATATATTTCCATCTATCAATTCTTTGATATCAATAGCCTCTATTTTTGGCTCAGGATTTAGCAATTGACCCTTTGCCCAACCCAAAAGGTTATTCAGTAAAGTACTACTATTGGTCAACTCAACATTTAATTTTTTAAATAACTCTTTTTTTCTTGCTTCATCTACAAAATCACTGTTGATAATGTCTAACAAACCTGTCAATGAATTTACTGGTGCTTTTAAATCATGCGCCAAAACTGCAAAAAGCTTATCTTTTATTCTGTTACTTTTAACCAACTCTTGGTTTAGAATAGTATTTTTGTTATCAACTTTTTGACGTTTCACTTTTACACCTTTAAAAATAAAGAAGTATCCCAGCACAATCAAAATAAGCAAACCAAACAAAATTGAACCAAGTAAGGGTAAATTTTTCTTCCAAAAATTACCAAAGGAAAAACCGCCATTTTTTTGCTGTAAGAGCTTGGATAATTGTTCGGTATGATAAATTGCTAAACTTGCTACACCCAATTCTGCATAAACTTTGGACAAAAACAAATGTGAGCGCATTTCTATCAACGCATTATTTTCTTCTTTTGCTGCATGCAGGGCATTTTCAGCAGCTATCAATGCTGGTCTTAGCTTATTCTCTAAAGCCAAAATCCACGCTGAATAGTAATAGGAGATCGCCTCGCCACTATTCTTTTCATTTATTCCATCTAAGGCATCTATCCATAGATAATTAATCAAATTTTTGCTTAATGTACCGGAATCCTGATCTGCCAATAAAAACTTTTTTGCTTTATCCACATCACCTTCTCTTAAATATCGCGCTACAATTTTATTTCTATGAGCCGTGGCAATTTCATAATTTGCAGGGTTTTGGATAACAGGATAACTCGCATTGTTGACCAATTTTTGGGCAGCTCTAACCTCCTCATCCGATAAGGTTTTTTGATTTTCTTCAATTAATCTTGAAACAACATCTGCACCTTGTTGAGATTTATTGATACTATTTGTACTGCTATTTAAGGTATCGTTACCCCATGCAAGTTGTGGTACCGCGAACACCAATAGCAATATATAAAAATAAATTTTCAAAATCTAACAATGCAAATTTACACCGTTTTGATATGAAATAATCAACAAAAATAAAAATTGTTTAAGTTTCTGTCTTAGAATGAGCGATTGATTCCGAAAACCATTCTAAAAGCGAGATAATTACTTATACTTAGTTCAAATATGAATTTATTAATCAAGATTCTCTTAAAGTGAAATTGAGCTTTACCTCAACAACAAAATATAACCAGTAAGCGTTTTTTTGGTGTTTTTATGGGTTGATATGTTCATCACATAAATATAATTACGTTGTCCCTTTTATTTGTTTTACAAATTTAAATTAAAATTTTCTTAACAAACAAATATTTTATGTCATTTATTTTTAAAACTATATTTCGTACAGCACAGTTTTTCATCTAACCATGCAAAGCAATAGCAAAAAATAAACCTAAATTATAAAGTCTAGGTATTTATATTTTAAAACGACCTATTAACCCCCATTACCATTCTAAATGCTAAGTAATCATTAGCACTTGCAGCGGGAAGTCTGTTAACAAAAAATGGAAAATCAATTCTAAAAGTAAATGGTTTTGCTTTGCTAAACCGTCCCCAGCTTTTTACTGTAAAAGCTGTTCCAATTCCAGCATCAACGGACAAACCACTGCTTAATTGCTTGGCTAATAAACCTGGCCCCAATAACACGCCTGCATCAGAGAATAAATAAGCATCTACATGCAACCACTTTCTAAACCACGGTGGTCTAAGACCAATAAACTGGTCAAAATCTATTTCACCGCTTATTGAAACCCCCTTGTTACCTGCAAAAAGAGGAGTTCCAAACCCTGAATCAGCAACTGGTGCGGCATAATTAGACATTCCTCTAATATTCAAACCACCACCCATCCATTGGTATTGTCCAAAATCGTTGCCAAAACCTGTTGGGGCCCAGAAAAAGCCTGAACTAGTAAACTTGTTATCCATCAACTCCTCTGGGTTGGCTCCCTGCAAATAAATCCTAGACTCAAGGGGTATATTATTTCCTGTTTGATAAGCACCGTAAGCCCTTAATCTTAAGGGTAACTTATTGCCAATATTCCAATAATTTTTTATCTCTAAACCCACTTCTGCAAAATTGTAATCAGAGAATAAAGCATTGTTTTTGGTATGCAAATCAAAAATCGTGTAGCCATTAGCTCCTCTCAGTGTGCGTTCATAATTCAACTGAATACTGTTGTTCCATTTGTTTCCAGCCCAATTATTGCCACCAAAAGGTGCATAAGTGGTCGAATACCTATTTGGTCTATTCATTGCCTTAATTCTTCCTGAAAGCTTATTGTTGCCAAAGTGCTTATTTATTTGTGTACTATAAAATTCTAACCCTTCTTTGTTTCTAAGCTGTAACACCCAATTTAGATTACGGGCTAATTTTCTTTCATAATCAAACTGATATTGAAAACGCTGAAGAGCTGAGTCTTGCATTAAATAGCCCGTGCTATACCAAGCCGCTAAATTTGTACGGTTAAGCGAGCCATACTTTCGCTCCACATTTAATCCTAATTTTACACCATCAGTATAGTTATACCAAACATCAGGTCTAATACCGATACTCACTTTGCGTAGGTCAGCTGTAGGGTATCTACCTTTGTCTAAATACCAAATAGGATTCTTTTTCCATTGATTATTTCTAGGATTAAAATCTGCCAGCCTTTGTGTTTTATCAATTTCTACTTGCCTAATTTTTTCTGTAGTAATAATTTTGGCGGTATAAGTTTCCTGTAATTTACCCCAGCCTAGCCATTGTGGCAAAACCGTTGCACTACTTTTTTTAACAAAATTACTATTGGGGATTATATATTCTTGAACAACACCATTTGCACCTGTTACACTTAAATCAATGGGCATGGTCATGGCTCCATTTCTTTTTATTTTTATATCATAAACATAACTACCACTTCCATTTTTATGTTTTTTAACCGATTTGATTTTATAATCTAAATCCTTTTGGGTTTCCAGCCACTGATCAAAAAACCAGTTTAAATCGGTTTTAGTATAATGGATAATGCTGTTTCTAAAATCCTCAAAATATGGATGTGCCAATTTCCATTGGTCAAAATAATTTTGCATTGCCGAGGTAAACAACTCATCACCCAACACATACTGCAAATTATAGAGCATCGTTGCAGTTTTATAGTATACCTGCCTGTAACCACCTCCATGTCCCAAAGCTGACTCAAAATCATCACTATGCGTATTTAAGCAGGTATGTTCAAAATCCTGTGCATCACCCAAATACCCTCTGTACACCATTTCATAATCCGTAATGTTTGGCGAGCTTTTATCTTTTCTGTAATTTTTAATACTCCATGCCGTCAAAAACTGCGTGAAACCCTCATCCAAAGAAGCACGGTAGGTTTCATTATTCCCCACGTGTCCAAAAAACCAATTGTGCCCCACTTCATGGGCAATTAGGTATTGATGACTAGGCCAACTACCTCCATCTAAAGTAATCATAGGATACTCCATACCATCTCTTGCATCCGCAGCTACTATTTTGTTGTATAAATAAACTCCAAAATCTTTGTTATACGTTTTTACAACATTGGCAATAAAAGAACTTGTGGGCTGCCAATAAGGCGCGCTTACCTCTTGACACAAAGCTATACACTCAATCTTCCCAAAGGGATTTTGTGGTTCTGGAATTACTGTTACCATTCTGCGATAACTGGGATCGCAGGTAAAAGCAAAATCATGGACATTGATGGCATGATATTTCCATGTTTTTTTACCGTTATTAGGCACTACAAATTTGTAAAGCTTTGGCTTTTCAGTATTTGTTCCATCGCTTTTTGGGATCGCATAATTAGAAATATCAATGGATTTTTTTAAACTTTCAGGCAGCACTTCATTCTCATTGGTTAAAACTCCTGTTGCTTCCATGATATAGTTTCCCGGAATGGTGAGGTTAATATCAAATTGACCAAAATCTCCATAAAACTCATGTCCTAAGTGTTGATCAGTAGTCCATCCAAATTTTCTATCATAAACACTTATTCTTGGATACCAGTGTACACCATCAAACTGTTTTACACCATCGTGCTCAAAAGTTTTCATTCTTCTTCGCATTGTACCCTTATTATCAAAATAGGTAGTAAATTTTATGGTCATCATCAAATTGGTTTTAGGCAAAAGTGGCTTTGCCAATTTCACTTTCATAATGGTGTTGTCTATTTCATAAACCACATCCAAATTATCAATTTTAAAAGACTCAATAGTGGTTCCTAATTTTTGGGCTTCATATTTACCAAACTTATATTTTACATGGTTGGCTTTGCCTAACTTATCATAGTAAGAATCTGGTTGAAAAGCATTTTGATATAAATGAAAATAAAGCTCAAATAGGGTATCAGGGCTGTTATTGCTATAAATTAAGTTTTCTGTGCCCACAATTGTTTCCTTAACATCATCTAACTCTGCATCAATTTGATAGCTAACATCTTGCTGCCAATAGTTAGAAAAAGGTTTTCTGTATTTCCAATAAAACTTATTTTTTTCAGATTGATATTCATTCAATGCCAAAGTGTAATAGTTATCATCACTCACTTTAACGGGACCGGGCATATTCCCCGTTCCGTTTTGCGCGTTAATTTTAGAGAAAGCCAGCATAAATATCATCCCGAGCAATGCAGTAGAAATAGTTTTCATGGGTGCAAAGGTAATGGTTTACTCATTAATGTTTAATGATGAATTTTTAATGTTAATGCCCCCTTGTCTAAACTAAGGTTAGAGGATTAACAGGATTTTATTTTTTCTACAGCGAAACGTCATTGCTAACTATCAACTCAGTATGAATAATTATCAATGCATAATTTTTAATTGATGATTACTTATTTACCTTTGCAGTAATATGACCAAAAGGATATTAATGTATGGCTTTGCTTTTGGCAGCCTTATAACCTTAACCACTTTCATTTATTTCGAAAGACAGATGTATAACAACGTTGTTACCGAAACCATTTTAATAAGACTTTTACCTGTTTTAATTCAGGTAGCTGGTATTTGGCTGGTAATAAAAGCTATAAGAAAAGCCAATGAGGGGCATATTCATGTTGGGAGAGCCGTGTTTAGTGGGATTATAACCTCCGTTGTGATGGCTGTTATTGCCAATGTGTTCTTTTACAGTTATGTAAATCGCAATCCAATGGCTTTGGAACAACTTAAAGATAGTATTAAGGCAAGGACTCTTAATTTCGCTAATAAACCGGGAAATGCTGCTAAATTAGAAGAAACCTATTTGGAAAATAGGTATAAGGCAATTGATGAAACCTACACTATTAGAAACCATATAAAAGGAGATATGGTGGGTTATCTAGGCATTGGTTTGATAATGTCCATTTCTTTTGGAATGATGTTGCAAAAAGACCCCCCTGCACAAGTTTAGCAGTAAAGTTTAATGTTAAAAAAAATCTATTTAGTTTGGGCAATTTTTTGGGTTTTAATCGGCTTTCTAATCACCATGCCTATAAACCTTATTTTTCTTTCATTTAAAAAAACCTATCCAATTGCCCATTTTTTGCGTAAAGTTTGGGCCTGGTTTATTTTCATTCCCAACGGCATGATTTTAAAAGTAAATGGAAAAGAAAATTTAAAAGGACTCGAAAAATGGATTTACACACCCAATCACAGTTCTTATATAGATATCCCAACTACAGCTTTGGCACTGCCTGGTGTATTGTGTTTTATGGCAAAGTCAGAATTGGCAAAAGTGCCTGTTTTTGGTTATTTTTTCAAAACCATTGATATTTCTGTTAACAGAGGAAGCTCGGTAAATGCTTATAATGCTTTTCTTGAAGCTGGTAATAGACTTGAAAACGGGCATCAAATTCCAGTGATATTTCCAGAAGGTACCATCCCAAAAAATGCTCCACATTTAGGAAAATTTAAAATTGGTGCCTTCAAATTGGCCATAGAAAAAAAAGTCCCTATTGTTCCGGTAACCATGATAGATAACTGCAAACGTTTTCCAGATAAAAAACCAATTATAGCAACGCCTGGTAAGTTGCGTGTTTTCATTCATCGTCCTATACCTACCGAAAATCTAAAAGCAGAGGATGCTCCTAAACTTATGGAAGAAGTTTATTGTATAATTGAAAACAAGTTAAAAGAGTATTACCCTATTTAAAAGAACCTTTTTTATGAAAATTAATGAAAAAACCATCATGGAGTTATCCCACCTTTCTCGCCTTGAGTTTGAGGGAAATGAATTGGAAGCTATCAAAACCGATTTAGAAAAAATTATTGGTTTTTGTGAAAAATTAAATGAATTGGATACCACTAATGTAGAACCTCTTATTTATTTAACGGACAACGTAAACGTGTTGAGAGAGGATAAAGTAACCAGTAATTTTACAAAAGAACAAGCATTAAAAAATGCACCAAAGGCGGATACGGACTTTTTCAGAGTGCCAAAGGTTATAAAAACAAACAGGGGTTAATGGACGTAATTCAGTTAAAAGATATTGTCAAAGAGTACAAACTGGGGACGGAAAAATTACGTGTACTCCATGATGTTGACTTGAATGTAGAAAATGGCGAATTTGTTGCATTAATGGGGCCTTCTGGCTCGGGAAAATCTACCTTAATGAATATTATTGGCTGCTTAGACACCCCTTCTTTAGGCTCATACTTTTTACAAGGAAAAGATGTTAGCAAACTAAAGGATGATGAGTTGGCGAAAGTTAGAAATGGATCCATTGGTTTTATCTTTCAAAACTTTAATTTAATGCCCAGAATGACTGCATTGGAAAACGTAGCTTTGCCTTTAATATATGCCGGAGTATCGGTTAAAGAACGCCTTGCACGGGCAGAAAAAGCATTAGAAAATGTTGGTTTAAAAGATAGAATGAAACACAAACCCAATGAATTATCGGGCGGGCAAAGACAAAGGGTAGCTGTAGCACGTGCATTGGTCAATAATCCTTCACTTTTATTGGCCGATGAACCAACTGGAAACTTGGACACCACTACTTCAGAAGAAATTATGTTGCTTTTTAATGAGTTACACCAAAAAGGGAATACCATTGTTCTTGTTACGCATGAAGAAGATATTGCCCAAAATGCTAAAAGAATTGTACGACTTTTAGATGGTCAAATTAGCAGTGATACGCAAAACTTGCATTCAACTTTATAAGATTATGAAAATTTACACCAAAAAAGGAGATACCGGAGAAACCTCATTAATAGGTGGACAACGAGTGCCAAAAAACCATATAAGAATAGAGTGTTATGGCACAGTAGATGAGTTAAATTCCCAACTGGGTGTGGTTTTGTGTTTATTTCCAAAAAAAGCAGCATTTTTAAAATCTATTCAAGATCAACTCTTTAATATTGGTTCTCATTTAGCAACAGGTGAAAAAAGTAATTTTAAATTACCCGATATGAGTACTGAATGGATTACCACTTTGGAAAAAGAAATTGATACAATGACGATGGAACTACCAGAACTTAAGAACTTTGTTTTACCCGGTAGTGATATTGCCAACGCTCAATGCCATTTAGCCCGTTGTATGTGTCGCAGAGCTGAGCGTTTGTGTGTTGCACTTAATCATATAGATAGCGTTGATTCACTCATCATTCAATATCTCAATCGCCTTTCGGATTATTTATTTACCCTTTCTAGATGGATAACTCTTGAGACAGGCAGCGAGGAAATTGTTTGGAAACCCTTCTAAATAAAAGACATTCACCATTGTGAGAATTCAGTTTGGAAAACTCGACTGCATTGGAATTCCTTCTTTTGTCTAAATTAGGATTCATTGATGTTTAAAATTGTCCCATTGACTATTTGCTTACTGTCTTAATTGTCCCTAATTCTACTTTCTTACTGTTTTCCTTTAAAAACTTGATTTACTAGGTTTTGAGCAACCTCAAAATCTGGTTGTAGTTCCAAACACGCTTTCAGGTATTCATAAGCTTTGGCTGTGTTGGGTTTTTCAGTTTGCAATTGAACAGCACCCATAATCAATAAAGCAGCAGCTTTTAATTTAATTTGTTGCTTACCAGCAGAACTTAACCTGTTTACTTCTAAAGTTTTAATATCCGAATCTGGCACTGCCAAAAGTTCCTCTGCAATGGCAAGACCTCTGTCATTAGCCCCACCTTCTACATAAGTAATTCCCTGAGCATATAAATATTTATAGTCCTTGGTATTGCTGTATAGTTTTTCATAAATACCCAATGCCGTTGGCACATCACCGCGCTGCATGGCTACAGTAGCCAACACGCCTTGCATATCCTCATTATTTGGTTGTTTTGCCACAACTTTTTTTGCCATTTCTTCTGCCGCCAAAAGGTTGTTTAAGGCGATATAATGTCTCGCTAAACTGTCCATATAACCCAAATTATTGCTGTCTAAAAATAAATATTCTTGCAAATAAAAACAGGCTGATTGATAATCATTTAAGGTTATCATTTTTTCGTACTTTTTAATTAAATCTGCTTTGGTTCTATCCACACTCTGACAAGCCGTGGCAAAGACTGCAACAACTATTGCGCAGCACAAAATTATTTTGGTATTCTTCATTAGTGGCGCAAACCTAATTTTAAAAATGCGATAAAACAAAAAAAATATTGCCCTTGAGGCAACGTTTTGAAACAAAATAGTATCTTTACAAATACAAAATCATAACATTTTTGTTAATTTTATTAATATTTTTGTTGTATTTTTGCACATTATAAATGATATTGTTAAACAAAATGCTAAAATTTCACATCAATACTGCTGTATTTTTGCTACTATTGCTATGCAACAACAATAGTTTTGGGCAGTGTGGCAGCTTTGATTTTTATGCAAATGACTCAACAGCATGTATTCCTCAAGTTATAAAATTTAGAATTACAGGTTCGCCACCAGCTGGTACTACCTACAAATGGGATTTCGGAACTGGGTATAATCCTGGTGCTGATTCAGCAGTTTTTTTATATACCAATGCGGGTAAATACGATGTAAAAGTAGAATTATCATTCCCTAACAGTACCAAATGTGTAATTACTAAAAGTAATTTTATAGAAGCTGGATTAAAGCCTAAAGTCGATATTGTTACCGACAAATCCGTTCGTTGTACACCGAGTGATTCCATATTAATAATGGACAGAACGCCAAAAAGCAAGACAAGAAGCTATATTATTGAAGGTACAAAATATGATAATTTGCCCATATCTTATTATCACAAATTTACTGACACTCCCGGAACAAGAAATATTTCTGTTATTGTTAAAGACAGCCTAGGCTGCGAAACAATTGACGAATATAAGAACATGGTAACTATTCCGGCTCCATATAGTTTTACCTTTACAACAGATAGCACATTTGACAAAACAAAAGATAGTACAAACGGTTGCACCAATAGGTTTGCTAGTTTTCAATATATCCCTATTAAAAAGGGGCAGAGTGCCACGAGCTTTTTGTGGACTTTTCAAAATGCAGCACCCAACAGTTCCACAGATAGTTTCCCTAAAAATATATTTTATTCTAAAAATGATTCTTCTGACGTTACCCTAAAAATAACCACCAATGTAGGATGTATCTATACGGTAAAAAAGCCCAAATACATGACTTTGGAAGACCCTATTGCCCTGCAAGTAAGCATTAGCAAATTGAATCCTTGTGTTGGAGAATATATTAAATATGAAGTTACCAATGCACAATCCTCCAATTTGACTTGGAGTTTTTTCCCAGATGATTTTAAAACTCACGACTCAACAAACTCAAGTGTAACAGGAGCGCATAGTTCCGCAGGGAGTAAGGTTTTAAGGGTTACACAAAATTATAAAGGTTGCCTTTCAACAACAGACATTAGGGGAAAAGTAAATGTTGTTGGTCCCCAAGCAAAATTTACTGCCGACAAAACCAAAAGCTGTTACTCAAAAGATACTATTACGTTTACCAATAATAGCATAGAGCCATCTGGTGAAATAATTACTTACCGGTGGAAAATTTATGATAATAATGGAAATGCATTGGATTCTGCAACGACAAAAAACCATTCCTACATTTTTAAAAACTATGGATTATATACCGTTAGATTAATTGCCAATTCTAATACTGGTGGTTGTAGCGACACACTTCTATTAAAAGATTATATAGAATTGAGCCAAATGAAGGTCAAATTTGACTTTGAGCCAAAACCTTCCTGTATTTCACAAGGTGTTACATTTGTCAACAGGACAAAGGAAGGTTCAAATTTAAGCCCTAACAAATACAGTTGGCGCATTTATGACAAAACCAATAAACAAATTACTACCTCAACAATAGATAGTTTTTATACTAATTTTACAGACACTGGAAAATATTCAGCTAGCCTGATGGTATATAATAAATTGGGCTGTTACGATTCTTTATACAAAAAAGATAGCGTTTGGGTTTTAAAACCAAAGGTTATTTTGCATATTTCTGATAGTGCTCCTTGCGCAGGTTCAAAAGTTACTTTATGGGCTGAACACAACCCTGTATTAACAGGCATTGTACACTATTGGACTGTTACCAATACTACTTATGTTAATCCTTCAAATAACACCTCTTTATTAACGGATAGTGGCGATATTTTTATAACTGAACCTGGAATATATGATTACAATTATTCTTACTACGCTCGAATTGGGCCTTCATGTAAAGATACATTTATTGGAAAGGCGAAAATAAAAGTAAGTGGAACTAAAATAGATATTGCCTCAAGCAATGTGGACGATTGTTTACCCCTTCAAACTCAACTTAGCTCTATCGTTTTAAGGTCTAAAAACTATAAAAACAGCAACAGCAGCATCATTTATAATTGGAAAGCACTGGATACCGCTTCAACCAAGTTTACCACACCAACAGCCGCAAACACCAATTGTACCATTAACACAATAGGGAGAAGGGGTGTTCAACTGGTTTACACCAATGGGGCAGGTTGTAAAGACTCTACAGCTATTGTTTACCACGATGCTGGAATATTGGCTAATTTCTCGGTTGCCCCGCTTGCTTGCTTGAGTAGACAAACAGAAATATACAATGTTTCAAGCCTCAGCCCAGCAAAATACAAATGGTATTCAGATAGCACTGGAATTAGCTTTTCACCAAACGATACCAGTAAAAATCCATATTTGGTTATCAACAGGTTGGGCAGGTTCCCCATAACGTTGGTAGCTTATAAAAATGGGTGTTCTGATACTATGACCACCAACGTTACTGCTGTAAAAGTTGTTGCAGAATATAGCTCAAAAGACTCTAACTCCTTCTGTGCTCCAGTGCTGGTTGATTTTGAATCTACCAGTACCAACGTAACATCATGGAATTGGAAATTTGGAGATGGAGATAGTGCAGTAACCAATATTGGTAAAGCCAGCCATGTTTATTTTAAAAACAGCCCTGCTTCTGGCTATGATACTAGGCTCATTGTAAAGAATAATTACGGTTGTTCGGACACATTGTATAAACCAGGTTACATAAAAGTTATTGGCCCTATTCCCTACATGGAAATGAAGAACATTCAAGGTTGCGAACCATTAAACGTAACATTCATCAATAAAAGTAGTGCTTACAATCGATTTTATTTAGACTTTGGAGATGGCTCTGTATTGGATTCAACATCATTTACTAATCATACTTATAAAATAAACGATATTAATAAATTAGGGCAGTTTTATAAACCCCGCCTTATTCTTTATGACAAGCTAGGTTGTTTTGTACAATTTATACCTAAGGACAGTATTTTTGTTATTCAAAATGCTGTTGCCAAATTTGAGATGGAAAAGGACACCGGATGTGAACTTTTTAAAGCTAAATTTATTAATAAGTCAGAAAAAGCCAATTCATTTGAATGGGATTTTAATAATGATGGTTTGACGGATAATACAGATATTAATCCATTTCATTTTTATAATGCAGGCAGTCACTATCCAACATTAATAGCTAAAAATGCCACTGGTTGTCATGATACTTTAAAGAATAGCAAAGTACTATTTATTTACCCTAAACCTAAAGCAATATTTGCAACTGTTCCTGACTCTACTTGTTATAATTTCCCAATCTATGTATTTGACCGAAGTTTAAAAAGTAAGGACTCAGCAAAAAATGTAAAATGGTATTATGATTTTGGAGAAGATCAAAAAATTACTGATACTTCTACATTCCCCAACGCATCGAATATTTATAATACTTTGTACACCAATGTCATTACTTTTAGTGTTACCAATGCTAATGGTTGCCGAGACTCGGTTAAAAAAGTAGTATATATTAGAGATACCCTTGACCCACTGAATAATGGGTTTAGTTATATCACCGTTGAAAACGATAAAGACATTAGGCTTAATTGGCGCAAATCTCCATTATCCATTTTCAAAGAATACCAAATTTTTCAGGATGAGGCCAATGTTTTGACTAATTTATATAACAGTACAAATTTTGCCGACACCAACTTTTTGGTAAACAACAGCATTGATGTGAATGCAAGAAGGTATTGCTACGTTACCAAAATTACAGACACTTGTTTAAGAACAGGCCCTAGAACAGAGGCCCATTGCAACATTTTTTTACGTGCGTTGGACGGGTCTTTAGGAGAAACCCAATTGCGATGGACGCATTATGAGGGCTGGCAACAACGTGCAGCTTATGAGGTTTATAGAAAAGCTCCAAACGATACTTTCAAACGCATTGCAACTTTAAAAGGTGACGTAAATATTTATATTGATGACTCTTTGTGTGATGTGGAATATTGTTATTACGTAGTTTGTGTTCACCCCAATGGAGTTTGGAAATCTAGAAGTAACAATGCGTGCAACATTCCTGATGTTGGAGAAATAAAAGAAGTACCAGTTATTGATGTAGCAACCGTGCAAAATGATGCCGAAACGCAGATAAAGTGGCACCTCCCTCCTACCACTGCGTTGCTTTCTCATTATGAAATCTATAAATCTACTGGTTTGGGTGGGTTAAATATGGTTAAAATTGACAACGCCAATTTTTCTCCCTATTTTGACATGAAGGTTAAAACACAAATCAATCCATACACTTATAGCATTAGAGCAGGTGATATTTGTGGAAATTATAGTGATTTCAGTTTACCTGCAAATACCCTATTTTTAGATGGTTTAAATGATAGAGATACCATAAAATTAACTTGGAATCCCTACATTAATTGGAAATTGGGTGTAGCCAAATATTTGATAGAAATGAAAGACAAGAATGGTGTATTTCAAAATATTGGCACTACTCCTTCAAGCCTCACCACCTTTGATGTACCAAGTTTATCGTTGGATGTAGTGGATAGTTTGTGCTTTAGAATAATTGCTGTTGAAGACAGCGCCATTGCTGATTCTAGCTATAGCAATGCCCGATGCATTGCTCCTAAATCTAGGGTTTATGTGCCTACGGCTTTCACTCCCAATGGAGATGGCAAAAATGATATTTTTAAACCCGTAAGTTTGTTTTTGCACAACGACCAAACCAATTCTTTATACGGTTATACTTTTGAAGTGTACAATAGATGGGGCGAAATGGTTTTTAGAACCAATGACGTGCAAAGTGGATGGGATGGTACTTATAGCAATAAAAAATGCATCGCAGGTTCATACCTATGGCGCATGAATGCCGTAGGAATGGATGGAGAGTACCATAGTTATTATGGTAGTGTATTGTTGTTAAATTAAAAATCCTTTAGTCATTTTATGTTTTGAAGGAGTTGTTTATATTTGTATTGTTATGGCACATTTTAAGACCAACAACACCCATTTAAATGAATAAATTAATATTGACATTTTTAGCAACAGTTTTAATAGGCGTTTTGACTTTCGGACAAACCGGAACAAAAATCATTGTCCCTGAATTCAATGACAAGTATTCAAATTATGTAAAACAATTAGAATCAGGAGAAACAGATATTGACTACCAAGACTTTCGGTTCAGTTTTATTGAAAGTGAACAATTCATCATTGCAAACAAGAACTCATACAAACTTGACAGCTTGACAAAAGAAATGTATGGCAAAATGAAGTCTAAGAGCTTCACTGACATTATAAGCATTACAAAACAAATGTTGAGTATTGACTATACTAGTATGTCGGCCCATAAAATTTTAAGACTAAGTTATAATATTATTGGCGACACAACAAATTCATTGAAATACAAGACTATTCAGTTTGGACTTTTAAATTCTATTATAAAGAAAGGATACGGATATTCTTGTGCAACAGCTTGGCCAATAATTCAGATTTCAGAAGAATATTTCATACTAGAAATGATGGAGGCAGAACTCAAAAAACAAAGTATTGACAATGATGGTGGATCATGCGACAAAATGGTTGTAACTGTGGACGGTAAAAAAAAGACTTATTACTTTGAGACAAGTAAAATTTTCGAAGGGTATAAAAAACTGGGAATTGAATAGAATGAAAAGAAAAACGTGACATAATATCACCTACCCATAAGGTAGGTTTTCAAGTTTCTCCTGAACTATATAAATATCAAAAAATGGAAAAAGAAAATACTGAACCAGACCAACAACCAAATAACCCGCTGCATGGGGTAAAATTGGCAACAATACTAGCGTTGCTAGTAGAAGTATATGGTTGGGAAAAATTAGCCCTAAAAATCAACATCAATTGTTTTAAAAGCAACCCTTCCATTAAATCTTGTCTTACGTTTTTAAGAAAAACACCTTGGGCTAGAGATAAAGTTGAACAACTTTATCTTCAATTAAAAAAGAAAAAGTAACCAACAATATTTTAATAATCCAATGCTACAAAAAAAACCATCTGCCCTATGGCAGATGGTTTTTCATAAAATTAAATATCTAAATTTAGCTAAATTTATTTCCTACCCATCTCTCTTAAATGAGAGACATGCGAGGCAAAAGCAGAACGGATTTTAGCATGCTCCAAATAAGGGATATTGTATTCGGCACAAACAGCTTTTACTATTTTACTGATAGCGGGATAATGAACATGAGAAATATTGGGAAACAAATGATGTTCCACCTGAAAATTTAAGCCTCCTGTAAACCAATTCCAAAATTTACTTTTTGTAGCAAAGTTAGCAGTGGTTTTCAGTTGATGAATGGCCCATTCATCTTCTACCATTCCTGTTTCAGCATTGGCTTGAGTAAACTGTGTTTCTTGCACAGTATGGGCAAGCTGAAATACTACACTTAAAATAATACCGGCAAATGCAGCATATATTAAAAATCCTACCAACCAAGGTAAAAAACCTATGGTTAAAATTGGTAAAACGCCAAATATTAAAATATGTATTGCTTTAAAACCCCAAAAAGAGAAATGTTGAGGAATAGGCATTTTTTGAATTTTTACATTTCCAACTTTCCCTGTAAAATATTTTTTATAATCCGTAGCCACTATCCAATAAAGATAGAGTAACGAATAGGCGAAAAGAAAATAGAAATGCTGATAACGGTGCATTTTATAACGCTTTTGATCTTCGCACAAACGTAGAAAAGGTTTGGCATCAATATCGTCATCAACATCCGCAATATTGGTAAAGGTGTGATGCACAACATTGTGCTTTGCTTTCCACATAAAAACGTTTCCTCCTAAAAAATTAAGGGAAACACCAGCCAAATCATTCACCCATTTTTTGCTACTAAAACTTCCATGGGCTCCATCGTGCATAATATTAAAACCAATGGCAGCAGTTAATCCTGCTAAAATAATGCATTCTAATATTAACATGATATTAAGCCACACATTATGCTGGGCAAGCAATCCGTTGGCAAAGAAAATAAGATGTCCATATACCAATACAAAACTGGATATAATTATTATGGCTTTGGAATACAGTTTAAAATTACCTGATCTTATTTTTTTTACTTTATCAAAGTATTCATTTACTCTTGTTTTTAGCTCTGCGTGGAAAGAACCGCTGGCCTTTACAAATTTGGGCATCATCATAGGCTATCAATTTAATACTGCAAAGGTAAGCAAAAAATATTTGGAAGTTTTTTTCTTAATTATTTAACATGTCCACGAACATGTCCACAAAAAAAAATCTGTCTGCCAATGGCAGACAGATTTTGTGCCCCAGGCGGGACTTGAACCCGCACTCGCTTTAAGGCGAACAGGATTTTAAGTCCTGCGTGTCTACCAATTTCACCACCAGGGCAGGTGATTTGGAGTTTTACTCCTAGTTTTTGAACTTTACTCAAGAAAAAAGTCCGCATTTTACATCCGGACTTTCTTCATTGGAGCAAGAGACGAGGTTCGAACTCGCGACCTCAACCTTGGCAAGGTTGCGCTCTACCAGCTGAGCTACTCTCGCAAATGGTCTGCAAATGTAATATATCAAATCAATATAGAACAAGTATTTTTTGATTTTTTTTTCATCGCTCTATTTATTCCCAGAAAGAGCATTTAATAACTTAAATTTGCCGGTAAGATGCAGATAAAATCACCCATCAGCATTTGGGAAAGAGAAACATATTTACAAAATTTTGATTTTGCTATTATAGGAAATGGCTTCACTGGAATGCAAGTGGCCTTGCAAATTCGAAAAAAGTATCATGGTGCCACTATTGCTGTTATTGACAAAGGCTATATAAGTGATGGCGCTTCAATGCGCAATGCTGGTTTTGCCTGTTTTGGCAGTGTTAGTGAGATAATTGACGACATTGCTGGACAAGACGAAACCACAGTGTATGACCTTGTAAAAATGCGCTTTCAAGGATTGCAAAACCTTGAAAATGACTTTGGAAAAAAGGCCATTGATTACCGTACAGGAAATGCCCAAGAGGTTTTTCTGTCTTCGGAAAAGTTGCAGTATGAAACGTGTTTGGACACTTTAGAGGGTGTCAATAAAAAAATGAAACCGATAACAGGTTTGGGGACTACTTACAAAGCAATAAATCGTTCAAAAACCTTCGGAAATCTAAATAGCTTTATGCCCCAATCCATTGTCAATGAGCTAGAAGGTTACTTACATACTGGTAAATTATATCATGAAATGCAAAAGCAAGTGATTGCCGCTGATATTTTTTGGGTAAATAATTTTGAAGTAGATTCTTTCACTGCCGTTAATCAAAAGTGGTGTATTAAAAGCAAGTGCGAAAGGGAAATATGGGCTAACCAAGTGATATCTTGTGTCAACGCTTATACTCCATTATTGATAAAAAATGCTGATTTGACACCTGCCCGTGGTCAGATTATTGTAACTGAGCCCTTGAAAAACCAACCACTTACCGGTATTTTTCATGCAGACAAGGGTTACATATATGCCCGTCCCTTGGATAACCGAATTTTGATTGGTGGAGCGAGAAATTTAGATTTTGAAGCCGAAAATACTCATGAATTTGCAGAGAATACAAAAATTACCGAAGCACTACTTGACTTTGTAAATAAAAACTTATTAAGCGAGGAAGAAACAAAAATAGCATACAAGTGGAGTTGTATTATGGCCATGTCTCCTCGTAAAGGTGGTTTGCCAATTATAAAAGAAGAAAAACCTAATCTGTGGCTTTGTTATCGCTTAGGGGGTATGGGTTTAGCCTTATCTTCTGTAGTGAGTAGAAAAATGGCGGCTATGTTATAAATCCTGCATGCTGCAGTCTTTGCGAGTGAAACGCGGCAAACTCATCATAAAAACAGCTAGTTCCTTAGATTGCTGCGCTCCGCTCGCAATGACCGAAGACGGTCTAAGAATAGAGCAGAGCGTCTTCGCTCTGCCGTCTTTGCGAGTGAAACGCAGCAAACTCATCATAAAAACAACTCGTTCCTTAGATTGCTGCGCTCCGCTCGCAATGACCGAAGACGGTCTAAGAATAGAGCAGAGCGTCTTCCCTCTGCCGACTTTGCGAGTGAAACGCAGCAAACTCATCATAAAAATAACTCGTTCCTTAGATTGCTGCGCTCCGCTCACAATGACCGAAGACGGTCTAAGAATAGAGCAGAGCGCCTTCGCTCTGCCGTCTTTGCGAGTGAAACGCAGCAAACTCAACATAAAAATAACTCGTTCCTTAGATTGCTGCGCTCCGCTCGCAATGACCGAAGACGGTCTAAGAATAGAGCAGAGCGCCTTCGCTCTGCCGTCTTTGCGAGTGAAACGCAGCAAACTCAACATAAAAATAACTCGTTCCTTAGATTGCTGCGCTCCGCTCGCAATGACCGAAGACGGTCTAAGAATAGAGCAGAGCGTCTTCGCTCTGCCGCCTTTGCGAGTGAAACGCAGCAAACTCAACATAAAAACAGCTAGTTCCTTAGATTGCTGCGCTCCGCTCGCAATGACCGAAGACGGTCTAAGAATAGAGCAGAGCGTCTTCGCTCTGCCGCCTTTGCGAGTGAAACGCAGCAAACTCAACATAAAAACAGCTAGTTCCTTAGATTGCTGCGCTCCGCTCGCAATGACCGAAGACGGTCTAAGAATAGAGCAGAGCGTCTTCGCTCTGCCGCCTTTGCGAGTGAAACGCAGCAAACTCAACATAAAAACAGCTAGTTCCTTAGATTGCTGCGCTCCGCTCGCAATGACAGGAACGTAACCACATAAAATCGCATTCTATAAAGAATCCAAGAATTAAAAACAATTCATATATTTGACCTTGCTATATGAAAAAATTTGGATATGTTTATATATTGACAAACAGTGGAAAAACTGTTTTATATACAGGCGTAACATCCAATATTGTAGGTAGAGTATGGGAACACAAGAATAAAATATACAAAGGATTTAGTTCTCGATACAATGTTGATATTTTAGTATATTACGAAAAAATAGATAGAATTGTAGATGCCATTGCCCGAGAAAAGCAAATTAAAGCTGGTTCAAGAGCAAAAAAGATAGAATTAATAGAAGGTATGAATCCAAACTGGGAGGATTTATACGAAATAGCTTTAAAGGAAGAGTTTCAATAGGCTTTATCCAAAATAATGTGGCTGACGCCATTGCCAGTGGAGCAAAGCAAACCCATCAAAATTATAAGTGACTTTTTAGTTTGCCGCGCTCCGCTCGCTTCCTATTCCTCATCGTAAGACTTAGGACGATCTAAATACTTAGCGCTTCAGTCTTTGCGAGTGAAACGCGGCAAACTCAGTAAACTCAGTAGCGCAATAACTCGCCCCTTATAGATTGCTGCGCTGCGCTCGCAATGACCGAAGACGGACTAAAACGTTGTGAAATTGCAGATTAGTTATTCCTTCAAAAATGCTACCAGCCATTATCAGCATGGATTTCAATTGGAAATCTCCAATAACTTCTTACCGGTTTACCATTAATTTTTCCAGGTGTCCAGCGTCCTGAAGTTAGTTTTATGACACGCTCAATTTCCTGTTCTATGCCATACCCCAGTTGCCTTTCTTTGCCCCCTAAAAATCCAATGTTACTAATGCTGCCATCCCTCTCCACCACAAAAATTAAAAACACTTTACCATAAACTTCCGTTTGTTTGGCTGCCCATGGCTTGGTAAATTGATTTTGAAAAAATTGATGCAACAGAGAAGTACCACCATTAAAGAAAGCCTGTTCATCCAAATTTTCTTCAATTGTTTGAGAAACCTTAATCAGCTCATCCTTTTTTCCTAAATCAGCAATTGTCAATATAATCATCGAGTCTGACTTAATATTAGTTTCCGTTTTTTGAAATGGCTTAACATCCGTTTCATCAATCTTAATTTTATCATTGTTTGGGTCAATAACATCCGTTTTAAAGATTATTTCAGGAGGCAATGGTTTATGCTTTGTTATTGGAGGCAATAAAAAAACACTGTCAAAATGATGAATATGATTTGGGACGTATGCTTGGATAATATTGACATTGTAATTAAAAATTAATAGGACAAAAGCCAATGCAATATTTAAACCAATTAGAAAACCTGTTCTTTTAGAAAATTCTTCTTTATTCTTCATTTTTTTAATTGTTTGATTTAAACTAATACGATGAAAAATAAAAAATATTTCAATTCATGGTTACCGTTTGACAAACGCTTCACCTTGATTTACAAAAGGTAAAAATTATTATTCTAAAAAATTATTTGATTTATAAAATCCAAATTTAAATGACATGCGTAAGTAAGGGTATAAACAAAATAATATTTAAAAACATGAAACAATTAAAATTAACCCTTGCTGCATTTATTATAATGATGACCGCAGCTATTAGCATAAAAGCTCAAGATGTGCAAGTAGGTGGAGAACCAATGAAAGCTAAAAAAGACATTATTGAGAGTGCTGTAAATTCTAAAGCTCACACAATTTTGGTAGCCGCTGTTAAAGCTGCGGACTTGGTTGCTACTTTAAAAACAGCAGGACCTTTTACTGTATTTGCTCCAACCAATGATGCTTTTGAAAACCTTCCTGCTGGAACGGTTGACAATCTTTTAAAATCAGAAAACAAAGCTACCTTAACCAAAGTTTTAACTTACCAAGTTGTAGCAGGAAAATATACCCATGCTGAATTGGTAAAGTTAATTACTAAAGGAAACGGAAAAGCTACCTTGCCAACTGTAAGTGGAGGAAAACTAATCTTTACTATGAATGGTACTGTTAACATCCTTATTACTGATGAAACAGGAGGAACTGCAAACATCAACGTTTATGATGTAATGCAGTCAAATGGAGGTATTCGCTCTATTGACGCAATAGTAATGCCTAAATAATTCATCCTATTTGATTTTTAAAGCGGCTGTTCAGAAAATCTGAGCAGCCGCTTTGCTTTATAAGACAATTTCGTCCCAGGTAAACACAATGCTATAACCCATTTGTTTTAATTTTTCAACTTCACTCCTTTTTCCTACTACCATTACAAAATCTCCACCCCAAGCACCCAAGGACTTAAAAGTTAAATCCAAATCTTTAAATAGCTTTTGTTTTACAGTTTCTTGCCCCAAGTATTGCGCCATTAAACTTTCATGTATTTCTATAATTTCGCAAAATGATTGGAGATCATTTTGATGAATAACTAACTGGTTGGTACATTCATTAATTTTAATAATAAAATCAGTTGTTGGAATAGGCAAATTTTGAATTGCTTGGAGACTATTTTGTTTTTTTTCTAAATAAACAAAGTAAATATCTTTTGTAAAAGAAGGCTTAAAGCTTATTTCCTTAATTTGAGGCTTTCCCTGTTGCAAATTAAACAGAATAGGTTGTTCCGCTGTTGCACATGCCAAATCATAGCCACTCCCTTTAAAAGTTGCTTGATACAAAGGATAAGGGCTTATATCAAAAGATTGTGCAATCAAAGACACTAAGGCAGAACTGGTGCCCCACCCCCATGCATTATCAAATTCTAAATAAGTTTCAAAATAAAAATCCATAGTGTTATCAAAACCTTCTGTTGGGCAATGATTTAGCAATGTTTTTATGGTTTCTGCTTTTTGTTTATCTGTGAAGTCTATTAAGCTTAAATCATTCATTTTCAATGTACAGGCAAACCATTCTTGATTATTTTTATCAAAAGCGCGCCAAAATATTTTTGCGTTGGACGATGCTTTTGGCACTTTGTTTAGCGTTAAATGCTGGCCATATTTTAACGGCAAGGCTAAACCCACAGCACCATGCAAAATTGCATATTCTGCACTCAATAAAAGTTTTCCATGGGCATGGAACTTTTCCATTTAATTAGTTTTTTGATTTGTTAACAGGGATTTCTATTCCACGTATTTTGCAAAAAACAGCCGTGGCCGCTGCATGGCTTACTACTTTATCTTTAAAATAATTAACGATTTCAACCTTTTCTTCATCTGTTGCCTCCAATTGGTTTAAGATATTCATTAAGTGCATTTTCATATGTCCTTTTTGAATTCCTGTGGTTACTAATGAACGCAATGCCGAAAAATTTTGTGCTAAACCAGCTGCTGCAACTATTTCCATAAGTTCATTTGCATTAGGATTACCCAAAATTTCATGGGCAAATTTAACCATTGGATGAAGATTTGTGATACCACCAACGGTGCCCAAAGAAAGTGGAATATCGATCCAAAAACGAAACACTCCATTAGCAACGGTTGCATGGGTTAAAGAACGGTATCGACCATCCTTTGCTGCATAAGCATGAACACAGGCCTCTACAGCCCTAAAATCATTGCCTGTGGCTATAATAACAGAATCTACACCATTCATTATACCTTTGTTGTGGGTAACGGCACGGTAAGGCTCCACTTCTGCCACATGAATAGCATTGATAAACTTCTCTGCAAAAACATCCCCACTAACACCCTCCATGGCTAGTTCATCTAAAGGACAACTGACCTCTGCACGCACCAAACAATTGGGTGTAAAGTTTGAAAGAATGCACATAATCACTTCCACCTTTCTTTCGTTTTCCGTTAGTGTGGTACTTTCGACCACTTCTTGCTGCAAGACTTTTGACAACTCTTCTAAAACACTGTTTATAAAATTAGCACCCATACTGTCACAAGTATCAAATTTAGCTTCAAGTTGGTAATAATTGGGCTCCCAAGCTGTTTTATCAATCATTTCTAAAGACAAAATACCTCCGCCTCTTTTTCTCATATTGGCAGTTAGTTTTTCTGTTGCCTCTATAAACTTAGACTTTTTTTGCTCAAACAAATCCAGTAAATCTTGTGGATTGGCACCACGCCAAATAAAATGAACGTGACCAATTTTTTCTTTGCCCAACACCCTGCATTTAAAACCACCACGCTCTGCCCAAAAGGAAGCTGCCTTAGCAGCAGCAGCAACAACGCTACTCTCTTCTATTGCTAAAGGTATGCATTTTATTTTTCCATTGATTACAAAGTTGGGAGCAATACCAAATGGCATAAAAAAATTGCTCACCGTATTCTCTATGAACTCATCATGCAGTTTTTGAATTTGTGGATTGTTATGATTATAGCTGAGCAACAATGAAAGAGATTTTTCAGGATTTTCAGAATAATTATTGATCAACCACTCTTGTTTTCCCTCTTTGCTTAGTTTGCTAAAGCCTTTAATAATTTCCGTTTGCCTAGATGTCATTTACCTTTTTAATGTTAAAAATTGATTAGCCAATTGCAGTCCTTCAATCTGCCCTGCCACAAACTGCTCCAAGGGTTCATAACCTATTTGAGCATATTTTAGCAAAGCGGATGCCTGACCATACAACGAAGGCAAAGCTAATTTTTGCAAATGATAATAGCCATCCAAAAAAGATGAAATACCTCCAGAAACGATAATTCTTTTGGTTTTCACGATATTCTTATCAATGGAACAGATAGAATTTACAAAATCTGTCATTTCAATAGCGGTATGTCCTATAAATTTTGTATTGGCTAAAGCATCCATTTTGGGGTTGCTATTCCGCAGTAATTCTACCTGGCTAAAGTTTGTACCGCCCAAAGCACCATAATCCAAAGCTTCTAAAGGCAATTTCAACAATGCCTCCAAACTTTTAGGACCAAACCCTTGCCCAACCTCTTTAACCATTATAGGGCAATTAATTTTGTTTAAAGTTTTTTCTATTAAATCAACAGGGCTGTCATAATAACGATCCCCATTGGGCTGCAACCATTCTTGCAAAGGATTGATATGAATAATTAAACCATCTGCTTCTGTTTTTTTTATCAAATCCAATACCTTGTTTATTTGATTATCTCGTATCAGAAAATTTATTTGAGCAATACCCAAATTTACGAATAAAGGCTGATTACCAATGTATTTGCGCAATGCAAAATCTTCTAAATGTTGGTTGTCATTTAATATTACGCGACATGAACCCAACCCCATGCCCAACTTAAACTTGGCTGCCACTTTTGCTAAGTTGATGTTAATTTCTTTGGCTATAGCTGCCCCTCCGGTCATACTCGAAATCCAAATGGGAAAATCCATTGGTTTTTCAGCTAAAACAATCGGCATTTTTATGATCTCATCAGGATGCCCTGCCAAAGCTGGCTCATAGTAAAAGCGACTTTCTTGCTCTTTAACTTGAGATTGAAAGGCAAGGTCTATATGTTCCTTTTTTCTGAGATTGATGTCGGTTTCTTGCGTGGACTGTTGCTTCATTTTACAGCAACAAAGATAATTTAATTTTGGCGTTGAGAAAATGATATAAAAAAAATCCAGTAATCCAAAATTCTAATGTGCCGTTCAGTTTTTAATACATCTATATATTATAGTTTAGAAATAAATAAAACCAAAGTAATCCGTTTTTGTTATATTTGTATCATGCGTAAAATTATCATTGCACAACTTGTTGTTGGTCTACTATTATTAATCTCCTGTGTGCCCCAAAGAAAATTATTAGAATCAGAAAATAGAGTGGCAGCTTTAGAATCAAAGCTAAGTGCTATCCAAGTATCAATAGATTCTATGCAGTCAGAAAAACAAAATTTAATTGGTGCTAATCTCAAACAAGAACAAAATTTAGAAACCTTGCGTAGAGATAGTCTCGCCACGCACAAAGCTTTGGATATACAAATAAATGCTTACGAAAACTTATCCAAAGTACAGCAAAAGGTTATCACCAGCAACGAGTCTGAAAATGCCAAAATGTTGGCAGAGTTGAACAAGCGTTCAGAAGAATTGAAAAAGAAAGAACTTGATTTGGCGAATAAAGAAGCCGAAATTATTGAAGCCCAAAGCAAAAACAAAGGTTTGAATATGGGTTTAAAAGACCGTGAGCAAAAAATTACTGAATTAGAAAATGCATTAAAGCAAAAAGATTCTGCTGTAAAAGCTTTGAACACTAATATTACCAATGCACTAACAGGTTACAGCAATATTGGGCTTACCGTGAAAGAAAAAGATGGTAAAGTTTATGTGAGTTTAGAAGAAAAACTATTGTTTAAATCTGGCTCTTATGCCATTGATGAAAAAGGTAAAAAAGTATTGCTCACTTTGGCACAAGCACTGAATGACAATCCTGATGTAACGGTAATGATTGAAGGACATACCGACAACGTACCATTGAGCGGAAAGGGCGTCATAAAAGACAATTGGGAACTGAGTGTGCTGCGTGCTACTACCATTGTAAAAGTTTTAGTAGACGAGGGCAATGTAAATCCTAAAAGAGTGGTTGCCTCCGGTAGAGGCGAATATTTACCATTAGAATTGGGTAATAGCACAGAGGCAAGACAAGCCAACAGAAGAACAGAAATTATTCTTACCCCTAAGTTAAGTGAGTTGTTGAAGGCTTTGAAATAAGGTTTTTTACAACAACTTTACCCAAGTTTGAGAACATTGGGTTCCGACCCATAGGAAGCAGCGCAGCAATCTAAACGCTATGTATATCTATTTCATCTTTATCGTGTTACTTTGCACTTATGGATTTTAAGCTTAGACCATTCGTACCCTCTGATAATCTAGTATTTGCTAAAAATGCCAACAACCCCAAAGTTGCCAATCAATTAACCAATCAGTTTCCAAACCCCTATACTTTGGAACATGCAAACAACTTTATTGAAATGGCCATGAGCCAAACGCCAACGCGTATTTTTGCCATTGAAATAAATGGCGAAGCCATTGGTGGTATTGGGCTACATGAACAAAAAGACGTTTATGAAAAAAATACCGAAATGGGCTATTGGGTCGAAGAGCATTTTTGGGGCAATGGCATCGCAACAAAAGCGATAAAAGAAATAGTGGAATACGGATTTAAAACCTTTGATATTACTCGATTTTTTGCCAGACCTTTTGGCGACAACCTAGCTTCACAAAGGGTTTTGGAGAAAGCAGGTTTTACCCTAGAAGCAACAATAAAAAATTCATTTTATAAACATGGTAAATTCAAGGATGAGTTGATTTATGCGATAAGAAATGGATAACTAACAACTATTACCCCTTCAACATCTCTAATGTTTTCTCCAAAGCTTTTATCTTCAACTCCGCATCGGCTTGTTTTTGGCGTTCCTTTTCTACTACATCGGCATTGGCATTGGCAACAAATTTTTGATTGCTCAATTTTGCAGAAACAGACTTAAGAAACCCTTCCAAATATTTTATTTCTTTTTCAGCATTGGCAATTTCTTCAGCCGCATTGGCACTGGCATCCATTGCCATAAATATTTCATCTTTTCCCGCCAATGTTGTCGCATAAAATTCTGGAACTGCACCGTTAAAGGTAAGAGAATTCAATTTGCATAATTTGATGATGACAGCCTCAAATCCACTGTAAACAGAAGCATTCGATGCTTTTACAACAATATCAACTTTCTCGTTCACCCCTATTTGTTTTTGATTTCTGAGGTTCCTTATCTCCGTTATCAAAGTCATGAAATTGTTATTTACCGCTGCAAGGTCTTTCCTAGCTTTGGGATAAGGTGTAAAAACCAACGTTTTTGGGTTGTCACTTTCATTAAATGCATGGTTAAGTTCCTCTGTAATAAAAGGCATAAAAGGATGCAAAAGCACCATTAATTCTTTGAAAAACTCCAATGCTTGGGTTCTAACTTGAGTATCAATTTTTTCGCCATAGTTGGGCTTAATCATTTCTAAATACCAGGAGCAGAAATCGCCCCAAATAAGTTTATAAATACTCATCAAAGCATCGTTTAAGCGGTAGTCTTTAAAATGTTGGTCTATCTCCGCTTTCGCACTATTTAATTTCTCCGCAAACCAGTCAGCAGTTGCTTCTAAATCTGTTTGTTGCTGTTCATCATAAGTGGTTTCCCAAGACTGAATCAATTTGAAAGCATTCCAAATTTTGTTACAAAAATTTCTGCCTTGTTCTACCTGAGAAATGTCAAATAAAATATCATTACCCGCAGGTGAACACAAGAGGGTTCCCATTCTGATACTATCCGCACCATATTCTGCAATCAAATCTAAGGGGTCAGGACTGTTACCCAATGATTTTGACATTTTTCTACGCTGTTTATCCCTTACAATTCCTGTAAAATAAACATTGCTAAAAGGCTTTTTATCGGCAAACTTATAGCCTGCCATGATCATTCTTGCTACCCAAAAAAAGATAATTTCTGGTGCTGTCACTAAATCTTGGGTTGGGTAATAATATTTAACCTCTTCGTTATCAGGGCGATTAATGCCATCAAAAACAGACAAAGGCCACAACCAACTGCTAAACCATGTGTCCAAAACATCTTCATCTTGCTTTATATCTGCCTCATCTACTGCAATATTCCTGGCTTTAAACTGATGCAAAGCCTCAGCTTTTGTTTTGGCTACTTCTAACTCTCCAGAAGGTAAATACCATGCAGGAATGCGGTGTCCCCACCAAAGCTGACGGCTAATATTCCAATCTTTTACATTGTTTAACCAATGGCTATAGGTGTTTTTTAATTTTGGTGGATAAAACTGTATTTCATCCGTCATAACAGAAGAAAGCACCTCTGGATTTTGCTTCATAAATGCCTGCATATCCATGAACCATTGGGTGCTAATTTTTTGTTCCACAACCGCATCAGTTCTTTCACTGTGTCCAACTTTATTGACTAAATGCTCTGTTTTCAAAAGCAAATCGGCTGCCTCCAAGTCTTTGGCTATTTGTTTTCTACAGTCAAACCTATCCATTCCAACATACAGTTCTGCAATGGCTGCAATCGTACCATCATCATTTAAAACATCAATGCTCTTCAAATTGTGTTTCTGACCAATGTTATAATCGTTGATATCATGAGCAGGAGTTACTTTTAAAACACCTGTACCAAATTCTATGTCAATATAATCATCTGTAATAATGGGTACAGCCCTGTTTACTAGCGGTACAATTACATTTTTACCAATTAAATGTTTATAGCGTTCATCATCAGGGTGAACGCAAGCGGCTACATCGCCCATTATAGTTTCTGGTCGGGTGGTGGCAATGTTCAAAAACTCATCCGAACCTTCAATTTTATATTTTAAATAATACAATTTAGAGTTTACCTCTTTGTGTATCACCTCTTCGTCACTCAACGTGGTTTTTCCCGCTGGATCCCAATTTACAATTTTAGTTCCCCTATAAATAAGCCCTTCCTTATGTAAATCAATAAAGACTTTGATAACAGAATCGCTCAAAGTATCATCCATGGTAAATTTAGTGCGTTTCCAATCGCAGCTGGCACCCAATTTTTTAAGTTGTTCTAAAATAATACCGCCATATTTCTCTTTCCAATCCCAAGCATATTTTAAAAACTCCTCTCGGCTAATGTCCTTTTTGGCAATTCCTCTTTCCGCCAACATTTTTACAACTTTGGCTTCTGTAGCAATACTGGCATGATCTGTCCCCGGAATCCAACAAGCATTTTTGCCCTCCATCCTTGCCTTTCTTATCAGCACATCTTGTATGGTATTGTTCAGCATGTGTCCCATGTGCAAAACCCCTGTTACATTGGGCGGAGGAATAACAATTGTATAAGCCTCTCTGTCATCTGGGACACTCGAAAAATAATCGTTATCAAGCCAAAACTTGTACCATTTATCTTCTACCTCAGACGGATTGTATTTTGCTGCTAATTCCATGAACGGGGCAAATTTAATTATTTGTTTTGGGTATATGGTTATTGGCAATGGATTGTTTGACTAGTGCATAAAACAAATTATATTTGTGAGGTCATTATTTAAAATCCAACAGCAACCATGCAAACATTTTTTAAAGAACTTTTTGAATACAGTCATCATTTCAACCAAAAATTAGGAACGGTAATTATAGAAAAACAAGAAAGTATTTCGAAAAATACCCTAAAACTTTATAACCATATTATCAATGCACATCACTTCTGGAATCATCGCATTGAAGCTAAAAAAACTGATTTAGGTGTTTGGGATTTGCAGTCAATGGAAGCCTGTTTAGCGCAAGACAAAATAAATTTTGAGCATTCTATCCGTATTTTAGATCAATTTGAGTTGACTAAAAACATCAGTTACACCAATACCAAAGGGCTAACTTTTAACAACAGTATCCAAGATGGATTATTTCATGTTGTCAATCATTCTAACTACCACAGAGCTCAAATTGCAACGGATATGAAAAAGAATGACATTGAACCAATTACCTCAGATTATATTTTTTATAAGCGATAATTTTAAACCCGAATTAATCATTAGAATTTTAATTTTATCAACAATCCTATATCGATGTAAGCATTTCATCCATTTTGTTCTTCTCGTCTTGAGCCTGTCCTGAGTTTATCGAAGGGCTCGAATGGACCAAAATGGTGAACTACTATTCCGATTTTTATCGGAACGGGTTAAATCCATCTGATAAATTGAACTCTATAAAAACCGATATTTTATAAGCGTAGAAAAATGCTATTTTTGCATTTCATGTTAGACACAGAAAAAGATTCTTTATACCAAGACTTACAGAATAAAAGTGTAGCTGAGTTGATTGAAGATATCAATGCGGAAGACCAAAAAGTACCTGTTGCCATTCATAAAGAATTAGCAGCCATAGAAAAGCTTGTTCAAAAAGTGGTATCCAAAATGAAAAAAGGGGGCAGGTTATTCTACATTGGTGCGGGTACTAGTGGCAGATTGGGGATATTGGATGCCAGTGAATGTCCACCAACTTTTGGTGTGCCGCATGATTGGGTAATTGGTATCATTGCAGGTGGCGACACCGCCATAAGAAGAGCAGTTGAGTTTGCTGAAGATGATTTGCAGCAAGGTTTTAAGGATTTAGAAAAACATGAAATCAACAAAAATGATATTGTATTAGGAATTGCCGCAAGCGGAAGAACGCCCTATGTTATTGGGGCTTTGAAAAAGTGTCAAGAAAAAGGAATTGCTACGGGTTGTATTGTTTGTTCTGCCAATAGTGCTGTTGCTCAATATGCAGATTTTCCGATAGAGATAGTGGTTGGGCCAGAATATGTTACTGGCAGTACCAGAATGAAAAGTGGAACCGCTCAAAAGTTGGTATTAAACATGATTACAACTGCTAGTATGATTCAACTTGGGCGTGTGCAGGGCAACAAAATGGTGGATATGCAATTGAGCAATGAAAAATTAATTGACAGAGGTACCAGAATGGTGATGAATTTGACCAATTTGGATTATGAGAAAGCGGCCAATTTATTAAAAAAAGAAGGTTCTGTACGCAAAGCAATTGACCGTTTTAATGCGCAATAAATTTCAATTACTTCATTTAATCCTTTACCGAACCATTGTTTGGTTGGTTTTTTGCGCTTTTTACAGATTGGTTTTTTTGCTTCATTACCCTGTAAAAAATCATTTTGCAGAAGGGCTCAAAGCCTTTCTTATAGGCTTGCGATTAGATGCATCCATTTTAGGCTATTTGTTAATTTTTACCCTTTTTTTAGGATTGTTTAGATTAAAAATCACAGACTATTTTAGCAAATTAATTTTTACTTTACTTTTAGCCTTTCATGCACTTGTAAGTATGGTTGACATTGGGCTTTTTAAACAATGGGGACATACCATCAATTTTCAGTTTTTTGAATACATGAAACATCCCAATGAAGCTATCGGCAGTGTTTCCACCGACCATATTTTACTACCCATTGCGCTTATTATTTTTGGATTTGTAATGGCTTTTGTTTTTGGCTTTAAAAAACATCCAAGCTACCAAAAAACCGAGTCTACTTTTGCTTTGCAATTGATGCAGTTTATCATTTTAATACCTTTATCGGTTTTGATGAGCAGAGGAGGATGGCAACTTGCACCAGTCAACCAAAGTTTTGCATTTTACTCTAACCACAATGCTTTTAATTTTGCCGCTATCAACTCAACATGGAACTTTATGTTTACCCTTACTGAAAAGCAAGATGACATTGACCTAGAGCAATTTAAGATAGTTGAACCTTTGGAGTTAGAAACCATTTTCAATCAATATTTTGAGGCAATGGGAAATTATCCTAGAATTACAAAAACAGATAACCCCAATGTTGTCATAGTAATCCTAGAAAGTTTTTGTGCCAATGCCGTGGGTTTTTGCAACAATGACAAAGGCTTTACACCCAATCTGGATGCCATTGCCAAAGAAGGGCTGAGCTATACACATGCCTACTCAAGCGGCAATAGAACGGACAAAGGTTTGGCAGCAATTCTTTCTGGCATTCCCGCCCAAGCCAATGCCTCTATCTTAACAATTCCAGACAAAGCTAAAAGTTTACCTTCGCTTACCAATTGTTTTGTAAATAATGGATACTCCACAACCTTCTATTATGGCGGAGAGCCAGAATTTGCGAACATGAAAGCATATTTTGTGAGCACAGGTTTTCAAAAAATTGTGAGCGATGATGATTTTGATAAAAACATTAAAAGAGGAAAATGGGGCGTTTCAGACACTTTTGTTTACGCCCAATTATTAGAGGATATTGCCAATATTAAAACACCATTTTTTAAAACCATTCTCACCCTTAGCAGTCATGAGCCTTTTGATTATCCTAAAAATAAAAAGGAAGTTGAAGGCACTAATTTTGAAAAATCGGTTGCTTATGCAGACCAATGTTTAGGTAATTTTTGGAAAAAGATTAAGATGCAGCCTAATTTTAAAAATACCCTATTTATTTTTGTGGCAGACCATGGCAGAGCCATTGATAACCCCGAGAAAGATAAATTTCCAACCATTAGCCAAATTCCAATCATTTTTGCAGGAGGCGCACTTTTAGATAGTCTTAGTGGAAAGAAGAGTAATTTAAAAATACATCAGCATCATTTGCCAAGCAATATATTAAATGGTATTGGCTGGAAAGAGCAAAGTAAGCACTTTTTGTTTCAATCGAGTTTTACAGATAGCATTCACCCCATATTTTACACCTATTTTAATGGTGTGGGTATGTTTAAGGATGAAAATTGCTGGCAGTTTGACAATGTGCAGCGTAAAAGTTTTAATTGCTTTGGAGCCAATGAAGACAGTTTAGTTTGGAAAGCCAGGCTTTATCAACAAGCTGTAATGACCTATTTTTATAATCCCAATACTTTTAAAAACTAAAGCAATTTAAAAAAACCGCAAGCCAAATTGCCATGCGGGATTTAAATTGACCTGCAAATTGGGATTAAACTCGTATTGCGCTCCATATTTTTGCCTCAATTCATTCAAATTAGGGTCGTTGTTTTCAAAAAGTGTATTGGCTAAACCAACACCTCCAAAAAATGCAACACCTTTGGTGGGTCTAACCTCTAAATTGAGCTTTAACTGATTAATCATACTTAAATAGTCCATTCTCGATTGTTTTAAACGACAAAAAACAAATTTACCACTATGCCCCATTCATTATTTTCACAAAAAAAAATTCTATGAAAAAATATGCTAGTAAATCATTTCCCATGACTTTTTTTTAAACAAAAAGAGCTTTTTATAAAAAAAAACTAATAAAATATTGACATAAACAAAACATAAAATTAATTTTCAAAAAAAAAATTGGGTTATGTGCAACCTTTATTGTTTCTTGCGTCTTACTTACACAATACATAAACATATGAAAACAACATTTACCCACTGCATTCGATCTAAAATTAGATCCGCTGCGTTCACCTTACTCATTAGCCTGAGTTTAATTAATTTAGGCTTAAAGGCACAAACTGAAATTCCTGCACCTTATTGCTACCCTACTGCATTAAATATGTTTGCGGGTACTTGCTCAGGTAATTACGGTTTTAACTTAGACGGATTTAAACTTGCCGGTATTGATTTATATATGCCGGGTAATTGCTATGGAACATCAAGTGCCAATGTATATAGAAATTGGAGCAATACTGTTTCTACTAATACTACATCATTGGAAGCAGGTGGTACTTACACCGCTACCATATATAGCCCTAAGGGTGGTGGATATAGAGTGGGTCATGGTTTTTGGATTGATTTGAATAGAGACAATACCTTTCAAAGTACTGAATTAATGGGAGCTAAGGCAATTGGAAACAACAATAATGCAGCAGGTAATTTTACTACATATACTTTTACTATGCCATGTGCACTAACACCGGGAGACACAAGATTACGTGTAAGATGTCAGTATAACAATGATGTAGCAGGTAGCGATGCCTGTACCACACCTATAAATTATGGAGAAACTTGGGATTTTACGGTTAAACTTAATTTGCCAACCAGTTTATCTGCAAGTTTTGTAGCTCCTACTATAGTTTATACAGACTATGATTATACTTTTTATAATACTTCTCAATCAGCCATTTATTTAAGCGAGTGGGACAGAGATGCTGATGGTACTTATGATGCAACCTCAATGGATTATTATGGTAGGTTTTCTGTTGCAGTCACAGGAACTAAGTGTTTGAAATTGAGAGCTACCAATTGTATTGGATCAGATAGTTCAACAAAATGTTTCACAGTAACAGTTCCTACGCAAGTGCCGAAAGTAGATTTTATTGCAAATAAAACTACGGCTGATTTGTTTAGCATTGTTAAATTAAATGACTTAACTGATTTTGGACCAACATCTTGGTCTTGGCAAGTATATGATAGTAGTAATCCTATTGCTCCTTTAACTACTTCTAATGGTGCCGCTATTTATACCAACGGAACTAATCAGTTTTCTAAAAACCCTGAAATTTTATTCTTAAAATCTGGGTATTATAAATCTTGTTTAACAGCAACCAATGGAGTAGGCCCTTCTGCAAGATTTTGTAAAGATTCATACATTCGTGTGTTGCCTTTGCAAGATTTCAGATTGGGTAATGGCCCTAATGCCACTGCCGAAGCCAATGGTAGAATTTATGACCACAATGGCCCAACAGGTAATTATAGTAACAATAGAAATGCCAACGTTGATAAATTATTAATCAATCCATGTGGTGCATTGTCTATTGATTTTGAATTTAGCCAAATTAAATTTGCAGATGCAGGAGATAGTTTAATTATCTATGCAGGAGAAAATCCAGCAGCGCCAAGAGTAGCAGCAATTGGTAGAGGAA